>Ga0213841_1000011_pt1 | contig 701602 bp, 635 predicted proteins | sample SWPATP23_FD_160125 | JGI IMG/M metagenome (GOLD analysis project Ga0213841, IMG submission 160125) | Coastal seawater microbial communities from Marineland, Florida, United States - SWPA TP2 #3 | ecosystem: Environmental > Aquatic > Marine > Coastal | place: USA: Florida | collected 2016-08-14 | reverse complement strand
AAGCGATACATGCGGATGCAAGGGAATCAGAAGCGAACCCGGTAGGGCAAGATTAAAGCTATGGCACCACATGCCATCTAACGCCTTGTCTGCACATCTGTTTTTTGGCGCCCTTTGCACAGCATTGCGGTGCATGGATCGTCGGAAATTTCCCGGAATGAAAGGGGTTCCTGTGGTGCATGGGGTAAGAGCGCCGCAATGAGCGATGATACCCCGTTCACACCCCGGTTGGGGCCGATACGCGATAGAGGCGGCCCAGCTGGAAAGCGCCTTCGCCGCCAACTGGCGAAGACCGGGAAGCGGCTTTCTAATGCGCCCCGGAAATCTTCCTTCACGGGCGCGCGTTATGGCAGCGGCGGCGCAGCGCGAACACGCGCATCCGCAGGGCGGCATCTGTCCCGCCTGCAACGGCGGCGCGTCGTGGTCAAAGTACATATCGCCAGAGCCGGACGCGCGGGCCCAGGACTCTATCGTGCCCATGTCGGCTATCTGCAGCGGGACGGCGTGGATCGCGAGGGCGAAGGCGGTGTCCTCTATGACCGGGACAATGAAGGTATATCGCCGCGCGACTTTCTGGAGAGGAGCGAACAGGATCGCCACCAGTTCCGGATCATCGTGTCGCCGGAGGGCGGCGCGCGCATGGGCGATTTCAAACAGGCGACGCGCGACCTGATGGCGCGCATGGAAGCCGACACCGGGCGGCGCTTGGACTGGATCGCTGTCGATCACCACAATACCGGCCATCCGCACACGCATATTGTCGTGCGCGGGCGCGACGCGCGGATGAAGGATGTCGTCATCGCGCGAGACTATCTCACCCATGGCCTGCGCGAAGCGGCCGAGGATCTTGTGACACAGAGGCTCGGACCGCGGCGAGCGCTGGAGATTGCAGAGACGCGGCAGAAACAGGTCGATCAGGACCGGTGGACAGGGCTGGATCGCGAGATCGAAAACCTTATCGATGGAAGCGTTTTTGAGCCGGGCGATGCGTCCTCAAGCGGCGAACGCTTTAGCCGCTCGCTTCAGATTGCTCGCGCACGCCACCTCCAAACGTTGGGCCTCGCAGAGCCCGCCGGAGCCGTAGCCTGGCGGATGAAGCCGGGCTGGCAGGAGCAACTCAAACGCCGGGGCCGGCGGGGCGACATCATCCGCACACTCGCGGCGGAATTCGGCGAACGTAAAAAACACATTCAGTTTGTGCAGGACCGGGATGCGGATGCAACCCCTATTCAGGGCGTCGTTAAAGCCTATGGCGCCGAGGACGAACTTCGCGACACACGCTACATGCTCGTTGAAGATTTTGACGGCGGGATATGGCATGTGCCTGCTGGCGCCATTGATCCGACCTCCCGCCCGTCGCGCGGCGCGGTTGTTGAGCTGTCGCGCGCGAGCGCGCTGGCGCGGGCTTCGGACACGGCCATCGCCAGAGTCGCCGATGAAACGGGTGGCGTCTGGTCGGAGGACTTGCACGCCCGCCACGATCCCGGATCGAAACCGGCTTACCGCCTGTCGCTGAAGCGCCGTCTTGAAGCGCTGCGGCGGGCGGGAATCGGCGAACGGCTCGCCAGCGGAGAATGGCGCATTGACGCGACCTTCCTCAAACGCGCTGCTGACTACGAAGCGCGGCGATCCGGCGGGGTAAAACTGACCGTTTTGTCGTGGCTGTCCCCGGAGGCGCAGATTGAGCGGATGGGTGAGACATGGATCGACGGGCTTTCAGAAACCGATGCGGAACGGTGCATCGCGCTCCGGAAACTTCAGATGCGGCGGCAGGCATGGCTGCGAGAGCAAGACGTTCTGCAGGCAGGGCAGGCAACCCTTTCAGATGAGCAGCGTATTCGGATGCGGGCGCTTGATCTGAAACAGAACGCCGATGCGATCGCTGCGCGCTCGAACCGGACGGCTGTCGATCTGGCGAACGGGGACCGGTTACACGGGCGGCTGGAAGGCCATGTCGATCTGGCGGCGGGCCGCATGGCGGTCATCGGGAATGCGAAGGCGTTCGCGCTTGTACCGTGGCGCAGCGCGCTCGGGCGGCAGACCGGCCGCGAACTGACACTCAAACGCACAGCCGCAGGCATCGGCTGGACGGTTGGAAATGGTCGCTCGAAGGGCATTTTTCGTTAGGCTTTTTGGTTGCCTTGCAGGCGGGTGGCCGGAGTGGTCAGTTTTGCGGCTGGCCGAAAGTGCCGTATATCGCTCTAACTATTTGAGCGATGCGGTTTCAGCGTGTGTGCCCGCATATTAATGGTCCTTCCCAAGCGATCGTTACGCTGTATTGCACAGGCGCCGAAGCTCGGGCGGATTGGCGGAGAGGCAGCCCTCGTGAAGAAGGCCGACAAAACCGAACTTTACAAAAGCGCAGGATTCCGATTGTTCGTACATCTACTTATAGCTTCTGCTAAGGCGTGCCGCGGGGGCCGAATAAAACGACGCCTGCGCCGACCAGCATGATCGCAGCGCCGAGAAAGTCCCACCGGTCCGGCCGCGCGCCCTCAACAAAATAAATCCATGCAATCGAAGCGGCGACGTACACCCCGCCATAGGCGGCGTAGGCGCGCCCGGCGAAATTGGCGTCAATGCGCGCGAGCAAAAGCGCGAACAGGATCAGACTGACCACGCCGGGACCGATCCAGAGCGGCGACTTTTCAAGGCGCAGCCACATCCAGAACGCATAACAGCCGGCGATTTCAAAGAGTGCCGCAAATATATAGTAGACCGCCGTCATTGATCGCCGCCATTCTTATCAAAGCCCAATATGGTGACGACGAACCTGCCCGGCTTTTCGAGCTGAAGATCGGTAGTCGCCATCACGCGCTCCAATTATCCCGCGCAACAGGAAAGCTTGGTCACATCCTTGTCGAAGCCCTGCGCCGCGAGTTTCAATCCTTCGACCGTCGTCAAATAAGGGAAAATCGTCTCGCCCAGTTCCGTCGCGGTTATATTATATTTGAGCGCGAGCACGATGGTCTGGATCGAGTCGGCCCCTTCAGGCGCTAAGATTTGCGCGCCAAGTAGACGATCCGTCTCGGCGTCGGCGACCAGCTTGATCAGCCCGCGCGTATCATGGGCTGCAAGCGCGCGCGGCACTTGATCAAGCGGCGCTACCGACGTTTTGACATCGAATCCAGCGGCTTTTGCCTGAGCCTCGCTTAACCCCGCGCCCGCGATTTGCGGATCCGTGAACACGACCCATGGCATCGCCGCATTTTCGTATGTGTGCGAATTGCTGTTGAGCGCGTTTTTTACCGCAAGCTTCGCGCCATAGGCTGCCATATAGACAAACTGGTCCCGGCCCGTAACATCGCCGGCGGCGTAGACGCCTGGCTTGCTTGTCTGCATGCGTTCATCGACGACAATACCGCCATTGCCCAGCGTTTCGATGCCCGCGTCTTCAAGTCCGAGCGTTCCGGTGTTGGCCTTGCGCCCCGTCGTCAGCAGCAAATGCCCGGCGTGAATGACCTCTTCGTCACTGCCGATGGAAATCGTCAGGGAAACGCCTTCATTGGTTTTTGCGACGCCAACATAGGAAAGTCCGGTTCGGACGGCGACGCCCTCCGCCTCGAAATACTCGGTCAGCGATTCTGAAATCTCCGGCTCGGCCTCCGGCAATAGCCTGCTGCGCGTCACAAGCGTCACCTCGGCTCCCGCGCGCGCAAACATCTGCGCCAGTTCGCAGCCGATATACCCCCCGCCGACCACGATAAGAGAACGCGGCAACTCGGAAAGCTCCAGCGCCGAGGTGCTGGTCAGATAGGGCGTTTCATCAAGACCCGGAATGTCGGGAATTGTCGGCGACGATCCCGTTGCGATGAGAACCTTGGCGGCTTCGATCCGCCGCTCGCCCACCATGACGCCGCCTTCGGTAAGACGCGCCGCGGCTTCAATATAATCTATTGAATCATAAGCGCTGAGGAGATCGATATATTTCTTTTGGCGCAGGCTCGACACGAGTGCATCCTTGTCCGCCATGAGCGCGGACCAGTCATCGATATGCGCTTCGCCTGTAATCCCCTGGAACCGGCTCGCCGCCCGCGCGCCGTGCAACGCCTCGGCGGCGCGGATCATCGTTTTTGATGGCACGCATCCGACATTGACGCACGTCCCGCCGATCAATCCATGACCGATCAGCGCCACCCGCGCGCCTTCTTCGGCGGCGGTTATTGCTGCAGAAAAGCCCGCAGACCCGGCGCCGATGACGATAAGATCGTGTGGGTTCGAATTTGGGGGACAACAGCTATCCGTCATGAAGCTTACTTTCTGAGAGAGTGTTTTGTCGGCGGCGCCGACGCCAGACTGCGTATAATGTGAGGACGATGAAAAGGCCGAGGGCAGGGAACAGGATGTGGTCCAAATATCCCGTGAACGCCGACAGGCCGATCACGCCAAAAAGAACGACGAGGACCGGTGTAAAGCAACAGAGCGCGGCGACGATCGTGCCGATGATCCCAACACTGAGAAGAGACCGCATTGGTCAGGTTTCGATTTCGGCTGCGGGATAACCGACATTCGTCGACGCTGCGGCAATCTCGGCGGGAGTTGCGATAGCCGGATCGTAAACCACGGTCGCAATTTTGGTCTCAAAATCGACCTCCACCGATTTGACGCCTTCGACGCGTTTCATGGCTTTGCGCACCGAAATCGGACAGGTCGCACACGTCATATTCTCGATTGAAAATTGCGCGCTCGCCTCTGTCGCTTCTGCTGAAGCAAGGACGGTCGTATCGCTGGATGATTGCGCGACCACGACAACGCCGCCAAGCGCCGTTGCGCCGATGGCTGCCGCGATAAGCAGAACTTTTTTCACGAGGTGCTCCTTTCAATAAAACAGCGGCGCCCAGTAATCGATGGTTGCCGCGAGCAAGACGAGAATGGCCGATATCCAAAGCGCCGCCTTGGTAAAGCGCGCTGAATCCGGTCGTGCGCATGCGGTTCCGTCTTCGCAAGGCTCCGCCTTTCGGAAATAGACATGCCAGAACCCGGCTGCGATGAAGACCGCAGCGATCCCGATAAATACCAGCTTGTAGGTTTCGAGCGCGGTCAGATTTCCGATCCAGGCGCCGGATACGCCGAGACTGATCAGGATCAACGGCAAAATGCAGCAGGAGGACGCCAGAAGGGCTCCAAGCGCGCCGCCGGCAGCGAACCAGCGTTTGCCGCTCTTTGCCTTAATGCCAGGTTTTTCGTTCTCGGCCGCTACTTCTAACATCTGAAACGCATATCCTTCATGGTCTCGACTCCAATTTGAGCTCAATGTAGGCTCTGTAGTAACTACAGGATCAAGAAGGAAGTTTGCGATGTCGTTCACGCTTACGCGAGATTATGTGAAGCGCGGCGAGCTCGCCCGCCGCTCCGGCTGCAATCTCGAAACAATCCGATATTATGAGGACATCAAGTTAATGCCCGAGCCGGCGAGGACGGAATCCGGTCACCGCCTTTACTCGACCGATGATCAACGCCGATTGCGTTTTATCCTGCGGTCCCGCGAACTCGGCTTTTCCGTCGATGAAATTCGCAGCCTGCTGTCGATGGTCGATAGCGGCGATTACACTTGCGGCGAGATTCATGCGCTGACGCAGGAGCATTTGAAATCTGTTTCCAGGAAAATCGCCGACCTGAAGAAACTTCAACGCACACTCAAAGCTATATCGGATGATTGCGCAGCCGGTGATGAGCCGTACTGTCCCATCGTTGAAACTTTGATTTCAGATTAGTTCGGATGAATATACCCGTAGCTGGCTAAACTAGACTTTGGTCGGGCTCACTGATGGTCGGTCCTGAGTATGCGCTCGCAGACTGTGCAAAGTCATATTGATCCGTTCACTCACGACCATAGTCGCAAAATGAAAACTTCGGCAACGGCCTGCAGCTAGGCGTTTAGACTGCTTTGCACGCGCTTGCCTGGAATGGCCGGTTTCAGGACTGGTCGCTGACGCGCTGCGCCCGTCATTCTTGGAGGGACTGTTTTCTTAAAGACGTGGAGCGCCATGACCGGCACAAAGATACTGATCGGGCAGATTTGCGTTGTGTTCGCATTGATCATTGGCGCAGTCTGGCTGGCGACGCAGATGACCGCCGAAGCGCTTGGGTATCAGGCGGCGCTGGGCGCGCCGTGGTTCGTGGCGGGGGAGACCCCGATCTACAAGCCCTGGCGGCTCTTTCAGTGGTGGTATGCTTATGAGGCATACGCGCCGGAAACTTTCGCGCGCGGCGGACTGGTTGCAGTGTCGGGATCAGCGCTCGGATTTCTTGCGGCGATCATCGGCTCGGTGTTGCGCAGCCGCCATGAACGTCATGTGACGACGTATGGATCGGCGCGCTGGGCGAACCGGTCAGACCTCAAACGCGCAGGTCTGCTCGCTGACATAGGTGTATTTCTGGGGCGTTGGCAAAACCGCTATCTGCGCCATGATGGCCCGGAACATGTCATGGCCTTCGCGCCTACCCGGTCAGGAAAGGGAGTGGGACTTGTCGTCCCGACGCTTCTGTCCTGGACAGGCAGCGCCGTCATCCACGACATCAAGGGCGAGAACTGGGAGCTGACATCAGGATGGCGGTCGGGTTTTTCCCGCTGCGCGCGCTTTGATCCGACCGACCGTCGCTCGCCCCGGTACAATCCGCTTATGGCGGTGCGGCGCGGCGAACACGAAGTTCGCGATGTCCAGAACATTGCAGACATTCTTGTCGATCCGGAAGGCTCGCTTGAGCGTCGCAATCATTGGGAGAAAACGGGTCATTCCCTGCTGGTCGGCGTGATCCTGCATGTTCTTTATGCAGAGAAAGACAAGACCCTTTCAGGGTGCGCACAATTTCTGTCGGACCCGAAGCGATCTTTTGCGGTGACGCTGCGCGCAATGATGACGACGGCACATCTTGGGCCGCAGGGCGTTCATCCGATTGTGGCGCAAGCGGCGCGGGAGCTTTTGAACAAGTCGGAAAATGAACGCTCGGGCGTCCTCTCGACCGCGATGAGCTTTTTATCGCTCTACCGTGATCCGGTTATCGCCGAAGTGACGCGCCGGTCCGACTGGCGCATCGAAGATCTGGTCAGTGGCGATCAGCCGCTTTCGCTTTATCTGGTCGTGCCGCCATCCGACTTGTCCCGGACCAAGCCTCTGATCCGGCTGATCCTCAACCAGATCGGGCGGAGACTGACCGAAGACCTTCCCGAACGGAACCGCCGCAAGCTGCTCTTGATGCTCGACGAATTTCCGGCGCTCGGGCGGCTCGATTTCTTCGAGAGCGCGCTTGCTTTCATGGCAGGCTATGGCATCCGCGCCTATCTGATCGCCCAGTCCCTTAACCAGATCGAAAAGGCCTATGGGCCGAACAATTCGATCCTCGACAATTGCCATGTGCGCATCGCTTTCGCGACCAATGATGAGCGCACGGCCAAACGGGTGTCCGACGCGCTGGGCACGACAACCGAGTTGCGCGCCCAGAAGAATTATACCGGCCATCGCCTCGCGCCCTGGCTCTCCCACATGATGGTCTCGCGACAGGAAACTCAGCGGGCGCTGGTGACGCCCGGCGAGGTCATGCAGCTCTCTGCGGCGGATGAAATCGTTATGGTGTCCGGCGCGCCGCCCGCGCTTGCGAAAAAGCTGCGTTATTTCCAGGACAGGAATTTCACACGACGGGTTTTGCCGCCGACAAGCGTCGCTTGGGTGGCGGAGACCGCTGACGGACCCTGGACCGGTATTGTTGTCGCACCGCTCGTGAACGATCCGCCGTTAGACGTGGGTGAAAGCGCCGACGGACTTGCGCTAAAGCGCACGCGCGAGCCTGACCATGCGCCACAATCAGAACAAGTTGCAATCGAACCGGTAGTTTCGGACGCGCCTGATGTGGAAGACGCCGCCGATCCCGCAGAAGACCGGAATCTGGATATGGTACGCCGCGCCGTCGCCGCGGATCGGGGCGATCCCGACGTATTGCCGGAGTTCTGAGGCTATGGCAAAACCGCGCGTCAATATCCGCATTTCGACGAAACTCTACGCGCAGCTCTGCGAAGCGGCCGACAAGCCCGGCGTGACAAAGACAGCGATTGTGGAGGACGCGCTACGCGCGTGGTTCGATCCGGAAGCCCGCTCGGTTCTGGAGGAACGGCTTCTGGTCCGTATGGATGCTTATGACCAACGCCAGGCCGATATGGAGCGCGATCTCGCCTTTACCTATGAGACGCTCGCGCACTACGTCTATTACTGGCTGACCCGTAGCGAACCCATCCCGGAAGGCGAGCGTGACATTGCTCATGCGCTGGGCAGGAAGCGGTTTGAGTATTTCCTTGGACAAGTTGCTTTGAAGTTGGGATCGGATCAGAGATCGCCTGCCGAGCACCAGTACGCTGAATCATTGGAAGTGGTCGAGCAGCCGTAGAGATACTCAACGGTAGGAGTTTCGTTGCTCAACGCCGATCTCATACTGTCGCGTTCGTCGGTCCGGTACTCCCAATCAGACGAACCAAGCATGATTTCCTTTTCGGGATTCAAATTCCTAATAATACTTGCTACTAATGAGTTCGACGCGATGAACCAGCGTCGAACCCAAGCGGTCCACAAATCTGTGGACCAAAATCGGATCAAAATGAGGACCAAGAAACGATTTTCAGGCGCATAAGTGTTTGAAAACATTGGATAAAAAATATGGATTGTGGCACGTCACTCGCGCCATTTTCTCCAGAACATGGCCGCAAGCCACAAAAAGCCGCCCCTCGGGGCGGCTTTTCTGGTTTCAGGGCCGGATTTTCCTGATCAGCCTAGCGGTAGTAATCGCACAGCGTGTTGATCAGGGCGCGGCCGACGCCGCCGCTGCAGCGATAGTAGATCGTCTGCGCATCACGGCGTGATTCCACCAGGTTTGCCGCCCGCAGCTTTGCCAGGTGCTGGGAGACTGCCGAGTGCGATTGTTCGGTCAGGCTCGCGAGCTCGCCCACAGGCATCTCGCCGCCTTCACTGAGGGCACACAGGATCTTCAGGCGGGTTTCGCTCGACATCGCCTTCATGACTTCGGACGCTTCATGAATGCTGTCCGAAACCACTTCATAGGCGTCGTTGGCGGCTTTCTTTCTCGCGGCCATCAGCTGTGTACCTCCTGTCCGGTTCCTGCGGTGTCAGCAGGTTCCGTGCCTCTTTGCTCTGGCAGCCAGTCCGGACCGCGCAGGGCGACGTAAATCGCGGGGATCACCAGTACTGTCAGCGCCGTTGAAGAGGCCAGCCCGAACAGCAGCGAGATGGCCAGGCCCTGGAAGATCGGGTCGGTCAGGATCACAGCTGCCCCGATCATGGCCGCCAGCGCGGTCAGCAGGATCGGCTTGAAGCGGATGGCACCTGCATGCAGCAGCACATCCTTTAGCGGTGTCTTGCCGTCTTCAAGGTGGCGGACGAAGTCCACCAGCAGGATCGAGTTGCGCACGATAATCCCGGCAAGGGCGATGAAGCCAATCATCGACGTGGCGGTGAACGGCGCTCCGAACAGCCAGTGGCCGATCATGATGCCGATCAGGGTCAGCGGCACCGGCGTCAGGATGATCAGCGGCACGCGGAATGTGCCGAACTGGCCGACGACGAGGATGTAGATCGCCAGCAAGGCCACGGCGAATGCAGCGCCCATGTCGCGGAAGGTGACATAGGTGATCTCCCATTCGCCATCCCACAGCAGGGTCGGCTGGGTGTCATCGGCCGGCTGGCCATACATGCGGACAGCCGGAGCGGTGAGGCCCGCAGCAGTCCAGTCGAAGGCCTTCACCTTGTCCTGGATTTCGAACATGCCGTAGATCGGTGCTTCGAACCGGCCGGCGAGTTCACCCATGACCATGTCTGCGAAATAGCCGTCGCGGCGGAAAATGACCGGCGAGCCGCTTTCTTCAGACACATCCACCAGTGCGCCGAGTTCCACCGGTGCTGCGTTCGGGCCGGCGAGGCGGGCAGGGACCGGAATGGCGGCGATCTCCTGCGACCAGTTGCGTTCCGACTTCGGCAGACGGATGCGGATGTCGAGCGGGTCGCGGCCTTCACTGCGCGGGCTGACACCAACCGTCTGGCCCGCAAAGGCAAGCGCAATCGTGTCGAGGATGTCCTGTTGCTGGACGCCATAGTCAGCGGCGCGCGGCTCATCCACGGAGACGGTCAGGCGGGGGGCCGGATCGCCGATGGAATTGTCCACGTCGACGATGAAGTCCGTGTCCTTGAAGAATTGCTCGACAATAGCGGCGGTCTCGCGGCGGGCTTCCGGCGTCGGGCCGTAGATCTCCGCCAGCAGCGTGGAGAGGACGGGCGGTCCGGGCGGGACTTCCACGACTTTCACGCTGGTGCCTTCCGGCATTGGCAGGGCCAGAAGGCGTCCGCGGATATCGAGGGCAATCGGGTGACTCGCCCGCTTGCGATGGGACTTCTCGGAGAGGTTCACCTGCAAGTCGCCCAGCTCCGGCGAGCGGCGCAGGAAGTAGTGGCGCACGAGGCCGTTGAAATTGAAGGGCGCAGCGGTGCCCGCATAGGCCTGGATGGTCTCGACCTCTTCCACATCGCGGATGGCATCGGCCAGCGCGAAGAGAGCGCGTTCGGTGTCTTCGACCGAAGCGCCTTCCGGCAAGTCGACCACGATCTGGATTTCCGACTTGTTGTCGAACGGCAGCAGCTTCACCGGCACAACCTTGAAATAGAACAGGCTGAGCGAAGCGAGCGTGGCGACGCCGACGGCGATCAGGAAGATCCACGAGTTCTTGCGCGAAGCCACGATCGGCCCGGCCACTTTCGTGTAGAAGGCCGCAAGGCGCGTCGCTTCTGCGCCTTCAAGATGATCCTCCTCACCGCTGGCGCCATGGCCATGCAGTGGGGCCTTGCCGGCAATCTTCATCATCAGCCACGGCGCAACGCCAACGGCGACGAAGAAGGAGAACAGCATGGCCGCCGAAGCGTTCGCCGGGATCGGCGCCATGTAGGGGCCCATCAGTCCGGACACGAACATCATCGGCAGCAGGGCTGCGATTACGGTCAGCGTGGCGATGATGGTCGGGTTACCGACTTCGGAGACCGCATCGATGGCGGCCGCCACGCGCGAGCGGCCATCCTTCATGGCCCAGTGGCGAGCGATGTTCTCGATGATGACGATTGCATCGTCCACCAGGATACCGATGGAGAAGATCAGCGCGAACAGCGAGACGCGGTTGATCGTGTAGCCCATCATCAGAGACGCAAAGAGCGTCAGCAGGATGGTCGTCGGAATGACAATCAGCGTCACCAGTGCCTCGCGCCAGCCGATGGCGAAGGCGATCAGGATCACGATGGAAATCGTGGCAAGGCCTAGGTGGAACAGGAGTTCGTTGGCCTTGTGGTTTGCCGTCTCGCCATAGTCTCGGGTGACTTCGACACGCACGCCTTCCGGGATCAAGCCGCCTTTCAGCAGGTCCACCCGGTGGAGGATTGCTTCTGCCACGTTCACGGCATTGGCGCCGGGACGTTTTGCCAGCGACAGGGTCACGGCCGGGCGGACAGCAAAGCCTTCACCATCTTCGCGCCGGTCAAGCGTCCAGACGCGAGAATCGCTTTCCTCACCCGCCACGCGGATGGTGGCGACGTCGGAGAGATAAACGGTGCGGCCATCGGCGCCCGGAACTTCAAGCCGCTCCAGTTCGCCGACGGCATCGATGCGGTCACCAGCCTGAACGAGCAGCGTGTTGCCGTCCTGACGGGCTGTGCCGACCGGCATGGCGGCGGCGGCCTGTCCGACAGACTGCACGAGTGTCTGCAGCGGCACGCCATAGGCAGCCATGGCCTGGATGTCGGGCTCCACGCGCAGTTCCAGCGGACGCCCGCCGATCATGGTCGTCAGGCCGACATCGTCGATCTTGATGAGTTCAGACTGCAGTTCCTCAGCCAGCATGCGCAAGGTCGTGTCGGTCCAGACATCCCCGGTCCATTCTTCCGGCGAGAGGGTCAGCGTGACGATCGAAACGTCATTGATGCCGCGGCCCACGACCAGCGGCATGGGGACGTCCGGCGGGATGCGGTCCATGTTTGCGCGGATCTTTTCGTGCACGCGCAGAATGGCGTCGTCGGCATCTGTGCCGACTTCGAAACGGGCCGTGACCATCGCGCCATCATCGCGGCTTTGCGAATAGACGTGCTCGACGTCCGGAATGGCCTTGATGATGTTTTCCAGCGGCTCGGTGACCTGTTCGACCACGTCCGGCGCTTTCAGGCCCGGCGCCTGGACGATCAGGTCGACCATCGGCACGGAGATCTGCGGCTCTTCCTCACGCGGGATGGAGAGCAGCGCCACGAGGCCGACGGCCAGTGCCGTCAGCAGGAAGAGCGGGGTCAGCGGCGACCGGATGGTCGACCGCGTAATGGAACCCGAGACATCCGGTTTCATTCGATCACTCCGGCTTTTCGATCTTGTCCCCGGGCTTCAGGCCGGTGAGCACTTCATATTTGCCTTCGGTGTCGGCAAGCGGGGCAGCGAGTACGATGGGTGCATCGACAAACCGGTCACCCACCTGCACACGTACGAAGTCCACGCCGTAACGGGTGGAGACATAATCCTTTGGCACGAGGATGGTGCGGCGTTCGCCGACGGGGGCGAGCACGTCGACCCTTTCACCGACCAGCGCGTCCAACCCGCCCGGCACTGTGGCATCGGCGATCAGTTCGCCATTGCGCAGTTCCGGGTAGATCTTGACGATCGTGGCTGTGCGAAGGTCGCCGCCGCGCGTCGGCAGGCGCAACGCAAAGGTCTCGCCTTCGCTGATCTGGGCAGCATGGCGTTCCGGCAGGGAGAGGCGTACGACGCCGGTCACGGTGGCGAAGGTCGCGATCACTTCGCCGGGCGACACGACGGAGCCTTCGACCACGTTCACACCGGTCACCTTGGCGTCGGCCGGCGAAAGGATGCGGCCTTCAGCCTGACGCGCGCCAAGCGCGTTCCGTTCCGACTGGGCCGAAGACAGGTTGCGCTTCAGCACGTCCAGATTGGTGCGCTGCTCATCGAGACGCGCCTTCGGGAAGAAGCCTTGTTCGAACAGGGCTTCATTCCGTGTCAAGTCTTCCTCGGCCTGACGGATCTGGGCTTGCAGACCCTGGATACGGGAGGCGAGTGCGGCAAGGTTCGGTGCGATGGTCGCATCCGTCACGATGGCAACGACATCACCAGCGTCCACCACATCGCCCTCATCGATCGACAAGCGCGAGACGACGCCCTGCAGCCGCGAACGGGCCGTGGCGGAGTCTGCCGCTTCGATCCGGGCGACGGCTGGGCGATAGTCCATGACCACCGATTCCTCGACGGTCATGACCTCAGCGGAGGCTGAAAGGGAGAGGGCCACGAAAGCGGCGCCAAGCAGGAGCGATCTGGGCAGGAGCGATCTAGTAGCGGCCATGGTCTTCCACCTTGCCGGTTGCGGGATTGATCTGGACACAAGGAAAGCCGTCCGCTTTCCACTTCATGATGCCGCCCGCCATATGCGCCGCTTCGGCGCCGGTTGCGGTCATGAAGGCATCGAGCGCCGTGCGGGAGCGTTTGCCGGACCCGCACTGGAATACGATCTTGCGGCCAGGGTCGGTCGGGATGGCTTTCGGTTCGAAGGTCGAGAGCGGATGGAGCAGGGCGCCATGAATGCGCTCGAACGCAAATTCGTTCGGTTCCCGCACATCGACGAGCAGGATCTCATTGGCTTTGAGGCCTTCACAGACGGTGGCGGGAGAAAGGTCGCGGGGATCAGCCATAAGGGACTCCTCTTATGTGCGCGCAGGCGCACGTCATGTAGTTTGAAAACGGAGATACATGTGACCGGTCAGATTAAACATGCGACATAATGCGCATTTTATAAAACACGAATATAAGGGATAACGCAGACAAAGAATTAATCCCCCAGGGAGCAGAGCCATGGCTAAGATCGTAGTGTTGGGTGCAGGTTTGGGCGGTGTCATTGCCGCCTACGAGATTCGGAAGAATGTCCGGCGGCAGGATGAAGTGATCGCCGTCAACGAGACGGACTTCTATCAATTCGTTCCATCGAACCCTTGGGTTCTGGTCGGCTGGCGAGACCGTGAGGATATTGTCGTCGACCTTGAAAAGCCGATGAAAAAGCGCCGCGTCCAACTGGTCGTGGGCGCTGCCGAAAAGGTCGAGGCGGACAAAAAGCGCCTGCGCATGGCGGACGGCTCCTTTGTCGATTACGATTATCTCGTCATCGCGACCGGTCCGGAACTGGCCTTTGACGAAATCGAAGGCCTTGGCCCGAATGGCCATACCCAATCGGTTTGCCACATCGATCATGCCGAGGCCGGCTACAAGGCGTTCGAAGACCTCTGCGCCGATCCTGGCCCGGTGATCGTTGGCGCCGTTCAGGGCGCCTCCTGCTATGGTCCGGCCTATGAAACCGCCATGATCATCGAGACCGAGCTCCGCAAGCGGAAGATCCGCGACAAGGTGCCGATGACCTTCGTGACCTCCGAACCCTATATCGGCCATCTCGGCCTCGACGGTGTCGGCGACACAAAAGGCCTGCTCGAAAGCGAAATGCGCGACCGCCACATCAAGTGGATCTGCAATGCAAAGGTCCAGAAGGTCGAAGCCGACAAGATGATCGTCGAGGAAGTGAACGAGGACGGCTCCACCAAGCAGATCCACGAGCTTCCGATGAAATTTTCCATGATGCTGCCGCCATTCCGCGGCGTGCCTGCGGTGCGCGACATCGAAGGCCTCGTCAATCCGCGCGGCTTCGTTATCACCGACAAGCACCAGCGCAATCCGAAATATCCGGAAATCATGGGCCTCGGCGTTTGCATCGCCATTCCGCCGGTTGGCAAGACACCCGTGCCGGTGGGCGTGCCAAAGACGGGCTTCATGATCGAATCCATGGTCACCGCGATTGCCGAAAACCTCGGCCAGATCGTGCGCGGCAAGGAACCGACCCATGAGGCGACCTGGAATGCCATCTGTATCGCCGATTTCGGCGATGGCGGCGTCGCCTTCATCGCACAGCCTCAGATCCCGCCTCGCAATGTGAACTGGTCCGTCTCCGGCGGCTGGGTGCACACGGCGAAGATCGGTTTCGAGAAATACTTCCTCGGCAAAATCAGGGCCGGTCGTTCTGAAACCTTCTATGAGAACGCCGCGCTGAACCTGCTGAAAACGCACAAGCTGAAGTAGCCCGCAGAGGAGCCCGTCATGGTGGACACAACTGTCAGAGACAGCATTGCTATCTGCACCAGCTGCGGCGCCCCGAACCGCGTCGCGGCCGGTAAGCCCCTGTCGGCTGGCAAGTGCGGCAAGTGCAGCCAGCCACTGGCGACGCCGAAGCCGGTGGAGATTGATGGCGCCATGCTGGAGCGCCTTGTCGCCCGCGACACCGGTGCCTTCGTGCTGGACGTGTGGGCGCCTTGGTGCGGCCCGTGCCGCATGATGGCTCCCGCCTATGAAGCGGCGGCCGGCCGGTTCGCCGATCAGGTCCGCTTCTTCAAGCTTAACTCCGACCAGAACCAGGAAGCCGCCGGCAAGCTCGGCATCCGGGGCATCCCGACCCTGATTGCCTGGAAGGATGGAGCGCTCATCGCCAACCAGGCCGGGGCCCAGACCGGCGAAGGCCTGTCCCGGTGGATCCAGTCAACCTTCGGGCTGAGTGCCTGAAACCAACTAAAAGGATGTTCAAGATGAATGTCGATCGTGCTGTCTTCGCTTTTGCTGGCGTTGTCGTTTCGCTGAGCCTCGCGCTTGGCTATTTTGTCTCGCCATACTGGTTCCTGCTGACGGCCTTTGCCGGGCTGAACATGCTCCAGGCTGCGTTCACGGGCTTCTGCCCGGCGGCCATGATCTTCAAGGCCATTGGCCTGAAGCCGGGCAACGCGTTCAAATGAGCATGAAATTCGCTCGCCGGCTCTCCGTCAGCCTGCTGGCGCTTGCCGCACCGGCTGCGCTGGCCCAGCCGATCTCGCTGCGCGATGCCGTGCAGCAGGCGCTCAGCCATGATCCGTCGCTCGAACGGGCCGAAGCCGACGTCGAGCGCAGCCGCGCCGGGGTCGATGCGGCCCGTGCTGGCCGCGGACTTCAGGCCGGGCTGCAGGCCGAAGTCGGCGCCGTCGAGACAGACTTTACGCAGGATCGCATTTCGCAGGTCCCGCGCTCTGCCGGCCTTCAGGCCGAATGGACCGTCTTCCAGTCCGGCGCGCTCGGGGCGGCAGTCGATGCGGCCAAAGCCCAGCGTGACGCCGCCAGCTACCAGATGCTCGGTGCGCGCGAGAAACTGGTCCTCGATACATTCGAAGCCTACGCCAATGCCTGGCTCGCCGAGCGGACGGTCGAAGTGGCCGAGGCCCGCGTCGCCACCTTCCGCATACGCCTTGACGAAACGCAGGCCCGGTTCGATCAGGGTCAGGTCACCCGCACAGACATTGCCCTCACAGAAGCGCGTCTCGCCTCGGCGCAGGCCCAGCGCGAAGCGGCCCGTGCCGCCTTGTCCGGGGCGTGGGCGCGCCTCGCCCGGCTGACCGGGGTTGACCATGCCGTGACGCAGGAAACACCGGAACTTGGTGAAGTCGTCGGCGGCGACATGCAGGCCGCCCTGTCGCGTGTCATGTCCAAGAACCCCGATCTTGCCGCTGCCCGTGCTGCGGAAATCTCCGCCGGACACCGCGTGACAGAGGCAAAAGGCCGGTTCGGTCCGAAGGTTTCGGTCCGCGCCCGCGCCACCACCGGGGAAGACGTCTACTTCTTCTTTGAAGACCAGATCAGCGATGTCGGTGCCTTTGTGCGCGTGGAAGTGCCGCTGCTGACCAGCGGCCTGCGGAACGCTTCGAAACGCGAAGCCATTGCCGGGCGCAGCGCCGCAACGGCCGATGTCCGCGCGGCAGAGCTGCAGCTGCACGAAGCGGTAGCCGGCCTCTGGGGCGACATCGAAGCCCGCCGCCTGTCGCTCGCGGCAGCGGAATGGGCCGAGAAGGCGGCTGAACTCGCCGCTGAAGGAGCCCAGAAGGAACAGGAGGCCGGCATCCGCACGCTGGTCGATGCTCTGGATGCGGAGAATGAATTCCGCGATGCCCAGATCGCCCGTTACCGCGCAGCCACCCAGCTGCAGGTCGCTGAAGCGCGCCTGCTGTCCCTGTCCTCTGACCTGGAACAACAACTCGCCCTGCTTCCCTGATCCTCTCCGGCAGAAAGACATACCGGAGCATTCAGCGGGTGTGCGCCCCGCGGGCATCAGGCTGCGCGTGGACAGGCAAGGGCTTATCCCTCACCCATACCTGGAAGACCCTTGCCCGCGTCATCGCCGAAACCGGCGTGAATGCGGACCTGTTCAAGGCGCCGGAAACGGTTCCGAAAACGGTGAAGCGGCGCGTCTCGGCAGAGCTGAAGCGGTTCGGCGTGCTGCTCCGCCGTCTGATCTTCCTGATGACTTTTCGGGTGGAGTTGGCGCCAGTGACGCCGCGGCCTGGGTCGAACCATTTCGAGAAAGCGGAGGGCGAGACGCAGTCGAAGTACACCTTCTCGCTTGTCCCAACACAGGCAGACGAAACGCCGGACTTCCTACGCGGGCCGGTCACGGTCCCGGAGCGCGAGCCCAGCCTCGCTGCGTCCCTGATCGCCCGCTGGCAGGCCATGCTGGACACGCTGAAACACGCCAACCGCCGCGCCAAATGCCTGGCCCGCACGATCCAGCGCCGGAAAGCGAATGGCGAGCCGAAGCCCTACATCGTGCTCGTCCCCGGAACGCATGCCATGCACCGCGCCGTGGCCTTCGTCTCGGGCGGGCTCACCGTCCAGCTGATCGAGGCGCTGCGAGACTGGCCGGTACCCAATACAGGTTGATCCCAGCCAAAATCAGGAATCTCGCCGGAGCGTGGACGCGTTTCCGGGTAAAGGTGCTGGGCTGAACCGCATAACCTACTATTTGTCGCTGAGGCCTAGGCATTCAACCGTGTCGCCCGCGATTGCGGCAGCCGCATTCGGCATCCGGCGGATCAGGCAATTTGACATCTGCAGTGGGCTGAGCAGGGAGCTGTCCTGGTCCACCAGTGGCATGACGGTGCGGCGTCCATCCTCCACGCGAGCCACAGCGCGGTAATAGGTTTCTCGGAAGCCGCCGGGTGCCATTTCCACGTCCAGCGTCGCGATAAAGCGGGCGGAGGGACCGGCTGTGTTCACGAGCAGGTCTTTCAGGAACAGTCTGGCGCAGACAAAGGCAGACGCAGGGTTTCCGGGCAGGCCGAGTATTCGCTGTTGTCCCATTCTGGCGAACCAGGTCGGTTTTCCCGGGCGGACGGCAATGCCCGAAAAGAGGATCTCGGCGCCAGCCTCCTGGAAGGCGGCTTTCATATAGTCATAGTCGCCTACGGAGGCGCCGCCGATCGGCAGGATCAGGTCAGCCTCGCTGGATGCATCGATGAGTGCCCGGATCTGCTCGATGGTGTCGCCTGCAATGCCGGGCGTGATCGGTTCGCCGCCCCAACTCCGGACAAGCGCCGAAAGCGCCGTGGAGTTGGAGTCGATGATCTTGCCGGGTTCCAGATCGCTACCGGGAGGGAGCAATTCATCTCCACCCGGAAGAATTGCGACTTTCGGCTTCCGCCGGACGGTGATGGTGCCATTGTTCCCAGCAGCAGCAAGGCCAAGGTCGGCTGGCGAAAGACATGCTCCGGCGGTGACGAGAAGGTCACCCCTGGAGAAATCCCGCCCTGCCTTGCGGATGTGTTTTGAGTCTGCCTGGGCGACCGTGACTTCGATCATGTCGCCTGTGCGCGTGGCCTCTTCCTGGATCAGGATGTGGTCCGCACCCTCCGGCAAGGGGGCTCCGGTAAAGATCCGCATCGCTTCGCCTTGCCCAACCGGATGGCGCGGCAGCGTTCCAGCAGGAATTTCCCCGGTCACGTTCAGCCGGTTGCCGGCTTTGCGCACATCGGAAAGGCGGACGGCATATCCATCCATCGCCGAGACATCCGCCGGCGGCGTTGTCGTTCTAGCGAGAACGTCCCGTGCCAACACCCGGCCAAGCGCATCACCGACCGGGATCGCCTCTTCTCCCGCATCCAGCACATGCGGCGCCAGCGCCCGAAGCGCGTCATCGACACTGATCAGGCCGCTCACGATACTTCCTTGTGATAGTCGCCGGATTTCCCGCCGGTCTTGCTCACCAGTTCGATCCCCGAGATCACCATCGCCTTATCGACAGACTTCAGCATGTCGTAGAGCGTCAGGCAGGCGGCGGAGACGGCGGTCAGTGCTTCCATCTCGACGCCGGTCTTGCCGGTGGTCCGCACAGTTGCAGTCACCTGAAGCGCATCCGGGTCCAGCGGGGTGATGCTGACTTCGACATTGGTGAGCGGGAGCGGGTGGCAAAGGGGGATCAGGTCAGCGGTCTTCTTGGCCGCCATGATGCCGGCGAGTTCCGCGATGGCGATGGGATCACCTTTCCGGGTCTCCCGGTTCATGGCCAGTTCGCGCGTGGCTGCCGCCATGCTGACCTTTCCCTGCGCGACCGCCACGCGCTCCGTGACGGGTTTCGCGCCAATGTCGACCATCCGGGCACGCCCATCCGGACCGATATGGGAAAGCTCGTTCATCCCTCATGCTCCATGAGGCGCGGCATCAGCTCGACGAGGTTGCAGGGCTTGTGACGGCTGTCGAGCTGGTAGGAGATGACCTTGTCCCAGCCATCCTTCACGGCGCCGGTCGAGCCCGGAAGGCAGAATATGAAAGTGCCCGATGCAAGCCCTGCAACAGCGCGGGACTGCAGGGTAGACAGCCCGACGCTCTGGAAGCTGACCTGATGGAAAATGACCGAGAAGCCTTCAATCGTCTTGTCGAACAGCGGCGTCACAGCCTCCGGTGTCACATCCCGGCCGGTGAGACCTGTACCGCCGCTGGTGATCACGACATCCGTTTCCGGGTCCGCAATCCAGGCCGAAACCTGGGCTCGGATGGCCGCCCTGTCGTCAGGCAGGATCTTCCTGTCCGCCAGGACATGGCCTGCCGATTCGAGCCGCTGAACGAGCGTTGCGCCCGATGTGTCTGTTTCAAATGTCCGCGTGTCGCTGACAATCAGAACCGCGATCCTGACCGGCTTGAATTCGAGATTTTCATTGATGCCATGCATGTGTTTGGCTCTCTTCCTATTGATTCCATCTGGCGCGGTCGCGGTAATCTTCGGCCCTGGGTTCGATCCAGCGCGATTCCGATGCTGTGATTTCCTTTTTCCAGAAGATGGCTTCGGTCTTGAGGTAATCCATCAGGAAGTCGGCCGCTTCGAACGCCGCCCGGCGATGGGGCGCTGCGGTCGCGACAAATACGATGGGATCTCCAGGGGCCATGTCTCCAATCCTGTGGATGACCCGGACGGCCGAAAGTGACCACTTTTCCTGAGCGGCATCGACGGCTTGTTGGATGCCATTCTCCGTTATCGGTGAATAGGCCTGGAGGTGCAGCGTCTGCACGTCTCCTTCTGCAGACTGCGGACGAACCAGGCCTGAAAAAGTCACGATGGCGCCTGCGCCTGCGGATTGTCTTTCAAATTCCGCTACGGCATCGGCAATCTGAAAAGGATGGTCTGTGATGCGGATCATCATCCCCCTCCGACCGGCGGCATGAATGCGATTTCATCGGTATCAGAAACCGGGAATGGATCGTCCACGATTTCACTGTTTACGGCGACCCGAACACTTTTATGCAGAAGCGCACCGTCAAAGCCTCTGGATTGATCGAGCCACTCTCTCAGGGATTTGGTATCCACGATTTTCACGGGAATGGGCGTATGCTCTGAAAGCTCACCAAAGATGCTGGACAGTTTTCCGAAGTAAAGAATCGTTGCCATCTCTAGCCTCCTGTCACGGACATGTGACGCGCAAGGGCAGGGGCTTGGCCCGGGCTTCGGATCGTGAAGTCATGGCGTTCGGGTTTGGCGAACAGTGCGGCATCCAGTGCCTCATCAAGCGCTTTCTCAGGATCGGCTGACTCCCGGATCGGTGTGCGCAGGTCGATGTGATTGTTTTGGCCAAGGCACATGTAAATTCGGCCTGTGCAGGTGACGCGGACCCGATTGCACCCTGCGCAGAAATTGTTCGTCAGTGGCGTGATGAAACCAAGTCGGCCGCCTGTCTCCCGGATGCGGAAGTAGCGGGATGGCCCGGCGAGCGGGTCGCTCTTTTCTTCCGGTTCGAGCGCCCACTTGCTTTCAAGCTTCTGCTGAACAAGGTCCAGAGGTATGTATTGATCAAAACGGTCTTCATCGGTCTCACCAAGGGGCATGACTTCTATCAGGGAGATGTCATGCCCTTCCTCGTGAGCCCACGAGATAATGTCGGGTATCTCATCAGCATTCTGATGCTTGAGCGCAACGGTGTTGATCTTGACTTTTAGGCCTGCCGCCTTGGCCGCATCAATGCCTTCAAGCACTTGCGGCAGCTGGCTCCGGCGGGCGATCTCGACGAAACGGACAGGGTTCAATGTATCGAGCGATACGTTGACCTTGCGAACCCCGGCTTTTGCAAGTTCATTCGCGTGTTGCGAAAGCTGTGTCGCGTTTGTTGTGAGGGTCAGTTCTTCAAGACCGTCACCCAGCATTCCGCCGAGTTGGTGAAACAGTTTCGGAATGTCTTTGCGAACCAATGGCTCACCGCCTGTAATCCGGATCTTCCGGACGCCGCGGCGGATGAAGGCCTTCGCAACGAATTCGAGTTCTTCGAGAGTCAGTAACTCCTTTTTGGGAAGGAAAGTCATCGCTTCGGCCATGCAGTACGTGCAGCGAAGGTCGCAGCGATCCGTTACCGACAGGCGGAGATAGGTCACTTGCCGTCCGAACTTGTCCAGAAGAGGAGAAGGTGAAGATGTGGTCATGGGGCTATGCCGTTCTCCAGACTTTGTAGAGTAGTCGCACTGCAACGACCAGGATCAGGATAGCCGTGCCGCGGCGCAGATGGGCCGGTGACATTTTAAGAACACCGAACCTGTTGCCAATCCATCCGCCGATCAGGACAGCGGGCAGGAGCGGCAAGTAGGGCGTTGCCAGTTGAAGTGTACCGACATTGTTCAGTTTTGTGGCCTGCCCGGCAAGTCCGGAAAGAGAGTTCAACAGGATGAACAGGCTGCATGCGGCGGCGATCGCCTTTTCGTGGCTCCATCTGATCCAGTAGAGCACCGGCGCGAGAAAGATGCCACCGCCTATGCCCACAAGCCCCGCGAGGAAGCCGGTCCCCGCGCCAACTGGCAGCAGAATGAGCGCACTTGGAGGAGATGCGTCTTCATTTGTGCGTTTCCAACGGTTCTGGAAAAGCATCGAAAGGCCGGTCAGCAGCAGTGTGACCCCGAGCAAGGCGGAAAACACGAACTCACTCACCGGTATTCGCCCACCTAGCCAGGCGAGCGGTACGGACAGGGCCAACGCCGGCAGAAGTGCGCGCCAGTTCAGGTTTCCCGTCATGCCGTATCGGATCGTATTGCCGGAAACGACCAGGATATTGCAAGCCAAAGCGATCAACGGAACAATTCTGAAATCAGCCCCGGACAGGATCAGCACCGCATTATAGGTGGACCCGCCTCCGAATCCGACGCTGGCATAGAGCGCTGCCGTGATGAAAAAGATGATCGGGAATACATAAACCAAGACCTCGCACTCCTAGGCTGAAAGCGTGCCGGTTGCCCGGGCCAGGTCTTCGGTTGTGTCGATATCGAGTGCGTCGCTTTCCGGCAGGCGCACTGTTTTCGTTCGGTCGAGAGACATGAATACCTGCCTGGCGCCCATATCACCGGCTAAATTCGTGAGCTGATCAAATGTGGATCTTGAAAAGATTGCAGGCGGGCAACTGGCCTCGCGCGCGCTCGACATGACGGCTTGCGTTTCCGGCGTCATCGTTTGGCGAAGTCTGTTCAGGTGCGCATTGGTGATGAAAGGCATGTCGGCGAGCAGTACCAGCGCGTGCTCCACATCCGGCAGTGCGGCGGCTGCTTTGATGCCGGCTTTCAATGATGTCGACTGACCCGCCGCGGCATCCCTGTTTTCGATGACCTGCCACCCTGCGGATTGAAGTAACTCATGGCGCTCGCTTTGACCGGGGCCAATCACGGCGATACGGGCTGCAACCGGCTGACCTTCCAGCAGGGCTGCCGCGTGACCAAGAACCGGCTTGCCGGCGAGGGATGAAAGCAATTTGTCACCTTCCGTAAAGCGTTCGGATTTCCCGGCCGCCAGAAGGATGATGCCTGTGTCAGCGAGCGAAGTGTTTTGTACTTCCCGATAAGCGCCGATGATTTCAGCGAGCGTCGAAACGGCAAGCATCGAGGCATCCCGCATGGAGGGGACGAGGCCAACCGGGCCGCGCACGCGTGAGATTTGTACCGGTTCGACGCCTTCCTGTTCCAGCCGCGTCCGGCGGCGGGAATGTGTTTTTCGGCTGCCAACCGCGCCAATGTAAAAGGCCTGACCTTGCAAGGCTTGCTTTAGGAGCGCTACTTCCCAGTCTGGATCATGGAACATCAGAATGAATGCGGTCCAGGCGTCATCGGATGAGAGTGGCAAATCCTGAGGAGTTTTCAGGGCAGTGACATCATTGAAGCCGTCGCGCTGGGCTTCTTCGATATCTTCCCCGTCACGCAGCTGGAGGGTCAGTTCATAGCCGCTCGCCCGGACAAGTCTGGCAAGCGCGAGCGCATCGGCGCCGCGTCCTGCAATCCTGATACGGAGTTTTGGGCAGTATGCGAATGAGGCCGACAATTCCGGCAGGCAGAGCGTCGCATTTGCGCGGGCGCTCAAGGCGTCATGACAAAGCTGCAGTTTCTCTTCATTGGCGTCGGGCAGGATCGATATTTCGATGGCGCCACCACAAGGAAGCGGCATGTCGATAAAGGGAGAACCAACCCCGTATCGCAATGACAGAATCTTGTTTTCTGCGAGAGCTTCTTGCGCATGCAGCACCACATCGGCGTCGACGCAGCCACCGGAAATGTAACCGCAGCGGCGTCCATCCTCTGTAACGGCCATCAATGCGCCTGGGGAGCGGACACTTCCGCCCGCAGTAAAGGTGACCACCACGAGCGCAACCGGTCCGGTCTGGCGCCAGGCCAGCCACTGACCCAGCACATCCTGCGGGTGTTCTGCGTAGGGGTGCAAAGGGTTGGCCATCGACGGCATTATAAATGGTGATTTATAATGCGACAGCCCTAATGACGTAATTTTGAAGGCTCAAACTTCGTCAGGAGCTCTTTGTTGTGCGCAAGTGATCGTTTGCACAGTTCCCGATAATGCGTCCGAATATCTTGAGCGGCTTCCGTCAGGTAGGAACCACCACCATCCGCGCCGCCTTGAGCCGAAATGACGAGAGGAACACCGAAGTCCCGGTTCATTGCTTCAACGAGCTTCTTGGCGCGTGGGTATGACATCCCCAATTGGGAGGCTGCTTTGTTGATGGAGCCGAGATCCGCGATCGCGTCCAGCAGAGCGGCCTTTCCCGGCCCGAACCGTCCGCCGCCAGGCAGATCGATCCGGATGCTGAGGTGAGGTTTGCCAAGCTTATTCATCGTCTTACACCCGGGGATTCCATGGCCAACCTTTCGGCGCGTTTCGCCAGATAGAGTTCAACAGCCGTATAGGTCTCGGATCCGTACTCAAGCGGTTCAGCCCGGATTCCGGAATCGCAATCCCGCAGCCGACGATGCAGCGAACCAAATGTCTGCCACTCCATCCGGTAAGCCGGAAAGGCGTTGCCATGTCCCTGACTGATCGTATCGCCGCGCAACTTGTCACCCCAGTGTTCATTATGACACTGGCTGCAGGCAAGATTGAACTGACCTTTGCGTAGAAAGAAATAGTCTTCTCCGGCGTCGTAGTATTTCCTGGCCTGGCCATCGATCGTCACCGACACTGGCTCTCCCTGTGCCAGGTGGGAGAGGTAGGCTGTCAGGCCAAGCAGATCGTCACTTTCATATTCCAGGGGTGCTAGACCCTGGTAACGTTCGCGGCAGAGATTTATTCGCGACTCGAGGTTCACGAGTTTGCCTGATTGCTCGTCAATGGCCGGGTAATGTGCTGCAGCTTTCGAGACCGGGCGGCTATCATCACTGTGGCAGGACGAACAGGCAGGCTCGCCATGCTCCGGACTTTGATTGAACAGGGCTTTTCCCTTGTCGACCCAGAGATATCCTGGATTAGCGAATGCGTCGTCCTGAAGGGCCTGGGTCTCCGGCTGAAGGAACTCATAGCCGGACCGTAGGTCCGCGGAGGATATCTGGCTTTGCTCTGCAATCCGTTCATGGTTTTCGCTGCAACCCGTAAGGATGAGCGCCAACAGGTAGGCTCGTCTCATGACACAGTCAGCATCCGTTCTTCGGCCCAGCGCTCTCCATGCTGATCCGTCCACGAAAACTCTATCTTGCCTGTGTGCGAGGCACGGGCATGAAAAGTCAGGAACGGATTGGCGGCGATGCCGGGGAAGAACTCGGCTTCAAATATGACATTGCCATCATATGTGCAGCGGAAGCTCTTGATGATGTCTGTTGGAATGATCTCCCCTTTGGAATCGCGGCGATAGCCCGTTTCCATAGGGTGCTGGATCATCGCCTTGAGCTCGATGACCTCACCTTCGAAGGCTGTATCCGGGGCTGAAATGCGGATCATTACAGCTGTGCCTCCTTAACCGATAATGCACGCCGCGAGTGTGACATATGTGCTGCCTGTGCCGGACCAGAGCGTGCCATCGTTCATCTCGGCGACGACGCGAAGGGTCTGGGTGCCTGCCATCCGGACGCGTGTCGAAATCTCGGCGCGCCCGGTATGTGGCCCCAGATGGAACCTCGCGATTGTGGCGATGGGATTACGCGGTGAGAGAACGACAATTTGTTCGACGAAGCTTTCATCCGTCATGGGACTATCTACGGTTATGCCAACCGGAACCGAATTCCCGTTTTCAGCGATCGGGGGCAGGGTGACAGTCACCTTGCCTTTGTTGATTGGCCGATCCCCGAAAATGTCGCGGATCGCCTGGTCGGCGTCTTCCGGTGTTGCGGATGCCAACGGAGAAAGCGCGGACGCGATCGACACAATACCAGTTGAAGCCAGGAAGGCGCGACGTGTCCAGCGGTATGTCGTAGGTGCATGATCGTCGTGTGGCATCAGTTTGTCTGCAATTCCAGAAACGCAACAATGTCTTCGATCTGTTGAGCGCTGAGGGCAGGAGCCCCCTGATATTCATGATCAACCTGACGGAGGCCGCCTGTGCGATAATAGGATGGCATCACAGTGTCTGGCCAAATGCCTTGGGCGTCAACAATGCGATAACGGATCTGTCCGACTGACAGGCGCGCGCCGATGCCAGTGAGCACAGGGCCGACATTTCCCTGGAATTCCGCATCCAGGCGGGCCACCTGGTGGCACAGAACACAGTGCCCTGCTTCGCGTGAAGTGAATATCTGTTCCCCCCGAACAGGATCACCCTGCTTACCGTTCAATGGTTCGATGATTGCATCACCTGATATCTCGACAGGCCCAGCCAGACGGTCCTCCGAAGCCTGCCCACAGGCGGATAGAAAGATGAGAAAGAGCAATGCCGAAGAACGCGCTATTTTCATCCGAAAGTCTGTTTGGTGATTGTACGGAACCAGGTCTTGGCCTGCAGTGCTTCATTCTCACGTACAATGGGATCAGCATTGAGAGGGCTCAAGCCGCCCGCACCTTCCACCGAGTGCAAAGAACCACCGTCATTTGTGTAGACGCCCGTGATCGACACGGCTTTCCTGTCGGAGATGTACGAGTAGCAAGTGTTCGTCAGGGTGGTGGGTTCAACTGCTTCTCCCGAGAGGGCTCTGGCAATTTGCATCGCGCATAGCTTGGCTTGCAGGTTCGCCGAGAAAGCAGACTTCGGCATTGGCGAAGCAATGGTGGCGTCGCCGATGACGTGAATGTCGGGTTGGAGCGTGGAACGGAAATCAATCGGATCAATCGGACACCATCCCGTCATGTCTGCGACGCCAGCACGATGAGCGATGACGCCGGCGTGCTGTGGCGGGATCACATTGGCGACGTCAGCGCTGACGTCTTCAAATTCTGTCGATAGGGTGCGGGAAGAGGGGGACACGGCAATGACCCGGCCAAACTCATTTGCTCCGTAGCGTTCGATAAGGCCGGGATATAGGCTGGACCAGGCGTCCTCAAACAAGGGCTGCTTTGAAAATTTCTCCTGGGCATCCAGGATGATGAGTTTTGACTTCGGCTTATGGATCTTGAGATAGTGCGCGATCAAGCTGGCGCGTTCATACGGACCCGGCGGGCAACGGAATGGCGCAGGCGGGACGGACATGACCACCACGCCGCCATCCTTCATGTCCTGGATTTGTTGCTGCAGCAGTCCGGTTTGGGGGCCAGCTTTCCAGGCATGCGGCAAGACCTCCGCCGCGGCTTCGTCGTAGCCATCGATCGCGTTCCATCTGAAATCAATTCCGGGCGACAGGATCAATTTGTCATAAGTCAGCGCGCGGCCGGATTCGACTGTGACGGTCCGGCTCACCGGATCTACATCGGTCGCGCGTTCCTGAACAAATTCGATTCCCTCGGCCTTTAGGCTGTCGTAGCTGAAACGTTGGGCCGAGAGATCGCGCAGGCCCGCAACGACGAGGTTGCTGAACGGGCAGGCATAGTATTCGGGATTCGCTTCAATGAGCGTAATGGCGGCTTCCGGAAGCAGTCGCTTCAGAAACCGGGCGGCCGTGGCACCGCCGAAGCCTCCGCCAATGATGACGAGACGTGCCCGGACCTGCGCATGGGCTGCCAAAGGTAATGCGGCCAGCAGACCCGTTCCCGACAGGGTAAGGAGCAGGTCGCGACGGTTCGGAACAAGGGCAGTCATTCCGAAACACCTTCGGCCAGATAGGCGCTGATCGTCTCAATATCGGCTTCTGAATACCCTCTCATCATCCGATGCATGACGCTTCCACCGTCGGCATCGGAACGATAGCGCAGCAATGCTTCGCGGAGTTCCGCCGATGAGCGGCCTTCAAGACTGGTGATCGCTCCGCCAGTGGGACCGTGACAGCCCGAGCACGCGACAGAAAGCACTGCCGCGGAACTCGTATCCGCCATCGGACTGAGTTCGATCGAATCTGTTTCGACCGGTGTCGAACCGCATGCGCCCACGAACAGGGCAATGATCGTCAGCGCGCCAAGCTGCCGTGTCATGACTATCTCAGTGCCTGATCCTTGATCGGAAGTTGCCGAATGCGCTTTCCGGTGGCTGCAAAAATGGCGTTCAGAACTGCAGGAGGTGCAACAGCGATGGTTGGCTCACCCACGCCACCCCAGAAACCACCGGAGGGCATCACGAGCGTTTCCACTTCAGGCATCTCGGCGATCCGCATCGAATTGTAGGTATTGAAATTCTTCTGCTGCGTTTCACCGTCTTCGAATGTGATTTCCTGATGCAGCATGGCGGAAAGGCCGTAAACGAACGACCCTGCGACCTGAGCATCGATCTGCTGCGGGTTGACGCCGTAGCCTGGGTCAGTAGCGGCAACGATTCGGTGCATTTTCAGCTCACCGTCATCGCTGACTGTCACTTCCGCACAAGCAGCCGTGTAGCTCCCGAAGGAGTAGAAGCAGCAAAGGCCGCGGGAGAGCCCGTCATCGGCGCCCCATCCGGACTTGTCCGCAACAGCCTGCAGGACAGTTGCCATTTTCGGACTGTCCTTCAGGTGCGCCAGACGGAACTCCAGCGGATCCCGGCCGGCCGCATGGGCAAGCTCGTCCATGAAGCATTCCAGATAGATGGCGTTCTGGTTCGCATTCACCCCGCGCCAGAAACCGGGCCGGACAGGCGGGTTACGCATCGCGTGGTCAACCAGCAGGTTAGGGAAAGTGTACTTGATCGTCTGGTCTTCGACGCGCGCATCCACACCGGATGGAAGCAATCCCTGGAACACGATCATGTCGGCACCATCCGTCAAGGCTTGCGGCATGATGCCGGCAAGGATGGACTGACCGGAAATGCGAATTTTCAGGCCAGTCAAATTGCCGTCGGCATCCAGCGCGCCCTGGCAGTAAGCCTTGGTGATCGGGTGAAAGAAGCCCTGTTCCATGTCCTCTTCGCGAGACCAGAGCAGTTTGATCGGTGTACCTGGCATTTGCTTGGCAATCTTCACCGCCTGAGAAATATAGTCCGAGGCCCCCTTGCGGCCAAAACCGCCACCCAGCAATTGTTTGTAAACCTCACAATTCTGGATAGGCAGATCCGCGGCTTCGGATGTAGCGGCCAATGCGGCTTCACCATTCTGCGTGGGGCACCAGACCTCACACTTCTCTGGCGTCCAGACGGCAATGGCATTCATCGGCTCCATGCAGGCATGGTTCTGATGGGGTGCATTGTATTTTGCTTCAATTACCTGCGCGGCATTGGAAAAAGCGGCATCCACGTCGCCCGCCTGATTGCCGACAAAAGTCTCGCTGGCCGTCAGGCCAGCATCGAGATCTGCTTCGAATGCAGAGCTTGAAAAGTTGGAGCCTTCGCCATCTTCCCATTCGATAGGAAGAGCATCCAGGGCTGTCTTGGCCTGCCACCAATAGTCTGCAACGACGGCAACGGACGTGTCGTCTACCTGGACGACCGCTTTGACGCCCGGCATGGAGCTGACGGCTTCTGCATCGAACGATTTGAGTGATCCGCCACGTTTCGGTGCGGCTTTCACTGCGGCGTTCAGCATGCCGTCCATTTTCATGTCGGTCGTGTACTGTTGCTTGCCGGTGACTTTGTCCACCGTATCCAGCCGCTGAACCGATTGCCCGACAATCTTCCATTCGGACGGGTCTTTCAGCGTCACGCTCTCGGGGGCCGGCAGTTCTGCGGCGTCGGCAACGACTTCTCCGAAGCGCAGAGTCTTGCCGGATGGACTGTGTGTGATGATGCTCTTTGCTGCGGAGCATTCTTCGACTGGCACACCCCAACGATTTGCAGCCGCCTGCACCAGCATCATGCGAGCGGCGGCGCCGCCTTCCCGGACATAGTCATGGCTGGTGCGGATACCCCGGCTGCCACCCGTAAGGAAGTCGCCCCATACGCGGTCACGGGCAAGGTTTTGACCAGGCGTGGGGTATTCCGTTTTCACATAGTCCCAATCGCATTCCAATTCCTCGGCGACCAATTGCGCGAGGCCGGTCAGCGTACCCTGACCCATTTCAGAGCGGGCGATGCGAACGGTGACGATATCATCGGTTCCGATATGGACCCATGCATTCACTTCCGGTGGCGGTGGGCCAGCTTCTGCCGGAGCGTCTTTTCCGCCCGGTCCACAAGCAGCAAGAATGCCGATGGTTAGGCCGGTGGCTCCGGTTCCGACAATAAATCCGCGACGGGAAAGACCTGGTACAGTAGTCATTTTTTCAGTCCTCCTCAGGCTTTCTTCGTCTTGGCAAGGTGAATGCCTTTGCGGACGCGGGTGAACGTTCCGCACCGGCAAATATTTGTGATCGTAGCGTCGATGTCTTCATCCGTGGCATCTGGATTGTCGTTCAGCAGACCGGCGGCGGCCATGATCATGCCCGGCTGGCAGAAGCCGCACTGAGGCACATCAAGCTCGACCCAGGCTTGCTGGACCGGATGACTGCCATCTTCTGACAGGCCTTCGATCGTGGTGATCTCCTCGTCACCCGCAAGCGCGCCTACTGGATAAACACAGGACCGGACGGCCTGACCGTCGATATGGATCGTGCAGGCGCCGCATTCGGCGATGCCGCAACCGTATTTCGTGCCGGTAAGCCCGAGTTGTTCGCGAATGACCCAGAGCAGAGGCGTTGAATCATCAACATCAACTGTCATCACCTGCCCATTGACCTTGAGTGTTGCCATTTGAATGCTCCGAGTTTTCGAGATAGTTCCGCTAGGTGAACACTATTCCAATCACGAACGTATTGCACGCCCCGGTGCTTTTTATTTTTTGGGTGCTGGCCATAAAGGCTGAATGCAGGGTTTGGATTGAGTGGCTTTTGGGGCCTTACCAAAACTCCAACTCGTGATTCCTGCAAAATGCATAAAGTTTTAGAGGCGAAACGCCTGTCTCGAATCACAGGCGATTTTCGTGGGCTTCATCACGATACGAGCCAGGGGTTTTTCCTGCCCATCGTTTGAACGCTCGGGTGAAGGCGCTTTGCTCGGAAAATCCGGTCAGGAAAGCGACCTGGGCGATCGAGTATCGGGTGTCGGTCAGAAACTTTTCGGCGAGTTGCCAGCGCGCCTCGTCAACGAGAGACTGAAATGTGTGCCCCTGATCGGCGAGGCGGCGCTGAAGGGTCCGGGCGCTCATACCCATTCCCGATGCGATATCTGCCAGCGTGGGAATCCCTTCGCTCAGCGTATTGGCGATCTGGACGACAACCTGACGATCCAGTGCTTCCTCATGATCATCATCGAGCATGGTCTCCTCAATATGGGACGTCAGAAAGCGCCAGATACTCTCATCCCCAACGGTATTTTTCCGATCGAGGCGCTCCTCTGGCAAAACGATCGCATCAATTTCCGCACCGAACGTCACGGGGCATCTGAAGTAGGCCTCCAGCGCCTCCAGGGATCCCGCAGGTTCAGGGTGACGAAACTGGACTGCGTGGGGTTTGTTTTCCGGGAAAGTCGTTTCCCGGCACATGGCGACATAGGTTCCCAAGGTGCCTTCAGTTGATAGATACATGCCCAGCCGCTTGGGTTCGAGCCGCTGGTGGGTCCACATGCTGAAACCGTCCTTTTCGACAAGCCGAAAAGTGGCTGTTGTGTTGTAAGCGCGCGCGTACCGGTCCATCCGCTGAAAGGAACGGCGCAGCGTCGGAGCGCACTTCCAGGCGAGGCCTACAGCGCCGAAATCAGCGCAGGTCATCGCTGCAGATGTGCGAAGGTGAAAGCTGATGTCCGGTGCTTCCGCCGCCGCAATGGTTTCGAGCAGCGCATAATACTGGGTGTCAAGAACCACCGTATTTGGGTTCGATGCTTCTTCTTCGGTTATGCCCATGCCCGCGAACAGCTCCGCTCGATCAAGCGACTCTGGCGCCTGATCGATCATCTTCTTCACAAACATTGACGCGACGTAGGTCATGTCCCCCAAGTCTCTCATTCGCCGGCTGTGTGATCCCCCGATCCGATCACGATACCTTCCAATAGGCAGTTTTTCGCGAGGCTCAACCCCTCATTCGTCCGGTCTGCGCTGTATTTCTGTCCGACGCGACGCCAACGGACTTCTGGCAAGTTTGAAAGTGACCACCAATATTCTGTGTGAATGCGCCACGCGCGTATTAGGTTCGTGTGGAGACTAAAAGTGTATTGCCCAATTCACTTGCGTTCTGTCTGCGGCAGTGATTTTTTGTATGTCTCGATACGTTGTTTGAGTGTTGGCCGACCCTTTCCGGTTGCGGTGGTATTCAAAATGTAGGCGTAGCCCAGACCGGCAGACGGCAGCAGGGCATCCGTAGGAAGTGCTTCGGTGGCCCAGGAAAGCATGGCGCCTGTCGCGCTGTGGGTCAGGCTGCGCTCCAGCCATTCAATTGATTCTGCCTGATCGAGATAGCCTTCATTCTGGGCTTGCAGAAGAATGGTGCGCCACGCTGCGCGAGTTTCAGCCTGGCGTTCGGGTGGCACAATGCTGGCGTCGCTCTTGCCGCTTGTGTCAAGGAGCGCCCGCCAAAGGGGGCGATAGAATGCCGGGTCTTGCGTATAATAGCTGACAGCAAGTTCGTGCGCAGCAAACACCAGATCGAGCGGGTTCCTGGCTTTCAGTGAAGCAAATCTCTCGATGAAGTTCTGCCGGTCTTCCAGAACGGCCAGGACGACGGCTTGCTTCGATCCAAAAAGATTATAGGCGGTCGCGATGCTTACGCCTGCGCGGCTGGCGATCAGCCGCATTGAAGGATTGGTATCACCTGTCTCCCGAATGAGGTCTCGCACAGCGCGCACAATCCTTTGGCGGCGTTCTTCTTTCGCGCGCTCACGGCGTCCTATGTCCGGTAGTGTTGCGGTGCTTGTCATGATGCGAGATGCTCATCCTGCTTGAGACGGATGATATCGGCTTGGGGGTCGATTTGAAGCGCCGACAGCATGTCGGCTCTCTTCGGACCAGGCGGTGGTGGGTATGCTGTCGCGTTTGCTTTTTTTCCGCGAGCCCAAAAGTAGAGCACTTTTGCAAGATTACCTGGTTTGCCAAGCCACTTATCCGGATGTTCCAGCATGTGGAATCCCCGCATCGCTTCGCGCAACAGGCGGGTATCGGATCGAAGGGCAATCCGCACGCCGTCTTCTGCGAAACTCTCAAGCACGCGGGAACGGACTGATTGTGCCGCATCAGGCATCAGGTTCCGTTGAGCCCGCCGTATCGCGCTCCGGTCCTGTTTTCGTTGGTTGAGGTAATAGGGGCGGAGGTCACTCTGGATGCGCTCATGATATGCAATGGCACGTTTGGTCGGGTCAGCGGACTCTTCGAGCGTCTGGCGAAGCAGCTGCGCACTGACTGCAGCGAAGGAGCAGCCCCGGCCGTAGAGCGGGTTTGTCCGGACCAATGTGTCGCCGAGCGGAAAATAACCGAGCGCGGCAGGCTTTCCGTCTACAACCGTATCGCGCCAGCGATTGTTCAGGTCCCCCATGCCGAAGACTTTGCTGGTCGCCTCAGACCGGTCCTCGTTGGTCCATGGCCGAAGGCCCGGCAGCATTAGTGTGATGCGGTGGAATATATCCGGGTTGAGGATGTTTTTCCGCAACTCCATCTCGATTTCCGGCAGAGCGATGGTAATGGAGAAGTTTCCGTTGTCTCCGGGGAAGACGCCAAACTTCAGATAACCCAGATCCCCGGAGGCGGGTGGGTTCGATTTGCGATCCGGTTCGGCGCAGCCAGGCAGAAGGCGGTAGTGCCGGGTAAAGTAGAGGATCCCGGCGGTTTCACTTTCTTCACGTATGTTCGCGCCTTCTTGCATCAGCTGTTCCATGGTGAAGCCGCCCTTGCCAGAGGCGTCAACAACAAGCTCTGCCTCGATGGAAGTCTGCGTGTCGTCCTGTTCGCCCTCGACGCCGCTGACTGTGAAGACCCCATCAGCGCCTTTCGCAGTGATGAGTTTACGGACGAAGAATCCGGTCCGCACTTCTACATTCGGTAGAGATTCGACGTATCTGCGGATAACCATTTCCAGCGTTGTGCGCCGGCTGGTGATGATCGTCAGATCACTGTCTTCAGGCTGTGGCCGGTAATTTTGTTGCTGCTGCTCGGTGAGCATCATATCGAAAGTGAGCTCACGAACACCATGAGTCATGAGACTGTCCAGCAAGGCCGGATGCTCATCCTTCAGAATGGTGCGAAGACGGGCCAGGAAGGCGTGGCTCTGCCGGACATGACCGACACCGGTTCTTTTCCAGGTGCGAAACAGGTCGTCGGGTTCAATCTTTCCGATAGGACCGTCCCTTTCGAGCACAAGGATGTCGCGTCCCGTTGGCTGAAGCATCAGCGCAGTACAAAGTCCGCCGATCCCCGCGCCGATTACAATGACTTTTTCGGTCATGTCTGCTTCACTTTCCAGTGTCCACGCTTTTCAGGAACGCCAATATCTGGGCATTGACCTCGTCGGGGGCTTCTTGTTGCGTCCAGTGCCCGATGCCTTCGATCATATGATTGATGCGAAGATCCTTCACGAAGTGCGGCATCATCTTGATGGCCTCGGCCGCCATCATCACCACCCCGTCATTCGTGCCGGCCACGAACATGGCGGGTTGGTGGATCTCTGTCGGCGCACCGTCGGTCATTTCCCATGTCAGGTCATGATTGCGGTAGTAGTTGATTGGACCACGCATAGTGGAGTTGGCAAACTCATTTGTGTAGAAATCAAGATCCGCTTCAGTCAGCCATAGGGGCAGTGTTTTCGGGTCAGGTAGGCCGGACAGCAGATCGTCATCTTCCGCTTTCTGTGGAAGTGCGGTCAGGTCCGTTTCCCCACCAGCCATGCAAAGGAACTTGCGGAGGCTGGTCTTCAGGTCTGCTTCGAATTCCGCTTCAGCGACACCGGGTTCCTGGAAATAAAGCTGATAGAAGAACTGGCCTTTGAACATCTCCCGCATCAAAGGCATCGGCTGTACGGGAGAGCGTGGCATGAATGGCACCGATAGTCCGCCAACGGCGCGTACTTTGTCGGGGTGAAACAGAGCAGTCGCCCAGGCAGTCGGAGCACCCCAGTCATGACCGATCACGATGGCCTCATCATATCCGAGCGCGGGGATGAGGCCGATGATGTCATTTACTACCTCAACCTGATTATAGGCGGTAATCTCTTCAGGCTTGTCGCTTTTGCCATAACCCCGCATGTCCGGAGCGACGACGTGATACCCAGCGGTTGCAAGGGGGTCGAATTGGTGGCGCCAGGAATACCAGGACTCGGGAAACCCGTGCAGAAGCAGGACAAGAGGGCCTTCACCTGCTTCTGCAATATTCAGATTTATGCCGTTCGTCCCAACGCGCCTTCGCGTGACGCCGGGCCGGCTCATGCTGCCTCCATCGGATGTGTGTCAGCCTGAGCACCGGGAAGGATAGCGCCACGGGTGTCCTGATAACCATCGTCCGCAGACCAGGCGATGCCTCCGCCGACGATGACCGTGTCTACTCCGTGGGATTCGCGGACATAGCGGCTGCCGTCGCCTGGCACGTCCTGAACGTAGATCTCTTCTCCCCGGTCGATTGCGTCCGGATCGAAAATGACAATGTCAGCAACGTAGCCCGTTTGAAGCACGCCGCGGTCCGGAATGCCCCAGATGGCTGCCGTATCGTGGGTAACTTTCTTGACTGCCTCTTCGATGCTCATCGCCTTCAGATCACGAACGAAATGACCGAAAAGGTAACCCGTATCGCCATAGGTCGAGAATGAGAGGATGTGCGCCCCTCCATCGCTCGCGCCAATGTGGACGCGAGGATGTTTCAGCATGCTGGAGACTTTGTCGTCCGAATTGTGCCCCATGCTTGCGGCGATGAAATGCGCATCGAGATCTTCCTCAAGTGATAGGTCGATCATCGCGTCAATTGGAGTCGTTCCCCGCATTTCGGCGATTTCGGCCAGTGTCTTGCCGACATATTTCTGGTTGTCTGCCGTGTTTACGTGACGGAGCCGCAGAAGCGGCCACATATTGCCCTGCTGCGCAGCTTCGGTGACCAGCTTCTTGCGAGTTTCCGCGTCACGGAATGCCGCCATGATCTGATCGTGCGTACCAAAGCGCATGACCCCATACCAGCTCGGCAGGCGGATGAAGAGCAGACTTGGCACAGCGAAGCAGAAGCTGATGTCGATCGGTCGCGTCTGTACCTGCGGCCAGACGCGCGCACCGCGCGCGAACTGTTCGTCCACCCGGCGGATGACCTTGTCGACGGCATCCATATTGTCGGCGTTCACAAAGAGGGGCGAGAAGGTCGTCGGAATGCCATACTTCAGGGAAAGCTCTGCCAGCTGGTCCAGTCGCGCGATCGTCAGGTCCGGATCGTAGAATTCCGGAACGATCTGGAGCACGCGGCCATACTCTCCGAGAACGCTGGCCAATGCATCAACTTCACCGGCATCGGCATGGCGGCTCGGGACCGGCTGCAATTTTTCGTCCATGTCAACATAACTGGTCGACAGTCCGATGGCGCCGGCGTCCAGGCATTCACGCAGGACAGACTGCATGTCGGCAATTTCTGCGTCGGTTGCCGTGCGCTCCATCGCTGCGTCACCCATCACCCACAGGCGCAGGACGCTGTGTCCGACCAGGGGGGCAACGTTGATGGCAAGCCCCTTGCGAATACGTGTGATGTATTCGGAAAAGGTTTCCCAGTCCCAGACGACGCCCTCTTCAAAGGCTTTGAGCGGCATCTCTTCGATCTGGTTGAACATGCCGACCAGTTTCATCCGATGTTCGGCCTTGAGCGGTGCGAGGGACAGTGAGCAATTCCCCGGTACGATGGTTGTCACGCCATGAGAAAGTGCAGGCTTCGCAAAGCCATCCCACAATAGCTGGGCATCAAAATGCGTGTGCGGATCGATGAATCCCGGGGCCACGATCCGTCCATCGGCGTCAATTTCCTTTGCTGCTGCGTCCGAGATACGGCCGATCTTTTCGATCTTGCTCCCGCGCACAGCAATATCGGCCTTGTAGGCTGGTAGCCCGGACCCATCGACGACCGTACCGTTCCTGATGATCAGGTCATACATGTCAACTATCTCCCATTTATTCGTTTGTTGTGTTGTCTGCGTATCGTTCTGAAGAGGCGATGAGGGCATCACGCACGAGCACCCAGTCGGCTCCGATGAGATCATCCGGTCTCTCGGCCTGGCAGCTCGAGAGCAGGGCGCGAGCGGCGAACTCGTCGAGCGTCACCTGCGTCCGGCCGCCATTGGCGTATTCCAGTGTCACCAGAAGTTCCGCTTCACCATCATGGGCAGCGGCAATGTGCACTTCCCGGATCTTGGCGGTGTTCATGCATCGCTCATGGGTGGTTCGACGAAGATGACATCGCTCGGCAAGATGGGGTTGCCCGACTTGGGGCCGCCAACCGCGCCCGATGAGCGCATGAAAACATGCAGGTTCCAGCTTTGCAGGCTGGACACGCCCTCTTCAGTCTTCATGTCCGAAAGTTCGCGACTGGCAATACTTTGCCATGTGTCGCCGGCAGCCGGCAAAATGGACTTGCGGACTCTTGAAAGCTGACTGGTTGGCATGTCGTTGTCTCCCTTTTCGATAAAACTAGAACATGTTCCAATATTTTCAGCAAGCGCCGGATAAGCCCCGATAGGTGTGACGTCGGGGTAGGTCAGATCTCGGTCCGGATATCGGTCAGAGCATTCTGAGAGAGGCGGTCGTTCAATGTTTGTGTTCAGAACGAAAATGGCCATGCCATTCCCTCGAGAATTGGCATGGCCACAATAAGATTATGAGGCAGCGGACAGCTGCTTATGGGAGCTTAGACCTCTGCCGCCATGTGGGCGGCTTGGTTGATAGCCCGCTTCGCATCGAGTTCCGCGGCCTCGAAAGCGCCTCCGACAAGTGCTATATTGTCCGTTGCGCCTTCGAACTCGCTGTACACATCTCGCAGAGGCTCCTGTCCGGCGCACAGGATGATTGTGTCGACTTCCAGTGTCTTGGGTTGTCCGTCGATCAGGCAGTGCAGGCCTTTGTCGTCGATCCGTTCATATGTGACTCCCGGTATCATCTGAACGCCCTTGCGATTGAGCGTCAGGCGGTGTGTCCAACCAGTTGTCTTGCCAAGTCCTCGGCCAACAGCCGTGTTCTTGCGCTGCAGCAGCCAGACTTCCCGCGGAGATTCTTCGACGATCGGCTCAACGCCGGTCACGCCGCCTCGCGGGTGGTTCTTGAAGTCGATGCCCCATTCTTTCGCAAACTTTTCGATGTCGAGCGCCGATGATTTGCCAACATGCGTGATGAGCTCGGCGACGTCGAAGCCGATACCGCCAGCGCCGATAATCGCAACGCGCTTTCCGATAGGCTTGTTGCCCATGATCGCGTCGATGTAGCCGATAACACTTGGGTGATCGATGCCTTCAATCGCTGGCGTTCTCGGGCTGATGCCGGTTGCGAAGATGATTTCGTCATAGCCGCCCGACTTGAGGAAGTTGGAATCGACACGCTTCCCAAGTTTCACATTGACGCCGGTCACTTCGAGCTGCCGCTTGAAGTACCGTAGCGTTTCGTAAAACTCCTCTTTACCCGGAATTCTTTTCGCAAGATTGAATTGGCCGCCGATTTCGGTGGATTGGTCAAACAGGTCGACTTCGTGTCCGCGTTCCGCTGCAATTGTAGAATAGGCGAGACCCGCTGGGCCTGCGCCGACAACGGCAATGCGCTTCGGTGCATTGGTGGGTTTGTACTCCAGTTGGGTCTCGTGACATGCGCGGGGATTGACCAGACAGCTGACTTCCTGGTTTCCGCCAAACGTGTGATCCAGGCACGCCTGGTTGCAGGCGATGCAGGTATTGATCTCGTCTTCCCGTCCTTCAGCCGCCTTCTTCATGAATTGGGAGTCGGCGAGCATCGGGCGAGCCATGGAGACCAGATCGGCATCCCCGCGTTCCAGAACAGCCTCTGCAACATCCGGCATATTGATACGATTGCTCGTAATGACTGGAACGTTGACCGCTTTTTTAAGGCGCCCCGTCACGCTGGTGAATGCTGCGCGGGGAACCATCGTGGCAATGGTTGGGACAGCTGACTCATGCCAGGTAAAATGCGTGGAGATGATGGAAACTCCCGCTTTTTCTAGTTCGTGGGCGAGTTCCACGATCTCTTCCCACGACATGCCACCTTGCAGCATGTCCATGGCAGCTATGCGGAAGATGATAATGAAGTCTTCGCCAACGGCCGCCCGGGCCCGGCGCACCACTTCCAGCGGAAAGCGCATGCGGTTTTCGAATGAACCGCCCCAGCGATCCGTGCGAAGGTTGGTTTTCTGGACCAGGAAGGTCGACAGCAGGTATCCGGCGGATCCGATGATTTCAACGCCGTCATAGCCGGCGTCCTTCGCGCACTTGGCGCAGTTGGCGAAATCGGAGAGCTGCTTTTCTATGCCTTCTTCGTCAAGTTCGTTGGGAACGAAGCGCGCGATCCTTGACCTAACGGGTGAGGGGGCGACGCATTTGTCGTGCGGCGCGAGTGGACCGGAATGCAGGATCTGCATACATATCCGCGCGTCTGGCGCGGCCTCATGAACGGCATCCGTAATGACCCGGTGCCGGGCGACTTCCTCGGCGTTTGTGAGTTTCGCGCCCAGTCCACCTTCTTCGTTCGGGGAAATTCCGCCTGTAATGATCAGGCCGATCCCACCGCGTGCCCGTTCTGCGAAAAACTCAGCCATGCGGATGTGACCATCCTCCTGTTCCTCAAGACCGGTATGCATCGATCCCATGATCGCACGGTTCTTGATTGTCGTTTTTCCGACCTGAAGCGGAGAAAACAGGTGGGGATACTTGGTTGTCGCAATGGTCATCGGGATCTTCGTGGCTCTTTGGCGCTTCTCGCGAATGCGGGCATTTGTCGTTTCGTTTCCGAGGGTGAAGTTACGGGGTGTCTGGTTGGTTCCACAAGCTTTTTTCCGCGTACTTGGGACCAAATATGGGGTGACTTTTGCTTGCCCTTGGGGAATGCTGGTTTGTTGGTTTCCAGCGCGGGATCGTAGGCCTACGGAGCGTCATTCCGCAACGAAAGGCCTTGCGCTGAAGTGCTTCTCCACCTCAGAGTCTGCAGGAGGAAACACGGAGGCCAGACACCATGAAGTCAGATTATCAGGCGCTCATTCTGGAGCAGAAAGACCAGGTCCTTAATATCAAGATGAACCGGCCTGATCGGCTGAATGCCTTGAACCCTCAAATGGTGTCGGAGCTGCGAGAGGTTTTTCAATCCCTCTATTTCGACCGGTCCGTTCGCGTCGTCGTGCTGGAAGGCGCTGGCCGGGCGTTCTGTGCAGGTCTGGATCTCAATGACTCTTCCGAGAATCGCGGGAGACGCAGCGTCGAGCAGGGCCTCGACAATCAACGCTCCATTGCCGAGATCTACGTCGCAATGCGCCGGTGTCCGCAGCCGATTATCAGCCTTGTTCAGGGCGCTGCGAGCGGCGGCGGATTCGCGCTGGCGCTGGCGTCCGATATCCGGATCCTGTCAGAAGATGCGCGCATGAATGCGGCCTTCATCCGGATTGGCCTCTCTTCCTGCGACATGGGCGTGTCGTACTTCCTGCCGCGTATGGTCGGGATGTCGCTGGCAAGCGAGTACATGCTGACCGGGCGTTTCATTTCGGCGCAGCGCGCAATGGATATTGGTCTGGCTAACCGGGTCGTTCACGGCAGTGAGATGCGTAAAGAAGCGGACGGCTTTGTGGAAGACATGCTTCACGCAACACCGCTCGGACTGCGTCTCACTAAAGACGGTCTGAATATTGCGGTCGATGTGGCAGGTCTTGAAGCTGCAATGGCCATTGAAGATCGTAATCAGATCCTGACCGCCAACGATCCCAATTTCGCGGAAGGCATTGCGGCGTTCTTCGAAAAGCGGAAGCCAAACTACTCCTGATAGGGAGCACCGGGAATAGAAAGAGGATGCCTTGGCGGCATGGCTTGACCTGCGCCGGGTGGACTTGGACACTCCGGATAATCGTAAAACCGGGAGGGTAAATTGAACCTCGACTTCTCCGACGAGCAGAAGCAATTGCGCGATCAGGTGCGCCGCTTCCTGAGCGAAAAATGTCCACCTGAAGCCGTTCGGGCTATTCTTGAGGGTGATGAGCGTTACGATAAATCGCTCTACGCCGGACTTGCCGAGATGGGTCTGCTCGGCGCTGCCATTCCCGAGGAGTATGGCGGCGTTGGTCTGGGCCATCTTGAACTGTGCGTCGTCGCGGAAGAACTTGGCCGGGTACTCGCCCCCGTGCCGGTATCATCTTCAATCTATCTCGCGGCAGAGTTTCTTCTGCTGGCAGGTTCCGAGAACCAGAAGTCAGAATGGCTGCCAAAACTGGCGTCTGGTGAAGCTGTCGGGACTTTCGCCCTGGTCGAAGGCCAGGGACGCGTTCGACCAGACAAGATTGCTGCGAGTGTAAAAGGCGGGAAACTCTCCGGCGCCAAAATGCCGGTTGCCGATGGGTTTGACGCGGACTTCGCTATTGTTGCCGCACGAGATGAGGCAGGTGGCATTTCACTGTATCTTGCCTCTCTTGCAGGTGACGGCGTTACGCGTGAGGTGCTCGAGACAATTGACCCGACCCGTGGCCAGGCACGCATCACATTCGAAAACGTGTCTGTTGAGCCGTTGGGTGCGACGGGTGATGGCTGGTACATCGCGACGCAAGTGATCGATCGTGCTGCGGTCCTGATGGCGTTCGAGCAATTGGGCGGCGCTGACCGGGCTCTGGAAATGGCGCGCGATTATGCGCTGGAGCGTATGGCTTTCGGACGCCCGATCGGCTCTTTCCAGGCGATCAAGCACATGCTGGCGGACATGTATGTGTCTGCCACGCTGGCGCGTTCCAACTGCTACTATGGTGCCTGGGCGCTCGGCTCGAGCCCGGCGGAGCTGCCTGTCGCGGCAGCCACGGCGCGGGTCTCGGCAACAACGGCTTTCCAGCATTGCTCCAAGAATAACATTCAGGTGCATGGCGGCATGGGCTTCACCTGGGCGTTTGATTGCCACCTCTTTTACCGGCGGTCCAATGGTCTGGCGCTGGCCCTCGGATCGCTCTCCACGTGGGAAAGCGAACTGATTGAGCGCATGAGCGCTGGCAACGCCGAAACAGCAGCTTAAGGAAAGGGCAGGGACATGGATTTCGAAGACACACCCGAAGAAGCAGCTTTCCGAAAGGAAGTACGGGCCTGGATCGACGCCAATGCGCCGAAGCATCTGGAAGCTGAACTGCGCCGCGCCAATTTTGGTTCCAGCGGCGTGGTCAGCGAAGACCCGATTGCCGCTGGCAAGGCCTGGCAGAAGAAAAAAGCCGAAGCAGGCTGGGCCTGTCTCCACTGGCCGAAGGAATATGGCGGTGCTGCCCGCACACCGATTGAGCGTGTGATCTGGGGACAGGAAGAAGGGCCTTACGCTGCCCTGTCGGGGCCGTTCACCATCGGTCACGGCATGTGTGGGCCGACGGTCATGGCCTGGGCGACGGAAGAGCAGAAGCGCGAGCGCCTGCCGCCACTCGCTAGCGGCGAGGAGATCTGGTGCCAGCTCTTCTCGGAGCCGGCCGGCGGTTCTGATCTGGCGGGCCTTCGTACCCGTGCGGTGAAAGCCGATGACGGATCGGGTGACTGGATCATCAATGGTCAGAAAATCTGGACCAGTGGGGCACAGAATTCTGACTGGGGGCTTCTGATTACCCGGACAGATCCGGACGTGCCGAAGCACAAAGGTCTGACGATGTTCTTCCTGTCGATGAGGACGCCGGGCGTTGAGGTCGTGCCGATCAAACAGGCAAATGGTGCCTCCGGTTTCAATGAGGTCTATTTCACAGATGTTCGCATTCCAGACACGCAGCGCCTCGGCGCTGTGGGGCAGGGATGGGAAGTTTCGTTGACCACACTGATGAACGAGCGCCTATCCATCGGTTCCGGCATGTCTGCTGGCTTCCCGGAACTGTTCCGGTTCTGCATGGAGGCGGAAGTGGATGGACGCCCGGCGGTTGAGGATTCATCCGTTCGGTCGAAACTCGCTCAATTCGCTGTGCGTCAGAGTGGTCTTAAATATACCGGCATGCGTGCCATCACGGCGCTGTCGAAAGGCGAGACGCCAGGACCGGAGAACTCGATCGGCAAGCTAGTTGCGGGTGCGACGATGCAGGACCTTTCGATCTATGCGCTGGATCTTCAGGGACAGGCAGGCGTTCTATGGGATGAGAGTAGTCCTCAGAATGGACGCTTCCAATCCATGCTTATGCGATCGCCCGCGACCCGTATCGAGGGCGGATCAGACGAAATCCTGCGCAACATTATCGGGGAACGTGTGCTCGGCCTGCCCGGTGACATTCGCGTCGACAAAAATGTTCCGTTCAAGGAAATACCGACAAGTGGGAAACGTAAGTAATGGAATATCCTCTTCCAAACGCTTCGACGGATCTGTCAGGGCAAACTGCGCTTGTGACTGGCGCATCGTCCGGGCTTGGTCTTCGTTTTGCCAAGGTCCTTGCGAAGTGCGGGGCCAAGGTCGCGCTGGCTGCCAGGCGTCTCGACCGTCTGGAGGCGCTGGCTGACGAAATACGGAAAGATGGTGGAGACGCCGTCGCCATCGAGATGGACGCGACCGATGCGGATCAGATGATCGCAAGCGTCGCGAAGGCTGAGGCCGAACTCGGGCTCGTAACAATACTTGTCAACAATGCCGGCATTCCGGATGCACAGCGTGCGCACAAGATGGAAATCGATCTGATCGATCGTGTGCTCGATATCAACGTGCGTGCCCCATTCGTCCTTAGCTGCGAAGTCGCCCGGCGATTGATGGCTGCGGGACATCCGGGACGTATCGTCAATATCGCGTCTTCTGCAGCTTATAGCTATCGCGGGGAAGGTGCAGCGCTTTATTCCGTGTCGAAAGCAGCTGTTGTCCGGATAACGGAGACGCTTTCGGTCGAATGGGCGCGCAACAACATCAACGTCAATGCGATTGCACCGGGCGCCTTTGAATCAGAAATGATGGATGGAATGTTGAGCCGGATGGGCGATATCGCCCAGCATTTTCCGCGTAAGCGGATCGGCAACCCTGCCCAACTCGACTCGACATTGCTCTATCTTGTGAGCCCGGCGTCAGATGCTGTGACTGGTACGTGCATTCGCGTCGATGACGGACAAGGCGCCCGGTAATCGGCGCCTTTTAGGGCTGGCAAGACAAAACACTTTCCAAAGCCTATCACTTTGGAAAGTGTTCCATGAAAGCGATCACAAGTGCGGCGGAGTTCCTGGCTGCGAGATGCTCGAATGCCCGGATCTCATTTTGCGTGGCTGTTCCGCCACCGGCAAGGTCCGAGACGCTGCGAAACGCGATAAACGGGACATCATTTGAATAGGCGACCATCGCGATGGCAGCGGTCTCCATTTCTATGACCTGTGCGTCAAAAGTTTCATGGAGATAATTCCGGTAATCGGCATTATCCATGAATACAGAGCCAGAAACACCGGACCCACCAAAGTGGAAGCTGGGTTCGGTGGGTAAACAAAGATTGTCTGTGTCACAACGTTTGAGCTCCGCTTTTGCCGAGGCTGTACTGGCAATCGCAAGCAGATCGGAATTTACTTCAAACCAGAGTCTGGGGGCGGGCGTGGGGTCGTTGGTGGTTGTGACCCGAACACCGCGTGTTCCGATGAAGCCGTAGGGCGGAACTAAAGGGCGGACCCCCGGAAAAGGCGCGGTAAAAACACCGGGCACCGTTTCCCGTAAATAAGTGGTTTCATCATACTTTGCCCATCGCGCGGGAACGATGACATCGCCAATCGACAGGCTCGGGTCCGCGCCTCCAGCAACACCGCTGACCACGATATCCGTGATATTGAAATCATCGAGAAGTCTCTGGGTGTTCATCGTCGCGTTGACGACGCTGACGCCGGTCATGAACAGCACCACTGGCTGGCCGCCCAACTCGCCGGTCCAATATGAGACGCCGTGAATTTGGTATTCTTCCGCACCCTCGAGGGAAGGAAGGAGGACGGAGAATTCGGGGGCATATGCCGTGGCGACCGCAATTCTGGGCCGTTCATCGAATAGGCACGCGCCGTATGCTGCTTCGTCAGTGCACGGCTGGAAGGCTGTTCCTGGTGGAGGCATTGTGCAGGCGCTGGAAAATGCCGCCATCATACACAGCAACAGAGGCGTCAGCGCGCGAAGAAGTATCCGTTGCATGCTATGCGGCCGCCTTTCCGGTCAGACTGAATCCAGGAACACAAACTTCATCAGGAAAGCCGCAGCGAGTACGAGTGCTCCCGGGCCGACTTCTTTCCATTTGCCTGCGCCGACTTTCAGTAGAACATAAGCAATGATGCCCAATCCGATGCCGTTCGCGATGGAATAGGTGAGGGGCATCGCGACGGCGGTGATGACTGCGGGCATGAACGAGGTCGGTTCCTGCCAGTCCACATGGGTAAGACCTCCAACCATCAGGCACCCCACATAAACCAGGGCTGGCATGGTCGCGTAAGGTTGGATTGCCGCTGCTAGGGGCGCAAAGAACAAGGCAAGGCAGAAAAGTCCCGCCACCGTGAGAGCTGTCAGTCCAGTCCGGCCACCCGCTTTTACGCCAGCGATGCTTTCAATATAGCTGGTAGCGGACGACGTTCCCAGCGCGGCGCCAACAACTGTTGCCGTGCTGTCGGCGACCAGAGCGCGTCGGAGGTTTGTAACGTGTCCTTTCTCGTCCAGCAGACCGGCCCGATGTGCCACAGATACGAGTGTTCCGGCAGTATCGAACATGTCGACAAACAGGAACGAGATCACAACGACGGCAATTCCGATTTCCAGTGCCTGGGACCAGTCCATGGCAAACAGAGTCGGCTCAATCGAAGGCGGTATCGATAACAGTCCTGGTGGCGGCGAAGCTCCAACAATGACACCGATCAAGGTTGTGGTGAGGATGCCAATCAAGATTCCGCCAGGCACTTTGCGTGCTTCAAGAACGCCGATCAGGATGAAGCAAAAGATCGCCAGCAGGGCGGGCGTCTGAGAGAGGTCACCGAGCCCCACAATCGTGGCCGGATGAGAGACAACGATACCGACACCCGTAAGCCCGATGATGATCAGGAACAGGCCAATGCCTGCGGATATGGCCATCTTCATCTCCAGCGGAATGGCGTTGATGATCCACTCGCGAATTGGCAGCAGACTTAAAGCAACAAAAATGACACCCGACAGAAAAACCGCTGCAAGCGCCACCTGCCAGGAAAGCCCCATACCAATGACGACACCATAGGTGAAATATGCATTGAGCCCCATACCGGGTGCAATCGCGATGGGGTAGTTGGCGTAGAGCCCCATGATGGCGGAGCCGATGGCCGCAGAAAGGCAAGTCGCGACGAACACCGCCCCTCTGTCCATTCCGGCGTTTGCCAGAATATCCGGGTTCACAAAGATGATGTAGGACATAGCCAGGAAGGTCGTGATGCCAGCGACGATTTCCGTCCGGGCCGTGGTGCCCCGGTTTTCCAGATCAAAAAGCTTGTTGAGCATGAAGGGGCAGCGACTCCGAGCGGTACAATCCGCAGACTTGGCATCCTTGCGGCGGCGTCAAGCCTCATCTCCCGAATACAGGTGCGCTGGGGCAATCTGAGCATTGAATGATCGTCCCGGACCATCCATGCGATATGGAGGGCCGGAGGCGTTCGTCAGGGGGCTGGGACAGGTGGGGTGGAGCAGGAATTGACGGGGAGGCAAAACCGCCCCGCCCCATCCACAGGGAGACCTCAGAACTCCCAGCTCAGTTTTGCTCTCACCCAGCGTGGCTTGCCGTAGTACTCCTCGATCATGCCAATCCAGTCGGAGAGGTCGAAGGTCTGCACGAGATATTCCTCGTTGAACACGTTCTCCACTGAGACGCCGAACTTCCAGTTCGCATCGGCTGGCAGCCAGGTCGCAGAGATGTTGGCGACGGTATAGCCATCTTCCGTCGTTGCCGGCGTTACGTTGAGACCGAAATAGTGTTCGGACTGGTACTGCGCATCCGCTTGCAAGGCGAGGTCGCCAGCGGAACCGACCGGAAATTCATACCGGATGAGGCCGTTGATGTTCCACTCCGGTGAGTTCACCGAAGTCAGAGTCATACCTTCGAAGCCGAGCACGTCCGTCACCGCGATGTCGGCATATCCGATACCCAGTTGAGTTGTCAGACCGTCAATTGGTGCCGCCTGGATTTCAACTTCGGCGCCTTTGTTCTCTGCCTGCGCATTGATGGTGGCACTGCCCAGACTGCCCGGGAAGTTCGTGTAGGCTTGGTAGTTGCCGTAGTCGTAGAAATAAGCGGCACCGTTGATGCGTAGCTTCCCTGGGATCGCATCCCACTTCGCACCAATCTCGTAGGCGTCCAGTTCTTCAGGCTCATAGGAGAGAAGTTCCGGAGACGTCAGCAGTGGATCCTGTGGGTCGTAAGGCGGTTGGCTGAAGCCACCGGATTTAACGCCGCGATTGTAGCTGATATAGGTTAGCAAGTCTTCCGTAGGCTGCCAGTTGGCCTGTAGGCGCCACGACCACATGTCGAAGTCACGCTCAGCCGGATCGAAGGTCGAGTAGGTGTAGACCACGCTTGTGCGCGGATCGAGGCCGCTGGTCGCATTTTCGTCGAAGTGTACGTCTTCCCGGGCAGAGATGAAGTCTCGCTTCTCCTGAATATAGCGAAGGCCACCGATGAAGGTGAAATTCTTCCAGGCATATTCGCCTTGCGCAAAGATCGATGCAGACTTGGTGGAAGATTCCGACGGCGTTCGGTCGCCATTCGCGAGCGTCGGGTCGGTCATCACCGTAGTTTCGTCGATGCCATTGTCAGGATCAGTGTAAAGAAGTGGCGCGATGCCTCCGGTCGAGTCCTTACTCTGTAGATCCATGTAGTAGAGGCCTGCCACGAAATCGACTGGTCCGATTTGCGTTGCTGCGCGCAGTTCTTGTGAGAACTGTTCCGCGTCGTTGGTCTGGAAGTATTCGTAAGCGCGAACAGGCGTTGCGTCCGTGTCCTCGATGTAGTCACGGAAGTTGGTCTGGTAGTCTGTGATCGATGTGATCTTCCAGTCACCGACATCCCAGTTGATCGTGGCGGTGTAGCCTTCGGTATCAGAAATGTTGTGCCCGCGCGTATCATAGTCGCCAGCCCAGACATCATTGTCAGTGTCTTCGTAGTTGCCGAGGAGTTCGTTCAGTACGCCCGGAGTATACTGGCCACCACCATTCACAGCGGAATTGTATTCAAAGAAACCAGTGCGGATTTCCTGACCACCGACCCGGGCATTCAGTAGGATGCTGAGGCTGTCAGTCGGTTCCATAAGAAGCTGGAAGCGGATGCCGTAGTCATCGTTGTTATTGAGCTTTTGCTCCGGGTGTTCGCGGTTGGTGATGTAACCGGTCGAAGTGTGCTGGGCCGCTGAAATACGCGCAAAGATCCAGTCATTGATTGGTATATTGATGCCGCCTTCCATCATCAGGTCGTCATACTCACCGTATGAGACGCTGCCGAAGCCGCCGAATTCTCTTTGCGGTTTGACTGTGGTGTATTGGACCAGACCACCCGTGGCATTCCGGCCGAAAAGTGTGCCCTGGGGACCACGCAGAACCTCCGCCTGGTCGATGTCGAATAGCAGAAAGCCGGTTGCAGACATCTGGCTGATGTAGACTTCGTCGACATAGACAGCGACAGGGCTTTCAACATTCGTTGACAGGTCGTTGTTGGCAACGCCGCGAATGGCAAAGGAGTAGCTGCCCTCGCCGTTTGGCTGCACCGAAACGACACCGGGGGAGAAGGCTGCGATATCCTGAGCGTTGGTGTAGCCCAGCGCTTCCAGCTGGTCGCCATTCAGAGCCGTGATGGCGATACCGACATCCTGTGGATCCTGTTCGCGTTTTTGCGCGGTCACAGTCACCTTCTCGAACATCAGGTTTTCGCCCGCTGGTTCGTCGTCCGCATGCGCAACGGGTGCGAAAGCCAACGACATTGCCAATGACAAACTTGAAGTTCCGAGGAGCAGTTTACCGGCTCGCGGCAGAGATATCCGCTTAAACATACCAATTACTTCATCACGCATGTCTATCTTCCCAATTTTGAACAAAACTTTCCTGTGCCCCTCCGCGATGCGAAGGCGCCTGCTCAGATACTCGCTCCCTTTTTGTTATTGGCTCTTCAGTCTGCCCCAGACTGAGTACCGTCTATTTTCCAGCCTCCGTTGGCTGGACAATGATGTTCATGACCGATCCCGCCGGATCAGGGCCATGGATAATCAGCAACCGGATCACCGGACTCGATTAGTTGGTTCACGACGTCTCGCCGGTATTCGACGATATTGGTGACAGGTGTCTCGCGAAGCTCTGCGAGTTCTTCTACCGTGAACCTTGGTGTGTCAGACGCGTCTTCACCCGCCCACTCGTCAATGACGTAGTTCAGGACATCGGCGAGCTGTTCATTTGACAGCCTCGATCCCACAATACCCGGCACGTGAGCGATATACACTCTACCGTCCGGATTTCGGGCGAGGGGCGCGATGAAACCGGGGAATGGTGGAATGCCGGCTTCTGGCGCTCCCTTGCCATCCACCCGGTGGCATCCCGAACATTTCAGCATATAGAGAGATTTCGGCGACGTCATTTTACGGACGACCTTGTCATGGTCGTCGAGACCGTAGGACGCTTGTGGTTCGGCTGACGTGACCAATGGCATGGTCACGCCCAACAGCGTTGCGATGCTGATGCCGGTAAAGAGCGTCCGAAGGGTCATTATTCGGCAACTCCGACCACGAGAGCGACCGTACAGTGGTAGCCCTTGTTTGCGTTGGACATGCACCAGTTGATGTCGTTGTGGAGGCCCATTGAATATGCCGGCCGTTCGCCTTCACTGCGGAGGCAGAACTGGGCGCCGGAGAACGCCGTCTTGCCGCAGCAATCATAGTATGAAATCAGATAGTCCCGCTTGTCGCCGGGGTTGTGGCATGTGCCAACCCAGGAGACCAGCGAGGCTTCGGCGCCGACCGGGCAGCTTGATTTACTGCCGCCGGCTGTCGTGCAGAGAAAACCGTCCAGCGCGCAGTAGCGCCAGTAGTCGCAGCTCTTATCGTCAAAGGTCCCATCCCCAGCAGCTGGTGTAGCGCCCCAGGCCCGGTCGAATGGCAGGGCCGAAAAGGCCGCACCGCCGACCATTACGCCGCCCATTTTGGCGAGCGCGCTGCGGCGTCCGAACTGCCGGGCGCTGCGCCGGGCGGTGTTTTCAACGAAGCCGCTGAGGGCGTCCTGAATCCGTTCAATGACTTTCAACACTTTTATCTCTCCTGAATTTTCATCGTCTGTTTCAATGCGATCCGTTTTTTAGCTACTTGTGTCCGGGCATTAACCTGCCTCCCGGATCGATTTCAGCTGCTGGAATGAGGCCACGCCCGCATCCAGAGCGTTGAACAGGCTGTCCAGTTGCTCCCTGTTGTTGATCAGGCCTTTCGCCTGCACGATGCCAGCCTGGTCGACGAGGACTGCGAAAGGCAGGCGTTGAACCCGGTAGGCCATGCCAAGGTCAGTCGACAGCACATAAGGAAAACTCGACAGCTTCTGACGATTGATGAAGTCGATATGCTTATCCTGACTGCCGTCGCTGGCGAGGACGACATCGAGCCATGCCTTCTCCGCGGACTGGATACCGGCAAGCGCGGGCAGCAGCTGTTTGCAGACGGGGCAGGTAGGCGACAGAAAGAAGACCAGCATGGCTTTCGCGCCAGATGCGCCGACCCGGACGGTGCCACCCGTCAGGCTCCGCAGCGGGAACACAGGGCTTGCTTCGCCGACCTGAGGGCCGGCCTGATCCATCAGGGCCCCGACTGGAGCCACCCGTTCATAAAGAACACCGATCTGGCGGAGCATGACCCACATCATCAGAGCCATGGCAACAACAATCAGCCAGAGTGCGGCAACCGCGAAACTTAGAATGCTGACCATCACGAAGTACTCCATGTCGTTGCGGGGCCTGGCATGCCCTCATTTATCCGCCGGGCATTTGCCAGCATCGCTTCCGCAGTCATCCAGAGAAGCAGGAGAAGTGTGGCTATCCCAAGCGAAGTTGCATCCATTGCAAGGTTTGGGGTGGTCGGAATGATGAGGCCTGTCGCGGTCGGTACGATAAAGGCAACGAGACCGATGTTCCGTGAGACCAGCGCCCAGCTGATGGGTTCCGGCGCTCCGCCGCATCCGCAATCCACCAGATACTGGCCACGTGCCAGGCTGATTGCCATCACAATCGCGTATCCGGTCAGCAATGTGCCGGCGAGCGCTGCTCCGGTCTGCCGCGTGGAAGGCATGATCAGGAGAATCGCCGCTGCCAGCTCGACCAACGGAACGAAAAATGCCGCATTGCTGAGGGAACCTTCTGGCAATAGCCCATAATCCGCCAGAATGCCCTGGAAGCGATACCGGTCTCCCAGCTTGTGCAGGGCAGCCCGCACGAGCAGCAACGCCAGGAAGAAGGCGAAGGTTGTCTGCATGAGAAGGAGCATGTTTTGCGACATGCCTATTTCACCACCAGATAACCGGCGTCCTGGATCTGAAGCGTATTTGTGTATTTCGCTGCGAACTTGGCTGTCGGGTCGATTTCATAGCGGTAGATCGATCCGCCATGCCCATCGACACCGAACAGAAGGGGGGCTTCTGCATCGTCAGTGACGGCGATATGGGTCATGTACTCCACGTGGGAACGGTAGAGCACCTTCTTTTCTTTCATGTCGATGGCCCAGACTTCCGCGGCGCCATCCTTGTGACTGCCGTCCGTGGCGTCCGGGTGCATCGGGACAAACATGATGCCGTTCGGTTTGTTGTAGGCGAGGACTTCATAGCCGCCGGGTGCCCAGTTTCCCTCGATACCGTCAGTATACGACCATCTGTCGACCACTGTCGCTTTCTTGCCTTTGTCGGAGACAGTCACGAACGTGCCGCCAAAAGTTGAGAAAACGAGGTCGCCATCGATGCGCTGTGAATGAACGAACAGCGGGTCCGTATCGACGTTGAATATCGGGTCGCTGTAGGCTTGGCTCTTCAGCTTGCCTTTGGAATTCAATTCGACTGTCAGCATGGAGCCGTCGCCGCAAAGGCTAGAGAACTTCAGGCCCTTTTCGGCGAGATAGATGCCCCAGCAGCCCGGGTTCGGGATTTCAGAGGCGACTTCGCCGGTCTTCATGTTGACCACAGTGACCGATGTCGCGGGGGTTGCATTATGCACAAGGCCCCATTTCCCGTCTGCGCTGATCGCCATACCCGGTTGCTGGGCCATGGTCTGGGCGAATTGCGGTGGAATTTCGACTTCCTGGGTGGTTTCCAGCGTTTTGACGTCGAATTGCTGGAGGTAGGCTTTGACCGGCCCATAGGTAATGCGTTCAGGGAACGCCGACGCCGTATATCCAACTGCAGCATCTGGGCCGAGGAAGAATTGGGAGGTCATGCCCGTGGCGAAATTGCCTTTATAGCTGAGATCTTCCGCAGACAGAATAGAGATGGCCCCGGCGCCAATCCACGAAGGCGAAACCACGAACACGTTTGGGCCCGGGGCGATCTCTGTTTCAGTGATCAGTTCTTCCGGTTCGATCGGGGCAGGGATGGCGGCCTCTTGAGCGTTTGCCCATGAAGCAGATAGTGACAAGGCGACCAACGATGCGCCGAACCAGTGTTTAGTCATGTGAACTTCCTCGTCAAAGCGTCAAAAAAATGCTCTTGCCCCGGAAGTCGTCCCCATCCCTGATTTTCTGTAGCGCTGAACCTGGCCGGCTCCCGAGCCACTCTTTGTAACACAATTGTTATTTGGATGGATCAGATGCGATCCAGATTTTTTTTGATCAAAATCCTGAGTGTATGGGAAGACGCCCACACATCGCGCAGGATCCTTGTCGCAATGAATGTTTTCGTGCGGATCGGCGTGTGACCGGCTCACTTACACCTAAAAATAGCAGGCAATACCCCGTAAAGTGAGGGGGATTGCCTTACGACCGAACAGTGGCGCTCGCTGATCGTGCAACGAATATCCAGGAAGGCAGGTTGGCACCCTTGTGTGTGCAAAGGGACTGTGCACACACCTTCGCATTTTTCATATCCGGTTCAGGAAATGGCGGGTATTCAAACACAATAGACCGGCGGCCACATAATTCGATCAGCAGGGAAACAGACTGAAATGAACGCTCCTTTCGCAAGCACGAAATTGATTCTGGCTGCAGCAATGGGCGCTTTGTTCATCGGTTCCGCTGGTGCAGACGAGACATCTGAAGGCGAGCTTCTCTTCAAACGCCAATGCGCCGTCTGCCATTCGGTTGTTCCTGGACAGACCCTCATGGGGCCGAGCCTCGCAGGAATTGTCGGTCGTCCGGCAGGGGCGGTGGATGGATTCCGCTATTCGCCAGCCATGAAAGAAGCCGGCTTCGATTGGACCGCCGAAGATATCGACGCCTTTATAGAGTCACCCCGTAAAAAAGTGCACGGTACGAACATGGCATATCCGGGCGAAAGAAAACCCGAACGCCGAGCCGCCATCATTGATTACCTGTCCACGCTTAAAGCGGGCGACTGAACCTGATAGTTGAGTTTAGTTCACGCCGCGGTCCTTGCCTTGCCAATATGGTGCGCGGAGGTCCTTTTTCAGGATCTTCCCGGAGGCATTGCGGGGCAGGGCTTCGATGAACTCCACGCTTTTGGGAGCCTTGAAGGCCGCAATCCGGTCACGTGCGAACTTCAGGATTGAGTCCGGGTCAGGTTGTGCACCAGGCTTCAGGGCAACAACGGCCTTGACGGCTTCGCCCCATTTCTCGTCCGGAACACCGATGATGGCGACCTCCGCGACGTCCGGGTGACCGTAAACGGCGTTCTCAACTTCAGCCGGGTAGATATTCTCGCCGCCCGAGATGATCATGTCTTTCACGCGGTCGTGGATATAGAGATAGCCATCCTCATCCAGGTATCCTGCGTCGCCAGTGTGCAGCCAGCCATCGCCGGCAATCGTGTTGCGGGTTGCCTCATCCAGGTTCCAATAACCCTTCATATTGGCGCGAGACCGGGTGACGACTTCACCGACTGTGTGGGGCGGCAACACATTGCCTTCATCGTCCTCGATCCGGATTTCCACGCCGGGCATTGGAATGCCGGCCGCGCGCATGCGCTGGTTACCTGCCGGATCATGATCTTCGGGCGGCAGGTAGACGATCGTGCCGCAGGTCTCTGTCATGCCGTATTGCTGGCAGAAGCCGCATCCAAACACGTCCATACACTCGCGCAGCAGATCGAGTGGGATCGGGGAGGCGCCATACAGAATGTATTTCAGTCGGGAATAATCGACCTGGCGGGCATTCGGTTGCCGGACGACGATCTGTAGCGCTGCCGGAACCATAAACATTTTCGAGATCCGGTCCTGTTCGATGAAGTCGAGGACTTTGAACGGATCGAATTCGCGCGCGATGACGCCCTTGGCGCCATTGAAAAGGCCAACGATGCCCCAGCCCGTCCCGCCAATGTGCCCGACAGGCATGGCGACGAGGCTGACGTCGTCAGGGCCCCATTGGTTCCAGGGAAGATCCGTATCAGCCGCTTCCCGCCGACCACCGAGCAGGTTGTCGTGGCTCAGCATGGCACCTTTGGGGCGGCCGGTTGTGCCAGAGGTATAGAGTTGAAGCGCGACGGCGTTCGGCGAGATCTCAATTTCCGGATCGTTATCGCCTTGGGCATCGCGCCAGCTGACAAACCCTTCCGGGCCGCCGTCTTCCATAAGGATGACCTTCGGCGGCTTTTCGAGCTCGGTTAGCGCCGTCTGCACCTGTTCGACCACTTCGGGGCCGACAAACAGGAGCGAGCCCTGCCCGTCCTGGATGATGTAGGCCATTTCCGCCGGCGCAAGACGCCAGCCTATCGGCAGGGTGACAGCGCCCATCTTAGCGGCACCGAACAGGAGTTCAAAATAGAGGTCGCTGTTCTTGCCCACATAGGCAACGCGTTCACCGGCCCTTACCCCCGATGCCAGCAAGGCATTTGCGACCTTGTTGGTGTTTTTGTTGAAGGCGGCGTAGGTCGTGTCGCGGCCTTCAAAGCTTAGGGCGATCGCATCCGGACGTTCCTGTGCGTGATAGCGCGCGATGTCGCCCAAAGTCGGCATCTTGTCGAAATCGGCTTTGGTCAGTGCCCGGTCGTTGCTCATGAGATCCTCTGTGAAACTCGCCGGTTCCTCCCGGCAATATTTTTTATGGTGTTGGCGTCATTATATATCTGAATGCTAATCTTCCAAAAAAGAAGCCACGCCCCCGGGTAAACCCGGAGACGCGGCCCGTTTGAGGAAGAACTCAGAACTTGTAGCTGAGGGTTGCCCCGTAAGTGCGGGGACGGCCAGCGAAGCGAAGGATCACGTTCGCGTTCGATGTGATCTGCTGCCAGTAATACTCGTCCGTCAGGTTCTGGCCCCAGATCGAGAACTCCCAGCTGTCGTTCAGCGAATAGATGCCGATCGTTCCGTTCAGGACACCATACGAGTCGATATCATAGAGCGGGTTGGCCGGGTCACCGGCTGTCGAGTCACTTTGCCAGCGGCCGCTGAGTGCGCCCCGCAAGCCCAGTTCGGTCGTGATCGGCTTGTCATAGATCAGCGACAGGCTGGCCGTTGTTTCCGGGCTGTAGAGGAACGGATCACCTTGAATGTTCGTCGGCAGGCCGGCCGCATCAGTCGTGTCGAAGCTGCCGTATTCCGTGTGTAGCAGGGTCAGGCCACCCACAGCGGTCAGTTCTCTCGAAAGCAACCAGGTGAGCTCGGCATCGAGGCCGTAGGCTTCGCCTTCCGGAGCATTCTGAAGGCGAGCGAGCGCCCGGTAGATCGGATCCGGGAAGAATGCATTCACCTGCTTGTCCGTATAGTCATAATAGAACACGGACGCGTTGGCCTGCATGCGTTGATCGAAGAGGCTGGCCTTCACGCCCAGCTCGTAGGCGAGGAGGTCTTCCTGCGTGGCCGGAGCGTTCTGCTCGGATTTGGACGCCGCGTTGACTGGCGTGGAGGCCGACTTGTAGCCCTGAGATACAGACGCGAAGAACAGGGTGTTCGGAAGCTTGTCTGGGGTCCAATTTGCGACAACCCGCCAGGACACGTTGTCTTCCTTCGTATCAGAAACGACTTCGCCAAAGGAATTGGTGGCCTGATCGTACGTGTTGCAGGAATTTTCCAGCAATGGCGCAGGCGGCGCCTGCAGCCCATACAGAAGCGTGAAGAACACCCGGTTGAACACGTTGACGTTGGGCTGCATTGAGCCGTTCACATCGCCCGAGCAACCGACATAGTCCTGATTGTCTTCGGTGTAGCGAAGGCCGGTCGTCACGGAGAGTTCCGGTGTGATCTCCCAATCCGCATTCGCAAAGATGCTCCAGGTCGTCGATTCAAAATCACCTGTATCGTAATAGGTCTGGAACGACGTCAGGAGGTCAGCCGCAGAGTAAGGCAGTCCTGATTCCGGATCGACGTTCACCAAGCTCACAAGAGGTGCAACCGAAGCCGGAAAGCCGAGCTGGGTTGGATCGACCGTCAGCAGGTAGGCTGCTGTGCTGACGAAATTGGAGTTCGCATTGTCCCGCAGCAGTGTTCGGTTGCCGTCCTTGATTTCGTCCTTGCCGTAATAACCGCCAACCAGCCAGTTGACCTTTCCGGTTTCGCCTTCGAGACGAAGCTCCTGACTGAAGGATTTGATGTCACCGCTGACGTCCTGCAGCAGGATCTGGTAGGGTACACCAGACCAGTCGAGAACCGCTTCCCGCTCAAGCTTGTTGTAGCCGGTCAGCGAGACAAGGCGCATGTCATTGTCGAACGTGTAGCTGACACCGAGCTTCAGCGCGTCGAAGGTCGAATCTTCCTCAGTCGGTCCATCAATCCCTTGGCCAGGTCCGATATCCGCCGAGCGAAGCGCGTAAGGCGCCCAGTCCGCCTGCTCAGCACTATTGAGATTGATATTGGCGAGATAGTCGGCGAGCCCCGGTTCATTGAATGCCGATGTCGCGGTCATGTTCGCCGGATCGGTCGGAGGCGTGAAGGCAAAGCCCTGGCCGGCAATCGTGTCGGACTTGTTGATCCAGCCATTGTAGGAGAGATCGATTTCAAGGTCGTCGGTCGGCTGGATGGCCAGAGCGGCCCGGAAGCCAAGCTTGTCGATCGTGCCGCGGTCTTCGCCCCGTGTGACGGATTCCTGCCAGCCCTTGTCGCTGTTTTCGCTACGTATGGCGAAACGCGCCTGGACGTTTTCCGAAATCGGCAGGTTCACCATGCCTTCTAGGTTCCAGGTGTCATAGTTGCCGACATCTGCAGATACACTGGCCTGGAACTCGTCGACTGGCTTGTTCGTGACCACGTTGATCAGACCAGCTGTGGTGTTCCGGCCAAAGAGCGTACCCTGTGGACCTTTAAGGACCTCGATGCGCTCGATATCGAACATTGGTCCTGAGTTCATGAATGGATAGGGGTAGGCAACTTCGTCGACATACGTACCGACGGTCGAGGTCGCGGAGACGTTGATCGTGTTGAAGCCGATGCCGCGAAGCGTGTAGGTCGGGACGCCCTGGTAGCTTTGGGACACAGAGAAGCTCGGGACGAGGGTCTGGAGATCGTCAACATCGTTGACCCTCAGAATGTCGAGCTGTTCGCCGCCGAAGGCCTGAATAGACATCGGGACGTCATTTGCCGATTCTTCGCGGCGCTGGGCCGTCACGGTGATCGACCCGAGTTTCATGGAATTGTCCTGTTCGGCATCAGCCTCAGGCGCAGCGGTGTCGGCTTCCTGGGCGATTGCCGGCAGGTTGATGGCGATCGCAGTCAGCGAGACGCCCAGACACATGGATTTCAAGATAGTAGTTCGACGATTCACAATTTCCTCCCGATACCCCCTTAAGTGGGAGCTTGGTGGGAAAGTCCCCGGAAACGCCCTGCCGATACAAGCTATCAAGGTTGATAGGGTGACCTAGAGGCGTAGCACCGCCTTGGCCATGATGTTGCGCTGAACCTCGTTGGAGCCGCCGTAGATCGATCCCGCGCGGTTGTTCAGATACTTCGCCGTCGCGACAACAAGCGCCTCGGTGCCGACCGGTTCGAGATTGGAATCGGGATGCCAGGTGGCCGGTTCGTAGACGTTCGAATAAATGCCGGAGGCTTCGACCGCCAGCTCATCGATCCGTTGCATCATTTCTGTCCGCTGGACTTTTAGCATGGAGGCCGCAGGCCCCGGCGGGCGCCCGGCGCTGAGCGAGGCCACGATGCGCTGTTCCGTGACCCGGATTGCGTCGAGCAGGATGGATGCCTGTTCCAGCTTGGCCACAAGGCTCGCCTCGATCAAACCATCCTTGAGTATGGCTTCGCGGAGGCGTTTCAGCCCGGCTTCCAGCCCTGCGGAGGATCCGCCGCTGCGCTCGAATTCCAGAAGGTACTTGGCGACGGTCCAGCCATCGTTTTCTTCGCCGAGCCGATTGACCACCGGAACGCGAACGTCTTCGAAGAAAACCTGATTCAGCTCATGCTCTCCAGCCAGCGAAATGATTGGATCGACAGTGATCCCCGGCGTCTTCATTTCGAGCAGCAGGAAAGTGATGCCTTGCTGAGGCTTTCCGTCGAAACGCGTCCGGGCGAGGCAGAACATCCGGTTGGCGTGATGGGCATGCGTGGTCCAGATCTTCGACCCGTTGAGCACATAGTCATCGCCGTCGCGCTCGGCTTTCAACATGAGGGAGGCAAGGTCAGAGCCTGACTGTGGTTCGGAATAACCCTGGCACCAGTAATCTTCGCCAGCGAGGATACGCGGCAGATAGAAGTTTTTCTGTTCCGGCGTGCCATATCCGATGATGCAGGGGCCCACCATGTTGAGCCCCATCGGTGCCAGTGGCGGGGCACCCGCAATCGCGCTTTCCGATGCAAAGATATAGCGTTGCATCTCCGTCCAGCCGGGACCGCCATACTCCTTTGGCCAGTGCGGTGCGGCCCAGCCCTTTGCATGCAGTTTTTTCTGCCATGGAAGGGTAAATTCGGGTTCAACAAAGACGCTTGTCGCTTTTCGACCGGCTGCCACAAGGGAAGGAGTCAGGTTGTCGCGAAGGAACCCTCGCACTTGCTCGCGGAACGCGATATCTTCCTTAGATAGCTCAAGATTCATGACGCACCTCCCTGCAAGCCGAGAGGCTAGCGACTTCAGGCCCTGTCCATCAAGCTACCAGAACCAATAGGTTATGAATTCCACATCACGCTCCGATACCGGATCCGGCGAAATGACGTCAGACTTGCATGAAATGGCGGTGGAGTTGGTGAGTGCCGGGAAGCGCGCCGGGCTTCCCTATATGGCCGCAGCTGCGGATGTGAGCGACCCGTCTCCCATATCCGACTCCGATGGTCGGCCATATGCGGAAACGCTTTTCAAGTGGTTCGATCCAGATCTGGATTACTGGAATGACAGGACGTTTGCCTTGCGATCCGGATTCATCCACGCATCCCGGATTTGTTCTGAGCCGATGTATTTTGATGGCAAATCCCTGAACAGCTGGCGCCCCAATCGGGCGCTGGAAGTGTTCAACAATAACGCTGAATACGAATTCTTTGGCGTTACCAATGCGATTGTCTGCCCTTGTTACATGCCCTTTGGCGTCATTGGGGCCATTACCTGGGTAACGAACGAGGATATTTCGGGTATCAAGAGCATATTCATGGAGCACGCACCCAGCCTTCACCTGAAGACACTCAAATTTCTGTCAGCTTACCGGGAGATCGTTTCGCACACCAGGCTGACGGAAGTCGTGGACCTGACCCGACGCGAGGTGCAGTGCCTGAAGTGGGCGGCGCTTGGCAAAACGGATAATGAAATCAGCAAGATTGTGGGCGTGTCTGTCCCGACGGTGCGTTTCCATCTCACCAATGCAGGTCGAAAGCTCGGCGTGTCCGGACGGGCCCAAGCCGTCCGTATAGCGACTAATATGGGATATATCGGCCGTGGCGCCCAATAATAACTTGTGGCTTACAAGGCGTGGTTGTCGAGTTCGCCGATGTCCAGAACTGGGGCGGCTTCGATATTTTGCGCATCCAGCAAGCTGGTCACTTGCTCAAGAGAAGCGATGAGCATGGCCTGTTGCCAGTCTGGCAAGGCGTCGAACCGCGACGAAAATGTTTCGTGTAGCGGGTCCGGCGCGTTGGCCAGCGCGGCCTTGCCGGCGTCGAGCAGGCGCAACCAGACGCGGCGTTTGTCTTCATCGCATCTGCGGCGAGAGATGAGGCCACGTGCCTCGAGCTTGTCGATCAGGCTGCTGATGGTCGCGTGTTTCAATTGGGTGGCCTCGGCGAGATAGCCCGCTGAAACTTCGGGATACTCCGTGAGTATACGCAGCACGCTCAGCTGTGACGGGTTCAATCCTGCCGTCCGGGCGAGGCGCTTTGAGGCCATCTCTGTTACGCGCTGTATCCGGCGCAGGGCAATCAGGGCGTCTTCAGATCGTTTGCTCAATATCTTGAACCTAAGCTGGCGCGAGGTCTGGCCCCAACGCGGACTTCAGAGGTTGAAGATGTGCCTCATAAGGGCGCCATTGTTCAAGCCCGCCTTTGTTAATCGGGCGCCTGACCTGTTCGGAACTCGCCGTCCGGACCGCTCTTTCCGTCTGGTGGAAGTTCACGCAGCGCTCATCGAAAGGCAGGCCGCAATAATCCAGCAAGCGGCGGACTTGTCCTTCGAGGTCATCCAGGACGTCTTCATGCTGTACGCGCAGGATGCGCCCCGGCGGAAGCACAGCGTCCCAGTGGTCCATAAGGTCGACATAGGCCTGGTAATATTCACCGATATCTTCCAGGCTGTAGGTGAATTCCTGCCCTTCGGCGAAGAGTTGCTTGAAGCCGGACCAGCAGCAGTCCATCGGATTGCGCCGCGCATCAATGATCTTCGCGTTGGGCAGGATCAGGTGGATCAGCCCGATATGCCTGAAATTGTTCGGCATCTTGTCGGTGAAGTAAGCGGCGTCTTGTCGGTGGATCCGGGTGTTTTCGATGTATTCCTCACCCAGGGCGCTCAGCTCCTCGGCGGTCATGTCATGGAGGATACGGGGGTAACGGTCCCGGTCGGTTATCTGGCTGCGGCCGCGCAGACGGTGGGCCAGAGAGAGAATGTTGGGCAATTCCAGCGTGCCGTCGACTTCCGGGTGAGACGCGAGGATCTGTTCGATCAGTGTCGAACCCGCGCGGGGCAGGCCGACAATGAAGATCGGATCCGGGGCGGGGCAGCCCTTTCCGCCCTGGTTTTCGAACAAGGCGGCCGAGCAGTGCGTTTTCTGCGCATTGAGCTCGGCCTGCATCTGTTCGGTCGTGTAGCGGATCGTCTGGTGTTTCAGTGCATTGCCGCTGGCATAAGCGGCAAAAGCGGCATCATAGTTCTTCTGATCCTCCCGCGCCTTGCCGAGGGCAAAGGCGATGTGGATACGCGACATGTGATCAAGGTCAGGCGAAGCGGCCTGCGCTTCCATGGCGGAGAGCTGGTCGTTGGTGAAATGATAGGTCTTCAGGTTGGCGAGCCCGTACCACGCATCACCGTGGCCGGGGGCGACTTCGGTTGCGCGCCGATAAGATGCGATGGCGTCGTCCGTGCGTCCATAGGTCTTCAGGGCATGACCGCGCGACACAAGCGTCGCGGGATCATCCGGCAGGACCTTCAAGACACGGTCGAAATACGCCAGCGCTGTTTCATAGTCCCCAGCCTGCATGCTCTCGATGGCGTAGTGGGATTGAAAGACCGGATTGTCCGGATCGCGGGACATCAGGAAATTGGCCTGTTCCAGCGCAGCAGCGAATTTCTGCCGTTTGCGCAATACCTGGATGTAATCAAGTCGGAGCTGAATGTTTTCCGGATCCAGCTCGACCGCGCTCTCCAGAAGAAAATCGGCATCCTCCTGAACCCCGAGGCGTGAGCCGATGTCGGCGAGCAGGCGCATGCCTTCAACATGCGTGGGATTGCGCTGCAGGAAGGCACGCGCGATTTCCTCTGCCCGGAAGATACGGCCTTCATGGATGTGGTCGGTCACCGCCAGCAGTTCGCGTGGCAGGGACTGAAGCCGTTGTGCCTGGGCGAGCGCATTGTTGGCTGCGCCGGAATTGCCAGCCGCAGCGTGCAGTTCCGCCATGGCCTTCCAGCTGGCAATGAGGGACGGGTTGTAACGTGTGGCGCGCTCGAACGCTGTCAGCGCGCCGGCATTGTCCCCCAGTTTGCGCCGGAGATGACCTTCTTCCTGCCAGGCGCGGCCGTAATCCGGTGCAGCTGTTTTCAGTTCGGCGAGGCGGGCGAAGGCGTCGTCATGCCGGTTTTCATAACGTGCGCAGACCGCAGCCATATAGAGGGCGTCCCGGTGCTGTGGCTGCTGCGCCAGAACATCTGCGGCAATCTTCGATGCGGTCCGGAAGTCGCCGGACTGGATCGATATTTGCGCCTGCTGCAGGGCAGCATCTGGTGTGGCCACTTCTGTCATCGCGTCTGGGTATTCCTCAATAAGAAAACAGCGCCCTGAACCTGTCAGGGCGCTGCTTCAGGTTCAAGTCTCGGGCTGTCCTAGTAGTCGTAGGAGAACCGGAAGCCGATCGTCCGCGGCCGCATCGGTGTAATGCGCTCGCGGTCGTAGACGAAGCTGCCACTGAGAGCCGCATATTCGTTCGTCAGATTGGACGCGAACAATTCGGCGGTCCAGTTGTCACCTGTGACGCCAGCTGTCGCGCCGAGCGTGGTGTAACCGTCAAGTTTCATCTTGTTGATCTCGATCACGTCAGTGAAGGAGTCATCCGAGATCACGACTTGCGGCATAACGTGCGCGCGCAGGTTCTGACCCGCGATCTGCTGTTCCAGATCCCACTCATAACGGACACGAAGGTTGCCCTGGTAGGACGGCGCGAAGGCCAGGTCGGATCCTTTGACCACATCATTGGTCGGAACCAGAACTTCCGTGATTTCCGTATCCAGGAAAGAGAAGGCACCTGCAACGGTCAGGCCGTCAATGGATGCCGGGGCCCAGGTGAAGTCACCTTCAATGCCCTGGATCTCGGCGTTCGCCGCGTTGTCGGAGAAGAACAGGTTCACGATCGACGGATCGAAGATCGTGGTCTGCAGGCCGTCGACTTCGACAAAGAATGCCGACCCATTGAAGCGCAGCGAGTTGTCGAAGAGCTCTGTTTTCCAGCCGATTTCATAGTTCTTCACTTCATCGGTATCGACGGCGTAAGGCACGACGTATCCGCCGGGCCCTGCAGTGCCGCCCGGACGGTTCAGCAGACCAGCCCGGAAGCCTTCCGAATAGGTGGCGTAGAACAGCAGGTCTGCGGTCGGGGTCCATTCACCCGTAACCTTGTAGATGAAGCCATCCGTTGCCGCCTTGTCGGGCGCACCTGTCGGGCCATTCGGGCCGTAGATGTAGGAAATGTTGGTACCGAAGACCTGTTGGTCGCTCTCGGTGTAGAGGTTGTAGAAGGACGAGTTGGCGCTGCCTTCCAGATCGACTTCCACATCATAGTAGCGGGCACCGAGGGTCAGCGAGAACTGGTCGGTGATATCGAAGCTGGATTCCCCGAAGATACCGAACTGTTTGTCAGTCCGCTTTACGTCGTTGCGAAAGATCACGCCTTCCGGGAATGGGCCCGGCTGGCTGTAGTAGCCAGGTGCGGCGCTACCGATGGCGCCGGTGACGTCCGTGTTGGTCAGTGGGTAGTTCGGGGCAAAGCCGATCGTACCATCCGTGTAGGCAACCTGGGTCGACCCCGGGTAGACAAAGTCGTTGCGCTCAGCCAGTTCAAGGTCGCTGAAGAAACCGCCGAACGTGGCGCGCCAGCGATACTGTTCCGGCGTGTTGAAGCGAAGTTCGTGGGTCTGTACCTTGGTTTCGCTGTGCGACGTCACATAAAGGTCTGGAGCGTAGCAGGTGCCCGTCGGGGCGCCGGCCGGATAGGTGACCGAGTAGTCGCAGATATAGTAGGGCAGGTACTGGCCGACGAAGAGGTAGTCGGAATAATCGACGATCTGATCCGTCGTACGTTCCGTATACGCACCGGTGTAGAGAGCTTCCAGCGCACCAAGGCGGCCGTTCACCGTCCAGGCGGTATTGTGGAACTTGTCCTCGGTGCTTTCCGGGGTGAAGCGGACGATATCGTAATCGTCCAGTTCCGGATCGGCTGAGAACACGCCTTCTGCATCGATCTGCTGCTGCGAATGCTGGAGCAGGATGTCCCAGTCTTCGTTGATCTCGTAGAGGCCGCTCAGGCGGAAGCCCTGATAAGTCACGTCGTTGATGTCGTTTTCAGCAATCGTGCCATTGTTGGCAGGGATGAAGGTCACGCCGGACAGGTCAGCACCGGCCTGGAAGCCTTCACGCTGCGCGCTCACCGGAACACCGTTTGCCCTGACCGTGCCAGCCGGACGGAAGCGGCCGGATTCTTCTGCCGTCAGGACGCCACCGACATTGTCGATGTAGCCGCCTTGCGTATCGGAGTAAACGACGCCGCGAATCGCCAGCTTGTCATTGACCGGGAGGTTGATCATCGCTTCAACGCTGTTGCTCATCTCACCGCCGTCGGTGAAAGAGGTCGACGCGTTGAAGCCGGCATCGAAGCCGTTCAGCGACGGCTTGTTGGTGATCATGCGAACGGTACCAGCCTGCGAGCTTGCGCCAAAGAGCGTGCCCTGCGGACCGGAAAGAACTTCCACGCGCTCAATGTCGGCAGCGTAGACGTCCAGGTTGCGGCCCGGCTGAGCCAGCGGCTGTTCGTCGAGATAGAAACTGACATTCGGTGCAAGACCCGCGACACCGGCAACTGTCAGGTTCGGCGTCGTCGAGGCGAGGCCGCGGATGTAGATCGTGTTCTGGCCGGGGCCAGCGCCGCCTGCGGTCACGCCCGGCAGCTGGATCAGATAGTCGTTGAAGCTTTTCACGCCGAGCGCTTCCAGCTCCTGCTGGCCAAGAGCGGTCACGGCGACAGGAATGCTTTGGGCGCTTTCTGCGCGCTTGGTGGCGGTCACGGTGACAGCCTGAAGGCGCTTCACTTTCGCAGCCGGCTGTGCCGGTGCGTTTTCCTGTGCTTGCGCATGCGATACGACGAGGCCGGCGATCGCCATCAGCGACGCGCCGTACTTTAACTTCTTCATATTCTTCCCCTTGGGTCAGCTCCAGCCGTCGCACGCACAACGAACGGGCGCGCGGCATGAGAATCGTGGCTGCTCGATGCGTCTGGGCTACTTGTTTATTTCGATAATCTAAAGGGCTGCGGCTGCTTTATCCCGGGGATTGGCTGAAAACTGTTACATAGAGTCCACATTACGCCTCCAATGGCGGGCGAAACCTGCAGTGCAATCATTTGACTATCGACGTAATTACGGCAATAGCCGCATATGGCTCAAGATTTCGACCCAAGCGCATCCGGCGCTGAAGCGCCCGAGGCAGAACTCCCCGAAGACGAAATCCTCTTTGTTTACGAGACTGACTATGAAGTCGGTCAGGACAATGTCGAAATCGCCGGATTGGACGTCCACAATCCGGTGTTCTTCCTGAGCGCCGGTTTGATCGTCCTTTTTGCGGCGATGAGCCTGATTTTTCCCGCCGCGGCGACCCACTATCTCACAGCAGCGAAAACCTGGACGCTCCAGCGCGCGGATTGGCTTTTTGCTATCACGCCGGTGATTGTGTTCGCCTTTGCGCTCTACCTTACCTTCAGCCCACTGGGCCGGATCCGGCTTGGGGGCGCCGCTGCCGAGCCTGAATTCAGGACGCATTCCTGGGTGGCGATGTTGTTTGCGGCAGGTGTTGGGGTAGGCTTCATGTTTTATGGTGCCGCCGAACCCCTGGCCTATTACACGGACTGGTACGGCACGCCGTTGAACGTCCCTCCGGAAACACCGGCGGCCGAGCGGCTCGCGTTCAGCGCAACCATCTTCCACTGGGGCCTCGCGCCGTGGGCCATTTACGCGATCGTCGGTCTGGCGCTCGGATTTTTTGCCCACAACAAAGGGCTGCCGCTCAGCATCCGGTCGGCCTGCTACCATGTGTTCGGCGAGCGCGTCTGGGGATGGCCAGGCCATATCATTGATATGTTTGCCGTGGTTTCGACCGTGTTCGGTCTCGCCACAACGATTGGAATCGGGGCGACCCAGGCGACCAGCGGTCTCGCTTACCTGTTCGGGTTTGAACCGAACCGCTACGTGCAGATTGGCTTGATTGCCTTCATGACGGGGCTCGCAGTCATTTCGGTCCTGCGCGGGATGGACGGCGGGGTGAAGTTCCTCAGCAACGTCAATATGAGCATTGCGTTCGGCCTTCTGATCTTCGTGGTCATCGCCGGGCCGACAATTCTCATCTTCACCGGCTTCGGCGAGAATTTGTTGGCTTACATCACTGATACGCCAGCTCTTACAAACTGGGTGGATCGCCCGGATATCGTCTGGTTCCACGACTGGACCATATTCTATTGGGCCTGGTGGATATCCTGGTCACCCTTCGTCGGCATGTTCATTGCGCGGATTTCCAAAGGCCGAACTGTGCGGGAATATTTCGCCGTTGTCCTGCTGGCCCCGTTTACGATCTGCGTGATCTGGTTCACGGCGTTCGGTGAGACGGCGCTGATGCTCAATCAATCCGGCGCAGGTGAACTCGCCGATGGCATGAGCAGTGCGTCGCTTGTTCTGTTTCAGATGCTGGAAGATCTTCCGTTTGCGGAGATCACGTCCGTCGTCGCAATTTTCCTGCTTGTCGTCTTCATCGTGACATCGGCGGATTCCGGTGCCCTTGTCGTTGATACGATCACCAGCGGCGGCAAGACCGATGCGCCGGTTGCGCAGCGCGTCTTCTGGGCGTGCATGCTCGGCCTGACCGCCTCTGCCCTTTTGTATGGCGGCGGAACAGATGTGCTTCAGTCCCTTCAGGCGGGCACCATCACCGCGGCGTTGCCCTTCACGTTTATTCTGCTGGCCTGCTGTTTCAGTTTGTATCTCGGCCTGAGAGACGAATTGCGGGCCATGAAGGCATTCGAAGCTGAAAACTCCGAAGAGGCCTGACGAGACCCCTGGTTGCCGATGAGCCCGCAAGCGCGCAGATCATGCTACCTTCATTAATGTTGCCATGCTGGAAAAAAAATCTATGTTTCTACTTGTGGGAGTCAAGTAGAGGATCAGTAGATGGTGACCAGCTCGCCTGGCCGATTCCAGGAATTGTTGCTGGAAGGAATGTGTGACAGCGAGAGCTTGCCAGAGGCTTTAGCGTGGCTGACGGAGTATTGCGGCGCCGGGACAGCGCAGCTGATTGCCGTGAGCGATTCAAACTTGATCCTCGACTCGGCCATCTTCGGGTCTGTCGATTTCGAGCTTTTCAAAAAGGAAGCCGAATACCTCACCGAAAATCCTCGGAAAAAGGTTTTCGACACCATGCCGACCGGGCGAATCTTTCATGATGCGGATCTGGTGGACGCCGAAACGGTTCGGACGCATCCTGTTTATCAGGAGTTCCTAATCCCGGCTCGAATTGGCCAGTTCTCCGGAGCGATCCTGTCGAGAGGTGATGAGCATATCGTCGGACTTGCGATTGCGCGCCCATACGAGGAAGGACCATTCGAAAAAGACGTCCTCGAAAAGTTTGCCAATATTGTCCAGAGCGCCTTGCCGGTCGTGCAGCTGGCGGAACAAGTCGTGGACACACGGGCGTCCTCCTTGTTGGATCTATTCGGTCCGCAAGCGCACGTCGCGATCCTCGACAAAGAAGGTGTCCTGCTCCGGTATTCAGAGCAATTCGAGAAACTGCTGTCGTCAGGCCTGCTCCGCCGAGATCATTTTGGCCGCCTCGATACGTTGTCCGATGAAGTGAATTTATCGCTTGCCGCCGCCTTGAGGGGAACGAATGGCCAGGCTGGCGGGCGCTTTTCCTTCACCCGGCTGCGTCCCGAGCGAACTTTTATCTGCACAGTTACGCCCGTGCCGCCCCTGAAAAACTTTGGCGGAAGGTCAGGCCACGCCATTCTCGTGCTGGACCCGCTGCTCGAGCCCAAGAGGCTGGACCGGTATCTGCTTCGACAGGCTTTCGTTCTCACGGACGCCGAGTGCGATGTATGTGAACGCCTTTATGCGGGTGATACCCTTGCGGAGATTGCCGAAGGGAGAGAGGTTGCAATCAGCACGATCAAGTCCCTTCTTAAGTCGATACTCATGAAAACCGGCACACGGCGTCAGGCAGAAATCGTCATCAAACTGTCTCGGTTCGCATTCGATTACCATGACTGAGCGTGGCGCAACCGCCGCACCATTCACCCTCTGAAAGAAAATCTTGTCTGCCGGAGCGCGCATCCCCCAAATGAGGGATGACACCTCCACGACATTAACGCTTTGTTACCCGCATAGGCGAGGGAAACAATCCTGACTGGCCGGGGACATGAGCCGCCAGGATTTGGGTCTCTCAAACAAGAGGTCTGGGTTGGGGATGTCATGGAAAGGAGGTGTGCTGATGGACGTTTCCGTGTGGAAGGCGATCCTCAGTCGGGTGGTTGCACTACTTTGCGCACTTCCGCTCCTTTCCATGGCGGCGCACGCAAGTCTGCCGGCAGACCGGATCGGGGATGAAGTGGGACTCCAGATAGATGACTTTATCGGTACAGTGCGGATCGTACGCAGCGATCAGAGTGCGATCAGCGTTGTATCCATTACAGAAGGTGCATCAGACTTTGGCCGGGTGATCATGGACGAAAGTGTGACAACTGGCCTGCGAATTCGCGGCATGCCTGCGCCTATCGCCATGAACTGCGTCCGGACGAATGGCAATCTGTTGATTTCATTCCAAGACGGTGCCACGCACCCGATTACGGATTTTCCTTCCATCGTGGTTTCGGTTCCTGAAACGGCGGATGTCAAGCTGGTACTACGTGCGGGGGATGCCGAAGTTTCCGAAACGGAAAATCTGGAAATCCTTGCCGGCGGTTGCTCGAACGTCGTCGCGAAAAGTGTGAAAGACACGCTCCGCCTGACGACCATGGGTGCCGCGCGGTTCAGTGTCGAACATGCGCGGCGGGCGGACATAGATGCGAGCAATGGCGGCCTGATCAGGGTTACCAATGTCGGTCGCCTGCTGAGTGCATGCCTGGGACGAACGTCGAAACTGACCTCGGAGAAGGTGGCAGGTGCTGCGCAAGTGTTCATGTCCGGAACCAGCCGGGCGACCCTGGCAGATGTCGACTTGTCCGAATTGACCGCTGAACTAGACGGCGCGTCCCAGCTGGATGTGAACGGCGTTGCCTCAACGTCACGGATCGCGATCGGGGCTGCGGCGAGGGCGTATGTAAATGACGGGGTCACGCTTGGAGAGATCAACCTGACACGTGCCGGGCGGCTTATCGTTGATGGAGAACGTTGGAAAGGACCGGTAAATGACTAGGTCGACAATAGGTAATTCGCTCATAAAAATCCGTGGACGGACTTTGTTCCTTCCGGCGCTGATGCTGGTGGCCATATGGATGAACGCACCGTCCGCGTCCGCGCAGGAGTTGGTGTATACGCCGGTGAACCCCTCTTTCGGCGGCAATCCCTTCAATTCGGCCCATCTGTTGGGCGTAGCCAACGCACAGGATGACACCGAGCCGCCACAGAGCGCGTCGTCCAGCGATCCTCAGGCCGACCTGTTTATCCGCCAGCTGCAGAGCCGGTTGTTGTCCGGTCTCGCTTCGGAAGTCGCGAATGCCATTTTCGGAGATAATCCACAGGACTATGGGCGGGTCGTGTTCGGCGACCAGACGGTGGAATTTCAGCGGGGGCTGGATTCCATCACATTGACCATTTTCGACGCCACAACCGGTACGACTACCGAGATTGTCGTTCCGATTTTCACCACCGGCGGCTGATCGTAAATGTGCGGGGAGTAGATTGTCGATGCGTAGTTTCAAGGCGGTCACGGCGCCTGTGTTTGCACTGGCCATGGTGCTGGCGTCCTGTGGCACACCACCGAAGGTGAAGACGAAAATGGCCGAGCCGGTGGTCAATCCGAGGACGCAAACCGAATATGCCTTGCTCTGGCTGCCGAAGCCATCGGAGCAGATTCCGGTGGCCGTCTATGGCGTGAGCGACGAAACGGGCGCATTCAAGCCAAGCGATACTGTGCAGACGCTCTCGCGGGCGGTGACGCAGGGTGCGACCCCCATCCTTATCAAGGCTTTACAGGATGCCGGCGACCAGAGCTGGTTCAAGGTCGTCGAACGGGAAAAGCTGGATAACCTTTTGAAGGAGCGCCAGATCATACTCGAAATGCGCCAGCGGTATCTCGGTGAATCTGCGAAAGACTCCATGGCGTTGCCAGCGCTTTTGTTCGCGGGCACCCTGATCGAGGGCGCGATCACGGGATATGACACAAATACCCAGACGGGTGGAGCAGGGGCGCGATACCTCGGCATCGGAATGGATACACAGTACCGGGAGGATGCCGTCTCGGTTTACCTGCGCGCGGTGAGCGTGAAGACGGGTGAAGTGCTCATCTCGGTCTCAACCGAGCAGCGGGTCGCCTCCGTCGCTTGGCATGCCAACGCCTTCAAATACGTCGCCTACCGCGAATTGCTCGAAGCTGAGGCGGGGATCACGCTAAACCAGCCCCGACATCTGGCGGTTCGGCAGGCGTTGGAGAAGGCGGTCTACGGGATGATCATCGAGGGCGTGAAATCGGGCCTGTGGAGCTTCGAAGATCCGGAGCAGGGGCAAGCTGCGCTGGACTTCTATGATGCAAACTATCGCACGGAATTTCCCAAAGGTGCGCTGAAGAGCGTTCCGAAGGAATTGCTGCAAGGAGAGCCGGATTGGCAGGGTAAGTGACGTTTCGTTCAGGCCGGATCACGGGGGCGACCACCCTGTAAGTGATCTTGCCCGAACCATAAAGGATGAACCGGCGCGATGCGCCAGGGTGGGGAGAGGCCGACTTCAAGTTGGCGCTCGGACCGGTCTCTCCCCGGGGGGCAGCCAATCGGCTGCTCCCGATTGAATACTGCCAGTTGGGCTGGCGGGCAACTCGGGAGGTGCGTGGATGTTACCACGTGGAAGACAATCCAAGTCCGGCCAACAGAGGCCATCCGGCGGATTTCGGCCTGCGGTCATACTGACCGGTTGCGCAATTGTTTGCGGAGGCGCTTTGCCAGCATCGGCGGAGCAGGGGCAGAAACAGTCCTTCGCCAACATCGAACAAATCTCCGATGTCCTTGCCCGGACCCGCCTCGCCCAGACACGGCTTGCGCAATCCGGCGCAGGCAATCAGGTGAAGATCGTTCAGGACGGCCGGGACCTGGTTGTTGATGCCTATGTGCAAGGTCAAATGAACCGGGCCAGTGACAGGGCCAACACCATCACCCAGACCGGAGATGGAGCTGTTGCTGAGGTGAGTCTCATTGGAGACGAGAACACATTCTCCATATCCCAAAGTGCGGCCGACGGACCTGGGCAAAACAAGGCGTATGTCACGGTCAAAGGCGATTTCAACGATTCAACTATTCGGCAGACGAACGATTTCGGTCCGACCTTCGGCAACACCTCAATGCTCGTCCAGACGGGGAACGGCAATTCCGGCACGATCGCGCAGACAGTCGCGCCAGGTACGCTTGCTGCCGCCGAAAATTTTGCCGCCATCACCCAAACGGGTGACGACAACTCCGCCCTCATTGAACAAACTGGTGCAGATAATAGCGCCACCATTGAGCAGGACGGGCACGATAATAGGGGCGCGATTCTCCAGGATGGAGAGGGGCTTTCCGCGATATTGGTTCAGACCGGTACCGCGCTTGAGTATACGATTAACCAGACGGGGTGCGTCATATCATCAGGCTGCGGAGCAGTCAGTGTGACGCAAAGCGGACCATGACGCATCGTGTCTGGGGGAGACATGCCTTAGGCTGTATCACGGCGGGGCGTGGCAGAAGCCATGTGGGGGGACAGGATGTATCTTCCAGATTGGCCTTAAAGACGCCGGTTCGAGAACGAACTGGCAGGCAGATTGTGCAATGACAAGGAGATACCTCATGCGCAAGAAACTACTCGCAACTGTCGCAATCGCGGCAGTCTGTTTCGGAGGTCCTGCGTTAGCCGAAGAGGCGATCGTCAATCAGAGCGGTGCTGGCAACACAGCAGACGTCGACCAGACGCTGGATGCCGACCTGGTAACGACCGGGCTGGTAAGCAATGAAAACGTCGCGACGGTGGACCAGACGGGGGACCTGAATGACGCGACGGTTCGTCAGGGGCATACGCCTCCTGGAATTGATGATTTTGCCATCGCTGTAAACGAAGCCGATATCGATCAGGTGAGCGAGGTGGGCTCGGCTGTCGGGAACGTGGCGGATGTGACCCAGTTCTCTGACATCAGTGCCGGCGCTGCGCCGAATCTGACGGATGTAGATCAGTATACCGCGGGCGTCGTTTCCCAGACAGCGATCGTAACGCAAGTGGGCGGACAAGGTAACTCCGCCACTGTGGCGCAGGGGCAGGACTTTGATGCGGACGAAGGAGGGGAAGTCGCTTCCGTCGCGCAGACAGGTTCTGACAACTTGGCCACGGTAACACAGGGCGGCACGGTCGATTATGCGACCGTCACCCAGGCTGGTCTATCCAACAACGCCGACGTAGATCAGGAAGGTGAAGGTGGAGTTGCATCGATCGAGCAGACAGGGAACGACAATAGCTCTGTTCTGAGCCAGGACGGTATCGGCGCTTATGCCGACAACGTTCAGACAGGTAATGACAACTCGTCGCTCATCACCCAGGTCGACGATTCGCCGAACGGCTCCATCGGTATCGACAACGCCTACAATGCTGATCCGGAATCGACCGTCCTGCAATATGGCGATGACAACGCCTCACAGGTGGTTCAGTCGAACCTCGGCGGAGGCTTCAACCAAGTGGCTAACGTCACCCAGAACGGCAATGCCAACATATCAGACGTTGCCCAGACGGGTACCGGCCCCAATTTCACCGGCACGCTTCGTACAATCGTGAATCAAACCGGTGGTTCCGACTCGAGTGTGGCCCAGACCGCTACCGGTGGTGACGCCAAGAACGTCTTCGCGACGGTCAACCAGTCTGGTGCGTCCATTTCCGAAGTTACCCAGACAGCTGACGGATTGCGGGCAGCTGGTATCTCCGCGAATGTTACCCAGGATGGTGGTTCGACTTCCTACGTGACCCAGACCGTCGACAACCCATCGACCACCTGGGGAGGCTCTGTCATTTCGGGCGATGTGTCCGCCGTGGTCAATCAGAACGGTGGCTCCACTGCGAACGTGACCCAGGCCATCTACGGCAACGGGTCGACCGGTATTTCGGCAGATGTCACACAGGACAACGGCGCAATCGCCAATGTCACGCAGACAATGAACGGGGACGGTGAAAGCAATATGGCGGCCATCGTGAATCAGGATGGTGCCAGCACGACCAATGTGACGCAGACCTTCAATGAAGATAACACGAAGGACTTCATGGCGACGGTCAATCAGTTCGGAGACGGAAACCTGGTCAATGTCAATCAGTATGACAATGTGCCTGAAGCCGGCATCCAGGCTGATTTCAGTGTGACGGCGGATGTCTACCAGGATGGTAGCGGAAACTCTGCGGACGTGACCCAGGAAGGCCGAGTCTGGCAGGACAACACGTTGAACGCTTATGTTACGCAGGTCGGTGATGACAACCAGGCTGAGGTAACCCAGACTGGCAAGTCCAATACCGGTATGATCGATCAGATTGGCGGAGCTTCGTTCAACATGGCGAGCATTGACCAGTCGGGTTATGGTAACGGCGCTCAGATCACGCAAACCGGCTACTATAACACGGCCGATGTGCTGCAGCGGTCGGGGCGCGATAGCGCAACGATCACGCAGAGCGGAAACGGAAACGATGCCGACATCCAGCAGACCGGATCGAGTGCAAACTTCAGCCGGGACCGGGTTGCTGAAATCACTCAGTCGGGTGACGATAATGACGCCTTGATCCAGCAGACGGTAAACGAACTGTCTCAAGCGACCATTGTGCAGTCGACGGATGGCAACGACGCAACCATCATTCAGGCAGGTGCAAGCAACACCGCAGGCATCTATCAGACGGTTGCCGGCGGTGGCATAGCATCGATCACGCAGAACGGTGCTGGCAATATGGCCACGATCAACCAGTAGTACGGATCACCCCGGGCCGGTTTCCGGTCCGGGGCCTCCATTTCTCCAGGGTGCATCGGAAGCGCAAATGAGAAGAGGAACGGGTAACGCGAAAACAGGGCGATTGGCTTTCCAGGCTGCGTCGCTATCCGTTGCTTTTTGCCTGGCGGGCTGCAGTACTGAGATCAGTCCTCAGGAATTGCTTGGCATGGTTCCCCTCAACCAACAGCCTGAAGAACCTCCGCCTCCGGTACCGGCAGCCGTCCGGCAGGAACCGGAAAAGAACAGCGACAGAATCCAGGCGGTTCAGGTCGATCAGCGTCCGGACGTCAAACAAACTGAATCACGTATCAGCCAGATACCTTCCGCTCCGGATACAGACGCCATTCTCCAGTCCGCAATTGTTGTGGATGACCCGTGTCTTGGCGATCTGGAGAACAGCGAGCAATGCCGCTCGAACCTCAAACCCAACTCCATCGGTGCCGATGCAGCAGGGGACAGCAGTATGACCCTGACAGTCGTGGCGCCGGATACAGGGCTGAAAGGCACCTTCGATGCGAGCCGGGCAGTGGATGAAATTGGCCGTGGCAGGATCGTGTCGCAAGGGGCACAGTCCGCTGGCAGTGATTTTCTTTCAGGCGCAGCGACACCGCAAATTGAACCTCCCCTACCAGGCCTTCCAATATCCGACCTTCCGCCTGGTTCTGTGATCATCCAGCCGCAATGAAGAACAATGCTTTGTTGGTCTGCGGCTGTGCCCGCGCACATTCACCACCAATTTTCTCCACATTTGACCATTATGCGCTCAACTCGCGGTCAGACGAATTTTCGTGTGAAGATCGCGTGACAAGCGCGTTAACATTTCTTACGTTACGTCATTGGGGAATATGGGTTGATGACGGGAATAGCTGCAAGATCTGAATCTGAGCCGGACCCAACGCCCGAAACGGTGCGTGTGATCGGTCGCGTCAAATGGTTCGACAGCGTCAAGGGCTACGGCTTCATCGTGGCGGAATCGACCTCGGATGCGAGTCTGACGGGCGATGTGATGATTCATATCACTTGCCTGCGCTCCTATGGCGAAACCTATGCCGATGAAGGCGCCCGTATTGTCTGCAATGCAATGCGGACAGAGCGCGGTTGGCAAACCGCCAGCATCATCGAGATGGAGCGCCCCAAGGCCGTTGTGGCCCGGGAGTTGGGCGTTCAGCCGGACTATGAACCGGTGATACTGAAATGGTTCAATCGTGGCCGCGGCTACGGTTTTGTACAGCGGGAAGGTAAGGATGTGGACATCTTTGTTCACGCCGTTGTCCTGCGGAAAGCCGGGTATGAAGAGATCGAACCCGGCACACCGCTTGAAGCCATTATCGAAGACGGCGCCAAGGGCGAGCACGTCACCAGCCTGAAGCCGCGCGAATAGCATTTTCCAACCGCCACGAATGCTTGCCGCTGGTCAGGCGGGCGGCTAAACCAAGGCGCATGAAACGCTTTCTCGTCAGCGGCATGGCCGCCATCGCCCTCGTCCTTTCTGCGCCGGCTGCGTTGGCCGAGCTGGAAGCCAGCCCGCTGACCATCGAATCCGCGAACGGCGCCCACACCTTCACCGTGGAAATCGCTGATGAACCGGAGGAAATCACCACCGGCCTCATGAACCGCAAAAGCATGGACGCCGATGCCGGCATGCTGTTCGATTTCGGCCAGCCGCGCGAAGCGGCCATGTGGATGAAGAACACGCTGATCCCGCTAGATATGCTGTTCATGGACCCGAACGGGAAAATCATCGCGATCGCACGCGAAACGGTGCCGGGCTCGCTGCGGACGATCTCGCCGGGCGTGCCGGTGAAGTCGGTACTGGAGCTGAACGGCGGTCGCGCGGCCGAGCTGGGCATCGAGCCGGGCGATGAAGTAGTTCACCCAATTTTCGGCAATACGGACGAATGAGCGACGGCAACGCGCTCAGACCACCGCCGCCTGGCTTTGCCACGCGTCCCACGCGCGGCAAGTTCTCCATCCATAACGGACCGTCCTATCTGGCGACCGGCGAGGGAGACCTGCGCAGCGGCATCTGGGTGCTGGACCGGCACTGTAACGGCATGGGGTTCATGCATGGCGGCATGATCTGCGCCTTCGCAGACAGTGCGCTCGCCTGGGCGGTGTGGTCAGCGACCGAGCGCATGTCCGTCACCATAAAACTGACCATGGAATTCATGGGCATCGTGCCGGAAGGGACGTGGCTGGAAGCCCACCCGCAGGTGAAGGGCGTGGACGGTGATCTTGTTCACGTCATGGCCGACATGAAGATTGAAGATGGCACGCTCGTGGCACGGGCCGATGCGGTCTTCCGGTCCCTGCGGCGCCGGAAGACCTGATTGCCGGTCAGGCGCTGATGCCGAGCTCAGAGAGCGCGAACGCCTTGATGGATTTGTAGTCCGCCTTGCCATTCACGGCGCGGCCCAGATCATCCTTGAAGAGGATGCGCTTGGGTGCCTTGTAGTGGGCGAGCTTGGTTTTCACGAATTCCCGCAGAGACGCTTCGTCAGCCTGTCCATCCAGTGCGACCACCGCGGTGATGGCCTGGCCCCATTTGTCATCAGGCACGCCGACCACGAGCGCATCCTTCACGGCGTCATGCGCCTTCAGTGCTTCCTCGACCTCTTCGGGATAGACTTTCTCACCGGCCGTGTTGATGCAGTTGGAACCGCGACCGAGCAGCGTGATCGTGCCATCCGTCTCCACAGTGCACCAGTCACCAGGCACCGAGTAACGCTCTCCATTGATCATCTTGAACGTCTTTTCGGACTTCTCCGGATCCTTGTAGTAGCCGAGCGGCACAGCGCCACCGCGGGCAATGAAGCCGGCTTCGCCGCTGCCCGGCACGACTTCGCGGCCGTCTTCGGTGAACACTTTACACTTCGAGCCGATTTCGAATTTTGACGTCTTCACTTCGCCATCCGCCGTCATCACGGAGGAGCCGAAACCAACCGCTTCAGAGGCGCCGAAACTGTCGGTCAGGGCGGCATTCGGCATGTGGCGCAGCAGGCCGCGCTTGACCTCAGTGCTCCACATCACCCCGGAGGAGATGATGCCCACGACGGAGTCGAGCTTGTGCTTGCCGGGATTGGCGTCGAGATAAGCCAGCATCGGCTTGCCGAAGGCGTCGCCCACGATAGCCATGTTGGTCACGCCCTCACGTTCGACCGTTTCGAAAAGGTTCTCCGGATCGAAATGCTTGTTTTCGGTCAGGGTCACAATGGTGCCACCGCCCATCATCGAGCCCATGGCTGTGAACAGGCCTGTACCATGCATAAGAGGGCAGGCGGGCACGTTGCGCACATGGCGGCCCAGTGCCTGCGCAGCCATCACCTGCTCGTCCATGTTTTTCGGCACGGGCAGGCCGGCAGCCTCCGCGCCCTCCATGCCTGCGCTGCGCCAGATCTGGTGGGACCACATCACACCTTTCGGCATGCCGGTCGTGCCGCCGGTGTAGAGGAACAGCAAGTCGTCGCCGGAGCGCGGAATACCCAGTGGGGAGGGATCACCCGTGGTTGCGAGTTCTTCATAAGCGACAGCGAAGTCCGCTGTCTTACCGCCGCCAACCTGCACCCAGGCGACCACGTTCGGCAGGCGCGGCTGCACTTTCTCCACCTGGTCCATGAATTCGACATCGAAGAACACGACGGTCGAGTCGGAATTGTCGAAGATGTAGAACAGCTCGTCTTCGAGATAGCGGTAATTGACGTTCACATGCGTCAACCGGCCTTTGAAACAGGCGGCGAGGCCTTCCATGTATTCCGGCTGGTTACGCATGTAGAAGCCGGCCTTGTCGCCGACTTTCGCGCCACGGGCCAGCAGGTTACGGGCCAGGCGGTTCGATCGGGCCGTCATGTCAGGCCACGAAATGCGGCGCTCGCCATGGATCAGCGCCATGTCTTCCGGCCCGAGGGCGGCGCCCACTGCATCCAGAATATCGCCAAGGTTCCAGAAATTAAGCTCGGTCATGGGTTTCCTCCGTGTTCTGCCCCTCAGCAGGTCACCTTCAGGCGAAGGCGCCGCCGGTCTTATTGCCGGCTTGCCGGGGCAGATTCCTGGAAGATCGTATCAGTGCCGTTGCGGTCATCAATGGCCAAAACAAAGACGGCCCTCCGATTTCGGAGGGCCGTCCCAAGGTCATTCCGCGAGGGAATGGGCAGATTGGCTTAGAAGCCCATGCCGCCCATGCCACCCATACCGCCCATGTCAGGCATGCCGCCGCCGGCGCCTTCCTTCTTCGGAGCTTCGGCAATGGAGGCTTCCGTCGTGATCAGCAGGCCTGCCACGGAGGCAGCGTTCTGCAGAGCCGAGCGGACAACTTTCACCGGGTCGATGACGCCCATGGCGACCAGGTCGCCATATTCTTCGGTCTGGGCGTTGAAGCCGTGCGAGCGGGTCTTGTTCTGCAGGATCGTGTTCACGACCACAGAGCCTTCGACACCAGCGTTTTCGGCGATCTGACGGACCGGGGCTTCGAGCGCCTTGCGGACGATGTCGATGCCGGCCTTCTCGTCGTCATTGTCGCCAACGACGTCGATGTTCTTGGAGGCGCGGAGCAGGGCCGTACCACCACCCGGGACGATGCCTTCTTCGACAGCGGCGCGGGTTGCGTTCAGGGCGTCGTCGACGCGGTCCTTACGCTCTTTCACTTCGACTTCGGTTGCGCCGCCGACCTTGATCACGGCAACACCGCCAGCCAGCTTGGCCAGGCGTTCCTGCAGTTTCTCACGGTCATAGTCGGACGAGGTGTCGTCGATTTGCTTGCGGATCTGGGACACGCGGGCTTCGATGTCTTTCTTCTTACCGGCGCCGTCGACGATGGTCGTGTTGTCCTTGTCGATGGAAACGCGCTTGGCTTTGCCCAGCATGTCCATCGAGATGTTTTCCAGCTTGATACCGAGGTCTTCGGAAATGACCTGGCCGCCGGTGAGGACAGCGATGTCCTGCAGCATGGCCTTGCGGCGGTCGCCGAAGCCCGGAGCTTTCACGGCAGCGATCTTCAGGCCGCCACGCAGCTTGTTGACCACCAGCGTTGCCAGCGCTTCGCCATCGACGTCTTCAGCGATGATCAGGAGCGGCTTCTGCGACTGAACAACCTGCTCCAGAATCGGCAGCATCGGCTGCAGGCTGGACAGTTTTGACTCGTGCAGCAGGATGAGCGCGTCGTCGAGTTCGGCGATCATCTTATCCGGGTTGGTGATGAAGTACGGCGACAGGTAGCCGCGGTCGAACTGCATGCCTTCGACGACGTCGAGTTCGGTTTCCAGCGACTTGGCTTCTTCAACGGTGATGACGCCTTCATTGCCGACTTTCGCCATGGCTTCAGCGATCATCGCGCCGATTTCGGTCTCGCCGTTGGCGGAGATGGTGCCGACCTGGGCGATCTCTTCGTTGGTTTTCACCTTTTTGGAGTGGTGTGCGAGGTCTTTGACGACTTCGGCAGCTGCCTTGTCGATGCCGCGCTTCAGGTCCATCGGGTTCATGCCGGCGGCGACGCGCTTCATGCCTTCGCGGACGATGGCCTGGGCCAGGACCGTAGCGGTCGTGGTGCCGTCGCCAGCGACGTCGTTGGCCTTGGAGGCGACTTCGCGCAGCATCTGTGCGCCCATATTCTCGAGCTTGTCTTCCAGCTCGATCTCTTTTGCGACGGTGACGCCGTCCTTCGTGGTGCGCGGGGCGCCGAAGGATTTCTCGATCACAACGTTACGGCCTTTCGGGCCGAGGGTGACCTTCACGGCGTTGGCCAGCGTATCGACGCCCTTGAGCATCTTTTCGCGGGCGTCAGCGCCAAAAACTACGTGTTTTGCAGCCATTTCGAGTTTCCTCTTTGAATTTGCTGTTTTTCTGGAAAGCGGTCAGGGGCGGAGATTACTTCTCCAGCACACCCATGATGTCGCTCTCCTTCATGATGAGCAGGTCTTCGCCGTCGATTTTGACTTCGGTGCCGGACCATTTGCCGAATAGGACGCGGTCGCCCTTTTTCACGTCCAGCGCGATGACTTTTCCGTCGTCACCGACAGCACCTTTACCAACTGCAACGACTTCACCTTCCTGCGGCTTTTCTTTTGCCGTGTCGGGGATGATGATGCCGCCCTTGGTCTTTTCCTCTTCCTTGACGCGGCGTACGACGACGCGATCGTGCAGGGGACGAAGTTTCATGGCTTTTGCCCTCTAGTCTTCAGATTGCGAGTTTGAATTGATCTCACGGGAGCCAGCGACCGGTAAAGGCGAATTAGCACTCACCTATACCGACTGCTAGCGGTGGCTCGGACGTAGGGCGCGGACTGGGTAGCGTCAACTGGATAATTGCAAAATTTTTTTGCCATTCCTGGCCAGCTCAGCCGGTGGCCATGCGCCGTGGAAGGGGTACCGGTTTCAACGAGAGGGTGAGGGCCGATTAGGCGTCATCAACCTGTTGCCAGAGTCTGAAGCCCTGTCGCCAAATTTGCGTCCCCGCTTTGTCGGGGTGGTAGCCATTATGTGTAATAACCATCGCACATCCCGGCAGGATACCGGGCGCAAGGCTAGGAGACGGCAGCGAATGAGCTCGTACGCACGTGATATCAAGGATTCTCTGACGTTCTTCGTCTTTGTTGCAACGACGGCGCTCTGTCTGTCGTTCACCTTCTCCGTCTTTGTTTACCAGATGGGCGTGCTGGACGATCCGCAGCGTTTCCTCGTCGCGAACCTCGTTGCGGCGGCCTGTGTGGCCATTCCGACGGCGACCATCGCCTCGCAGCATGAATTCCAGCTGAAGCGCTATCAGCGCCAGCTTGAATCGCTCGCATCGACCGATCCGCTGACCGGCCTCCTGAACCGCCGCTTCTTCCGCATTTCGGCTGAAGACGAGATGCATCGCCAGCGCCGCGCGGGCGGCATGGCCGCAATTGTCCTGTTCGACCTCGACCAGTTCAAGCAGATCAATGACCGTCATGGCCATCAGGCTGGCGACGCGATGCTGAAGAGGATTGCCGAGATCGCCTATTCCGAACTTCGCGGACCGTTCGACAAGCTGGGCCGCTGGGGCGGGGAGGAATTCGTGGTACTGCTGTCCAACGTCAATCGCGATCAGGCCTGGCTCGTTTGTGACCGTCTACGCGAGCGGCTGGAACACGCCGAGATCGAGTATGACGGGAAGATATTGTCGGTGACCGCCAGCTTCGGTTTCGAAATGCTGACGTCCGATGCATCGCTCGACCGCGTTCTGGAATCGGCGGACCGCGCGCTCTACGTCTCCAAAACGACGGGCCGCAACCGCGTCACCTATGCCGGACCGCGCCTCGCCGCAACGGCCTAACCGGTCCGGGCTGGATTCCCGCGTTTCCGCACGGCATGAATGCGTGAAGGGGAAACGCCATGGAAATCGGCAATACCAGGGACATCGACGCCGCGATCCGCAATGCGCGGCCGCTAAGCCTGCTGGCAAGCCAGAGGCCGGAATTCGCTGATGTCGAGCGGATCTGGGAAACCGAACTCGCGCCGGAGCTCGGCGCACGGGAAGTGATCCGCAGGCAGACAATTTCACGCGCAAAGTCCCGAACCCTCCTCGGTGGACTCGCGGCGCTGCCGGTCGTGATCGTCATGCTGTTCCTGTCGGGGGGATTTGGAATTTTCTTTCCGCTGTCGTTTTTCGTCGGCGTGATCATCGTCGTCGGCATTTCTGGCTTTGACTGGCTGAAGGTCTATTCGATGAAGTCCCAGACCAAGGACCTCATTCTCAAGACCGCCTGCAAGCCGTTCGGTTTCCGGTATGAGACCCTGCACCCGGACCTTTCCGGCATCGAGGATTTCCAGTCGCTCAGAACGCGCGGCAAGGAATTGATGGGAGCCATCAACGGGCCGCAGACTGGAAAAGAGCGCACCGTCTCCGCCGTGTTTGGCGACATGCAGGTCACCCTGCATGATACAGCCGGCGCGCCGGCGCCGACCCCGGCCTACCAGGTCCTGAAGGATGCGGCGCTGCTGCCAGGGCATAGCCAGCGAAAGTTCGAGGACCTGATCGAGGGCGAACGGGCAGGCGCCAAGTTCGCGCTTGTCGAAGCGAAGCTCGATACGGGCGGCAAGAACAGCCAGACCGTGTTCCGGGGCATCCTGATCCATATCGAATATCCCCAGCGCTTTTCCGGGCGGACGCTGATGACCCGGTCGGGCTGGTGGAAACGCGGCAAGGGCGCTGGCGACCTGAAAAAAGTGGATCTCATCTCCCGCGAACTGGATGAGGCTTTCACAGTCTATTCCAGCGATCAGGTCGAGGCGCGCGCCTTGCTCTCGCCCGACAGAATGGAACGTCTCATCGCGCTGGAACGCCACTTCTCGGGCGGCAAGCTGCGGGGCCTGTTCGACGGAGGTCACATGACGCTGGCACTCGAAGCAGACAACCAGTTTGAGGCCGGCTCCGTCTTCAAACCACTGGTCGACCCGCGCCGCTTCTCGACCGCCTTGTCGGAACTGGGGCTTGTCTGCGACCTGATCGACGGCTTTCTCACGCGCGAATGGGTACAGGGCCGGATCTGAACCGGGTGATGAATCCGGACAGGCCTGTCCGACAGGGGCAAGCGGTCCGATACGCTGCGGGCGCTGGGGATTCCGCGTGATGTGTGAGCCATATCGCAAGCGTGAATTCCCCGCATAGGCGCTCATGCCAGTCTTCCCGGCATGACAGATCTCAGCGATTTCCTCACCCATACCTGGAAGACCCTTGCCCGCGTCATCGCCGAAACCGGCGTGAATGCGGACCTGTTCAAGGCGCCGGAAACGGTTCCGAAAACGGTGAAGCGGCGCGTCTCGGCAGAGCTGAAGCGGTTCGGCGTGCTGCTCCGCCGTCTGATCTTCCTGATGACTTTTCGGGTGGAGTTGGCGCCAGTGACGCCGCGGCCTGGGTCGAACCATTTCGAGAAAGCGGAGGGCGAGACGCAGTCGAAGTACACCTTCTCGCTTGTCCCAACACAGGCAGACGAAACGCCGGACTTCCTACGCGGGCCGGTCACGGTCCCGGAGCGCGAGCCCAGCCTCGCTGCGTCCCTGATCGCCCGCTGGCAGGCCATGCTGGACACGCTGAAACACGCCAACCGCCGCGCCAAATGCCTGGCCCGCACGATCCAGCGCCGGAAAGCGAATGGCGAGCCGAAGCCCTACATCGTGCTCGTCCCCGGAACGCATGCCATGCACCGCGCCGTGGCCTTCGTCTCGGGCGGGCTCACCGTCCAGCTGATCGAGGCGCTGCGAGACTGGCCGGTACCCAATACAGGTTGATCCCAGCCAAAATCAGGAATCTTGCCGGAGCGCGGACGCGTTTCCGGGTAAAGGTGCTGGGCGTGGTATTTATTGGGCCTTGCTGACCACGCCGAAGGCTTCCTCGGCGATCACGCGTTCCTCATTGGTCGGAATAACGAAGGCCTTCACCTGGCTGTCCGCCATTGAAATGCAGAGGGCGTTCTTCCGGTTGGCTTCGTCTGACAGGTGGAGCCCCATCCAGCCGAGATGGTCAGCCACCGCCGCCCGGATCGCGGCATCATTCTCGCCGATGCCAGCGGTGAAAACGAGGGCGTCCAAGCCGCCAATGCTCATCGTCAGGCGGCCGATTTCCCCGGCGATGCGCAGGGCGAACAGGTCCAGCGCTTCCTTCGCGCGCGGATCATCGCTCGCTTCAAGCTCCCGGCAGTCAGCGCTGATCCCGCCCGAAACGCCTTTCAGGCCGGACTGGTGGTAGAGCATGTCTTCCACTTCGCCGGTCGGCCGGTGTTCCTGTTGCAGCAGGTGAAGGATCACGCCGGGGTCGAGCGCGCCGCACCGGGTCGCCATCGGTACGCCGTCGATGGTGGAGAAGCCCATGCTCGTGTCCTTGCTCTTGCCATCCAGCATGGCGCAAAGGCTGGCCCCGCTGCCGAGATGGGCGGCGATCACGCGACCGGCTGCGGCCTCCGGAAACTGGCGGCGAAGTTCGGCGGCGATGAATTTGTAGGACAGGCCATGGAAGCCATAGCGCTTGATGCCGCGGTCATGCAGATCGCGCGGCAAGGCGAAGCGCCGAATCAGTTCCGGATTGGTCCTGTGAAACACCGTGTCGAACGAGGCGACCTGGACAAGCTCCGGCCGGACCTGCCGCATCGCGCGGACCAGACGGAGCGCCTGCGGCTGGTGCAACGGCGCAAGAATGGAGAGGGCCTCGATCCGGGCGAGGGAGTCATCGTCGATCAAAACCGGCCCATCGAATTCATCCCCCCCATGCACCACGCGGTGGCCCACACAGCTCAGTTTGCTGAGGTCATAATGTTCGGAGATCCAGTCCAGCGTTTCCGCCATCACATCGGTGAGGTGGCCCGCGTGATCGGCCTTCAGCGCGACGTCAAACACTGCCTTGCCCTCGACAAGGTGGAAGGTCAGCGGGCTGCGTCGGAAGTCGATCAGCGCGTCGGCGATCCGGTCAGGCTTTTCGCCTTCAATACTGAAAAGGCCAATCTTCACGGAGGAAGAGCCGGCATTGAACGTCATCAGCAAAGGGCCGGACATGTCAGCTGCCTGACTTGGTGTAGGTCATGCCGACACTCAAGCGGGCGAGGGCTGCCGACGCCATGCGGGCCGTCAGCGGATCGGCCCGGCTGGTCAGCACGATCGGCACCCGCGCGCCGAGGATCAGGCCGGCGGCAATGGCGTCGGCGAAGTAGATCAGCTGCTTGGCCAGCATGTTGCCGGCTTCAAGATCCGGCACGAGGAGGATGTCTGCTTGCCCTGCAACGGGAGAGACGATGCCCTTGGTCTTGGCGGCAGCCATGCTGATGGCATTGTCATAGGCGAGCGGGCCATCGACCCGGGCACCGGAAATCTGTCCCCGCGCTGCCATCACGGTGAGCGCCGCGGCGTCTAGCGTGGCGGGCATGTCGGCGTTCACAGTTTCGACCGCCGCGAGCACGGCAACCAGCGGCTCCTCAACGCCCAACTGGTGCATGAGATCGACGGCGTTCTGGCAGATGTCGCGCTTCTGATCGAGGGAGGGAAGAATATTCACGGCCGCATCGGTCACGATCAGCGGCTTTTCATACGCCGGAATGTCCATGGCGTAGACATGACTGATACGGCGCTCCGTACGCAGGCCTGAGTCACGGGCGATGACCGCGCCGAGGAGTTCATCCGTATGGAGACTTCCCTTCACAAGAACGGAGACGTCTCCGCTGACAGCCATTTCCACCGCTTTCGCGGCGGCCGCGTGGCTGTGTTCGGTGTCGATAATGTTGAAGCCGTCCAGAGAGACGCCGGCTTCTTCGGCGGCTGCTTCGATCTTGGCGCGGGGGCCGATCAGGACGGGTTCCAGAAGGTCTTCGTCCCGCACCTCGACAGCGCCCTGAATGGCGATGGGGGAACAGGGATGAACGATCGCCGCCTGAACAGTCGGCGAGGCTTTTGCCCGTTCGATGAAGGCGTCATAGCGGTCATGGCGGCGAAGGCGAATGCCTGGCATGTGCTTGCGTTTGACTCGGACGCTGTCTTTCGGAGCGATGACGGTCGCTTCGCCCTTCAGGACGGTCTCGCCATCTTGATTGGTGCAAACGGTCTCCAGCCGGACGAGACGCTTCTTGTCCTGCTTCTCCAGCACTGTCACGGTCGCGGTGACGGTGTCGCCCGGAAACACAGGCTTGGTGAAGGCGATGGTCTGGCCGAGATAGATACAGCCGGGGCCGGGCAGGGTGGTGCCCAGAACGGCGGAAATGAGCGAAGCGGTCCACATGCCATGGGCAACCGGCTTGCCGAAGATATCCTTCGCCGCGAACTCGGCATCGAGATGGGCCGGGTTTACGTCGCCGGAAACAAGCGCGAACAGTTCGATGTCATTTTCGGTGACGGCGCGCTCCAGCGAAGCGGTGTCGCCGACCTTGATCTGGTCATAGGTGCGGTTTTCGAGAAAGACATCAATCATGGGTGGGCACTCCTACCTCTGGAATACATAGGTTCCGGGCGCCTCTTCAAGCGCGGGATAACCCTTGCGCGCCGCGCCCATTCGTGGCGGGCGGATCAAACCAGCCGAGGAATGCTTCGCCAGCCAGGCGCTCCAGCCGGTCCACCAGGAGCCGGATTTCTCCGTCGCGGCTTCCAGCCACTGGTCGGGACTGAGGATCTGGTCGCGGTGGCGGTGATGGGCGATGCGGTAATGACGCCCATTGTGGCCGGGCTCGCTGACGATGCCGGCATTGTGTCCGCCAGTGGCCAGAGCAAATGTAATATCCGTGTCGGCCAGCTGGTGGATCTTGTAGACCGACCGCCATGGCGCGACATGGTCGTGCTCGGTGCCGACGGCAAAGACCGGCACGCGCAGGCCCTGAAGGGCGACCGGCCGGCCATCGACCATGAAGCGTCCATTGGCGAGGTCGTTGTTGATGTAAAGCTTCTTCAGATATTCCGAATGCATCCGGTAAGGCATGCGTGTCGTATCGGCGTTCCAGGCCATGAGGTCGAACATCGGCGCGCGTTCGCCCATCATGTATTCCTTCACCATACGCGACCAGAGCAGGTCGTTCGATCGGAGCAGCTGGAACGCACCGGCCATCTCGTCTGCCGAAAGAAAGCCGCGGTTCCACATGATGCTTTCGAGGAAATGCATCTGGCTGTGGTCGATGAAGAGGGCGAGTTCGCCGGGCTCGCTGAAGTCAGTTTGCGCCGCCAGCAGCGAGACGGATGCGAGCCGGTCATCGCCGTCGCGCGCCATGGCGGAGGCTGCGACGGAAAGCAAAGTTCCGCCGAGGCAATAGCCGGTCGCGTGAACCTTGCGATCCGGGCAGATCGCGTTGATCGCTTCCAGCGCGTCCATCACGCCCATGCGACGATAGTCGTTCAGGGACAGGTCACGATCATCGGCGGACGGGTTGCGCCACGAGATGGCGAAGACGGTGAAGCCCTGTTCGGTCAGGTATTTCACCATCGAGTTCTGCGGCGACAGGTCGAGAATATAATACTTCATGATCCAGGCCGGCACGATCAGGACCGGTTCGGCGTGAACCTCCTTGGTGGCGGGCGCGTACTGGATCAGTTCGATCAGGTGATTGCGGAAGACGATCCGGCCGGGGGTGACGGCAACGTCTTCACCTGGAATGAAGTCTTCGGTGCCGACCGGAGGTTTTTTCTGGATTTGGCGGCGAATGTCTTCGCGCCAGTTTTCGAAACCCTGGATGAAGTTCTGTCCGCCCGTCTCCCGCATCCGCTCCAGAACTTCCGGATTGGTGAAGGGATTGTTCGAAGGGGAGAAGATGTCCAGCATCTGGCGCGCGACGAAAGAGACGACTTCCTCATGATGCGGACTGACGCCAGGAACATCGTGCGTGAGGTTGTGCCACCATTGCTGGGTCAGCAGGAAGGATTGAGACCAGACGCCAAAAGGCTGCTTTCGCCAGGCCGGGTCACGGAAGCGGTTGTCGCCGGGCAGCGGCTCGATGCAGCAATCAGCTTCTTCCTGGCCCATTGTGGACAACAGATAGGCCGACAGGCGGTTGCTTTTGCGGAAAGCCTTTTGGACCATTTCCAGCTGCTTGCCTGGCGCGGACTGAAGGTGAAGCGTCCAGTCCATGTAAGCGAGTGCGAGTGAGGCCGGGGAAACGCCGCTGGAAAATCGGCTGATCAGCGTGTCCCGCATCCGGTCCATCGCTTCGAAAGCGGCTTGGCGCGCGGCATCGGGATCATTGGGGTTATTCGGTGTATCTGAAGCAGGCATCGAATTGTCAGCTTTCTGCCACGCATGGAATTTTGGCGATTTGGCCAGTTTTGTATGCCGAAAAATAGTGCCGGTTTATTTAAACCATTTGACGGAAATGCATCTGCCTTCACAACGATGAGCTGGAGAAGCGTTTTGGTGCCCGGCCGGGCACGAAAAGCCCGGCCGGACACCGGTTATCAGGATCGGCTGGAAAGATGCCGGATCAGGGCGCGGGCTTCTGGTGTCGGAGGCTTCTCGGTACGCCGGTAATCAGATCCGTCTGCTTTACGGCTCACCAGTCTGAAATCGACGAGCTCCCGCCTTATCAGCGCGGCATCCTCGAACAGGTGAAGTCTATCCAGTAGGGCAGTGATCTGCTTGTCGTTGAGCACACTGTTGGCAGGCAGACGAGCCCACAGGGCCCACAAGCAGAGCTCTTGCATGGACCTGCGCGATGACCACTGAGTCAGTCGGCCTTGTGCATCGAACAGGTTCAGCGCCCGCTCGACGATTGTGTGGTCGACTGGTTTCGATATCATCCTGGGTTCGGACAGGCGCTCGCCAGCCTGATGTGCAGCTCGCAGGTGCTGGAAATTCCGGAAGCCGTTCGCACGCGCCAACATGTTCATCAGAGTCAAGTGCGAAGGCGGTGCCTCCGCTGACATCAGCTGTTGCGTCAGTGCGCGTGAAAAATTGGAGATGTCCTCAATAGAGAGGGGAATTGAGTCTCTGGGCATGATTCATCCATCGCGTGCCGCATCAGGGTCGTTGGTCGCTGACTTACGACGGGGCACTGGACAATAACCATGTGACTGTCGGTTTGATTATGCAGGTTTAGCTTCCCGGTGGGACAGCGACGCCTCGGTGAACTGCGGACCGTGAACGCCAAATACCATTTCACCGTTTTCCGGGCAATCCGCCTATTCGTCTTCCGGTGGCGGGGTGCCGCGGTTCATCCAGGCGAACAAAGGTTTCAGCGGGAATATCCATGAGATACCGGCAACGACATAGAAAACCAGCTCCGCCCAGCGCGGCCACGTCGAGGTCATGCCGCCAATAGTGGCCGCCAAAACGATATAAACAATCAGGTAGACCAGCAGGATCAGGGCGGTGAGGGGCTTGCGCATGAATGCAGTCCTTTGTGCAGATGCGACCCCGCAGACCCTTGCGGGGCGCCAGCCTCACGTCAATTAAAGCGCATGAGCGAAACCACAATCCCCCCCGCTGCTGCCATCTGGATCCGCCGCTGGCTGATCCTGGTGGGCCTGATGGTCTATGCGATGATCCTGATCGGCGGCGCCACGCGCCTCACCGATTCCGGCCTGTCGATTACAGAATGGGATCCGATCAAAGGGGCCATTCCGCCGCTTTCTACCGAGGCCTGGAGCGAGGCTTTCGCCAAATACCAGAGCACAGCGGAATACCGGTACATCAACCACGGCATGTCCATGTCGGAGTTCCAGCATATCTACTGGTGGGAGTGGGGGCACCGCTTCTTCGGCCGGATGATCGGCCTGGTCGCTGTGCTGGGCATCGCGGTGTTCGCCGTCCGGAAGTGGCTGACGCGTCCGCTTATGTGGAAGCTGTTCGGGCTTGTGGCGCTGGGCGGACTTCAGGGCGCGATCGGCTGGTGGATGGTGTCGAGCGGTATCGGGGAGACGACCCGGGTGGATGTCGCGCCTTACCGGCTGATGACCCACTTTATCCTGGCACTGTTGATCATCGCCATTGTTGCCTGGCTGTGGCTGGACCTCGGCAATCGGGCGCGCAGTCCAGCATCCCGCGCGGTGCGGGTCACGGCGAAACTGTTCCTGCTGGCGGTTTTTGTGCAAATGGCAGCCGGTGCGCTCGTCGCCGGACTGGACGCCGGGCGCAGTTATAATGACTGGCCGCTCATGGCGGGTGAACTGGTCCCCTCACATTATCTGGAAGGCGACCTCGGTATCCGCAGCCTGTTTGAGGGGCGCGCGGCAACTCAGTTCAATCACCGCATCATCGCCTATGCGATCTGGGCGGCCAGCCTTGTGGCGGCGTTGGCCTTCCGGAAGACCGCGTACGGGCGCAGCTTTATCGTCTTCGCCGGGTTGGTCAGCTTGCAGGCCGTGTGGGGAATCCTGACGCTGCTGCACGCGGCGCCCATGAACCTCGCCCTGCTGCATCAGGCGATCGGGGTTGTGGTGACGCTGGCGGCCGTCCGCCTTGCATGGCAGACGGCGCGCCCGGAAGCGTCGGACTAGTTAGATCCCGTTTGTGTATTCGGCAGGGTGATCGGGCTCGGATCGACGAACACGACCTGGCTCTTGCCCGGTTCGATCTCTCCCGCCAGCGCGATCACGCCGCCCGGATAACCGCCGGACATCATCGTACCCATAGCGGCCATGGCGACCGGCTTCTCCGGTGCGAAGACGCTGAGGCCATTCCGGATGTTCACGTCGGTCGTGGTCATGCCGAGGTCAGTGGACAGTTTCAGGCCCGAATCCGGCTCCAGCGAAAGCAGGGCTGAGACCTGACCGCGGATCAGCGGGGCGGCGGCCGTGGCACGCGGGGAGGCGACCAGCGTGTCGCTGGTGTAGGCACAGGACTGAATCGGGAAGTCAGTGAAGGTGGAATCGCCACGTTCCCAGGTCAGTTCGCCTCCGCTTTCCTTCACAATACCGGCCTGCAGGACGCGATTGTTGCCCAGCGTCCAGAAGGCGAGGCGCATGATGCCCTCAGTGCCGGCCGGCCCGGAGCACAGACCGTCAATAAAGGTCTCCCCGTCGACAGACAGGTCCACCTGTGCCGGGGCCATCAGGCCGTCCCCGAACACATAGGCCTTGGCGGTGCCCTCCCGGTCGATACCGGGGAAAACGGTCAATGTGCTGCCGCCGATATTGGCGGATTGGCCACCCGCCAGCGCTTTGACGCGGAAATTGGTCGGTTCGCCGATCCGCTCGGCTTCCATGTCGAAAAATTGCAGGCCGCCAGTCTCGTAGGCGACGGCGAGAATCCCCCTTGAACCGCCGGAAAGGGCGATTGCGGATACGGGTGATTCCAGTGTACGGGTCGACCAGACGGCCGGAAGCTCCACATCTGCAGTGATTGCAGAGGATTCCGGGGGGGATTCCGGCGCTTGTTCCGGCTTGCTGCAGGCCGCCGCGGCAAAAAGCAGGGCAAGTCCAAGCCCTGCGTTGACAACGGTGGATGTGGCGCTTAAACGCCAGCGCTTGAATTCCATTCCATGAACTCCGAAAGCGAGAGGCTCTGAGTAGAGCGATGAAAACCTATAACGCACCTGTGGACGTCGAGAATAAGTGGGTCGTGATCGACGCGACTGATGTCGTTGTCGGACGTCTTGCTTCTTACGTCGCCAAGCGCCTGCGCGGCAAGCACCGCCCTGACTTTACTCCGCACATCGATACCGGTGACCATGTCATCGTGATCAATGCGGAAAAGGCCAAATTTACCGGCAACAAGCTGGCTGATAAGGTCTACTACCGCCACACCGGCCACCCGGGCGGCATCAAGTCGACCACCGCCGGCAAGATCCTTTCCGGCCGCTTCCCGGAGCGCGCCATCGAACTGGCCGTTAAGCGTATGCTGCCGAAAGAGAGCACGCTGGCGCGCAAGCAGTTCTCGAAGCTGCGCGTCTATGCCGGTGCTGAGCACCCGCACACGGCCCAGAGCCCCGAAACCGTCGACTTCGCGTCGATGAACCGCAAAAACGTCAAAACGGCCTGATCATTATGACCGACACTGCAAACTCCCTCCAGGACCTCGGCACCATGACTGGTGACGAAACCGTCACCGCCGCTCCGGAGACCCTCGCTGAACCGAAAATCGACGCTCAGGGCCGTGCTTACGGCACCGGCCGCCGCAAGGAAGCCGTCGCCCGCGTCTGGATCAAGCCGGGTTCCGGCAAGATCACGATCAATGGCCGTGACCAGGAGCAGTATTTTGCGCGCCCCGTGCTGCGCATGGTGATTGCCCAGCCGCTGATCGAAGCCGGCCGCGAGACCGAGTTTGACGTGATCGCCACCGTGAAAGGCTCCGGCCTCATGGGGCAGGCTGGCGCAGTGCGTCACGGCATTTCGCGTGCCCTCGTCGCTTACGAGCCGGGCCTGCGCAAAGTGCTCAAGCCGTTTGGCTTCATGACCCGCGACCCGCGTGTCGTCGAGCGTAAGAAGTACGGTAAGGCGAAAGCCCGCCGCAGCTTCCAGTTCTCGAAGCGCTAAGCCGCATCCGGTTTATTCTTTTCGGGCGGGCGCTTCGGTGACGGAGCGCCCGCTTTTCTTTTGTCTTGCGTTTGCAAAGGGACGAGAACGCAATGCTGCCCAAAGTTTTCATTGATGGCGAAGCCGGCACGACCGGGCTTCAGATTGCCGACCGGCTGCGGAGCCGGACGGACCTTGAGCTGATCTCGATTGATCCGGACAAGCGCAAGGATCATGACGAACGCGCGCGTCTGATGAACATGGCAGATGCCGTGATCATGTGCCTGCCGGATGAGGCTGCCCGTCTGGGTGTGTCCCTTGTGACGAGCCAGAACACCGTCATCATCGATGCGTCTTCTGCTCACCGGACGGCGCCAGGCTGGACATACGGCTTTCCGGAAATGGACAAAGCCCAGCGGTCTGCTCTCCGGGCTACCCGGCGGATCGCCAATCCCGGCTGCTACCCGACGGGCATGATTGCACTGTTGCGTCCGCTCACCGGGGCAGGTCTCGTGCCAGCCTCCCTGCCGGTGACGGTCAGCGCCGTGTCCGGTTATTCCGGTGGTGGCAAGGCCATGATTGCCGAGTTTGAGCAAGGCGGCACGCAGGAAAATCATCGCATCTACGCGCTGACTCAGAAGCACAAGCACCTGCCAGAGATGAAGCGGTTCGCCCGGCTGGACCACGCGCCGATGTTCCTGCCGTCTGTCGGACGGTTCGCGCAGGGTATGTTGACTCAGATTCCGTTGCCGCTGTGGGCGCTGCCGGGCAAGTCGAAGCGGACTGACCTGCATGCGGCGCTGGTCAAAGCCTATGAGGGCGAGGCTTTTGTAAAAGTGCCATCGCTGGCCGAATGTGATTCGCTGGCCGGATTGGAACCTGAGGCCTGCAACGGTACGAACCGGCTGGAACTTTTCGTGTTCGGTTCGGACGAGGAAGTCCGTCTCGTCGCGCGCCTCGACAATCTCGGCAAGGGAGCGTCAGGTGCTGCCGTGCAGAACCTTAATATTGCGCTGGGGCTTGATGAAGAGGCAGGGCTGGACGCCTAGACCGGCAGCTTGATGTCTGCGAGGCGTACCTTGGCGTAGTTGCCCGGCGCGGCGCCGAGGCCCATGTCCTTCGGCTGTTTCGCCTCGACCTTGCGGCCGGATTTCGGGCGCAGCCAGTCCCACCAGGTCGGCCACCAGGAGCCGGGGACTTCCTCGGCGTTTTCAAGCCACTCGCCGCCCGTTTCAGTCAGGTCCGGGTTCAGCCAGTGCTGGTATTTCTTTGCGTCCGGGTGGTTCACCACGCCGGCGATATGTCCGGACCCGGACAAGACAAACTGCGTATCGCCGCCGAAGACGAGCGCCGTGCGGTACACGCTTTCGAACGGGCAGATATGATCGTCCTTGCTGGCCTGCACCATGACAGGGATCTTCACGTCTTTCAGGTTCACGGTCTCGCCCAGCACTTCGAAGCTGCCGGTCGACAGGCGGTTCTCGGCGTAGCAATCCTTGAGGTAGCGCTGGTGAACCTTGCCCGGAATGTTTGTCTGGTCAGCATTCCAGTAGAGCAGGTCGAATGGGCGGGGTGCCTTGCCCAGCATGTATTCGTCGATGACATAGCGCCAGACCAGGTCGATCGGGCGCAGCCAGTTGAAGGTTTCGTACATCATCGAGCCCGGCATGACGCCACCATTCTCTTCGATGATACCGTTGATGTAGCCGCGTCCCGGCCCGTCAGTGAAGACTTTCAGGTCGCCGGCGAGTTCGAAGTCTGACTGCGAGGCGAAGAAGGTTGCCGACTTGATCTTGTCATATCCGGTCTTCGCCATGTGACCGAGGGCGGAGGACAGCATCGTTCCGCCGATACAGTAGCCGACCGTGTTAACGCCGGTTGCCCCGGAAGCCTGCATCGTCGCCTCGACGGCGGCATAGGCGCCCTTCTGGACGTAGTCGTCCCACTCATAGTCCTGCGTCACCTCGTCAGCCGAGCGCCAGGACACCACGAAGACCGGTACGCCCTTATCGACCAGCCAGCGGATCATCGAATTCTTTTCCTGCAGGTCCAGGATGTAAAACTTGTTGATCCAGGGCGGGAAGATCAGGAGCGGACGGGAATAGGTTTTTTCCTGTGTCGGTGCGTAGTGTATCAGCTCAATCAAGTCATTTCGAAAGACAACCTGACCCGGCGCTGTGGCGATGTTCTCACCCAGCTTGAATGGAGTCTCGTCTGTCTGGCTGATGTAAAGCTTGCCGCCGCCCTTCTTCACATCGGCGCGGGCAAGACGGAGACCTTCCAGAACGCTCTGGCCTCCGGTTTCGAAGAAGGCACGCAGGGCCGTTGGGTTGGAGCCGAGATAATTGGTTGGTGACAGGGTGTCGGTGAGGAGCTGAGTGAAGAACTTCGCGCGAAGTTGCAGGTTTTCCGGCAGGCCCGGCGCCTGATCTGCCAGGCTGTTCATCCAGTTGGCGTTCACTTCATAGGCTTTGCGGATGAAGCGAAAGCCAGGATTGCTGGCCCATTCAGGGTCAGAAAAGCGCTTGTCCTTGTCCTTCTCAGGCTTGCCGGAAATCGCCTCCATGGACATTTCCTGCCACAGCTTCATCCAGCCGGTCATCAGTTCCAGGTTGGCGTTGAACATGGCGGTGGGATTGGAGGCGAAACTCCAGCCGACGGCACGGAACGCCTCGCCGACGCGCATTGGATCGCCTTGAGACACTGTGCCCAGAGGGCCGGAGCCCATCATGACATCCGCCAACAGGCCCTGGGACTCGACGTTCGCCAGCGCAAGCGTTGTCATCAGCACCTGCATACGCACCGGATCCTGGCTCATCATGAGCTCAGTCAGGGGCGTTGGGGTGTCTTTGATTCGCTCGCTACCACTCATTCGTACAATTTATGCCTGTTTTAGCTGTCCTTTACTATGCGCCTGAATATTTGTGATTTAGTGAGTGCGATCATGAAAAACACGGCGATTCCCCTTTTAAGCGTATCGATTCTGCTCATTGCGGGCTGTTCGAACTCTTTTGGTCGTGTTCGCGAAGCAATTAATCAGGCGCCAGACTGGTATGATGCCCGCCGTCAGGAAATCCGGGGGGAGGGGTATCCGAAGCTGGCCGAAGTGCAGGAAATCCCGGCGGACCAGCTTCCCGGAAAGACTTTGCCTGACTCAGCTGTCCGCGTGGACATATTGCAGGCCTATTTTGACTCTAATGAACGAGCGGAGCCACCCGTGGATGTAGCAGGCCAGATGGCCGTGCTGCTGAAGCGGGTAGAAGCGGAATTTGCGGGTCTGCCCGCTAATCCCGATTTCCTAACGCAGGATGATATCGCTCAGATTCAGGCTGCGTTCAACGTTCCAAGAGTTACTGAAGGCCTCAAGGTCAGACGCAAATGAATACCGATTTTCACAAGATCCGCCGACTTCCCCCTTACGTTTTCGAACAGGTGAACCGCACCAAGGCGGCCCTGCGTGCGGACGGCGCGGATATCATCGACCTCGGCATGGGCAACCCGGACCTGCCGACCCCCAAACACATCGTCGACAAGCTGTGCGAAACGGCGCGTCGGCCAGACGTTAACGGCTATTCCGCGTCGCGCGGCATTCCGGGCTTGCGCCGCGCGCTGACCGACTATTACAAGCGCCGCTTCGACGTAAAACTGGACAAGGACCGGGAGGTGATCGTCACCCTCGGCTCCAAGGAAGGCTTTGCCAACCTCGCTCAGGCCATTTCGGCGCCGGGCGATGTGATCCTTGCGCCGGACCCGTCTTATCCGCTGCACCATTTCGGCTTCATCATTGCTGGCGCGTCGATCCGCGGTGTGCCCGCCCAGACGCCGGAGCAGTACCTGTCCAACCTCGGCAAGGCCGTGCACTATTCCGTGCCGCCGCCGACAGCCATGGTTCTTTGCTATCCGTCCAACCCGACGGCCGCTGTGTGCGATCTCGATTTCTACAAGGACGCCATCAAGTTCGCGAAAAAGCATGAGCTGTGGGTACTGTCTGACCTTGCCTACAACGAGATTTATTTCGACGAGCCGACACCCTCGATCCTTCAGGTCGATGGCGCCAAGGACATCGCAGTCGAGTTCACGACCATGTCGAAGACCTATTCCATGGCCGGCTGGCGCATGGGCTTCGTCGCAGGGAACGAGACTTTGATCTCTGCGCTGGCTCGCGTGAAATCCTATCTCGACTACGGCGCCTACACGCCGATCCAGGTGGCCGCTGTGGCGGCGCTCGATGGCCCGCAGGATTGCGTGGACGAGACGCGTGCAATCTACAAATCACGCCGCGACGTGCTGGTGGAAAGCTTCACCCGCGCCGGCTGGCCGGTGCCAAGCCCGGCAGCCTCCATGTTCGCGTGGGCGCCGATTCCGGAGCAACTGAAGCACCTTGGCAGTCTGGAGTTTGCCTTGCAGCTGATCAATGAGGCCCATGTCGCTGTCGCGCCCGGCGCCGGTTTCGGCGAGCATGGCGACGGCCATGTCCGCATCGCCCTCGTCGAGAACGAACAGCGTATCCGCCAGGCCGCCCGCAACATCCGGAAATTCCTGGAGAAGCGCGGCGTGAAAGAGATTAAGCCTGCGGTCGCGGCGGCGGAATAGCCGTCGCCATCAGGCGTAGGTAAAGCCCCCATTGTTGATGACGACACGGCCGTCTCCACCGATGGTCTGGAAGATGGCCGTGCTGTTATCGCCTTCGCCAGTCCAGATTTTAATGGTCAGTGCCTCGCCAGGCAGCACGGGCGACGAGAAGCGCCCATCCATGGCCTTGAACCGGGCTGGTTCATTCCCGCACAGCGAGGCCAGCAGGGCGCGTCCGGTGAAGCCATATGTGCAGAGGCCATGCAGGATCGGCTTCGGGAAACCGCCAACGTCAGAGAATTTCTTGTCTGAATGCAAGGGGTTGCGGTCGCCGCTGAGGCGGTAGAGCAGGGCCTGATCCGGCCGGGTCTGGTAGGTCACTTCGAGATCCGGGGCCCGCTCTGGCGCAACGTTCGTCTGGCCGGACGGGCCCTTGTCGCCGCCGAAACCACCTTCGCCAACAATGAAGACGGATGAGGTCAGTTCGAAGAGCGGCTTGTCATCGGCCGTCAGCGTCGCCTCGGCTTTCGTCGCGACGACGGCGCCTTTGCCTTTGTCGTAAATGCCGGTGATTTCATCGACGAGCGTGATTTCACCTTCGACCGGGATGGGTCGGTGCAGGCGGATGCCCTGTTCTCCGTGAACCAGCATGCGGGGATCATAGGTCCCGGCATCGGCCATGGCGCTTTTCCCGCCTCTGGCATTGAAACCAGCAAGTACGCCGAAAGTGGGAAGCACTTTCTGGTCTACGCCCATCGTGTTCTCGGTGGTGAATTCCAGCTCAGCCCCAACAGGGTCTGCCACCCCGGCGCCGACACCAAGTGCATAAAGCAAGGCATCTCGAGAATCCCACGCCCATGTTCGCGGCGTTCCCTTCGATCCGACGGCATCCTGATTGATTGGCATAGTATGGCCCTCCCGCTTCGTTTCTTTGTCTGCGCATTAAGCACCGGGTTTCAATCCGCTGCAATGCCACTGGTTTGGGCGGTCGCCCCCTTTCCCCGGCGCGCCAAACCAGCTAGGCACCTGCCGGGATATTCAGTAACAAACAGGGGGCCCTTTTGGCACCTTTGAAGATAGGGATCGCCGGCCTTGGCCATGTCGGCTGCGGCCTGATTGAACTGGTCGAGCGCCAGCAGAACCTTCGCCTGCCAGGCGAAGTGCAGATCACTGGCGTCAGCGCTCGTAGCCAGTCGCGCAACCGTCCGGTCGATATCAGCCCTTATCGTTGGTTCGACGATGCTGCGACACTGGCAGAAGACCCGGACGTGGACGTTTTTGTGGAACTGATGGGCGGATCCGATGGCCCCGCCAAGTTCGCCGTGGAAACGGCACTGAAGGCTGGAAAACACGTTGTCACCGCCAACAAGGCACTGATTGCCAAGCACGGTATGGCGCTGGCCCGTCTGGCGGAAGAAAAACAGGTCGATCTGTTGTTCGAAGCCGCCGTCGCTGGCGGTATCCCAGTCGTCCGTGTGTTGCGAGACAGCCTCGCCGGCACTGAAGTCAAACGCATCACAGGTATCTTGAACGGCACCTGCAACTACCTCACCACGGTGATGCTGGAGCAGGGCCGCGAATATGATGACGTGCTCGCAGAAGCGCAGCGTCTTGGGTACGCGGAAGCCGATCCGACGCTGGACGTGTCGGGCATGGACGCCGCGCATAAGGCGGCCATTCTGTCAGCCATCGCTTTCTCGGCGGACCTTGATTTCTCAAAGGTCAGCGTCTCAGGCATCGACAAGGTCAGCCTGCTGGATCTGCGTCTGGCCGACCGTCTGGGCTATCGCATCAAGCTGATCGCTGAAGGCTTGTTGACCGATGAGGGCGTCGTGTGCCGGGTCGAGCCGCTGGTCCTGCCGGCCACGCATCCGCTGGCGCGCGTGAATGGCAGCCTGAACACCGTCCGGATCGAGGGCGACCCGGTTGGGGCGATCACGCTGACGGGCCCAGGAGCAGGCGCCGGGCCGACCGCGAGCGCCGTGATGGGCGATGTCGCAAAGATGTTCCGCCCGGCTATCCGGCCAGCCTTTGGCCGCGCCGCGCACCATACTGGCCGACCTTTTGTTCAGGGGGCGCCGACGGAAGTCGCGCCGTTCTTCCTGCGCGTTTATTTGCCAGACCAACCGGGTGCTCTTGCGGCCCTCACAGAGGCGCTCGCCAAAGAGGGCGTTTCAGTAGACAAGCTGTTGCAGGAATCGGGTGAGGAATCCGGTGCCGCACCGGTGGTTATCGTGACCCATCGCTGCCCGCGTTCAAATATGCAGGCTGCGCTGGAGCGGTTGGAAAAAATTGCAAAGCCGATTGACGCGCCACGGCTAATTCGTATCGAGGCGGCAAGCTAATTGCTTACCGTCTAGGCGTAAGAGACAAAAATCCCGCGTTCGGAGATAAAAAAATTATGGAAAACAGCGTTCTGACGCCCAGCCTGGCGGATGCCATGGTGCGCGTGACCGAAGAAGCAGCCATCGCTGCGTCAAAACTGGTCGGTCGTGGCGATGAGAAAAAGGCCGATGCAGCCGCCGTCGATGCCATGCGCACGGCGTTCAACCGGGTTGATTTCAAGGGCCGTGTCGTTATTGGCGAAGGTGAGCGCGATGAAGCCCCGATGCTCTACATCGGCGAGGAAGTCGGCACCGGAAATGGCCCTGAGATCGACATCGCGCTGGATCCGCTGGAAGGCACGACGCTGACCGCGAAAGCCATGGCGAACGCCCTCGCTGTGCTGGCCATCGCCCCGAAGGGGGGCCTGCTGTACGCGCCGGACACCTATATGGACAAGATCGCCATTGGCCCGGGCTATCCGGAAGGGATCATCAGCCTCGACGCCAGCCCGGCCGAGAACATCACGGCCCTCGCCAAGCACAAGGGCGTTGACGTCACAGACATGACGGCCTGCGTTCTGGATCGTCCGCGCCACGAAGACATAATCGAAAGCCTGCGCTCTGTCGGCGCCCGTGTCGCCCTGATCACCGATGGCGACGTCGCCGGCGTGATTGCAACGACCAATCCTCACACTGGCATTGACCTTTACATGGGCTCCGGCGGTGCACCGGAAGGCGTTCTTGCTGCTGCAGCCCTGAAATGCGTCGGCGGCCAGATGTTCGGCCGTCTCGTTTTCCGCAATGATGACGAGAAGAAACGCGCCGCACGCGTTGGCATCACCGATCTCGGCCGCACGTACGCCCTGAACGAGCTCGCTTCGTCTGATACGGTTTTCTGTGCTACTGGTGTGACGCAGGGCTCCATGCTCAGCGGCGTGCAGCACCGCGATGGCGGCGTACACACCCACACGCTGGTCATGACGTCGACTGACGGCATGGTCCGCTACATCCGGTCGAACCGGAAGGCATAAGTCCGGGGGCATTCGCTCCAACCCTGTGATAGGCTTCCGGAAATCCTGATTCCCGGAAGCCTCATGACAGCAGCCGCCAGAAAACCCGACAATAATCGCTTGTTCGCGGTGGACCGCTCCGCGACGGGCCGTTTCTGGACGTTGGCCGATGCCGATGAGGCTCTGGTCCGCCGGCTCGCGCCTGCCGTTGGCGGTTCGGACCTGCTGGCGCGTCTTCTCGCTGAGCGTGGCGTCGATCCGGATAGGGCTGGCGCCTATCTCGCTCCGACATTGCGGGAAACCTTTCCGAACCCATCCAGTTTTGCTGACATGGACAAGGCCGCCGAGATCGTGCTGGACGCCATTCTCGAGAAAAAGCGCGTTACAGTCTTCGCAGACTATGATGTCGATGGCGGAACAAGCTCTGCGATCCTGGCGCGTTATTTCCGGGCTTGGGGACAGGAACTTGGTCTCTACGTGCCGGACCGCCTGGAAGAAGGCTACGGCCCGTCGCCAGAGGCTTTCCGGCATCTGAAGCAGACCGGGTCTGATATTGTCATCACGGTCGATTGCGGCGCTGCCGCCGTCAGTGCTCTGGAGGAAGCGCAACGGATCGGCCTCCAAGTCGTTGTGATCGATCATCACCTGATGTCCGGGCACAATCCACCTGCTCTGGCGTTGGTGAACCCGAACCGTCCGGACGACACTTCCGGACAGGGGCACCTGGCTGCAGCGGGGGTCGTCTTCGTTTTCGTCGCTGCCCTGAACCGCCTGGCGCGAGAGCGGGGCATCGCGCCTCCGGACGGCCTACCAGACATCATGGCGCATCTGGATCTCGCCGCGCTCGGCACCCTGTGCGACATGGCTCCGCTGCACGGCGTAAACCGTGCCTTCGTGCGTCAGGGACTCAATATGCTCTCTCGGGGGCAGAATGAGGGGCTGCGCGCTCTGGCCGAGGTCTCGGGCATCCAGAAGATCGAGACGGTCTACCATGCCACATTCATGCTGGGACCGCGGCTGAACGCCGGCGGACGGGTTGGGGATCCGTGGATCGCCGCGAAGCTGCTGGCAACGGACGACCGGGCACAGGCAATCGCACTGGCAGAGCAACTCCACGCCCTCAATGAGGAGCGTAAAGCGGTTGAAGCAGCCATCCTAGATCAGGCGATTCTTCAGGCCGAGAAGGCGCTCGAAAAGAATCCGGACCGCGGTGTTCTGGTCGCGGCCGGCGAAGGCTGGCACCCGGGCGTGATCGGAATTGTTGCCGGCCGGCTGAAAGACCGGTTTCACCTGCCCAGTATAGTGATCGGCTGGGGCAAGGGCCTGGGACCGGTAGCAAAAGGCTCCGGCCGGTCTGTGACCGGGGTGAACATCGGCGATGCAATTGCTGCCGCTGCCCGCGAAGGAATAATCCTTTCAGGCGGCGGGCATGCCATGGCGGGCGGGCTCAGCCTGGAGCCGGAGCAACTGGACGCTTTCGACGACTGGATGGTCGCCCACATGGCTCAGTTCACAGCAGAGCGTGCCGCGGCATTGGAACTGGCCATTGATGCTATCTTGGCGCCTGGCGCTGCATCGCCTGAACTCGTCGACCGGGTCGCGGAAATCGGACCCTTCGGTGCCGGCGCGCCGGAGCCCGTATTTGCCATCCAGTCGGTGCAGGTTTCCTATGCCCGGCAGGTCGGCGCCAATCATTGGAAATTCACTGCGGAGGACGCTTCAGGCAGGCTCGATTGCATTGCCTGGCGCGCTGTCGGGGCACCGCTGGGCGAGGCGCTGATGCCCGGGAACCGCGTGCATCTTGCGGGGCGGCTCAAGGCAGATGAGTGGAACGGACGGCGCCGTGTGCAGTTGGACGTGATGGATGCCGCCAGCGCCTGAAAATATGTGCAGCAACCGTCACCAACATGGCTTGCGCAAGCCGCCGTCCCTCGCTATACGGCCTCTTCTTCGAACCGGTGCGGTCCCTTCGTCTATCGGTTAGGACGCCAGGTTTTCAACCTGGAAAGAGGGGTTCGATTCCCCTAGGGACTGCCACCTTCGATCTGCTCTCCATACAATTGCTGTGTTATTGCCATTCAGAGCCAAAGGCACTGTATGGAATAGAGCGTAATTGGAGGGTCTGCGTGACCAAGGCAATCTGGATCAGCCTTACTCCGACGTACGGTATCAAATTGAGCGGGTGGTCAGGTGTTTAGTCGGGAATTGCCTTGGCAAGAGCCGGCCGTGCTTGCCCTGAAACTGCATCGGGAGCCGGGGTTTGTGTGGCTGGATAGTGCTGGCTCTACCGGCGGTAAGAACCGGTACTCCTATATCGCGTCCAACCCCGTTTCCAGGTTTTGTCGCCAAACCGCAGAATCTTCGGCTGAATTCGATAGGGGTTTTCGAGACTGGCAAAGCCAGTTCACGACAAGGATGATTGCCGATGGCGCGCCATTTCAGGGCGGTGCGATCGGTTATGTCACCTATGATGCAGCTGAAATCTGGGTCAGTGATTTCAGCTCGCGCCATTCAGGCGATGCAGGCGATATCCTCGAGTTTGCTTTTTACGATACGGTTCTGGCATTCGATCACCAGCAGCAAAGCCTCACTGTCTATTCGGCTGGTCTGAATGGGCAGGACAGTCTTCCTGATGAGGCGCTCGCCAGGCAGCGAATAAGCAGCCTCGCGGAGATTTGTACCCGGGAGAATGCTTCGCGCACCCGGCCTGCTGGAGAGGGAGCAGTCTGGACGCGCGCATCGCCGCAGGCACCGTATACAGATCTTGTTTCCGCCGTGCGCGAAGCCATTCTTGATGGAGAGATATATCAAGCGAATATTGCAAGCCTCTGGACCCGGCCACCTCAGTCATATGATGAGGCGTTTTTCACCTATCTTGTGAACCGCAACCAGACGCGGGCCGCGTTTTCCGCATTTGGCGCCTTCACGAGCCGCACGCTGGCGAGCTTGTCGCCAGAGCGTCTTGTCACCATGAATTCTGAGCGCGATGTCCGTACTGAGCCCATCAAGGGCACGGCACGGCGATCTGCGAATCCGGAACAGGACCAGCAGATTGCGAAGGCGCTCGCAGCTTCCGAGAAGGACCGCGCCGAGAACATCATGATTGTCGATCTCTTGCGGAATGATTTGTCGAGGGTCTGCCGGCCCGAGTCGGTTATTGTTAGCGGCCTGTGCGACGTCGAGCAGCTACCCAATCTCTTTCATCTCGTCTCGTCGATTGAAGGAAAATTGAAGCCGTCTCTGGACGCCATTGATCTTCTGGGAGCGGTTTTTCCCGGCGGGTCGGTAACAGGCGCTCCCAAGCTGCGGGCCATGGAAATAATAGATGAGCTGGAGCCTTCCGCGCGCGGTGCGTTTTGCGGTTCATTCGGGTATATCGGTCATGATGGTACCTGTGATTTCAATATCATGATCCGCACAGTTGATCATGTTCCGGGCGGAGACAGGTATTGGTCAGGGGCGGGGATTACGTTGCTCTCCGACACGCATGCTGAATGGGAAGAGGTCCAGCTGAAGGCGGAGCGGATTATTGACCCTCCGGTTTCGGGGATGATCGAAATATGATCCTTATGCTGAACAATAGGGACAGCTTTGTTTTTAATCTTGCGCGATATCTGACGCTGGCTGGCGCAGACGTCGAAGTGAAAGACAGCAGGAGCCTCTCACTCAAGGACATCGTGCGCCTGCGTCCGGAGGCGATCGTGATTTCGCCGGGGCCATCGCGGCCAGAGCAGGCCGGCATTTCTGTTCAGGCCATTGAAACATTCGGGGGAGACCTGCCGATACTTGGTGTTTGCCTGGGGCATCAAGCCATTGCAGTCGCATATGGCGGATCGGTCAGGCGCGCGCGTTCGCCGTCACATGGACGGACCGTCAGCATTACCCATCCGTCGGAAGGGTTGTTTGCTGAACTGCCTTCGCCGCTGCCGGTGGGGCTCTACCATTCGCTCGCTGTCGATCTGTCAGGTGCTACCGGATTACAGGTCGATGCCACAGCACCTGACGGTGAGATCATGGCGCTTTCGCATCGAGAGAATCCTGTTTTTGGCGTGCAGTTTCATCCAGAGTCGATTCTGACTGACCATGGAGCCAGTCTGATCAGAAATTTTCTTAGCCATTGCCGGTCAGTGACATGCCCATAATTCAGTTTCGCCAGACGATTGCGTCGAACGATGCAGTGCGCCCGTTTGATTTAACGGACCGGGGATTGCTGCTCGGCGACGGGGTGTTTGATACGTCTCTGGTGAAAGACGGCCGAATGATCCTTCGCGAGCGTCATATCGGGCGTTTGGTGGAAGCGTGTGACGTTTTCGGTCATGAAGTCGCGAAAGCCGAAATCGAAGCGCTCGCGAAAGACGCAGTTCCGGAGGATGCGACTGGTGCATTGCGTCTCACTGTGACGCGGGGACCGGGTGGACGGGGGCTTGCGGAAACATCCGCTTCGAACCCGACGCTCATGGCATCCTTCACGCCGATGCCGCTGCTGTACCCGTCGCCACCCCTTCGCCTTGGCGTCAGCACCATTCAACGCAATCCGACCGCGCCGTCGGCTTTGTACAAGACGCTTTCCTATGGAGACGCGGTTATGGGGCAGCGGCAGGCTCAGCGGAATGGATATGACGACGCATTATTCCTAACGTCCGGCGGCCACATAACATGCAGTTCGATTGCCAATATCTGGGCATGGTCTGGATCGACGCTGGTTACCCCGCCGCGATCCGACGGCGTGGTGGTAGGTGTGGTGCGAGGTTGGCTTCTGGAAAACGCCATTCGGTATGGATTTGAGGTTTCCGAACGAAGTTTGCGGCTGGACGATATTGCAAACGCAGATGGTGTTTTTCTGACGAACAGCTTGCGTTTGGTGGTTCCGGTTCGCGCGATAGATGAAATGGAGTTCAGCCCGGATTTACCGTCGGAATTGGAGTCGCTGATCAGTGAGTTGCTGAGTTCGTGAAGCTTGGTGGAATTGGTCCGGCGATGGTCCGGGGCTCCATCGCCTGCCTTGGTTATAAGGGCGCGGAGTCATATATGTGAGGTCACACAGCGACTCACACAGGAGACCGTATGCAGCCGGTCAGTTTCAAAGGATTTGGCGGAGCAGCGCTGAAAGGTGATGCGCTGGGCTCACCAGATGATCCGGCTGTATTGCTCATCCATGGCGGGGCGCAGACGCGCGCTGTATGGGATAATGTTGCCGACGCGCTGGTAAAGGCGGGGCGTTATGTCATTCGTATTGACCTGCGAGGTCACGGTGAAAGCGATTGGCCTTCAGACCGGCGCTATGATTTTGAGGCCCTGGTAGAGGATCTGCGAGCAGTGCTCGCGCAGATGGCATCGCGTCCGGTGGTCGTTGCCGCATCTGTGGGCGGCTGGGCGGCTACCGCCGCGCTCGGCGAGGAAGGAGCACATCTTGCCGCGGGGCTGGTGCTTATCGATTCCGTACCGGATATGGATTTCGATGCAGCCTGCCGACCAGAAAACGCGGCGCCTGAAAAACCATGTTTTGATCCGGCATTTGCCGAAACGTTCGATCCTGAAACCGCTGTGGCGCGAGTCTCGGACGCTGCGACGCAGATCAAAATGCCGGTCCTCTTCGTCCGAGGCGCGAAGAGTGAACTCTCCGGTGTGGACGAGGCCCATCGCTTCCTGGGTAAACTAGAAAATGTTGAATACGCCGAGATCCGGGAGGCTGGCCAGATGGTGGCCGCTGAGCGGGCGGATATGTTCAGTGCGACGCTCCTGGATTTCCTGGAACGCAGGGTTCCGCGATTTGCACCGGAATATCGTCAGGGGTCGGATGCCCGAACGCTGAGGGATGCGCTTGGTTGTTTTGCCACCGGGGTTACGGTGGTGACCACACTGGACGAAGAAGGGCAACCGGTTGGGCTGACCGCAAATTCTTTCACTTCGGTTTCTCTGGATCCGCCGCTCCTTCTGGTCTGTATCGCCAAATCGGCGGGCAGTCTGAACGCCATGGAAGCAGCTGAAAATTTTGCGGTGAACGTGCTGCACATCGGTCAGCAGCCGACGTCCAACCTGTTTGCCAAATCGGGCGAGGACCGTTTTGCGGCCACACCATGGCGGCGCGGGCACAATGGGGCTCCACTTTTGTCAGGGGCGCTGGCAAATTTTGAATGCCGTCGGCATGCGCTGCATGAAGGCGGAGACCATGTCATCCTGGTCGGTGAAGTGGTTCGTGCCCGGTTCGAACCGCGCCGTGATCCCTTGCTCTATTTCCGTGGCAAATACCGCCGCCTGCATTTTGCCTGATGGAATCAGCCATTGAAAAAAGCTTTCACTTTTTCAATGTCGTATGGGCGCTCTGATAGGGTTTCTTCGTCCCATTCGCTGCGAGGCTGAGAAAAGAAATCTCCGCCATAAACATGGATCGCGCCCGTGGGACGACCCAATGGGTTTGTCACGGAGTGGATGATGTCTTTACCGAGCGGCGCAACGTCCCCTGTGAGCAGAGTGCGGGCACCCGCTGCTTCCACTCGGAATGGGTCTTCCTTCACCCGGCGCCAGAAGATGTTGTCTTCACGTCCGGTATAGATGCCGATAATGGCCCACATTTCATGATTGTGTGGCATCAGCGTTGAGTGCGCGCCCCAGACAACATTCAAGACTGTGAGTCTATCCGACTTGTGAAGCACGTCGATTCCCGCCCCGCTTGGTTCGCCGACGGCTTTGAGTATTGCGTCGGGATCATGAAACGCAGCCTCCATCACTTCCAGGACAGTTCGGTGGGTTGGATCCTCCGCAATGGCATCACGGCAATCTGCCACGAATGTATCGATATCGAACATGGCTTTCCTCCCAAAAGGAAAGTGTCCTACCGCTTCGGTTTGGCGTCAATCCTGCGGCAAGGCGATGTGGCGGGCAGCGTCAGCAAGAACTCTCGTCACGTCGATCGCATTTGTCTTGTGGGGAAGGGCGTTGGTGGTAACAATACGCGCAGCTCCGGCGGCGATCAGTTGCTCATAGGCGTCTTCTGCAAAAATTCCGTGGACAGCGCAGCATATCGGGCGCGGCTGCCCACTTTCGCAAAGGGCGCGAATGAGCGTGGCCAGCGTCGTGCCGGATGATATGATATCATCCACGATGACAGGCGTATGGCCTCCGGAATCGATGCCAGCGGGTACCTCGATTTGCACATTCCGGTCGCCCAAGCGTGTCTTTCGGAATACGTCATATGGCGCATCGCAAGCTTCTGCGATCGTTCGGACCCATTGTTCGCTTTCTTCGTCAGGACCATAAATGATCGGTTTCTCGATATGAGCCTTTATCCAGTTGGCCATCGGTTCTGTCGCGTGAGTGAGCTCGCCAGGAATAGTGAATACATCATCCAGGCTGGCCAGCCTGTGCAGGTGCGGGTCGAGCGTTACCACCCAGGACAGATGGGCGGAGAGTAGTGACCCAATATGCCGGGCACTGATGGACTCCCCGCGGTTAAATGCGACGTCCTGGCGGAAGTAGGGCATGTAAGGGGCGATCAGGCCAACGGAGCGGGCGCCAAGGTCTTGTGCCGTCATTGCCGCGAAGAGAAGTGGCACAAGCTTTGGGTCAGGACGGTCAAGACAATCAACCAGGGCAATATGGCGCCCGTCCGGCGGTGTCAGAAAGCGGAGATAGCTTTCACCATCCGGAAATTTGTGAAATTCGATCTCACCAATATCGGCGCCGAGTTCATGGGCAAGGGGCGCAGCCATGTGGCCCGTGCCCGGGAGGAAATAAAGGAGGAAACGTGTCATCTGGTCAGCTCAATGATGTCAGGGTTGGATTTCACATAGTTAAGCACATAGGAGAGCTCACCGATTGTTTCAGTGTGCAGCGTATACAGAGGGGTGCCTTGGCAAACGGTGTCACCGATCTTCACATGGAGATCGAGTCCGGCCGCCTTGTCGTCTGGAGCGCCGGCAAGCTTGGCGACACGGGCAAGACGCTGATTGTCAATTGAGGCGACACGGCCATTGCGTGTCGCGTTTACAGGGCGCTGGAATTTGGCAACGGGCGGGTCAAATACGCCGCCTTGCGCTTTGCAAATGGCAAGAAACTTGTCCCAGGCTTTCCCTGAGTCCAAAGTCTCGATGGCGTGTGCAATGCCGTCGCCTTCAGGCACCTTTCCTGTGAGCTCCAGCACGGCGCCCGCCAGAGCAAGGGATTTGTCGCGGAGGTCTTGTGGGGCGTCGGGAGATCGCTTCAGCACTGCCCGGACATCGCGAGCCTCAAGCGCTGGACCGATCCCGCGCCCGATAGGTTGTGACCCGTCAGTGACTTCGATGCGCAGCTTCAGGCCAAAGGTCAGAGCGACTGTTCGGAAGAGGTCGGCAAGTTCCCGTGCCTGCAATCGATTGCGGATTTTTGCGGTCGGGCCGACCGGAATATCAATCACGACGTGGGTCGCGCCAGCCGCGATCTTTTTGGACAGCACCGACGCAACCATTGAGCCCGCGGAGTCAAAGTTCAATGCCCGTTCGACCCGAATGATCGCGGTGTCTGCTGGTGAGAAATCGACCGCATCACCCCAGATGAAGCATCCGCCTTCTTTTTCTATCACATGGCGCAACTCGTCTCGATCGAGGTCTACCCGCGTCAGTGTTTCCATCGTGTCCGCGGTGCCCGCCGGGGAGGTGATCGCACGGGAAGACGTCTTGGGAATGAGGAGGCCATTTGCAGCGACAATGGACACCACGATCGGTGTGGTCCGGTTTGCCGGCAGGCCGCCGACACAATGCTTGTCGGCCACGGGTGTCACACCCCAGTCGATCCGGTCTCCTGTATCGATCATGGCGCGAGTCAGAGAAATCACTTCCCGGGTGGCAAGCGGCTTCGCTGCTGTTGCCGTGACGAAGGCTGTAAGATGGATGTCTGAATACGCCCCTCTGACAATATCACTCACGACTGAGCGGATCTGAGCATCCGTCAGGCCATCGTGAAAAATTCGTTCGCGCACATAAGACAAGGAGGCGAGGGGCGGTGCATGCGTAACGCGCACCAATGCGCCATCTTCAAGATCAAGGCGTTCCCATGCCTGATCCGTCAGGCCAACAGATCCGATCGGGAACCAGTCCTCTGTCACCTGGTAAAGCGTTGCAACCACTGACTTGTCGCCATGGGTCAGGGTAACCTGACTGTGGGCGCTCATGCCTTCAGAGCGGCAGACGGGACAGTCTGCATGCACGAGGGCGATCATTTCATGCTGCGTCAGCACGCCAAGGCGTCGTGCGCGCATCAGGTTGACGGTATCGTCCTTCATTTCAGCCGCACAGTCTCGCCTTGCTCGGGCACCTTGCAGGACCAGTCCAGTTCTTCGCTGATCCTGTGGCGCAGCGTGTCGGATGCAGCTGCCTCTCCATGCACCACAAATGTTTCTTTGGGAGGAATGCTGAAGTTTCCGAGCCAGCGCATCAATTCGTCAGCATCGGCATGCGCTGATAGCATGTGAAGGTTCTGAACCTCTGCGTTTACCTCGTAATAGCCACCATGAATTTTGATCTTGCGTACACCGCCCAACATTGCTGCACCGCGTGTGCCGCCTGCCTGGAAGCCGGCAAAGAGGATCGTGTTCCGCGCGTCGGGAGCGTACACTTTCAAATGGTGGAGGACCCGCCCGCCAGTTGCCATGCCGGATGCCGAAATGATGATCTTTGGAACCAGGTCTGTATCCAGTTTGCGAGAATCTTCGCTCAGCCGAGTATATGTCGCGACATCACAGGCCGCACGCGCCTCATCCTGGGTAAGCTTGTGGGCTGCAGCGTGTCGAACAAATAGTTCGCTGACATTGATCGCCATTGGGCTGTCCAGATAGACGGGCATCTCAGGAATGCGCCCAGCTGCGCGGAGCCGGCTGATATGGAACATCAGCGATTGCGACCGGCCAACGGCGAAAGATGGAATGATCACTGTCCCGCCACGTTGGAAAGTGCGGTTGATGATGGCTTCGAGAATGTCCTCCGGGTCCGTGTCCGGGTGTACAGTGTCCCCATAGGTCGACTCGACAAGTACATAGTCCGCTTCTGTGATCGGGGTAGGATCGTGCATGATCGGATTATCATACCGGCCAAGGTCACCGGAAAATGCGATCTTGTTCTCGCCTGTATCAAGCAGGATCGACGCTGCCCCGAGAATATGACCCGCTTCTACAAATGTCGCACCGATACCTTCCCCCAGCGGGACGGTGTCGCCAAAGCCGTGCGTGCGGAAGTGTTTGAGTGAGGCCTCGGCGTCGGCCTGGGTGTAGAGGGGCAGCGCCGGATGATGGCGCGAAAATCCTTCACGGTTTGCAAGGTCTGCTTCGTGTTCCTGTAGGTAGCCGCTATCCGGCAGCAGAATGTTGCAAAGGTCACGCGTCGGAGTGGTGGCATGGATATGCCCTCGAAATCCGTTGCGTACCAGAAGCGGCAGATATCCCGAATGATCAATGTGCGCATGAGTCAAAACCACAGCGTCGAGTTCAGATGGCGAGATCGGGAGTGGCTTCCAGTTGCGATTACGCAACTGCTTGAAGCCCTGGAACAGCCCGCAGTCGACCAGGATACGCCGGCCTTGCGTCTCGATCAGATATTTGGAGCCGGTGACTGTTCCGGCGCCGCCTAGGAAGGTGATCTTGTCGGTCATTTCTGGGCTCTTCCGTGTTTCGGATATCCGGACATCAAAAGGCACCTGCACCGGTTTCACAAGCTGTTCATTCGTCGCCAGTGCTGGTGGAGAATACGGATGGCCCTTTGGCTCCTGTTGGCGCTACACTAGTCTGCTTGTGAGCTGGGAGGAGGCATTTGGAACCGCCACAGAGTGTCCTGACACTTGCTGCGACCCTGTTCGCCGCGTTGGCTATTGGCTTGATAATCGGGCTGGAGCGCGGCTGGAAAGAACGCGGCGATCCGACAGGAAGCCGTGTCGCGGGGTTCCGGACTTTTGGTCTGATTGGCCTGATCGGCGGATTGGCAGCCGCGCTTGATACTGGAAATGGTTTCATTCTTTCTGCGGGTGTCATCGGCCTTGCGCTATTGTTGCGTCAGGGATTTGAAGCCCACATCGACGAGACCCGAAACGTAAGCGCCACGACCATGATTGCGGCCCTCATCACTTTCAGTCTGGGGGCAGTTTCGGTGAAAATCTCGCCGCTACTGGCAGGCGGGGGCGCCGTCGTGACGGCGTTCATTCTGTGGCTCCGCGAGCCGATGCACCAGCTGTTGGATCGGATCGATGCGCGCGAAATGAGCGCTTTTTTGCGATTGCTGCTGATCTCGATCGTGGTTCTGCCAGCGATGCCGGATGTCGGGCTGGGGCCATATGAGGTGATCAATCCTCGCCACATCTGGTGGATGGTTGTCCTGATCAGCGGGCTTGGCTTCATTGGCTATGTCGCAGTGAAGGCGCTGGGGGAGCGCGCGGGGGTCGGGTTGCTTGCACTTGCGGGCGGGCTGGCCTCGTCGACGGCGGCAACGCTTTCCTTGTCTCAATTGTCCAAAGCAGGTGGCAGGGCGTCAGCCTATGCAGGCGGGGTGGCAATGGCATGGTCCGTTATGGTCATACGAACGGGTTTGATCGTCGCGGCAATCCGGCCTGCTCTGTTGCCGATGCTGTGGCTTCCACTGGGGGCTATGTTTGCAGCCACTCTGCTGGTTGCCGGACTGTTGCTTTGGCGCCAGCCGTCGAAGACCGAAGCAAAATTGGCCCTGCCTAATCCTCTCGACTTGAAATCGGCGATCGTATTTGCAGCGGTGCTGACATTGGCATTGGTTCTCTCGCGCCTTGCTCAGGCCGCTTGGGGCGAGGGGGGCGTGTTCGGAGTTGCCACAATTGCCGGCGCCTTTGATGCTGATGCCGTGACTATCTCCATGGGGCGGCTGAGTGCAGGTGAACTGTCTGACCAGGTCGCGGCGCGCGCGATTGTCATCGCGGTCCTGGTCAATACAGCTTTCAAAGTTGTACTCGCGCTTGGCGCAGGCGCTCAGCGGTATCGCAATATGGTCCTGTTGACCGGAGCGCTGACGATTTCTTCCGGCATCCTGGCCATCACCACTGCGATCTCGCTTGGTTGGGCCTGAGACCGTCAGGTTTTATTGATCAACGCCTCAATGTCCGCAACCGGGCGATGAGCATGATCGCCGGTCACTGATTGCTCAATCCGGCTCAGCGTATGTTCATTCAGCTTCTGGCGGAGCGTTCCCATGGACCGTGGATCTGCCACAAGCACGAAACGTCGTGCAGGCTCGGCCGTTGCCCATCCATCCATCTGCGTTGCCAGCGCTCCGATGAAGCGTTTTTCCTCTTGTTCGTGCCAGTCGGTATTCCCGACAGAAGAGCTCTGACGACCCGGTCCGGGCATACGCCCCGGCTTGTCCGTTCCCTGTTCGTGCGTAGGCGGATTTATGTGATCGTCAAAACTGATGATGCGTAGATCCAGCCGGTCCGTATCACCCTGGTTTTCATAAACAACATATTTGCCTGCATCGCAGACGACGACCCAATCTCCATTTCTGAGGTGCATTTTCCTCTCCCTTTTAGTCTTTCTATTCAGAAGAATACTGCACACACTTGGAGAAGGCGATGCGTAACTTTCCGGAAGGGCTTTCAGCCCGTTGCGGCAATTGCATTGTCTATGGGGTGTTTACTTTTGGGGGCTGTGCGAATTTTCACTTTCGCGCCGCGCTCCAGTTGTCTTGGTGGGTGAACAACCACACGAGTTCCTTCTTCCAGACCGTCAAGAATCTCTGCATATGTCCGGTTGGTATGACCGACCGAGACGCTTCGCCATTCCGCCCGGCCGTTGGCGACTACAAAAACCGCCCAGCCATCCGCGTCACGGAACAAGGCCGACATCGGGACAACCAAACGGTTGCCGCCTTCCCAAACCGCTATGTTTGCCACGAACCGGTAGCCATGACCTAGATTCTGCCGCGCAGCGGGATCATTCAGGTCCATGACAATGTTGACGCGCTGCTCTTCGATCCCAAGCGCGGAGACCTTGGTGAAGCCGGCTGGTTCGACACGGCGCACCCGGCCGGGCAGGGGCGGGCCTCCCCAGTCGGTAAACATAACCGGGTCTCCCGGTTTCACACGAACGGCCTCTTCCGAAAGAAAGTCGGCAACGCATTCAAGGGAATTCAGATCCCCGATCTCGACAATGGGGGTGCCCTGAGCAATGGGGCCTTCGCTTTCGCGATCAACGGCAAGGATCTGTCCCGACAGGGGAGCGATGACTGCGACTGTGTCGCTGCCGTTCTGGGTTTCGCTGGGCATCAGGGCTGCGCGTGCTGCGGCTAGTTCCTGACGGCGAACGCCGATCACGGCTTCGCTTGAACGAAGAGCAAGGTAACCCTCTCGTTCAGCGGCTTCAGCATTGTCGACGGCCTGTTGCGAAACGGTGGCAGACTCCAATAGCCGCTTTGCACGGTCAAGGTCCCGCTTCAGGCGATTGTGTTCCGCGCGAAGGCGTTCTGCGTCTGCGCGTGCGGCAGTCAGCGCTGCTTCTGCCGATGACACGTTGGATTTGAGCTGGGCGGTTGTGCGAGCGGGTAGCAAGGGTGGAAGCAATGGCCGGATCGTGGAGACAACAGTTTCGCCTGCCTCTACATAATCGCCCGGCTCAACTTCCACACGGGACATTGTCCCGTCGAGGGGCGCGGAAAGAATAAATACATCGCGTACCCTCGTCATACCATCATCCGAGACGGTGACAGTCATGTCGTCCCGTGTGACGTAGGCGGCATCTACTTCTATGGCACGCGGTGAAAATGCCCAGGCGAAACCCAAGGCAGCCAATGCAGCCAGACCGAACCAGATACGCATGCGGACTGATAGCATCTTCATTCCCTCGTCTTTAGTACAGCGATAAGATCCAACGATCGGACCCTGCGGACAACGAACAGTGCAGCGATGGTAGACGACACCAGGACAATCAAAGCCGTAATGCCGAGTGTGGATGGGTTCACGGTCACCGGTATCCTGTAGAGTTCAGTCGCCATGGCCGTTGCTATTAGGTGAGCGAGAGCGATCCCGCCGATGCATCCCAAGGGGATTCCGATCAACGCCACAATTGCCAGCTCTCCAAGCAGAATGTAGCCCACCTCATTGTTGGTAAAGCCGAGAACCCGCAAGCTGGCCAACTCCCGACCCCGCTCGGTAAGGCTGATGCGCGCGGCATTATAGACAACACCCGCCGCGATCGCTCCACCGATTACGGCATAAATTCCCATCATGATGTAAATCGTTTCCTGAAGCGTCTCTTCAAATGATGCTATGGCAGCCGCTCGAAGCGAGACCCCGGCGATGCCCGGGCGTTCGATGACGCTGTCTTCAAATTCATTTTGCCGCTGGGGATCCAGCTTCAGGTAAGCGCCGGACACTGTTGGTGGTTGATCCAATAGAGCATTCATTGTGGCGATATCCATGAAGGCCGGGGTTCCAACGGACTCATCTATGATTGCTGTGACAGGAAGATCGACCACAGGGCGCGTCGCGTCCAGGATATGGGCCGTTATTGTGTCTCCAGTGGTTACATCCAGCATACCTGCCAATTGAGAAGACAGGACAATTCCGGTGGAAGGCATGTCGACATACCGTCCGTCTGAAGACAGGACGCGCCTCAATTGTGCATCAGCGGCCAGACCGGTGATGCTGACCCGCTCGGAGCGGTAGCCAGACACCAGCCGTGCCGGCACATCACGAACGCCCTCTGCGGCCATAACTCCGGGAATTCGCGACAGCTCGGAAACTGCAGATTCGTTTCGCGCCTCGAAAAAGGTGACGGCCGCGTCGTGCGCGTTCGTGCGAAAGAACATCTGGTCAATCATGTCGTCGATTGCATCGAAGCTGAAGAGTGTCCCGACCAGAAGGGTCACCGCCGCCGCGATCCCGAACAGGTTTGCTGCCGTTCTGGCCGGGAATCTGAAGATGTGGCGCAGGATCAGGCGGGTCGGCTCATCCAGCCAGCGCATTTGCAAAACATAGCGCAGCCAGCTTTGCTGGTAATTTATGGGTGGTGCGGGTTGCATAGCTTCGGCTGGAGACAGCTTAGCTGCGCCAAGCGCTGCGCTCATGGAACCGACAATGGCCGATCCAAGTGCTGCAACCGAGCCGGCGACAAGCGCAAATGCATCCACACGCCAGGTAAGGTCCGGAATACGGAATGTTTCGGCGTACAAATTTGTGATCAGATTCTGAAGGACAAAACCCAGCGCAAATCCTGCCAGAACGCCGCCGGTCGTGATGGCGATGGCAAATTTCAGGTAATGCCATGTAATTTCACTTCTTGAATAACCGAACGCTTTGATCAGGCCGATCTGCTGGCGTTCCGTCTGGATCAACCGATTCAGGATGGAGTGTATCAGGACTGCGGAGACGACCAGGAAGACGGCAGGAATGATTTGCGCCATGGTTTTCAGCTGGTTCATTTCGGAGTCGACGAACGCATTCGACAATTGGTCCGGGCGGTCGAACGCTCCCGTTCCGCCATATGGGGCGAGGACGTCATCCACCTGATCAATCACGGTCGCTGTGTCGGTGCCCGGCGCCACCGTCAGGCTGACATTGTTGAACGCGCCATCAAGATCGAATGCGGCCTCCAGCGCCCGCCGGCGCATCCAGAAAATACCGAACAGGCGATCGTCAGGCAGCAGGGTGCCGGGTCCAAGCGCATAAATGAACTCTGGACTATCGCCGATTCCGACGATGGTGAGAGTACGCAGGCGTCCGTTCATGACCGCTTCAATCGCATCCCCAGGCTGGAGTTCGTTTGCTTCGGCAAATGCATTGGAGATGATGATCTCATCCGGCGAGCGAGCCTCCGGATAGCGGCCGTGGAAAAGCACAATCTTGTTCAAAATGCTGTCGCTATCGTCAGGAATGGAGACGATCTGCGCATTCGCCGGCTCATCGACATTTTCGATACGAAGAATAACAAGCCGAACGATGCGCGTTTCGACCGTCTGCACACCGTCAATTTCGCGGAGGCGTGCAGCAGCGCTTTCGGGGGCACGGCGAACTGATGCGAACACATCGGCGAAGCGGTAGCGTTCATAATAGGCATCGCGGCTGGCGCTGAGCGTGCTGAGTGTGCCGAGCGCCATCACCATGATCGCCACGCCACAGGCCACGATAATACCCACCGCGATGGCCTGTCCGCGCATGTGCCATATATCGCGCAGCAGCTTGATATTGAGAGGTGACATGCCCCTCACCAGGAGATCTCCGAAGGCTTCAGGCGGCGGTTTGGTCGGGTCTCTTCGATGATTTCTCCATCCTGCATACGCAGAACCCTGTCGGCGATCTCCCCGATGCCAACATTGTGGGTAATGATCAGCATGGTTGTGGACAATTCCCGGTTGACCCGGTCTAGAGCCTCAAGAACCCGGATGCCGGTCTGGCTATCCAGTGCACCGGTCGGTTCGTCGCAAAACAGAATCTGCGGGCGTTTGGCGATTGCCCGTGCGACCGCCACACGTTGCTGTTCGCCACCGGAAAGTTGCGCCGGAAAGTGCTTTACCCGGTCGCCTAGTCCAACAAGCTCGAGCGCTTCATCCGGTTGCATCGGGTGATTGGCGATCTCGGTGACCAGCGCGACATTTTCCCGGGCGGTGAGGCCCGCAACAAGATTGTAGAACTGGAACACAAATCCCACAGACCGGCGGCGGTACCGGGTCAGTTCTGCGTCGGTTGCATGGGACAGGTCCTTGTCTTCAAACCTGAGTGTGCCAGCTGTGGCTCTGTCCAGACCGCCGAGGATATTCAGAAGGGTGGATTTCCCGCTGCCTGAATGGCCGAGCAGGACAACCAGTTCGCCGCGCGTCAGGGAAATATCGACCCCGCGCAATGCGCGAACGGCCACCTCACCGGTCAGGAACGTACGTTCCAGTCCTTTACCTTCAAGCAAAATTTCCGGATCGGCGGACGTTTGCTGGTGGGAGGAGGAAGAGGTCATAATGAATTTCTACCCTGACACCTCTATTATAACCAGCAATTGCAGAAGGTTGTGCTACGTAGGGACGCGTATTGAACAGAACGATTTTGCGCTATGGTGTGCCTGAATACCGAATTTACCAGAAATGGAGATTTCAAGTGAATATCAAGGATATCAGCGTCTGCATGGCCTCACCTGACGGTGACAAGGCCGCATTTGATTTCGCACAGGCACTCGCCTCGGCTCACAACGCGCATCTGAGTTGCGCAGCTTTCACAGTATTGCCGCCGATGATCCTTGGTTATGGAGACGGATCAGCCGGTGAGGTCTACGCGTCAATACTCCAGCAAACGCGGGATACGATGTCCGGTGCCTGGGCCAAATTCGAAGAAGGTCTGAACGCTCAGGACCCACCAGTGGAAATGCGCCATTTCGAGGCGTTTCCGAACCGCGTCGAAGCTCTCTCCGCAATGAATGCCCGTCACGCCGATATTGTGATTGTGCGCGCACCGGGAAAATCCGACGAACAGCCTCATGCTGATATGCTGGAAGGCGTGTTGCTGGGCGGTGGACGCCCAGTGCTGATCGTGCCGGAGAATTGGTCACGCGCAACAGTCGGTGAGCGGGCGATGATCGCATGGGATGCAAGTCGGGAAGCAACCCGGGCCATGCATGACAGCCTGCTGCTTATGCAAGACGACGCCAAAGTCTGCATTGCGACAGTTGATGCGAAGCCAGGCGACACCAGCCACGGGGCTGGCCCAGCTTGGGATGTCGGCGCACACCTTGCCCGGCATGTCGGAGATGTTGAAGTCCGCAATGAGGACAGCATTGGACGATCCACGGCTGAAGCGCTGATGGATGTCGCGACCTCCTTCGATGCGGACTTGATCGTAATGGGCGGATATCGTCACTCTCGTCTGCAGCAGGCGTTCCTGCCGGGCGTGACCCGCACCCTTTTGCGCGAGGCTAAAGTGCCTCTGCTCTTGTCGCACTGAGGGGGCTCGAATGAAAAAAGTTGCGCAGGGCGATCGAGCCTTTGATCTGACAATCGATCCGGAGGTCGCATACCGGATCGCGGTGCTTGCCCAGTCCTATCAGGGCGAGGGCATCATGCCGATGGAAGAAGACGATGTGGTCGATAGTGATATCGGAGATGATCCGATCACGGATGTCGATGCTATCGCTGATGAGGCAGAAAAGCCTCATGCGAACCTGCTCGATGATGAGCTTGAGGGGCTGATCCGTGGACTCAATGTCGATGCCAAGCATGACCTGCTTGCGCTCATTTGGGTTGGGCGGGGTGACTATGAGGCCCGGGACTGGGCATCGGCTCGCCGTGCGGCCCGCGAGGCTGAGCCTTTTGATGTTACAGACTATCTGGAAGAGTTGCAGATGGGCAGTGACTACATTGAGAATGCGCTGGAGGCGATGGGGTATTCGCCGCCGGACGAGTTGTCCTGAAGCCGTAAGGGAGGTTGGCAGGAATGGATTCATTGCCGCCTCCCAATCCGCTTGCGCCGATTTCAAGGGAAATCTGGCTGAAAAAGTACAGGTTCCGCGACGAAGCATCTATTGAAAATACCTGGAGCCGCGTTGCAACCGCAGTCGCTTCGGCTGAACCTCGTGACCAGAATTACTGGGCCGGTCGGTTTATGGCACTGCTGTCGGACTACCGGTTCCTGCCGGGAGGGCGAATCCTCGCCAATGCAGGGACGGGTCGAAACGCCACCTTGCTGAATTGCTTCGTCATGGGGGAGTTGGACGATTCCATCGATGGTTTGTTTTCGGCGCTGCGGGAAAGTGCGATCACGCTGCAGGCCGGTGGCGGAATAGGTCTCGACTTTTCACCGATCCGGCCGGCCGGATCGGCTGCAGTTCGTACCGGGAACATTGCGAGTGGTCCGGTTTCCTTCATGCAGCTCTGGGATGCGATGTGTGAGACCATGACGGCAGATCGCGCCCGCCGGGGGGCCATGATGGCTGTGCTGCGCTGTGACCACCCTGATATCGAGGCTTTTGTCGAAGCAAAGAAAGAAGCCGGTGCACTATCTCGCTTCAATGTGTCTGTGCTTGTCAGCGACAATTTCATTCGTGCGATCGATGCAGATGCGGAGTGGCCACTTTTGTTTGAAGGAAAGGTCGTCCGCACTTTGAAGGCAAGGGCGTTGTGGGAAAAAATACTCTGTGCGGCTTTTGAGGCGGGTGAGCCGGGGATATTGTTCATCGATCGCATCAACCGGGAAAACAATCTCGGTTATGTGGAGACGATTCATGCCTGCAATCCCTGTGGGGAAGTGCCTTTACCGCCTCATGGCGCATGCGATCTGGGCTCGGTAAATCTGACGCGCTTCATTCACCGGCCTTTTGCGCCGGAAGCAGATTTTGATTTTGGCGGCGTCGCGGAGACCACCCGCTTGGGTGTACGCTTTCTGGACAACGTGCTCGATGTTTCGCACTATCCTCTGGAGGAGCAGGCGCAGCAGGCTCATCAAGGGCGCCGTGTCGGGCTTGGCATCACCGGGTTGGCGGACGCATTGATTATGCTGGGGCTTGCCTATGATAGCAATGATGGGCGGGAGTTCACCGCGCGTGTCCTCGGAACCATGCGCAATGCTGCTTATGAAGCGTCTGTAGGGCTTGCAGAAGAAAAGGGCAGTTTCCCTCTGTATAAAGAGGGGGAATTTCTGGATCGCCCTTTCACCAGGCGCCTTCCCGACTTCATAAGGAACAGAATTCAGAAAAATGGGATCCGCAACAGCCATTTGCTTGCGATCGCACCGACCGGATCAATCAGTTTGCTGGCAGGCAATATTTCCGCCGGGATCGAGCCGGTGTTTGCGTCATCGGTCAGTCGGCGCATGCGCCGGGACGATGGTGGGTTTGATGCGACAGTTGTAGAAGATTTTGCCTGCCGGCTCTGGCGGGAAACGGGCGAAGACGGTCTGCCGCCTGCATTTGTTACTGCGGGCGAGTTGTCACCAGATGCCCATCTGGCGATGCAGGCTACAGCGCAGGATTTCGTCGACAACGCGATATCCAAGACCATCAATGCCAACGCGGCGATGCCTTTTGAGGCGTTTGAGAAAGTATATCGAACTGCCTACGATCTCGGGCTCAAAGGATGCACGGTGTATCGGCAAGGCAGCCGGGGAGAAGACATTCTTACGCCCGTATATGAAGGTGCCTGGTGTACATCGGACACTTGCTGATCGTCTTGGCCTTTCAAGGGTGTAATGATGTGATGCTAGGCGTTCACCCGAAGCAGGACTAAAGTACCTCGACTGAATGAAAGGGACTCACATGTATTTGCGGCGCTCCGGACTCCTCGCTTCAGGCCTTTTTGCAGGCTTTGCCATTTTGACGGCATGTAATTCCACGCCGGCAAATGATGCTGAAGAAAGTGTCGCTGTTGCACCTCAGCCAGAAGAGGACGGAGAACAGTTTGCCTATGACAGCAAGATCAAGGTTGGCAAACTGATCGCGGAAACACGCTGCTCCACCTGTCACGCGATCGGGTCGACCGGTAACAGCCCTCATCAGGATGCCAAACCCTTCCGGCAATTGTCCGAAAACTACCCGGTGCGAAATCTCGAAGAAGCGCTCGCCGAAGGGATCGTTGTCGGTCACCCCGACATGCCGATGTTTGTGCTCAGCCCTTATGAGATTGATGCGCTGATTACCTATCTTGAAAGCATCCAGGAACCGCACCCGGCCTAACTTGGGCTCTAGTCGCTACGTGTCGGATCGTTTGTTGTCTCTGTGGACAATTCCGGGTCAACCGTCACGCCCGTCACCTGACGCTCGAGCATTCGGACAATGGGCGGTGGCCAACTGCCCTGATGAAGCGTGTGCAGGATGATCAGATTTTCCCTGTCGGCATGCGTGCGCCGTTCATTATGAAGGACATAGTCCATCCAGCGTCCGAACCGGTACTTTTCGATCCAGACCTCCGGATCGCTTAGATCCCGAACCAGGGCCCAATTGCGGGCGCCATCCCGGAGGCGTACGCGGCGGCTTTCATTCATGGCCGCCAGGAACCGCGGCACGTCTTCCTCACGGATGCGATAGTGTACAGCGATGTGGACCGGCCCTGCGCGCGGTTCGACCGGCACTTCCACGTCCGGAACCTTCCAGCGGCCGACAAGTTCGAGGTTCAGGTCCTGCACTTCCGGCAGGCGCATGAAAAAGCCTACAACAAGGCCGACAGCCTGAATGGCTGCCATCATCAGGATCGCTTCTGCAATTCCGTGCAGCTCCGCGAGCCTGCCGCTCATCCAGCTTCCCGCAGCCATCGTGCCGAAGACGCACATCTGGTAGAGCGACAGGGCGCGTCCGACCACCCAGCGTGGTGCGGACATCTGTACGGTCACGTTCATGGTTGCCATTGCGAGCAACCAGCCCCAGCCAAACACGATCAGTCCCAATACGGTGAGCAGGAGCCAGGGGCTGAGCGCGATCACGACGGCACCTGCGATCATGGCCGACACCGTCAGGCGGATCGTCGCCTCATTCGTGAGGCGTGCCCGCACTGGCCGGTTTGATAGAGCGCCCATGACGGCCCCGACCCCGAAGGAGCCCGACAGGATACCGAAGGTCACAGCGCTGCCGCCCACCAGGTGACTTGCCACGAGCGGCAGGAGCGACGGCACGCTCGCCGCGGCAAAGCCAAACAGCGTCGCCCGGAAGAGGACCCGGCGGATGGGCGGGGACAGGACGACGTAACGGACGCCGGCCGTCATCGCAGCTCCCAGATCCTCGCGCAGACTTGGCTGGGGCGGTTTCTCCGGGCGCCAGCGGAACAGGACCCAGATGATCCCGAGATAACTGAAGGCGTTGACCGTGAATGCGGCGGCCGACCCAAAGGCCGCTACGATTGCGCCACCAAGTGCCGGACCTGCCGTCCGGGCCATATTGAAGCCCATGGAGTTCATCGCGACGGCACCGGCAATTGTGCCGCGTGGCACAATATCGCCGACGGTTGCCTGCCAGGAGGGCGCATTCATAGCAGTGCCGCACCCGATCAGAAAAGTGAATCCGAGCAAGGCCCATGGTGTCAGGTGCCCGAACCAGGCGAAAACACAGAGCGCAACCGAAAGAATGAACATCCAGCTCTGGCAGGCGAGCATCACAAGACGCCGCGGATAATTGTCTGCAATCGCGCCGGAGAGAAGCGCCAGGATCATGATGGGCAAGGTGACGGACGCCTGCACGAGGGCGATTTGCGTCTTGGTCCCCCCGAGTTCCACCATCAGCCAGGCCGCGCCGACGCTCTGAATCAGACTGCCGAATTGGGACGCTACATTCGCCACCCAGATCCGCCTGTAGAGCGGAATGGAAAAGGGCGGTGGGGCGGATGTGTCTGGCATGATGTCCGGGGATGAATCTCAGCAGCCAATCGTGGGAGGGATTGCCGCCGTGTTCAAGATGCCGATTTCAATGAGGCAGCAGGTGGATCAGCTGGTTTCCATGGAAGCATAATATGCTTGCCAGCATTTGCGGCCGGTTTCGTTGTAGCGCACCATTGTGTCGACCATTCGAAGGAAGGCGTCCTGATCGCTCAGCTCCGGCGGCAGCATTGGATCAAAGTTGATGGTGCGGATAACCGCCTGACCGATGAGGAGCGACTCTCGCGCCGCAATATCCTTTGGCAGGTTTGGCAAGCGTTCAAGGCTGGCAGTCATGGCTTCTGTCGCCGCTTTATAGGTCCGGGCGAGATCTTCCGTGCGCCAGAGCGTTTCCCAGCGCTCGCTGTTCGGAAGCGCGCGTTCAGTGACCCGAAGGATTGAGATGGCATCGTCGGCTCCAATGCCGATGAGGTCTGCGCGGTGATCATCCAGTTCGCGGGCCAGATTGGCAGGTCGAACCCAGTAGCTTGACTTTGTTTCCTTATAGCCTGACAGGCCAAGCGCTCTTTCACGGGCGCGCAACTGTTTTCGATCGGTCCGGCCAAGATGGCCTGTCATTGCAACGAGCCAGTCCCCCTTCCATGGCACAATGCGGCTGGACACATCTTTCCAGCCCTGGACCCGCCGTGTCAGTGCTCTCGAGTTTGGGCCCGGCTGGTAGACGCCGCGGCCCGGACTTTCCAGCAAGCCTTCTTTGAGAAGCCGGGTGACCGCGACCCTGAGAGTCGCTGGCTCTATATCGAACAGGGCGGCGGCATCGATGAGCCGGCCGATCGATTGCGGCGCCGAAAAGGCGCTGCTCATCAGCGACAGGACAAGCGCGCGGGGTGATACGTCCTTCGGATCGAGAGGCTTAAAATAATACACGGATTGACCAATAATGATAAAGTATGTAATAAATGATGAAAGAGTTCAATGGGAGAGAACCGACGTGACGAACCAGCTCAAATTATCCGATGTCCTGACGAAAGACGAGCTGCGTGATTTACGCAAGAAGTCGAACCTCAGGGCGTTCGTCACGTTGAGCTGGAACTGGGGGCTGATCGCTGCGGCTTTTGCCGTGGCGATTGTCTGGCCCAATCCACTGACCATTCTGGCAGGGATTGTCATTCTTGGCGGGCGTCAGTTGGGGCTCGGGATCATCAATCATGATTGTGCCCATCACGCGTTCTTCAAGAACCCGAAAGTGGATGAGTTTGTCGGCCACTACCTGGTCGGCGCACCGATGAATATCTCTCTGCCAGCTTACCGGGCCTATCACCTCAAGCACCACAAGTACGCCGGCACGCCGGATGATCCGGATATTGTGTTCGTGAAGAACTACCCGGTTTCAAAGGAAAGCTTGCGACGGAAATTCGTACGGGATTTCACAGGGCGCACCGGGTTTCGCGATACGAAGCGGAAGATCAGGAACTTCAGATTGTCGCGCAACTGGCCGTGGCTGACTTTCCACGTGTTGTTGTTGGGAACGCTGACATTGGCAGGGGCGCCATGGGCCTATCTGATGTGGTGGGCAGCGGAACTGTTCGTTTATCCGGCGATCGTTCGCCTTCGTCAGATTGGCGAACACGGCACAGCGAAGGATCGCACCCAGCTTGATCCGCGGCTGAACACCGGGACGACGACCGCTCCGTTCTGGCAGCGTGTGCTGATCGCGCCGAACGACGTGAACTACCATTTGGAGCATCACATGTTCGCTTCGATACCGCCTTATCGATTGAAGCGGCTGCATCAGATGCTGGCGTCACGCGGCTATTATGATGGATTTGAGTGTATCTCGAAGGATTATTTCGATGTCATTCGCCGGGCCGTGCGATCGGACGAAAAGCCAGCGATGGTACCTGCCGAATAGGACTTCCTATTCGGCGTCGCTGTCGGGGTTTCGCACCTGTATCAGGCCGTTCGACACCATGCTCATGACGATGTCGCCATTCTGATTGTAGATGGTCTGTTCAGTCTTCATCAGGCCCATTTCGGGGCGGCTTTTCATCCGGCGCTTACCGATCAGTTTTGACTCAACGCGCAGCGTATCTCCGGGATAGACCGGCTTTCGCCAGCGCAGCTCGTCAACACCGGGTGAGCCCAGCGATGCTGTCGGTTCCTGTGTGCTCCATCCTTCAACCATCATTCGCATGGCCATCGCCGCTGTGTGCCAGCCAGATGCGGACAGGCGGCCGAAATGGGTCTTCGCCGCTGCCTCGTCATCCAGGTGGAAGGGTTGGGGATCGTACTTTCCGGCAAACTCGATCACTTCCTCGCGGGTCACGTCATAAGTCCGTTCGGATTTCGTGACTGTGCCGATCACGAGGTCTTCGTAGTAGCGCATGAACAGGTTCCTTCAGGCCAAAAAGAAAGCCGCGCCTGAATGGCGCGGCTTGCGTTACGTCAGGCAAGAATGCCGGGCAGTAGCTTCGGACACTTTCGGTGTTCGAAGCTTGCTGTGTTAGCGTCCACCCATATGCGGTAGCTCGGTCGTCACCTGAACCGCGGAAGCTGTTGTCAGAGGATTCTTTGCCGGCGCCTTATGGAAAGCGGTCCACAGCATCAGGCTCGACGTGCAGAGCAGGTAGACGCCCAGTGCCTTTTTCAGCTTTGCGGAATCCAGGCTGTGGGCAAGTGCCGCACCGATCGGCGCAGTGATCATGCTCATCGAGATGATCGCCAGCATTGCGACAACGTTCACGTAGCCGATTGAGCCGAATGGCAGGCCGGTTTCACCCAGGCCGCTGATGATCGAGCCGATCGTGCCGGGCACGGCGATGATTGTGCCGAAGCCGGCCGCCGTTGCGATGGCCCGGTGCACTGGCTGGCCAGACAGGGTCATGATCAGGATGGCCGGTGTGCCGCCCCCAATGCCCAGCAGGGTGCAGAAGCCGCCGAGGAAGCTGCCAAGGCCGCCGCGGGCAACGCCCTTCGGCATCTCATCCGACACGGTGCGCTTGGACAGGATCGGGAAAAGGAAGTGCCAGGCCATGATGAACACGCCGACGCCGAAGATGATCTTCAGGGATTTGCCGTCCAGGAAGCGTGCGACGCTGAGGCCCAGCACGACGCCCAGGACAACCCACGGCGCCCATTGCTTGAGGATATTGAAATCCACAGCCCCTCGCTTTGCGTGTGCCTGCACGGACCGGAGCGAGGTGAAGATGATCGTGGCCAGCGACGTGCCGATGGCGACGTGCATGATCTTGTCCTCAGACATCGGCTGTCCCGTAGTCGAGAGGAGGGTGAAGACGGCTGCGAGAGCCGGCACGACGACAAAGCCGCCACCGATTCCGAACAGCCCCGCCAGAAGGCCGGCAAAAGCACCGGCAACCAGCATCGACAGGATTAGCGGGAGTGCATCAGCTAACATTGTAATCACTCGGTTTCAGATTGGAAAAAGGATTGCTGTTGATCATGATCAGAACCGGACAGTCAGGGTCGCCTGGAATGTGCGCGGGTTCAGCGGGCGGAAGAAGGCTGAGCCGGCAAAGACGAACGCGGTCGGGACTTCCTCATCTAGCAGGTTATCGACGTTGAACCGCAGGCTGACATTCTCAGGCACGCCAAAGTCGTTCGGGCCACCGAGATCGAGATAGCCGCTGAGGACAGTGAAGCTGTCCATATCATAGCCGTCGTTGAACTGTGCGTTCCGCTCCCCTGTGTATTTGCCGGAGATATTGGCGACCAGCCAATCGGTCGGTTCATACGTCACACCGCCCGTGAAGAGCCATTCCGGGCTGTCAGGCAGGCCGGTGCCAGCAAAATAGTCGATCGTTCCGTCGAGATTGGTATCCGTATCGTCTTTGAGCTCGGCGTGGTTGTAGGTCAGGTTTCCATCGAAGTAGACCTTCCCGCCGAGGAAGTCGGGTTTGTACACTCCGGAGAGTTCGAAGCCATAGGCCTCAGTCTCACCGGCGCTGGTGTAAAAGGCTTCCGGTTGTTCAGTCGCCGGGTTGATCACGCTGCCAGCCACCAGGCGGTTATCGAATGTGGTGTAGAACAGGGCTGCCGACCCGTAGAATTGGGACCGATTGGTACGGATGCCGACTTCGTAGTTGGTCGACTCCTCACCTTCCGGGGCCGGGAGCGGATCCGTCGTCGGATCCGTGGTCGCGATGGAGAAGATGTCGTCTGCACCGCGCGGCAAGGCAAAGTTCTGCGAGTAGGATGCAAAGACCTGGTCGGTATCATTCAGGTCATAGACTGCCCCGACCATCGGCAGGAAGTTGTCGCTGTATTCGGCACCGACTTTCTGAGGGCCGAACACTTCATAGTCGTTATAATCCCGATAGCCGTCGAGCGAGTAGTCGATATTGAGACTTTTCACGCCGACTTCGACATTGAGCCGGTCATCCATCAGGCTGATCGTGTCTTTGAGGTAGAACTGCGTCGTCTTGCGGGTCGAGGTGTAGTCACGGCGATAATAAGCCACCTCGTCCCAGATCACATCGCCATCCGCTGAACCATTGGTCTTGTTCAGGCGCTGCTGGGTCCGGTCGTAGTCTTCGTCTTCGTACCAGCCGCCAAACTCGATCGTGTGGTTGCCGACTTCCCATTCGACACCAGCAACCAGGCCGGTCCGCGTGCCGCCGACTTCCGAAAGGCCATATTGAACACCTCGCGGGTGAACGACATCAAGGCCGGCTGCGACCTGGCGGTTATAGATGTTCAGCGAGTTGGAGTAGCTGTCCGGCGAGACCCCAAAGCCGTCTTTCTCTTCCTGATAGGCCGTCGCCGTCAGCATGACGCCCGGGGTGAGGTCCGTCTGGAAGTTGAGGGAGTAGAGCGTGTCATCGCGCACGTTAATGCGGTCTTCGTAGTAGCTGGTACAGCTCGAACCCGTGTTCAGCGGAGTGAAGTCCGCATCGTCGATGACATTGTCGCCGTTATAGTCATAAACGCCGGGCATCGGATTGATGCAGCTTTCCGGAAGCGTCGGCTGGTAGCCGTAGAAATAGTTGTTTTCGAACGTGGATTCTGGCCCGGACGGGGAGTCATAGTCGAAGAAGTCGTTATGGACGTATCCGAATTTCACGAACGTATCTTCGTCGAACTCGTACTTGATCTTGCCTTCGATGTGCTCGCGGTCGATCGTGCCGGGGCCGCGCCACAGGCTGCTGTCAGTCTTGGAGCGGCTGACATAGGCTGAGAGGCCGTTCCAGTTTCCGGATTCCAGCTTGATGAAGCTACGTTCGAGGTCATCATCACCGATCGTGTAGGAGATCATGCCGCCGGGCGTGTCGGATGTATCAACCGTATTGTAAGAGACGAGTGGGCCGAGCGACGCATAGCTTGGCAGAGAGACATCGCCTGCACCGGGGGATGCGACCACGGCGCCAAGGTTTTCGTTGTCCACATAACGGAATATCGGGCTGCCGCCGAAGGCATCGGAGCGACCCATCGGCACGCCGTCCAGCACGAAGCCGATCTGCTGCAGGTTAAAGGCCCGCACGGTAACCGAGTTGCCGAACTCGTAGAGGCCGAGCGCGCCGTCCGTCTGAACGTTGAAGCCCGGCAGGGACTCCAGCATTTTCAGGCCCGAGATGCCGCCGGGTGCTGACAGGAGTTCTTCGCGAGTGACTGCCACCGTGTTGGTCGCCTCGTCCTGACCAATGGCCGTGTCGGCGGTTGAGACGCGGCGGCCTTCAACGACAACCGCTTTCATGGTCGCTTGTTCTTCTGGCGGCGAGCCCTCCTGCGCGTGCGCGGCAGTCGTCATCGATGCCGCGATCAGCGAGGCAAGGCATATTCCGAGTTTGAGACGTGTATTGAGGCGGCGCATCGCAATTTACTCCCGGCGACTTATTGAATCTGCGCGCAAGATGTCGGCGTCGCCGGGGTGCGGGAACTGCGCACAACCAAGTGAATGTGCTAAATGCCGAGTCCTGCCTGCATTCGGGCGTAATTGCCCAAAGCTGAGTGTTTCTTGTGCAATGCAAAACGCCGCGGGCGAGAACGGCGCGACTCGGGAATTAACCTTACGCTGCCTGTAGCGCGTGTTGCGCAATCGGGGGTTGCGCCATTGTCATTTGAGTCGAGCGGCAGGGGTTAGTCGGGCTTTTCGGGTGTCCGGTCCCAGCTTTTAGACCAGTCGCTGAGCTGCATCAGGATGGTGCCCAGGTCCTTGCAGGATTGGGTCGGCTGGTAACCAGCGTCGCCAAGCTCCACCAGACCATTTTCACGCAACAGGGCAAGCCGCTGGTTCAGTACCGTCGGCGAGATCTGATCGCAGCGCTCTCGCAGGGCGCGGAATGTGAGCGGGGCGTCGCGCAATTCCCATATGATCCGCAATACCCACCTCTGACCAAGAATGTCGAGCAGGGCCATGATCGGCCGTTGTGCTTTTTTATCGCTCATTGGCATTTCAGCCCCTTGCGCTACGTAATAAGTAGCAATAAGTATCGCTACATAATATGTAGCAAGAAGGTGTTTGTCCAGTCCATAGGAGTTCAAATGACACGCAGTCCAGCTGCGCGTGCAGGTTCGCTCGCGCTCAATTCCGTCTCCGCAGGTCTGACCGGCGTGGTCGTTCTAATGATCTTCACCAGCCTGACGCTGGTGGAAGGCGCGATCTGATCCGTACCGGAACGAAGCTGTTCTTTTCAAAAATCAATCAAATTGGGAACTAAAACATGACACGTATTCAGCTCGTCACGCTGATCACCTCCGGCTTTGCCCTGGCGGCCTGCGCCAGTTCCGGTTCGAGCTATGAACCAGTGGCCGATGGTCCGACCGATGTGACCTATGCTGCGGACCTGGAAGCTTGCCAGGCTGTTGCGACTGACCGCAGCTATATCAACGGTGACACGCGGAACAACGCAATGATCGGCGCAGGTCTCGGCATGCTGGCCGGGATCGCAGACGATGACGTGAACGACACGGAAGGGGCCATTGCGGGCGCGATTGTCGGAGCAGTTGCCGGTGCCGGCGCAACGATGGTCGAAACGCGTGATGAGCGCCGGGACATCGTAATCGACTGCATGAAAGGCCGGGGCCACCCGGTTGTTGGCTAGTCCGATCAGGACGGGGCGCGTGGCGATGTATCCCCACGCTGCGCGTCCTTTTTTGGGAGGACAGGAGCCTGGAGCGGGTGAAGGGAATCGAACCCTCGTCGTCAGCTTGGGAAGCTAATAGGGGTCAAATTCGCAAGTTGTTCATCTTAGGTGAAAAGGAGTAAAAATATAATAAAAATAATGATTTAAGTGTATTTTTGTCCTTCCCATTGTTGGGACAAGTTTCCTATTGATACCCATGAATTCCGTCCGTTTTCTAGCTATTTTCTAGCTGGAATTTCGATCCATCCTTTTGTAAAATATAAGGATACTGAAAAAGTTTGTCTTCCAAAGGGCATGTAAATCATACTTTTGCATAGATTTTTGGAAGAACCTATGAGGATTTGGGTAGGTGGCGAAGAGAGTTGGAGAGCACCGCATCACGAAACGGCTGGTGGACTCTGCCATCGCTGAGCACGGGAATCGCACGCGGATCTGGGACAGCGAGCAGAAGGGGTTTTGCCTCGTTGTCTATCCAACTGGGCGCAAGGTTTATGTCGTCGGCTATGGTTTCGGCGGCCGCTATCGCTGGTACACGATAGGGAAGCATGGCGATCCGTGGACGCCTGAAACCGCCCGAGACAAGGCGAAGGAAATCCTGGGTGAAGTAGCCAAGGGAAACGACCCATCAGCGCAGAAAACTCTGGAGCGCGTTGAGCAGAAGATTGGCGCGCTAACCATCTCGAAGCTTATCGATCTCTATCTTGACCAAGGCCCGATCGATAAACCGGACAAACGGGAGTCGAGTTGGGCAAATGACAAGAACTACCTCAACAACCATGCCCGACGGCTTCTAGGACGGATCACAGTCGGTGATCTGAAGCCGCACCATGTCTCCCGGTTCCAGAATGATGTTCTTACGGGCGTATCAGCAGAAATGGCAAAGGGGTCCGGCAGCAGGGTTCGTGGCGGGCGGGGAGCTGCATCGCATGCCGTGCGCTCCCTGTCGGCAATGCTCGGCTGGGCCGTGAAGCGCGAACTGGTCGAGTCCAATCCATGTCTCAAGATCAACAAGATACAGGATGGGGCTCGAGACCGTTATCTGACGACGAAAGAAGCCGAACGCATGTTCAAGGCGATCGATGCCTTGTTGGGGGAAGGCGAGATCACTCAGGACCAGGTTGATTGCCTAGAGCTGATTTTTCTGACAGCTGCACGCGCTTCTGAGATCAAAGCGCTCCAATGGAAAGAGGTCGACCTGGAGCGACGTATCCTCAAGCTTCCGCCACTTCGCCACAAGACTGGCGGTGTAAAGAAGTACAAGTCTTTGCCCCTGTCGGCGCGATGCGTGGAGATCCTGACGCGTCTAAGTGAAGAAGCAGACGAGGAGGCGGAGTATGTTTTCCCGTCTTCAAGAAGCGGCTCTGATCACATCAAGCGCATCAGCCATACCTGGGAGAAGATCGCTGCGCGCGCGAAGATCAAGGACTTCAGAATACATGATTTTCGTCATGCCTATGCGTCCTTCGCGATCAATGCTGGTGAGTCACTCAAGATGATCGGCGCCAATCTCGGGCACCAGAGAGCTTCGACCACGGAGCGATACGCTCACTTGCTCGTGGATTCACAAAGGCCTGCCGCCGATGGTGTTGAGGCGATCTATGAGTCGGCGCGCCGGCGAGCCTGACAGCACCATCAGCTGCGAGCAAATTCCAAAAGGGGCCCTATGTCATGCTGGTCAGCACGCCGGAGCGCCTCAACGTAGGCTTGCCGTAGTGCACCAATGTCCTGAAGGTTCTGGCCGCCCCAACTGAAGGGCTGATTGCCAAGTCTTTGCACAAGCAGATCTGCCATCATGCGGGCATGTCGGCCATTGCCGTTTGGAAAGGGGTGAACCCAGACCAGCCGGTGATGCAGTCGCACGGCTGTCTCATCTGGCTCGAAGGTTGCGTGGTCGCTCCAGTATCTTACGTCATCGATCAGTTGAGCGGTCTCGATTCCGATCCGGTTAGGTGCGATGCCGATATTCTTTTCTGTGCGGCGGTAGGTTCCTGCCCACTCCCAGACATTCCCGAACATTTCTCTGTGTAATCTGAGAGCAAAGTCGACTGTGAGCATGTCGCGGCGCCGGTTGCGGAATGCCCAGTCCGGCTGGCCTTCTGCGGCTTTCTCGCCATTCTTCTCGATGCGAATGGCGGTGCTCAAGTTCATCATGGCGAGAGTGCCTTCGAAGCCGGCCTTGGTCTCGCTGACATATCCGAGTGCGTTTGCCATTGGGGTTCTCCTTTTCGTTCCTTTGGCTTGGTCTCCGGGGACCCCTTGTCCCCGTCGACGCCGGACCGTGAGGACGGGCTGAGCCGGGCCTGAACCGTTCACGGGCGCAACGTAGTGGAGCACCGGACGGGCGGGGAATTTTGTTTCGCGGTGAATGCGCGTAGCGCAGAGGAAAATTCTTCGTCTGTCCGGTTTCAGGGCCGGGTCAGCGCGTCCAGGTCATACGGCAAGAGACGGGAACAAGGGGTCCGAAGACCGCTGCCGATGGAACGGAAGAACCCCTTTTAGCAATCGCTCCGATCTGTCCTGAGAGACCTTGAGACGGGCGATTTTTCGGCAGGCATTCTCCAGAGGTGAGCCTCTCTCGCACGATCATCCGTATCCCCGAACTCGAATGCGAAAAGCCGCCCGATGCCAGGCACCGGACGGCTCGCACTCTGCCGGAGGGGAGGAGACAAACCTCAGGCAGCGTCTGCTTCGCAAGGCTCTGTTTCGGGCGGGGACGTGTCTTCGTCCTCACACTCGAATAGGCTCGTAATCCGCTCCCACGCTTCGACGGTCGCGCAGCCTGCGCCTTCGACAAGACGGGTCGGCGGCACCTGCATCCAACCGGGACGCCAGCCGGGATTGGCCGTGCAGTCCACACCCTCGATCCGGTTCCGGATCAGGGCCTTCTGGACCTTGCCGCTCTCCTTGGTGACGCTCTCGGCCACACTCGGGGAAGCAATGTCCGCAACCATGGCATTGATCGCCCGCTTGTCGCGGAGCAGGTCGAAGAAGGCCTCGTCCGGTGCCCAGTAGCGGCCAAGGTCGGTGCCGCAGACATGCAACACAGCCTCAACTACAGGCCCGCCCGCTTCGAGCGTTTCAGCCATTGTCAGCGCAAGGACCCGCATCACTTCCTCGTCCGACATGACCAGCAGGGCGGAGAAGGTTTCACAGAGCGAATAGGCATCGCCGTTCGCGCGCGGGCGCATCGCGCCGAGGGCGCTGAACAGGGCGTCTACTTGTTCCGAAGCGGTATCGATTTCTGCCCGTGCAACGGAGCCCGCTACGCTCTCATGCGTCTCGTTCTTTCGCGCGCCGCAGACATGCGGGCGGACATTCCAGAGCGATGACCCCGTGATCGCATGAGCGACCATCAGGCGGAGGGCAATGGCGGGTGCCGCCAGCAGGCTGGCTGCGGCTGCGCCATGCCGGTGAAGACCAATATAGTCCGCCATCGGGCCGGACATTTCGGGCTTGCTGTCAGCCGGTGAGGGCGAATTTCCGTCTTCGGTCTGGCGCTTCGTCCGGCGCGCTTCCGAGGCCTTCAGCCAGCCCTCATGGAAGGTCACTGTGCCGTCATGGCGCTGCTCGACATAGACCTTGCCGCCCTTCTTCTTTGTCGTTTGTGCATACTCCCAGCGCTGAAAATACGTCCCCCGCTCAAGACAAACGACATCGGCCCAGCCGCGAGCCAGGTATTGCTCGATCCGCGCGGAAACTGCCTCGGCCTGCGCGGCCCAGAACGCCCCCGCATCGGCAAACACGGCATGCTCTCCGAACAGGTCTGATGTGACCGCACCCTGATAGTGTTCAAGCTCGAACAGGGCCTTGTCGGTGGTGATTGCAGTGCCACCGGTCACCCACGCCTTACAGGCGCGTCCCATGGGTGCGCGCTCGGTTTCGCTGTTCCAGAGTGCAAGCCACGCGGCCTGCTGGGCAGGCATTGCCAGCGTCAGCGCGCGGATTGTCTCGCGGTCGATTTCATCCTCGGCGTAGAGCTTGCGGATTGGCGCGGCGAGGCCCGCAAGGGCGAGGACGCGGCGGACCAGAAGCTCGGTCACGCCGAAGAAGGTGGCGATATCGGCAGGTTGCTTTCCCTCATCCGCGAGCTTCCTGAAGGCCACATACTGCTCCATCTCAGTGGCGGGCAGGCGGGCGACATTTTCGATGATCGACGCCTCGATGGCGGAGGCAGTATCTGCCTCAGGCATAACCGCGCACGGCACGAACGGATTTGTGCCGGTCTCCTTGGCGAGTTCGAGCAGGGCGAAATAGCGCCTCCGGCCTGCGATGACGCCGAAGCCGTCACCTTCCCGGCGGACGAGCAGCGTCTGCCGGATGCCTTTCTCGCGGATGGATGGAAGAATGTCGGACACATCCGGCTTCTTGCGACCGTGCCGCATGTTGAGTTTCGAGACGCTCAGCTGATCGAGCGGGATATGAGTGAGGTCGGGCTGTGCCATCGGGGTCTCCTTTTCTGGCGGGTAAAGGGAGAGGCCAAGCGCCCATGCCGGGCCGCTCCAGTGAATGTCTGAATAGGGAAAGCCTTCGCGGTCGAAGGCGGAGGCCGGGTCTGTCCGGCCCCAGTCATAGTCGCGGATCGCAATGCGTGGTGCGCGCCCGGCAACCCAGATTTCGACAACGCGGTCGTCGTCAACAACCAGCGTCATCTCCGGGCGCGGTCCCAGAATCCGTTCGCTCTCCGTGAGGGCGCGGCTCATACCCGTGCCTCGCCCGCTGGGATTGCGCGGAGGCGCGCCAGCACGGCGCGGGCCGTGTCCAGCGCCTCTGGTAGGAGGTCATTGGCGACCTCGGTCAGGTAGGCATTGTCTGATCCCGGATAGTTTGCTTCAACGCCCCAGAGACTCGCAGCTTGGGTGTCCAGCGTGACGCCTTCCAGAGCGACGGAGAGAACGATCCCGCAATAGAACCAGTCGCCCTTTCGCCAGCCCTCCATGACGGCTTCCGCCTCGGTCAGCGCCTTGGCGAACCTTTCTCGGAACCCGTTGCCGGGGCCGATGAATCCCGGAGCGTCCTTATAGAGGGATGGCCAGAATCCGTCCTGTCTCTGGTCGGGTGCATCCGGACAATCGTCCAGGACGATTGCTGCCATGATAGTAAAGCCGTCCGCCTCACAGGTGATCGTGTCACCTGCACAGACGAAGGAACCGAAACGTTCAGTGAAGGTCATGGTCGCACCCTCACCGCGTCCAGAAGATGTGGACTTCATCGAAGCCCGTCTGGAAGACGAGGATCTCGCCATTGAGGGCCATGTCGCGGGCCATCGCCTGCCAGTCGATGTAGTATTCAAGCGCTTCGGGAATTTCCGTGCCGCATTCGCGGGTCATTTCCTCGGCGAAGTCTGCGGCGGAGCGGTATTCTCCGGCATAATCTTCGAACGCGGCCACGGCCGCATCGAGGTCATTGCCGTAATACCCGTAGACCTTTGCGCCAAGGCGTCCGTGCTCACCGATGAACTCGGCCAGTGCGCACACGGTCTCGAACGAGGCGTATTCCGAGAGGCTCGCGCCTTCGAAGCCCTCATAGTCATGGATCGCCCATTCTTTGGCGCCGGGCAGCGGCGAGTCCGCCAGCATGGTGCGGACCTTCTCCATGATCTCATCGGGGGTGGTGGCACCGATCCAGCGGCCATGCAGGCAGCCATTATTGTAGGCGGCAAGGCACGCAACATAGATGCGGGGGCGGTCTTCAGGCGGGGGTGCGGTAGCAGTTCCAAGGGGCGCAGGATTTGCGGGCTGGCAGGGCATGGCGGGTCTCCTTCTTCTGCCGCGTCCCGCCCGCGACAGGCGGGGGTGGGCGGCGGAAAAGGCCGGCAGGCCGGGCGGACAAGCGGCGCGCGCAAGGCGGAAAGGTAGGAAGTCTTCAGACGAAAGAGATGATGGGCTACCGTCGCCTTGCGCGGGCGGCGCGCCCGGCCAGACGTGCCGTCCGCCCGCACCCGCCGGGCGAGGACTCTTCGAGGCGTGAGGGGGAGGCGCGTGCCTGTGACAAGACGGGCAATCCCGGTCACTCTGGAGCAGTCATTGCGCATCCGGGCGCTGGACTGCCTACAAGAGGTATCTGCGCTGGTAAGACCCGTCCGAATCTTCCAGAACGGGGCGGTTATGACGATGCATGTGAGAGATTTCCGGGAAGCGGACCGGGCGGTGCTGGTTGCGCTCTGGGAGGCTTGCGGCCTGACGCGGCCCTGGAATGACCCGAACGATGACATCGACCGGGCGATTGCCACCCGCGATGCCACGATCCTCGTCGGCCATGTGGGCGACCAGCTCGCCGGATCGGTCATGGCCGGCCAAGATGGTCATAGAGGCTGGGTCTACTACCTTGCCGTCGATCCGGCCTTTCAGGGCAAAGGCCTTGGACACGAACTCATGGAAGAGGCTGGTCTCTGGCTCCTGTCGCGTGGTGCCCCTAAACTCGAACTCATGGTTCGCGAAGGAAACCAGCGCGCTGAGACGTTCTATGAAGCGCTCGGCTTCGAACGCCAGCAGGTGACCGTCTACGGCAAGTGGTTGAAGCCGCTGCCAGAGACGCAACGGAAAAAGGTATCCTGAAACTTGTTCCATGCCACGCGGCCGTGACCCCTCTGGCCGTAAGGCCAGTGGGAAGCTCGGGCCGCGGCCCATGGCCGGCGAGCCCCCGCAGCGCCGACGCGCCCGGATGGGCGGGCCGGTGACCGGAGACGAGCCGGGCCAGTCTCAGACTCAAAAGACAGGGAGAGCACTAGCCGCCTGAACAGCCCCGCGGCAGCGGGCCAGGGGGAAGGCGATGCCCGTTAACACGCGTAGGTATCTTCGCTGCGAATGCCGCTTCGAGTCTCAACATCGACGCCGGACGGCGCATGACCTGTGGTTCCGACGCCGCCCGGATTCAGGGGACTATGCCGCTTGCGGAATCTTGGGCGATTGAACCAGGAGGTCGCGATAGCCGCCGCCCACAAGTTCGATGCCGCGGTCCCGCGCCCGGCGCATTTCGTCCTTCATCGACCGACTGGGGCCTGCCCAGGCCTCGTCCGCACGATCCTTTCCATAAATCACGGCTGCCGTGTCCCGGAGTGAGAGGCCAGCCGCATGGCAATCGTACGCGACGAGGGCATTGCGCAGGATGAGTGCGCCGCGGCTCCAGTTGATCGGCTCTTGGACCGATCCGTCGCCGTAGATGCGATGAGCTTCCTTAAGGATCAGGTATTTCTGTTCGAGGCTCTCGCCGCCCTCGATCAAGAATCGCATCTTCACGGGTTCCATGGCGAGCAGGGACATTCCAGTGCAGCGCACCTGGACGACGCAGCCGTTGCCCTTGAGCAAAAGCAGTTCACGGCCCGACGTGTCGGTCAGATGGAAGATGCGGCAGATGCTCGTTGTCTTTTCGTAGATATCGCAGACTTCGCCTGGTGAGCGCGGTCCAACCTGGACCTGAACTTGCCTTGGATAGAGGCCCACCGACCAGAATACATTGGCGTCGAAGCCGTTTAGAGAAGGATCCGGGAAGAAGGCAAGCCCCCAGCGTTCGGCGTCGCACTGGTCCGTACGTGGGCGAAGGATGGTGATGCTGCGGCATGCTTCACGGATCGAGACCTCTTCTTTGTTGTGCCGCGAAACGTCCAACAAGAAGTCCGTATTTCGACGTAGGAATTCCCAGGCCCAGCGGCTTCGGGAAAGTTTCCAAGCGTAGTTATACTGATCAATACCGACTTGGTTGATGCTCATCGCAGTTATTTCCACACGCAATTTTCTCGTACGATGCAAAGCAATCTGAATGCCAAAAACCCCCTTAAGTAGATGGCCATTTCGGTTTAGTGTGTTAATGGGAAGACGGTTCGCGTTAATCAATGACAGCGTACCCCAGTGCAGCCAGGTTAGGAGTTTCCGAACGGCACGGCGCGAACGCGCCAACTGAAGCGAGTTATGCTGAGTGGCGGTTCATTGAGGAAAATGAAAAGGACCATCAATCGTTGAGGCGCAGTGACTGGTACCGCTTCAAACGAGAAACGTAGTGCGTGCGCTTTAGTTAGCCACGCAATCTCTGAAACTAACGCCATACTATGGGGCAACCGAAGGACAAAAAGTCCAGCTTCTACCGGTAGTCTCAAGAGAGCAGCGGTCGCAGTCTATCTTTGGGAGCCGCAAGGGTGTCAGCCAAACTGGCAGAAGCGTTCCAACCCGACTACTCCCCGACCTTTTTTTGTTCCGCGAACTGCCCACGAAGCTGCGTCTTCTGGATCTTACCGATTGGCGTGCGGGGAAAGTCCTCCACGAATACAATATAGTGGGGGCATTTTAGGCGGGAGACATGCTGTAAGCAAAATTCGGTAATTTCAGTCGCTGTGATTTTTGAACCGGGGGCTAGTTTTATCGCTGCTGCGGCGACACTTCCCCATTTGCTGTCGGGAACTCCGAACACAGCGCATTCTGATACGTCGGGATGCATGTAGAGTATCTTCTCGACTTCTTTTGGGTAGAGATTGACGCCGCCGGATATGATCATGTCATCAGCCCGATCGACAATCGTTAAGAAGCCGTCATCGTCCAGCCTCCCCAGATCCCCTGTCCAGCCCCAGCCATTGCCTTTGCGAAAGAACTTGGCGGTAAGTTCGGGCTCATTGTAATAGCCGCTCATGAGGCTCCCGCCGCGGGCTACGACTTCGCCGACATTCCCGACGCCGACGGCGTTTCCTTCTGGATCCACGACGGCGATTTCAGCATTGTAAACGGCGCGTCCGCACGCGCCCAGCTTTTCCTGCATTTGCCAGGATCTCATCGCAACGACCAGACCGATCTCTGTCTGGCCGTAGAACTGCGTAATCTGAACGTCAGGGAACTTACTGAGCATCTTAAGTTGAGTTTCATTTGATATTGGAGCTCCGCCGACAGACAAACGCCGCCAGGATGCGAGGCGCCGAGGATCAAGGTCGGGACTATCGAGGAGAGAAATCAACTGCGTGGGAACCAATAGTGTGCTGGAAACCTTCTCGCGTTCGCAAAGGTCTACGAATTCGGCGACATTCCATTTCGCAGTCAATACAATCGTGGCGCCCATCAACAAGGCCGGCTGGAACAGCAGATTCAAGCCTCCGACATGAAAGAGTGGTGTCTGAACCGCGACGATATCACGGTCGTCAATGCCGGTTTCTATTGCCGCCGCGTGAGCGGATTGGCTGCGCGCGCGGTGACTGGCAAGAACTCCTTTAGGGGATCCCGTTGTTCCGCCTGTGAAGTTTATGCAGAGAATGTCGTCTTCGCTGAGTTCTACATTTGGCGCTACGGCACTGCAGTCTGCAATCACATCAAAAAAAGCCTGGCCGCCTGAACCAAGGGACAGTACGTGTTTAACGGAAGTTGCAGCGGCTATTGCCGTTTGCACCAACGGGTCGAACGAGTCCTCGTAGAATAGCGCTTTACAGTTCGATTTGCCAAGAACATGGGTAAGGTCGCTGGGTCCATACATGGTAGACAAACCTACGAAGACGACACCCGCTCGCGCTGCACCAAAAAGGGCGATGCAATATTCTATACGGTTGCGACTCATGAAGCCGAGATTGTCTCCCTTCGACAGTCTGAGGCTATCGGTCAGAAAATTGGCAAACTTGTTAGCAGCGGCATCCAGCTCAGCGTAGGTGAGACGGCGGCGTTCATCCATGATTGCTGTTTTTTTCGGGAAGCGCCGGGCTGAACAAGCCAACATCGTACCGGTGAGCACCTGAATTCTCCTCCTGCAGTTTTTTTGTGTACAGCTCATGAAAGCTTGCCTTCATCGGTTTTTACGTTACTGTAAAAAATATTGAAGTCAATGGAGGATGGTGTGGGGAGCCAGATAGAGGCCAATGTGAATGACGGCATTGCGCTGGTGCTGCTTGAGGATCCGGGGACGCGTAACGCAATCTCGCTGGACATGGCGCAGGCGTTGACGCGGCTGGTGCGGGAATACGTTTCTGATCAAGCTGTGCACGCAGTTGTTTTGGGCGGAGCTAACGGAACGTTTTCATCCGGCGGCAACTTGCGGGATGGATTGTCTCATGCCAATGGCGGCGCCCCCGACGTGTCGAACCTGATGATGATCTACAATGAACTCTGCCGGACTCTGTTTCACTTCCCGAAGCCAATCATTAGCGTAGTGTCCGGCGTAGCTGCAGGCGGCGCTCTTGGGATTGCTCTTTGTACGGATGTCATCCTGATGGAGCGAAAGGCGCGTGTTTCGCAAGCCTTCATCAAAATTGGATTGGCGCCGGACTGTGGCTCATCTTTCCTGCTATCTCAGCGTGTGGGTCTTGTCCGGGCCAAAGAAATGACCCTCTCAGGGCGACCTGTTGGGGCCGAGGAAGCATTGCACATCGGGCTCGCTGATTCTATTCATGACGAGGCAGATATTTTCAGGGCGGCTGAGAATCAAGCCCGTTGCCTATCCCAAGGCGGTGGCCTTGCCGTCATGCAATCCAAGATTTTGCTCCAGGATCCATTTGTCTCATCCTTCGAGCGGGCTCTCGCTTTGGAAGGAGCTGTCCAGGCGAGCCTCCTGCAGAGTGCAGATTTCAAAACGCGAGCAGAGGCGTTTGCGAATTCAAGATCAGAAAGCAGGACGGGAGGCAGAGCTTGACCACCGCTTACGAAGCTCCCCTGGGCGATTTTCAGGTCCAGTTCGAGCATATAGTCCCCGCCATTACGGGCCGGACAGCCCCAATGGGGTTTTCCGATGTGTTGGAAGGTTTTGGAAACGTCTGCGCGCAGGCAATTGCACCCCTCAATGCCATTGGTGACACCGAGGGGTGCCGTTGGGAAGCGGGCAGAGTTATTACCCCATCGGGATTCCCTGACGCATTCTCTCTGATGCGGGAAGGTGGGTGGTTAGACTTGGACGGCGTGCCCGCGATGATCGAATTTTGCATCGATGAAATGTTGGCGGCGGCCAACTTTGCTTTCAGCAATTATGTAGGGCCGACGAAGAGAGTAGCTCAATTGATCGAAATATCCGGCCTCAACTCGGCGCCGCAGATCTTGGCCGATCTACGGACTGGCTTGGCCACTGGCGCGTTATGCCTGACGGAAGCGCAATGCGGGTCTGATCTTGGCTTGATCAATACACGTGCGAGTGTGGATCCGGTGAGCGGGTGCATGGAGGTCTTTGGTGAGAAGATCTTTGTTACGTCCGGAGCCCATGATCTCTGTTCGGCTGCCCACTATCTCGTCTTGGCGCGCCCACCTCGCGCCCCTTCCGGTGTGCGAGGTTTGACGCTCTATCTTGTGTCCAGCTCCTTTGGAGCTGATGCTGCCAATCGGAACAGTGTGAGTTGCGTGGGAATAGAACATAAACTTGGTCTGCATGGCTCTGCCACGTGTACCTTGCGTTTTGAAGGAGCCAATGCCTGGCAAATTGGCGAGATCGGAGAGGGGCTTCGCCATTTGTTCCCCGTTATGGAGCGAGAAAGACTTGTTGCGGCATTGCAGGCGGTCGGCGTTTCCGAGCGGGCCTTACAGGCAGCAAGAGCCTATGCGCATACCCGACTTCAGGGGCGCTCTATCGGTGGGGTAGGCGAGCAGCGAGCCGTTGCAGATCCCATCATCGATCATCCCGATGTGCGTCGAATGGTTTTAACGATGAGGGCGTATACTGAGGGATTGCGGACGTTGCTGCTTTGGGTGGCAAGCGAAATGGATAACAAAGATCCGGGTGCGGTTGATTTCGTTCGACTGATGACGCCGTTGCTCAAGGGGTTTGCGTCCGATATTGCTTCTGAAGTCACTGGACTCGCTATTCAGGTTCTGGGTGGGCACGGATATATACATGGCAATGGCGTGGAACAGTATTACCGGGATGCGCGGGTGATCTCCCTCCACGGTGGGGCAAATGGAATTCAGGCCCTCGATCTGCTCGTGCGAAAAATTGGTGGTAGCGATGGGGAAATTTTGGAGCATTTCATTTCCCGAGCCGAGGCTGCATTGGGACGAATGGCCAATTCCGGTTTCCAGACTGACAGTTTCGGCCTCATCATTGACGCTCTTGTGCGGTTGAGGGCAATCACCGGCGAGATATTGAAGGATGCCAGGTCAGATCCGCATCTGTTACCGGCTTGTAGCTACAACTATCTCCTGTTGCTTGGGCATGTGGCGCTCGGCTTTGCCTGGGTCACAACCGCTTCTGTTGCCAAGTTTGAGCTCGCCCGCGATTCTCAGGGGCCTTTGGCCAGCGTGTTGCGGGCAAAGTTGAATACAGCCACATTCCACATGGCGCATTTGTTTCCTCATACAGATCGATTGTTCTCCAGCATACTATCCGGAGCGGTTGGAATTGCTGATTATTGCGAGGCCGGCTCATAGGCGGTACGCGAGCTGATTTGCGTCAGCTGTCAAAGCGCTGCTGCAGTGAGGGCTCCGTATTCAAGGCACTCAACAGGGAGCGGGAATTATGTTCTCTTTTCGCGCAATTTTCGCGCGGAATTATCAGGGCTTGCCAGCCCGAATGCGATGAGGTCGAAGTAGTTTCCAATAATGGAATCTAGAGACCATGACTCTTTCGGATCATACCATCTTGCGAGCCAATTGCACATACCAAGAATTCCGAAGGCCAGCATTTTTGCATCACCGCCTGATGAAAAGTCACCCGATTTCTGTCCGTCAGAAATGAGCCGAACCCATCCGTTTTCGTACTTCTTCCAGTTGCGATAGGTAAGCGATTCAGCGTCGCTGCGAGTCTCGATAAGCCCGTCCCGGAGGCTGACAGTCATCTCCAAGCAGTAGCGATCGAACCGCTTAAGGTGATTTTGAACGGCAAGCTTGAGCTTTTCTACCGCGGCCGTATCCATTTCCAGTATTTGATCAAGACCCTTGAGTAGTGCGACACTTTGAGGCTCGATGATTGCTAGGAGAATCTCGACGCGATTACGATAATAATAATAGACCGCTTCGCGCTTTATCCCGACTTTATGTGCGATGTCGTCCAACGATGTATTGGAATATCCTTTGCGGTCAAAGATTTCGGCAGCGGCTTGAAGTATTGCTTTGCGCCGGTCAGCAGATTTTTTCGTCGCGTCTGAATTGATTCGGGTATGGGGGGATATGTCAGTCGGTTCGGACGGATCTGTGCGGCGGGTCACAGGTTGATCCGTTAGAGACTTGGGCGAATTCGGCATAGCAATCGTCTTTCAAAAAAATCCAGAACTGCAGCTACGGTGTTCCGATTTTCGGCTGAGTTCCATTTTTCGCTGTTGGTTGATGCAACTATACACGGTTTTCCTAAACATGAAGGCCGTTGCTTCCGCGCCGATCAATAAACGAGAGAGCTGAAACATTTTTTACTATAACGTAAAAAATGTTGACTTCGGCCGCTTGGATGCGCATCACATTGAGTGTGGATGAAGTTTGGAGGTGGCTTTGATCATGATGGTTACGCGTGGCGCTATTGGTGGTCGGTCGTGAGGCTTTCTGTTCGAACGTGGGGCAGCGAGGATGGTCCTATCGCCATACTTGTCCACGGCGGTGGCCATTCGTCTGAATCATGGCGCGAGCTTGGTCCATGGTTGGCCGACCGGGGATGGCGGGTTATTGCGCCAGATATCCGTGGTCACGGTCGCAGTGAGGCGCAGTCTCCGTTACCTTCTCCACTACTGCCGGCGCTCGTGGATGATATCGCGGAAACAATAGACGGTTTGGTATCTCCGTCTGCAGAGTTAGGGGTGCTGGTGGGGCATTCAATGGGCGCCGCTTTGGCCCTTGAATACGCTGTCAGGTACCCTTCCAGGGTGCGACGCCTCGTTATTGAGGACCCTCCAGGACCACAAAGCATGGATATTTCTGCGTTTAGCGCACTCTTGCTTCGGCGACTGGAAGCGTCGCCTCAGCAGGTACCTGATCCGCGGGTTATCCAGGCGATATGTGAAGAATTGGTGTCGGTAGATATGATCGGACTGGCTGGTCGCTGCGTTACGTCTTCATTGTTAGTGTTCGCGCGCGACAGTCTTGCCGCCCCATCGGACGCAGTCTTTCAGTTGGCTGAACACTCAACCATACTCGGGGAGGAAAGAGCCAAATTTCGAATGGCCTTGCACGCATCCGATGCTGTGGAATTACCTTGTGGTCATGACGTCCACCTCAAGGAGTTTGCAAAATTCTCTCACACCCTTGAGAACTGGCTGCATTGTCACGCCTAGGCAGCCTTTATTGGGGCACGGCTGAAGCTTGCGTCAGCCCAATATAGTGGCCTCAGAAAGTATGAGCGCCGAACACGAACCAAATATCCAACATAGGAAGCGGGTGGGAAGCGTGCACTTCCAACGCGCAAAGGGCCGCTCAACGTTTCAGCATATCTCGAAGTTGAAATTTTTGGATTTTCCCGGTGGAAGTCTTAGGTAGGTCGATGAATACGACGCTGGTGGGGCACTTAAAATGCGCGAGTTGATTCCGGCAGAAATCTATCAGTTCCGCTTCGCTCACCAGGGCGCTGGATTTTGTCTCGACGAAAGCGACTGGTGTTTCGCCCCATTTTTCGTGAGGGCCGGCAACAACTGCGGCTTCGGCTATGGCCGGATGTTTGTAGAGAACAGCTTCTACTTCAATTGACGAAATGTTCTCGCCACCGGAAATAATAATGTCCTTTGACCGGTCCTTCAGTTCGATATGCCCGTCCTGATGGCGAACGGCTAGATCGCCAGAGTGGAAATGACCGCCAGCGAATGCGGCTTCAGTTGCGGCTGGGTTTTTGAGGTACCCTTTCATGACTACATTCCCTCGGAACATCACTTCGCCGATGGTTGTTCCATCTGCGGGTGTCTCCTGCAAAGTTTTTGGGTCGCGCACGCTCAATTCTTCGAGAACGGTGTAGTTTACGCCTTGTCGGGCTCGCTTTTCAGCGCGTGCATCAGACGATAGTCCATTCCATTCCTGTCTCCACGCGCAAATTGCCGTTGGGCCATATACTTCAGTCAATCCGTATACGTGCGTGACATCAAATCCGACAGCCTCCGCGCGCGCGAGAACAGTTGCAGGTGGCGCGGCACCTGCGGTCATCACTGCAACGGTTGACGGAAGCGTCTCGTTGCGTCTTTCAAGTTCGGAAATCGCTGTGTTGAGAACGATTGGAGCGCCGCAAAGGTGGGTAACCTGATGTTTGATTATTGAATCGACAATTTCGGACGCTGCCGGGGCGCGCAGGCAGATGTTAAGTCCAGCCTTAGCCGCGATCGACCATGGAAAACACCAGCCATTGCAATGAAAGAGGGGAAGCGTCCAGAGATAGCGCGGATGAGCTGGTAGTGACCACTCAATGGCATTGCCAAGAGCATTCAGGTATGCGCCCCGATGATGGTATACCACCCCCTTTGGATTTCCCGTCGTTCCGGATGTGTAATTCAACGCAATCGCGTTCCACTCATCTGTCGGCAGAGTGTCGTTGACGGAGAGGGGGGCGTGCGCTGACAGGAAAGCCTCGTAATCTGCTCCGCGAAGCTCGGGTTCCATATTTTCGCCTGGTGTCGCTATGATTACAACTTTCGGGCGCGTGCCCGCTATCCGTAGAGCGGCGTCTGCAAGCTGCGCAAGTGCCTGGTCCACGAAGAGGATTTCTGCCTCGCCGTGATCCAGGATGAATGCAACGCCAGTCGCGTCTAGCCTCGTGTTGATCATGTTGAGAACCCCATGCGACATGGGAACGGCATAAGACAATTCGACTGATGCTGGGATGTTTCGTGCAAGGACGGCAACTGTGCTGCCGGAAGTTACACCAGCAACCCGTAAGGCCGCAGCTAGCTTCCGGCATCGAATGTCCGTTTGGGCCCAAGTGAGGACTTTACCATCAAACAGAATAGCCGCGGAGTCCGGATGAGCCAGAGCAGCCCGGTGAACGAACGAAACAGGGGACAGCGGGACAAAGTTTGAAGAATTCTTGTTCAGATCGCTCTCGTATTTTCCCATCAGAAACGCCGTCCTAGAATATTGCTCAGATATAATCGGCTATCAGTTCTCAATAGCGAACATCTGCGCCGCACACTTCGCGATTTGTAGTTTGTGGGCCACAACTGTGCCTCGGTAAGCGCCACAGGCGCCGGTCTCATTGATCTATGCCGATCCTGACCGTGCCCCGACGCTCCTTATTTGTTCAATCCACTTTCTATGGGGAAGCATTGCCATAGGTCTGCACCGCCATTCCGGTTATCCAGGCTGGAATAGGGGCGTAGAAACTCGTTTCAGCAGGAAAGCCGCTGAGCGCGCCCGCAGCAAACAGCCAGCTCCTTATTTCATGGGCTCCTGTGCCGGCATGATCGATTTCTTCATCAGTAAGATCCAGGATCTCACCTACTTGGCCCTTGGATAGCCGCTCGAGAATCCAATGATCAAAGTCTTCATCAATATCACCGTCGCGCGAGGTCCCAATCCAGTGTGACAGGCCGCCGGCTCCGATGATGCCAACACGCAGGTCAGCAGGGATAGCCTCGGTGACCTTACGAAGCGCTTGGCCCATTTGATAGCATCGCGTGAGCGAACTCATAGGAGACACGAGTGTATTCTGCAAAAAAGGTACAAGTGGTATGTCCGCCCCGGGCGCAACACTGGAATACACCGTCATCACACCATGGTCTAATGTTAGCGCACCGGCCGTCGTAGGATCGAAGCCCTGATGCATTAGACCGGATGTGAGTAAATTGGCGAAATCGGGTTGACCGGGGATTTCATGCGCAGCTTGGCCCATCCAAGGTTCGCTTGGGCCAATATGCATGCCGCCAACGCCGATGGTTAGCTGCGGATATACATTTGGCGTGAAATTTGTAAAGTGGTCCGCTGAGCAAACGACCAATACATCCGGCTGTAACGATCGAAGTTCAGCGGCGGCCCGATTGAGAGCGTTGAGAAAGTCCTTGCCATCTTCGCCAGCAGCATCTTTTCGTGCCACCTGACCAGGGGCGTGCGAGGCACAAAATCCTCCTATGATGTGCGCCATCTCGGTGCCTCCTTGGATAGTGTGACAGGGGGAAGATTGTGGATGAACGCGGGCCGGTACACTTCATTGGCATATGCGAACGTAATAGCGAGACATGGATGAACCCCAGCCGAGATGAGTGCAGGCACATCGCATTGCTGCATCGCTGCCTTTAGCTCATCGGGCAAGTGGTCAGGAGCCGGTGATTGCGGCTGAATGCCTGTTCGCTCATAATCCCGAACGAAATCGAAGATTGCGATTTCCAGATCCCGGCGGATGTTCGGTGCTAACTTCATAGTAAGATCGCCATATTAATAACGGGCAATGTAGAGTGATCGAGAAGGATCGTCCGCTTGGCAAGCTTGAGCTTGCCATCTGACTGGCGGATCAACTCATCCTCCCTCTCGCAGCTGAGTTGTTCGCAATCAGGCGAATCGCCTCTGGTCCGGTAGAGGAACAGTGATGATCGGACGCCGATACTATCGTCGCCGTCCTCCACCATGATGTTGGAGACAAAATGACGTGTGCGCGAAGGGGGATCTTCGGCCCATGCGTATCTGGAGCCCAGCCGCTTAACACGAGTTTGAAGGGTGAGCAGATTCTCTTCAAAATGAGGTGTGCGCGCCTGAAATCCTTCGCCTTCAGATCGCATGCGGGTCACTCTTACCGGAGCAAGATACCGGATTTCAGGGGCGAGAAGATCTAGCCAATCCTGGTAGCGGCCTCTGTCTAGAAGGTGGGCCTCACTGTACAGCCATTGGGAAACTTCGAAAAACAACTCGGATGCGTGGCTCATTGGGAAACCTCAGTCAGGTACTTCAACCATGTCCGCCAGAATTGACGTTGATTATGTTCTGCATAAGGAATAGGGAATGCTTCGCCCGGACCTGGCCAGTCGGGCAGACTTGCGACGATGGGTTGGTTGTCCGTTCCCAGTCCCATCCGATAATTCAGCCGGAACGATTCAGCAGATGTTCCGCATGCTGCAGATGTCACGTAGCTCCAGTTCTCGGTATCATCCTGTTCAAACATGCCGGATGATCCGAACGAGGCAATATAGGCGCGTTCCGACCGGGCCTTCCAGGCTTCCGGAGCTTCCTGCTCAGTTGCGCACCATGAAATGATTTCCATTTTGTTGGGCGCAATCGGCCGCCATTGTCGAAACGTGAAGAAACGGACTGGCCCCTCATCATCGATCGTGACTGTTGCGCTGGCGAATGACAGGTTTGGAAAGAAGGTTCCTGAGGCCGGAATCATTCCAAAGTCAAAGAGAGCCTGCCGATGACTTGGCGATAAAGAACCGCGCATGACCTCCTGCAAATCCTTAGGATATCCGAATACTTCTCCTTCATCAGGCAAGCCTACGAGGCCTCCTCCTCCAATAGCATTCGCATTGTAGTGGATGCCTTGGCCACGCCAGCTGACATTTCCACCGACGGCCAGAAGTCCGGTATCAACGACTGACCGATGCGATACTGGTGTATGGTAGGCATCGCCAAAGAAATTCTCCGATCCGAGTTTCCAGTTCGCCGTAACGACGTATCGCTGGGGCGCTCCTCGGACCTCGATGCCTTTGGGTGTCTTGCGCGTCCAGAAATCGAAATACCATGCATAGTCCCCCATATAGTCTTCGAGAGAGGGGGCATGTGGATCAAGATTGCCGAATATGAATCCGTTGCGTTCCGCCATTTGGGGAATGGGGGCCAGACCGGAGTCCTCACGCGAGAAGTCCGAGCTGTATGCCGATTCCAGTTCTGGTACACCAACGAGCGCGCCATCCGTTCCAAACATCCAACCGTGATAGGGGCACACAAACCGCTTTGTATTTCCCATCTCTGAACGGCAAATCTGCATGCCGCGATGGGGGCAAACGGCGTAGAGCACACGTACAGCCCCGTCTTTTCCGCGAACTACGAGAAACGGATCAGATCCGATGTGCCGCAGCACATAGTCGCCAGCTTGGGGGATTTCTGTTTGGTGTGCCAGGAAATTCCAAGTGTGCCGGAACAGACGACGCTGTTCGAGTTCGAACAGGCCTGGGTCTCCGAAAACGGAAAGCGGAAGGCCAAAGTCACCTTGTTCGATGGCCTGCCGGGCCAACTTCAGGGTATTGTTGATCAAGTCAGCGTTATTCATGGTTTCGCTCCCTGTAATATTTGCGCTGAAGTTATTTCTTCAGTTGGAAAAGAATTGAAGTACGCTGGATTCAAAGATTTCCGGCTGATCAATGTGCAACCAATGCCCAGCCTTCGGCAGAACATGCAGCACTGCTTCCTTTGTTGCTGATTGCAGTGCCAGACTTGCCTGTAGTGGAGCAAGTACATCGCAGGCTCCATGCATAAGCAACAAGCGTGTATTGACACGGGCCAGCGCATTCGCCGTTTCAGGTGCGACTGCCGCCCCGCTCAGCATGGTGCGGTATGCCTCCTCGAAACCAGTAGCCATGGCGTTTTCGAAGCGATGCTGCGCAAGCCGTGCCCGGTTCATTGGAATTTTGGACTCGTCAGTTACAAATAGGCTGATGAGTTGATCCATGATTTCAGGTCGCGGATTGCCATAGAAATTCGGCACTTTTCCTGCAACATGAGCGGACCCGGCAACATCTGTGGGAAACCCCGCGCCCCCCATGATAATGGCTCGGCTACATAAATCAGGCTTGCGCCGCAATACTTCGAGGAGCGTCGCACCTCCGCCACGCGAATTGCCGATCATGGCTGCTCTTGCAAGACCATATTCTTCCATAAGCAGTTCTATCTGCTGCGCCCGCGCGCAAGCCCATTCGGTCGCATTTGAGGGTAGGCGATTGGGTAGCGAGGTCTTTCCAAAGCCGACAAGGTCGGGCGCTATGCAACGGAAGTTCTTCCCTAGGCGTTGCATCGTGTCCGCCCAATTTATAAGGGCATCAATCCCGGGGCCAGCACCGTGCAGGAGCAACAGCGGCGCTCCTTCTCCGCACTCGTAGACTTGGGTCGTGACCTGACCGGTCTGGACACTCCGTGTAAGGAGGTAGTCTTCATCAAGGAAACTAAGCAACTTCAATGCTCCGTTTCAAATAGGCAATCGTTACCTCAGCGAAGAGATCCGGATATTCCATCATGGCCCAGTGCCCGCAATTCGGAATGAAATAGCCGTGCGAGTTCTCGATCAGTTTCATCAGGGTGATTGACTCTTCCATCGGGATAACCTGGTCATTTTTCCCGGTGATAACGAGCGCCTGATGTTTAAGCGACGCTATCTGATCTTCGTCATAGTGCAGGCCGCCTTGCGCTTTTACCCAACCCATAATGGCGGAATACGCTTTCTTGACCGCAGGGTCAGAGAATCGCTCGAAGCGATACCTGACCATATCCTCATTAATCACGAATTTTGGATTCGTGAGGGCGGCGACGATTTTCCGCATCCCTTCCAGCGTGGAGTCGTAATTAACAAGCGGGGCGAGTCCGGCAGAGGTGTTTCTGTTGACCCCTGCGCTTGCCATTAGAACAAGCTTGTTGACACGTTCGGGCGCCATCATGGCCAGCCCAAGTGCTGTGGCGCCTCCCATTGAGTTGCCGATGATGGATGCGCGTTCTATTTTTAGGGCATCAAGCAGGCCTAGCAATTGAATATTGCGCGAGGCCTGATCGTAGAGAAATTCATCTGGGTCCGGAGCAGCAGACCTTCCGAACCCAACCAGATCATACGCAATCGTTCGAAAACCGGCCGCGGCATATGCGGGCATGATTTTCTCCCAGTTGCCCAGCGCGTCTGCGCCTGCTCCGCCACCATGGATCAAAATCAGCGGCTCGCCCGCGCCAGCCTCTATCAGGTGCGTTGTGATTCCACCTGCATCAACGACTGAGTTTTTTAAGTTCATGCTCCCGGCTCCCATGAGTAGATATAATATATCGTATATGTTTAAAGGCGTCTATGCAGTCTGAGATTTATCCTGTCAATCCCCGAATTTTCTGGTTGACAGGGGTAATCGCTGTTCATATTCAGTATATCATATATGGGAGGAAAACATGGAATTTTGGCGTGTATGCGGCGTAGCCGCTTTGCTGGCTTCGGCTGCCACATCAGCACTGGCTCAGGAAGCTGAGGGCGGGCCTGCGGGGGAATTGGTCGGTGACGCTGAATCCGACGGCTACGACAGCATTGATAAGGAGAACAGGCTCCAAGAAGTCACGGTGACGGCTACTCGTCGCGCGGAGAGCCTTCAGTCCGTTCCAATCGCTGTGACAGCTTTGCGTGGGTCTGACTTGGTTGAGGCTGGCATCACGGATCTTCGGCAACTAACCGCGGTCGCTCCAGGCTTCAATGGGGGGAGGAATTTTGCGGTTATTCAGCCAGTAATTCGCGGTGTCGGTTCTGCTGGTGTATCTCCCGGTGATGAACCAAATGTGGCGGTCTATGTCGATGGCGTTTACATGCCTAATCCGTATACGACGCTACTTGAGTTTAGCGAGGTCGAGAGGGTGGAGATCCTGCGGGGGCCACAAGGTACGATTTTCGGCCGCAACGCGACGGGCGGGTTGGTGAACGTCATCACACCCGATCCGGATTTTGAGTCTCGTGGGCACGTATCCGCAAAGGTTGGCGCCATACGTGGAGAGCAAGATCTCGATCTGCGGGGGTATTTTACGACAGGAATTTCCGAAAGCGTCGCGATCGATTTCTCCGGCCTATATAGGCAGAATGACGGCTATATTGATGATCGGGTGAATGGTGGTCGTATTGGGGATGCTGAGGTCATCGACCTACGCAGCAAGATCCTTTTCCGGCCGAGCTCCACATCCGATATTGTACTTACACTGAATTATGCCAATTCTGAAGACAATCAGGCGAATGCGAACCAGCCTTATCAAGGGTTGACACTTGGGTCTGGTTTTCCCGGTGTGATAATTCCAGATGAGCCGTGGGAGGTGGCTCTTAATGTCGAGCCGGTCATGGCTTTCGAGCGTTACAATGCGTCGCTCCGCACAAGCTTTGATCTTGGGTGGGCTACTCTGGAGACGACAACTGCTTGGCAGGAAGACAGTGTTGATCAGGTGTCGGACTCTGATGCCTCCAATATTCCGCTGGTCAGCAATAGTGTTGATCTCAACACGAATTCGCTTAGCCAGGAAATTCGACTGCTCTCTTCATCCGATGGGCCGCTGACCTGGATCGCTGGCGTGTACGGCTTCGGCCAATCAGCGGATGGTCGTGTCGACTTCCTTATCGGTACGGACCCAACGAACCCGCCTGTAGCGCGCAGTATCACGCCTGAAACGGAAACGACCTCATACGCCGCCTTCGTCGAGGGAACGTATGAGCTCAATCCAAAGCTCTTCCTGACACTGGGTACTCGCTACAGCGATGAGACGAGGAAATTCATTACCGGAAACGGCGTTGCGCCTCTATTTCCTGAGCAAGAAGGCGGCTTTGATAGTTGGACCTATCGCGGTTCATTGAGGTACAATTTCTCTGATCGCGGAAATGTCTACGCGAGCTACAGTACTGGCTTCAAGAGTGGCGTCTTCAACGCCTATGGCACAACAACGACGCCAACGCGGCCGGAAAATATCGACGCATATGAGATTGGGCTTAAGGTTGATCCGTTGGATTGGCTGCGCACCAACTTCGCTGTGTTCCATTACGATTATACTGATTTGCAAGTAACTGCGCGCGAGCCAAACGGACAATCCTACCTGCTGCAGAACGCCGCTACGGCTACCATCGACGGGATCGAGCTTGAGGCTCAGGCACAATTGGGTGACCTCATGTTGCGTATCGCAGGTAGTCATATGCGCCCTGTATATGAAGACTTCCCGGCTGCTCAGGTGTTTTATCCGTTGCCTTCGGGGGGCAACGCGACGATGACCGAGGACGTGTCTGGTAACGACCTCGTTCGGGCGCCGCGTAATACGGCTACGATCGCCGCATCCTGGTCTACAGATTTCGCTTCGGGGCGCCTGAACGTTTCTGGGAATCTCTTTGTAAGCGACGAAGTATTCCACGATTTCAGAAACAGCGTTTCCCAGGACGCCTATTCAATGGCGAATGCCGAAATTTCGTGGACGCCTTCCAGTGAACGCTACCGTATTGGAATTTGGGGCACTAATCTCACGGACGCTGATATCTATCAGCAAATCACACCGGGCGCATTGGGCACATACGTAAACTATGAGCGCCCGCGTCGATTGGGTGTCTCACTTCGAGTGGATTTCTGAGTATCGCACAGAGGCCCCGGATTTCTATCCGGGGCCTTTCGCCTTCGCTTCTCTATCGTTGCGATGTGGCAACCAGCCTATTTTTCTCTATGCTTATTTATCAACTCATGCACATAGCGAATGTGCAATACAGTTTCATGTTCCGCAGCGGTCGCGTCTCCCGAGCAAATCGCTTCAGCGATCAATACGTGCCTTTGCGCGCAAGCGATCAGTGCTTCTGCCGACGGGAAAGATTCTCGGCGTACACCCATTCTTGCCAGAGTCACGGCATTCTCTATCTGCTGTTGAATTTTCGGATTTCTGACCGCCTTGCTCATTGCGGCGTGAAACATGCGATCATGAAAGTGAAAGCCAAGATTGCTGCCTTGTTCTGCCTCTTTGAGGGAGCCGTGGGCGGCTTCAAGTATCTCCTTTCGAGTCTCGTCGTCGGCATTCAAGGCAGCCTTACCAGCGCAATGACGCTCAAGAGCTTCGCGCAGATCCATGATGTGGTGCAAGGTTTCTCCCGTCAACTTGGTAACACGCAACCCCCGGCGCCCGTCGGGCTCGATAAGGCCGCCTTCCCGCAAACGCAAAAGCGCCTCTCGGACGGGAGTTTTCGATACCCCCAGCAATTCTGCCATACCTTGTTCGGTAATCGGGGTGCCGGATTCGAGGGTGTGATCGACAAGCGCGCGGAAGATGCGGTCATAGACTATGTCCGTAACCCCGGCGGGGCGTTCGCTAACTGGTGCTATGCTCATTTTGATACTGGGTCTTGGCGTTAATCGTGAAAATTTCGTTTTCTACTATAGCATACTGAATATCATATGTGATGAGAAAAGGTAAAAACATGCGCGGACAGCTTGAGGGCACGGTTGCACTGGTTTCGGGCGCTGCTAGCGGTATTGGGGCAGCAACCGCTCAGTTGCTGGTGGCTCGCGGTGCGCGGGTGATTGTCGCGGACATCGACGAAGCTGGAGCAGTTTCGACAGCAAAGCATATCGGAGAGTCGGCAGAAGCCTGGCGACTTGACGTGCGCTCATCAAGAGAATGGGACGAAGTCGTGGCGCACTGCGTCGATAGTTACGGAAGTCTGGATTTGCTTGTCAATTCGGCTGCTTGCCTCAGGGATGCGCCGTTGCTGGAAGTTTCCGAAGCGGAATTGCGCAATCATCTCGACGTCAATCTGATTGGCTGCTTCTTGGGATTGCGGGCCGCAGCATCGGCGATGCTGCGAAAGCGTCATGGAACGATCATCAATATCGCATCGGTCTCCGGAGCGATCGCTCATCGCAATCGCGGAGCATATGCCATCAGCAAATGGGCTGCGCGCGGATTGGTGAAGACTGCTGCCCTCGAATGGGCTGAGGCCGGTATTCGAGTGTGTTCGGTATTGCCAGGGGCGATCGACACGCCAATGGCGCGCCGCGCGCGGGAAATGGATCCGACGGTGAGCCTGAAGGATGTCCCCTTTTCCTCAGCACCGCTTGGGCGCTTCGGACAGCCTGAGGAAGTCGCGGGCTTAATTGCCTATTTGGCATCATCGGAGGCGGGTTACATTACGGGTGCGGAGTTTGTTATCGATGGCGGCTTTTTGCTGACTTAATGCGCCTCGCTGGCGCGGCACCGATAAATCAGGCGCACGAGTATTAAGTCGCGATACATTCAGTAAGAGATAAATTGAGGGCGTAGTGAAGCAAATGTCGATGGAATCAGGAAAGAGTACGCAGATCGTCTTGATTGGCGGAGGGCAGGCTGCTGCGCAAGCCGTGCAGTCCCTGCGTATGGGAGGTTACTCCGGCAAGCTGGTGCTCGTGGGAGACGAACCGGTCCTGCCTTACCAGCGCCCGCCTCTGTCTAAAGCCTATATGAAGGGAGAGTTCGCCGAGGAGCGCCTCTTCTTCAAGCCGGCTGCCTGGTACGAAGACAATGGCGTCGAACTGATCCTCTCTACCCGTGCAACGAAGATCGATCGCGCAGCGCAGATCGTTGAACTCGAACATGGCGCGATGCTGAGCTATGACGCGCTGATCATCTGCACTGGGTCCCGCCCGCGTCCGCTGCCCGCGAAGGGCGCAGACCTTGAAAACGTTTTCGATTTGCGCGGCCTATCCGATGTCGACCGGATCCAGCCAAATATGGTGTCCGGCCGCCGGCTGGTCATCATCGGCGCAGGCTATATTGGCCTCGAAGCTGCAGCTGTAGCCCGCCAGATGGGGCTGGAAGTGACTGTTCTGGAAATGGCCGAGCGCGTACTGGCCCGCGTCACCAGCCCGACGATGAGCGCATTCTACGAAAAGGAACACCGCTCCCAGGGCGCGACGATCCTGACCGGCGCCCGGCTTGATCATCTGGAAGGTGAGAATGGCAAGGTCAGCGCCGCGGTCCTGGCTGACGGGACCAGATTGCCCGCAGACATCGTGCTGGCGGGCATCGGGATCCTGCCAAACATCGAGCTCGCCAAGGATGCAGGCCTGACCATCGACAATGGCATCGCGACAGACCGTGATGCCCGGACCTCCGATCCTCGTATCTTTGCGGCAGGCGACTGCGCCAGCCGGCCGCTCGTCCATTATGGCCACACCGGCCGTCTCGAAAGCGTCCACAACGCAATCGAACAGGGCAAACTGGCCGCCGCTGCGATCCTCGAAAAACCACGCCCTCCGGAAGACTGCCCATGGTTTTGGTCAGACCAATACGACCTGAAACTGCAGATCGCCGGCCTCAATCAGGGCCACGATGACTTCGTTGTTCGCGGCAATCCGGATGACCGGAGATTTGCCGTGTTCTACCTGCGTAACGGCACATTGATAGCGGTCGACGCGGTGAACAGCCCGCCGGAATTTCTGGCGTCCAAGAAATTGATCATGACAGGCGCAAAGATTGCACCTGATATGCTCAAGGATACATCCATCTCAATGAAAGACATCGCTGCGGCTGCGGTTGCCTAGAAGGTTCTGAACTTGTTTCTCGGGGAAGCCGTCCCGGAAAGTTTGGGTTCAAAATACCCCTTTCATGCGGAATGCCCACGACACAGGAATCACTGAAACAGTGTGCCGCCGATGCCACACTCCTTGACTCGTCTCGTATTGCCAGAAATGCAAAAGCCTCTTGAAGCATATGCGCAAGAGATCCGGGAATGATATCGCGTGTCTCAAAAGTGACGATCACCTGCAATGCGTATTTGGAGGCTTCTGGGGCGGCTTCCCATTCATTCTCCGCGCGCTTTCAAAATATCTAGTGCGACATCGACGATCATATCCTCCTGGCCGCCGACCATGCGGCGAGCGCCGAGCTCGACGAGGATTTCACGCGTATCGAGACCATAATCCTTGGCCGCCTTTTCGGAATGCCGAAGAAAACTAGAGTACACCCCAGCATATCCAAGCGAAAGTGTTTCTCGGTCGACGCGGACCGGCCGATCTTGCAGGGGGCGGACAAGATCCTCGGCAGCGTCCATCAACGCAAATAAGTCGCAACCATGCTGCCAACCTTTGCGGTTGGCTGCGGCGATAAAGACTTCGAGTGGCGCGTTGCCGGCGCCTGCACCCATGCCGGCAAGCGAAGCATCGATACGCCGGGCCCCATTCTGCGCGGCGACTATGGAATTGGCGACACCCAATGAGAGATTGTGGTGTGCGTGGACGCCGCGTTCGGTGTCCGGTTTCAGCACGCGGTCATAAGCCTGCAGGCGGGCGATGTAGCCGTCCATGTCAAGCGCCCCGCCACTGTCAGTGACGTAAATGCAGGTGGCGCCATAGGTTTCCATGAGCTTTGCCTGCACGGCGAGTTGGTCCGGCTCGACCATATGGCTCATCATCAGGAAGCCGACCGTGTCCATGCCCAGCGTGCGGGCGGTTTCAATATGTTGTTTCGAGACGTCGGCCTCGGTGCAGTGCGTGGCGATGCGGACCGAGCGTACACCGAGACTGTAGGCGTGCTTAAGCTCCTCAATCGTGCCTATACCGGGCAGGAGAAGTGTGGTGATGACCGCGCTGTCTACGGCATCGGCAACCGCCTCGATCCATTCCCAGTCCGTGTGCGCCCCGAATCCGTAGTTGAAGCTGGAGCCATTGAGGCCGTCACCATGGGCGACTTCGATGGCATCCACGCCGGCAGCGTCGAGGGCCGCAGCGATCTTGCGGACATGATCGATACCATATTGGTGGCGGATGGCGTGCATGCCGTCGCGCAGGGTCACGTCTTGAATGTAGAGTTTGTCAGAAGACGGATCGAAAGGCATTATGAGGCTCCCTTCATGTGGCGGCGTTCAGCAATTTTTTCGGCAATGGCGAGACCAGCCGACGTCATGATATCGAGATTGCCAGCATAGGCGGGCAGGTAGTGGGCCGCGCCTTCGACCTCCAGGAAGACACTTGTTTTAATACCCTCGAACTCGCCGAGGCCGGGAATCTTCACGGGATTGTTGGAGCCGAATCGCTCGAACTGAACCTTCTGCTTCAGGCGGTAGCCAGGAACATATGCGTTCACCTTTTCCGCCATTTCCAAAATGGCGGTTTCGATCTCTGCCTCGCTACCACCGGACGATAGAGTGAACACGGTGTCGCGCATGATCATGGGCGGTTCGGCCGGATTCAGTACAATGATGGCTTTTCCCTTGGCGGCACCGCCGACTTGTTCGATGCCAGCGGACGTGGTTTCGGTGAATTCGTCGATGTTGGCACGGGTACCAGGGCCAGCGGACCTGGAGGCGATGGAGGCGACGATCTCCGCATAATGGACTTTGGCCACGGAGGTAACGGCCGCCACTATCGGGATCGTCGCCTGCCCCCCGCAGGTGACCATGTTGACATTTGAAGCATCCAGGTATGCCTCACCATTCACTACAGGTATCACATAGGGGCCGATGGCCGCGGGGGTGAGATCCACCATTGTCTTTCCGGCGCCCGTTACAATATCGCTGTGTTTTTTGTGCGCTCCGGCCGAGGTGGCGTCGAACACGATGCCGATTTCAGGCCAGACATCGAGTTTTATCAGGCCTTCAATGCCCTCATGAGTGGTTGCCACGCCCATGCGTTCTGCGCGTGCCAAGCCATCTGAATCCGGATCGATGCCGACCATCGCCCCCATTTCGAGCACCTTTGAATTGCGGATGATCTTGATCATCAAGTCGGTCCCGATATTTCCTGAACCGATGACGGCGGCTTTCACCTTTCTGCTCATGACTTCTTCTTTCCATAGCTGAACTCAACTGAGCCGACTCCGCCGATTGTGGCCCGGACATGGTCGCCTGGGGTGAGAGCGACCATCGGTCCCAGGGCGCCTGTCAGCAGGATATCGCCCGACCTGAGACCTATGCCCAAGCGCCCCAATGTAGAAGCGAGCCATGCTGCGGCTCTTAGGGGATGGCCGAGGCAAGCTGCGCCAGCGCCTATCGATGCAATCTCGCCATTGACCTCCATCACCATGCCGCAGGTGTAGAGATCGAGCCCGGTGAGTGGCTTTTCTTCCTTGCCGAGCACAAAAAACGCGGATGAGCCATTGTCGGCTACGGTATCTGCGAACGTGATCTTCCAATCCAAGATCCTGCTGTCGACGATTTCGATCGCAGCTGTGGCAAATGCGGTTGCGGCCGCAACATCCTCTATCGTTGCATCAGACCCGTCGAGATCCTCACCCAAGACCAATGCTATTTCTGCTTCAGCTTTGGGCTGGAGTACTTGGGACGGGTCAAGGGTTCCTGCATCGGGAATGGCCATATCCTGAAAGAGAACCCCATAGTCTGGTTGATTGACCCCTAGTTGCGCCTGCACAGCCTTCGCAGTCAGTCCGATCTTCCGGCCGACGATGCGTCGGCCCCGGCTGGTCCATATATCGGTGTTGATATGCTGCACGGCATAGGCGCCTGCGGCATCCGTAGGATCAAGTGCTTCGCGAAGCGGCGGTATCGCACCTTTTCTGTATGCGTCTCTCAAGCGACGCGCGACCTCATCAAATGGCTCATCCTTCGGCGGCATTACAGCTCAGCTCCCAGTCTTTTTTTCGGGCATTTCATGGATTGGGAGTAAGCTGGGCAGCTCGCTAACTCAATTTACAGCGCAAAAAAATTCTTACATACTGAGAATATGACGAGAGACGAATCTTCGCTAGAAAAAGGCCTAATCCTTCTCAAGGCAATCGCAGATGATCGTGGCGTGACCCCGTTTCGTGACTTGGCGGAGCGCATGGGAATTCCGCTATCAACTGCTCATCGTCTGCTAACTGCTCTCAGGAATTACGGATTTGTCAGTCATGTCGGAACAGGCCAGTACGATCTTGGTTTTGACCTGGCATTACTGGCGGGGGACCGGAGTAAAGTCTCAATCTTGGCAGCTGTTGCCCGCCCATATTTGGATTCAGCGGCACGTCAGTTTCGTATGACCATGCATCTTGGTGTGCTCGAAGAGGGTATGGTGACATATGTCGTTAAGTCCGATGGAGAAGATTCTGTTAATGCGGCGGATTTCACTCGCGAGGGGATGCAGCTCGAGGCTTATTGCTCTGCCGTCGGACGAGTTCTTCTGGCCGAATTGGGGCCATCTGAACGAGATGACTACCTTTCGGATGGACCCTTTATCCAACTAACATCTCGGACCGTTACAGATCCGGATGCGCTGATGAAGATTTTGAACAAAGTCTCAGAAAAGGGGTATGCGGAAGATGATCGGGAAATTGCGGAGAACCTTTGGTGCCTGGCAGTCCCAGTAAGGTCGAAAGGCGGAAACTTGGTGGGTGCAATATCTGTTTCAACCTCCTGGTCCCCTGAGCGGGCTTATGCAAGCCAGGCAATTCTTAACCGCCTTTTGGGCGTCGCATGTCGTATTGCCAATCGGATTTGATTGCGTGGATCATGAATTTGCTTACGCGGTCTTTCCAATGTGTGCAGGAAGCCGGGAGGCGAACTGTTTGGTGTGGATATAACGACGAATGCGAGCGCAATTCCGGAGGTGTAATCAAACAGGCCAAATACTTGAGGAACTGGCCCGTGCGACTGCAGGGTATTGAGTGCCGCTTTCCTTTTCTCGGCAATTCAGAAAGTGCCAGACTGGGCTCCCTGGGTAAATGTTCAGACGTGTCGTCATGGAACTGGATGAAGTTCCAGCCTGGAACCTAATTGAGGCACGCCCGCGTCCAACGAAAAAGTCCGGTAGCATGCAGCGCCTTTAGTAGGTTTTACAGTTCAAAAATATTCCTGACTGGTGGCCAAGTCACGAGCCTCGAAGGCAGGAAGCAGGTCCTGGCCAATATATCAATGTAGTCAGCCCGCTTCTGTGAGGTGCCGAGAACTATGAAATTCTTGACGCGCTTCCTGTAGAAACTCTGTAAACCATCGGATCGCTTCAGGTTCCACTGGCGCAGGCGCATGACTACGTCAGAGCACCGTGACGATCCGGTTTGCTCTCGTCCGCCTAAGCATTCGCTTTGAGGGTTCATCATACAGGACGTCAGAAGTTGCGCCCCTGATGAGGTTGGTAAGCCAGCCCCGCATAAGTTTGTTCAGTTCAGGGCCGATGAAAAGGAAACGATATCGGCGCGATTGTTGGCCGAAACATTCCCAACAAATCTCATGCATGCAGGTGTGTTTCTAGCTGGCTTCTAGCTGAAGAATAATCGTTCGGGGCGCGTGGATCGGAATGGGGGCTTTTGTATTGTATTTAAATGGAAAAACATGGAGCGGGTGAAGGGAATCGAACCCTCGTCGTCAGCTTGGGAAGCTGCTGCTCTACCATTGAGCTACACCCGCGCGCCGAAAGGTATTTGAGCCCGTTTTGGACCCGGCGCAAGAGGGCTGGGCATGCCGCTGGCGCCCGGGGCCGGAAGCGGATAGAAGACGGGCCATGAACGGATTTCTAGCAGTCGCGGCAGGCGGCGCCCTTGGCGCAGCCATGCGCCATGGAGTGGGCCAGTTTACTGTGCGCCACATGCCTGATCATTGGCCGTATGGCACCTTTGCCGTGAACATTATCGGCAGCTTTTTCATGGGGTTTCTGATCAGCTGGCTTGCGTTTCGCGGGCAGGGCGGCCCGCAGGAGCTCCGGCTGTTCCTGGCGACTGGACTGCTGGGCGGGTTCACCACCTTTTCTGCCTTCTCGCTTGAAGTTGCCAATTTTGTCCGCGCTGGCGACATGTCCCGTGCGGTCGCCTATGCGGCCTTGTCTGTCGCGTTGGGTCTCGTCGCGCTTTTCATCGGCCTCTGGCTGGCCCGGAAGGTGTTTGCATGAGCGGACAGATCGTCACCGAAACCGTCACCTCCAAGGAGGAAGGCACGCGTCTTGATCGCTGGATCAAGCGCCGCGTGCAGCTGACTCAGGGCCAGGTAGAGAAGATGCTCCGTACCGGGCAGATCCGCGTGGATGGCGCGCGGGCGAAGTCCAACACCCGCCTTTCCGCCGGCATGCAGGTTCGGCTACCGATCCTGAGCACCGATGAGGCACGCCCGGCGCCTGACAAGACGGCGAAACTGTCAAAGGAAGACCGTGACTTTCTGCGTGAAATCACGCTCTACGAAGACGACGACATGATTGCCCTCAACAAGCCCGCCGGTCTCGCTGTGCAGGGCGGTTCCGGGCAGGGCAAGCACATTGACGGCATGCTAGCGTCTCTGAGCGATGGCACGCACCGGCCGGTGCTGGTCCACCGGCTGGACAAGGATACGTCCGGCGTTCTTCTGGTGGCGAAACATCCGGCGTCTGCTGCGCGGCTCGCCGAACTCTTCCGCAGCCGCGACATGGACAAGGTCTACTGGGCTGTCACCGTCGCTGTGCCGAACCCGCCATTCGGACAGATCCGTTGCTGGATGGTGAAGGGCGTGCCTGACGAGCATGAAGAGGACGGATACCGCGTTGTGAACCCGAAGACGCGCGGACGCCGGGACTCCGATCGCGAACGCATGTTCCGCTCCGCCCAGGGCGTGGAAGGCGCGCGCCATTCCATTACCGATTATGCGGTGATCTCGACGGCTGGTCAGCGCGCGGCGTGGGTTGCTTTGAAACCCCTGACCGGGCGCATGCACCAGCTGCGTTTCCACATGCTGGAAATGAACACTTCGATCCTGGGCGATTTCAAATACCAGTGCCGCCGGGAGGTTCCGCAGGGGCTCGCGCCGGGGCTGCACCTGCACGCGCGTGCGTTGATCATTCCTCGCCCCAACGCCAAGCCGCTTCAGATCGTTGCGCCTTTGCCGCCTCACATGAAGCAGACGTTCGAGGCGCTCGGCTTCCTTGAGCAGGAAGCGGGCAAGGATCCGCTCGCGCCCTTTGTCTGATGTCTGGAAGCCATGACTGACCTGCGCCTTGCCATCTGGGATGTCGACGGAACGCTGGTCGACAGCCGTGAGACGATCCACAATGTGATGGTGGAAGCCTTCCGGCAGTCCGGTTTAGTGCCCCCGGAATATGACGATACACGCCGGATCGTCGGTCTTAGTCTGCACGAAGCATGCGCCCAGCTGGCGCCGGGTGCCTCGGTGGATGAGATCGAGCGGCTCGTCACGGACTACCGGAATACGTGGGTACGCGCCCGCGCCCGTCCGGATTTTAAGCAGCCGCTCTATGATGGCGCGCTCGAAACGCTGGAAGCCCTGCGCGATGAAGGCTGGCTGATCGCCATGGCGACGGGCAAGACACGGGCAGGCATCGCAAGCCTGTTCAAACTGCACCAGCTGGAACATTTCTTCGACACGATCTGGTGCGCCGATGACGGTCCGGGCAAACCTCATCCCCATATGGTGCTGCAGGCGATGGATGCGCTCGGAATGGAGCCAGACGCGAGCCTGATGATCGGGGATGCCATCCACGATATCGCCATGGGCCGCGCCGCTGGCGTTCGGTCGCTTGGCGTCAGCTGGGGATTCGGGGCCGCCCACGAGCTGGAAGAGGCCGGTGCACATGAGGTGCACCATGAATTCCGCACACTACGCGAGAGCGTCATGAATTTCAGGTCCGTTGCCGCAGGGGGACAGCAAGGGGCGTAGTTGTCTCTTGGAAACAAGGCCTGCGCGGCGTACATGCGCACCCATGACGAATACTCCTTCTCACAAGCCCAAGCGCTTCTATAAAGACGCCGCTGCCGAGCAGATGCCCGGTGGCTGGACCGTTGCCCTCGACGGGCGCACCATTAAGACGCCCGCCCGCGCAGCGCTTTGCCTGCCCAGCCAGCGCCTCGCCCGGGCCATTGCCGCCGAGTGGAATGAACAAGGCGACATTATCGACCTTGCCGCCATGCACCTGACGCGCCTGGCCAATGTCGCCATCGACCGTACGCCTGAAGCGCGTGAGGAAATGGCCGACGAACTTGCTCGGTATTGCGAGACCGACCTGCTGTGCCACATCGCGGAAGGCCCCGAAGAACTGGTCGAACGCGAGGAAGCCTATTGGCGCCCGGTGCGCGAATGGGCGGGTCAGGAACTCGATATTCTTCTAGTGCCTGTTGAAGGCCTGCTGGCATCACCACAGCCCGATGCCTCATTGGAGGCCGCGCGCCAGGTCGCGCTGGAGATGGATGATTTCCGTCTCACCGGAACACTCTTCGGCTGTGGCCTGTTCAGCTCGGCCTTGCTGGCTCTGGCTGTTGCCGAAGGCCAGCTCTCGGCAGCCGACGCGTTTGAAGTGTCCCGCGTCGATGAGGCTTGGCAGATCGAGCAGTGGGGGGAAGACGAAGAAGCGAAAGCCGCCACCGAAGCCCGTCGCAAGGAAGCCCGCGCGCTGGAAGCATGGATGCGAGGGCTCCGCTGAGCCACAAAAAGAATGAATTAAACTGCATGGGAGGAAAACATGGCGGAGAATGGTTACGTAGACAGCAAGGTGATCGTCGTGACTGGGGGCGGCGGTGGCTTCGGGCGCCTGATTTCTCAACAAGCCGGTGAACGCGGTGCGCGCATGGTCTGCGCGGATATCAATATTGAGGCGGCCGAGGAAACGGCCGGGTTGGTCCGTTCCGCTGGTGGAGAAGCTGTTGCGGTCAAAGCAGATGTGACGTCTGCGGAGGATATGGTAGCTCTGGCAGAGAAGGCGGTAGAAACCTTCGGCCAGATTGATGTGATGATCAACAATGCCGGGATCATGCCACTCGCTTTCTTCGCCGATCACAAGGAGGCGATGGGCGCCTGGCATCGTTGCATCGATATCAACTTCCGGGGTGTGCTGAACGGCATGGTGGCCGTGCACGACCAGATGCTGTCGCAGGGGCGCGGGCACATCATCAATATCTCGTCGATCTACGGGAATTTTCCGGTCGTGGGCGCCGGTGTCTATGGCGCGACAAAAGCGGCGGTCAATTTCCTCTCGGAATCGATGCGCATGGAGTCACGCGGGCGGATCAAGGTCACGATTGTGAAACCGACGGGGGTGCCCGGTACCGGTCTCGGTGCGGGCGTCATCAATACCGAAGCTGTCATCGGAATTGTGGGCCAGAACATGGTCGAATTCAGTACGGCTCTGGGTGCATTGCGTGAAGGCAAACTCGACAGACTGGCGCTCGACCCGGAAAACATCGACTATCTCGTCCTCGATCCGGCCTTCATCGCGCGCGAAGTCCTGCACGCGATTGATCAGCCGTGGGGCGTATCAGTTGGCGAGGTCACCGTCCGCGCTTCCGGCGATCACTACGTGCTCTGAGCGTCCGGTTATACGATGTTCTGGGCTAGATTGGCGGCCGTGAAATTGCCGAGGTTCGGCAGCGCAGCCGCCAGTTCATTATCATTCAATCCGAACCACCGGCCCAGGGGTTCCGCAAACTGTTCAACGGATGTCGTCGGGATCAGGCGGCCATTGTCGGAATCCTGCACATGCCCGAGCTCCATAGGTGGAACTTCGCCATAGATGTTCTGGCCTTGCACCGCACCGCCGACGACCATGTGATGTGAGCCCCAACCATGATCCGTTCCGTCGCCATTCGCTGATAGCGTACGCCCGAATTCGGAGGCAGTGAATGTTGTCACGCTGTTTGCGATACCAAGCTCCTGCATGGCTGTGTGGAATGCTGTGATTGAAGCAGAGACATCCGAGAGTCGCGCAGGGAGATCGGCTGACTGACTCGAGTGTGTGTCAAATCCGCCTATGCCTGCATAGAATACCTGTCGGCGTACGGACAAACTATCCCGGATGGCGATCGTATTCGCAATGGAGCGTAGCTGCGCGCCCAGATAAGATCGCGGAAACTGTGTTGAAATTGGAATGAGGTTCGCGACCGCCTGATTGTAGGATTCGTTGAGCACCACGGACTTGTCCGCAATCTGGGCGATGTCGCGTCCGATCAGGTTGCTTCCATTGAATTCTGCAGCTGTGAAGTGGCGGCGCAACAGATTTGAAATGCCGTCGTCATTGTACTCTGACAGCAGGTAGATTTCTGGCGCGCCATCGAGACCGATCTGGTAGGGCAGCACGTCCTGTCCGGTCAGGAACAACTCGTTCCCCACTGATGTGATCGTGCTGAATTCCCGGTTGATGTTTGCTCCGGATGCGACAGCTGCATCTGCGAAGCGGCCGCCCCATCCGAACTGGGCGCCCTCGGGTGCGCTGGCTGACCAGGTAGACTGCTGATCATTATGCGAGAAAAGCTGCTTGGGTACGGGCACCGACCCATCTCGCCATTGCGTTTTGTTCAATGGCCTTATCAATGGCCCGGTGTTGGCGACAAAGGCCATATCACCCGACTGAAACAGGCCTTGCAGCCCACTCATTTCTGGCGGCATGGCAAATTGACGTCCGCCGAGGTCTGCAGAATTTGCTGGCGTGAGTGGCAGCAGGCTGCTGCGGTCACGGCTTGCACCATAACTTGCGAGCAATGAAGATCTGATGTTCCGGAACTGGTCATATGATGTCTGGTCATAAGGCAGCAGCACATCGTGCGTATCACACCCACCCCACATGAAAACACAGACCAGTGCTTTGTAATCCGTGACCTCTGCTGCATTTGCCGCCTGAAACCCGCGCATCGCGCTTCCGAGGGTCGTCAGCGTTGCTGTGCTCAGCGCGCCAGCGCCGATGCCTTTGAGGAGATGTCTCCGGGAAATACTCATATCCATCACCTAACGTTGCACGAGATATTCTGGGGACGTCATAACCATCAGGACGGCTGTGCCGATCCGCTCTAGCGGTCCGTCATACCGGTAAATGTTCTCATTCGTCAGCGGTATGGCGTCGATTGCCTGTACGATGTTATTCTTGGTTGCATCAGTAAGTTGGCTTGATGCGAGCAATGTATCGAGATGATCGACAAGCGCAGCGGGGTCGTTCGCAAGCGCACGCTCTTCTGTGTAGTCTGGAATGAAGCTGGTGCTATGCGCTTGATTCCCTTGAAGGGCTTTCGCAAAAGTGAAGTGCGCCATGAAGTTGGCGTAGCCGACGAGCGTGGAGCTGTTTGTGATTTGAAGTTCCGGAACGGTCATTCCGGCGGCGCCGGACTCGCTGCCTGGAGGAACATATCCCGGGCGATAAAAGTTGAACACAGATGCGGCCTGATACGGAATCTGGCCAAGCGTCATGTCTGTCGTTTCGTCGTACGGATTGAACGAATCTTCAGGGGTAACGGCTGAGGCATCAAAAGCGCGAGCCCATTGGGCGAACCGGATCGCAGGCTCCCGGACTTTTCCGAATGTATCAAACGCCAGCATCTCATCGGACCTGGCTTCGGCGTCCATGAGAATTGCTGCGACCATCGCCTCCATCGAGCCGCGACGCCCATCACCAACACTCGTGCCGTCCGGAAGCGTATACTGGCCCGTCTCAAATGCTGTCGCGACGCGTCCCACATAGGCAGGTGAAGGGTTGCTGGTGACAAGTCGCTGGATCATCTGGCGGCTGAGGAATGGGCCCATGTTGGGATGCTGGAACAACGTATCCAGAGCAATTTTTATGCTCTCTTCTCCGCTTGTCCCGGCGGGGATGGTCGTGCCGAGGAAGGTTTTTTCCGAAGAAGAGTGATAGGCCGGATACACGACGAGTGGCCGCGCCTCATACGCCTGTGGAATCCCTGTGTTGTATTGATCGAAGTCGCCTGTGTCCGGAGCCAGTCCCGTGAAGACCTTCGCCAGTCCGGAAACATCGTCATTGTCGAAGGTTGGAATGGGTTGACCATCTGCGCCGAGCTTGAGGGTGCCATCATGATTCAATTCGTTCAGGCCGATGGTGAACAATTGCATGATTTCCCGCGCATAGTTCTCATCAGGCATTCGGTGCGAATAGGGATCTTCCTTCTGGTTTCTGAAGTAGGTCAGATAATACGCCATGGCCGGAGAATAGGTGATTTCCTCCAGCAGCTCCCTGTAGTTGCCGAATGCGTTGCGGGTCAGAATGTCCTGATAATAGGCGACCGTAATCGGACGCCGGAAAGTCGAGCTTGAGGAGTCATGATGCGAAACAACGATGATTTGCGACAAAGCGAAGGTGACGCGCTGGCGAAGCTGATCGTCACCTGTAATGGCGTTGATCCAGAATGAGTGCGTGGGGCCTTCCGCACCTCTGTCATTGACCAGGCCTTCATCTCCTCTTGAGCCTGGTACCTCCAGAAAATTCGTCACCCAGGCCACATTGAGGCTCGCCGGTTTGGCGAATTCATTGACCAGCCACTGCGAGGCGCTCGTGCCCGTGAATGTGTCCAGATCTTCCGTTGTCGGGCCAAATGTCGCCTGCGTCAGAAAGCGGGATGTGCTTTCCGGTGTCGAGAATCCGGAATCTCCCTGGGTCGCGGGCGGCGGGGGAGGCGGAGGAGATGCCGGCGGCGGGGACGGGGGCGGTGGAGACACCGGAGTCGCAATATCGCCGCCACTACTCGTGCCGCTTCCGCCACCTCCACCGCATGCAGTCATCAGTACCGCGAGAGAAACAGCCGTAATTTTCCAGGCCGATGATTTGTTCATGGCTCCACCATCCGTTCTGGATTGTCGGTTTATTCAACCGAATGCCTGTGTCACGGAGTTTCGTCACCTTAAAAAACGGAATGGTTCATAAAATAGCAGCTATATGCCCGTTGAGGGCGGTCACTTTCCCCTGACAGGCGAATTGTGTTCGTTTTGGGGCCGAAATAAACGGGGTTTCAACAAAATCGTCCGACAACGGGAAATGAACGCTGATTTCAGCATCGGTTCCGGTACGGCATGTTTTTCTGCAGGCATGATGAAACACGTCATGACTTCCGGAGCGGCCGCCGTTGCCTTTGCTGCGTCAGCCCTCATCGCTCTCCCGGCCTCGGCGGACAGTCCGCCGGTTCGAGCGTCAGTCGCCACCGACTTTGAAAAAAATTCCGCTCTCTTCATCGAGGTCGGGCATGGCGGCTATGATTATCGTCCGGCTGCGTACAGCTATCGCGGAGCGACGCGCGGGTATGCGCCAAATTATCGTGACCGGATGAGCCGCGAAGCGATCCAGGTTTGCCGGAGAGGCATCAGACAGGAAGCCCACAGGATGGGATTCCGAGATGTCGATTTCGACAGCCGTGCCTGGGCTCAGCCATTTGGCCGGCGTGGATACACCGTCCGCTTCCGTGAAGTGGAGTTCGAGGGCCGCCGGCACGACTTCGAAAGAAGTGTCAGCTGTACCGTCCGTCATGGCCGGGTGACGGACATTCAGGGAGTTCCGCACCGACGTGGCGGGCCTCGCTATGATGAGCGCAGGAGCCTCTGGTAGAGACCTATATTTTCCTCCGCCAGAATAGTGGAGTTTTGCGCGACGCCCCGGACCGAACATCCGGGGCGGTTTTTTAGGGGTGAGCGGCGATCTGACGGTCTTGAGGTGAGGAAACGCGGGGGGGGGGGCTCGCAATGGGCTGAGAGACTAAAAATCGGTTCCAGTTCGGCTTCCCTTACGTAATGTGGCGTGGGTGGGCCAGGAGAACATCCAGTGATCACGCGCACGTCCACGCGGTTCATCATGGGTTTGAGCCATGCCCAGCGCGGTCCATCTCACTTCTAGGGCAAGGCTGGCAGCGCCGGAAATGCTCATCATGGAGGGCTGAGTTCGCAGCGCTATGAATTGGTTGAGCGCGCCATTCGACCAGAGCCGATACTGCTGACGCAAGGGCAATCCGCGAGGGCAGCGACGAGATAGCCGACAGCATGCCCTTGCCAAGTGATGTGGTGCGACTATCAAGCACTTCAGACAAAATATATGACACTCTTTTAGCAAGGAGCCCGGGTCGGATGCAGGATGTGATCGAAGCGCTGGAGCAGAAACGGGAACAGGCACGCCTTGGTGGCGGCGAGCGGCGGATCGAAGCCCAGCACGCCAAAGGTAAGCTGACGGCCCGCGAGCGGATCTCCGTCCTGCTCGATGAAGGCAGCTTCGAGGAGTACGACATGTTCGTGGAGCACCAGTGCTCCGATTTCGGCATGGAAAACCAGCGCATCCCGGGTGACGGCGTCGTCACCGGTCAGGGCACCGTGAATGGTCGCCTCGTCTACGTCTTCTCGAAAGACTTCACCGTCTTCGGCGGCTCGCTCTCCAAGGCCCATGCCGCAAAGATCGTGAAGGTCCAGCAGGCCGCCGCCCGCGTCGGCGCCCCGGTGATCGGCATTTTCGATGCCGGCGGTGCGCGTATCCAGGAAGGCGTCGACTCGCTGGCTGGCTATGCCGACATCTTCATGGAGAACGTGCTTTCCTCCGGTGTGATCCCGCAGATTTCCGTCATCATGGGCCCGTGCGCTGGCGGTGACGTCTATTCTCCGGCCATGACGGACTTTATCTTCATGGTGAAAGACACGTCCTACATGTACGTCACCGGCCCGGACGTCGTGAAAACCGTGACGAACGAAGAGGTCACCCACGAGACACTCGGTGGTGCTTCGGTACACGCGGCCAAGTCCGGTGTGGTGGACGGTGCGTTCGAGAACGACATCGAAGCGCTGGTGCAGATGCGCCGCCTGGTCGACTTCCTGCCGGGGTCCAACCGCGAAGACCCGCCGGTCCGCGACGTGTTCGATGATATCGAACGCATCGATGAAAGCCTCGACACGCTGATCCCGCCGAACCCGAACTCGCCTTACGACATGCGCGAGCTGATCGAGAAAGTAGCCGACGAAGGCGACTTCTTCGAGATCAGCCCGAAATTCGGCGCCAACGTGCTCTGCGGCTTCGGCCGGATCGAGGGCTCCACCGTCGGCTTCGTCGCCAACCAGCCGATGACGCTGGCCGGTGTTCTGGACATCGACGCCTCCCGCAAGGCGGCGCGTTTCGTGCGCTTCTGCGACTGTTTCAACATTCCGATCGTCACCCTTGTGGACGTGCCAGGCTTCATGCCGGGCACCAAGCAGGAATATGGCGGCCTCATCAAGCATGGTGCAAAGCTGCTCTTCGCCTATGCAGAGGCCACGGTCCCGAAAGTCACCGTCATTACACGGAAGGCCTATGGCGGCGCCTATGACGTGATGAGCTCCAAGCACCTGCGCGGTGACGTCAACTATGCCTGGCCGACGGCCGAGATCGCGGTGATGGGCGCCAAGGGCGCGGTGGAAATCATCTTCCGGAAAGACATCGGCGACGCCGACAAGATCGCCGAGCACACGAAGATGTATGAAGACAACTTCGCGAACCCGTACGTGGCGGCGCGCAAGGGCTATATCGACGACATCATCATGCCGCACTCAACTCGCCGCCGCGTCGCGAAGGCCCTCCGTAGCCTGAAGAACAAGCAACTGGAAAACCCCTGGAAGAAGCACGATAACATTCCGTTGTAAGGCGGGTCACGAGGTGACGGGATAGACGAAACGCGCTCTGCAAACCCATCGGACAAGGATGCCCTGATCGGCATCCTCTACGACACGTTCAACACACGAAGCCAGGCTTTCTACTTGGCGCGCGGATATCTGGAAAAAGACCGCTATCCCGATCTGGAATGGAACAGCAATCTCACGACCCTTCTTCTTGAGAAGGGGCTGGAGAAGCAAGCATAGGGGGTGTGTTCGCGTGACCTTATCCTTCGACTTCGCTCAGAATGAGTCCCGTGTGCGGCTATAATGAAGCGCTCTTGGCTAGAGCGAAGTCGAAGCATGGGCGCGGGTTTTGGGGGCCTTAGCGCCGCTTCTTTTCTACGCCCAGCATCGTGTCGTCTTTCAGCGTGGGGCTCGCGCCTTTGGCCTTTGACTTGTCGGCCTTGGGTTTGCGGATTTCCTTGTTCGATTTCTTCTGGCCTTTGGCCATGGTCTTGATCCTTTGGGGAGAGAGCCGGGACGGGGAACCGGGCGCCCGGTGTGCGGACGTCAGGTCCGTCTGTATTTTGTCGGGAAGAACCACGCCGCATGCTTGAGCCAAATTGGGCGCAATGGCGTAGTGTTCATATGGGCCCGAATAGCCGCGATTGTAAGAGACCACCCTCCCTATACAAACTCGCCCCATACCCTACACATTCCTTCAAAATCAGGAGGAACGCGCATGACCATCACGAACACCGGAACCGATCACCTGCTGACCGCGCTGGAAGACGGCGTGCTGACGCTCACCATGAACCGGCCCGAGGCGCGCAATGCCATGTCGGGCGAGATGAATGCGGCGCTGGGCGCGGCGCTGGCGAAGGCGGAGCTGGACCCCGAGGTCCGCTGCATCGTACTGACCGGGGCGGGCAAGGGCTTCTGCGCGGGCGGCGATGTGAAGGGCATGAACGCGCGCAACACCGGCGGCGGGCGCGAGACCACGATCGACGAGGCGATCCACACTCAGCGCGTCAATCAGCGTGCCACCTCCGGCAAGCTCTACACCATTCCGAAGCCGACCCTTGCGGCCCTGCCGGGCGCGGCGGCCGGGGCGGGGCTGGCCCTCGCGCTCGCTTGCGACATGCGCATCATGTCGCGTAACGCCATCATGACCACGGCCTTCGCGCGCGTCGGCTTTTCCGGCGATTATGGCGGCACCTTCTTCCTCAGCCAGCTGGTTGGCCAGGCGAAGGCACGCCAGCTCTATTTCCTGTCAGAGCGTGTGTCCGCCGACGAAGCCCTCGCCCTCGGCCTCACCAACTGGGTGTGCGAGCCGGACGAGCTGGCGGAGCAGACGATGAGCATTGCCCGGCGCCTCGGCTCCGGCCCGTCGGTCGCCTATCGCTACATGAAGGAAAACCTCAACCGGGCCATGTCGTCCGGCGACGTGTTCGAGTGCATGGATCTGGAAGCCACACACCATGTCCACTGCGCCGCGACGGAAGACCACCGCAACGCCACCAAAGCCTTCGTAGAAAAGCGGGAGCCCGTGTTCCGGGGACGGTAACAGACCTTGATGCATGGCCTCACGGGCGCCAAATGCCGCAGAGAGGGGCTGCTCATGAAAACCGCCATTATCGGAGACGTGCATGGTGCATTGGCGCCGCTACTGGCGCTGATTACGAAGCTGGCGCTTGGTGCGGGGGACCGGTTGGTCTTTGTGGGCGACCTTGTCGACAAGGGGCCGGAGCCGGCAGGCGTAGTCCGCTTCGTCCGCCAGCTGAGCGAGACAGCGCCCTATGAGGTGATCCTCATTGAGGGCAATCATGAAGACCGCCACCGCCGCTATCACATCAACACGGCCGAGCGCCCGAAAGTGGCGCGGGAGATGGCCGCCGACGCGCCGGAGCTGCCCGCGCTGGATGCAGAGCTTTTGGAAGCGGACCGGGCCTTCCTGGCCACGGCGATACCCTTCCTGCGCTTGCCGGAATGGGGTGCATTGGTCGTGCATGGCGGCATCCCTGGAACGCAGCGCAGCTTTCCCGAAACTGTGGAACTTGCCAGCCGCTGGCATGGGCGCCGCGGTAAGGCCTTCCGGAAAATCCTCCGGACCCGGTATGTCTCCGCAGAGACGGGGAAGTATCTCGCGCTCGGCCACAACAAGCCGGGCGACCCATTCTGGGCCGATGTCTATGATGGCCGGTTCGGCCATGTCATTTTCGGTCATCAGCCCTGGCTGGATGGCCCGGCCTGTTTTGCCAATGCCACCGGCATCGATACAGCGGCGGTCCATGGTGGCCGCCTGACGGCGCTCATCCTGCCGGAAGAGGGCGAGCCTTATTTCGAAAGCGTGCCGGGAATCGACTATGCGCCCAGCAAGACCAGCGACTGGCCGGATCACCCGGGCGGGGAGCTGACACTCGCCCGCCCGTGACCCCCTCCGTCTGGCAGCGTCCCCTGCCTAGTGGGTATAAATCGGTATCGCTTCCGAGCGTGATACATGGGTCGGCAATGGGATGAGGCCAGCCAATGGAGACGTAAATTCGGCTGTGGCGCTAAGGATTCGCCAGTTCTGGCCATCCACTGTCTTGTTGGTAACGACGAACTGTGTGGAAGCGCAATTCGTCATCGTATATCGCTCGCAATAGGTTGCCTTCACGATGCTTTCGGGCGTTGACGGATCAACCATCCAGAGGCGCGCAGAATTGGCGAGCGCCGAGTCCATCGAATTATTGATGAACATGAACCGGCCCGTTTCGATAACGCCGAATATCATCAGGATAAGCATGGGCGACACAATGGCAAACTCGACTGCCGTTACACCGCGGCAATCTTTCAAGAGGTTCCGTAGACGCATCAGAAGACCCTCACTTCCACATCTTTCTGGATTTTTGGAGTGCCCGTCAGTTCGGCATTGCTGAAGACTCTGAGATTGATTTCGACGAATTCTTCGGCGGCCCGTCCATCGCTGCAATTCACTGATGTTGTGTCTGCGCCGTCGCATCGCAGTGAGCGCTTCACGTTGACGCGTGAACGGTATTTCGTACTGTTCAGGGCTTGATAGACGACATTCTGGATAGCGCTTGTGTCGCGCACATCCGACATGGCGGCATGTGCGCCCGCTCGGATCGCTTCCTGTGCGTCACCATGTTCCTTGATGGAAATGCCATAGGTGATGATCCCCAGCAGGAGCAGCACAAAAAGCGGAGCGGTCAGTGCAAATTCGACTGCGGCGATTCCTCTGATACTCCGGCTCCATTGCAGGCGCACCAGATTGAGTTTGGTCAGTTTGCTCATTCGACTAGCCTCACACGTCCATAGAATTCGATTCCGTTGGTGCCACTGCTGTCGCAGGAAATGCCGGCGCCTGACGTGCCGGTCAGTTCCAGCGTCCTGGCAATGAATTGGGTGCATCCGGCCGCTGCCGAATTGGAGCCCGCTACGACCAGGTGATCATTCGGCATGTAGACGGCGCCTTCAAACTGGGAACTGGCCGAGCCGCTGAATGTGTGGGTTAGTTGCGGGCCGGACCGGTCGGCAAAGAAAAGCAGGCCGGAATAGGTTCCGCTTGTCGGCGCCGAGATATCGACGTCAGCGCTGCCGTCGATGATGAGACGGGCCCCATTGGTCAGGAAGAAGGTGACGCCGGATCCGTTCAGTTTGGATGTGGATGTCAACGACAGGTCGCCGCCATCAATGATGTAGAGTCCCGGCGCCAGGTTCACGGTGCGCTTCACGGTCATGCCGCAATACCGGCCTGACGTGATGTAATAGGTCGAGCTTGGGCTGCCATCGAACAGGTTCGGGGTTTTACAGGGACCGGTAACGGTCGGCTCCGGCACGTTGGCGTAGGGGTCTTTGATCGGTGGGATTCGTTCCCTCGGATAGGAGCAACTTGTCAGATCCATTCCCGATGTAGTGGCCGATACACCGCCCACCGCCCCGGCACATGCTGCAGACAAATTGCTGGAGCCGGACTGGGTAAAGGCGCTGCCGGACGTCGAGTTCGCCACAACGCTACATCCTTTCAGCGTGACGTCCGCCGTGCCGGTGATGTTGACGGTGCCCGAGCCGCTTGGGTCCAGCGCCAGCATGCAAGCTTCGCCCAGTTCTTCCGGGCTGGCAGTGCCGCCGGCTCCGATGTCCACGTCGCTGCTGAGAAAGAGTGCGGTGAACATGCGCGGCCACTTTTCAGACACGGAAACCCGCACGGCTTTTTTTTCCGGCATAGGCGCCTGATTTTGGAGGCCACTCTGCGACATAAGTCCCGATGTCTCCACGGAAGCCGTTGATGGCAAGCGACTCTTCAATCGCCCCGGTGACGTCGATACCGTTCTCGTCACCTTCCATGAGTTCCAGCGTGCCGGCATAGGCCGCGGCATCTGCTTGCTGTTGCACCAAGCGGTGCCTGTAGGTCCAGAATGCCGCCTCCGTCCCAAACGCAGCGCTGGTTACAAGAACCGGCAGGGTGACGGCAACGACAATCGCCGTGGCGCCTTTTTTGCTCGACCAAAATAATCTGACGAATTCCAGCATGATTTTTGCATTCCGCCTCAACTCCGCGCCCGATTCAGACGCGATCGGCTTTCGCGCCCGTTAATGCGAAAGCGTGAATCAATCCGACCACGGAAAATAAGCGCTAACCCTAATACTTCGTCCAAACGCCTCGTGCGCTCTTGGCGGGAAAATGGAGCCCCAGTATTTGCGGGGGAATTCGTATCCCTGCGAGACAATCGGGGGGGGCGTCCCCTTGATTGGTGTGTGGCGTTCACCGGCACACTCGCATTCCTTCCCGCAGGCACTGCAGGAAAGATTAATTTCAGCCGTGCAGGCTGGGCCTGTCCCGTCCCGGGACCGTCATTGGAGTAATTATGAGATTTCGTCGCGGGAGCAACGATTCAGGTTTAAACCAGAGCTGAAATCGGGATCATCGATCCAGAAATAATATTTTCGCAGATAAATGCTTTTTGCCAGTTTTATGTGAGGCAAATTTTTTCCGGCGAGGCTTCAGCGGAAGACGATCTGGCGTAAAATATCATTGATTCGCGGGCAGTACGGTTTGGCTGCGTTCAAACTGTTCTTTGTGGCGGATGGTGCTGATGCCTGTTCTTAAGCGCATATTCGGGATGGATCAGCGTGTGGTGCCTTCCTGGCCTGCCTCGGTTGATCCGTTCGGCAGAGTGGTCCACCGCCACCAGAATGAGTTCGCTTCACTTGAATATCTGGTCGATGGCGCCCCCGAATTACGCCCGCTCGTCATTCTGCAGTCGCTCGACCTTTGCTGCTGGCCGACGGGACTGTTCTGCCGCACAGCGAAAGCGGCGGGCTTTAGGGTCATCTCGATTCGGCGCCCGGGCTTTGGCGCCAATTCGCCACTGACCGACCGGGAGGCGCAAACTGGCCTGATCCGGAGTTTTCTTGAGGAAATGAATCTTGAGAACGTGGTGCTGGTTGGAATCGGCTGTTCGAATCCGATTTGCGAGCGCGTCACCCTGTCAGGAGATTCGCGAGTCGCCTTCACTGTCTTCTCCAATTGCGGCTTCAATTATGAGCAGATGGGCGAATTCCAGCCGGAATGGATGGCCAAGGCCCTCGAGCAGGCGCTTACCAGCCCAGCAGGCGGGCAGCTGTCCCTGATGGCGCTGAAGAGTTCCTGGGGCGTCTTCGGGCAGACCTGGGTCTTTGAGAATCTCTGGCGCAAGAGCATTGGCGACATCGCATTTCTTCGGAACAATCCTGAACTGATGTCGGAATCCATCTCCATGCTTCAGACGCGGCTGGATGTGCCGACTTTTACGTTTGAGCTCGGTAATGCCCTGAAGGAAGACCCGATTTTGTCGGATGGCTGTTTCAGGGATACGCCGGCGATGGTCATTTCAGGCATCGAAACCACGGGCAGCTGGAAGACCGGTATCGAGCGCGAGGCGGATCGGCTGGGACTGCCGCCCGTCGCCTACCTGACGTCTGGCGACATGTCGGTGATCTACCAGTCTGCCGATGAGTTCTTTTCGGTTCTGGCCGACGCGCTCTGATCAACATTACGAATTGCACATAACGCGGGATGGTTTACCGCCCGTTCACCACTGCGGCGCATTCTGCGGACAGTTAATTTTTTTGCCCGTATTGTTAATGAGGATGCGTTATGGCGAAGAACACTGTGCGCTGGGGCGCAGATGTCGGTTGTCAAACCAAGGTGAAGCCGCTTGAGCTTCCCAATGACCTGGCCGACCACGGCCTGAAAGGCAAACGAGCCAAAGGCGAGCTGGGAATCAGCCGCCAGATGACCCGCAAGGATGCAAAAGCCGATGCCCAGGACGGCCTGCCGGTGTCCGAGGCCATCACACAGGATCAGTGGAGCGAGCGAGAGCAGATGATCGCCGAGCGTGCCGAGGAAGTGCGCCGCGGTCTCAGCACCTGGATGTCCACAGCGTCTGCATCTGTCCGCAACTATATTGCCGACTATACGCCGATCGACATTCATCCCGATCAGCTGCGCGAAGCCATTAAGTCGGAAGAAAACGAGTATCGTCACTATGAGACCGACGATACCGCAGACGCCAAGGAAACGCATTCCGCTGCGATCATTGAACTGCAGCAGTTCCGTGCCCGTCATGGCGACCGGATCGGTGACCGCACACCGGACATCAAGAAGAACGTCGAGCAGGCGATCGCGATTCTCGTCTTCATCATGATCCTGGAAGGCGGCTTCAACGCCCTCCTGTTCAAGGATGCCCAGTCCAATGGCCTGATCGGCGGCATGATGATCGCCTTTGGCGTCAGCGCCGTGAACGTCTGCCTCGGTGTGACCGCCGGCTTCTTCGGCCTGCGTTATGCGCTGAACAGCCCCAGCATCATCAAGAAGGTGATTGGCGGAACGGTCGCGACCGTCTGCATCATTTCCGGCATCCTGCTGAACTTCTTCGTGGCGCACTTCCGCGACGCTGTCGAAACCGGCCTGCACAGCACGGAGGCCGATGCCGGGCTGGGAACCTTCTCCCTGTTCTCGATTTCGCCGTCTGAAGTGTTTGTATCGATGTTCCCGAACATCGTCGGCCTCGACAGCTTCATCGCCCTCGGCCTGTTGTTCATGGGGCTGACGGTCTTCGGCCTTGCCATCTATGAAGGCTATGACCGCATTTCTGACCGCTACCCAGGCTATGGCCGTGTGTGGCGCAAGGAACGCAAGGCGTATGAGCGCCGTCAGGCGGTCCGCAATGCCGTTCGCGACGACCTGTCGGACTATTTCACGCACTGCCGCCAGTGGTTCGAGACGCAGCAGTCGCGCCATGTCGCTGCCAAGCGCGAAATCGAAAAGGCGATGAACCTGCTGGATGCCCGGCGTGACTTTGCCATCGCGATTGCCTCGCGCGCCGCCGACCAGGAGCGCAGCCTGAAAGTCGCGTACCGCCAGGCGCACCGGCGCGCCCGCAATGCCAACCGTGACCGCCTTGGCGATCAGGCGGCTTGTCCGGCCTATTTCGACGAGATCGTCACGCCGCAGCTGCCGTCCTACGACATGGCCAAGGAGCGGGAACAGGCACAGACAGCGATGAAGACCATCGACAACAACATCACGGCCCTGAATATCTGCCGGGAATGGCTGGAGCAGCACATCCAGCACGTTCAGCAGGGGCTGTCGTCCATCGAGAAGAAAGTTGCTGAAGAAATCGGCAAGGTCCGTGAGGTCAAGCAGGTCAAGGGTTCCACCCATGTGCCTGTTGATCAGGCCCGCCGCGCCTGAGGAGATAGCTGGTCATGGCAAGACGCAGGAGTACTCGTGGTCCCTGGTTCTGGCGTGGCACCATCGGTGCCATGCTGACCGGCGTGTTCGGCCTGTTCGCACTGGTCGCTTTCAGCCAGCCGCCAGCCGTGGCGCCTGACACCAGCTGCCGCCTGGACCACAAGGACCCGGCGCATACGATCCTTCTGATCGACCAGTCGGATCCGTTCAATCCGAACGACATGGATTGGGTGCGTGAACTGGTGAACGACGAGGCCCGGTCATTGCCGAAGTTTGGCAAGCTGAGCGTGATGGTTCCTAACGCAGCCGATCCTTACAATCCGAAAGTTCTGTACACGTCCTGCTCTCCGGGAAGCGCCGCCGCCGCCAACCCGATCACACAGAACCCGAAGATGATCGAACAGGCCTGGCAGAAGAAATTTTACCAGCCGCTGGTCGGCACGGTGGAAGAGGCGCTGATGGACAAGGAACAGCCGAGCTCCCCGTTGAGCGAAGCGATCTATTCCATCTCCGATCGGGCAGACTTCCAGCCGCAACAGGCCGGGCGCCGGGTCGTGCTGGTGTCAGACCTGATGCAGCATTCCGGCGGCTTCTCCTTCTACAAGATGGGCGCCGACTATGACGCCTATCTGGATTCGGAGCTGGCCGAGACGAAGCCGAAGCTCGAAGGCGTCGACGTCGTCGCCCGCGTCGTGCCGCGCCAGATCTACGACCTGCCGGTCGCGGACGTAAAGGGCTTCTGGCGCGCCTATTTCAACGATGCTGGCGCGACCTACGGGTCTGTGAACTAGTCTTCAAAAACCCCGATCACGGGCACATGGTCTGACGGTTTGTCCAGGCTGCGGGCCTTGCGGTAGATTTCGACGGACTGGAGCCGGTCGGCCGCCTGCGGGGAGACCAGCAAATGGTCGATCCGGATGCCGTGATCCTTCTGGAAAGCGCCGCCCTGATAGTCCCAGAATGTGTACTGGTGGGCGCGGCCGTCGGTGATTTCGAACGCATCCGCCATGCCGAGGTTCTTGATCCGGCGGAAGGCTTCACGCGTTTCGGGCAGGGCGAGGGCGTCATCGGCCCATTTGGTCTCGTCCCAGCAATCCACCGCCGTCGGGATCGTGTTGTAGTCACCGCAGAGGATATAAGGCTCTTCAGCCTTTAGGCGCTCGCGGGCATGATCCAGCAGGCAGGCCATCCATTCGAGCTTGTAGTCGAATTTCGGGCCCGGCGCCGGGTTGCCGTTCGGCAAGTAGAGCCCGCCGACCCGCACCGGCCGGTCGGCCATGACCAGCGCTTGGATGAAGCGGGCCTGGTCGTCCTTCATAGTGGAGAGGCCTTTCGTCACATCCTCCAGCGGATATTTCGAGAGAATGGCCACGCCATTATAGGATTTCTGGCCCAGCACGGCGCAGTTCCAGCCAGCTTCTTCCAGTTCCATATAGGGGAAGGCGTCCGTCTCGCACTTCAGTTCCTGAAGGCAGACGACATCACAATCGATGTTCTGCAGCACTTCCTGCACAGTCGGGAAGCGCGCTTTGATCGAATTGACGTTCCATGTGGCAATACGCATGCGCTGACCTTTAAGCAGCTTCGCCCCATTGTTCCAGCCAGTTCCGGCCCTTATACTCCCGGAAACTTCAAGGAGACCCCCGGCATGGCCCCCAGCTGGATTCAAATGCTGATCGTTGTGATCGTCGCGCTGCTGCTGTTTGGCGGCCGGGGCCGGATTTCCGGTATCATGACCGATATGGCGAAAGGCATCGGCGCCTTCCGCAAGGGCCTCAAGGATGAGGACGAACCCAAGGCGGTCGACAAGGAAGACATGGTCGATGTCACGCCCCAGAAGGACGAAACCAAGGCTTCGTCCTGAACCCTGACGGAGGGCGCACCCCATGCTGCCCGGACTCGGTTTTACCGAACTTATGGTGCTGGCCGTTGCGGCCCTGATCATCGTGGGTCCCAAGGACCTGCCGATGATGATGCGCCGTCTTGGCCAGTTTGTGGGCAAAGGCCGCGCCATGGCGCGCGAGTTCCAGGCCGCCTTTGACGACATCGCCCGCCAGAGCGAACTCGAAGACCTGCGCAAGGAAATCGAGGAATTGAAGATTTCCAATTCGCTGAAGCAGGCGACGAGCGACCTGTCCGACTATGAGAAGGACGTCAACTCCGCCGTCATGGCGCAGTCGCGGTCGGAGGCGGCGGCGAAGCTGGCCGAGCAGATATCTCCGGAAATGCCAGAGTCCAAACCGGAGTCAAAGAGTGAGGCGAAATCCGAACCTGATACCAAGCCCGAAACCGGCCCCGCCCCTGAGCCGAAGGGGGATCCGGCATGACGCACACGCCCCCCAAGGACGAGCAGCCTGAAATCCTGGAAGACGAGGTCGAGACCTCCCGCGCGCCGCTGCTGGAACATCTGACCGAACTACGCTCCCGCCTGATCTGGAGCCTTCTGGCCCTGGCGGTGGCGACGATCGGCTGTTTCTTCTTCGCGCAGGACATCTACGAGTTCCTGCTGGATCCGTTCGCCCGCATGGCGCAGGAGATCCGCGGTGCGAAACTGGACTTCATCTACACCGCGCCGATGGAGTTCTTCTTCGCCAAGCTGAAGCTCGCCCTGTTTGCGGGCATCTTCGTGGCATTCCCCTTTGTCGCCTGGCAGGTCTACGCCTTCGTGGCACCGGGCCTCTACAAGAATGAGCGCGGCGCCTTCTGGCCATACCTGGTTCTGGCGCCGATTCTGTTCTCCTCCGGTGCGGCTTTCGTCTATTACGTCATGTTGCCGATGCTGGCGCGTTTCACCGTGGGCATGGAGCTGACCGACAGCGAGGTCGCAAACATCACCATGTTGCCCAGGGTGGCGGATTACCTGTCACTCGTCATGGCGCTGATGCTGGCGTTCGGCATTTCGTTCCAGCTGCCGCTGATCCTGACCCTGCTCGGCAAGATCGGGGTCGTCAGCTCTGAAGGCCTGTCCAAAGGGCGGAAGTTTGCGGTTGTCGGCATTCTAGCATTTTCGGCACTGTTCACGCCTCCGGATGCAATCTCGCAGATCCTGCTGGCGGCGCCCGTGCTGTTCCTCTATGAGGTCGGCATTCTGAGCGTGAAGTTGATTGAGAAAAAAGAAGCTGAGCGCGAGGCTACTTCCGCAGCGGAATGACCGCTTCGCTGTGCGGCGCTGTTGAAATGACTGCGCGGATGTAGAACCTTACAAATGAGCCTGGCCTTGAGAAGCAAGGAGTAGTCTGTGGCGCGCCTGAAGAGCGTACTGCTCGTGGATTTTGACAATATTTTCGCCGCTACGGGCATGGCCATGGTCGACACGTTGCCGAAATGGCTTCTGTGGCTGACCGATGGTGCGCTGTCGGAGAAGGGACTCCGCCGCAAATTCGTGTCCAAGCGGGTCTATTGGAACAGTCAGTATGACGTGCACCGCGAAGCCTTTCAGGCGGCGGGCTTCGAAACGTTCGACTGCCGGGCCCATGCCAAGACGAAGATCGCCTCGGGCAAGTCCTCGGCCGACATTGTCATGACCATGGATGCCATTGAGCTGCACCACACGATGCGCGGTATCGATGAAATGGTCATCCTGACCACCGATTCCGATTTCGTGCCCGTGGTAAACCGCCTCCAGCTGGCAGGCCTGCGCGTTGTCACGGCGGGCAAGGAAACCGACCCGACCTATCAGCTCTACTCCGAACATGCTGACGGTGTGATCCATATCGGTGCGTTGAAGACCGCGTTCGATTACGAGCGTGCACCGCGCAAATGGTACAAGCTTCGCTCCGATCCACCGGTGATCGCCCCGCTGCGCCAGCAGGCGGAGCGCCGCTCGCCGCTGATGAAGAAAGTGCGCGAGGCGGTACGAGTCGAGAAGGCAAACGGCACGCCGGACGCGGTCCAGCAGATACGGCTCGCCGCCGATATTGTGATGCAGCTTGGCGCCCGCACCCCTGACCAGCCGCTGCCGCGCAACAAGGTGATCCGGGCGCTGGAGGGCATGGAAGGCTTCCAGACCAAGTATGGCAACCGGGTGAAGCCGTGGCTGGGCCAGAAGAACTTCAAGACGCTGATGCACAAGCTGTCGAAGGAAAACCCGGACATTGAGGTCACGGAACTCGCCGACAAGACGGTGCGGATCGTGTGCCGTGTCCGCGGGCCGCGTGGCCGCCGTGGACGCATGGTCGGTGTGCCATCGCCGTTGGCGCCGCCGCCCAAAAAGCCGGAACCGCCTGTGGAAACGGCGTCGGAGAAGCCGCCTGAGAAATCCAACGGGAAGGCGCCGGAAAAAGTGATCGATACGGCCGTCGAGAAGCCGGCAGAAAAGCCGGCTGCGGCTGAAACGCAAGTGGACGCGCCTGCCGCAGCGGATTAGACGCTGGGGCTATAGAAGACCCTTAAAAGTCATCGAAGGCCCGATCCGATGTTTGACCTCCGTGCGATCCGCGAAAACCCTGAAGCCTTCCGCAAGGCCTGGAACCGGCGCAAGCCGGGCCTCGGCGATGCGGTGGATGATATTCACCGCCACGATGCGGCCCTGCGTACGGCCCTGACCGACAAGCAGGAAGCCGAGAAACTGCGCAATGAAACGTCCAAGCTGATCGGCAAGGCGAAGGCGTCCGGTGACGAGGCGGAATTCGAGCGCCTGCGCAAGCTCGTGGCCGATGCCAAGGAAACCATTGAGGCCTGCGCCGAGCAGGAAGAGGCGGCCCGCGCCGAACTGAACGAACTGCTCTATGGCCTGCCGAACCTGCCACTGGACGATGTGCCGGAAGGACAGGACGAAGAGACGAATGTCGAGCAGCACCGCTGGGGCGAACCGAAGCGCATCAACGGCCCGAAAGACCATGCCGACCTCGGCGAAGCCCTCGGTATGATGGATTTCGAAACCGCCGCCAAGATGAGCGGTGCGCGCTTCGTGCTGCTATCGGGCCAGCTTGCCCGGCTGGAACGCGCGCTCGCCTCCTTCATGCTGGACCTGCAGACCCTGGAACATGGGTACACGGAATGCTCGCCGCCGCTTCTGGTGAAAGACCAGGCGCTGGTCGGCACCGGCCAGTTGCCGAAGTTTGCAGAAGACCTGTTCAAGACCACAGCCGATCACTGGCTGATCCCGACGGCGGAAGTGTCGCTAACGAACATCGTCCGTGAGACAATCATCGAAGCGTCCTACCTGCCGCGCCGTTTCACCGCACACACGCCATGCTTCCGGTCGGAAGCGGGCAGTGCGGGGCGTGACACCAGGGGCATGATCCGCCTGCACCAGTTCAACAAGGTCGAGCTTGTCTCTGTCGTTGCGAACGAGGAAGAGGGGCTCGCGGAGCTGGAGCGCATGACGGAATGCGCCGAGACCGTGCTGAAGCGGCTCGACCTGCCGTTCCGCCGCATGCTGCTCTGCACGGGCGACATGGGGGCAGGGGCGCGCAAGACCTATGACCTCGAAGTCTGGCTGCCGTCGCAGAACACCTATCGCGAGATCAGCTCGTGCTCTTATTGCGGCGACTATCAGGCCCGCCGGATGGACGCGCGCTACCGGCCCGAGCCCGGCGCAAAACCGGAATTCGTGCACACGCTGAACGGCTCAGGCCTCGCCGTCGGCCGGACACTGGTCGCCGTGATCGAGAACTACCAGAACGAAGATGGCTCCATCACCGTCCCTGAGGCCCTGCGCCCGTATCTTGGCGGCCTTGAGGTCATCTCGTGAGAATCCTCCTCACGAACGATGATGGCATCAATGCCCCCGGCCTGTCGGTGCTGGAGGAAATCGCCAAGGAGCTGTCGGACGACATCTGGATTGCGGCGCCGGAAGAGGAACAGTCCGGCAAGGGCCGCGCCATCTCGCTGACGCATCCGGTGCGCACCCGCAAGGTCGGCGCCCGCGCTTTTGCGATCACCGGCACGCCGTCCGATTGCGTGCTGCTGGCGACGCATGACCTGATGCCCGACAAGCCGGACCTTGTCCTCTCCGGCGTCAATCGCGGCCAGAACATCGCCGAGGATACGAGCTTTTCCGGCACGATCGCGGCGGCCATGTTCGGCATGCAGCTGGGCATTCCGTCGATCGCGCTCAGCCAGTCCCAGAATTTCCGCGAGCGCGGCTCTTTGCCATGGGACACGGCCCGGACCTGGGGCGCGAAGACGCTGCGCCCGCTGATCGACATGGGCTGGCCGGACGATGTGGTGATGAACGTGAACTTCCCGGATGTCGAACCCGAGGACGTCCGCGGCGTTCAGATTACCCGTCAGGGCTTCCGCGACGAGTCGATCATCCACACCGACCGGCGGGAAGACCTGCGCGGGAACGATTATTACTGGATCGGCTACAGGGGCAAATTGTCCAAACCTGATGAAGGAACTGACTTAAGAGCGATCTATGAGGGCTATGTTTCGGTGTCTCCGCTACATGTGGACTTGACGCACGAGGCGTTCCTCCAAAAGCTTCGGGAGTCATGGCAGGCCTGATCGCCGATCCCTTTCGCGCAGCCCGGCTCGTTCTCCACCTCAGGCAGGAGGGCGTGACCGATGACGGCGTGCTGCAGGCCATGGAAACCATCGACCGCGCCGCCTTCATCGACGATCCGGGGCTGACCAATCTCGCTTTCGAGAATGCCATGGTGCCGATCCCATGCGGCCAGATCATTCCGCGTCCGGTCACCACGGGGCAGCTGATCCAGGCGCTCGATCTGGAAAAAGGCAATGAATCCCGTGTCCTGTTGATCGGCGCGGGCTCCGGCTACACGGCGGCCCTGCTGGCGCAGCTGGCGGCTGACGTGTTTGCGGTGGAGCGTTTCAACACCCTGACAGACGCCATCCGGCGGCGAATCCTGGATCTCGAATTGCCCAACCTGGCGGTGCGCTGCGGCGATGGCTTGCTCGGCTGGCCGGAACGGGGACCGTACGACCGGATCCTGCTGGCTGGGGCTGTGACAGAGATTCCGGATGTCCTGCTCAGCCAGCTTGGCAAGGGCGGCTTGCTGGTAGCTCCGGTGGTCACGTCAGATGGGCAGGTCCTGATGCGCCTGCACGAGAATAGCGAGCGCCAGCGGCTGGGCTTCCGGCATGCGTTGCCACTGTTGCGCGAAGGCCCTGCACAGGCGCTCTGACTGCGAATTCGCGCCTGCAGCCCTTGTTTGCCAATCCCTGCGGCCACAGCTATAGGGGCGTATCTTTTTCAGGGGCCAGAAGAGAGGAAAATCATGGCGAACAAGCACGTAGCGCTGTTCATCGGAGCTGCTTTGTCGGCGCTTCCGGCGGTGGCTCAGGAAGCCGGTGGCCGTCCGGGCGGTGGCCTGTTCGAATTGCTGATCATGCCGATCGGCCTGGTTGCCATCTTCTACTTCCTGCTGATCCGCCCGCAGCAGCAGCGCGCCAAGAAACACTCCTCCATGCTGACGGCCCTGAAGCGGGGCGACACGGTCGTCACCTCCGGCGGCCTCGTCGGCAAGGTGAACAAGGTGTTTGACGACGAAATCTCCCTCGACCTGGGTGAAAACGTGAAAGTTCGCGTGATCAAGACCATGGTCATCGAGGTGCGGGGCAAGGCCGAGCCGGTCGCCGCAAACGACTAGGCCCAACGACTGAGCCCTGCGCCCATGGGCGCGGCCATTCAAGGATTCCCAAATGCTTCAGTTTCCACCCTGGAAGATCGGCCTGATTGCTGTGATTCTTCTGTGGGGCGTCGTCCTGGCGCTTCCAAACGTGGTGAACATGTCCGGCGCGCCGGGCTGGATGCCGAAGAAGGGCGTCAATCTGGGGCTGGACCTTCAGGGCGGCGTCTATCTGATGATGGAAATCGAGGCCGATGAAGTCGTGGCCAACCGCCTCGACGTTTTGTCCCGCGACGTGTCGTCGACTCTCACCACGCCGCAGTCGGACCGCATCTTCAACCTTCCGGAAGTGAAGGGCCGCGAACTGGTCGTACGGCTGACCCGTCCTGACGCCGATGGCAATTTCCGCACCGAAGACGCGCTGAAGCGCCTTCAGAAGCTGAACGGCCCCGTCGGCGGCGTCATTGGCGGCGCGCAGATGTATGAAATGCGCATTTCCGGCAAGGACACGATCACCATCACCGTGCCGCAGGCCGCTGAGGAATCGCTGCTGAAGGATGCCCTCAACAAGACAATGACGATCGTGCGCCGCCGCGTGGACCCGGAAGGCGTTTCCGAAATCTCGATCACGCCGCAGGGCAACAACCGGATCATTCTGGAAGCCCCGGGCGAGCCGGACCCGCAGCGCCTGAAAGACCTGCTGAACCGCGATGGCCGGATGACCTTCAACCTGGTCGATTCCAGCCCCGCCGCGATCCAGGCTGCGCAGGCCGGTGCTGTGAAACCGGGTTTCCGCCTACTGACGGGCGACGAGACAGGCCCGCTGCTGGTGAACAATATTCCGGAGATCGTCGGGTCCGACATCGCCAATGCCGCGCAAGGCTTTGACGAACAAAACCGTCCGCAGATCACCTTCCGTCTGAATGGCAACGGCGCGCGCAAATTCTATGAGACGACGGCCAAGAACACTGGCAAGCAGTTTGCCATCGTGCTGGACGATCACGTCATGTCGGCGCCGAACATCAACGAGCCGATCCCGGGCGGTAACGTTCGCATCACGGGTAACTTCACCCAGCAGGAAGCCATCGACCTCGCCGCCATCATTGAGGCGGGTGAGATGCCGGCCAAGCTGCAATTCCTCGACCAGCGGACCGTCAGCCCGACGCTCGGACAGGACTCGATCAATGCCGGCTACACGGCAGCCCTGATCGGCCTGGCTGCCGTCGCCGTCTTCATGGTGCTGATCTACGGGACGCTCGGCTTCTTCGCGGTGCTGTCCCTGTCCTGCAACATCATCCTGATCTTTGCCGGTCTGTCCGGTGTGGGGGCGACGCTGACCTTGCCGGGCATCGCCGGTATCATCCTGACCATCGGTATGGCGGTGGACGCCAACGTGCTGGTGTTCGAACGGATCCGGGAAGAGCAGGGTGAAGGCCGCTCGCCCTGGACGGCCACGCAGGCCGGCTATGAGCGTGCGTTGTCGACCATCATGGACGCCAACATCACCACGCTGATCGCCGCGACGATCCTTTACCTGCTGGGCTCCGGTCCGGTGAAAGGCTTTGCCGTGACCCTGTCGATCGGCATCGTGACGTCTGTTTTCACGGCCTATGTCGTCACCCGGATGATCACGGTCGGATATATGAAACTGCTGAAACCCAAGCGGTTCGGGATTTAGGGGCTGGAGAGACGCTATGCTGATCAAGTACTGGCCCGAACGGACAAACGTCCCCTTCATGAACATGCGGATCGCCGGGGCTCTGTTCTCGATGATCCTGATTGCCGCTTCCGCCTTCCTGCTGGGAACGCGCGGCCTCAATTTCGGCGTCGATTTCGCCGGCGGTACGGTCATGGAACTGGCCAAGACCGATACGGTCACTGTGCCGGCCGTCCGCGCCGCGATGCCGATCAATGCCGAGGTCAACAGTGCCCGCGGAACGGACGGGCGCGAGATCGTCGTTGTGAAATTCGGCGAAGCGCCGCCGGATCTCCTTGGCGAAGACTTCCAGTCGCTGTCGGACGAGCAGAAAGCGGAACGCGCGTCCGGTGCCACCAACGAACTGATCGTGCAGACATTGTCGGATGCGTTTAATCTGAGCGTTGAGAACGGCGATTTCCTGCGCAACGACTCCGTTGGCCCGAAAGTGTCGAAAGAACTGTTCACGGACGGGATTACGGCGCTGATTGTCGCCCTGGCCATGATGCTGGTCTATATCTGGTTCCGCTTCCAGTGGCAGTTCTCGGTGGGGGCCATCGCGGCGCTGGCGCACGACGTGATCATCACGCTCGGCATGTTTGCGCTGCTGCGGATCGAGTTCAACCTCACCTCCATCGCGGCCCTGCTGACCATCATCGGTTACTCCATGAACGACACGGTCGTCGTGTTCGACCGGATCCGGGAAGATCGCCGCAAGTACAAGAAGATGCCGGACCGCGAAGTGATCGACATGTCGCTGAACACGACCCTGTCGCGTACCTTGCTGACCTCCGGCACGACGCTGATCTCCCTGTTCGCGATCTATTTCCTCGGCGGCCCGGTGCTGCAGGGCATGAGCTTCGCGTTGATCTTCGGTATCTTTATCGGTACCTATTCCTCGATCTTCATCGCCTCGGCGCTGGTCCTGTCACTCGGCATGGACTTCACGAAAAAGACAGTCGAGGAAGTGCAGGGCTTCACGGGAGTCTAGGCACCCGATTGGCTCAAGGGCGGGGGGCCTACTGGCCCAGCATCACGATCCGGTCGCACAGCGCATCGATCGCCTTTTCCGGCGTATTGCTGTGGACGAGGGCCTCGCGGAAGCTTTCCGGCGTGAACTTGCCGTCGATGATGTGGCGCATCAGCTCGAAGAAAGGCGTCCAGAAGCCGTCCTCGTCGAGGAAGGCCATCGGCTTTGCGTGCAGGCCGAGGCGCGCCCAGGACAGGATCTCGACGGCTTCCTCCAGCGTACCGATACCGCCCGGCAGCACGATGAAGGCGTCCGACTCCTCGAACATCATCTGCTTGCGGGTGTGCATGTCCTCGACGATACGATGTTCGACATCCTCGTAGATCATTTCCTTGCTCAGCAGGAAGCGGGGCATGATGCCCAGCACGTCGCCGGCCGATTCGTGCGCCGCCCGTGCGCAGGCGCCCATCAGGCCGACGCCGCCGCCGCCATAGACCAGCCGGATATCGCGTTTCGCAAGTTCCCGGCCCAGCCGTTCAGCCAGCGCGATATAGTCCGGGCGCACGTCGCCTGACGCACCGCAATACACGCAGACCGACCGCAAATTCGACATCCCCTGAACCTCGTTTTCTTTTCTCATTCCTTCCCTCATATGGGGCGCCATTTGCCCGCGCCAGCGCGAAATTCAGGCGCTTTCAGGCTCAAAGCGGCGCTTTCGGGTTCCCTGTGGGCCCAAACGGCCCCATATCCGGGGGAATGAGTCCTCCACATACCAGCCAGAACCACGACAAGATCGAAAGCGCCGATGGCGGCCTCGGCCCCTCCATCGGGCGCATCCTGAAGCTGCTCTGGCGGCCTGAACTGGCGAAATGGCGCCCGGTCATCGCGATTGCCGTCCTGCTGACGCTCGGCGCCTCGGTGCTGGAAGTCGTCTCACCGCTCGTTGTCGGCCACGCGATCAACCAGGTCGCCCCGTCCGGCGGCGCAGCAGCCTCCTTCAGCACAGCGGCCATCTGGCTCGCTTTCGGCATTGGCGTGCGGTTCGCAGCCGGCGCCATGCCCCAGCTGCGCGACTGGCTGTTCTCGCCGGTCAGCCAGGATGCCCAGCGCGTCGCCAGCGTCGATGCTTTCGGCCATGCCCAGCTCCTGTCGCTGAACTTCCACCAGACCCGCCGTACCGGCGCCCTCAACCGTGTGATCGAGCGCGGCGCCAGCGCCATCGACTACCTAATCCGCTTCCTCGCCTTCAATATTGGGCCCACTTTCGTGCGCCTGATCCTGGCCTCCGTCGCGCTGGGGCTCGCCTATGACTACAAACTCGCGCTTATCGCGGTCGCCACAATCGCAATCTATGTCGTCGCGACGGTCATCATCACCGAATGGCGCGTGCGCCAGCGACGCAAGATGAACGAGGCCGACACGCATTTCCGCGCCACCTCGGTCGACATCCTCACCAATTTCGAGACGGTGAAATCCTTCGCCGCCGAGCGCCGGGAAACCGACCGCTTCGGCAAGGCGATGGCCAATTACAACCATCATTATGTAGAGACCGTCCGGTCCATGTACATCCTGAACGCCACGCAGGCCTTCGTGATGAATGGCGGCCTTGCCGCCGTGCTGGTCCTGTCGGCCTGGAACGTCATCAACGGCACGATGCAGATCGGCGACCTAACGGCCGTCATGCTGATGATGCTGTCGCTTTATGCGCCGCTGAACATTCTCGGTTGGGCATGGCGCGAGATCAAGCAGGGCGCGGTGGACCTCGAAAAGCTCTACGGCCTGCTCGACATGAAACCCGAAATCACCGACGCGCCGGATGCCATCGAGCTCGCGCATCCCGTCGGCAGCGTGAAATTCGAGAACGTCTCCTTCAGCCATGAGGGCCGCGCCGTCGGCGTGCAGGATGTCAGCTTCGAGCTGGAGCCCGGCAAGAAAATCGCCTTTGTCGGCACGTCCGGCGCGGGCAAATCAACCCTGCTGAAACTCCTCTTCCGCTTCTATGACGTCAAATCCGGCCGCGTGCTGGTCGATGGCCATGACGTGCGGGATCTGACGCAGGAATCGCTCCGCCGCGCACTCGGCCTCGTGCCGCAGGATGTGGTCCTCTTCAACGACACGATTCGCAGCAACATTGCCTATGCGCGCCCGGATGCGACGGATGAGGAAGTGCGCGACGCCGCCCGCCGGGCCCAGTTGCTCGACTTCATCGAAAGCCTGCCCGAAGGCTGGAACACCCGCGTTGGTGAGCGGGGCCTGAAGCTCTCCGGCGGCGAGAAACAGCGCGTCGGCATCGCCCGCGTTATTCTTGCCGATCCGGCCATCCTCGTGCTGGACGAGGCGACCTCGGCCCTCGACAGCGCCACCGAACAGGCCGTGCAGGAAGCGCTCGACGAAGCCTCCCAGGGCCGCACCACGCTGATGGTTGCCCACCGCCTGTCTACCGTGAAGTCCGCTGATGAAATCCTCGTGCTGGAAGCCGGGCAGGTGATCGAGCGAGGAGATCATGCCACCCTGCTGTCAAAGCACGGGAAATATGCTGATATGTGGGAAAGACAGGCCCGCAGTGCGAATCTCGAACTTGCGGCCGAATAAGGGCCCTAAAAAGTTGGGATGGGAAAAGAAAGCGTGCTGAATTATGGATGACCTGGACCACAAGTCCACGCCCTGGCTGAATGGCGGCTTCGACATTGAAGGCATCGTCGTGGCCTTCGCTGTATTCCTCGGCGCCCTGCTGCTCGGCTGGCTGTGGGCACCGCTGTTCTGGCTCGGCTTTCTCGCCTTTATCGCGACCCTGTTGGCGACCCGCTGGTCGCAGCGGACTCCGCCGGAACTCGCCAGCGGTATCGTCGCACCGTGTGACGGCATCGTCGTGTCGATTAAACAGGTTGAGGCACCGCCCGAACTGCGCCTGCACACGCCTGTCGTGACCCGTGTGCGCATCTCTTCGGCGCCGGTCTCCACGAACAAGATCTACACGCCGATCTCCGGCAGCCTGGAACATGTCACGCTGGAAGAGGGCGACTCCTCCATCCCGATCGCCATGCGCGCGGATGACGAGGGGCTCGCCCGGGCATGGATGTGCTTTGAAAGTCATAGCCAGCAGGTCGGCATCCGCCTCGCGTCTGGTGGTTTCGGCCCGCGTATTGAGATCGACATGAACGCAGGCGACATTGCCCGCCTCGGCAAACCGTGCGGCACGCGACGCCTCGGCGGCTGGTGCGATCTCTTCATTCCCACCAGTTCCGGCCAGCTGATATGGCCGGGCCAGTCACTCGTCGGTGGTGAGACCGTGATCGGACGCCTCCGCTCCGACGCGCACGATGCGGATGATGACGAGATCGAAGAGGCGTTTGAAATCCAGCGCGAAGCCGCGGCCGGCGTTGCAGAGGAAGATCCGTTCGAGCCTGTGCTTGCCGAAGACGAGGAAGAGGACGAGCAATATGTCTCGCCCGAGGATGCCGACGTTTCGGAAGAAGACCCGGCCATCCTCTTCGCCCGCCTTCGCGAAGCCGCCCGCCGATCCGAAGAGGGCGATTGATCCGCTATAGTCCGGCATAGTCCGTTATAGTCATGACAAGTCATGCAGGGGCATATGTTTGCACCACCGTAGTGCTTTAGGATGGCAGCAAAGCGGGTGGGTATCGACTCTGCCTCAACCCACCACCGCATGCCCGGACCTGTTATACAGCGCGCAATAAATCGTCCATTCTATCCTCCCGGGTAACCTTCCATGCCAGTCTCCCGGGCATGACAAACCGCACCGAATTCTTCTCCCAGGCCTTTCACACGATTGCCCGCGCGATTGCCGAAGCGGACGTGAATGTGGACTTGTTCAAGACGCCTGAGACGATTGCAAAACCGGTGAACCGGTGCGTGCGGGCGGAGCTGAAGCGCCTCGCCATGCTGCTCCGCCGTCTGATCTTCCTGTTGGCGCTGCGGTTGGAGCTCGCGCCGCTGAAGCCGCGCACCGGCAGCAATTATTATGAGCCGAAGAAGGAAGAGACGGAATACCGCTATGTCTTCACCATGGTGCCCGCGCCCTCGCGCCCATGTCCGTATTTCCTGAAAGGACCGGTCACGGTTCCGGAACGCGGCCCTGTCCCAGCCGCACCGCTGATCGCGCGCTGGAACGCCATGCTGGACACGCTGAAAAACCACAAGCGCCAGGCGAAATGTCTCGCCCGCACGATCCAGCGCTGGCAGGCGGCGGGTGAGGCCCGGCCGCACGTGCCGCCTATCCCGAACACCCACCGCATGCCCGCCGCCATCGCCCTCGTCTCCGGCGGGCTGACCGTTCAGCTGCTTGAAGCGCTGAAACGGTGGCCGGATCCGGACACGGGCTGAACTTCCCGACAATTGGGTGACTTTGCCGGAGCGCGGGAGCGTGTCCGGGCGGAGGTGCCGGTGAAGGCAGTTATTCCGTTTCCGGACCACCTGTCAGAGCCAGCAGCAGAAGCACGTCGCTTTCCAGCCGCGCGCGTTGTTCCGCCACCATCCGTTCGGCCGAGATCAGGGCACGCCGGCCGTTCAGGAATTCGGTGATGGTGATCTCGCCATACTCGTAGCCTTTCTGGATCGTCTCCAGAATCTTCCGGGAGGACTCGGCTGTCTCAAGGGATTTTTCGTAGAGTGTCATCGAAGCGCCAAGAGACTGCCGCGCAGACTGCACCGCCTGGAAGGCTTCTCGCTGGGCGGTGACGCGGTCTAGCTCGGCAACGGTGGCGCTGGCAGACATTTCCTGCGCATAGGCCCGGCGGGCCGAGCCGCCGATGGGAATACTGACCCGGGCCATGACACTGGTTTCGGATCCGCCAAACTCATTGCCGAAGTCGAGTCCGAAGGTCGGGTCCGGGCGCTTCTCCATCCGCGCGCGCTGTGCCTTCAGCCGGGCCTGTTCCGCGACCAGGCCCGCGCGGCGATAAGACGGTGTGTTCTCGATATCCGCCTCGAACAGGGGGGATATCATCTCATCGGACACATCGAGCGGCGCAGTCCGCTCCGGAAACACGATATCGGGATAGCGGGCGACCAGGGCCGCGCGGGCGACCTGAGCGGCTGTCCGGTCCTGCTCGGCCTGCAATTGCAGCAAACCGGCCTCGGCGGCCAGCTGGTCCGCCCGGATCTGGCGCTCTGCACCTTTGTCCACGGCGATCTGCTGGAGTTCGGCGATGCGCAGCGCTTCCGCCGCCTGAGACGCAGAGGACTCCGACAACAGGTCCGCCCGGCGCCAGGTATTCCAGAGCGAAGCGAACTTCTCCCGCTCGGCGAACAGGGATTGGTCGAGCCCGGTACCGGCAAGGTCGATTTCCAGCTGCGCCAGATTGGAGTCGACCTGGCGCTTGCCCGGCAGGCGCACAGTGCGGGAAATGCCGGCAGACCATTCCGTATACCGGTTCTCCGATGCCAGAGGGTCGTCGATCTTGCGCTGCCCGCCGCTGGCATTCATCTCGAACTCATAAGGGCCGGAAGCGATCCGCCGCGCCGAGGCGCTCGCCCGGTCCACATCGGCCTTAGCAGAGCGGTAAGACGGGCTCGTCCGGATGGCCTGTTCCATCAGGTCGACAACAGGATCGGTCTGGCTGGCGGCAGGTTGGGCGAAGAAGATGGCGCCAGCAAACGCGGCGGCAAGAAGAGGCAGTTTCATTTGAGGCGTCCAAAATCGAGTACGGGTTCGATCCAGTAGGAGATCTGGCGGCGCGGGCAGGCCTGGCGGATGGTTTCCAGAACGAGCGGAATGGCATTCTCCGGCAGGACCATCAGCACAGTGAAGACTTTCATCGCGCCTTTCACCTTTTCCGCAGTCGAGGCGAGATCCATCGAGCTGCCATGGCCGAGCCCATCATGGCTGGTATAGCCGGGCAGCGGCGGGTCAATCGCGTCCAGCGTGTCCAGCACGGTGGGCTGAATGCTTTTCGGGCAGACAAGCGTCAGTTTGCGTAGGGGCGAATCCATTGAACCTCTCCTTGCGGCACACCGGCTGGCGTGCGGTCGACACCGAACCGGCGGTAAAGCACCGGCAGAAGGAACAGTGTCAGAATGGTGGAAGAAACGAGCCCGCCGACCACAACGATCGCCAACGGACGTTGGAGTTCGGAGCCCGGGCCATGCGCGAACAGGAGCGGGACGAGGCCGAGGGCAGCGGCTGTCGCGGTCATCAGGACCGGACGCAGCCGGCGTTCAGCCCCCTGTCGCACGGCCTGTTCCGTGTCGAGACCAAGTGCGCGGAGATCATTGAAACAGGTGACCAGAACGAGCCCATTGAGGACAGCGATGCCGAGGAGGGCGATGAAGCCCACCGATGCCGGAACGGAAAGGTACTCGCCTGACAGGCTAAGCGCGATGATCCCGCCAACCAGTGCAAACGGAATGTTCAGCAGGATCAGCAGCGCCTGCCGCATCGATCTCAGGGTGCCGAACAGGACAATAAAGATCAGGCCGAGTGACAGCGGCACCATCAGTGACAGGCGGGCCGACGCGCGGCGCTGGTTCTCGAACTCACCGCCGAACTCCAGCGTGTAGCCAGCCGGCAACGCGACCGTCGCATCGACTGCGGCCTGAGCATCGGCGACGAAGCCGACAAGGTCCCGCCCTGATACGAAGGCCTGCACCACGGCGTAGCGAGACCCATTTTCGCGGGCAACGGAGGCGAGCCCGGCGACACGGGATACAGTGGCGACATCGGAGAGGCGCACCATCTCGCCGGCCGGGTTCACGATCAGAAGGTTGCCGAAGTCAAAGGCGCCAGTTCCTTCGGCCTGGTTCTGACGGATGACGATCGGAGTCCTTCGGCCTGGTTCAATGACTTCGCCAGCGAGAACACCTTCAAGGCGCGACCGCAGCTCATCCTGGATTGTAATGACATCCAATCCCAGACGGCCGGCCCGAATCGGATCGATTTCGACCTGCAGATACTCGGAAACATCATTCGATGCAGTGAATACGTCCGCGGCGCCCGGAACGGTCGAGATGGCTTGTTCCACACGCCCGGCCAGATCAGCCAGTTCATCGGAGTTGGGTCCGAAGATCTTGACGGCCAGGTCTCCCCGGGAACCCGTCAGCATTTCGGAGACACGCATCTCGATCGGTTGGGTGAAGGAGGACTCAATGCCGACAAAGTCGTCCATGACACTGCGGACTTCTCCGACCAGCCATTCCGTATCCGGCCCGCGCCACTCTTCCCGCGGTGCGAGTTCGAGGAACATGTCAGCTTCATTCAGGCCCATCGGATCGAGGCCGAGCTCATCCGAGCCGATGCGGCCAACAATGTGCTCAACTTCCGGAACCTTATCCAGAATGGCGGCTTGCGCGCGCATGGCGTCGGCTTCGCTTTGATTGAGGTTGATGGAGGGAAGCGCCGCGAGCTGCATCACCACAGCCCCCTCATTCATGGTCGGCATGAAAGTCTTGCCCGTGGACGTGTAAGCGAAGCCGGCAAACACCACGCTGATTGCCGCAACCGCGTAGACGATCACCGGCATGTTCAGGGTGCGGTTCAGAAGGCTGCGATATGCCGGCGTAAGTACCCGCATGAGGAAGGTCTCATGCGCTCCGGAGGATTTTAGCAGATAGGAGGCAAGCACAGGGATAAGTGTGCACGCAAGCAGAAGGGCGGATCCGAGGGCGAACACGATGGCCAGTGCCACCGGTGCGAACAGTTTCCCTTCAAGGCCTTGCAGCGTGAGCAACGGAACGAAGACGAGGCAGATGATGAAGATGCCCGAAGCGGTCGGCAGAGCGACTTCGGATGCTGCGCGATAGATGACATGCAGCTTGCTGGATTTCGGGTTCTCGTGCAGGCGTTCGACGGCATTTTCCGTGACCACGATGGCACCATCCACGATCATGCCGATCGCGATGGCAAGACCGCCAAGGCTCATCAGGTTCGCCGAGAGGCCAAACATTTTCATCAGGAGGAAAGTTGCCAGTGCAGATGCAGGCAGGATGAGGGTCACGACTAGCGCAGCGCGCCAATCCCCGAGGAAGACGATGAGAAGGGCAATCACGAGAACAACTGCTATCAATAGCGCTTCCGTAACTGTCCAGACTGCTTTTTCGATCAGGTCGGAGCGATTGTAGAAGACTTCGACTCTTGTGCCCTCGGGCAGGCTGTTCTGGAGTTCAGCGAGCTTGTCTTCGACGCCTTTAATGACCGTCCGGGCATCAGCCCCGCGGAGGGCGACAACGATACCTTCGACAGCTTCGCCGGCTCCGTCGCGGGTGACGGATCCGTAGCGTGTGAGGCTGCCAAGCTGGATGGTTGCAATATCACGCAGACGGAGGACTTGCCCATCCGTTTCACGGATCACCAGCGCGCCGATATCTGCTTCGTTTTCGGTTGCGCCGATGGAACGAACGACGAGGGCTTCCTCTCCTTCTGACATCCGGCCGGCGCCGTCATTGCGATTGTTGTTCTCAAGCGCTGTGCGGATGTCATCCAGGCTGATGCCTGCCATCGCCATGGCCGCTTCGTCCGGTGCGATGTTGAATGTCCGAACGCGACCGCCAAGGGCGTTGACGTCCGCCACCCCCGGCAGGGTGCGCAAAGCGGGGCGGATGACCCAGTCGAGCAGGGAACGGCGCTCCTCAAGGGAGAGGTCGTCGCTCTCGATGGTGAACATGAAGACTTCCGACAGGGCGGTGGAGATCGGGGCAAGGCCACCGGAAACCGTTTCCGGGAAATCTCCACTAACAGCCGTCAGGCGTTCGGAGACCTGCTGGCGCGCCCAATAGATGTCTGTGCCTTCCTTGAAATCGATGGTGACGTCGGCGATCGCATACTTCGCCTTGGCGCGCATAACAGTCTGGTCGGGAATGCCGAGCAGTTCCATTTCGAGCGGACGGACAACGCGGGACTCGACTTCCTCCGGCGTCATGCCAGGGGCTTTCAGGATGATCTTGACCTGCGTGGGGGCGATCTCGGGAAAGGCGTCAATAGGAAGGCGGGCCGATGCATAGAGGCCGGCTATGGCCAGCAGCAGGGCGGCGCCCAGGATGAAGATACGCTGCGTGAGCGAAAAGGAAACAAGGCGATCCAGCACGGTCCTCAGACTCCTTCAGCGAGGTTCTTAAGGGCAGCCAGACCGGAGACGGCGACCTGATCGCCGGGGGAGACGCCGGCGTTCAGCACTGCATCGTCGCGGCTGCGGGTGATTATGCTGACTTCCACACGGCGGAAGCCTTCGCCCGTATCGATGAAAACACAGTCTGTGCCGTTGATGCGGACGATGGCGCGCGCGGGAATGACGAGATTTGTTTCCTGCTCCGCTGTATCGAGAGACAGGTTGACCAATTGGCCGAGGCGCCAGGAGGACGAGGTGGGCAGTTCAATCTTTATTCGGACAGACTGCAAGCGCGCGTCGACCGTGGGATCAATCGCCACCACAGTCCCTTTTCCGGTAGATCCGGGCAGGGATACCGAGGACCCGATCGAGAATGTGCTTGCCACACGCTCCGGCAACGCGACATCAAGCCAGTAGCGCTTGCCGTCAAAGATCGAGAGAAACGGTTCGGACATGCCAACCGCCTCACCGGCAGCGACCGATACGCTGGCCACCGTGCCGGAAGCAGGCGCGACAAGCTTGAAGCGGCCGGCACCGCCCGCGCTGCGTACCGCACTCAGGCGGCGCTGCGAGGCTGCGAGATTAAGGTGAGCCGATTTTGAATCGTGCTCGGCTTCATCTGCTTCCTGCGCGGAACGCAATCCGAGTTCACGAAGCTCCAATGCGCGCTCAAGCAGGTGATCCATGTGTTCGGCCATGATGCGCTGGGATTCGACTTCCGCGCGGGCCGTTTCATATTCAGGACTGTAGAGTAGGGCGACCGGATCTCCGGCCTCCACTTGCATGCCGGGAATGACCAGCGGCTCCAGCAGCACGGCTTCGAACGGGCTGGCGACGGGCGAGGAGTTCCCCGGAGGGGCAATCACGGTTCCAAATGTCCGTGTACCCTCAATGGAGCTCTCTGTCCGAACAGGTTCAGTCGTAATGCCGAGCGCTTTCCGGCTCGCCGCAGTGACTTCAACTGTCTGGGAAAGTGCCGGTTGGCCTAATATTGCCAGTGAGGTAACCGCAAGCGCTGTGCGCAAAACCCAATTCACCATCGTCTTCTCGCCGTGTCGTGGTTTCTGTCCATGACAACGTTCTGACAGCGCTCACTGACGCCAGCCTGACGGGGAATTGCGCATCTGCATGTGTGGCATGCGGAATTTGCAGCACCCGCATGCTTAAAAATCAGGCAGGGCGAGCGGTTGGAAACCGAAGGGCAAGACCGGAGGACTCCGGCAGGCAGGTGACCAGTTCGCCGCCATGGGAGTCGGCAATCCGGTCAGCAATCGCGAGGCCAAGCCCCGCTGCACCGCCCGGGGCCCGGTCAGCCCGGATGCCACGCGCCTTGAGCCGTTCCAGTTCGTCCGATGTCAGACCCTGTCCACCGTCTATGACAGCGAGGTTAGCCCCGGGGCCCGCGCGGACGATAACTTCGCTGCCTTCGGGAGCGGCGCGGAGGGCATTGACGATCAGGGTCCGCAAGGAGGCCGCCACGGCTTCCTCCAATCCGCGGAATGGGGCGGGATGGTCGGTTTCCACAGACAATTCCCTGCCAGCCTGGATCGCGGCAGGGGCGAGCTCCGCCACGATGCGGCGGGCCAGACTGTCCGGCTCGATCAGGCTGCGACGTTGCGCCGTGTCCGGCGCATTGCTGCGGGCGAGCAACAGGAGCTGGTCGACCATGTCAGACAGTGCGTGGATCTGTGCACGCAAGGGAGCCGCGTCTTCTGCTGGCAACTTGTCGAGCGAGAGCGCGAGGATCGAGAGCGGGGTTTTCAACTCGTGCGCAGCGTCGGCGGCAAAGGCTTCCTGCCGTCTGGCATGTTCTGCCAACCGGCTGGTGAGTTCGTTGACAGCGTCCGTAAATGGCGTGAGCTCTGCAGGCAGTGCGTCGGGTGGCATTTGGTAGCTGCGAAGGTCTTGCGCGGCTTCCCTGACATCGCCTGCAATGGCTTTCAACTGGCGCTCCACGCGGCGCACGACCAGAAGCGCGCCAATGCCGAAGAGGGCGAGGAACACGCCAAAGGGGACGAGCACATGCTCGGTGATCTCGCGTACTGTTCGCCAGAACGGCGGTGGGTTCGGGCTGAGCAGGCCGTACTCATAGATCACCATGAGAGTGAGCACGACACCTCCCGCAAGGCCGGAGATCAAAAGGCCGCGCAGCAATCTGCCAGCGATGGAGTTCATGATGTTCTCCGGTTTCCGAACAGATACCCGACACCCCGGACCGTGTGGAGGATGTCCTCTTCACCGGCCTCGGCGAATCTACGCCGCAGTCTTGATGCGACAGCTTCGAGCGCGTTGGGCGTCACGGGATCCGCGGCGCTATAGAGTGCGCCTTCAATCCGTTCGCGTGGAACGACCTTGCCAGCATTACGAAGGAGAATTTCCAAGAAATCCGCTTCCTTGCGTCCAATTGCAAGCGGCCGGCCGGAGAGTTCTGCCTGCCGGCTGGTTGTATCAAAGGTGACGTCGCCGACCGTCAGGACGACAGGGTCGCGGCGGCCGGGCCGGCGGATCAGCGCTCGCAGACGGGCGGCGATTTCTTCGACTTCGGCAGGTTTGACCAGATAATCGTCCGCCCCTGTGTCCAGACCGGTAACGCGGTCATCCAGGGTGCTGCGGGCAGACAGGATCAGAACGGGCGGGCGGTCCGCCGGCAGGCCGCGCAGCCAGTCGATTCCGTCGCCATCCGGAAGGCCGAGGTCCAGCATGATCACGTCGAATTGCCCAACGGCCATGTGATCGTCAGCTTCGGCGATACCGCCGGCAATGTCGCTGTCGATGCCGCGCGCGCCTAGACGCTCGGCCAGCAGGCTGGCCAGTTCGCGATTGTCTTCGATGATCAATGTTCGCATGCGTATCTGGAGTCCGGAATTTTAAAGTATCTTACCAGCAAAAGCTGACATCGTCCTGACCAGTTGCGCCTGCTGAACAATGACCTCCGGCAGCCTCCCTTGGGCCAGCGCGGGATGACTGCGGAAGGACGGCCGGGTGCGACGTCCTGAACTGGACAAGTGCGACTTGCAGGTTATTGCATCACCAGATGAGCCAGTATCACGATCTTCTCGTTGCGCTGCGGAAAATAACCCGCGCCATTGATATGCACTCCAAAAAGCTGGCGAAGGACACCGGATTAACGGCGCCCCAATTGCTAGTTCTGCAAAGTGTCGCTGGCGCCAAGCGTGCGAAACCGAGTGACATCGCGCGGCAGGTTCACCTGTCGCAGGCGACGATCACATCGATCGTGGACCGGCTGGTGCGGGCAGGGCTGGTTGTCCGGGAACGCAATGAGCATGACCGGCGGAGCCTGGAAGTCGTGATCACTGAAGAGGGGAAGCGGCGCCTGGTGGATGCGCCCGAGCTCCTTCAGGAGGGGTTCCTGTCATCTTTCAATGGGTTGGCAGACTGGGAAAAGTCGCTTCTCGTTTCCAGCATGCAAAAAGTCGCGTTCATGATGAACGCAGACAATCTTGATGCCGCACCAATCCTACAGGTCGGCGATATAAGCGATCCGGGAACCTAACGGTTCTCAATCTGCTCCAGCTCATTTTCCGGAGGCGTGTCCCACTGGATGTGCCGGCCATCGAGCACAACGATGTTGTCGCGGCTGACGATGGTCGCATTCGTCTGGAAGCCCAGCAGTTGCTTGGCAGGAATTTCCTTGTTTCGCGCGAGGATCAGGGTTTCCTCTGCCGTGAAGTTTGAGAGACCGCGGGCGCGCTCATTTCCGGATTCATCATAGATGTGGAGTACATCACCCCGGACGAAGGTGCCCTGGATCGATTGAATGTCTTGGCGCAGCAATCCGCGTTCCCCGCGGCAAAGCGCGTCGGCTGACTCTTCGGAGACCACAATGCTGCCGGCCATCTGAAGGCGGTCGGTCAGCCAGGCCGTCCAGTCGGTCGCCGGCTTGTCGTGTGCGATGCATCTGGTGTGCTTGCGCGACCCGTCGAGCAGGGAGGTCACCGGATTTTCCGCTTCACCATTCCCGATGATTGTGGTGCAGCCTGAGTTCTGGGCCATATTTGCGGCCTGCATCTTTGTCAGCATGCCACCGCTGCCGAGACTGCTCACGCCTTTGGTGACTTCGAGGAATTCGTTCACGTCATTCACGGTTTCGACCAGTTGTGCGCCTGGCTCTTCCGGATTGCGATCGTAGAGGCCATCCACGCAGGTCAGGATGATGAGAGTTTCGGCCTGCACCATCTGGGCGACCTTGGCCGCAAGCCGGTCATTGTCGCCGACGCGGATTTCTTCGGTCGTAATGGAGTCGTTCTCATTGACGATTGGCGTGATGCCGGCCTGAATCAGCCGGTGCACTGTGTTCTTCGTATTGAGGAAGCGGCGCCGGTCTTCGAGGTCTTTCAGCGTGATCAGCACCTGTGCGATGTCGAAGCTGTATTCGTGTGCGACCTGCTTGTAGGCATTCAGCAGGATTGGCATGCCGCACGCGGCAGCTGCCTGCTTGTCCCGCAAACCAGCCGTTTCCTGTGTTTCACCGATCGTGTTCAATCCGAGTGCGACAGCGCCGGATGAGCAGATCAGGACTTCATATCCATCATCGCGGAGCGTTTTAACATCGTTCAGCAATTGCTGCATGAACGCCCATCGCGGCGTCAGCAGCTCTTCATTGGCCAGTAGGCTGGATCCGATCTTGATAACGATACGCTTAGATTTAGGCACACAGGGCTCCCTTGGTTCCTCGGGCTACGACCTAGGCTGCGTTGGGTTGGTTCGCAACACGATTAGAGCACAAAGTAACAGTCTTTGGCTTAATATGCGGTGATAGCCCCTTATTTCTTCCAGAATTAACAGTTCATTGTCCGTAATTGTTCCGAAAGCAGGCTGCAAACGAAGGGAAACCGCAGCAGAATATTTGAATTCAAAGTAAGATCGGCCTATGTGCGGGGCATTCAGATTCGGAGGTTTCATGCACGTATTGATGGTTGGTTGTGGAAATATGGGCGCGTCACTGCTGGCCCGTTGGGTAGATGTCCCGGGTATGACTTACTCGGTCGCTGACCCGGTCGCGACGTTCCCGGATTCACGTGTCAAATCCTTCAAGTCAGCAGAAGACGTCGAAGGTGGTCCGTTTGACCTGCTGGTTATCGCCGTGAAGCCGCAACTGATCGCGGACGTCATTCCGGACTACCTCGATCACCTTAAGGCAGATGCTCCCGCGCTTTCCATCGCTGCGGGCGTATCCTGTGAGCGGCTGGAATCGATTGTTGGTGCGCGTCCGGTCATTCGCGTCATGCCCAATCTGCCCGCCAGCATTGGGAAGGGCGTGAGCGGCCTGTATTTCACCGACAAGACTCCGGACGGTGCGAAAGAGACGGCGCGGCAGATGATGAGGGCTGCCGGCACTATCGTGGAGGTCGAAGAGGAGTTCGATCTCGACAAGGTGACCGCCATTGCGGGTAGTGGACCGGGTTATGTCTTCGAGATCGCGCGAGCCTACATCGAAGCGGCCAAGGAGCTTGGCTTCGAAGAAGAGCAGGCCCGCAAACTGGTGCTCGACACCATTGCCGGAACGATCGAGATGGCTGTCGGCTCGACCGATGACCTGGCCGACATGCGCAACGCCGTGACCAGTAAAGCGGGCACCACCGAGGCGGGCTTGAACGCCCTGAATGGAACCGGAGACCTTTCCCGGTTGTTGATTGGGGCAACACAGGCAGCGTACAAGCGCGCAGTCGAGTTGAGGTAACGCATTTCATAGCGATGCAGGGGCAGGGCATGATGATATCACGCAGGACATGCAAGCGACGTCAGACTTTCATGACGCGCGTACCAATGGAGTGCGTTTTCTAGGCGCAATGCGGAAATCGCCAAGGCAGCAAAATCTCTCGATGGGCCGCTTCAGTTGGCCCTTTTCGAAATACGAACAGCTGAAAAAGTGAGCCTATGAATTACGAAGCTCTGATCTCTCTTGCGGTATACTTTGTTCTGATGCTGGCCATCGGCCTTTATGCATACCGAAAATCCACCAGTGATGTTTCCGAATACATGTTGGGCGGGCGTAAGCTTCACCCAGCCGTCGGTGCGCTGTCTGCTGGCGCATCCGACATGAGCGGATGGATGCTCATGGGCCTTCCGGGCGCGGTTTTCGTGTCCGGGTTCAGCGCTGCCTGGATCGCTGTGGGTCTCGTTATTGGCGCGTATCTCAACTACCTCTTTGTTGCGCCTCGTCTGCGCGTCTACACAGAGCTGGCAGACGACGCGATCACCATTCCGGACTTCTTCGAAAAGAGGTTCCACGACAAGTCACGTGCGCTGCGTGTTCTTTCTTCGGTCGTGATCGTTATCTTCTTTACACTGTATACGTCTGCGGGCGTTGTTGCTGGTGGCAAATTGTTTGAGGCCTCGTTCGGTCTCGATTACCAGCTGGGCTTGTTCCTGACAGCCGGTGTGGTTGTTGCCTACACGTTGTTCGGCGGATTTCTTGCCGTCAGCCTGACCGACTTTGTTCAGGGCTGCATCATGTTTGTGGCGTTGATCCTCGTGCCAGTCGTTTCCTTTATCGTCCTGAAGAACGAAGGTGACTGGGCCTCGGCTGCTGCTTCCGTTGAGCCTGGCTATTTCGGCATGTGGCCGAAGGGCATGACTGTGATGGGGGTCATCTCATTGCTTGCCTGGGGGCTTGGCTATTTCGGCCAGCCGCACATCATCGTCCGGTTTATGGCTATCCGTTCCCTCAAGGATATTGCCACGGCCCGCTATATTGGCATGAGCTGGATGATCGTGACGGTGATTGGTGCCGTGCTCACGGGGATCGCCGGCTATGCCTACACTTATGCTCACGGCACTCCTGTGGATGATCCTGAGACGATTTTCATCATTCTTTCCCAAATTCTGTTCCACCCGCTTGTGGCCGGTTTCCTGCTAGCAGCCATTCTCGCGGCGATCATGAGTACGATTTCGTCTCAGTTGCTTGTGTCTTCCAGCTCGCTAACGGAAGACTTCTACAAGACGTTCCTTCGCAAGGAAGCGAGTCAAGGGGAGCTGGTTGCGGTTGGCCGGATATCTGTGCTTGTCGTTTCGCTGGTCGCGATCGGGTTGGCATTTGATCGATCCAGCAACATCCTCTCGCTGGTCGGCAATGCTTGGGCCGGTTTCGGCGCTGCATTCGGGCCGATTATCCTTCTCAGCCTCTATTGGCGTGGTCTTACCCGGAACGGTGCGTTGGCAGGCATGATTGTCGGGGCTGTCACGGTGTTGTTCTGGCTCTATGCGCCGATTGAGATCGACGGGAAGTCGCTCTCCGACATTATCTATGAGATCGTGCCGGGCTTCGTGCTGGGTGGTACAGCTGCCATTGTGGTCAGCATCGTGGGCCGGGATGTGTTGCCTCACGTTGCGCACCGCTTCGGCGAGATGGAGAAGTTGATGCAGGAAGACAACAGCTAGGCTGCACCCCAAAGAAAAGGTTCAGGAGCCGTTTCGCAGGCGCGCGTGATAGCTTGCGACGAGGAAGCAGACTTCCCGCGTGATTTCTTCTTCCCGCTCCGGGACCTCCAAGGCCATCTCGGTCGCCGAAAACATCAATTCGATTGTCAGCTTGGTTGCCATGGCAAGTCGATCTTCGGGGATGTCGGGCAAGTTCTTGCGGAGCGCTTCCAGGATCTCTTCGCTAACAAGGTCACGGGAATCCAGCCGGACTTCCTTGAGCACGGGAATGACCCGCATAACGCGGACGACCCAGGCGCCTCCGGGAAATGTCTTCGTGATTTCGTTTACTCGTTTCTGGATTCGCAGGATGCTTTCTGCTGAAGCCTCGAATGACTGCGTATCGATCCCCCCCTCGCGAAGCCATTCGAAAACGGCCTGGTCCTGCGCCTCCATCAGGCGTCGGCCGAGTTCGTGAAGGATGGCGTACTTGTTGGGGAAGTATCGGTAGAGTGCTGGCGGGGTGAGGCCGGCGCGCTTGCAAACCATATTGGTCGACAACCGTTCGAAACCGACCTCGGAAAGCAGGTCCCCGGTCACGGACAGGATCGTTTCGAATGTGTTGCGTGCGCGGTCCTGGGATGGAGAGACTTTTGTCTCCAGCTCGACACCATCCGAAGCCTGAGGCGTATTGTCGGGCTGAGGGCGTTTGGTCAAATCTGAATTCTGCCCCGGTCCGGGCATGCTTGCTCCCCTCAGCCTTCGGTTGACCCCGTTCATGTTTAGCTTGAGGGGTGATTGTTATACTTACATTACAGTTAAGCGCAATCGGCACGCCAAGTCTATCCAACAGCGAACGCGGATCGGGTCTATAGCTATGCAATCAAAGCACTTTTTCGGTTTTCTGATGTTTCGTAGAGGACGCTGGAGGCGTGCACCGCCACTTTGGCAACGTAAATAAAACATTCTGAATTGAAGGCTTTAAATGGGTTTGTTTGCCCGCCGGAGAGGCGTTAATGACCCCCAAAAAATCTGAGCAAAAAATTCTGTTCGATCTGGATAGAAAGTCAGTTCAAAGCGTCTGGTTCATATACGTGCGTGCAAAGTGCAGAGGACGAGTATGGTCGGCAGGTTATTGAATTCGTGCCTTTTGGCGGTGTGCGTGGCTGGATCCGCGTTTGCTCAGGATCTGGCGATCACGGGCGTCACAGTCTTCGATGGCACGGGTGCTGATCCCTACAAAGCGACTGTGGTGTTTGAAGACGGTCTTATCTCGTCGGTCGACAAGGCGGCCGGGCCTGCCCCCGCGGGCGTACCCGCGATTGATGGCGACGGCCTGTCACTTTTGCCTGGCTTCTTTGACCTGCATGTTCACTACACACCGATTGGCCAGCCGGCGACCACGCCTCAGATTTCGCAGGAATATGCCAAGACCGGTGTCACGTCCGTTTATGATTTTGCCCAGCCACCGGAAGCCTTCGCGCCTCGCCGCGAGTGGCTGGAGTCGCTGCCGGGTCCGCGTGTGAATTTCGCGGCGCGTATGAGTACAACCAACGGGCATGGCGCTGACTGGTCTGACAAGAGTACGACCAAGTGGGTCAACACACCCTATGCGGCCACCGAAGCGGTCAAGGAGCTGCTGCCCTACAAGCCTGACGTCATCAAAGTTTTCACGGATGGCTGGCGTTATGGCTCCGGTGTCGACAATACGAGCATGAATGAGCCGACCCTGACAGCATTGGTTGAAGAGGCTCATGCTCATGGCTTGAAGATTCTGACCCATACCGTGACCAAGGACCGGGCTGAGATTGCCGGCCGGTCCGGCGTGGATATCATTGCGCACTCCGTACTCGACAAACATGTGGACCAGGAAACCATCGACACGCTCAAGGCTGGCGGTACGGCTTACGCGGGGACGCTTGCTGTCTATAATCCTGACAAACCGGAGACGACGGAGTTTGAGCGCGAGCATCCGACATTCAAGTCGCGTCAGGCACGGTTCCAGGTGGGTTTGGACAACATGAAGGCGCTGTATGAAGGTGGCGTCCTTATCGCGCTGGGTACCGATGCCGGAATGCCGCGTACGCCACATGGGTACTCCACACTTTCCGAAATGGAATTGATGGTGCGCGCGGGCCTCCCGGCGAAGGCTGCCTTGATGGCGGGTACTTCCAACAGTGCACGCGCTGTTGGGGTGTATGACCAGCGCGGCTCCATCGAAGTTGGCAAAGATGCCGATGTGGTTCTGATCGCCGGTAAGCCTTGGGAAGATATTTCCGATTTGCACAAGACGAAATACACCTTCGTTGGCGGAGACAAGGTGTTTGGAGAGGGGGCGCCGGTGCCGGTTTCCTCGACTGTGATGGAATCGTCCAGTATTTCGAGCGCACTCATCGATGATTTCGACCGGGAAGATGGGCGCTCCTCGCGTGACACTCTTGTTGTTGGTGATCCTGATGGAGGGATGGAGCGCAGCTGGCAGGTTTTTGAGATTCGCGACGATGGTGAGCGCGGAGGTGTGCTGCACCTGTCTGCAGATCTCGCGCTACGCGAAGAGGCCCGGGCGGGTATTGTCATTCCAATGAATGTTGGGTCGGTTCAGCCTGTGGATGGGGCGTCTTATCAGGGCATTGTCTTCGATATGCGCGGAGATGAGAAACCCTACACCTTGACTGTGTCGACCACAGAGGGCCGCTGGGAGCGGCAATTCGAAGTGGGTCAAGATTGGGAAACTGTCGGTATTCCGTTTAAAGATCTTAGCGCTCCCGCGGAAGGTGTTAAGTGGTCAGGTGATGGCATCGTTGATGTGCGGTTCCTGATCAAGAGGCCGGGCGGCGAGGCAGTATGGTATGAGCTTGATAATGTCAGGTTTTACTGAGCATTAGTGCGTTTGCATAATCGAGTCTGGGTGCTCGAAACAACAAAATTCGTGTACGAATAAAAAAGTGAAATCGCCCGTCGGGTGCCGGGGGCGATTTCCATGGTTTTCTTCTTCGCAATTTCTTTGTGTACTGCGTGATGATTTTATCTGCGCAGGTGCAACATTTGTGTGCAGCTGACACAAAAAGGAAAAATATTGACATTTTTTCGTGTGCGATGAGGCGTGCGCCGATAGCCTGCTTATTGCTCAATGAAGAGCAAGGAATGTGGTCAACGGCGGCCGCACAAAAAATCCGAACACAGATTTAACTAGTTCTGGCCGCGCTTGGTCGTGCCAGCGGGTGCAAGAGCTGCGCGAATGTCCGGCAGGGGGTCTGTCGGCAAGGCGGAGACTTGCGGGAAAAAAGAAGCTCAGGAGTCAGCAAAAATGAAATCCAGTGGATTGAGGGGGTCGATGAACGGGAACGGCGTCGCGCGCGTCGTGAAGTCGGGACGATTCATGCGGCATTGTGCAATGACAGTATCTACAAGCGCGCTTTTACTTGGTGTGCTGTCGCAAGGGGCGTTGGCCCAAGAGGAGGCGGAAGACGACACTGCCCAGATGGAAAAGGTTCTGGTTGTTGGCTCCCAGATTGCTGGTGCCAAGGTTTCCGGCGCCCTTCCGGTTTCGGTTGTATCGCCTGACGAAATCGAGGCGACTGGCGCGGTTTCCGCAGAAGAGCTCTTCCGGACCGTTCCCTCAGCCGGTGATATTACCTTCAACGGCACTTATCTCGGAGGTGGCAACTCAAACGCTGCCCGGGGTGACGTGTCGACGGTCAGCCTGCGTGGTCTGGCCCAGGGCAATACGCTGCTTCTGATCAATGGCCGCCGCTCGGTGGTCCACCCGACATCGCAGACCGACAACCAAACTCCGGTCTTTGGTTACAACGTCAATGCAGTTCCGGTTCAGGGGCTGGCGCGCGTTGAGGTTCTGAAAGACGGCGCCGCCGCTCTTTATGGATCCGACGCTGTTGCGGGCGTTGTGAACAACGTCCTCCGGTCCGACTTCGAAGGTCTGGATGTCAATCTTCAATATGGACTGGCCGAAGGGACGAACCTGACTGAATTCACCGGGGATATTCTCTACGGCACGGATTTCGCGAACGGCAAAGGTAACATCTCTGTCTATCTCGGTGGCACAACGCGGGATTCCCTGCTGCGCTCTGACCAGGAGTACACCAACCTCGCCGATATGCGCCCATTGACCGACGGCACCAATTGGGCGGGCGTCGCATGGGATAACCGTTCGACCTGGACGAGCCCCTGGGGGCAGTTCACGCCGGTCGATACGTCTATTGGTGAGATCAGTGCAGACGGCACAGCTTTTACTGACGCGGCAGGCACCTTCCACGTTCAGCCCGCGGACTTTGGTGCAGGGTGTCTGTACGATGTCGGTGGCGACATTTGTTATGGCGCAGGCAGCATCTTTACATCTGCATACAGAGATATGCGGCATGACGACCTGGAGACTTTCGATACGCTGACCATGCTGCCGGCGGTAGATCGCTTCAACATGTTCAGCTTCGCGAACTACGATGTTTCCGACAGCCTGCGAGTGTATGGCGAGGTTGGTTATTACAATGCGACGTCAGAGGCGGTTATTGCTTCCAGTGGTTCCCTGGGATCTGGTCCGATCTACATCGCTTCGGATGCATACTGGAACCCGCTGGGGCCTGTTGGGTCGGCAAACCGTATCGATGGGCTCAGCGCGAACGTTCCGGCAGAAGGCGTGGATCTTGTGATCAACTCCTACAGCGCCGTGGATGCAGGTACACGTGACGTTGTCGTCGATAACGAGCAGATCAGGCTCCTCGCTGGTGCAAAAGGTGATGCATTCGGATGGGACTGGGACTCTGCAATCCTCTATACCGAAGCCACCGTGAAGGATTCTGCTGACGGGTATGACTCGCGACTGTTCCAGGAGGCTATCAACCGTACAGACGCCACCGCATACAACCCGTTCTGTGGTGGTGATCCGGCGGTGCCGGATGTCGGCGCTCCGGATTGCAACTCGCAGGAAACGATCGACAGTTTCCGCATCACTCAGGTTCGTGAAAACAAGACCACGCTTGCTTTGGCAGACTTCAAAGTTTCCAAGCCGGATCTGTTCTCGATCTGGGCAGGTGATATCGGTGTTGCTGGCGGTATCGAGTTCCGTCGTGAGACCTATCACGACGACCGCGATCCGCACCAGGATGGCTCGCTGCCTTACTATGACCAGATCACGGGGAACCTCGTTTCAGACTCCAGCCTGATGGGACACAGCCCATCGCCGGACGTCAAAGGCAACCGGAATGTTTCTTCAGCCTATTTCGAACTGGCTGTGCCACTGGTCTCACCTGAGATGAACATCCCGTTCGTTCAGGCGCTCGATCTACAGGCTGCGGCTCGTTATGAGGACTACTCAGATGTCGGGTCAGTCTCGAAGCCGAAGGTCGCAATGTCGTGGGATGTCATTGACGGTCTTCGCTTCCGTGGATCCTGGTCGGAGGGTTTCAAGGCGCCGAACCTTGAAGTGGTCAACACGCCGCTTCTGGAACGCGTCAATGGCTATCCGGACTACATCCAGTGTGAGGCAGCCCTCAGCCAAGGCCGGATCACCGACTTCAGCCAGTGTGCGACGCTGGGTGTGACGGTTGCCAGCCTGCGCTCGGGTAACTCCGAACTGGAACCAGAAGAATCGGAAAGCTCGTCCTACGGCGTGGTGTTCGAACCTCAGTTCATTCCTGAAAAGTTCGGTTCGCTCACGCTCACGGCAGATGTCTGGAGCATTGAGCAGAAGAACCCGATTGGCCTTCTGAATGACTCTGTCGCCCTGTCGTATGACTATCTGCTTCGTTTGCAGGGCAGCTCTAACCCGAACGTAATCCGTGCGGACCCAACACCTCAGCAGATCGCGGACTTTGCCGGCACAGGACTCACGCCAGTTGGCGATGTGGTCAACGTCATTGCCCGGTTCACCAACCTTTCGCCGCTCAAGGTCGAAGGAATCGACTATGGTGCGTATTGGGATGTCCCGGTTGGTCCGGGTGAGCTTTCGGTCAATCTCAATGCCACCTATCTGGACACCTACTATCAGAGCCCGACGGCTGAAGCTGCGGCTCTTCTGGAAGGACTGGCTGACGGAACGGTTAATCCGTATGTCACTGTCACCGGCGGTGGTAGCCTGATCCAGGAGAACGGGCGTCCGGAGTGGAAATATTCCATGTCGATGGCATATGACATCGCGAACTGGAAGTTCGGTGCGTTCTCGCAATACACCAGCGAAGTTTTCCAGACGAGCGTCAGCAGCTCGACCTATGGTCCATGGCCGATCGAAGACCATATGACCTGGAATTTCTACGGCCAATATACAGTAGAGAACGACACCTGGACAGACGGCACAGCCATTCGTGTTGGTGTGCGGAATGCGTTCAACGAAGATCCGCCGCTGGCTGATACCTACGGTTATCTCTCGTCCCTGTATCAGCCGCTGCCGCGCTACTGGTATGTGAATGTGAAAAAATCCTTCTAAGAAGGATTGGTCTCCGAATGGAGTCCGGGGCGGTGCAATCGCGCCACCCCGGACTTTCGTCCCGGGGTGGTGGTTGCTTGTCAACCGCTGAACCCTGGTTTCATCTGCATGCTTTGATCATCAGCCATCCATCGCGATTGGCGATGGGGTGTTGAAGGGGAGCTCAGGGATTCATGAAAAAGCTCACAGAGCAAAGTAACGCTGATCGAAACAAGCTTGAGCATACGGATGCTCATTGTCTGGACCGTAGGAAATTTCTGACTGCGGGCGCAATTGCCGCAAGTGGCGTTGCTGTTGCATGTGTGTCTCCGGTAGACGCGGCAAATTCAGGTGTTGCGTCCCTGGAACCAGTTCGGCCGCCGGACGCACCCGAAAGCGGTGACCTGAACGTTGCGGCGCATCGCGTCGAGACCCCGGGTCCGCGCGGCGTCGTCACGGCAGGTCATCCGCTCGCTGCGTCGGCTGGTCTGAGGATGTTCATGCAAGGTGGCGCAGCCGGCGATGCTGCGGTCGCGACAATGGCTGTTCTCAATGTGGTCGAGCCGTGGGCTTCCAGTATTGCCGGGAACGGATTTGCGACAGTCTATGACAAGCCGAGCGGTCAGGTCAGAGCCTTGAAATTCGGCGGCGCGGCACCTTTCGCACTAGATCCGAAGAGCGATCCCAAAGCATTTGACTGGGGGGTAAAGGCCGCCACGACCCCCGGTGCATTTGACGGCTGGATCGAACTGCTTCGCAAGCATGGGCGCCTGTCTCTGGGGGATGTAATTGCGCCAGTAATTGATTTGGCCAGAAACGGCCATCCGATAGATCCCTCCATTGCCCGGATCATAGAGTACATGCAGGGGCGCTTGCAGATGCACCCGACCACGGCGGAAGTATTTCTGCCGGGTGGGAAGACACCAAAGCCGCGCCAGATTCTGACCAATGAAAACCTCGCCAGAACGTTCGAGTCGCTGGTCGCAGAAGAACAAAAGGTTCTGGCTGGCGGTGGTGATCGCGATACCGCACTGCTTGCGGCAAGAGAGTATTTCTACAACGGCCCAATTGCGGCTGAGCTTGATCGGTTTTTCCGCGAAGTCGGTGGCTGGGTGAGAAAAGCCGACCTGGCTGCCTACAACGCTGAGTGGGCAGACCCGGTAAAAACGACCTATCGAGGATACGAAGTCTATTCGACACCCCTGACCTCCCGCGGCGGACTCGAAGTTTGTATGCAAGCCAATCTTGTAGAGCGCTTTGACGTGTCCTCACTCAAGCCGGGAAGTACGCAGCTGCTGCATCTGCAAGCCGAAGCCATCAAGCATGCCAAGGCCGACATCTATGCCTATGCGGCGGATCCGAAATTTGCCGACGTGCCGGTCGCGGCGATGGTATCAAAAGCATACGCTGCGGATCGCGGCGCCATGATAAACCCTTCGCTGGCTTTGCCGTTCCCTGAGGTTACGGATTTCCGGCGTTACGACCCATCTGCACCTGCTCCGCCGGTGTCGGCAACGCGCACGCCTGACGACGACGCCCGATATAGCGATACGACAAGTCTGACCGTTGTTGATGAAGAAGGGAACACGATCGTTGTGACCACAACGCTTGGCGGCGGTTTCGGCGCCGGTGTGATCGCGGGCAGTACAGGCTTCCTTTTGAACAATGGGATGCGCCTGGGGTCGACGTCGCCCTACGAAGACAACGTGAATTTTGTCGCGCCGGGACAGATCCCGATCCTCAACAACTCCCCGGTCGTGGTCATGAATAATTCCAAGCTTTGGGCTGCATTCGGAACGCCGGGCGGAGAAACGATCGGACAAAGTGAATTTCAGGTTCTGATGAGCCTGATCGATCATGGCATGGGAATTCAGGAGGCGATTGAGGCACCGCGCTTTGCGGTGAAGGCTGACCCGAACTTCTACCTGCCGGGCGCCAAATGCTTCTTGCAGCTGGAATCGAGATTCTCGTCGCAATGCCTCTCTGGTCTAAAGGCATTGGGACACATGGCAGATTATGTAGGACCTTACGCGATCGGAAGCATCCAGGGGGTGCGAGCATATGAAAACGGCGCTGTCATGGCGGGGGCCGATCCTCGACGGATGGCGATGGCGGCAGGCTGGTAAGGCTAGTTAATGTCCGTACTCGTTAGGTAATAGCGGACTTAAGGTTTTAAGGTTCTAAATTGGGAGAGATCCACGTGAGTTATAAAATGCGATTGAAATCAGCCGGGGCAGTTCTTGTGTTCGCGTCGGCAGTTCTGGTTGGCTGCAGTAGCCCGGGTGAAACAGCTGAGACCGAAAGCAAGGTGGAGGCTTCCGCCTCCGGTCCCGTGCTTATCGACGTTGAGATGACAGAGGGAACCAATATGTCAGCGGCGATGTCGCCCGACGGCAGCATGCTGATCCTGGCGCTGCAGGGCGTTCTGTGGTCCTTGCCTGCGGAAGGTGGTGAAGCGACAGCGCTGACACCAGCAGAACTGGATTCGCATGAGCCGGCCTGGTCACCGGACGGCTCTCTGATCGCATTCTACACCTATGCGGAGAATGGCTTCACGATCTGGACAATGAAGCCTGACGGATCGGATCTAACCCAACGAACCTTTGGCCCTTCTGATGCACGTTACCCATCATTCACGCCCGATGGCAGTAGCCTTCTTTATTCTGCCGATACTGAAGGGGGTTATCAGGTCTGGTCCCTTACGCTCGAAGAAGACGCCGAGCCGAAGCAGCTGACTGTCGCAGATGAAACCGGCTACGAGACGCCGTTGACACCTTACTTCTCAGGCTTTGGTAACGCAGTGTACCCAGTCCTGTCTCCGGATGGTTCGAAACTCGCATTCGTTATCGATGGTCAGATGGATGCACTGGTTGTCCGGGATATTGATACGGAAGAGAAGTTCAGCATAGCCTATACGGCGAATACACTTGGTGCGCCTGTCTGGGCGCCAGACGGCGAGTCTCTCTTTATTGCGGGTCTTCTGGGACGAGAGGGGCTGGTTACCCAGGCCTTCACGGATGGTTCCGACGCAAAATTGTTGGTGGAAGGAGGGGATGTGTTCCCGTTCCGGCCGTCCGTGCTTTCAGACGGTTCGGTACTGTACACAGCTGACGGCAAGGTGAATGTCATCGCGCCCGATGCTGAAGCGCCAACGAACATCGATTTTTCAGCCACAGTTGAGTTGAACCGAACACCCTATAAGCGCCGGGTTTATGATCTCACATCTACGGAAGCGAAGCCGGCACTTGGTGTGATTGACCCCACCCTGTCTCCTGATGGCAAAAGCGCTGTCTTCACGGCGGTTGGGGACCTCTGGATGGCGGACCTGGAGAGCGGCGAGACAAAGCAGCTTACCGATGATGATTTTATTGACATGTCTCCCAGCTGGTCACCCGACGGTTCAAGCATTGCGTTCGTCAGTGACCGGGGTGGCAAGTCTGATGTCTGGTTGCTGGAAGTTGCGTCAGGTTCCTTTACTCAGCTAACTGATGCAAGTCGCCCTGCCAACTCTCCGATCTGGTCGCCGGATGGGTCGAGTATTGCATACTTGTCAGATGCGCTCATCACAATCTTCCTCGGCGCGACAGTTAATATCGTTGATGTCTCTACCGGCAGCGAGACAGTGATTTCCGAACCGATTTTTGGGCCTAGCCCACCCGCGTGGTCGAGTGATGGGAATACTGTGCTCGTGGTTAGTCGTCTTCCGCAAACCAACAGGTTCCGTGAAGGCTACAATGCCCTTCTCCTGATGCCTGCTTCAGGTGAAGGTGAGACCAAATGGGTGGCACCACAAGGCATGGATGCCTCTCTCGGACGGCGCCAATGGAACCGCCCCGCCTGGTCGTCTGACGGCATGATCGTGTATCGTTATCAGGGGGCTCTTTATATGGCGCCTCTGACTGCAGATGGCAGCCTCGGGGAAATTTCTCTGGTCGCCGAAGCCGGGGAAAATCCGAATTGGTCAACTGATGGAACCAAACTGATCTACATCGACGGCGCGGACATCATGTTGTTCGATCGAACTACCGGCGAAACAAGCACGCTCGACATCAAGCCTGAATGGCACCGTGATATGCCGGACGAAGACTACACGATCCGCGCTGGCCATATGTTCGACGTGGCTGCAGGTGAATATCTCGAAAATGTGGATATCATTGTTGAGGATGGTGTCATCAGTTCCATCGAGCCAGCGGGAACAGCCGAACTCGTCGGGACGCTGGTCGACGCTTCAGACAAGTATGTCATTCCAGGCCTGATCGAGAGCCATACACACCAGTCGATCACACAAGGAAAGGCGCTTGGCGATATCTGGTTCAAGTATGGCATCACAACCGTGCGTGAGACAGGCGATGACCCCTATCACGCGGTCGAACGCCGGGAAGCGGCAGATGCCGGCCGCCGGTCTGCGCCACGGGTGTTCACAGCCGGACCGCTGAACGAGGGGGCGAGAGTATCATACGGCGTTTCCGAAACAGTCGGCACGGTGGAAGAGGCCGCCAATTCCGTCCGCCTCTCTACCGAACTCAAGCTGGACCTCTACAAGAGCTATGTGCGGCAGGATTATACGGTTCAGAAAGAGGTGATCGAACTTTCCCATGAATCCGGAATCCCGGTTACCGGGCATGAATTGTATCCTGCTGTCGCGAATGGCGTTGACCAGATGGAACATTTCGGAGCCACCAGTCGTCGTGGATATTCCCTGAAGAGCTCTCTGAACGGACATTCCTATCAGGATGTGATTGCCCTGATTTCGCAATCGGGAATGTATGTCACTCCCACGCTCGCGATGGGAAAGCGGGCAGGTTCGGAATTCGTTCAGGCCGGTCAGGATGCATTGGTAGAAATCATCGAGAATGGCGGCAAAATAGTTGCCGGCACGGACTCCCCGTTCGTGCCTTATGGTGCTTCACTTCATGATGAGCTTGCAGTTTATTCCGAAGCTGGTGTGCCCAATGCAACCGTATTGAAGCTGGCGACAAGTCAGGCCGCTGAGGCAATCGGTGTCGGCGATCAACTGGGTCAGATTGCGCCGGGCTATCTTGCCGATATCACCATCCTGGATGCCGACCCGTTAGCAGATATTGCCAACACTTTGAGCGTCAGTGAAGTGATGAAAAACGGAGAGATCGTCTACACCAAACCGGAATAGGTTCCGGTCAGACCCAATGTCGTGATTTTCGAATACGGTCCATCTTCGCAGGAGTGCGAGGGTGGACCGTATTTGTGTCCTGTTGGCGCGCCCGTCGGCTCCGATATCAGCCGGGCAAGGAAACGAAAATTGGCATTCGATCCGCACGATTGCTTCAGATCTGCGCAAGTGCAGACATTTGCCAACGCCGGTCCTCATCTCGCTTGTTTCTTTCCGCCTCTTCGGGATGGCTATGTCCGGTCGGGTGTTGAGCTGTGAGCAGGGTGTTGAGCAAGTCCAATACGAAATCCCTTTCATCCAATCAGGATGCGCTGAGCGCTGGCGACCGTGTGGCATTAAATGACGCGGCAAACTTCGAGCAGCTCTACCGCGTTTACTGGCAGGACCTTTGTGGTCATCTGAGACGCATGTTCGGGGCGGGGCCTCCGGAACCGGAAGATGCAGTACAGGCGGCTTTCATTCGCTTTGCCGCTTTGGAAGAGCCGCAAAGCGTCAGAAATCCACGGGCTTTCCTGCTCGTAACGGCTCGCAACATCATTTTAGACCAGAAACGCCGCTCAGGGCGTCACCTCGACTACGCAAAGGCGGTGCTGGCTGAAAATTCTGGCCCTCAGCTGGATGATTTGTCTCCTGAGCGCGTCCTACTTGAGAAAGAGCGTTTTGAAGTCATCAATGCAGTGTTTCAAACATTGCCTCACAAGCAACAGGTCATCCTGACTCTTCGGCGGCGGTATAACTATACTTATCAGCAGATTGCCGATGAAACGGGATGGTCTTATGGCGATGTCTACAGGCAAATGGACAAGGCACTCGCCAGTCTGTCGCAAGCGCTGAAGCGCTAGCAGTTCGGGAGGAAAGTTTGAGTTTGGTGCGGCCAGATTCCAATAAAAACAAAGGCTACACCGAACGTGTGGAGGCGCAGGCGCGGTCCTGGGTCGTATACTTGAATTCCGGTTATGCCACGGCAGACAAGCTCGCAGAGTTCGAAACCTGGCTGGCTGCGAACGCTGATCATGCCCAAGCATTCCATGACTATGAGCAGATCATGATGGACCTTGGGCTGCCTTGCGGTGTGCCAGAAAGGGCTCTGGGCGGACGGGTCGAAACCGCTTTGCAGACGCACGCAGCGCCAAAGCGCTCCTTTTCACCCATCCGCGCTGTGGCAGGCGGCGTCATGGCCGCGGCGTTGGTCCTGGCGGCCACAGTCGGTGTGTCGCTCCATGAGCGGCCGAGTACCGTCGAAAATCTGCAGGCAGCGGCTTTGCCCGCGATTGAGACCCAGGTCGCCGAGATCCGTGCCGTGACCCTGCCGGATGGCACTGTCGTCACATTGGGCGCCAGGTCCCGGATCGAATACAAGTTCGAAGATGGTCTGCGAACCGTCGCGCTTGAGGAAGGTGAAGCTTTCTTCGACGTCGCCCCCGACAAGAGCCATCCATTTTATGTTCAGGCCGGTGATCGGCTGGTGCGCGTCGTCGGAACGCAATTCGATGTCCGCCAGTCGTCCAGTTCGGTGATGGTGTCGGTGGTTGAAGGTGTGGTGGAGGTCATCAAGGCCCGGAACCCCGAAGCCACCGAAAAACGTCACGGCACCCTCGTGAAAGACGTGCTGACGGCCGGCGACAAGGTGACCGCGATGATCGGCCAGGACCAACGCCAGATTGAAACGATTGACCCTGAAAAGGCCGCGAGCTGGCGATCGGGCTGGCTGGCATATGACGATGTCAGTCTCGATGACATTGTTGCAGACCTGCACCGCTATGATGATCGCAATTTCGTTTTCTCGGATTCCGCGTTGGGCGAGGTTCGTGTCACCGCTGCCTTTGGATCGGATAATGTCGACCAGTTTCTTTTTGCGCTGGAAGCTTCGTATCCCCTGTCGATAGACCGCGCCGATCCCTCCAAAGTAGTCTTTCTTCCGGCCAGCTGAGATCGCCCGGAACACTCTGACAAAAATATGGACATGGGCGCGCATTTTCCGCGCGTGGAGCAATCGATTGCCATTACGCCGGCTTTGCACTGGTGCGTTTGCCCGGCCTGGCGGACATATTTTCCAAGGCACGATCGTTCACTAGGCGTTGTCATCACGGCAGCACAGACGCTCTCATCACAGAGTCATTGTTAACGTTCAGGCCGGGCAATTCGGAGCCTTTTCGAAGTTTGAGGGGTGAGTAGAGAATGCCAGAGGTCAGAAGTCCGCTCAGCAGAGCTGGTCTGGCTGGCGTGGTGTTCCTGTTTATCCTTCAGGGGGCGCCAGTATTTGCTGATCCTGCAGGCGCAAAACCATCTTATTACGAGATCGATGCGCAACCACTTGCGCACGCCCTTATGGCGTACTCGGAACAATCCAAGATAGTAATTGTGGTGCCTTCCGGGATCCTAGAAGGCAAAACATCTCACAGGGTCAAAGGCCGACTGAACCATGAAGCGGCCTTGACAATGCTCCTCAAGGGCACCGGTCTGGAGGTCGAAAAACTTGATAATGGTGCGTTGACCTTGCAACGGAGCACCCCGGAAGCTGTGGAACTTCCACTGCCGCCCCCTCCTGTTCCAGTCGGCGAGCCAAAACCCTCTCCTTTGAATATCCCTATGGTTCCGGAAACTGAGATCGAAGAAGGACCAAGTACTCAGGATACGGTTGTTGTAACCGGGGTCAGAGGTGCGCCTCGATCAGTAACCGACAGCCCAACTCCCATCGATGTTTTGACCTATCAGGATATGCAGCAAGGCAGTTCAACCGGCATTTATGGATCATTCCGCTACCTGATCCCGTCCTTCAACCTGCCGACCCGTGGTGGCGGTGGTACAGCAAGCATAATCGCGAGTGGCGGTATGCGAGGATTGAACCCCGATCACACGCTGGTTCTTGTGAATGGCAAGCGTCGGCACAAGACCGCTCTGATCAACTCGGTGTCTTCGCTCTACAATGGCGCGGCCGGTGCCGACTTCAATATGCTCCCGTCGTCAGCGATCTCCCGCGTCGAAGTTCTGAGAGACGGGGCTGCGGCTCAATATGGCTCTGACGCGATTGCTGGTGTCATCAATATCATCCTCAAGGATGACCCCGACGACGGGGATCTCTCGATCAGCGCAGGGCAGAACTTTGACCGTAATGATGGTGAGTTCTTCACTGTGTCCGCTGGAAACGGCATATCCATTGGACAATCCGGCAGCCTTAACCTGTTCTACAATTTCATGAGCCGGGAAGAATCCAACAGGGCTGTGCCGATCTCGGACCGTGTCAATCTTTACCCGCTGCTGGAAGGTGGCGCGCGCGATCCGCGGGAAGCGACAATCGATCGTATGATCACGCAGAACTATGGGGCATTTCCGCAGATCTCGCATATTTTCGGCGGGAACTTCAGCTATGATTTCGCAGATATGGAATTCTATTCTTTCGGGACATACGGGTTTCGAAAGTCCGAGTTAAACTGGTCATTCCGTGCACCAAACAGAATTGTTTCGCTGCCGGAAGTTTATCCGGATGGGTTTCGTCCGCGCCTGGTGATCGAGGAAGATGACTTTGAACTGGTTGCCGGTTTCCGGGGGGAATCTGCAAACGGCTGGGCTTGGGATATATCGTCGGGCTTTGGCACCGACATTACCGATTGGGAGAATACCAATGGGCTCAATGCCAGTCTCGGGCCTTCCAGTCCAACCCAGTTTAATATTGGTCACCTCATCTCTTCTGAATGGGTCAATGCGCTGGATGTGACGAAGCTGCAGGAGCTGTACAGGGCGGGGGCAATACAGGTCTCCTTCGGCCTTCAGCACCGGCTCGAAAGATATGAAATCGAAGAAGGGGAAGAAGCTAGCTGGATCGCTGGAGATTATGTCCGACCGGAGGGGCAGCCCTTTGCCGGCGAGCTTCTTCCGCCGGGGGCCCAGGCGACGCCCGGCTTCCGTCCGGATGATTCAGGCGCAATCCGTCGAACAAACCTCAGCGCATATGGCGAACTGGGCTGGAGCCCATCGGAAAACTTGTTTCTGAATGCGGCTTTGCGATACGAAGATTTTGATGACGCTGCCGGCGATGAGATTATTTACAAGGCCGGCGGCCGGTATGCTGTGACTGATTGGCTCACGCTCCGTGGGTCTTTCAATACCGGGTTCCGCGCGCCGTCTCTGGCCCAGCAAGCGTATGCGTCGACCACCAGCCAGTTCCGGGATCTGGATGGCGATGGAGAAGCCGAGCTTTTGTTGCTCAAGAATCTGCCGGTCAATTCGGTTGCAGCCCGTGCCCTTGGGGCGTCTCCGCTGCAACCGGAGACGTCGAGGAATACAAGCTTTGGATTCGCGTTGACCCCAAACTCGAACCTTTCGGTGACGGTGGATGCTTACCAGATCGATCTGGATGACCGGATCGTTGTAACTTCCACGTTCTCTCCATTGGACACGCGCCTTTCAGCGGACGGCATCACAACCATTGGCGATCAGATCCAGGCGCTGCTCGTCGCAAATGAGCTCTCGCCAGGGATTAGTGGACAGTACTATACAAATGCCATCGACACGCGTACGCGCGGACTCGATATTGTTGCGACTTACCGGGCGCATACGGAGTATGGCAGCTTCAGATTTATCGGCGGGTTCAACAGGAACGAAACAGATATACGCAGAATCGTCGAGAATCCGCCTGAGCTGGAGGCGCTGGGGGGTATTGATATATTTGACCGGAGCAAGCGGGCAGCCCTGACGGACACTATTCCCGATTCCAAGATCAGTCTTGGCGTTGGCTGGGAGTATGGTCCGTTCAAGACGACTTTCCGGACAACACGCTTCGGCCGTTATATGGTCCGTAATGCAACAAATCCGGATGAGGATTATGATGTGGACCCGGAATGGATCGCAGACCTCGAAATCGGCTACGCCCTTTCGGAAAACTTCACCGTTTATGCCGGGGCGAACAATTTACTCAACACATATCCTGAGCAGATCAATGAGCCGAGCGAGATCAATGGGTCGAACATGTACAACACGTTCGCGCCATTTGGATTCACCGGGGGAAACTGGTTTGTCCGGGGTGCCTTTCACTGGTAGAAATGTTCCCGTCCCAAAACAAGGGAGACCCGGCCAGCGGGGAAAGACTGGCCGGGTCCTGAGTGTGGTTAGAACGAGTACTCGTACTGGATCCAGAAAGACCGCGGTTTACCGTTCCAGCCATACTGCCTGTAGTAAGCGCTGTCGTTCGGGCCGATCTCGCCCCGGACAACTGCCCGGTCACGGGTATAGGTGGACCCACCGGATGCGCGCTCGAAATAATCTTCGCCAAGCAGGTTCACGCCTCGGATCAGGAAGCGGTGCTGCTTTTCATCACCCATGAAGTATTGAACCGAACCGTTCAGGACGAAGTAGTCACCGAAGTTCATGTCCTCGACAACACGATTTCCATCGGTGTCGACAAGGCGGGCCAGGCTGGTCCCAGCATAAGCCCATTCAGGACCCTGCCAACGCGGGTTCAGTGAGAACACCCAGTTTTCGTTCGGCGTGTAGGTGACAAGGCCTGACAGGGTCCATTCAGGACGTTCCGAAGACTGACGGAGCTCTGAATTGCCCGCAGCACCCGGGATCACAAAGTCAAGATTGGTCGATGTGCCATCCAGACGAGCCAGAGAGCCGTAGACCGGGTTTGGCTCCAGCGATTCCATGTCGGTGTAACTGAAGTCTGCCTGCCACTTATCGAAGTCGAACGCGACGTCGATGGTGAAGCCCTTGATGTCCTGATTGGCTAGAGCATTGACGGCGACCGTTTCACCCGGATCGGAAAGACCGTTGGCTGCGGTAGAGCAGAAGTCATCCGGCGCGATGATGTTCCGACGGTTTTGTTCGATAGCGGCCGTGTCGTTGGTCAGGTTATCGAACAGCGGATTTGTCAGATCGTTGGCATATTCGAGGCAGACAGCGCCGACAGCACGGCTGGAGAACAGGTTCTTGATGTCTGTTTCGAAGTAGCCGACTTCGACGTTGTACGTGCCGCCGAAGATGTCACCGTCGATACCGGCACCCACGTTGAACGCGTCGACTTCCTGCGGCTGCAGGCCGGGGTTGATGTTTGCACCGGCACCGAACGCACCAATCTCGTCAATCTTCGGAAGGCTGTAGGATGTGCCGCCCGAGCCGCGAGCATAGAGGCCGTAGCCGAAGTTCTGGCGCAGGCCGACTTTCCAGACGGACTGGTCATCGAAATTGTCATTGAAGTCCTGACGGGCCGCGAACGAACCGCTGAAGCCTTCAAGAACGGGGAGGGACAGGCGCAGGTCGCCATACACACCTGTGCTGGTCAGCTTCACATCGCGTACGCCGAAGGAGTCGTCCGAATTGTCCTTGTAGCTGGTGTTCTGAACACCGGCGACGATTTCAACATAGTCATTCAGCGTGTAGGTGGCCCGGGCGTTGAATCCATAGTCGACATAACCGGATTCACGTTGGTCAGTGGTGCCAAAACCCTTGGTCAGACCGCCGTCACCGAAGGACGCAGTGGACTGGACGACATAGCCGATAGGGGCGCCAATCGGGAACGGGTTCTCGATCGTACCGTAGGGCTGGCCGTAGAACGGGCTGTCAGGATCCTGGTTGATGTAGTAGCTGCTGCCACCGTTCCAGTTGTCATCACCCGCACTGCCGGCGCTGCCGTAGGGGTTGGTCACACAGCCGGCTGGCAGGCCCGGTACTGATGCAGCAAAGGCTTCAAAAGCTGCGGCAGTCGAGAAACCCGTGATGCCCTGATCTGCTGCAATTGCCTGGATGTCGGATGGCAGGTCGCCAAGACGCGGGATCTGACAGATGCGGGCGTCGATCTCGTTGTTCTTCAGCTGCGGATCCTGGTAGTGCGCTTCCAGATTGATCTTGAGCTTGTCGTTAAAGCGGTGCTTGAAGGCCGCGTTATAGATCGGGAATTCCGTAAAGTTCGGCTGGAATACCGTGCTTTGCGGGAAGGAATCGCGGAAGTCGATGGTCGAGTAGGTCGCGCCGGCGCGGAACTCTGTGTCCGGTCCGATCTGCCAGAGATACTTCAGACCCAGACTATTGTAGCTGTACGGGAATTCATGACGTCCGCCAAGGGCCAGGACGTTGTCGCCATAAGCTTCCTTGCTGAACAGCTCGTGGGCATCCGTTTCATAGGAGCGGCCGAACACGAGGATGGAGTGCTTGCCGTCCTTATCGAGCGGCAGGGACATGTTTCCGTAGATTTCGCGCGTCTTGAAGGCGCCTGCATACACGCCGAACTGACCTTTGGTGGTGCCATCAGGCTCCTTGGTGCGAACGCTGACGACGCCGAGGCCGCCATTGGAGCCGAAGTAAAGGCTGTTACCGCCGCGGTAGACTTCCACGCTATCGATCATGCGAGGATCAATGGCCGTCGCGGGCCAGAGGTCTTCCAGCGGGGAAGACCGGTCGAAATAGGGGACGCCATCCACCAGGAGCAGCGTGTCCCGGTCGGTGCCGCCATCGATACGGATGGTAAACTCACCTTCATCCGGCGAGTAGCCGATGTTGGCGCCGCGTATCAGGCCGGACGCGAGTTCGCCAAAATTGGTGAAGCCGCCGGTTTCAATTTCTTCAGAGCTGATCAGCTGGACCTGGGTGCCAAACTCGGCAAAGTCGACAGCAATGTCAGATGTCAGAGCGTCGACGGCCTGGCCTTCGACGCGAATTGTTTCGAGTCGGCGTGTATCACCCCCATCCGGCTCCGGTTCTGCAATCGCAGCCTGAATGACGCTCGACGCCATCAGTGCGCTCAAGCAGAATTTTACGCTGCTTTTCAGTTTCTGTTTCATGGCTGGTGTCTCCAAATAACCCCATCACCCGCCGGACATCGACGAGCCGGGCGCGGGCGGTCGGTTGACCGCACTCGCCACGCCGCCGATCTAGACAGCCATCGCAACACTTCTGTGAACTTTGAATAAAATTGATATGAATAGTATTTACATTAGACTTGGTTTGTAATTGAAAAAAATTCAAATATCGGATTGAGTTCTGGAGTGAATTGCATGGCGCATGGCTTTTTGCCCGCCTCATCGGCCGAGATCGCGCACGTTGCGCAATCGGCCAGAGGCTTCCTTATCGACTGGGATGGTTGCTGTGCCATCGACAATCAATTGACCGAGTCAGCCGCCGCTTTTCTGCGGGCGCACCAGACCCGGGCAGCCATCGTATCGAATAATTCCACCAATACCGTGGATGACTTCCTGGAGATACTTTCCAGTTCCGGCATTACCATGCAGCGTGAACAAATCGTGCTGGCGGGTGTCGAGGCAATTGATCGCGCGTCCAAGGCGGGGTTGGTCGATGTCATGGTTCTGGCGCATCCGCGTATGCGGGCTGTCGCTCGCAATACTGGCATTCGGCTGAACCGGGATGAAGCGGATGTGGTTGTCCTGCTACGGGATACGCGGTTTAGCTATAGCCGACTGGAGCGCGCTGCGAATGCGCTTCGGAAGGGTGCGCGCCTGATTGTTGCAAATCCGGATCTCACGCATCCCGGCGCCGAGGGGCGGATCAAGCCAGAGACAGGGGCGCTCCTGTCAGCACTCGGATCGTGCGTAAATCTCGATGCTGTGGATATGGAGGTCGTAGGAAAGCCGAAGCCCGGGCTTTATCTGAAAGCCTGCCGTGCACTCGATCTCTCACCTGAGATGGTTGTCATGCTGGGGGATAATCCTGCCACCGATCTGGCGGGGGCGCAGGGATTAGGCATGCATTCCCTGATGGTTCGTGCGGATGAACCGGGTGTGCTGGAGGCCCTAGCTCGGGAAGTCAGTTTCTAGAAGCGCTTCAAGGACAAAACATCGAATGTTTTCCGGAGTGTGTCGGTCGCGCGGTCATAATCGGCGAGGGCGAGCGCCGCGATCAGCGCGTCAAGCACGCAAAGCTGCGCGATGCGGCTGGTCATGGCCTCGGTCCGGAACTTGGTCTCGCGGGCCATGGTGAAAAGTTTCACGTCTGCATAGGCTTGCAGGGGCGAACTGGAGAAGTTCGTGACGATGATTGTCTTGGCGCCAGCCTCTTTGGCGAGGCGTGTTGCGGCAAGTGTTTCGTGCGTCGCGCCTGAGTGAGATATGGTCAGCACGGCCACTTTCGGTCCCGTACGTGAGGCGCTGATCGCCTGTATGTGGCTGTCCACGACGACTTTGGCATCAATGCCGATCCGCAGCATGCGATACTGCGCGTCCTCTGCAATGGGGGCGGAGGAACCAATGCCATATATTTCTACACGATCGGCCGCGCGGATAATGCGGACAGCTTCGTCGACAGCATCAGCATCCAGAATCGAGAGCGTGTCACGCAAGGCCTGAATACCGGCGTGGAAGGTTTTCCGGCATACGGTCGGTGTTGTGTCCGAGGGACGTAGGTCTTCGTGGATGAACTGGACGGGCTGAACGACTTCCTGGGCTAGGCTGAGTTTGAGCTGTTGAAAACCGGACAAATCCAGCTGGCGGCAAAGGTTGATGACGCTTCCGTCGCTGGCACCCGTTGCTTCAGCAAGTTCGGTGACGGACATGCCGACTACCTGGCGGGGGTTCTCCAGGATAAAATCAGCTATGGAGCGAGTGCTTGGACCGAGAGAAGCGTGACGCACCCGGATGCGCGTCATCACATTGTCGACGATTGGAACGTCGCCGCGCTTTTTGGTTGCGGCTTTGCGTTTGGGTTTGCTCTCGGACATTGATCGCTTCCTAAGGTTCGTATCACAATAATTGAATTTAGTTCAAGAAAGGTCAAGAATGCACTGACTCCGTTACACCAATGTCACAAGCGGCTGTTATCGAAGATCCTGAGTATTGTTGCGGCGCACAAGGGGGCGCTGCCTGGATTGAGAGGGGTCTGACATGCGTCTGGGAATGCTCCTGATCGTCCTGATGGGTTTTTGCCTAGGCGGATTCCCGGCCAGTGCTGAGCGTACCGGCGCGGCGGGCAGTCCGCTCCGTGTGCTGTTAATTCCGGCGGATGGCGGGACAGAAGATGGAACGCGGGCCGATTTTCTCCCATTGTTCAATGCAATAACCCGCACCAGCGGAATCCATTTCGATGTCCAGACCGGGCAAAGCTATTCTGCGGTTATCGAAGGCATGTGCGCTGGCCAGGCGGAAATTGCCTGGCTCGGGCCTGTGTCTTATGTGGAAGCGCACAAGCGCGGCTGCGCAGACCTTTTAGCCATTGAAGAACGAGACGGCAGTTCGACCTATTATGCGGGTGTCTTTGTGTCCCGGGATTCCGGGATCGACACTCCAGATGATCTGATCGGAAAGTCCATAGCGCTTGGATCACAGCACTCGGCAAGCAGCTTTTCCTACCCGCTGGCGATGTTATCGAAAGCCGGTGTTGATCCGCTTCGGGATCTTGATGCTGTTCGTATTACGGGGAGCCACGCTAACAGCCTGCTGGCGCTGCAGAATGGCCTGGTCGATGCTGCTGGCGCATCATTCATATCGTTTGAGCGGGCGGTAAATCAGGGTGGCCTTAGCGCGTCAGGATTCCGCCTGCTGATTAAGTCGGACCCAATTCCGAATCCCCCCATTGCGATGCATCCGGGATTGTCGCCGTCTGTGAAGGCTTCTCTCAGGTCTTCTCTTGGTAGTGTTCATGGGATGCCTGGTATCCGGCCAGAGTCCATCCGGGGCTATGGTGGCAAACAGGTGGATCGTTACAACACAGATGCTTCCGATGAACTGTTCGAAGCAATGGCAAGTACGATCGGCTTTATCGACACCGACTATCAAGCCGCCATTTTGCTCAAGTCCGGCTCCTGATTGAACCGAATGAACAATACGCGATCCTGTCCAATAGGCCCCCAGGCAGTTCTGACGGTTGATGCCGCGTGCAAGACCTTTGCAGACGGTCCAACTGTCCTTGACAGTGTGTCTCTGCGGATTGAGCCGGGGAGCTTCTGTGTTCTGCTCGGTGCGTCTGGATCCGGTAAAACCACACTGCTGCGCTCGGTTATCGGTCTAACCCCACTGGACGCGGGATTCATTGATGTCGGCGGGGTGAAACTCTCGCCGAGAACGATGCGCAACCTACGCCGCAATGTCGGCATGGTGCATCAGGATTTTGGCCTTTCAGCACGCCTGACGGCGGCGCAGAACGTCATGGCCGGCACGGTGCCTGATTTGCCAATGTGGCGAGTGTTGTTCCAAGCCTATTCAAAGTCTGTTCAGGATAGAGCCTGCGGTTTGCTTGCGCACGTCGGTCTGGAAGAGGGGCATGTGAACCGGCCGGTGAGCGGTCTTTCCGGTGGCCAGAAGCAGCGTGTCGGCATAGCCCGTGCTCTGATCAATTTTCCAAAACTGATCCTGGCAGACGAGCCGGTTGCCAGTCTCGATCCGCAAACGGCGCAGGATGTCATGGGGCTGCTCCGCCGGTGCGCAGAGGAGCAGGGCGCAGCAGTTCTCTGTTCGTTACACCAGATTAACCTCTCTCGCACCTATGCTGACCGCATCATCGGGTTACGTGAGGGGCGGATCGTATTTGACGGTCCACCAAGCCAGCTCAGCCAGGACATGCTTGCCCGCATCTTTGGCGTGGAACGTGAAGGCTTTTCTCTTTCAATGGCGGTAGCCTGATATGTCAGAGAGCGCGGTGACCGGACGTGTGGACGCTGCGCATTGGCGCGTGCGCCCGGCTTTTGGCTGGAAGACTGTTCTGACGGTTGTGGTTGCGTTCGTGCTACTGTCCGTTTCTGCTCATCGGATCGAACTGCACCGGCTTTCCAGCCAATTGGGTGAATTTCTTCAGGCAAGTGTAGGATTTAAGGAATCGTCCCAGATCGGGCGGGGCATCGGCAGCGTCACTCAACAGATGTACCCGATCGCCATCGCGGAGCGAACACCGGTATCCCTGATCGACGATTTCGATCCGGCGCGCCTTCCTCTGTTTTCACGTCTCGAAACTGAGCGAGTGGAAGAATCTGCGCTGGACCCTGAGACCATGCAGATGACAACGACGACTGTGGAGAAAACATTTCTCGTCGAGCCTGCCGGATATCTGACCTTTACGCTCGGCAAGATGTTGGAAACGGTGGAGATGGCCATATGGGCCAGCCTGTTTGCCGTATTGATGAGCCTGCCATTGTCCTGGATTGCCGCGCGCAATTTCACCCCCCACTCGGCACTGTATGCAATCGCGCGCAGCTTCATTTCGTTCCTGCGTGCTGTCCCGGAGCTGATCAGCGCGCTCTTTCTGGTGTTGGCGTTCGGATTTGGCGCCATCGCAGGTATTCTTGCTCTGGCGTTACATAGCGTGGGGTTCCTGGCCAAGTTCTTCGCTGAGGAGATCGAGGCGGCCGACAAGGTTCCGCAGGATGCCGTACGCGCGACCGGGGCGGGCAACTTTGCTGTTTTGCGCTTGGCCGTGCTGCCACAAGTGTTGCCAAGTTATACCGCGCTGAGCTTCTATATCCTCGATCGCAATATCCGTATGGGCACGGTAATCGGCCTCGTTGGGGCTGGCGGGATCGGGCAGGAGCTGAAAGGTCGGTACGACATGTTCCAATACGACCATGTCGCGACGATCTTGCTGATAATTTTCCTGTCGGTGCTGACATTGGATGCGCTGGCGGCGAAAATTCGACACAAGCTGATCTAGGGCGGCCGGGCTCAGGCCGCCCCACGATCAATGGTGCAGGTTTATTGCCCGGCGTTCTGGAGTTCGGCGCTCAGACGGTCACGCAGGTCACGTTTCACGAACTTGCCACTGGCATTCCGGGGCAGGGCATCCGCGATGAACCAGACATAGCGGGGCACTTTGTGCTTCGCCATGGTGGTTGCACAGTGAGCCCGGAATTCGTCAGCGGTCAGTTTTTCGCCTGGCTTCAGGACGATGGCGATACCTACTTCTTCTCCCAGCCGATCGTCAGGGACGCCAAACACACTGCACTCGGCAACTGCCGGATGAGTATAAGCAACAGATTCCACTTCGGCGCAGTAGACGTTTTCGCCGCCGCGAAGGACCATGTCCTTTTTGCGGTCGACGATATAGATGAACCCGTCCTTGTCGATCCGGGCGATATCGCCGGTGTGGAGCCATCCATCGGTGATCGATTCCGCGGTTGCTTCGGGACGGTTGATATAGCCCTTGATGACCGAGGAGCCTTTGACCCAGAGCTCGCCCAGCTCGCCGGGGGCGACGGTTTCACCGAGCTCGTCCACGCATTTGACCTCGAAGTTCGGCATGGACGGTCCGGCGCTGTCCGGCTTGTCGACGAAGAAATCCGCCGAAACGGAAGTAATGATTCCGCATGTTTCGGTCATGCCATACCCGGTGGCCGGGCGGGCGGTCGCGATGCTGGATTCGATCTTGTGGACCAGATCAGGCGGCACCTGTGCCCCACCGCCCGAAAGCTGGACAAGGCTGGATGTATCGGTCTTGGCAAAGTCTGGGTGATTGATCAGTTCCCGACCCATGACCGGCACGCCGCCTAGGCTGGTAACTTTCTCGCGCTCGATGATTTTCAGCGCTTCGCCGGCATCCCAGCGGTACATCAGGATGATCGTGCCACCGGCCGCTGTGGTGGCGTACGCGCCGCAATTGTTGGCGGTGACGTGGAAAAGAGGCGTCGTCAGGAGGGACACGGGTGGCGGCGGATCTTCCGGAGGTTCGATGCCGGTTGCGCGCTGAATCGCAAGTGCCGTGGAAGCCCCGGCATACATCATGTTCATGAGATTGGCGACGCACCCGCGTTGGGTGAGTTGGGCCCCCTTGGGGAAGCCGGTCGTGCCAGACGTATAGAAGATACACGCATCAGAGTCGGGGTCGACAGTAACATCCGGCATCTCGCCGCCGTGGGAAATGACGTCGCTCCACGGTATTACGTTAGCCGGCAAGTCGGGGATCCGGACTCCGACGACTTTCATTGAGCCTGTCAGGTCATCGCGGCCCCTGATCCGTTCGAGCCGTTCAGCATCGAGGAACAGGACTTTCGGTTCGGAGTCTTTCAAGGCGTAGGCCATTTCCTCGGCGGTCCACCAGGCGTTCATGCCAACCACGGTGATCCCGACCGACACACAGGCCCAGTAAATGAGAAGCCACTCCGGATAGTTGCGCATGGCCACGGCGACCCGGTCGTCCGGCTGGACGCCATGATCGAACAACCACGCTGCTATGGCATCCGTCTGCTTGTGCGCTTCGGCATAGGTGAGGCGCTCACCTTCATAGACAAGATAGGTCCGGTCGGCGAAATCCCTGGTGGCGAGCCAGACTTCGCGAATGCTCGGTGGGGCATTCTTGTAAACACGGAGCGTGTGGCCAAGAACCTCAGCCTCGGTGATTTCGAAATCACCGCCCGGACCGGTCAGTTCCTCGCGCGCCTTCAGAAGTTCTGCGTAGTGCATGTCTCTCCCCAATGGTATTTTTGGGGATCATACATGCCTTACCGGTGAAGGAAATGATTTGCGTAGGGGCAAGCAAAGCCCGGAAAGAGCGTTCCGGCGCTGAGAAACGCCGGAACGTAGAAACTAGTCGCGAACAGCAACAACTTCGATTTCGATCAGCCAACCCGGGTTGGCGAGACCGGCGACCTCGAACACCGAGCGGGTCGGCAGGTTTGGTTGCTCTTCTGTCCCGAAGAACTTCACGTAACCTTCCATGAAGCCGCCAAAGTCCAGCGAGTCTTCGCCCGGAGCGGCAACAATATAGACCTGCATTTTGATGACATCACTCATCGTCAATCCGAGACCCTCAAGGCGGGATTCGATCGTCGCCAGAGTGGTTTCGGTCTGAGTTGTAATATCCCCATAGGCCGCCGGGGTTCGCGGTTCAGCAGTTTCGTCGGTGACCGCCGGGCCGGCGCCGCTCAGGTAGACCAGTGTCGCATCGGCGGGCACTTCAACCGCTTGAAGGATCGGGAAGTCGGATCCTGGAATCTTGTGACGGATGACTTCACTGTCGGCGGCGCCGCAGGCAGCAAGCGCGACGGCGGCAATCGAAAGAAAAGGGATGGTAAAGCGCATAGGTTTCACTCCGTATTCAGATTATTGAGGCCGGCTTAGCTCGACCTGTTCGACAGTTGCGGCCGATTCATAAGAATTTTCACCCAGTCCGGACTGCAGGTAATTGACGACCGCGGCAACCTGCTCGTCGGAAAGCGTGTGGGCGAATGATGGCATTGCTTTGTACCCGTTCAGGACGATGAAGACAGCATAATCCGGATACTCAAGCTTATCATTCCCCGCGAGGGCGGGGTACATGCCACCGCCAACTGCGCCTTCACCTTTTGGCATATGGCAGCCCGCACAGAGCGTGGAGTAAATCTCTTCGCCGCTGGTCACAGTGACGCCCGGGCCGTCGAATATTTTCTTCTCAAGTGGCGTCGGTTCGAAGCTTGTAATTTCAGGGATGCCTTGATCGGCCTGCATGTTGAGGGCAACGGCCGAGAAAGCGAGAACGGTCAGCGCGGTGCGGGGGAATCGGGCTTGATGTCTCATCCGTTGATCACCTTGTCATGCAGACGGCCAATCGCGTCGAGTGAAGATTCAATTGCGCCTTCCAGCCAGGCACCGAGATAAGACACGTGCTCGCCGGCGCAGACAACACGGTTGTCGATCTTCACCGCATTTGCGTAGTGAGCTTCCTTGTCCCGCCAGATACCGAAGCAGCCGAGCACCCATGGCACCTTGTGCCAGACGACGCTGACGCCGGTCTTGAATTCTTCAAGATATTGCGGATGGAGTTTCGACCCGAATTCAAGTGCCCATTTGATCCTGTCTTCCGGTTGCATGGCGTTGAACTCGTATGCCTGCGCGTCATCCCATGTGTAGCCGCCCAGCAAGACGGCCGGGCCCTTGGTGAAGAGGCCTGTTGAGGGGTAAGAGATCATTTCAATGGGAAGATCGGTATAGCTGATCCCGCCATAGATATGTTCATCCTGCTCCCAGAACCGGCGTTTGAATTCGAGGCCCCATTTGGCGGATCCGCGATAGAAGACGTTGTTCACCGCCGCCGTGAGTTCCGGTGACAGATTGTGATCCATCTGGCCAAGGATCGAGAATGGTACGGTACAAACACACCAGTCCGCTTGAGCTGTCAGTGTGTCGCCTGTGCGAGTGTCTTCGTAGGCGACTTTCACGCCATCATCGTCCTGTTGCAGCGAAACGACTTTGGAATTGAAGCGGATCAGGTCACCCACTTCCCGTGCAAATGCCTGCGCGATCATGTCCATGCCGCCAACCGGTTGGAACATCGGCATTTGGTGATCCAGCAGGTCTGCGTCGGCCAGCCGGCCCCACATGCCGGATTGAAGGATTTCGGACAGGCTGATCGGATCCGAAGCGGATGGCGCGCCATTGAAGCCGGCGCCCGGCGGTTTGCCAAAACCGCGATACCGGCTGGTCAGGTCCCCGGCCTTATACGAATTGGTGTCGTCCAGTGCCCCGGTCGCCCGGAGCGATTCAATCAGCGCTTCCCGGTCTTCCGACGTCAGCATGTCATCCAGACGATTCTGGTCGACCGCCTTGGCAAGCAATTCCGAAGTCTGGCCACGATAGTCCGTGGCGATGTGTTTGAAACGTTGCGGCTTGCCGCCAAACGCTTTGCTATTGTGGATATAGGCGTTGTGGTTTTGCTGGATGAAAGGTTCCAGCTGGACGCCTAGACGCTGGCAGTAGTCCAGCACGCCGTGATGGTCATAAGGAATCCGCCAGGGCCCCGGATTGATATAGTTATCGCCTTTGAAGGAAACCTTCTGGCTCGCGCCGCCGAGCTCGGTGTAGGTGTCACCGCCGCGCAGCGTCCAGCAACGGCCGCCGGCTTTCTCGCGATACTCCAATACCTCGACGTCATAGCCTGCGGATCGAAGTTCCAATGCTGCGACCATGCCCGCGAGACCGGCGCCGAGAATGAGGACTTTCGCGCCTTTCGGATCTCCATCGAGCCTGATGGGGCCTTTATATGATGACGGCTGGACGTGTCGAATGGACTTCATCGCGGCATACAGCGCAGCGCTGCCAGCCGTTGCCCCGATGAGCGCCAATGCAGACCGACGGGTCGCTCCCTCCATAATACCCTCCATTTTTCCTTTCGTCGTAGGTGACCGGGGGCGCAGGTAAAGGAAAAACTGGGGCGAATCGGCTCATTGTTTGGAACGGACCAAATTTCAATCAGCTTTGACCGGTGGGGCGGAGCCCCCGTGTGGCATAATCACGAGGGAGGGAATGCTGCCCCGAAGCGGCAGTCCGATTCTCCGCCAGACCGGAGGCGTGTTCGGCTCGGCTGGGAGACGAGAACCAGCTGACACAGCGCGTATAAGTGGGGCAGTTCGGCCGAATAAGTCCAGAAAATGCAGTGACTTGTGGAATGGCTGCAGACGCTGGCGGGTCTGCCCTTGTTTCCAAATTTAGAATGATTATAGAAACAGGTTCAGGGCGAAGGAAACGTCAGTCGCGGGATGCGGCGCGCAACAATTAAAAACAAGCGCGCGATATGTCCCACCACAATTTATTGGCAAGCCATATGGGACGGGTATTGGGTCTGTCCCGGCAAGCAACAACAAGACGGAGCCACAATGTCCCTCATCAATACTGAAATTAAGCCCTTCAAGGCCGAAGCGTTCAAGCAAGGCAAATTCGTGTCGGTCAGCGAAGCCGACGTGAAGGGCAAATGGGCAATCTTCTTCTTCTACCCGGCAGACTTCACCTTCGTCTGCCCGACCGAACTGGAAGACCTGCAGTCCGAGTATGCAACTCTGCAGAGCATGGGCGTGGAAGTCTTCGCAGTCTCGACTGATACCCACTTCAGCCACAAGGCCTGGCACGAGACCTCGCCGGCCATCGGCAAGATCGAATACTACATGCTGGGCGACCCGACTGGCGCCATCACCCGCAACTTCGACAATATGCGCGAAGACATGGGCCTGGCTGACCGCGGAACCTTCGTGGTCGACCCGGACGGTGTGATCCAGGTGATCGAAGTGACCTGCGAAGGCGTGGGCCGCAATGCGGCTGAACTCGTCCGCAAGGTCAAAGCGGCCCAGTACGTCCGCGCGAACCCGGGTCAGGTCTGCCCGGCGAAATGGGAAGAAGGTTCGGAAACCCTCGCCCCGTCGCTGGAACTCGTCGGCAAGATCTAAGCTGACCGCTTTCCATTTTTCGGCTGGCTGTGCGTGTCACAGCCGGCCGGCTTTCCCTTTCCCCGCAGAACATCGCGCTGCCAGTCAGTGCGGCCTCGCTCTTCGCAGGAGATGACGCATGTTGGATGCCAATCTGAAGACCCAGCTCAAAGCCTATATGGAAAACATCCGGCGCCCGGTAGAACTCGTGGCAGCCTTGGATGACACCAAAGGCAGCCGAGACCTGGAAGAACTCCTGCAGGAAATCTCAGGGCTCTCCGACAAGGTCAACTGGAAGCGCGGCGACGATGCGCGCGCACCGTCCTTCGCTATCACCACGCCTGAGGCGGACATTAGCCTGCGCTTTGCCGGCCTGCCGCTCGGCCATGAATTTACATCGCTCGTTCTCGCGCTGCTGCAGGTCGGCGGACATCCGCCCAAGGTGGCGCCGGAGGTCATCGAGCAGGTCAAATCGCTCGATGGCCCGTTTGAGTTCGAAACCTATTTCTCTCTGTCCTGCCAGAACTGCCCGGACGTGGTTCAGGCGCTGAACATGATGGCGGTTCTCAATCCGAACATCCGTCATACTGCGATTGACGGCGCGCTATTCAAGGAAGAGGTCGATGCACGCCAGGTGATGGCTGTGCCGACTGTGTACCTGAACGGCGAAGTCTTCGGGTCCGGCCGTATGGAGGTCGAACAGATCCTCGCGAAGCTGGACACTGGCGCGCAGGAAAAGACGGCCGCAAAGATTTCGCAGAAAGAGCCGTTTGACGTGCTGGTTGTCGGCGGCGGTCCAGCCGGCGCAGCTGGCGCGATCTACGCGGCCCGCAAGGGCATCCGCACGGGTATCGCCGCAGAACGGCTTGGCGGGCAGGTGCTGGACACGATGGGCATCGAGAACCTGATCTCGGTGCCGTATACGGAAGGGCCGAAGCTGGCCACGGCGATGGAGGCGCACATCAAGGAATACGACATCGATGTGATGAACCTCCAGACGGCCTCGAAGCTTGTTCCGGCGAAAGATGAAGGCGGTCTGCATGAAGTCGTGCTGGAGAATGGCGCGAGCCTGAAGACCCGCAGCCTGATCCTCGCCCCCGGTGCGCGTTGGCGCCAGATGGGCGTGCCGGGTGAGGAAGAGTACCGCAACAAGGGAGTTGCCTACTGTCCGCACTGCGATGGTCCACTTTTCAAAGGCAAGCGTGTCTCGGTCATCGGCGGCGGTAATTCCGGCGTGGAGGCCGCCATCGATCTTGCGGGGCTCGTTGCCCATGTGACGCTGATCGAGTTTGATACGCAGCTGCGCGCTGATGCGGTGCTTCAGAACAAGCTGCGCAGCCTGCCGAATGTCACCATCATTACGTCGGCCATGACGACTGAGGTCCTCGGCGATGGGGCCAAGGTGAAAGGTCTGGTCTACAAGAACCGAAACACCGAAGAACTGCACGAAGTTGCGCTGGAAGGTATCTTCGTGCAGATCGGCCTTGTGCCGAATACGGAATGGCTGCGCGGCAGCATCGAACTGAGCGAGCGTGGAGAGATCGTGACGGACATGCGGGCCCAGACGTCACTTCCGGGCGTCTTCGCGGCCGGTGATGCGACGACGACGCCCTACAAGCAGATCGTCATATCGATGGGCGAAGGGGCCAAGGCGGCCCTCTCCGCATTCGATTACCTGATCCGGTTGGCACCGGCAGAGGTGGCGCCGGTTCTGGAGGACGCCTGATCCCGGTCAGAGGCCCAGTTCGCTGAGATCTGGATGATCGTCTGGGCGCCGGCCCTGCGGCCAGTGAAAGAGACGCTGTGCTTCGCTGATCTTCAGATCATTGATGCTGGCATAGCGCTTCTGCATCAGGCCCTCTGCGTCAAACTCCCAGTTCTCATTGCCATAGGCACGATGCCATTGGCCGCTCGCGTCATGGAATTCGTAAGCATAGCGGACGGCAATGCGATTGCCGGAAAAGGCGAACAGTTCCTTGATCAGGCGGTATTCCTGTTCCTTTTGCCACTTCTCCGTCAGGAAGCGGACGATTTCGGCACGCCCCGTGATGAACTGGCTACGGTTCCGCCAGGCGCTGTCTTCCGTGTAGGCGAGAGAGACTTTTTCTGGGTTGCGGCTGTTCCAGCCGTCTTCTGCAAGGCGGACTTTTTCCGTTGCGGTTTCAGCGGTGAATGGCGGGAGGGGCGGTCTCATGTTTGTTGTCTCTTTGTGTTCCGGGAGGAAAGCATGAGCGGCTGGAAGCAGTTACCAGCCGCCCGCGTACGAGCTTACAGGTCGCCGACGGCTTTGTGTTCGATGCGCGGCCAGGTGCGTTCGGCCTTGGCCAGAATACGCTTGGAGTCCTTCTTGTACTTTTCGAAGATCTCCGCATTCACGAACAGGTAGAGCTTGCCATCCACGATGTCGGCATATTGTGGGTCACCGTCGAACTTCTTGCCAAGAGCAACCGCATAGGCGCAAAAGCCGCCATATTGAGGTGCATACATCGCCGGGTTGGCTTTGAACTTGTTCGCGGAGTCTTCGGAGGCGAAGTAGTAGGCCACGCCGTCTTCAACGACAGTGTATTGTGCGTCACCTTCGGCAACGGCGTTCAGCGTCGTCAGCGCGACAGCATCGACGCCATGAAGGCCCAGCGGTACGCCCGCCGTCGTGATGCCGGTCGACACGTTGTACTCGTCTTCGGCGGCAGCTGGCATGGCAGTAGCGATTGCTGCGGCCATCACCATGGTGGAGAGTGTGATTGTACGGGACATTTCAATTTCCTTTTTGGGAGGTTGGAGCCACAGGCTCGGTGGGGAAGGTGCCTGCCGGACCGGGGAGGCGTCCGGCAGGCGATGGACGTCAGAAGTCTCTTGGACAGTGAACTTCAGACTGACTTGGAAGATCAGTAGGCAGAAGACATGTGCTGGGACGATTTCTGGCTCCGGCGAGAAAAGGAGTTCTTGCTGCAACATGTCGTGCTTCCTGAGAATCTGTAGGGCGGGTGCGCATTCTATTGCGGCCCAAAAGGGCCCGGCTGGTGGGGGAGAGAGGGGGGGAGCCACCAGCCGGGCTGCGGGGCATCCACGTGGGTGAGACGTGGATCGGGAGGAGATTACTTTCCGTGAGCAGCCTTGATCGCTTTCACGGTGTTTGCCGTGTTGTCGACTGAGCTGGCGATCATCCGGAAGTTGGTCAGGGACGCATCATAGCCGTTGTAAAGCGGAGTGATCGCGCCTGCGGTCGCATCGGTTACCACCATCACTTCGAAGCCCTGCTCGATCAGTTCGCGCATGTGGGATTCCGTGCAGAGGTTCGACGACATGCCGCCGAGGATGACTTTCGAAATGCCTGCCTTGCGAAGCTGAAGGACGAGGTCATTGGTTTCCGGGCCGTAGACTTTGTGCGGGCTGGTGACGACCGTCTTGCCGTTGTTGATGTAGGGTTTGTAGCGATCGAGCCAATCGGCGCCGGACCCTTCAAATCCTTCCAGGGTCAGGGCGTGCGGACGGTCGAACATGCCGATGCTGTGCATCAGTGTTTCAAGCGTGCCTTCGAATTCCCATTTGTGATCGTGTTCGAAATAGAAGTGCGGCGACACGAAAACGGGCATGCCGGTCTCATCGGCAACTTTGAAGAGCGCCTCGAGGTTTTCGACCGTGCCGTTCTCGGTGATGCTCTGGCCAACAACGCCCCAGGTCACGCCTTCCGGTGACAGGAAGTCATTTTGCGGATCGGTGATGACGATTGCAGTCGTTGCCGGATCGATTGTGAAGCCCGGCATGGGAAGGCCGTCATTGACCGGCGGCATTTTTGCGGTTGCGGCGCGGGCGGTTTCAGCGCTGGCGGTTTGCTGGGCGAACAGCAGGCCGGCCAGTCCGGCCGATGCCAGGGCGAGTTTCAGTGGGAGGCGGGAGGTAAACATGATGGTCTCCATGAGAGTCGTTTTGGGTTCCGCTTTTCCTTGGGGAGAGGCATCGGTTTGGAGTTGCCTTGCCCTTCAGAAGTGAGCTGAATCCTGACTACTCCTCGGAGCTGCGCCGGTATTGACGGCGGACGACACAGTTTTGACCGGTCGCGTCAAAGAGACGGAAAGCGGGTGGGGAAGTTTGTCTGATACTGCGCGCAAAAAGACCGGGCCTTCAGAACGAAGACCAGGTCATGGATGTAAGCTAAGTGAAGCTGCTTGGTGTCTAAGCCAGCTTGGAAGCCAGGTAGGTGTGTCCTTCGACCATGCGGCGGATTTCGTCCGCTCGAGGCTCAAGGCTCCAATCGCCCTTATCGACTGATCCGCCCAAGAGAATGCCTGTCTTCCTGGGGAACGAATAAAGCAGGCCATAGTCATCTGTTGATCCGGCATAGCCATAATCGATGTCGTTCTGAGGCAACAGGAAGCTAAGCTGGCCGCGCGCCGGAATGATGCTTTCGTCTCCGAACACCTTGCCGGAACCAAGTCCCATGCAGTTCACGATACTGGACTCTGGCAGCTTTTCGAGGTCGCCCTCGGTCTCGAACGCCATTTCCTTCATCTTGCCGCCGGCCGCGAGGAAATCATTTACCAGTGCACGCAGGTAAATGTCCGGATCGATCATCAGCGTGTAGTACCCGTCGTAATAAGGGAAGCCGAACGGACCGCCGGGCTGGTTGCGCTTGAGCCCAGGATAGAGTGCGTCGCCGCCCACATACGGGCGGATCGTGCTCATGGGCCGGTCGCTCAATGAATACTGGCGGATCCAGTAAACGCCGTATTTCGGATCATTGGCAAAGCGGATGAACCGGTTGAAGGCGATCCGGGAGGCGAGATCCAGCATGGCCAGGGTTTCCTGGGAGACCTGATCATTCTCAAACAGGGTCACAGGGTGCCACATGGCGCCCGCAACGTTCGAGGTCGTGTAGGGCGGGAAATCCTTGGCGTAGATCGTTACATCTATGCCGGCACGTTGGAGAAGAATGGCTGTCGACAAGCCAACAGATCCGGATCCCAGAACGGCGACCTTGTCGCTGTGCGTCTTTTTGACGAGTGCCGCTGCCAGTTCTGCAACGCCCCAGGAAAGGGAGACACCGCCTCCGCCGTGGCCGTAATTGTGCACGACATCCTTGGAACCGATCTTCACTGCTTCCAGCCGGGGACCGGGTTTTCGGAAGGGGCGAAGACCGACAATTGTGCGAGTCACGCGGCTCATGGAGGATTTTATGGGCCGCATCGGTGCATCGATGGACTGGACCAACGCATCGCCGGTCACTGGTGCGGGAGCAAATCCCGTAGTGGTCGTTGTACACCCCGTGAGGGCAGCGATGCCGAGGCCTGTCCCTGTCGCCAGAAAGTCTCTACGTTTCATGATTTCCTCGATGCGTAAGCGTTCCCGTAAGCGACTGTTGAGCTCTGCCTTTAAAGGGTCAAGGCGTGACCTTCAGAGCATAGCGTTGCCCAGTGGAATGCTCGCTGATTCAGCGATTTTGACCTGACGCAATCATGGTTGCCCTGAAACTGGACAATGCTCCAACAAAGACGGGGGGGGTAAATGCAGCCTTTCGTGCCGAGTATTTGGTCAATCGCGAAACAGGAATAATCAGATGCGGCAATCTGACATGCCAACTTCATCCTGGCTGTTTGGACTCGGCGCGGTTGTTCTCAAAAATCAAGTGACATCAATGGTTTGAATGTTTTGCAGAGAGCCCCGACCGAAATGGCTGCCGACAATCCCCGCAGTACAGTCTTGCTGGAAGAGCAACAGCAATCCATTTCCGTGTCTGAAATGGGGAGTTGGGGTGGGCAGATCCTGGTGCTTGCCAGCGATGAAGCGCGGGCCAGGCAGATCTCAAATGGGCTGGGTGACCAGCCGCATCACACCGAAATCACGGGGCAGGCGGACTGGCAGACCCGGCGGTTGAGACTGATGGGCGCGCGGGCAATTCTTATCGCCTCGCCAACTGCAGATCTGGAATTGCTGACAGAACTTCTGACGATGCGCAGGTTCCGCTCTGTGCCGGTCCTCGTGTTCGTCGATCAGGGATCCCGGGAAGAGATGAGCAGGGCGCTGAAGCTCGGCGTCAGTGCATTCATAGTCGATGGACTGGAGCCAGAACGCGTGCCTGCAATCCTGAATGTGGCAGAGGAGCGTCATGCGTTGACGTTGTCCCTGCAGGATCAGTTGCAGAAAACGCAGGAAGACCTCGCAGCCCGCAAGACAATTGAGCGGGCCAAGGGTCTGTTGATGACGAAGAGCGGTCTCGCGGAGCAGGAAGTCTATGATTCCATGCGCCGCATGGCCATGACTCAGGGAAAACCACTGCGGGAGATCGCAGAAAACATTCTCGCAATCTTCGCGATTTTTCCATGAAACCTCTGATCTTCTGGAGCCTGATTTCTGCATTCTGAGTGCTGAGACTTTGGGCGTTGTTTGGTGTGCGGTGCACAAAAGCGAGACGGGTTAACGATTCAGCATCACCGGCGACACGTTTCGAATTGGCATTCGCGGGGGCGCAGGACAGCTTGATAGGCAAGTCAGCAGGAACTGAATGCCAACGGAGGCATTTTGAGCAGTCTGCTGACGTATGTGGCTCAACGGCGGGCCGACTTAACACCTCAGGATATCAGTGCCTTGGGCGTTCTGCCCAATGGGGGAAGCTGGTGTGTGCTCGACAACAGGGGGCAGACGGAACCTCAATTGTGAGTGTTGGTTCCGCTGCGGAAAGGGAATACAAAGTGCGATTTAGTTCTTTCTTGAAATGTGCCGTATCGTCCGCGGTCGTTGGAATGGTGGTCACCGGGGGGGTGGCTTATGCAGAGCCTGACGATGAACCGGCAGCAGACGAAACTTCCGTCCAGGAAAAAGTCATCATCACCGGCTTGCGGGGTAAAGCGCGGTCCGTCATGGATTCTCCGGTTCCGGTAGATGTTCTTAGCTCGGACGAAATATCCGACGTGCCGTTCACGGACGCCAACGATATCATCAAGACGCTGGTTCCGTCTTACTCGCTGGCACGTCAGCCGATTTCGGATGGCGGCACATTCATCCGCCCGGCCACACTGCGTGGCATGCCTACCGACAAGACGCTTGTTCTGGTCAACTCCAAGCGCCGTCACCGCGCCGCTTTGGTGCAGATCGGCGGTTCCGGTACGCAGGGTCCGGATATCGCAACCATCCCGGCTATCGCTCTTAAGAGTGTTGAGGTTCTGCGCGATGGCGCTGCAGCCCAGTACGGTTCGGATGCCATTGCCGGCGTTATCAACTTCATCCTGAAGGACTCGCCGGAAGGTGGTTCCATCAGCGCAGACTTCGGTCAGTACTATGAGGGCGACGGCTTCAACACGACCCTTGCTGGCAACTTCGGTCTTGCGCTTGGCGACAATGGCTTCGTCAACGTTTCGGCCGAATACTCAAAAGCGGATATGACCGTTCGCGGCGAACAATATTGTGAAAGCTGGGTCTGTGTGGACGTGAACAGCCCGGACTTTGCTCCAGGTGATACTTCCATCGCCGGGTTCGATCTGGACTCCTTCATCGCCGGCCTCGACAGCGCTGACTATTCCGGTTCTGGCGTGGTTCAGCCTTGGGGTCAGCCAAACGCCAAAGCGTTCCGTACCTTTGTGAATGCTGGCTATGACTTTGGTGCATTCGAGCTTTACGGGTTCGGCAACTACTCGAACTCAGAAGCTGACGGCAGCTTCTTCTATCGTTATCCAGGTAACGGCACGATCGAAAACATTCGCCTTGAGGATGGTTCGCTCTGGTCGTCGCTCTACCTATTCCCGGGCGGCTTTACCCCGCGCTTCTTCGGTAACGTCATCGACTATTCCGGTGTCGGTGGTGTGCGTGGCGAGTGGGACAACGGTATCACCTATGATTTCAGCGGCCGTCTTGGTCATAACGAGATCAAGTATACGCTAAAGAACACGGTCAACCCGTCGCTCGGAGAAATGTCACCGACGAGCTTCCATCCGGGTGACCTGATCAACGAAGAAATGCAACTGCAGGCCGACTTCTCGAAGGAATTTGAAACCGGTCTGGCCAGCCCGCTGCTTTTCGCTTTCGGTGCCAGCTACCTGGACGAATCCTACGAGCTCGTTGGTGGAAACTACGAGTCCTACATCGATGGGCCTTACTCGCTTCCGGATCCGTACGGTTTCTGTGACGCAGGTGCGCCGACCGCTGCAGGTGCAGCCGTCATCGCGAACGGCTCCACACTGGATTGCGCTGACTCCTCCGATCCCGTCTACACGGCGCTCGGTGTGGGTTCGAACGGCTTCCCGGGCTACTCACCGGAGTTCTCTGGTGAATATACCCGCGACTCCTACGCCATCTATGGTGATCTGAGTGCTGACGTAACCGACTCCCTGTTCCTGCAAGGTGCTCTGCGCTTTGAGGACTATTCGGACTTCGACTCCGAACTGGTCTGGAAACTGGCTGGCCGTTACGAATTCACGCCGGCTTTCGCGGTGCGCGGGTCAGTCGGTACGGGCTTCCGCGCTCCGACACCGGGTCAGCAAGGTACAACCAACGTGTCGACCCGCCTCCCGAATGGCTTCCCGGTTGCAACCGGTCTGTTCCCGGCAGGCGGTCCGATCGCTGGCGCACTGGGTGCCGAACCGCTTAAGCCAGAGAAGTCCACCAACTACACGCTGGGCTTCACGTCTTCCTATGATGCCTTCTCGCTGACGGTCGACTTCTACCAGATCGACCTGGAAGATCGTGTGAACGCGATCTCGACGCAAGATGTGTCAACGGATCCGACATCCGGAACCGCGTATGACAACTATCTCGCCCTTGTCGGTGCTGGGGTTGTCGGTGCTGAATCGATCGGTGGCGTGTTCTACTTCACCAACGCATTCGACACGAGCACAAAGGGTGTCGACGTGGTCGGTACCTACTCCAAAGATTGGGCAAACGGGTCTTCGACCAAGTTCACCGCATCTGTGAACTACAACAAGACCGAGTTCGACAGCGATGTTGGTAGCCTGTTTAACGATGAAGACCAGTATGACTTCGTGAACTACGATCCGAAATGGCGCGGCGTGTTCTCTGTGACGCATGACGTCGGCCCGTACAGCTTCCTGGCACGCGCTAACTATTACGGTGAGTCGACGAACTCTGACGGTTCGAACGCTCCGCTGCGCTATCAGGATTATGGCGCGAAGGTTCAGGTGGACCTTGAGGGATCCTTCCAGGCTTCTGAAGCGGTGAAGATCTCGCTCGGTGCGCGTAATGCCTTCGACCAGTATCCGGATGAAGCGGAACTCGGCGACAGCTGCTGTGGCCGGATCTATCGCTCCGGTGACATCATCGACTGGCAGGGTGGCTATTACTACGTCAAACTGCAGGCCAACTTCTAGGTCGGCATGAAATCCGCCCGCCTCGTGATCGGGGCGGGCGACATTTTCGCGGGGAGGGGTATCGCTACCCCTCCTTGCATCTTCGGGAAGAGGCGCTTTGACAAGCCTCAATCAGGAAACGCAGATCAGAATGTCTGGCAATAAATTGCGGCACGCATCCGCCGTCCGCGAACCGCTTCTTGTCTTCGAGGGATCAACCTTTCGGAGTGTTTTGGTTCCTGCTGCTTTGTGCGGCGCCATAGTCTTCGTGTTTTCGCACATTGCGCCAGCGAATCTCCTTCTCGAGTATTCGCTCGAGATCTATGCAATTACCGCGGCGGCAGGCGTGACAATTTCTTTCCTGACTGCCCTCTTGAGCACCAAAGCTGCCCACCAATTCAACGTCGCAAGCGCCACAACGGCAATTGCTACCCCTTCGGTCGCAACATCCGGCATAGTCCTGTACAATAGTCGGACAGGATGATGCTGCCATTCGCAATCAAGCGGACCTCAAGGATTCAGTTTCTTTTCAACCCAAAGGCTACAGGTAATTCAGAATATGGCTTACGATATTTCCAGACGTTTTCTTCTGGCTGGCGCGACCGGCCTCGGTGTAGCAGGCGCAACAGCCTGCGCGTCGGGCGCATCCGCGATCGCGGAAACCACAGAGGCAGCCTTCCCGCCTGAGAAGGTCGCTGTTGAAAACCCCTACCTCCTCGGTCCGCCGGAAGGCGTGGCGCTTCTTTCGCGCAACGAGAACCCTTACGGCCCGTCACCGTCCGCGCTGAAAATGATCGAATATGCCGGTTCGAAAGGCGCCTATTATGCTTCGCAGGATGCGGTGAAACAGCTGGCAACGATGATTGCCGAAAAGAACGGCGTCGCGCCGGAGCAGATTGCGCTGACCACCGGCTCGGGCGAAGCGCTGTCGGCGATAGCAATGATCTATGGTCCGAATGGCCCGATCGTTGCGCCGCGTCTGTTCTGGGATACGACGGCCCTCTATGCCGCCCGTCTCGGCATGGCGACCATTGACCGTGTGCCGCTGAAAGCGGACATGACAACCGACCTCGAAGGTATTGAGGCGAAGGTCACGACCGAAACCGGCCTCGTCCAGCTCTGCAATCCGAACAACCCGACTGGCCTCGTGGCAGACGCGGCGACGCTGAAAGCCGCTGTGACTCGCATGGCTTCCAAGACGATGGTTCTGGTCGATGAAGCCTATATGGAACTGGCCGACGATCCGGAAGGAAACACCTGCATCGGCCTGATCAAGGACAATCCGAATGTGATCGTGTCTCGGACCTTCTCGAAGATCTACGGCATGGCCGGTATCCGCATGGGCTACACGATCTCTTCGCCGGAAGTTGCCCAGAAGATTCAGGCAACGGCCATGTCCTGGTCGCCGTGCACGTCGTATGCAGCGGCCATCGGTTGCTACAATGACGAGGAATTCCTGGCTTATTCCAAGGCGAAGGTCAAAGAAGCTCGTGAAATGATCACGACCACGCTAGACACGCTCGGCCTCGAATACCTGCCGTCGCAGACGAATTTCGTCTTCTTCAAATCCGGCAAGGCAGCCAACGACGTCCAGAAAGCGTTCGCTGAGCAGAAAATATCAGTCCGCGGACAATACATGGATTATGTCGACTGGACGCGTGTCTCGACCGGCAAGATCGAAGACGTGGAACGTTTCTGCAAAGCGCTCCCGGCCATCGTGGGGGCATGATTGGAGGACGGCGCCCCGGCTCCGGGGCGCCTCCATCGCTCATCTGAAGCATCTGTCAAACAGATTAGGGCGAGGCGGTTCAGATCGCTTCGCCCTTTTTCTTGGGCATCAGTCCCAGCATTTCAGCCCGGCGACCGCCTGATCATGGATCTCGTCGGATATGCGGATGACATTGAAGCGCCAATCCGCTGCCTTTGGATAGAAGCGTTCGACCAGTTCGTTCCGCACAGCGTCCACCTGCGCCGGATCAGCCTTGCCTGATCGGTGCATCAGCCAATTGTCCATTACCAGGGCCAGCAGCATTTTCTCGACCTCATAGGTACCCCATTCGATCGTCAGGTTCACCAATTTAGCAGGATTGAACTTCTGGATCTCGGCTCGCAAGCCTTCCAGCAACAGCCCGTTGTAGAAAATGGAAACGCCGTCGACCACGTCGTCACAATGGATGGCGTGGTCCGGCCACCAGGCAGAGAGTAGGCTATACGTATCTGATGTTTTCGGCTCATCCAGAATGAAATGGGCTTGTCCGTATTCGCCGATGCCGGTGTGCCAGTCGATGTGCAGGATTCGTTCTGCCTGGCCGAGATGGGCGCGGGCGATCGCAAAAAGGGTTTCGCCTGACCAGCTAAGCGCTGTACCGCCAAAGCTGAGCCCGTCCGGATGGTTGAACTGGCCAGATGTAATACCGGTCAGAGCGGCATTCATGCCCTTGCTCTCCGTCAGTGCGTGAAAGCCCTGCACGAATCTGTCGAGCCCTTCATCGTCCATGGTGGCCGCAAGCAGGAGTTCGTGAATGTCCACATAGTCCGGATTTGGCGGAAGTGGCTTCCCCCGGTCCGGAAAGTTTCTGTTCAGATCAATTCCGTTTTCATTGATCCTGTGCGCCCAGGCCCACCCATAGGGATTGATGGCATGGATAAGCAGAGCGGCCATATCCTCTGGCAGTTGCCCGGGGCCACTCCTGTCGAGCCAGCGAAGGATAGTGGCTGCCCCAGCAGCAGCTTCCAGTCCGTGTGTGCCGCAGCTGAAGACGAGGACGCGCTTGGCATCGCGCGATCCATACCACACGGCATCAATGGAAAGGTCTTCGGCCGAGGGCCCCTTCAGGGTTGGATGCACATGGCTCTGGATCTCCAGGCCGTGGCGCTGGCAGAACTCGAAGAACTTCTGGCGTCCTTCTTTGTAGCTGGCAGAAAAATACCGGGAAAGTTCCACATCAACAGGGGGCATGATGCGGATCCTTCCCGGTATCGAGTCAGAGCAGGTGAATTAGAAGTTCACAACCAGTTCAGCGCCGTAGGTCCGCCCGATGTTCGGGTGGTTTACCAGCGTTCCGAAGAAATCGCGGAAGTCATCCACCAGACCATCTTCGTCGGTGAGGTTGCGGCCCCACAGATAGGCTTCGTAACGGCCATCATTGCTCATGAGACCGATGCGGCCGTTCAGCTGAGTCATCGAGTCGATATAGCCGAACGGCACCACCTGGGTGGAAGCAAGCGTTTGCGTCTTGATGTTGTCAGCGGTGGTGAAATAGCCATCCGAATAGGTCATGTCGAGGCGCGTCAGAAGGGTCGAGTCAATCGACGGGATATCCCGCGTATAGACCGCGCCAAGAGAGGCGCTCCATTCAGGCGCGTTGATCAGATCGTTTCCGGAAGCATCCGAACCTGCAGTGCCGCCGCCCGGGAAGGAGTCGAACGTGGCATCCAGGTAACCAGCGGAGCCTTGCAAGGACAGGTGATCCGTAGCCTGAAGGTTGAATTCTGCTTCCAGACCCTGGGTGATAACTTTTGCTGCGTTGGTGATACGGATCGATGTCCGGCCTTGGCCAAGGTCAACAAACTGGTTCACCTGATAGTCGCTGTATTCGGAGTAGAAGGCTGCAAGGTTCAGTGTGAAGCGGCCATTCATGAAGGTATTCTTAAGGCCGACTTCGTAAGCATCCACGGTTTCCTTGCCGAATTCCAGACCGGAGTTTGCCGCCAGTTCGTCCTCGTTGATGTAGTCGAGGTTGAAGCCGCCGCTTTTATAGCCGGATGAGTATTTGGCGTAGAGGTTGCTCTGGTCGGTCACGGCATAGCTGAGGCTGATTGCCGGTGACAGGAAGCTGTCGCTGCGGTCATTGATCAGCGGTGTCGGAGCGGTCGTGGTGTCACCGGGTGCCACATTGGTGGAACCAATACCAAAGACGCCCGAATTCCGGCCATCAAGCAGCCAGTTCACGCTCTTGTCTTCCGTGCTGTAGCGCACGCCGAAACCGAGGGTCCAGCGGTCATTGAAGTCGTAAGACCCATTGAAGTAAGCGGCGAAACTTTCCGTTTCGACACTCCCGCTGTTGGTGACTTTCGAGCCGAGCGGGCCGAAGCCAACCAGCGAGGAGATGAATGCCAGCTGTGCCGGTGTCAGGGTCGCCGGATCCAGATTCAGGAGAGGGGCCACGCTGGGCGCAATGACCGGCTGAATGAAACCTTCGAGGAAATTATCGCCGAGGGTCACATCCCGGACCGTGTCGGCATCTTGCTTGTAGTAGTAGAGACCGCCCATGTAGGTGAAGGCGCTGTCAGACGGGGAGATCAGCTGGAACTCCTGGGTCGTCTGTTTGAATTCATCACCATAATCGACATAGACGATCGAGATAGGCGCATAGTCGGTGGCGTTTGAGTAGGACGCATCCGTGTTACGGTAGCCGGTGATCGACTTCGCCGTGAAGCCGTTCTGGAACTCATAGGTCAGGTCCATCATCGCGCCGGAAACGTCACGTTCTTCGGTCGGGTCGAAGTCGAAAGCGACCTTGCGCGGTTCCGGGGCAAACGGCGTGATCATGACGCCGTACGGGTCCGTCAGAGGTTCGCCGACCAGGATTTTGTTGTCAGCCGACAGGCCATCATAAGCGAGATTGATTTCGAACTGGTCGCTCGGTGTGATGCGCAGCTGGGCGCGGTAGGCCAGCACGTCCTTGGTGTCGAGTTCGTTGCCGGTCGTGATGTTGTCGATATAGCCGTCGCGGTCGGTCTTGGAGATCGAGACTTTTGCGGCGACCTTCTCGGAAATCGGCACGTTCAGCATGCCTTGGAATTCACGCAGGTTGTAGTTGCCGACATTGGCGCTGAGCTTGCCGAAGAAGCGGTCTTCCGGCTTTTTGGTCACCAGGCTGACAGCGCCAGCCACGGTGTTTTTGCCGAACAGCATGCCTTGCGGGCCGCGCAGCACTTCAACACGTTCCAGATCAAGCAGTTCCTGGTTCACGGCCGGGGACTGACCCATGTAAACGCCATCGACATAAACGCCGACGCGGCTGTCAAAGCCAATGTTGCGGGAGGCCGAGCCGACGCCGCGGATCGTGATGACAGACCGGAAGTCGTTGTGTCCCGAGATTGAAACGTTCGGAATGTATCCGGAGATTTCCGACAGTTCGCGGACGCTGGTTTGGTCAATATTGTCGTCGCCGAAGACGGACATGGCGATCGGCACTTCCGAAAGTTTTTCGGCGCGGCGGGTCGCCGTAACGACGATGCCTTCATAGACCTTCACGTCGTCTTCCTGCACCGGGCTGGTTGTTTCAACCGTGTCGGCCGTTTCGCCCTCAGCTTGCGTTTGGGCGGAGGCGGCGGCCCATGGAGCGGCCGCCAGAATCAGGCAACTTGCGCCCATCAGCAGTTTAGACGTCTTCATCTTTTTCTTCCCTTTAAATTCGGATGTCGGGCTTGGGGTAAACCCCGGTACCTGCGCGCAAGCAGGCACTTCCAAGCCTTGCCCGAAGAAGTTAATTGAATTAACATTAATGTGTCAACGCGTCATGGTGACGGCGGTCCGGGGAATTGCAGCGAATGGCAGGTGGCTTGAAAACATCGACCAGCCGCGTCCGCAAAAAGGCGGGATACCACCATGGCGATCTGCGGAATGCGATCATCGAGGCCGTTGCCGGGCTGATTGCGAAAAGCCACTCGCTGGACTTCCAGTTAAAAGAAGTTGGCGAGATGGTTGGGACATCCGTTCCGGCAATCTACCGGCATTTTGAGAGCAAGCAGGACCTGCTCGTCGAAACGGCGATCGCAGGGTACGTGCTGCAGGAAAACTATCGCACTTATGCGCTCGAACAGGCGGGTAGCATGACGCTCTCGCGGCTGCTGGCCGTCGGTTACGCCTATGTTCACTTCGCCCGCTCCCATCCCGGTTATTTCCTGTTGATGAAAAGCATGGAAACTGAGGAGATCCTCTCTTCGGAAACCTATCAGGCGCAGCGGCACAAAACGATCCAGTTGATGGATGATCTGGTCACCGAGTGTTTCGGCGCAAATTACTTTATTGATGTCGAAAAGGACCTCGTGCTTGCCGCCCTGCAGGCAGCTGCGTTCGGCATTGCGAACCTCTATACCGCCGATCAGCTTCGCTATGTCGCTCCGACCCTGATCGGGCAGGAAGACGTCGTTGCCCGGCTCTTCAAGATCAGCCTGCGCGCCGTGCTGAGTGAAGACGGAATTCACGCCATTGAAACAGCCGTAGGCGATCCGTTCAAATAATCCGCAATCAGCCCTGAGTGAGATTCAGCATGACCACAACAACCCAGCCGACCATCGGGATCAATGAGGTGCTTGCCACTTCCTTCGTGAATGCGAAAGCGCCGCCGGCCGCCACGCTGGACAATACTGCATTGCTTCTGATCGATATCCAGCATCTGGCGGAGCCATCTTACCATCTTAAAAATGCTGTTGCGGCAGGCCTGCCTGAAGATGCTGCCCGGGCAGCTCTAAGTGATTATGAAGCCCGGTTTAATGCCGCAGTAGTCCAGGCTGCACGTGTCCTGAACGCGGCCAGATCGACTGGAATCCCGCCGATCCATGTGAAAATCCAGACCCTGTCAGATAAGGGACGCGACACTAGCCAGCTACATAGCCGCCTCGGCTGGTGCTTCCCGCCCGACAGCCCAGCGGCCCAGTTCCTCGAGCCGACCAAACCGAATGCCGATGAAATCGTCATCACCAAGACAGCCAGTGGTGCGTTCACAGGCACAAGCCTCGACACAACGCTACGCAATATGGGGATTGAGCACCTGATCGTCGTGGGCTTCCTGACGGATGAGTGCGTGGAAACCACAACCCGTGTGGCTCTCGACTATGGCTACATCACCCGCGTGGTTCGCGATGCGACGACGACCTACCACCTTGAATCCTACGACGCGACCATTGGAAAGCTCGCGTCCTACGGCTTCGCGCTGACCGCAGATGAAGCCATGGCGGAATTCGCGGCCCTGTCCGCGGCGTCCTAGGATCGCATTACCCGGAAGGAGGGAAGAGCAAATGGGAAAACTGACGCGGCGCGCCCTGATCGGCGGCGGACTGGTCGCTGGCGCCGGCGTGGCGTACGGCGCTTACTGGCTGAACAAGCGGCCTGCGCCGGCGCCTCTTGGTTTTGAGGTTTCCGAGGAAGAGAGAGCAAACGCGATCGCGCTGCTGGACAAGTATCCGGCGATCGACAGTCATGCCCACCCCGGACGGACTTTTGCCCGCGGAGCCTCGGGCCTCGCACCGCTTCTGAAAGTCTACAAGGCTCAGTCCGGCTTCGAACGCCGGACAATCGGCGATATGCGCGAAGGCCACTTGGCGGCGGCTTGTTTTGCTGCAGTGTCGGACTTCAATGTTCTGAACCTTGCGAAAGGGAAGGGTCTCGAAGCCCGACGACCTTTCGAGGAAGGAGAGGCCTGGCAGAGCTACAAGATCCAGATCGGTAATCTCAAGAGGCTTGTGGAGCAGGGGCTCGTCTCGGAAATGCTGGCACCCGGTGCGCTGGATTCAGCGCGGGCCTCCGGCCGGCCTGGTGCAATCTGGACGGTGGAGGGCGGAGACTTTCTGGAGGGCTCAACGCAGCGCGTGCGTGAGGCCTACCAGGACGGCGTCAGATCCATCACACTGGTTCATTACCGGACGAACGGTCTTGCTGACGCCATGACCAATGAACCGGTTCATGATGGCCTGACCTCTGAAGGCGATGCAATCGTTCGGGAGATGAACCAGCTGGGAATGGTGATCGACCTGTCACACATGGCCGAAGCCGGGGCGTTTCGGGCTTTGGAACTCAGTACTCGGCCGGTCATGTTCACGCATACGCATATCAGTTCGGCCCATTCCTATCATCCGCGCTTCATTTCGCTTGAACTGGCAAAAGCGGCCGCTGATTCAGGGGGCATCATCGGGGCATGGCCGACAGGGATCGAAATTGGGGATCTTGCCGGCTTCGCCGACCGGATTTTCCAGTTAGTGGACATGGTCGGGATCGAACATGTCTGCCTCGGGTCCGACATGGATGCGAACTACAAGCCCGTATTCGACGACTACAGGCGCCTGCCGGACCTGGTGGCGCTGCTCAGCCGAAAAGGCATGAGCGAAATGGAACTGGCTGCGTTTCTTGGCGGGAATTTCCAGCGGGTGTGGAACGCAAACCAGGTCACTTGATCGATTCAATTTGAACAGAATACGATCAGGCTAAAATGCCTGTGGTACTGTCGGGTCAGATTCCAAGTACGGGCTGAAACAGACGCAACAGAGGATTCGCAAACCTCAGCTTTCCTTCGTCGACAATGAGGGAAATGCACGGGCCGTCATCATCGATCCGCAGATCATGCATGCAGCCTTCGTCTTCCTGGTGAAGGTCACCGGGACCAAATTGCTGTGAACCGGACTTGTATCCGCCCGCAAGAACCAGCGTCCATTCCTGTCCGCTGTGGGAGTGACGCGGCACTGGAAGGCCTGGCCGTGCGCGCAAGAGATAAAGCCGTTCGCCCCGATTGTTCCGGCCAAGCCGTGCCTGCTGAACGCCCAGGCCCGCACTTCGCCATTTGAGGCGGCGGCCGGATCGCCGGATGTAATCAGCAAGCGGTGAGGGCATCCATTCAGGCTGACTGTCTTCTTCGTGGGTGCCGGTCGAAGCTGCATGAACAGCGGTTTCGGCAGCTTCCTCTGTATCTAGACGAGCATTCAGGCGGGAAAGGAAATCATCTGACATCGCTGCAGGCTTCGCGCTTTCCAAAAGCACGCCCGCCACATGGTCATCGGTTATAAAGGCTTCCCGAACATGCGGATTGATGTCTGCCTGACAGGTCAGCAGAAGTTGCTTGAACGGCGAGAGCGATCCCGCTGACTGCATGGCCAGCCAGTCGTCATCAACCGTGACCGGCAGGGAGTGTGCCGAGCTCATGGTTCATCCTTTCGATAGGCTTCAAGTGTCGTTCTCAGTTTCTTCAAGGGCGCCCGGATCCGGCTTTTCACTGTTCCGATGGCTATGCCGGTGCGTTCTGCGATGGCGCTGTGGGAGAGGCCCTCAAAAAAGGCGAGGTAAAGCATTTGCTTTTGTTCTGGCGGCAGGGTCGCAAGTGCATCCCTCACGGCTTGCGCGGCCTCGGCTTCTTCGAGCCCGGCGTGTGGCGAATCTTGAGGCGCGTCAGCCAACTCGATCATGTCTTGAGGCGCAGTCGGCTGCAGCCGGTCGTGCTTCCGTTTGTGGTCGATCCAGCGATTGCGTGTCATCCGGTAGACCCATGTTGAAAAACTGGCCTTCGTACTGTCGTAGCTCGCCGCCTTCTGCCAGACCGCCGTCAGGACATCCTGCACGATATCTTCGGAGGTTGAATCGCCTTCGCCGCGGTGCATTAGCCAAGCCTTGAGGCGAGGGCCGTAATGAACGGCGAGCGTGTTGAATGCCTCGCGGTCAGCAGAAGTGACCACGCGTGACATCAACTCGCTATCCACAGCGGAGCGGCCAGGAAGGGCGCTCACTTTGGCCGGGCTTTTCGACTTGATGCCATCAATGGCTCCTGACTGAGCGGACGTCACAAATCGCATTATCGACTCCTTTGTTGGTTTTACGCAAATGCCGGCTGACTGGATCATTCAATCCGGCAGGCGCGCTGCTGCGTATCTCTTGGAGTAAATCGGAGAACGCCCATGCCATTTGATGTCGCCGCACCTGCCAGCCGCCATACTGCGGACACATCAGAAGGCCGCCGCCCCAAAGTCGCTATCATTGGAACAGGCATTTCAGGCCTTTCCGCTGCATGGGCCCTTCAGAACACCTGTGACATCACAGTGTTTGAGAAGGCGGACCGGATAGGTGGTCATACGGCGACAGTGATTGTGGATGCACCGGAGGGACCAGTTCCCGTGGATACCGGGTTCATCGTTTTCAACGAACCAAATTATCCGAACCTCACGGCACTGTTTGAACATCTGGGAGTGCGCGCCAATCCCACCCGAATGAACTTTTCGGTCTCCATTCCGGATGAGCGTATGGAATATGCCAGCCATGGCATGGAAGGGCTGTTTGCCTGGCGCCGGAACATGGCCAGCCCGCGCTTCTATTTGATGCTGAAGGATATTTTGCGCTTTCATGCGGCGTCATACGAACTGGCAAAATGCGAACGGGGCCGGTCGATTGGGGAGTATGTGGCCGAGGAACGTTATGGCCGCGCTTTCGTGGACTATCACCTTTTGCCCATGGCGGCGGCGATCTGGTCCTGTCCGGTTTCGATGATCATGGATTTTCCGGCGGCAAGTCTCGCTCGCTTCTTCGTCAATCATGGCCTGGTCAGCGTCCGCCCGCAGTTCCCGTGGCAATCCGTCGATGGCGGCAGTGCGTCTTATCTGGAGCCGCTGACAAAGGGGTTTGCGGATCGCATTCGCTGTAGCGCAGGCATTCGCTCTGTGAAGCGGACCGGGAGCGGCGTCCGTATCGATTTCGAGACAGGGGCGCATGAAGACTTCGATGAAATCGTTTTTGCCTGCCACGCACCCGACGCTTTCGCGCTGCTGGAAGACGCCGACGAAACGGAGGCCGGTATTCTGTCTCGTTTCAGAACTCAGCCGAACCGCGTTATCCTTCACCGCGACAAGAGCCTGATGCCTGAGCGGCGTGCGGCGTGGGCGGCCTGGAATTATCGCGCCAAGCGAAGCGACTCTCTTGAGCTGTCGGTGACTTACTGGATGAACAGCTTGCAGCGGATCGAGACCAACACGGATTATTTTGTCACGCTAAATCCGGAACAGGAGCCTGCCCCAGAGAAGGTAGAGCGGGAGTTCGTTTACAACCATCCTGTCTTCGATGGTCCTGCCATGGATGCGCAGCGGGAAATCTGGTCCATCCAGGGCCGCCGCGGCACATGGTATTGCGGGGCGTGGCAAGGGTACGGTTTCCATGAGGATGGAATCCAGTCCGGCCTGGCGGTCGCTGAACTGCTGAGCGACTGGAAACGGCCCTGGGCTTTCGATTACCGGCAAGAGCGCCTTTCGCGTGCGGACGCCGGAAGGGTGCCTGCGTGAAACAACCGGCGCAATACTATACGGGGCAGGTGAGTCACAGGCGGTTCGGTGAGGTCTCGCATGTTTTGCGCTACCGGATTGCCTATCTCCTGCTTGATCTGGACCGGCTGGAGGAAGCGGGACGTCTGGCGCGCTTTTTCAATATTGGCAAGCGCGGCCTGATAAGTTTCGACCCGCGGGATCATGGAGATGGCGATACTGAGGACTTGGGGACCTGGGTTCGTACATTCGTCGCCCTCCAGGGTGTCCAGGAAGATGTGTCCAGAATTGAACTCCTGACTCTACCGCGGATGTTCGGCTATGTGTTCAATCCGGTCTCGGTCTATTTTCTCTACGATCAGGCAGGGGAGGTACATCATGTGCTCTATGAAGTCGGCAACACCTTCGGTGAGCGGCATTTTTATCTTTGTGCGGCAGACCTGAGTGACGGGCTTTGCCGGCATGAGTGCGACAAGGCCTTCTATGTCTCTCCCTTCTTCGATCAGCGCGGCCGCTACGAATTTTCTGTCCGGCCACCATCCGACAAAGTCGCGCTCTCGATATCCTATCGTGACGGCGGAATGGATCGGATGTCCGCGCATCTCGCCGGGAAGGCAAAGCCAGTCACGACAAGAACCACGCTTGGATTATTGGCAAAATTTCCGTTCATGACGCTGGGCGTCATCGCAGGAATCCATTGGGAAGCGTTCAAGCTGTTTTTGAAAGGCGCCCGTTACCACCGGCACGGTCCAGAACGCCTTGCACCTGGCGCAAGCCTGGGACGCGAAACTGCGAAGCCGCCGAAGTGGACGCACTCCAGCGACCCGGCTGTCTGATCTCAGCGTATCCTGAATTTCAGAATTTACACCGATATTTTCTCAGCGGTGTTCAGCCCCGACTTTGACAAAAGATCAAACAGATGACATTTCGAGTGTCATTATATGAGTCAGGGGTAGACATGCCGGATTGGAAAGCGAGCGGTATCGTTCGGAAAAGTTTCGTATGGCTGGGTGGGGGGATCACCGCAGCCATCGCTTTCTTCGGTACAGGCCTGGCCGCCGAGGCCCAATCGGAAGATACGCGGCCCAATATCGTCCTCATCCTGGTCGATGATGCGGCGTTGATGGACTTCGGCATCTATGGCGGAGAGGCGCGTACACCGAACATCGACGCGCTCGCCGCGCGCGGCGCCATGTTCCGGCGGCATTATTCATCTCCGCTCTGTTCGCCCTCGCGGGCCATGCTCCTGACCGGCATGGACAATCACATGACCGGCATCGCAACGATTCCCGAAGTGCTGCCGAAGGAACATGTCGGTCAGCCCGGCTACACGATGCATCTTGAACCGGGCGTCCTGACTCTCGCAGACAGGCTGAAGACGGCCGGATACCGGACGCTGATGTCCGGTAAATGGCATCTCGGCAGCGGCGCGGGTGACCTGCCCAACGCACATGGATTTGACCGGTCTCTGGCACTGGATGCATCCGGTGCCGATAACTGGTCGCCTAAGCCTTACATGCCGTATTATCAAAAGGCGCCCTGGTATGAGGATGGAGCGCCTGCGGAGCTGCCGGACTCTTTCTACTCGTCCACCATGATCGTCGATCACATGATCGATTACCTCGATGAGGGCGATCAGGATCAGCCATTCTTTGCCTATGTGGCATTCCAGGCAATCCACATTCCAGTCCAGGCGCCTCCGCAACTGACCTCAGGATATGATGGTATCTATGACCAGGGGTGGAATGCGCTGCGGATCGCGCGTTGGCAGAAGGCGAAAGAGATCGGCTTGATTCCTGAGAGTGCGCCGCTCGCCGATATGCCGGAAGAGATGCGCGCATGGAACGATCTCTCCCCGGACGAACAGGCCCTCTATGCGGCCCGAATGCAGGTGAACGCCGCCATGATGGAGGCTATGGACATCGAGATTGGCCGGCTCATGGAGCACCTTGAGCAGACCGGTCAGTATGAGAATACAGTCTTCGTCGTGACGTCCGACAATGGACCGGAACCATCGCGCGGCGATGAAGACATCCGCTTGTCGATCTGGATGAAGATGCATGGCTATCACATCGGCATCGATGGCATCGGGGAGCAGGGAAGCTGGGGCTTTATCGGTCCGGAATGGGCGATCGCGGCGGCGTCCCCCAATAACATGTTCAAATTTCTTGGATCGGAGGGCGGCCTTCGCGTGCCGCTGGTCATGGCGGGGCCCGGCGTGCCGGAAGGAGAGACCGTCGATGCCCTGACGGTTGTGACGGATATCGCGCCAACCTTGCTGAAATACGCGAGGATTGAAGCACCGGATAACATGATGACCGGGCGCAGCCTGGGGCCGATACTGTCCGGTGCACAAGCAACGGTTTACCAGCCGGAGGATGTGATCGGAATGGAAGTATCTGGCAATTCCGCCATCCTGAAGGGCCGCTGGAAGATCACCCGCAATCAGAAGCCACATGGCGACGGCCAGTGGCGCCTGTACGACATCGAACAGGATCCGGGAGAGACAAAGGATCTGAGCGAGGACGAGCCGGATGTCTTCGCGGACATGCTGGATGAGTATCAGGCTTACAGCAAGCGTGTCGGCGTTCTGGAAGTGCCGGAAGGCTATAGCTCTTTGAGAGAGATCACGCGCAATACAATGGCGCGTCAGTTCAAGGCCTACTGGCCACAACTGCTGGTTCTGCTCATCGGCGTCATCACGATTGCCGGCTTCCTAGTCTACTTCGTCCGGCGCCTCATCCGGCGTTGACCCGGCGATCTTCTATTGACCCGGAAATAAATGACAGGAAGAGTGCCAATAAATAAGTGAAAAGACCCGGCACGCGGGCAGGGAGGAAACATGGACGTCATACCTGACGATCGCCTGAAGCTGATGGGCGCGCCCGGTTCGCCGTATACACGCAAGATGCTGGCTTTGTTGCGGTATCGCCGGATTCCCTACGCGGTTCTCTGGGGCGGGCACCAGAATCCTCCGCCGGGCCTTCCGCAACCGAAGGTGAAGCTGTTGCCGACTTTCTATTTTCCTGATGGAAGCGGTGATGTTGAGGCCGTTGTCGATTCCACACCCATCACCCGCCGGTTGGAACGGGACTATGCCGGCCGGAGTGTCATTCCGGAAAATCCGGCACTCGCTTTCCTGAATGAGTTGATCGAAGATTATGCGGATGAATGGCTGACCAAGGCCATGTTCCACTATCGCTGGTATTTCGAAGCAGACCGCGACAATGCTGCGCCTTTGCTCGTCTACTGGTCCCTGCCGACGCTTGCCGCGCCGGATGCGCAGAAAATGGCGGACATGTTCAGTAAACGGCAGACTGAGCGGCTTTATGTTGTCGGCTCGAATGACGTCACCGCGTCGACCATTGAATCCAGCTATCTCCGCTTCATCGACCTTCTGGATGCCTTGTTGCAAGGCGCGGGCTACGTGCTCGGCGCACGGCCCTCTTCAGCAGATTTCGCAATTTATGGACAGCTCACGCAGCTCGCCATCGTGGAGCCGACCTCTGCAGCTTTGACGAGCGCGCGTTCAGCTCGGGTCAGGGCCTGGCTGGACCGGGTGGAAGACTTGTCCGGTATAGAGCCAGAAGACGGTGACTGGTTTACCCGTGAGAAGGCGGAAGAACGGCTTAAGCCGTTGCTTCGCGAAATAGGCCGGGTCTACCTCCCGTTCCTCAAGGCCAATGCCGCGGCTGTCATCGCTGGGAAGTCCGAGTTTGAAACGGAAATAGATGGTCAGGTCTGGAAACAGCCGACATTCCCGTATCAAGCCAAATGCCTGAAGCATCTACGTGAAGAAGCCACTGCGCTTCCCGCAGCCGTTCAGGGTGAAGTCAAGCAGATTCTGTCCGGTACGGGCTGTGAAGAATTGCTCAGTTAGGCGAAGGCAAACATGCTGAAAAAAATTCTCATCGCAATTGCCACGCTTCTGGTCGCTATTGCCGGACTTGCCTGGTTCAACAAAAAAACCGTGATCCTGTTTCTGGTTTCACATACCGGCCGAGTGGACGTGGCGCCTAATCAGGAGATTGCCTGGGATCAGGGGCCAGAAGGTCGGCAGGCCGACAAATTGGAAGGCCCACCGAACATCGTTTTCATCGTGGCGGATGATTTGGGCATCAACGACATCTCGACGTTCGGCGGCGGCGTGGCAGGCGGGCTTGTTCCCACCCCGAACATCGACCGACTTGCTGCGCGAGGCGCGATATTCCAGCAAGCTTATGCTGGCACAGGAACCTGCGCGCCTTCTCGTGCGATGCTGATGACCGGGCGCTATCCGACCCGTACAGGTTTTGAGTTTACGCCAACGCCGGCCGGCATGGGAGGTATCGTTTCCAGGATTGGAAACGACATGGACAACGGTCTTCCTCCGATCCTCTGGAACAAGCAGGCGGATGAGGGCGGTGTGCCGTTTGAAGAGCAGGGCTTGCCGGGCGAAGAGGTGACTGTTGCTGAGCTGTTGAAACAGGCTGGGTATCACACGGTCCATATCGGCAAATGGCACCTGGGGCGCAGTGAGGAGTCGCGCCCAACCGCGCAAGGATTTGATGAAAGCTTACTGATGGCGAGTGGCCTTTATCTTCCGGGCGATGATCCGGATGTGGTCAACGCCAAGCTTGACTTCGATCCCATTGACCAATTCCTCTGGGCACGCATGCAGTACGCGGCATCGTTCAATAACAGTGAATGGTTCGAACCGGGTGGATATCTGACCGATTACTGGACCGACGAGGCCAGCAAGGTGATTGAGGCAAACCGTAACCGCCCGTTTTTCCTCTATCTGGCTCATTGGGGTGTGCACACACCGCTGCAGGCCACTCAGGAAGACTATGATGCCGTGGGAGACATCCAGCCGGAGCGCTTGAGAGTCTATGCGGCGATGGTGCGTGCGCTCGACCGGAGTGTCGGCCGCATCATGGATAAGCTGGAGGAAGAGGGGCTCGCGGACAATACGGTCATCGTCTTTACGTCAGACAATGGCGGCGCGGGGTATATCGGCTTGCCGGAGGTGAATGCCCCATACAGAGGGTGGAAGATCACCCTGTTCGAGGGTGGAATCCGAGTGCCGATGTTTGTTTCCTGGCCCGGAAAAATTGCCGCTGATACCACGATAGAGACCCCCGTGGCGCATGTGGATCTGATGCCAACCCTGGCCGCAATCGCGGGGGCGGTCTTGCCGGCGGGTGTGGAGATTGATGGCGAAAACCTTCTGCCAGAAGCGACAGGGAGCGGGCACGTTGAGCGGCAGGATGATGCGATCTTCTGGTCCAGCGGATACTACCGTGTCGTACGCGCTGGCGACTGGAAGCTGCAAGTAAATGGGCGGCAGGAGAAGTCCTGGCTGTTCAATCTGGCGGATGACCCTACGGAGCAGGTAAATCTCGCGGATTCCATGCCGGGCAAGGTGGCACAGCTTCAGTCCCTGATCGATGCGCATTGGGCGAATGCGCGGGAGCCTCTTTATCCTTACATCGTGGAGAGCCCGATCATGGTCGACAAGACTGCGGCAGACCGGTTCGAGGCTGGGGATGAATATATCTACTGGCCAAACTGACCGATCAGGGCTGCACATCCCGGGCGATACGGAAGCCGATGTGATTTGACGAGAAATCGGTCTCCTCCGGCTGGCGTGCGGCTGGGCGGTACCGGCGGCAGAAATTCTCTGCGCACAGATAGGAGCCGCCCTTGATCGTGTTCGTTCCGGGGCCGTAGGGCGTGTCTGTCCACTCCCACACGTTTCCGATCATGTCGAACATGCCGGCTTTGTCCGGACCGAAACACCCGACCGGCGAGGTGCCCTTGAAGCCATCAGCACCTGTATTGGCGATGGGGAAGATGCCCTGCCAGGTGTTTGCGATTGGCCCACCGCTTTCGGTATATGCACCGGAGTTGGAGCGCGCCGGATCAGGCAGGCCGAGAGATGCTGCATATTCCCATTCGGCCTCTGTCGGCAGCCTGCCATCGGCCCACTCGGCATAGGCGTGGGCATCTGCGAGAGATACATGAACGACCGGGTGGCGTTCACGCCCGGCTATACTGGATCCCGGGCCTTCCGGTGACTTCCAGGTTGCCCCGGAGACGAGCTTCCATGGGTATTTCCCGATGGAGCCTTCCGCAGACTGGAACACAGCAGAACCTGCACCTACTCCGCCAGCCGCTGCGCTACGTTCCGCGTCGGTTACATAACCGGTTGCTTCAACGAAGCGAGCGAACTCGGCATTCGTTACTTCATGAGACAGCAGGTCAAATGCATCTATGTGCAAAGTAAGGGGGGGGGACTCTTCCGGATAGACCGGATCCTTTCCCTTGTCGAAAGATCCGGGTCCGAATGATATGAATGTGTCCAGTGCGCCAGGCGCGAGGCCACATGTCTCGGATGACGTCTTCTGATCAGATGGTCCACTGCAGGCAGTGGCCATCACAGCCGCAAGTATGAGACTGTGCGTCAGCTTCATTCTGCAGCGGCGATGAGCGCATCCAGCATGGCTTCGAGAGTCGCGGTGGCCTTGGCCCGTGAGAATTCCTGGTCCTGACGCAGGCGCCGCCAGGTGTCGAAGCTCAGCGCAACATCAAAGGCGAGTTTCAGCGGTTCATTTTCCAGCACTTCCTTGGGAAGTGCGAGGGACAGCGCAGCCGTTTCGTGCGCCACAAACCTCTTGTGATTGGCCATCAGGAATTCTGACCGGAAGCGCCGGACGCGGGCGCAGATCCGGACGGGCATGATGTCTTCGAAGATGCGGATGCGGCGCCCCATCATCTCCTTGACGCGATCCTGCCACGCTTCCGTTGTCAGAGGCTTGGCGATCTCGGGCAGGATGCGGGCCTCCATCTGTCCGGACATCTCGCGGTAGAGCGTGTCGACATCGTCGAAATGGCGGAACACGGTCCGGAGGCCAACGCCGGCCCGTTCCGCAATGCTGGCTACGCTCGGGTCGTAGTCACCCTCGCGAACCAGTTCCATCATGGCGGTCACGATTTTCTGCCGGTTGCGTTCAGACCTGAGCCTGCGGCCATCCGAGACGTGGGTTTCGTCTTGCGTGGTCTGGTCTGTCGCCATGTCTATTTCCCTGCCAATGCTATCGGACGCTGAAAGCAAGCCGAATGCCGTCAATTATCCCCACAATCAGAAGTCCAGAATAGACAGGTTGGGTCTTGAGGAAAGCTTCCCGCTGCTGACGAAACTGCGCGAAACGTCATTTTTGCTCCTGAATCAGGTTTTTCGCCCATGGGGACTCCTGCTGAGCTGCGGGTAAGACAGTTTCGATGTTCAGTTGCCCCTTCAGGCCAGCGGAGCGGTGGACGGCAGCTTCGCGCCATTCCTCCGACAGGGACATGCGCACCATGTCCGCGCGGGTGGGATACATGGCGATGGCGACTTCGTCCCAGAGCTCCTCCACTTCGCCGAGCGCGAGGAAGGTGACATCCGCGGCGAAGACCGCCCGCCCGCCGAATTTCGGCAGGATATCGGCCACCGCCCGGCCGTAGATCATGTAGGCATCGCGTCCGGAAAGGTCCGTCTCGCGGCCATCGTCATACTCGGCTTTTTCCTTGAATTTCAGTAGGTTGACCATGAATATCGGGCCGTCAGGGCCTTTCTCCAGCATCTGTGTCATGCGGGCGGGGTCGGATGGGAAAACTTCGTTCCGGACATCCATGGGCATTGCCTCCGATTGATGTGTTTCGGGAAGCCTAAATAATTGACATAAGGACTGTCAATATATTTCGGGCCGCAGGTCGCCCGCTTAATGGAAATCCCGGCTCGGCGGGATGACGCGGACATTGCGCGGATGGCGCCCGCCAGAGGGGCGCCTGGCGGGGCCCTTGCGCGGCGCCACAGGCCGGCGGACCTCGTCCGGCCGCGCCAGCACCCCGTTCAGCGGATCACGCAGCACATCTTCCGAAAGCAGGGACAGGTCCTCCGTACAGTCGATCAGCCGCTCGGCCACGATATGGGTGACATTGTCGGCAGACTGGACCCGGCCGACCACATGCAGAATCCGCGCACGCATCACGACCGGACGGAACCGTTCCAGCACGCGCGGCCAGACGACCAGGTTCGCAATCCCGGTTTCATCCTCCAGCGTGACGAAGACGACCCCGCTGGCAGATCCGGGCCGCTGGCGCACCAGAACGAGGCCGGACGTCTCCACCCGCTGGCCGTTCCGCCGCCCGGTTGCCTCGGCGGTGGAGACAATGCCCCGCCGCGTATGCGCATTCCGCAGGAAGTGCATCGGATGGCCCTTCAGCGACATGCGATGCGTCTGGTAATCCTGCAGCACATGCTCCGATGGCGGAACCTGTGGCAGCTCCACGTCCGCCTCCGCGCCCTGTTCGGCGAGGTCGGCCGCCGCAAACAGGGGCAGGGCATGGCCCGGCGCGTCGCCGCGGATCTTCCAGAGGGCATCGCGCCGCGACAGGCCCATGGAACGGAAGGCATCCGCCGCCGCCAGCCGTTCCAGCACGGCGCGCGTCAGCCGGGCCCGGCGTGTCAGTGCGTCCGGGCTGGCATAGCCTGCGCCCCGGTGCAGCATCAGCTGCTCCATGTCGGCCTGCCGCAATCCGTCCACCTGCCGGAAGCCGAGGCGCACGGCGAACAGGCCGGAGGCATGCTCCACCGGCTCCAGCGTATTGTCCCAGTCGGAATGGTTCACATCCACCGGGCGGATCTCGACGCCATGCTCCTGCGCATCCCGCGCCAGCTGGGCCGGGGCGTAGAAGCCCATGGGCTGGCTGTTCAGGATGGCGGCGCAGAAAATGTCCGGATGGTGACATTTCAACCAGGACGATACATAGACGAGCAGCGCGAAGGAGGCCGCGTGGCTTTCCGGGAAGCCGTATTCGCCAAAGCCCTTGATCTGCTCATAGCAGGACCGGGCAAAGGCCGGGTCATAGCCCCGATCGATCAGGCGCGAGACCAGCATCTCCTCGTAATTGTGGATCGTGCCGAGGTGGCGGAAGGTCGCCATCGCCCGGCGCAGGCCGTTCGCTTCATCGGGCGTGAACTTTGCTGCATCGATGGCGATCTGCATGGCCTGTTCCTGGAACAGGGGCACGCCCTTGGTGCGCGCCAGGATCTGCTCCAGTTCGTCCGGCGGGCCGTGTTCCGGGGCGGGGCTCGGGAAGCGCACGGGTTCCGTTCCGTTCCGGCGGCGCAGATATGGGTGCACCATGTTGCCCTGGATCGGGCCGGGCCGCACGATGGCCACCTCGATCACGAGATCATAGAAGACGCGCGGGCGCAGGCGCGGCAGCATCGCCATCTGCGCGCGGCTCTCCACCTGGAACACGCCGATACTGTCGGCCCGGCACAGCATGTCATAGGTCGGCTGATCGTCGGGTGGAATGCTGGCCAGCGTATGGTGGATGCCCTTGTGGCTCTCCAGCATGTCAAAGGCCTTGCGGATACAGGTCAACATGCCCAGCGCGAGCACATCCACTTTCATGATGCCGAGCGCGTTGATGTCGTCCTTGTCCCATTCGATGAAGGTTCGCTTATCCATGGCCGCATTGCCGATGGGCACGGTCTCGGTGAGGGGGCCCTGCGTCAGCACGAAACCGCCGACATGCTGGGACAGGTGGCGCGGGAAACCGATCAGCTGCCGGGTCAGGAGGATGGCGCGGCGGATCAGCGGGCTGCGCGGGCTGAGCCCCGCCTCGACGATGCGCTTGTCCGGCATGGCATCGTTCCAGCTACCCCAGACGCCATTGGCCAGCGCGCTGGAAATATCCTCGCTGAGGCCGAGCACCTTGCAGACCTCGCGCACAGCGGAGCGGGAGCGGTAGGAAATCACCGTTGCCGTCAGGGCGGCGCGGTGGCGGCCATACCGTCCGTAGACATACTGGATCACTTCCTCGCGGCGCTCATGCTCGAAGTCGACATCGATATCCGGCGGCTCCCGCCGCTCCCGCGACAGGAAGCGTGCGAACAGCAGCTTGGTCAGCGTCGGGTCCACGCTGGTAATGCCGAGGCAGTAGCAGACGGCGGAGTTCGCCGCAGAGCCGCGCCCCTGGCACAGGATACCCTTGCTGCGTGCCCAAGCGACGATGTCGTGCACGGTCAGGAAGTAGGGCGCATAGGAAAGCTCCTCGATCAGGGCCAGCTCTTCTTCCAGCTGCCGGGAAACCTGATCCGGAATGCCATCCGGATAGCGGCTTGCCGCGCCCTCCCAGGTCAGCTTTGTCAGATGGCTTTGCGGCGTTGCGCCGGAGGGAACGGGTTCGTCCGGATATTCATAGGCCAGTTCGTCCAGGCTGAAATTGCAGCGTTCCGCGATCGCCTGCGTCTGTTCGATAGCGGCTTCGAAGCCCTGGAACAGGCGGGCCATTTCGGCGGGGCTCTTCAGATGCCGTTCCGCGTTCGCTTCCAGCCGGTAGCCTGCGGTGTCGATGGTGCAGTGTTCGCGGATACAGGTCAGCACGTCCTGCAGCGGGCGGCGGTCCGGCGCGTGGTAGAGCACGTCATTTGTGGCGACCAGCGGCACGCCGGCACTGGCGGCGAGCTCCGCCAGCCGGGCGATACGCTCGCGGTTGCGGCCGGAATAGGTGTAGCGCGCGGCAAGGTAAGTGCGGCCCGGCGCGGCGGCGGCGATTTCGCGCAGCGTATCGGAAAATTCCGCAGGCGGAACAGCAGGTGGCATGACGATCAGCACCTGTCCCTCGCTGGCGGCAAGGATGGTCTCCAGCGTCAGATGGCACTCGCCCTTCGGTACGTCCGGTTTCATCTTGCCGTCTGACAGGAGGCGCGACAGGCGGCCATAGGCCGTCCGGTCCATCGGGTAGGCCAGGATCTCCGGTCCCTCCAGCGGCACCAACCGTGCCCCGACCAGCAGCTTCAGCCCGGCCTCCTTCGCGGCGGTATGCGCCCGCACGACCCCGGCCAGCGTGTTGCGGTCCGCGACCCCGATGGCCGACAGGCCCAGCTCGGCGGCCCGCTGCACCAGTTCGGCGCCATGGCTCGCTCCCCGCAGGAAGGAGAAGTTCGTCGTCACGGCGAGCTCTGCGTACCCGCTCATGCCAGCAGCCCCTGCATGAACCAGTCCGGGTGGCTGCCGCGCCTGTCATCGTAGAGGCCTTCGCGGAAGATCCAGTAGCGATGCCCGTGCTCGTCCTCGACGCGGTAATAGTCCCGCGCGCGGGGCATGGCCTGGACCCCGCTGCCGGGCGTCGGCAGGTGGGTCCACCATTCCGGCGCGATCCGCTCGGGCCCGTCGGCCTTCACCACGCGGCGCACCACCCGGCGCCAGACGAAGCGCAGCGGCGGCCCGTCCGGTACTTCGGCTACGGCATCGATCGGCTCGGGCCGGTCCAGCATACGGATGGGGCGCAGGCCAGGCAGCGTGTCGGGCGGAGGCGGGGTGTCCTCGGTCAGCTGGCCGGTGAAGGGCACGCGACGCTCGGCCATGTCCGGTGGGTGGCGGGCCTCCGGCTGGATGATCATGACACGGGCCTCGCCTAGTCGTGCCTGGATCCGGTCTGCGAGCGCGGAAAGCATGCCTAAGTCCGTTATAGTCATGGCAAGATCAGCGGATAATGGCTGGCTTCCGGCCTCCATGGGGGCGGTTCTGAGGGCTTCCAGCAGCAGGAGGTCGATGCCGAAACCGGGGTCAATCCGGTCCAGCCGCTCCCGGAAAAGGCGCAGCACATGGGCCGGTTTGCGCACCGGCCGCGCCATGTTGACGGTCAGGCTGCGCGTCTCGCCATCGGAACGAAGTGCATAAAAAACAAAGCCTTGCGCGCCGAGTCCATGGGCCGACAGCTTCGCGCACAGCTCCTCCGTCAGGCGGCTCAGGCCCTCGCTGATCCCGGCGCTGTCGCTCAGCGGTTCCGGGCAGGGCAGGCGGGCGGCATAGTCCGGCGGCGCCCGCAGCGGGGCAAACGGCTCGGCCCGCGCACCCAGTGCCTGATCCAGCCGCAGCATCACCGCCTCCACCGCTTCGCGGGACTGGAAGCGCCGGGAAAGTGCTTTGCGATCAATGCTATAGAGCTGCCCGATCCGCGTCAGGCCAAAGCGGCGCAGCAGGGTCAGCACGGGTCCTGACAGCCGCAGCGCCCGCACCGGCAGCGCCGCCAGCCCCGTCCGCTCGGCCCCTGACGGCAGGATCACCGGCGCCCCGTCCTCCGCCACGGCCCGCGCCAGCGCCCAGGCCGCGCCGGGCGTGCCCGCAAAGGCGAGGCGGTGGCCATAGCCAGCCTGCGACACCCGCGCCGACAGGGCCGCGGCCATTCCGGCCTCCCCGCCGAAAAGATGGTCGCAGCCCGTCGTCTCCAGCAGCAGGCCGTCCTTTCCATCTGTGGTCACAAGAGGCGAGAAACGCACCATCCAGTCCGCAAGGGCCAGCAGGGCAGCGGCATCGCTCTCCCGGTCGATCTGCTCCGTCAGCAGGCCCGGCAGCGCGCCGCGGGCATCCTTGAGGCTCAGCCCGGCATGGATACCAGCCGCCATGGCAGGGGCATTCGCCGCCGCGACGGCCAGCCCGTAAGTGGATTTCTCATAGAGAACAAAGGGTTGCGGCTCAGCCGGCCCGGCGCTGGTGTCCGTGTCTTGTGACGAAGGACGGCGCCGGGCGCGGCGCAGCCGATCCAGCGGCCAGTCCGGAAACCATATGGAGAGATAGCGTCTCATCGTTCCACTCAAGATCAAAAGCCTGCCCCACGGCGGCAGGGGTGCTGCGGCAGCGTTCCAGGACGGCGCGGTAACGCGGCTGGCCGGGCGCGCGGGGGTCATGGCGGTTTATCGCTGAAAGCTGTGTGCCGACCCGCCAGCGGGTGGTGGCAGCCGTCGCGCCACTGCAGCTGTGCGGCAAGAGGAGCGTGACCGGCACGCCATGCTTCTCGGATGCCAGCGCGAGGCGGCGCGTGGCCGTAAAATCCGCCTCTTCCAGCTCGACCACGACATGCCGGACCGCGCCGGACATGATGCCTTCTTCCGCACTCCAGAGGGCCTCAGCGGATTTGCGGGCGTCGATGCAGAGCCGCGGTTCCCGGCCGCCGGTCATCTGCTGCAGTGACGCGGCTGGGATGTGTCCGGCATCCCGGGAAACGCTCGTCTGGCAGATCCACAGGCAGGCGCCTTTCTGCGTCGGGTGCAGCATGCCAAGGACGAAGCCGGTCGCAGCGGCCCAGTGGCCATAAGCCGTCTCTGCAACCTCATGCACGCCCTGAACGCCTAGCCCGTAAGGGAAGGCGTCTGGCTGCGCCGGGGCAGCTGTGACAGGCCGGATCAGGCCTCTGGCTTTGAGGGTCGCAATGTCCATTTGTTCTTATTTTGTTCTTTTCTTGTGTGCGAGTCAATTCGGCTCACGCGCGGGCGGAAACCGGGATGCAAACGAAAAGTGCCGGCACAGGGGCCGGCACTTGCTTGATCTGAATGGAGCGCTGGTGGCTTAGTCCTTGGCGCGTTCCAGATAGGTGTTGTCTTCGGTGTTGACGATGATGCGCGTGCCAACGTCGATGTGCGGCGGCACCATCACGCGGACGCCATTGTCCAGAATAGCCGGCTTGTAGCTGCTCGATGCCGTCTGGCCTTTCACAACCGGTTCGGTTTCCGCGATCGTTGCCGTGATGCGGGCCGGCAAGGTCGCTGAGACTGGCTCGCCATTGAACATCTGCAGGTTCACTTCCATGTTTTCCTGCAGGAAAGCGGCGTTGTCGCCCAGCATCGTGCCGGAAACGTAGACTTGCTCAAACGTCTCCGGGTGCATGAACACGTGGTTGTCACCGTCCTGGTAGAGGTAGGTGTAGCCGATATCTTCGACGAAAGCCTTTTCCAACTTGTCGGTCGTCTTGTAGGTGTTGACGATCTTGATGCCGTCCGAGATGCGGCGCATTTCGATCGTGGTGGTCGGCGTACCTTTGCCTGGACGGAAGGATTCAGCCTTGAGGACGGAATAGAGCTGTCCGTCGGTATACTCGATGATGTTGCCCCGGCGGATGTTTGCTGCGATTTCGACGGCCATGATGTGTTCCCGAATTGCCCGGACCTGTGCCGGTGCTATAGAGCGCACCGTTTCAGCGCGCTTGATCGGGCTCCGCCATACCGGCACTTGCGTGTTTCGCCAAGCGCCGGTTCACATATTTTGACGTTTGCGGACATTGGGCAGGGCAGATGACTGACGGGAAATGGTGGCATCCGGCGCGGCACAGGGACCGCCGTCCCTTCCTGTTGAAACGCGGGCAGGTGCGCCGCGCGCTGGCCGACTGGTTCGCCCAGGAGGGCTTTCTGGAGGTCGAATGTGCGGCCCTGCAGGTCTCACCTGGGAATGAGACCCATCTCCACGCCTTTGAAACGGCTTTCAGGACGGACGATGGACGGGTCAGCCCGCTTTACCTGCACACGTCGCCGGAGTTTTCCTGCAAGAAGCTCCTCGCAGCGGGTGAAGAGAAAATCGTCGATTTTTCAAGAGTTTTCCGGAACCGGGAGCGGGGGGCGCTGCACTCACCCGAGTTCACGATGATCGAGTGGTACCGTACGGGCGCGCGCTTTACAGACGTGATGTGGGATGCGGTCATGCTCTGCCGGATAGCCCTCGCGGCAACAGGGCACGAGGCGCTGACCTGGCGGGGGCGGACCTGCGATCCGGGCATGACTCCGGAGTACCTTACGCTGACTGAAGCGTTCCAACGGTATGCTAGAATGGACTTAAACGGACTACTGGATGACCGGGACGGATTTCTGTGTGCCGCCCGCGATGCCGGTGTGGGCGTGCCAGACGACGCCTCATGGTCTGATATATTCTCCGCCGTGCTCGTCACCCTGATCGAGCCCGCGCTCGGCGACGAGCGCCTGACCGTGCTCCATCGCTACCCGATCTGCGAGGCGGCGCTGGCCCGTGCCTGTCCGGATGACCCGCGCTTCGCAGAGCGGTTCGAGCTTTATGCCTGCGGCGTGGAACTCGCTAACGGGTTCAATGAACTGACCAATGCTGAAGAGCAGCGCGCGCGCTTCGAAGCGGACATGGATCTCAAGCAAGACCTTTATGGCGAGCGCTACCCGATAGACGAGGACTTCCTCGAGGCGCTGGACTGGATGTCGAATGCCTGCGGCGTAGCGCTCGGGTTCGACCGTCTGGTGATGCTCGCCTCCGGCGCGCGCTCGATACAGGATGTCCAGTGGACGCCGGTGGAGACATGAGCCGGCCGCTCAACACCCCTGAGGCAATTAGAGACGCCGGGCTGCTCTCTGAAGAGGCGGCGGCTGCGCTGGCGCCCGTGGCGGACCGGTACGCGATTGCCGTGACGCCTTTCCTTGTCGACCGCATCGATCGGTCCGATCCGAACGACCCGATTGCCCGCATGTTTGTGCCGCGACCGGAGGAACTCGTCCGCACCCCGGAAGAACTGGCCGACCCGATTGGCGATGCGGCGCATACACCGGTACCTGGTATTGTACACCGGTATCCGGACCGTGTGCTGCTGAAGCCGGTGGCTGTGTGCCCGGTCTACTGCCGCTTCTGCTTCCGCCGTGAAATGGTGGGGCCGGGCGTTGGCGAGACGCTGAGCCCCTCAGAGCTGGATACCGCGTTCGATTATATCCGTATACAGTCAGGTGTGCGGGAAGTAATCCTGACGGGCGGGGATCCTTTCATGCTGTCCCCGGCGCGCGTGAAAGTGCTGACGCAGACGATCGCCGCCATCCCTCATGTTGAGGTCATCCGCTGGCATACGCGTATGCCGGTTGCAGATCCGGCCCGCGTGACGAGCGAATTCGTTAAGGCACTGAAGGCCGATGGCAAGGCGGTCTATGTGTCGATCCATATCAATCATGTGAAAGAACTGTCGCCGGAAACGAAGGCTGCGGCTGCGCGCCTCGCCGAGGCAGGTTTCCCGCTCGTCTCCCAGTCCGTTCTGCTGCGCGGCGTAAATGACCATGTAGAGACGCTGGCTGAATTGATGCAGGCACTCGTGGCCGCGCGCATCCAGCCATACTATCTGCACCATCCGGACCTCGCACCGGGCACCGGCCATTTCCGGGTCAGCGTTGAGGAGGGGCGGGCGATTTACTCGGCGTTGAGAGACCGCGTTTCCGGGCTCGCCTTGCCGCACTATGTGATCGACATTCCGGGTGGCGTGTCTAAGGCCAATGCGGCGCCATCCGATGTGGTGGACACGCCGGATGGCCAGGCCTTGCGCGGCCGGGACGGAAAGCTTCATCCGTACAAGGGATAAGCTGGCTAATCGAGTGTCCGGCGGTATCGCAGCATGGCGACACTCACAGCCACAGCCGTAAACAGACACAAGGCGAGGATCGGGCTTTGCAGTTGGGCAAGGCTCGTGTCCTTCAGCATGACGCCCCGCACGATGCGCAGGAAATGCGTCAGCGGCAGGACTTCGCCGATAGTCTGGGCCCATTCGGGCATGCCGCGAAAGGGGAACATGAAGCCGGACAAAAGGATCGATGGTAGAAAGAAGAAGAAGGTCAGCTGCATGGCCTGCATCTGTGTGCGGGCGATGGTTGAGAAAGTAAAACCCAGCGCGAGGTTCGCCAGCACGAAGACCGATACGCCCAGGAACAGGATCCACATGCTGCCGATGAACGGAACGTCGAACAGGACCTGCGCCGCCAGCAGGATGAGGACGGTCTGCCCGGCGCCGACGGCGACATAGGGCAGAATCTTGCCGAGCATGACTTCGATCGGCTTCACCGGCATGGCGAGCAGGTTCTCGATTGTCCCTTGTTCTGACTCCCGCGTCATGGCGATGGCCGTCATCATCACCAACGTCATGGTCAGGATCACGCCCAGCAGGCCGGGCACGATATTGTAGCTGGTCTTTGCCTCTGGATTGTACATCTGGTGGACAACGAGGTCGAAAGGTGGCGGTCCGCCAGTCAGATTGGCCAGCGGGCCTTTCAGATCGTGCCGCAGCGCATCGGTGAGGATTGTCTGGGCAAACGCCACGGCGCCGGAGGCGGCGGACGGATCTGTGGCGTCGGCTTCGATCAGGATTTGTGGGTGTTCGCCCCGTACAAGTTTGCGGGTGAAACCCGCTGGTACCGAGACCACGAAGGCGACTTCGCCACGGGCGAGCAGGTCGCCCGTTTTGCGCGGGTCGTCCGTCTGCATGACGAAGTCATAATAGTCCGACGTCCTGAGTGACTGGACCATGGTGCGCACGATTGGCGTCTGTTCTTCCACCAGAAGGGCAGCGGGCAGGTGTTTGGGATTCATGTTGATGGCGTAGCCGAACAGGATCAGCTGTATGATTGGTATACCAAACATAACCGCGAAGGTCAGGCGGTCGCGCCGGATCTGCACCGTCTCTTTCATGAACACGGCCCAGATGCGGCCGAAGGAGCGGAGCAGGCCGTTCATGCGTGCACCCGCTTGTCTTCACCCGCTTCAGCGCTGAGCGCGATGAAGGCGTCTTCCAAGCTGGTGCGGACTTCGCTCCAGCTGACATCCTGTGCCTGATGCTTGTCCAGAGCGACCTGGATGGCGGCGCGGTCTTTCCCGCTGACATGAAGGGCAGACCCGAAATAGGCGACGTGTTCGACGCCGGGCTCGTCCTTGATGGCATCCGCCAGGCGCCGGACCCCTTCGCCTTCACCGCGGAAGGTCAGCAAGCCCGACCGGTCGATCACGTCCGGTACCCTGCCTTCGATGATCTTTTCGCCATGGGCAAGGTAGACGATCCGGTCGCACCGTTCGGCTTCGTCCATATAGTGAGTGGAGACGAGCACCGTCATGCCTAGCAGGGAGAGGTGGTGGATCTCGTCCCAGAAATCGCGCCGGGCCTGAGGGTCGACCCCCGCGGTCGGTTCGTCCAGCAGCAGGAGTTTCGGATCGTGCATGGTCACGGCCGCAAGGGCGAGGCGCTGCTTCCAGCCACCGGACAAGGCGCCGGACAGTTGGTGCTGGCGATGTGTCAGGCCGAGCGTCTCGAGGGTTTCGTCAACAGTCTGGTGGAGATGCGGCAGGCGGTAGAGGCGGGCGACGAATTCCAGGTTTTCCCGGATGGTCATGTCGGTCCAGAAGGAGAATTTCTGGGTCATGTATCCGGTTAGTTCCCGGATCCGCGGGGCATCGTGTTGGATATCATAGCCGAGGCACTGGCCCGTCCCTTCGGAGACGCGCAACAAGCCGCAGATCATCCGGATTGTCGTTGTCTTGCCGGAGCCGTTCGGACCGAGGAAGCCCCAGACCTCGCCGCGCGGCATCTGGATGTCGACACCGGCCACGGCGGTCTTGCTGCCGAAGCGCTTGACCAGGCCATGAACGTCGATGGCGTAGTCACCAGACATTACCAGTTCACCTCCACCGGCAGGCCCGGATGCAGGCCGATGCCCGGCGGCACTCTGGCCTCGACCATGAAGACCAGCTTCTCGCGGGAATGGCGGGCATAAATCACAGGCGGGGCAAATTCGGCTTCATGTGCGATGAACGTTATTTCCGCGTTCACCGGCGACGGAATGCCATCAACCGTCACGGACACTGTTTCGCCGACTTTCAGTTGTGAAAGATCCGTCTCCGGAACATAGAAACGGGCTTTGAGGCCACTATCCGACAGGATAGCGATGACCGGCGTGCCGGGATTGACGAACTCACCCGTGCGGAAAAAGACTTCCTCAATCCGGCCGCTGACGGGCGCAACAGTGCGCCGTTCATTGAGCCGGTATTCCGCGGCTGTCTTGGCGGCTTCAGCGGATTGCGTGGCGGCCTGTGCGGCTTCGCGCGTTGCGTCCCGTGCGGGCAGGGCGGCGACTTCCAGGTCCTGCTCGGCAGCATGAACGGCAGCCATGGCGGCGTCGAATTCCGCTTCGACCGTGTCGCGTTGGGATTTCGGGGCATAGCCCTGTTCGACGAGAGGCAGGATCCGGTCGCGTTCGCTCGTGGCTTTGGCGAGGCGGGCGCGGGCAGCGGACAATTGTGCCTCAAGGCGTTTCATTTCCGGCGGGCGGGCGCCGGTGCTGAGATCGTCCGCTTGCGCCATCGCCTGGCTCAGCCGGGAACTGGCCTCCGAAACGGCAGCCTCTTCCGCAGTGCTGTCGAGCCGGAACAGGAAGGTGCCGGCGTCTACACGGTCTCCCTCTTTTACGGGCTGCTCGACAATGCGCCCGGCAGCCGGGGCGGCGACATATGTCCAGTCCGCTTCGATATAGCCGAGATGGACCGGCTCGTCATTGGGCGTACAAGCGGCGAGCGAGATCAAGCAGGCGCCGGCAATGAGTGTGCGGATTTCAGCGACGTGTTTCATGACGTGGTCCCGATCCGGAGGGCCCTGAGCATGAATTGCTCATGGATTTCGAAAAGCTGGTCGAGATCGACTTCGGCTTCGGATTTCTGATTGAAGACACCTTGCCAGAGCGCGCTGAAGATCACGGGCGCCATGACCAGCCGCGCGGTGAGCTCAGGGTTCTCGATCTTAGCCTCGCCGGTCTCATCGGCTCTTCGCAGAAGTGAGGTGATCATTGACAGGACACGGTCGACCAGTTCTTCCCGGTATCCTCGCACGGTATCGGGGAACAGCTGGCTGTCTCCGACAAGAACTTTGAGCAGGCGTGGCAGTTCCGTTTCCCGGATCAGGTTCGGGGCGAACATGCGGATGCCGTGCAGGGCTTCCTTCAGGGACGCCGCTTCGTGGGTTATCCGTTCGATGATTTCCAGATTGGGGGACGCGAGCGCCTCCACGAGTCCGTGAAAGATCGACTCTTTTGACTCGAAGTAGAGATAAACAGTCCCTTTGGACAATGTGGCCCGCTTGGCGATGTCATCCATCCGCGTTGCGGCAAATCCTTTTTCGAAGAACTCATCCAGCGCAGCGGCGAGGAGGGCCTGGCGCCGCTCGTCCTTCGCTTCATCCGTCCTGGCCCTGCGCATGATCGCACCCTTAATAACTGACCGGTCAGTTAATTAGTGGCGGTGCCTGTCTCTGTCAACGCTGTTACGTATTTGTAATTGCCGGATATTCTATAGCGGACCGGAATCCAGACGCGCTGAGGCACCAGCCCAGGGAGAAGGTGCTGCCGTCTTGGAACCTTCATACATCTGACACGAAACTTTCGGCATGGACTTCTATGGCTGCCGGCGTGGAGCTGGGAAAGTCAGATGCCGAGTGATGATCAATTCGTATATTCGCTGGAACTCAAGATCCTCGATCTCGAAAAGCTGGTGAAGGATCTGGAAAAGCGGATTGGGGACCTTGAATCCAAGCAGGCGTCCGCTGCACAGATTTCCCAGCCTGACGTTCCTGAAGAAGTACTTCAGCAGATCGAGTCGGGAGAGAATGCCATCCGTGCCCTGCGCCAATACCGGCTTCTGACTCAGAAAGAATTGAGCACCCGGTGCGGCATTCGCGCGAACCATATTTCGGCGATGGAGCGTGGTATGCCTTTCGGATTGAAAACTGCCAAACGTCTGGCTGAAGCGTTGGAAGTGCCGGTCGGACTACTGACCAGATAATGGATGTTTGCGCTTGGTCCATCGTGGGCTATCTGCGCAAAAGGCCATTAGAAACAATACAGTACAATGTCACTCCTTAAGTGCCCTGTGATGGCGCTGCCTGCCGGCTGCGGCCGTTACATAAAGTTTACAAATCAGTTTCGAAAGCGTCTTGAAGCGCTGCAATAAGGCCCGTGGGAGATCGCGGGGTCGAGTCACGGATAGCCGTTCGCTCGCGTAGATCTGACCGAAACTGCGTCTGTTCTGGAGCACACAGGGGAAGATGACGACAATGAGTTTTAGGAAAACATTCAAAAGCGCGATGGCGCGGAGCGTGGCGGTTGCTGCGATCGTTCTTGCGGCAGCTTGCTCGCAAGGCAGCAGCATTTCATCGCCCGGCGCGACTGATGCGGGTACGCCTCCCGGCGGCAGCACCGGTGGAACCGGCGGCGGCACGGGATCGGGTGCAACTTGCCCGTCCGGCTTTACCGAAGGTGCACCGGTCGGCGGTCTCACGACCTGTAACGTTTCGGGTGCGTACCTGACTAATGTCACGCTGACGAATGTCGACGGCATCGCTTATCGCCTGAGCGGCCGTGTTGATATCGGCACCGACGTGGGCGCCGAAGGCAACATTGCCGGCAGCCAGCCTGCGGTCATGACCATCGAGCCAGGCGTCACCATTTTCGGCGAATCCGGCTCCGACTATCTCGTTGTTAACCGCGGCTCGCAGCTTGTGGCAGACGGTACAGCTTCTCAGCCGATCATCTTCACCAGCGCGAACGACCTTGAGCGCCAGGCGGACAGCGATCCGTCGAACGACCTCGGCGGCGACGCCATTTCCGAGTGGGGCGGTCTTGTTCTTCTGGGGCAGGCGCCGATCAACCGCTGTAAGGACGCCGCGACACCGGCCACTGCCCAATGTGAAAACATCGTTGAAGGTGTGACCAATCCGGAAGCCGTTTATGGCGGTGCCGACACCACTGACAACAGCGGTGTTCTGGACTATGTGCAGGTGCGTTTCGCAGGCTATGCCATCAACACGCAAGGCAACGAACTGAACGGTATCACCTTTGCGGGTATCGGCAGCGGCACGCGCGTCGAAAACATCCAGGTTCACAACAACTCTGATGACGGCGTCGAGTTCTTCGGCGGTAACGTCAACATCAAGAACCTGGTTCTGACCGGCAACGACGACGACTCCATCGATACGGATAACGGCTATAGCGGCCACATCCAGTATGCGGTTGTGGTTCAGCGCGCAAACGGCGGTGACAACATCACTGAGGCCTCTAGCGTCTCCTCTTCGGTCGCCCCGCAATCCAACCCGCAGATCTCCAACTTTACCTTTATCGGTAACCGGACGAATGCTTTCCGCCTCAACACAGGCACCATCGGCCGTTACATGAACGGCGTGGTGAACTACGGTCAGGAATGCTTCCGCTTTGAACCGAGCGCTGGTAACGGCGTGGCAGGTTTCCAGGCTGGCGAAGACCCGACATTCAACTCTGTCCTGTTCGATTGCGACGGCGGCCTTGCGACGGCCAACTCCGATGCGGCAGCCGCTCAAGGTGCGGTCGCGGCAGACGCGAACAATGCGATGGTCACTGACACGCTCGCATCCGTCCTGTTCCCGGGGCCGGCTGAGCTTGGCGTGACGCCGTTCGATGCATCGACTGTGTCGAGTTTCTTCGAGCCAACCTCCTACATCGGTGCCTTCGGTCCGACCGAAACCGTAACGAACAACTGGGCCGCAGGCTGGACCTTCGCCCTGTTCCCGGAACCGACCTGCCCAACCGGCACGACCGACTCCGGCTTCGACATCCAAGGCACGACGGTTTGCCGTCTGTCCGGTCAGATCTCTTCGGATATCCGCCTGACGCGCGGCAATTACTATGAGATCTCTGGCCGCGTGGACGTCGGTGTTGATACGGGCCCCGATGGAACCGCAACCGGCGGTGTCCCTGCCTCTCTCACCATCGAGTCCGGCGTGACGCTGTTCGGCAATGAGGGTGACGACTATGTCGTGGTGAACCGTGGTTCGCAGATCTTCTCGAACGGTACCGCTGCCAACCCGGTTGTCTTCACCTCGGAAGCTGACGTGACAGACAGCCAGGTCGATCCGGAAAATGCCATCGGCGAATGGGGCGGTCTTGTGATCCTCGGAAGCGCCCCGATCAACCGCTGCCGCGATGCCGCGACGCCGGGTTCGGCGCAGTGTGAAAACATCGTTGAAGGTGTGACCAGCCCGGAAGCCGTTTACGGTGGTGGTGACGCTGCTGACGACAGTGGCTCGCTGGCCTACACGCTGGTGAAGCACGCTGGTTACGCGATCAACACGCTGGGTAACGAACTGAACGGCATCACCTTCGCAGGTGTCGGCACCGGTACGGACGTGAACTACGTTCAGGTTCACAACAACTCCGACGATGGTGTCGAGTTCTTCGGTGGCGGTGTGAACATCAAGCACCTTGTCCTGACAGGCAATGACGACGACTCGATCGACACGGACAACGGCTACAATGGCCATATCCAGTATGCGATCGTGGTTCAGCGTGCTGCCGGCGGCGACAACATCACCGAAGCTTCGAGTGTTTCCTCGTCGGTGACCCCGCAGTCTAACCCGATCATCTCCAACTTCACCTTTGTTGGTAACCGGACGAATGCTTTCCGCCTCAACACAGGAACGATCGGCCATTACCTGAATGGTGTCGTTGACTACGGTCAGGAGTGCATCCGCTTCCAGGACTCCGCCGGTAACGCCGTCGCGGGCTATCAGGAAGGTGCGGATCCGAAGTTCAGCTCCGTACTGTTCGATTGTGCTGGTGGTCTGGCAACAGCGGCTGACGATGCCGCCGCCGCCCAGGGCGCCGTTGATGCCGATGCGAACAATTCGACCAACGTTGCAAACACGTTGACCTCGACGTTCATCAACGGTTCGGCCGAGGCCGCTGTGACGGCAGTCGATCCGGCCACCGTGTCTTCGTTCTTCGACTCGGTGGACTACATCGGTGCTGTCGAGAACGCCCAGGACACCTGGTGGCAGGGCTGGTCGTGCGGTCTTGAAGCCAGCGATCCTTGCTGATCGCGGCAATCCATACGGCGGGCGCTTCGGCGCCCGCCACTTATGATTTTATTGCGGCCCGAGCACGATGCGAAAGCAAACCGAAGCCGGGCCGGTGCCGCAGGTAACAAAGGTCCAGGAAGATGAAATTCCATCACATCTCAAATTCGATCCTGTCGACGACGGCGCTGGCACTCATTCTCGCAGCGCCGGCTGTCGCTCAGGAAAACACTGAAACGGAACAACCCGAGGAAGCGCGCCAGCTGGAAACTGTCGTCATCCGCGGTGAGTACATTCCCGCCCCTCAGCGCGAGACTTCGCAGGTCGCCAGTTTCCTTGGGGCAGAAGATCTCGCCCGTCAGGGTGACTCAAACGCCGCTCTGGCCCTGACGCGTCTCAGCGGTCTCAGCGTTGTGTCCGGAAAGTTCGCCTATGTCCGCGGTCTGGGCGACCGCTACTCGGCAGCGCTTCTGAACGGTTCCCCGCTACCAAGCCCGGAACCGCTGCGCCGTACTGTTCCTCTGGACCTGTTCCCGTCGAATATTCTTGACGGGGCCGCTGTTCAGAAAACCTTCTCGGTTCAATACCCCGGCGAATTCGGCGGCGGCATGATTGACCTGAAAACGCTGCGGATGCCGCGCGACAATTTTTTGAACCTCAAGGTCGGTGGCACGTGGAACACCGCTACGACGGGTAAGGAAGGCATCTACGTAAATGGCGGCGATTACGATTGGCTCGGTTATGACGACGGCCTTCGGGATATTCCCGGTCCGCTTGCTGCAGTTCTGTCCTCCGACCAACGTCTGAGCAGCTATACCGCTGACGAAATCGAGGCCGTCGGTGAAAGCCTGGTGAATTCGCCGCTTTCCGTGATTCAGAATGGTGATCTTGGCCCGAACTTCGAAGGATCCGTCGATGGTGGCATGTCTTTCGACGCAGGCGACTTTGAAATCGGGCTGGTTGGCGTCGCCGGTTACGATCAGGAATGGCAAACAAAGGATGCGGTGCGTCAGTTCGTGCAAGGCGACGTGCTGGGGTCGGATTTCCGGACGTTCTCAACCAACCTGACGGCGACCGTCAATGCGCTGGGATCGGCGACAGCCGAATGGACCGATGGTGAAGTGCAGGGCACCCTGTTCTATGTTCACTCGACCTCCAAAGAAGCCCAGATCAACGAAGGTAAAGACTTCAACGCGCAGGGCAGCACGGGTCTGGTTCATGATGAATCGTCCGGCTGGTTCGAGCGTGGTCTGACATTTGGTCAGCTTCGTGGTGAGCACTATTTTGGTGACCTGACCTTCTCCTGGCGCGGCTCAATGGCACAATCCACGCGGGATGCGCCGTATGAGCGGTCGCTTCGCCGTTTCGTGGATGATGAAGGCAACATTCTCTATTCGGTCGCTAACAGCTACGACATTCGCTTCTCCGAACTGACGGATGACAATGTCGCTTATGGCGCTGACCTGAAATACGAGACTACGATTGATGGCACGCGCGAAGCGATCATCTCCGGCGGCTTCGATTCTTCGAGCACGGACCGTGACTACGAGTTCCTCGCATTCCGGTTCGCCGGCGGTAACTCGCTGCCGCTGGACGTCCAGATGGCCCGTCCGGACTATCTATTCTCGCCGGATAACATCGATCCTGCGCGGTTTGTGCTGCAGGAAGTGACCACGCCGAACGACTCCTACTCTGCGGGTCTCGACGTCGTGGCCGGTTACGTTCAGGCGGACCTGGAACTCTTCCCGTTCATTCGCACCACAGTTGGTGCGCGCTATGAAACGGCGGAAGAAACCGTGCGGACGTTCGACCGTTTCGGTAACCCGGGGGCTGGGGATGTAAATCTCGAAAACGATTACGTCCTTCCATCCGCGACGTTTACCTGGAACTTCGCTGACGATCTCCAACTGCGTCTCGGATACTCGCAGACAATTGCGCGTCCGCAGTTCCGTGAACTCGCCTTGTCGAACTATTTCGATCCGGAAACCGAGCGGTCCTATCGGGGCAACAGCGGCCTGGTTGACAGTGAGCTTAAGAACTATGACGCCCGCCTCGAATACTATCTTGGCCGGAACGAGTTCATTACGATCGGTGCATTCCACAAGGAAATCAAAAACCCGATCGAAGAAGTTCAGTTCTCGACGTCTACGTTCGTGTTCGAAACGACGTTCATCAACTCGCCGAAGGCTGTTCTGTCCGGTGCCGAGCTGGAATATCGTACGCGCTTCAACATGCCGATCTCCAATCCCTGGTTCGATGATCGCGACTGGCTGTTCTCGGCCAACTATACCTACACCTCTTCAGAGGTGCAGGCGGGGGAAGGTGATCAGGTTTTCGACCCGATTTCCCGTTCGTTGCGTGATGCCTCGCTGTATAATCTCGACGGATCAAAGCTTCAGGGTACGCCGGAAAATATCGCCAACATCCAGTTCGGTTGGGAAAGCAATGTCGAGCAGATGACCCTGCTTCTCGGTTGGGTGGATGATCGTATTCTGCAACGCGGGCTGGATCAGCCTGGTGCGGAATTGCCCGATATCATTGAGGATCCGGGCGTCCAGCTGGACCTTGTCTACCGTCGTGATTTCACCGTCGCGGGGCGGGAATTCACACTGGGGCTGAGCGGCCGTAACCTGCTGGATCAGGCTCATGAAGAATATCAGTCGAACGCCAATGACCTCGGCCGGACTGAATTCAACACCTATGACCGGGGCCGCAGTCTGTCGGCCAGCGTAACTCTGCGCTTCTGATCTCTTTGCCGCCGCGGTGTTCCGGCGCCGCGGCGGCTTTTTCTGACAGCTACTGAGAAAACATCGGCTTTCTCATAAATATCTGTAACTTGCGTCACAAAAGTACGAAATATCTCATGTAAACGAACGACCTGAAGGCGGTACTCCGGCGACTGGCCGGGTCTCTGCCTTGTCCGGTTTATCGCAGACTTTGAATGTCAGCGGATCTACACTCAAGGGCGCCAGGTGGCAGGATGTATGCAGGGAGAGTTTGCGTTTGGGGCATTCCCGGCACATTGCATAGGTAACCTGCCAAGCTGTCGAATGACTCTCCTGAGAGTTGTGCAGAGATCCCTTTACGGGAGTCAGGACGTTCATGTTGGTGGTTGAGCCTGTAGAATGCAGGCGCCAGATCTGCCCGGTGAGATTGGTTCGCCGTTCGGATTTTGGGTGAAAGGACGTGGAAGTTGAGTGAGATGGCTGGACTTGGTGATCGGACGGGATTGTCTGTGGCCGATTTCGGGCGTCTGCTTTTGCGGAGCGCAGGCCCCCTTATTCGCGTTGCTGAAATCTGCCTGATAGCGTTGATTGCCTTCCTCTTGGCGCGCCTGGTCTGGATCGCCGTCGAGCCTGGTGGCGCTGTGATGGGTGTTCAGCCCATGGGGGATGTTTTCCGTCAAGCACCTGGTGGTGGTGATGCGCCGGCATTGTCGGGGAATATGTCGCTCCTGACGACCCTCGACCCATTCAACAGGGGCGGCGTCGTTGCCGATATTGTTCAGGAAGCCCCTGAAACGAAGCTTAATCTCGTTCTCAAAGGGGTTCGCGCTTCTGCAAATGGCACGGGTGTTGCGATGATCGTGATGCCGAACAACCGGCTGAGCATTTTTGCGCCTGGTGAAACCATTCTCGATGGAGTGGTGCTGGACCGCGTTTATGGAGATCGCGTGACATTGCGTAAGGATGGCCAGATCGAAGCGCTGCTTATGTCCAGTGGTGCAGACAGGTTGTCCGTCCTGTCTTCTCCCGGCGATATCAAACCGAACACCTCGGGTGGCGGTCAGGCGGCAAGCGATGACCTGATCAGCACAACGGCCACGGACTTCCTTGCCAATCTCGTAATCAATCCGGTTCATCGCGGATCGGATTTCGTCGGATACGAAATCGGCAGCCGGGGCGATGCTGCGCTGCTTGAGCGTTCCGGGTTGATGCCGGGCGATATTGTGCTGTCGGTGGACGGGGTGTCGGTCGGTGCCACTGCCCCCGGCGAGCTTGCGATGAAGCTTTCCTCATCCAGAAAAGTCCGTCTCAGAATTGATCGCGATGGCCGACAGGTCGACCAGATATTCACGCTGCCGGAGAACCCGTAGCTTATGAAACTCAAATCCGTTCTCTCCGCTGCGCTGCTCGCTTCGACAGCGCCAAATGCGTTTGCCCTGGCTGGCGAAAGCGGTCCTGAGCCTTCGCGTCACATCATGAACTTTGATGATGTCGAGCTGTCTGCGCTCGTTGCGGATGTGTCGACCGTCACGGGCTACACCTTCATCGTGCATCCTGACGCACGGACCAAACGCGTGACAGTCTCTTCGTCAACTCCTTTGACCCGGAACCAGGTATTTGATGTCTTTCTATCCGCGCTGCGGGTGCATGGGTTCACGGCCGTCCCTGCTGGAAGGTCTACCTACCGTATCGTGCCTGAGCGCCAGGCGGTGTCTGACGCGAGCACGTCAGCAAGCGGTTCCAACACATTCATCACGGAAATCTTCGCGCTCAAGCATTCTTCCGCCCGGGATGTCGCGGCAGTGATCAAGCCGCTGATTGCGGAGCAGGGGCAGGTTGTCGCCAACAATGCGTCCAACACGCTGGTCGTCGTTGACTATGCATCAAACCTGCCGCGTCTGCGCGCCATGCTGAAGCAGATCGATTCCGATCCGTCGGTAACCCAGACGATCAGCTTGAAGAATATACCTGCTCGTGAAATGGCGTTGATTTTGACCAATCTCACAGTCCCGCCGGGTGAGAACTCCTATGGCGTGAACTTCCAGGCGGTTGCCTCAGATACGGGCAATGCCATTGTCCTGAAGGGTGATGACGCGCTGGTCAGGCGCGCGGTCGAAGTCAGTCGGGAACTCGACTCCCACGACCGGACGGAAGACACGCTTCGGGTTATTCCGCTGAACAATGCAAATGCTTCGGATCTCGTTCCTGTGCTCCAGCAAATGGCGGGCGCCATGGATGCGCGCCGCGCTGCTGGTGGAGAGCCGGATGCATCGACGACGATTGCGCATCATGAGCCGACCAATTCCCTCGTGATCAGTGCCCCTCCGGAAACCCTGGGCGCGCTCGAGCGCATTGTGAATGATCTTGACCGGCGCCGTTCACAGGTTCTGGTCGAAGCAATCATTGTCGAGATGTCAGACGATACGGCAAGAGAGCTCGGTTTGCAGTTCCTGGTGTCGGGTACAAATGACTCGACCGTGCCATTCGTTTCCACCAACTATTCCCGGTCCGCGCCCAGCATGCTGGCGCTCGCCGGCGCGCTCAGTTCTAATACGCCGTTCAATACGGGAACGGCCGAAACAAACCCATTTGCGGAAGCGGCGGTGAACTCATTGCTTGGGTTGTCAGGCCTTAGCGTCGGTGTTGGCGGGCAGGACGGTGATACCTTGTTTGGCGCCATCCTGACGGCCGTGGAGAACGATACCCAGTCCCGCATCCTTTCCAAGCCCTTCAATATGACGCTCGACAACGGAACTTCGTCACTCCTCGTCGGTCAGGAAGTCCCGGTTGCGACAGGCGAAGTGCTTGGCGACTCAAACTCCAATCCGTTCCGGACGGTTGAGCGCCGGGACGTTGGTGTTGGACTTGATGTTACGCCTCGGATTTCGAACGACGATACGATCCGTCTCGATATCACGCAGGAAGTGTCCAATATCGCGCAGGCAATCACGACGGGCTCCAGCACGGACCTGATCTTCAATACACGGAAGATCAGCACGAGTGTTATTGCTGACAATGGCGAGATCATCGTCCTGGGTGGTCTGGTTGAGCAAACTGAGAGCATCACGAACGAAAAAGTTCCGGTTCTGGGTGACATCCCGGTCGCGGGGCGTCTGTTCCGGTCGGAAGGCAAGGGAATGGGCCGAACCAATCTGATGGTGTTCATTCGGCCAACGATCGTGCGAAATCGTGATGATGCGCGCGCAGCGACGTCGCGTTCCTATCGCTATCTGCGCGCGCAAGAATTGTGGACCGGAGACGGTGACAGCGGTGAGTCCCTTGACCGGTTCGTCAACCAGGTGCTTGGGAGCCCGCCACCGCAATGACGACCGCGCCCGCCATCCAGCAATTCACCTATGCCTTTGCGAAGGACAAAGGGATTGTTGTCTTGCCCGGGCGGGACGTGCTGACGCTCGGCATGCGGGCAGGGGCGGACCCTCTGACGCTGCTTGAGGCCAGGCGAGCGCTTGGCTCGAGTTTCGAACTGGAGCCGCTGGATCGGGATGCTTATGAGCGCACGCTGGCAGATGTGTTTGCCGCAGACGCTTTGGCCGGGGATAGCGTCAATGCTGCAGTGGATGCGCGTGGCGGTCTGGAGAGCCTGATCGACGATTTGCCGAAAGCGGCTGACTTGCTTGATGGTCAGGACGATGCGCCCGTCATCCGTTTGATCAACGGCCTCATCCACGAGGCGATGAAGCAGCGGGCGTCCGATATTCATATCGATCCGTTCGAAGACACATTGTCCATTCGCTATCGTATCGACGGCGACCTGGTAGAGGTTCTGACCCCGCCGCGGAAACTGGCCGCGCCGATTGTGTCCCGTATCAAGGTCATGTCGCGGCTGGACATTGCGGAGAAGCGCCTGCCTCAGGACGGCCGGATTTCGCTGTCCGCGGGCGGCAAGTCCATTGATGTGCGTGTCGCGACACTGCCCACGCGTTATGGCGAGCGTGTCGTTCTTCGACTGCTCGATACAAAAAATGCTCTGCTGAATCTCAGAGACCTCGGCATGGACGAGGACACTTATCAGCGTTTCACCGAAGCTCTCAGTCAGCCCAATGGTGTGATTCTGGTTACAGGGCCTGTCGGGTCCGGAAAAACCACGACGCTCTATTCCGCACTTTCGCGCCTGAATACGGGCCGCGACAATATCATGACGCTGGAAGATCCGGTCGAATACGGCCTGCCGGGCATCAGCCAGACGCAGATGGATCACAAAGTCGGCCTCAACTTTGCGGCCACCTTGCGATCGATCCTGCGTCAGGATCCCAATGTCGTCATGGTCGGTGAGATCCGGGACTCGGAAACAGCCGAAGTGGCTTTCGAATTCGCTTCAACCGGCCGGCTTGCGCTCTCTACGTTGCATACCAACTCGGCCTCCGGTGCGATTACGCGCCTTCGCGATATGGGCGTGGAAGACTATCTTCTGTCTTCAACACTGCGCGCGATCATGGCGCAGCGCCTTGTTCGGAAACTTTGTCCGGTTTGCAAGACTGCGCGAAATGCGACGCACGCCGAGTGTGAAGCGCTTGGCCTTTCTGGCGATGCTGAGCTGACGGTCTATGACCCGCAAGGCTGTATCTCCTGCGGCCAAACCGGTTTCACAGGACGTCTGGGCGTTTATGAGCTGCTCGTGGCGGATCGTAGTATCCGCAACATGCTGGGGGATGGTGCGTCTGAAGATGCGATCGATCAGGTGGCATTCGCGGACCATGACCGTCTGCTGGACAATGCGCGCCGATATGTGATCTCGGGGGAGACCAGTGTTGCGGAAGTTCTGCGCGCCTGCCGCAAAGGAGGTCAGTAATGGCCGCCTTCGAATATGTTGCACTTGATGCCGAAGGAAAACGCCGATCAGGCATAATCTCCGCAGACAGTGCGCGGTCAGCCCGCAAGGAACTGCGACTGCGTGACTTGATGGTCTTGAATGTGGACCCCGTCGCGGAAAAGCAGTCCAAGACTGTCGTTCGCCGTGGCCGGCTCAGCGACAAGCAACGCGTGCTTCTAGTCCGGCAATTGTCTGTGTTGCTCAAGTCCGGTCTGGCTGTGGAACAGGCGCTTGGTGCATGTGCAGGCAACGAAAATCCTGTCAGCGTACAAAAGGCTGTCCACACGGTTCGTGCGGATGTCGTTGAGGGCGCTCGATTGTCAGAAGCCATGGCGTTAGCGCCGGATGCGTTCCCCCCACTCGTCCGTGCTGTTACAGCGGCAGGTGAGATGTCTGGCCAATTAGGCGAGATCATGGAGCGCCTCGCGACCTATCTGGAGCGCAGCTATCAGCTGCGCCAGAAAGTCCGCGCCGCGCTGATTTATCCCGCGCTTCTGACCGTCATGGCAATGGGCATGGTCATTGCGCTCATGGTGGTCGTGGTTCCGCGGCTCGTGGAACAGTTCGATTTGTTCGACGCTCAGCTGCCGCTCCTGACGCGAATTGTGATCGGCCTATCCAATGGTGTGCGGGAATACGGATTGATCATCCTGTTAATTCTTGCTGCGCTCGTGTTCCTGGGCGCGCGCCTCCTGCGCCAGCCCGCCATGCGGCGCAGTCTGGACAGGTTTGTTCTCCGACTGCCCTTGATTGGTTCTCAGACACGTACGGTTGCCGCTGCACGCTTCGCCCGCGTCTTCGCAACCTTGTCGGCTTCTGGTGCAACAATTCTGGAGGCGCTTGAAGGAGCAAAGGGCGCCGCCAATAACACGGTCATCGCTGATGCGACGGACTTCATCGCTGAAAGAGTTCGTGAGGGCGGATCCTTATCCAGCGCCTTGTCTGCTACGGGAGTTTTTCCGCCGATGATGGTGCATATGGTCACCAGCGGTGAAGCGGGCCGCGATGTTTCCGGCATGATGAACCGGGCCGCAGATTTTCTCGATACAGAGTTCGAAACGGGCTCCGCCGCGCTGCTGGCGCTGGCAGAACCACTTATTATCGTGCTGATGGGGGGTATCGTCGGGCTGATCGTGATGTCGATCATGCTACCGATCCTCCAGCTCAACACGCTCGCCATGTCATAGGAGACACATTCATGAAACCAATCAGGAAGATTGCCAGACCCCGCCGCCCCAAGGATGCCGGCTTTTCCCTGGTGGAGCTTATGGTGGTTATCTTCATCATGGGCCTGCTTGCGACCCTGGTGATCATCAACGTCGCGCCCGTGGGCGAACAGTCACGCGTCGGCAAGGTCCGTGCGGACATCGCCGCATTTGAAAGTGCGCTCGAAATGTACAGCCTCGACATGTATTCCTATCCGAATGCGGAGGCCGGTCTTGCGGCACTCAAGAAACCGCCGGCGGGTGCGGACATCGCGACATACCGGCCGGGTGGATACGTCAAGCGGTTGCGTGATGATCCCTGGGGGAACCCATATCAATACGATGTCCCGGGACAGCGTTCGGGTGGAGCCTACGACGTCTATTCGTCCGGACCGGACGGCAAGGCGGGCACGGCGGACGATATCGGCAACTGGGAATAGGCGGTCTTTTGTACAGTATCACGCATCGGGATAGCGGCTTCTCCCTCGTGGAGATCATGGTCGCCCTGTTCATCATGGCGCTTGCGAGCGCCATGGTGGTGATGGTGATGCCATCACGGCCTGATGCTTTGGATGCTGAAGCTGATCAATTCGACAAGCTGATGACCCGCACGCTCGATCAGGCCATCAGCCGGGGGCAGGCGCAGGGCATTCGCATCGAGGAGAATGCCTACACGGTTTATACGCGTATCAATGGCCGCTGGGTGCCGGTGGAAGCATCGAGCCGTCGCGCGTCCGGAGGCGTGACCATCAGTATGCAGGGTAAATCAAACGCGAAATCAGATGAAGCACTTCCCCAGATTGTCATGGATGCTTCCGGTATCGTGTCCGGCCCCGATGTGCGTTTTTCCAAAGGTGTCCGGACCCGCGACTTCGAACTGCCGTGGCAGCCAAGCCGATGACAGATCGTGGTTTCACCCTGGCTGAAGTTCTTGTGGCGCTGGTTGTGTTTTCCATCGCTGCCATCGGACTCGCCCATCTGGTTACGGAAACAACTGCCAATGCCGGGCATACGCGAAGTTTGTCGCTGGCCCGCATTGAAGCGGACAACCGGTTGGTTGAGGCCGTCTCTGACCCGGCCGTGCTCCGGGCCGGGTCTGCATCAGGAGAGAGCATCCAGCGTGGCCAGTCATTTGACTGGGTGCGGGAAATCGAGATCCGTGACGAAAACGGTCTCGCCGGAATTCGTGTGACTGTCTCAGACGCGGCGACGGGTCAGCGACTCGCAATGCGGGAAACGCTGGTACAGGTGAGACCATGAAGCACGATGCGGGTTTCACCCTTATCGAGATGCTAGTGGCTCTGGCGCTGACCTCGATGATTGCCGTTGCAGGATCAACTCTGCTGATCGGAACGGTGAGGGCATCTGACAGGCTCGGGAAAACGACAGAAAGCGTCAGCGAAATTGAACTGACCCACACGCTGATGCGGGACGATTTTGCAAACATCCGGATGCTGTACGGAGATGCTGGTCAGCCCGACTATACGTCCTCGCCGTTCGTCGCCTTTGTGCGTGACGGCTGGAGCCATCCGGTTCCAGATGACAATCGCGCGTCATTGCTGGCGGTCGAATATCAGTTCCGGGACGGTACGCTGACGCGGCGCGCCTGGCTCCGCCCAGATCCGGCCGCTGATACACCTCATGCGGATCGCGTGCTTGCCACGGGATTGTCCCGCATGACAGCGCGATATTTCGATGGCCGGGAATGGGTGCCTGAATGGAATGCGGGCGAAAAGGATATGCCAGCGGCCATTGAATTGACCTTTGAATACTCGGACACGGATGCGTTGACCGAACTCTTCCTGATCGGGGGAGGTGGCTGATGCGCAAGATCGACAAGGAGAAGGGAGCAAGCCTCCTGTCAGTCCTCGTAATCGTCATGTTGATGTCTGTGGCTGCGATTGCCGCGACCGACGCGCTTGCCCGGTCTGTCCTCATCATCAAGTCTTCTTCCGCGAGGGCGGAGATATTCTGGACGGCTCGTGGCGCCGCGGATGCGGCTGCGACTTACCTCACAAAAGCATTGGAGATGAATGAGGGTGCCCTGAACAGTGAGTCTGAATTGTTCGCTCAAACTATCACCCTTCCGGCTGGAAATGGTGTGGTCGTGGTTCAGGCGAGGGAAGCCTCCAATTGCTTCAATCTGAATGCGCTCTTCAATAGCGCGGGTGACGGTGAAGTCAGCGACGCATCGCTTCAGGCGTATGATGACTTGCTTGTCGCGGCTGAGTTTGACGACGCAGAGGCAGAATCTCTGGCCCAGAAACTGGCCGACTGGATCGATGCCGACTATTCCACCCGTACCTATGGCGCAGAAGATGGATACTACGCATCTCAGGCCGAATCCTATCGCGCCGCCAACACAAAACTGCGAAGCGTCAGCGAGCTCAAAGCCATAGCAGGATATGATCCGGAAGTTTTCGCAAGGATTGAACACCTCGTTTGCCTGCGTCCGGAACAGGAGCAATCCGTACTCAACATAAATACATTGAGCCTTGAACAGGCGCCGCTTCTTGTTGCGCTATATTCGCAAGAACTATCCCTCGATGATGCCCGAGCATTGATTGACTCCCGTCCTGCCGGCGGGTGGTTGAGCAAAGAGGGCTTTATTCAGCAGGACGCTGTCATGAAGATTGCACGAGACGCCCGAAATGACATGGTGCTCGCGCTTGCGTCGGACTATTTGTCAGCGGACATCAACATCGGGACGGGCGATCTGATCACGAATTACCAGGCACTTTACCGGCGGTCGGAAACCGGAAACGTGGCCCTGGTTTCAATGGTGCGGAGGGAATTCTAATGGCGCGCCATCTCATCGCTCTTCTTCCTGCGAATGGTCAGCCATGGCGGTTCGCGGTCATTACTGCCGGCGCGGTGACCTTGTTGTCGCCACAGGAGACAGCCGCAAGTTCTGACGAGGTGACGGTAATTGTGCCGGCAACGGAGGTAGCAATTTCCACAGTGCGCCTGGTGGGCGCCCGTAAGGCTGATTGGTTGCGGACGGCACGTTTTGCGGTCGAAGACGATATAGCCGTGCCAGTCGAGGGACTGCATGTTGCGATCGACCAGCACCGGAATTCCACCGGAAAAGGCACGGTGTGCATGGTGGCGCGACCGGTCATGGAAGACTGGATGCGCCGTCTGTCAGAGGCGGGACTGGAGGATGCCCGTCTCGTACCCGATGTCACCTTGCTCAAGGCCGGATCGGCGCCTTTGGAGATTGGTGATCGCATCCTCGTTGCTGGAGAGGACAAGCCGTTCGCGATTGATAAATCCCTACCGTCGGAGCTCGTCTCCGCGCTGATGCAGCGCGCTGGGGCAGAGCCAGAGCATGCTGACGATGCGTTGCTTGCACTCGCGCGTCGGTTTGCGGCAGGTAATGCTGGCATCGACCTGAGACAGGCTGACTTCGCACGCAAAGCTGAATTGCCGATAGACCTGAAACGTTTCCGTCTCCTGGCCGGTCTCGCTGCAGCTTGTGCCTTGGCGTGGGGCGTCTACACGTTTGCCAGCATTCGTTCCATGAACCAACTGGAAGCCGTGCTGGATCGTCAGACGCGGGCAAGCTTCACTGCCCTGTACCCGGGAGAGCCGGTGCCGTCGAACATACTTGCTGCGGTCCGCGAGCGCTCCAGTGGCACCCAAAGGCCTGCTGCAGGGTTCAGGAAAATGGCAAGTGTGCTCTATGCAGCGCTGGCAGATGAGGACGGTGTTCGCCTCTCCAGCCTTCGCTACGATGCCGATGCAGGACAGTTGCAGGCGAAACTTGTCTACAGCGCCTTTGGCGATGACGAGACACTCAAGAATGCAATTGAGGCTGGCGGTCTGTCTGTCCGGCTTGGAGATGCGCGGGTGGAAGACGGCCGAGTCGTTGGCGACATGATACTGGAGCTGGCATCATGACGGAGTACTGGTCCACACGTTCTGTGCGTGAACGCCTGCTGATTGTTCTTGCTGGATTGCTTGTTGCGGTCCTGCTCGCCAATCTGCTTGTCGTGCAGCCATTGCGCGCCGCGAAAGAAAGTGCGGCGGCATCGCTCGCCTTAGCCTCCAGAACACTTGATGCGGTAACCGCAGCCCGGCCGGTTGCCAATGCTGGAACGGCATCCGGGGTGTCTGCTGTTGAAGGGCAGGATCTGCGTTCAAGGCTGGTCGAACTTGCCGCTCAGCGAGGCATATCGGTTTCCCGGCTCCAAACGAGCGAACGCGGCGCCATCATCATTCAGTTCGACCAGGTGTCGGTGCAGCCCTTGTTTGCCTGGCTGGAAGCCGCCGAACGTGAACTGGGGGCTGAACCGGCTCAGGCATCTGTATTTGCTGATACGGCCGGCACAGTTCGCGCCAGTTTCGAATTCCGAGGAGGCGCGTTGTGATGCGGAAATCGTTGCTTCTCATCGTATTCGCCGGCGTTTTTGTCGTTACCTTGATCGCCAGCGCGCCCCTGTCGTTCGTCCTGAAGCGGACGGGTATCGTGGAGCAGGGCGTTTCCTGGCAGCAAGCACGCGGTACCGTGTGGCACGGTCAGGTCACGGGGCTGGCTGTGCACGGCGATGCTGTGGGCGCGGTTCAGGGTGATTTCAGTCTCATGCGAATGATCCGAGGGCAGCCGGGTCACCTTCTCCGCTGGAGCGGTCCCTCCGGACAGGGCTCCGCACTCGCAGCGCTATCGGGTGACCAAATTCTGATCCGGCAAGGACGTGCAATGGTCATGTTCGATGCGGCGCGCATCTCTTCTCTGTTTCCGGCGCAGGAAGTTTCACTGCGCCTGTCAAATATGTCGATCGAAGCGACGTCGGATGGCTGCCGGACCGCGAGCGGTAAAGTAAATACGGATGCGCTGTCCAGAATTTCTGCCGTTTACGGAGCGAACTGGCCCGATCTTGACGGAGTGCTGTCCTGCGCGGATGGAGATCTGGTCGTCTCGGTCGAGGGCCGCGCAGCAGACGGAACTCGCATCTCAGCGAGATCTTCCCTGCAGGGCAACGGCCGGTTGGAGCTTTGGGACGTGCCCGAGAATCAGACGAATGCTCTTCTGCTTGCCGGTTTCACCAACGAGGCGGGCCGGTTTGTCTACATGCAGCAATTGTCGAGCGGGGAAACGTCCAGTGAATAAGACCCTCCTTCTTTCCGGGTTCGTGTTTCTTGGCGCCTGTGCCTCGTCGGGTACTGCGCAGGTACCGGATACACCTGCGGCTGCACCTGAAGCGGCTGTGACCTCATTGCCAGCCCAGACTCTGGAGCCCGGTACGTGCGGTCTGTTCCTGTGGTCGCGTGACGAACCCCGGCACTTCGTTCTGTTCTATCCGGCGGGGGATCCCACGGCTGAAGCAATCGTCGATGGCCGCCGGCAAACGCTGAATGTCGATTCGCAGGATGGCGATGTTTTTGGACAATTTCTGACCCGGATGGCGTTTAGCAGGCCGGATGGCAATCCGGTCATGTTGACCCTGACCCCCGGAGAAGAGATCGAAGGCGGGCGCCGCGTGCCGCTGGCGCGAATGATTTATAACAATGCGGATGGATGGGAAATCATAACACCGCTTACAGGATTGACTGCTTGCCAGCCTGAGTGACATCCTGTTTTCTGTAATAACTACTACAATACACAAATAATCCATTATATTGGATCGTATTGACACATAAGCGTCACAATGCGTAATGTGACGGTTATGTTACATCGTGCCTCCAAAATTCTGTCCGTTTCGGCGCTGGCCTTTGCGGCCCTGAGCGGTCCTTCCTTCGCAGAAGCAAATTCTGCCTGCGACCTTTCCAATGGGTACGCCATCACACCGACGGCATTCCAGCAGGAGGCGAATGCCTGCCTGAAGGACATCAGCGGCGTCGAGGCTGATGCCGTGATGGCGGATCAGCTGTTCCGTCTGGCGGGCGAACAACGTGCCAGTCAGGGCGAGTCTGAGCTGCGGATGCTCAGCTCCCTGAGCGAAGCGGCCCGGCTGCACGCCTACGATATGGCGGTGCGGGGGTATGCGTCTCACGAAGACCTGGAAGGCCGCACCCACCTTGACCGGGTCCGCATGATGGAGCGCAGCGCTCTGATCGGTTCATTCGGTGCAAACATCGTCATCGTGAAAGCGGGTGCTTCTCCCGAAGATGTCCAGAAGGTCATCATGGCGGATGAGGCCAATGCTGCAAACGTGGAGCGGGATGAGTTCGACCACATGGGTGTCGCTGCTGTCGAGGCAAACGGTGTGCTCTACGTCGTGCAGCTCTTCGCTCGCGTCGATGGACAGCTCAACACGCCAGTCCCACTCGTCGCTGCGCCGCGCACAAATCTGGCTGCGAATTATAATGATCAGTTCGAACCGGTGGGCTGGTCCGTGGTCTCGGCCACTGGTGAAACCCTGATGCGCGGCATCGGCAGCAAAATGCCTGCTTCGGTGCCTGAGATTTCCGAAGGGTTCATCCAGATGGACGTGGAAAGCAATAACAGTATCTATACGCTGAGAGGCCCTGCCATCTCCTCATCGCTCTGAGGTAAGTCTCTAGACATATTCCAATTCGCCCGGGCCCTGTGCCCGGGCGTTTTCGTTTCGGAGGGATGCTTCTATGCTGCAGGCTGGATGTCGCAGCGGCAAAGGGGCAGGCGTTCATGACAACCGACATGTTGCTCTGGGGCGTGGTGCTCCTGCCGGCATTGGCGGCGCTCACCTGGATAGACATACGCACTTTGCGCTTGCCTGACGCGCTGACTCTTCCACTGATCGGTGCGGGCCTCGTCCAGTCATGGTATTTTACCGGAGACGTCTGGATTGCACTGATCGGAGCGGCAGGCGGCTATGTTTTCTTTCTGGGGATCGAAAAGGGCTACCGGGCGTTGCGCGGTCGGGATGGTCTCGGCCGCGGGGATGCGAAGCTGCTTGCGGCGGGCGGAGCGTGGTGCGGCTGGATCGGTCTTCCATGGATCGTGCTCATTGCGAGCGGCTCAGGACTTGCCTTTGCCGGGGCGCTCACACTGATGGGGCGCCGGCCTGACGGCATGATGCCTTTCGGTCCGTTTCTGGCGCTCGGGATAGGTGTGGTCTGGCTGGGACAATTCAGGTTGGTGTGGCTCTGACCCCCAACCGATTGATGTGCGGATGCTGGAGCGGTAGGAGCTGTGTATGACGGGAACGCGGACCAAAACACGACCTGACCGACGCACCGCGATCCTCGATGCGGCAGAGGAACAGTTCGCAAGGCATGGCTATGACGGCGTTACGCTGCGCGCCATCGCCAAGCATGCCGGTGTCGATGTCGCGCTGCCCAACTATTATTTCGGACCGAAACGGGACCTGTTCGATGCCGTACTGGTGCGCCGTGCCGAAATCATGAACCAGCTGCGCTTGAACCAGCTGGACGAATGCCTGCAGCAGAGCGATCAGGCGCCCACCGTAGAGGCGATCATCCGGGCCTATCTGCGTCCTCTGCTGATCGGCGACCATGTTCAGGAAGAGGGTTGGAAAAACTACTACGCCCTGATCGCCTACGTGAACAATTCTCCTGAATGGGGCGGCGTATTGATGACGCAATTCTTTGATCCGCTGGTCGATCGTTTCATGGACGCCTTCCGCCTGGCCTTGCCCGGGATGGAAGATCGCGACCTCTACTGGGCTTATCACTGCCTGTCTGGCGCCCTGACGCTAACATTTGCCCAAACCGGACGCATCGACCATCTGTCCGGTGGCCTATGCCGCTCCAGCGACCTCACAGACGCCTATGAGCACATGGTGAAGTTCACTACGGCAGGCTTTGAATCCTTCCGTCAGAAAAGCTGCACCTGACTGGAATGAGGCGGCGGAGAACACGGTTACTGTTGCCGTGGCCTTAAAACTGTTGTGAATTGAATTTTCAGGGGAAAGACGGGCGTACCCGGTCATCGGTTCGATCGGTCTTGAGTGAGGAGTCGGTCGTGGGAAAGAGACGCAGCGTTCTGGCGTTCACGGCAATGATTGGCGCCTGCACGGCGCTGACGGGGTGTCTGACTAGAAGCATCAATACAAGGCCGCCGGTGGTTTCCGACGGCATGGGCTCTGACCTTCGCATCATGCTGGACGATTCCTGCCTGCCGCCAGACACGCGCGGCCCGGGAGACCGGACACTCGGATTCGGCCAGGAACTGGCGCTGCAGGCTGGCATGCTGGCCTTCGATTCCGTCGGCGCCTGGCTCCAGCAGATGGGCGCGCCTAAGATTGACCGCAGCACCGGCGTTGTCAGCGGAAAACTATTCACCAGCCCTGACATGATGGAGTTCAATCGGGAAGTCGGCTGTGTTCATGTGATCAGGGAAGGTTTCGATCCGTCCGGGCCGTCATTTGGCAATGCGCCGCCAGAATTCCTGGCGGAATGGAACCGTCTCGGCCTTGTCTCCCGGCCATCCTTCTATGCAGAGATCCGCCTGGTGCCCGATGACGAACAGTCCGGCTATTTTAATGCCGAGTTGCTCAAGGTCGTATCGAATGAATTCGAACGGCAGGCGCGTTACGATTCTCGCGACTACCTCCTTGTGCTGGACTTTGAGCGCCCGGAGCCGCGAACCTATGTCCAATTCACACCTGAAGGCGCAGTGGAGTTTCACGACGCGTCAGGCTTTGCCCGCGGTGTTTTCAAGTTTCCCGAGCTTCAACGCGGACAGTACATCTCTGGCCCCGCCGCGGCCGCCCTTGAAACGGGCTGGATGCCGCTCGACTATTCCGGCGTCGATCGGGACTCGGGCATCTTCAACCTCTTTGTGGATGTTCTGGAGCTGAAGCGCGGCGATCCGCTGCTCTCTGATATCGGTTCGCTGCTGCGCTCCAATGCCGTACAGGCAGCTGCCGAAGAAGAGCTCCGCAAGCAAATTGACAAGGAAGGCACGCGCCGCGACGAAGAAGAGGAACGGGCAGGTGAGCTAACCACGCAGCGTGGGCTTGAGCGCGCCCTCCGCCGTGCCGTGCTGGACCTGCGCCGTACGCTCGCCGACGAGGATACGAGCTCAGACGACCTGATCGAGGCGCGTGATGACGTCGAAGACGCCTTGTTCGACATCGAACACGTGTTCAACTGGCGTGGTCCATTGCCGTCAGACAAGATTGACGAGGCTGAAACCCTGCTCGAAGAGGCAGACGCTCGTGTCGAAGAGTTGCTGGAAGAAGAACTGGCCGACAACGAGGACGATCAGTAAGTCGCGGTCGCTGCAGCCCAATCCGATAGCCCGCCTTCGCTCGACCGGTTGGCGACTTCTGTCAGCATGCGCGTGGCGAAGTCGACCGGCTCTCGCTCCGGCTGTTCCTCTTCCGCGACGGTCCGCATCCTCGCTGGTGTCGGTAACAGGTCGCCCGCAAACGCAACGCCCTCCGGAATGACGAAGGCATAGATCCTCGCGCCGTCTTCAGCAGGTGGGATGATCATCCACGGTACTTCGGGCAAATTGATCGTCTGCCCGGCTTTGACGATGGCCCTTTCTTCCGGAGTCCTGTCGTTCGGGAAGTAGGTATTGATCCGGCCGGAATTCTCTAGCTCGAAGACTATGAGGCGGCCATCGATTTTTGGCGTCACGGAAATCTTCAGCGCCGCGTTTGCGCCTTCGCCTTCCTGTGCCACGCTCAGGTTGATTCGATCGCTAGTGGGGCTGAGCACCCGCGCCATGGCTTCCATCGTTTCCGCGGTCGCAACGAAGACCTGCTCCGGCTGGGCATCGACAAACATGGCGCCACGCGCCGTGGTCTCGATCCAGCTCCTGTAGGGTGAGACGCGCGTGTAGACGCCCTCCGATTTCGCCGCAGCGCATTCAAATCCGTAGCTCACAATGCCGACCTGATAAGTCCGCTCACTGGCATCGAGCGCGACCAGTGGGCCGCCGCTATCACCCTGACAGCTGTCGACGCCGCCGAACTTCCGGCCCGCACAGATCTGCGTGCTACCGTCATAGGCAAGGTCAGCATATTGCGCGCCACACACCTCCGGCGGCTTCATGGGCAGCATGGCGTGATAGAGATAGCGCGAGCCCGCCTGGCCAGACCGGTCGCCGGCGCCGATGCGGAACGTCTCCAAACGTGCCTGCGCGCCCGAATCAGCCTGCTTGCCAAACCCCGCAACAAAGGCCCGCGCACCATTCACGTCACTGTCGGAGGCCCCGCCCGATGAAAGCCGCGCCAGCTGTCCGGTCCAGGTGCGTCCGATACGAACCAGGGCGAGGTCGTTTTCCGATCCCTCCCAGACACCGGGTGCGACTTCCATAGTCGGCTTATAGTCCGGATGGATCATGACAGCGTCGACTTCAAACACGCTCTCATCGCCGGCGCCGAGGTCGTCGGTGCCACCGACAATTTCCAGTTTGGCCCGCGGTTTCCATTCCCACCGTCCATCGACCTGCCGGGATTCCCCCTCAAAACAGTGCGCTGCGGTCAGCACCCATCGCCGGGCAATGAAAGTGCCTCCGCAGAAATATTGCAGCCGCCCGCTCCGCGTCTCATGCCGCAAGGTTGCGATATAAGGCCACTGCGCCAGCGTGGACCGGTCTCCATTGACGATCCGGTCTGAAGCGCGGGCATCAGCATCGAGTGTGGACGTCCATGCAAGCTGTTCTGCGCTCGGCGCGTCATCCGGTGCCGTCTGGCAGGCACTGACCAGAGCCAGAAACCCAGCGGCCGAAAGGAATGGGCGGACGAAGTTCTTCATGGCGGCCTTCATTCACTGACGCTGTAAGTGAGCAAACCCATGCCCGTATTGGCGAAGGGGTCTGACGAGGGCGCATCCGACATGGCATCGCGTACTTCGAAGACGAGAATATCCGAGTAGGATTGCCAGACCGTCCGGATCGGTCCTTTCGTCCGGCTGAGGTCCGGCAATGTATCGCCGATGAGGGCCATCCTTTCCGGCAGGACGAACGCGGCCAGAGTGCTGTCGCCCGGAACGGTGGGGGGCGAAATACTGATGGAGACGCCGCCGGGCGGCAGGACAACGGACTGTTGAGGCTCCACCAGCGCCGTTTCCACTTCGCCGGCATTGCATGGGAACAAGCAACTAACCGTACCGGACGGATCCAGATCAAATACCCACAGACGGCCCTTGATCGATGGATCAATGAAAATACGAACTCGCTCGCCGGAGCGGAATTCCGAGCCGCCATCATTGATGCGGACGCTGACCTTGCCTTCTGCGGGTTTGAGCGTCCGGATGAGGTTCTCCAGTCCGGCTTTGGTCATGTAGACCGTCTTCTCCGGTTTGGCATCCACGAAGACCGCGTCGGATACGACGGACCGGACGAAGTCTTTGAAACCGGAAATGCGCGTGTAGACGGCGGGCTTTCCGCGGACACCGCAGCTTTCACCATAGCTGACGATGCCGATCTGGTAGACACGGCCAGCGAAATCCCGGGCGATTAGAGGCCCGCCGCTATCGCCCTGGCAGGAATCGATAATGCCGGTGTCATACCCGGCGCAGATCATGCCTGCGCTGTCATAGGCTTCGACCTGGTAGACATTGCTGCAGGCTTCCGGACTGCGCGTCGGGATCATCGCATTGCCAAGGATATCTGTATACGCAGCGAACGGGCCTTCGGCGGATGTGTAGCGTTCTGGCGATGCCTGACGCATGTCGGTCTTGCCGAACCCGGCGAAGTAGGCCGGCCCGAAGAAGCGGTCGACATCTGAAGCGCTGCTGGCCGACAGCCGGACGACCGGCCCGGTCCATGGCCGGTCCAGCTTCACAAGAGCGATGTCATTCACCGGAACTTTGTTCTCGCCACCACGCGTGAAATTGGGCGCGATGCGCACGTCCGCTGCATTGTAGACATTGGCCGGTGTGACCGTCTTCAGGTCTTTCGGGCCGAGCACCAGTTGGAGCGCGCCAGACCCCGGTCGTTCCCATTTTCCGGTCGCGGCATTTTTCGCAGCGCCCTCGACGCAATGCGCAGCAGTCAGCACCCATCTGGACGAGATGGCCGTCCCGCCACAATCATACGTGACCACTCCATCCCGGGTGCCGCGCAGGGCTGCGAAGTAAGGCCAGTCTTCTTTTCGGGCGGGCTGTGTATTGAAGCCCTTGGTGCCGGCTTCATCGTCCGAGATCGAAAATTCGGTCCGGGGCCAGCTTGGGTCTTCTTCCGGAAACGAATCCGGTTGTGCTGTCGCGACGCCCGTGAAGGCGACGAGTGCCAAAACGAACAGACCGCTAAGCGGTTGTAGAAAAAAGGGTTTTCGCACTTCACTCTCCCACCCTGAACGTTACAGGCGCGGTAAGTCTAACAGGCCTCGCGAAGCTTACCAGCCTGAGGGAAAGATCAGCGGAATTCCTCCTGGATCTTGCGCAGCGCTTCAGCACCCGGATTGAGTTTCGAGTAAGGAAGCGAGTGGAGCGGCGTGTCCGGCAGTTTCTTGTGCTCCGCCATCGCAGGGCGGGATTCGTCGATGTAGAGCAGGCCGGTCAGGATCTCCTGCGTCTGCTGGCTCTCAAGAAGTTTTTCCATCGCTGAAGCCCGGTTGGTCGGGTCGTAATCCTTGTCCAGCTTGCGCAGCAGGATCGATCCGCCATCGTGCAGTTCCACCGGCATGGTCTCACCCTCGTCATAGGCTGCCGTAATTTCCTCGCTCGGTGGCACGTAATCGGCGTGCACGGCCTTGTGGTAATATTGATAGGTGTGGGCGTAGGATTTGGTGGAGCCCTTGTGGTCGTTGAAGCTGACGCAGGGCGAGATGACATCGATCAGGGCGAAGCCGCGATGCGCGATGCCGGCCTTGATCAGCGAGACCAGCTGAGCCTTGTCACCGGAGAAGCTGCGCGCCACGAAAGTCGCGCCGATGGACAGTGCCATGATCGCCGGATCGATCGGCGGCAGCATGTTGGTAGCGCCTTTCTTGGCCTTGGAGCCGACATCGCTGGAGGCCGAAAACTGGCCTTTTGTCAGTCCGTATACGCCATTATTCTCCAGCATATAGATCATGTCGACATTGCGCCGGATCGCGTGGGCCATCTGGCCAAGCCCGATGGACAGGCTGTCACCGTCGCCGGACACGCCGACATAGGTGAGGTTCTTGTTCACCGCGGCTGCGCCGGTGGCAAAGGACGGCATGCGCCCATGTACCGTGTTGGCGCCGTGCGCGTCCTTCAGGAAATAGGTGGTCGTCTTGGAAGAGCACCCGATGCCGGACACTTTCACCACATCTTTCGGATCGGTCGAAAGTTCATAGAAAGCGCGGGCAAGGGCGGCGGTTACGCTGTCATGTCCGCAACCGGCGCACAGAGTCGACATGGCGCCATCATAGTCGGCGCGTGTTTTTCCGAGTCCGTTGGTCGGCTCGTTCAGTCTGCGGATCTTGGGTTTGACGAAGGAGGTCATGCGATCTTCCTCACTTTCAGGGCGGTTTCCACTGCCTCAAAGACGAAACGGTAGTTCAGCGGCTCGCCGGAATAGTGCAGCACGGGCACCAGCTTCTCCTTGGCGGCGCTGGTTTCCGTGATCAACAAATTCATCAGCTGTGCGTCGCGGTTCTGCTCAACAACGAAGACTTCCTCGTGCGCTTCGACAAAAGCGGCGACATCATCGCTGAACGGGAAACCGCGAACACGCATGTAGTCGACCGGGACGCCGGCAGCTTCCAGACGGTCACGGGCTTCGGTCACGGCGGCATCCGAGCTGCCGATGGCGATCATGCCATAGCGGGCCGGTCGGTCGGCCTTTTTCACAACCGGCTCAGGCATGAAGGCAGCAGCGCGTTTCCATTTTTCGTAAAGCCGGTCGATGACTTCCTTGTATTCAGGGCCTTTTTCCGTGTAACGGCCAAGTTTTGTATGGCCGGAGCCACGCAGGAAGTAGGCGCCCTTCGGGTGTGTTCCCGGCAAAGTGCGGTAAGGAATCGTATCTCCGTCTACATCCAGATAGCGATAGAACGCGTCGATTTCCTCAAGCTGTTCTGCATCAAGAACTTTGCCGCGGTCAGGCACATAATCTTCCGGCCAGGTCAGTTCGTCGACCATCCAGTCATTCATGCCGATGTCGATATCGGACAGGAAAAAGACCGGGGTCTGGAAGCGTTCGGCAAGGTCGAGCGCCTTGGCCGAGAATTCGAAACATTCACCGGGATGGGCCGGGAAGAGAACGAGGTGGCGTGTGTCGCCGTGCGAGGCATAGGCGCAGAGCTGGATGTCGCATTGCTGTGTCCGTGTGGGCATGCCGGTGGACGGACCGACCCTTTGGATATCGCATATCACCAACGGTACTTCGGTATAGTACGCAAATCCGATGAATTCGCTCATCAGCGACACGCCGGGGCCTGAGGTCGGTGTAAAGCCGCGGGCACCTGCCCAAGCCGCGCCGATGGTGAGGCCTGCTGCTGCCAATTCATCTTCCGCCTGCAGGATACAGAAATTGTTCTGTCCGGTTTCGGGGTCGACACGGAGCTCTTCGCAATATTTCTGGAAGGCATCCATCAGCGACGTAGACGGCGTAATAGGGTACCAGGCGCCGAAGGTCGCCCCGCCGAAGACGGCGCCGATACCGGCCGCCGTGTTGCCGTCGATCATCACCTTGCCCTTGGTCTTGTCCAGCGGGCTGACGCGGAAATCCAGCGGGCACTTGAAGTTCTGCTTGGCGTAATCGTGGCCGAGTGCAACGGCCTGCATGTTCAGCGGGATGAGCTTTTCCTTGCCCGCGAACATCTCGATGACCAATTGCTCAATCACGCCAAGATCAAGGTTCAACAGCGCTGCGGCAGCGCCGACATAGGCCATGTTCTTCATCAGGATGCGCGAGCGTGCGGCCTTGAACGCCTCATTGCACATGGCCGACAGCGGCGCCCCCAGGACAGTGACGTCCGGGCGAGAAAGAAGTTGCGGACGCGGCCAGGTCGAGTCATAAAGCAGGACACCGCCAGGGGCGAGTTCTGCCAGGTCATCCGCATACGTCTCAGGGTTCATCGCGATAACGAAATGGGTCTCGCCGTCGCGTCCGGCATAGCCATCACCCGTCACGCGGATCTCATACCAGGTCGGCAAACCCTGAATATTGGATGGGAAAATGTTCTTGCCCACCACGGGCACACCCATCCGGAAAATAGCCTTCATCAGCAGGCCGTTTGCACTGGCCGAGCCTGTGCCGTTCACCGTTGCGATACGCAGGGTGAAATCATTGATGCCGGGTCCGTTCATGCCACGGTCTCCACTTGGTCGTCCGCATGGGGAATTTTGATCACGCCTTCCTTCATGTCCCAGGCAGATGTGGGGCAGCGCTCGGCGCACAGGCCGCAGTGCAGGCAAACGTTTTCATCTTTGATCATCACCCGGCCGGTCAGCGGCAGGGGATTTGATACGAAGAGGGATTGCTCTTCCGGAGCTTCCGGCTGCGTGAGCGAAGCACGTAATTCCGCTTCGCTGTCGGCGTCAGGCGTGATGCTGAGGCACTCGACCGGGCAGACATCGATACATGCATCGCACTCTTCGCAGAGCGGCGCTTCGAAGACAGTCTGCACATCACAGTTCAGGCAGCGCTGGACTTCGACGGCGATCTGTTCGGCATTGAAGCCGAGCTCGACCTCGATGTTCAGGCGCTGGAACCGGTCCACAAGCGCGACATGCTCCATCTCGCGGCGTTCGGCCGCGGTGTAAGCATTCGAGTAACGCCATTCAAACATGCCCATCTTGGCAGATTGCAGCTCGACTTCACGAGGTGCCCGATCACGCAGGCCGAGGCCCTGGCAGTGCCGGTGAATCGAGATTGCCGCCTGATGACCGTGCTCCACGGCCCAGATGATGTTCTTCGGACCGAACGCGGAGTCACCGCCGAAGAAGACGCCTTTACGGGTGGACTCGAAAGTCTCCTCATCGACAACAGGCACATCCCATTTGCCGAACTCGATGCCGGCATCATTTTCGATCCATGGGAAGGCATTCTCCTGCCCGATGGCGAGGATGACATCGTCGCAGGGCAGGGTCTCTTCACCGATCACCCGCTGGCCGGTGATCTCGCCCTTGTCGTCAACATCGTACTTCATCAGCTCGAACGTCATGCCAACCAGTTTGCCATTCTCGGTGACAAAGGTTTTTGGCGAATGGTTCACGACGATCTGGATGTTCTCTTCCTCGGCATCTTCCAGTTCCCATTCGGAGGCCTTGAAGAAATTACGTGGCTTGCGCGCCATGACTTTCACATTGTCCGCCCCAAGACGAAGGGAGGTGCGGCAGCAGTCCATGGCGGTGTTGCCGACGCCGATGATCAAGACATTCTTGCCGATTTCGTCGATATGTTCGAACGCGACCGATTCCAGCCAGTCGATGCCGATGTGAATATTTTCGTCCGCCTCTTCGCGGCCGGGCAGGTGCAGGTCCTTGCCCTTCGGCGCGCCGGTGCCGACGAAGACCGCGTCCCACCCCTCATCCAGCAGTGCCTTCATGCTGGAGACTGGCGTGTTGAGCTTCAGCTCGACGCCCATGTCGAGAATGTACTGCAGCTCTTCGTTCAGCACTTTCTCGGGCAGGCGGAAGGCCGGAATGTTGGCGCGCATCAGGCCGCCGGCTTCAGGCAGTTTCTCGAAAATGGTGCACTCGTAGCCAAGCGGGGCGAGGTCGTTCGCCACCGTGAAGCTCGCCGGGCCTGCGCCAATCAGCGCGATTCTCTTGCCGTTCGTCTGATCCGGCTTCTGCGGAAGGCGGCTCGTCACATCATCACGATGGTCGGCTGCCACACGTTTCAGGCGGCAGATCGCCACCGGCTCGCCATCCACGCGAGTCCGCCGGCAGGCTGGCTCACATGGCCGGTCACAGACGCGGCCCAGGATACCCGGGAACACGTTGGAATCCCTGTTTAGCAGGTAGGCGTCGCTGTAACGCCCCTGCGCGATGAGACGGATATATGCCGGGACCGGTGTGTGTGCCGGGCAGGCCCATTGGCAATCGACGACTTTGTGAAAGTAGTCGGGATTGCTCGTGTCTGTTGGTTTCATATTTGCCCGCTTCCTCCGGAGAAAAGACTAGCGACACAGACCGGCGGCATCAATGACCTCCTGCCGGTTGCGACAACAGGTACGAGACCTGTGATGTGGGAAAAGGAACTCGGCACGTCAGCGGCCTTTGAAGTTACCCGGCCGGCGCTCTGCGACAGACCGGATGCCTTCCTGATGGTCTTCTGTTGCGCGCAGTTTCCATTGTTCTTCATGTTCGTGGGCCAGCGTATCCCGAACCGTCTCATAGAGACCGGTGCGAAGGGTTTTCCGGGTTGCCAAGACGCCCAAAGGCCCGCCCTCTGCTATTTCGGCCGCGAGCTTGTGAGCGGCAGTGCGTACGTCTGCGAGCGGAACCAGTTCATCCGCCAGGCCCATTGCGACAGCTTCTTCCCCTTTGATCCTCCGGGATGTCAGCAACATCAGCGCAGCTTTCTGCGGGCCCAGCAGGCGGGGCAGGGTCGCGCTGAGCGCAAAGCCCGGGTGGAAGGCCAGCCGCGTGAAATTGGCGACAAACCGTGCCTCTGGTGCAGCGATCCGGAAGTCAGCCGCAACCGCAAGGCCAAGGCCAGCACCGACGGCGGCCCCTTGAATTGCCGCGACGATTGGCTTTTTGGCTTCGTAGATACGCAGGGCCTGGTCATAGAATTCTCGAACCGGGTCATCACCGGATCCTCCGACGCCTCCGCCGCGTTCATCATTGGCAAGGTCCGCCCCCGCACAGAAAGCCTTGCCCTCCGAGGCGAGCACGATGGCCCGGCACTCGGGTTGTGCGTCCAGTGTCAGAAGGACCTCTCCGATCTCTCGGAGCAGACCCACATTGGCGTGATTGTTCGGCGGATTGGAGAACACGATCTCGGTCACATGACCGACTTCGCGCACGGCGATCGAGTGCGTCATGGGCGGGTATCCATAAGGTTCCGGGCGACGACCATCCGGTGCACTTCGGATGGCCCGTCATAAATACGCATGTTGCGAATACGGCCTGCAAACAGATGCAGCGGCATTTCCTTGGTCATGCCCATCGCGCCGAAACACTGCATGGCGTTGTCGATGATCTCCTGCGCCATTTCGGTGGCGTAGAACTTGATCATTGAGATCTCTGTGCGCACGTCGCGGCCCTGATCGATCTTCCACGCGCAATCATACGCCATCAGGCGAGCCGCATGGATCTTGGCGGCACCATCGGCGACCCACCACTGGATCGACTGGCGCTCAGACAATTTGTGACCGAACGTTTTCCGCTGGGGTGCATATTCCCGCATCATGTCGAGCGCACGTTGCGCCGCGCCGATACACCAGGCGGCCATCTCCATGCGGCGGGTGCCAAGTCGCACCTGCATCGGGCCAAATCCCTGGCCTTCCTCGCCCAGCAGTTTCCAGCCGGGCACGCGGCAGTCTTCCAGTGTCACTTCGTAGGTAAACTCGCCGCCCAGCATCGGGATGCGCCGCAGGACATTGAAGCCCGGCGTGTCACGGTCGACGAGAAAGGCCGACATGCCGCCGCGCGCTTTCTTCTCCTTGTCGGTGATCGCCATGAGGATCGTGAAGTCGGCTTCAGCCGCCCGGGTGATCCAGATCTTGCGGCCATTGATGATCCAGTCATCCCCGTCGCGCACAGCTCGCGTGATCATCCCAGCGGGATCGGCGCCGGCGCCGGGTTCGGAAATCCCGATGGCGGAGATGGTCTCGCCGCGGGCGTAGGGCTCCAGATAGGCTTTCTTCTGCTGCTCGTTCACCGTCGTCATAAGCATGCGAAGATTCGGTGAATCCGGCGGAAGCGTATAGGTCGCGACTGTGGAGCCGAGCGCTTCGTTGACCGCCACCAGGGCCACGTGCGGCATGCCCATGCCACCGGCATCTTCCGGCGCATCGAGGCTCCACAGGCCAAGTTCCTTTGAAACCTTGTCCAGCCTCTGGCGCTCTTCCGGTGTCAGGTAGGCGCCTTGGCCGCTGGCTTCGCGTTCGAGCACTGCGCCTTCAAGGGGCATTAGCTCATCCCGCACGAAGCGCTGGACGAGATCGGCAAGCATCCTGTGCTCTTCGTCCAGTTCAAACTTCATATTACGCTCCTCCTATCACCTTATTTTGGTGACTTTGCACGGCAGAACGCCACAAGGGAAAGAGTCGGGCAAGGCGGCAAACCTCATGACCTTGGGGAAAGGTATGCAGGTGTCAAAAACTCCCGAAGTCTGGAACCCGGCGTTATAGTGCCTTATCGGGGAGAGGTGACCGGAGTGCCTTGTGGATGCAGGGGCTTTGGGAAAAGGGGAACTTGTTTCATGGCAGGATTGAGCAGCAAGAGCGGGACGGAAGACCAGGACACTTACTGGGTTCTCCGGAAGGACCAGCTTGAATGTATGGCTTCGACCGTTAGGATGGATATTGTCGACCACCTCGTTGGAAACGGACAGATGTCGATCAAGCAACTGGCGGCATCGATGGGACGCCAGCCATCCTCGATTTATTATCATATCAATATGCTGGTGAAGGCCGAGCTGGTCGTGGAGACCGGGACCCAGATCTCAAACCGGCGGACTGAAGTGCTCTACGCCACGCGGGCTCCGCGTATGCGTTTGCAGAAGGCCCTCGCGGATCCGGGCAATCACGAAACCATAGACCGGACTGTCGGTGCGATTTGCCGGCAGGCACACCGGGATTTTGTTCAGGGACTGACGCACCCGGATGCGCAGCTCGAGGGTCCGGAGCGCAATCTCGGATTTTTCCGCCTGATCAACAGGCCAAGCGCGGAATCCCTTCGGGAAATCAATGGCTATATTGAGCGGATCGCTGAGATCCTCTGGGAAGAGCGCGATATGGACCAGCCCCTGATCGCGTTCGCCTGGACACTGACGCCGCTGCACGAAAAAGCTGTCGGTGGCGATGATTGAGCCTCCAGACTCTGTGTTCGGCAGGCATAGAAACACAACGATATTGACGGAGCGATGGCATGAGTGACCTGGACAGCCGTGGGATGATGAAAGCAATTTACGATGTGATCTCGCAGCCTTCAGGCGAGCGGGACTGGGAGAGTATCCGGCCGCTGTATCACCCCCGCGCAACCATGACCCGAACAGGCGTTGCCATCGATACGCTGCCGGCAAATCAATGCCTGACTTTCGACGAATATATCAAAACCGCCGAGGAAAACCTGGCGGGCGCCGCTTTCGAGGAATCAGAGATCGGGCACGAATGTGCGCGGCTGGGCTCTGTTGCGCAGGTACGCAGCGTTTACCAAACCATCTACCGTGTCGGCGATCGTGAAATCCATTCCCGAGGAGTGAACTTCATTACGATGGCCCGGCTTGCAGACTCTTGGCAGATCCTCAGCATCGCTTGGGACAATGAGCGCGCCGGTGTCACCATTCCCGATGAATGGCTCGATTGAGGCTGGCCGAACCGTCGGTGCCGGTCAGACATTGAAGCGGAAGTGCATCACGTCGCCGTCCTGCACGACATATTCCTTGCCTTCTGCCCGCATCTTGCCAGCTTCCTTGGCGCCGGCTTCGCCCCCGCACGCGACATAGTCGTCATATGTGATCGTCTCGGCGCGGATGAAGCCTTTCTCGAAGTCGCCATGGATGACACCGGCGGCTTTCGGCGCGGTCCAGCCCCTGCGGATGGTCCAGGCGCGGGCTTCCTTCGGGCCGACCGTGAAATAGGTCTGCAGGTCCAGCAGATCGTAACCGGCGTGGATCAGACGGGTCAGGCCGGGTTCTTCCAGCCCCAGTGTTTCCAGGAATTCGGTACGGTCCGGCTCGTCGAGCACCGCCAGTTCGGACTCGATCTGGGCTGAGATAACGACACAGCCTGCGCCTTCTTCCCTGGCGCGTTCCTCGACGCGCTTGGAATAGTCGTTGCCCGTCGCAGCGCTGGCTTCGTCCACATTGGCCACGAAAAGGATCGGCTTCGACGTCAGCAGTTGAAGCATGTTCCAGGCTTTAAGGTCATCCTTAGGCACATCGGCGCGCCGGGCAGGGCGGCCTTCCTTCAGCTCATTGAGAGCGAGGTCGATCAGCGCTACCTGTGCCTTGGCTTCCTTGTCGCCGGAATTGGCCTTCTTGATGACGTTCTGTTTGCGCTTCTCGAGGCTTTCGAGGTCCGCGAGCATCAGTTCGGTCTCGACGACTTCGAAGTCCGCGACCGGGTCGATCGTGCCGCGGACATGGGTGATGTCGTCGTTGTCGAAGCAGCGCAGCACATAGATGATGGCGTCGGTTTCGCGGATATTGGCGAGGAACTTGTTGCCGAGGCCTTCGCCCTGACTCGCACCTTCGACGAGGCCCGCGATGTCGACAAAGTTCATGCGCGCCGGAATGATTTCCTTTGAGCCGGCGACCTTGGCGAGTTCAGCCAGGCGCGGCTCCGGAACGGCCACTTCGCCCACGTTCGGCTCAATCGTGCAGAACGGATAGTTCGCCGCTTGTGCCGCGGCGGTCTGTGTCAGGGCGTTGAAAAGCGTGGATTTGCCAACATTCGGCAGGCCCACGATCCCGCATTTGAAGCCCATTCCGGCCTCCTTAAACTTAGATTTCGAGGGGGCCATAGCCCTATTCCCGCAGGAAAAACAGGCGGTTTTCTCTCCTGACAGCGGAATTGGGTGTTCAACAGGGGGGCTTTGGGTAAGGTTGGCCCACGAAATGCAAGGCAGAATGCATGGCTTATGACGTCTTTCTCGTAACTGTGCCGGAAGACTTCGACATGGCGAAACTGGTCGCCCGTCGTCTCCGCTCGCTGAAATTCACCGTTCGTTTCAATCAGAAACAAACGGAGGATGATATTTTCGACGCGAAGGATGCGCGCGATGCCGGAAAGTCCGGCAACATGCTGGTCCTGTGGTCCGAAAATTCTGTGAAGAATGACTGGGTGCGTGCGGCTGCGGCCGTCGGCAATTCCCGGGATGGGATGCTGGTGCATGCCGGCATCGACAAGACCATTCCTTACGAACCCTATCGCAAGGCCAAGCGTTTTGCGCTTGAGGGCTTCACCTCCCGCAAGATGCCGGAAGGCTTCTACAAGCTGGTTGAGGAACTCGCAGAGCGTACGGGCCGGTCTGACCTTCGTGCCTGGATGAAGCTTGGCTCAAAGGATGACGAAGGCCGGGAAGCCTGGCTCGAAGCGCATGCCGATGACCCGCTGGCAATTGCAGAGCGGCAGAAGCGCGAGAAGGCTCTCGGTATCAAGCCGGAACCCGCCAAGGAAGCTGCTGAAGCTGCGTCCAAAGCCGCGACAACGATCCGGAACGGTAATGGCCAGCATGCGGCCAGACCCACGACCGGCGTCTCCGCCGCGGTCGCGCGCGCATCTGCAAGCGCGCGTACGGCCCCAACCACAGTGGTTCAGCCCGACGAAGATCCTGTGTACGGCAACTGGACGATCGCTGCGATTGGCGCTGCCATCGCTGCAATCTTCCTGTTCAGCCTTGTTGTCCGGTCCCAGCCGGTGGAGCGCGTGGATGCCCGGATGCCGGCTATCGGCAATGCTCAGCCGGTCGTCGCAGCCTGTCCCGCCGGGACTGTGCCGCGCGAAATGGTAGAGTTCATCGAACAGGGCCCGGTCGATATCGGCATGGGTCATGGCCCGATCATCGATGACACCACGCCGCCGGAAGACGAGTAGGCCTTAGCCGAACACTGCGATGGTCTGGCGGCCGACCATCATCGGTTCGCCCTTCGAATTCCAGAGGCGCATGGCCTGGCTGGAATAGCCCTGCTGCGCGGTCTGGGCGATGTGCTGGGCCAGGAACCAGCCGTCTTCGGTGGAGATGTCGTCCGTCAGGAATTCCGCCATCCAGGTCATAGAACTGATGCGGCCGGGAGCGGTCAGCATCGACAGGGCTGCTGGCGGCGGTGAGTCTGCGATCGACAACAGGGTGACGGCATCCATCGGGGCCGTTTCGTCCCTGTGACGGAGCCAGAGGACAATCTCACCATCCTGCGCGCCGCTGATCGGTCGGCCGCCCTTGGCGAGGCGCACATTGAAGTGATGCGAGAAGGCGGGGCGGCGGCGCTCATCCGGGAAGAACTGTTTTGTCTCGTCCGGCAGCGTGACAACGGGGGCGATCATATTGGAGAAGTCGAGGCTCGATTCCCGCGCGGCCCCGAAGGCGAAGATGCACTCCGCAACGATTCCCTCCGGCCCGGTCATGCGGACGGAGATGAAGGCCGTGTTCTTGCCCTCGCGCAGGACGGTCGGTACGGAGACCAGCTCACCGGATGCCGGTCCGACAAAAGCGATCTGGGCAGACCGCAGCGGACGATCACCCGCCAGCGGCAGCGCGGCCTTCAGGCAGAGCGCTGCTGTCAGTCCGCCATAGGTGGTGCGGCCCTGCATCCAGTCTTCCGGAACGGTGACGCGAGATGACTGGTCTGTGCCAAAGGCAATGGAGGCGAGAAGATCGGTGTAATTCATGGCGGGCGTCCGTAGTTGCGGAATTGATACTTGCCTACCCGCATTCCTTTTCGGAACCAACCCGTGCCGCTAGGAGAGCGGCGGCAGAAATGAAACACCCCGGCCTGATGGACCGGGGCGCAACATTTTCAGAATGCGAAGAGCCTAGTGCTGGCTCTCCGGTGTGGTCACACGCAGGCCGTCTAGCTCGTCGGAAACGGTGATCTGGCAGGACAGGCGGGAGTTTTCCTGAACGTTCTCGGCGAAGTCGAGCATCGACTTTTCCATTTCCTGCTGCTCGCCCACTTTATCCATGAAGGCGTTGTCCACATAGACGTGGCAGGTTGCGCAGGCGCAGGCGCCGCCGCAGTCAGCATCAATGCCGGGAATGGAGTTCTTGATTGCGGCTTCCATCACGGACTCGCCGTTCTTCGCCTCGACAGTGCGTTCGGTTCCATCGTGGTCGATATAGGTAATCTTCGGCATCGGCTTTTTGGTCTCCTTAGGCTGTGGCGGCGGCCGCAGCGATGTCTTTCATTGAGATGGACGTATCCTTGAGCATATCAGGTGCAATCTTTGCGCCTGTCATGATCAATTTCTTGGACGCCAGAAATTCCGGCGGGCTGTTCACCGCGTCGACCGCGATCAGCGTGCCGTTACGCAGATAAAAGACGGCAAATTTCCGGTCATCCGGATTGCCGCGAACAACGATTTCATCGTGGCCCTGATTGAGGCCGGCGATCTGCAGTTTAAGGTCGTACTGGTCCGACCAGAACCACGGGCAGTCTTCCGGCGGGCGCGGTTTGCCGAGGATGGCAGCCGCGGCCAGCTTGCCCTGTTCGATGGCGTTGTGAACGCTTTCGAGGCGGCCGGCGTGTCCATAGTGGATGAGCGGCCGGCTGGCGCAGTCACCCGCTGCGAAGATGCGCGGATCGGACGTGCGGGCGTCGCGGTCGGTCGCGATGCCGTTATCGATGGTGAGGCCCGCATCCTTGGCGAGTTCGATATTCGGCAGGATTCCGATACCCACCAGCACTATGTCTGCAGGCAGCTTGGTCCCGTCAGCCAGGACCGCGGCGCTGACCTTTCCACCTTCGCCTTCCAGATGGTCCAGCCGGGCGCCGGTCAGGATCGTAGCGCCCTGCGAGCGGTGTTCCTTTTCGTAGAACGCGCTCATTGTCGGGCTGGTGACGCGGGCCAGCACGCGCTCCGCCATCTCAAGGACAGTCACTTCCAGCCCCATCTGGCGGGCGACCGCAGCGGCTTCGAGGCCGATATAGCCGGCGCCGATGATCACCAGCCGTCGGCCGGATACCATGTTCGGTTGGATCCGATCGACATCGGCGAGGCCACGCAAATCGAAAACGTTTTCAAGATCTGAGCCCTTAGCAGGCAGAGGACGCGGACGGGAGCCAGTGCACAGGATCAGTGCGTCATAGTTCAGCATCGCGCCGTGTTCGAGTTCGACAATCTGCGCAGCGCGGTCGATCTTCGTGGCACGGGTGGAGAGGATCAGTTCGACGCCATTGTCTTCGTACCAGGCCGCTGGTTTGAAGAAGAGGCGCTCTTCAGCGAACTCTCCCTTCATATAGGCTTTTGACAGGGGCGGACGCTGGTAAGGCAGCGCGGGTTCGTCCCCCACAAGCACCAGCTTGCCAGTATAGCCTCCCATCCGCAGGGACTGCACGGCTTGCGCGGCAGCCTGCCCGCCGCCGATCAGGACGATCTGCGATGCGTCTGAAAGATCCAAACTGGTACCTCCCTCAAGGCCTGAATTTATTTATGACGCATGCGTCACGTTTTTAGCCTTTTATATGCAGGCCAGTTACAGTGCAAGGCGCCGTGAATCCATGGCACGAATTGGCGCAGCGCCTTTATATGCATGAGATGACAGTGATTCTTGAATGTCCAGATGAGACTGCCCTGCGTGACGTGGGGGCACGTGTTGCCCGATTGCTCCAGGCAGGGGACGTGATCGCCCTTTTTGGGGATCTTGGCGCCGGAAAAACCACATTCTCCCGCGGACTTATCGCGGACTATAGTGGGACGATGGATGTACCAAGCCCGACTTATACGCTCGTTCAGCTGTATGATTCCGGGCCTCTCCCGATCTGGCATTTCGATCTCTACCGTCTGAAATCGCCTGACGAACTGGTCGAGCTTGGCTGGGACGAGACGCCGGACGGCATTGCCCTTGTCGAGTGGCCGGACCGGGCAGGGAGCCACCTGCCGGAATGGCGCCTCGACGTGACCATCGATTTCCTTGGGGAAGGCCGGCGTGTGACACTGGAACCGCGCGGCGAAGGCTGGCAGACACGTCTCCATGGGTTTTGACGAAGCAGGCCGCGCGGCGGACATGAACGCCTTTCTGACCCGCGCAGGCTGGGATGATGCGGCGCGTTTCCCGCTCGGGCAGGATGCGTCGACCAGGCGATATATCCGCCTCGTAAGGCCGGATGGCACGCGGGCGATGCTGATGGACGCCCCGAACGTTGAAGACAGCGCCTGCCCGCCGGACGCTGATGAAGCGACGCGTATCGCCATGGGCTGGAATGCCTCGACGCGCCTCGCTGCATCCCGGGTAGATGCCTTCGTCCTGATCGCGTCCTATCTGCGCCATCGCGGCTTCCGGGCACCGGAAATCATCGCGCATGACAGCGCGCACGGCTTCGCCCTGATTGAGGATTTCGGGGAGAACCTCGAAATTGCCCGCCAGATCGAGGCAGGCAACGTCGACGAGCTCACCGCTTATGTCACATCTGCGGATATCCTTGCGGACCTGCACCGCGAAGATGCTCCCAGCACTTTGTCGAACGGCGCCGACGTCTGGCCGATCCTCGATTTCGACCGGCTGGCGCTCGTCTCAAATGCTGATCTCTATGCCGACTGGCTGCGGGCCGAGCGAGGCGACGGGGCTTTGGAAGGGGCTGAACGGGAAGAATGGGAAAAGGTGCGCGACCAGCTGATCGCGCAGGCGATGGAGTTTCCAAGGACTTTCACGCTGCGGGACTTCCACGCTGAAAACCTGCTCTGGCTCGGCAATGGCGAAGTCGGCCTGCTTGACTTCCAGGACGCCGTGCGTGGTTGGGATGCCTGGGACATGGCGATGCTGACACAGGATGCCCGCCGGGCCGTTTCACCGGAGGCAGCCGAAGCAGCGATCCGCCACTATCTGGATCAGACCGGTAAATCGCGCGAAGCTTTCGACGAGCGTCTGGCCGTGATCGGCGCGCTGAATGCCCTGCGCATCGCAGGTGTCTTCTCCCGCCTCCAGCACCGCGATGGCAAGCCGCGTTATGGCCTCTTTCAGCCGCGCCAGCTGGCCATCCTCGCCCGAAATCTGTCACATCCGGCGCTTAAGGACTTGAACGCCTTCGTGCGGCGGACGACCCCATTTGTTTTCGAGGGCTTCTGAATGAGCGTACCAGTTCCGCACACCGCCATGGTGCTCGCTGCCGGTCTTGGCACGCGCATGCGGCCCCTGACGGTCGACTGTCCTAAGCCGCTGATCGAAGTACGCGGCAAGGCACTGATCGACCGGATGCTGGATCCGCTGGCCGCCGCAGGCGTGAAGCGCGCTATCGTCAACGTTCACTATCTGGCAGACCAGGTGGAAGCGTACCTGAATGATCGCACCGATATCGAGATCATCATCTCGGACGAGCGCGGCGAAGTGCTTGAGACAGGCGGCGCGCTGGCCAAGGCCCGGCCGCTTCTGGGAGACGACCCGATCCTCGTTGCCAATACGGACGCGTTCTGGGAACCATCCGGCGCCGAACCGATTCAGGCCTTGGCGGAAGCATTTGACCCATCGGCTATGGATGCGCTTCTGCTGGTCGCTGACACAGGGCGCACACTGGGTTTCGGCGGGCCGGGCGATTTCTTCCGCCACGAAGATGGTGCCATGACCCGGCGCGGCGACGCATCCAGCGCGCCTTATGCCTATTGCGGCCTTCGCATGATCCGGCCTCAGCTCTACGACAACGAACCGATCGAGCGCTTCTCGGCGCTTCGTGTCTGGGCCCCGCTGATCGAGCAGAAGCGCCTGCATGGTGTCGTGCTTGACCGGTTCTGGCTTCATGTCGGCGATCCTCAGGCGCTGAAGGACGCCGAAATGTGGCTGGCCTGCCATGGCGGATAGTGACGGATTGTTCTCCGGCGCTTCCCGCGTTTACACGATTCCTCCGGGAACAGACTTCCTGCGGGCGCTGGCAAATACGCTGGCGGAGGAAGCGGGGCTCAAGGACAATCCCGAAGCGCTGGCGGATGCCATTATCTATGTCCCCAACCGGCGTTCGGCGCGCGTGCTGGCACGCGTGCTCTACGACGCGAGCGGTGAAAAGCCGATCCTGCCGCCGGACATCCGCACGCTAGGCGACATTGAGGCAGACGAAGCGCCATCGGTAGATGCTGCCCGTTCCGGTCTACCGCCTGCGATGTCTGCCGCCCGCCGTCTCGGTGCGCTGACACATCTGGTGCAGGCGTTCTACGAGAACGCTTATGGCATCACCCCTCCCGCGGCATCGGCGCTGGCTGCCGCGCAGGAGCTGAGCCGCCTGATGGAGCAGGCCGCGCTCAGTGAGCATGTGGACTGGTCCAGCTTGCCGGACCTCGCGGACTCGGCTGAACTGGCTCAGCACTGGGAACAGTCGGTCAAATTCCTGAAGATCATATCCGAGAGCTGGCCGGACTGGCTGGCCGAGAACGGCGAGAGTGATCCTTTCCTGCGCGATATCGCGGCCGCTCGGATCATGGTGAAACGCTGGGAGGAAGCCCCCCCAGCGGCGCCGGTGCTGATCGCAGGTTCGACCGGTGCGACACCTGCCGGCCGTATCCTGATGAAGGCGGCCATGAGTTTGCCGAAAGGGCTCGTCGTGCTGCCGGGCCTCGACATGCATGCTGATGAGGACGCCCGCGCGGTGATCGCCGACTCGGTCAGCCACCCGCAGCACATCCTGTTCGATACATTACGGGACCTGAATGTCTCACCCGCCGACGTCGGCATCTGGCCCGGCACTGACGGCGCCCGGAAAGCCGAAGCCCGCCGCCGCATGATCCATGAGGCACTGGCACCGGCAGAGTCGACGGCCGACTGGCGCCGAACGCTCGACACGCTGGCCGCCGCCCTCGGTACAGAGAAAGAAGACTTCGCCCTTTCGGCGTTGGACGGCTTGACCGTCATCGAAGCGCCGGACGATGCGGTTGAGGCAGAGACAGCCGCCCTGTTGTTACGCCACGTGATGGAGCACCCGGGGGAGACGGCTGCGCTGGTGACACCCGATGCGACGCTTGCGCGGCGGGTCAGCGGCGTGCTGAAACGCTGGGGTCTGGATGTGCCGCCGTCCTCCGGCAGCCCGCTTGGCCAGACCACCGCAGGAAGCCTGATTGGCCTCTGTGCCCGCTGGGTGCTGGATCCAGCGGAGCCTGTGATACTGAGTGCGGTGCTGAAGCATCCCTTCGTGCGCGGCTTCGAAGGCGCCGATACGCTTGATCGCTATTTCCTGCGCGGGGCGCGCAATTGGCGATCTCTGTATGATCTGCTCTATTCCATCCGGACCCGGAATGAGTTGGATCCGTATGCCGGTTTCTCCGACGAGGATCAGACGATTGCCGAAAGATTGGTCGAACAGATCCTCGCGGCTTTTGAGGAGACAGGTGCAGACCTGTCCGGTCAGGCACCCATGTCGGGTCGCAAGATCGCCGAACGCATCGCAGCACTGGCCGCGCGCGTCAGCCAGACGCCATTCCCCTGGGCCGGGGAAGACGGCCGCTCCGCCACGACCATGATGGAACATGTTGCCGAGCTTGCCGATTATCTCGCGCCGATGCCTCCGCACGCCTTCTCTGAACTGATCGAGGCCGATGCTGCGCAGCGCACGGTCAGTGCCGGGGTCTCCGAACATCCGCGCCTCGCCATTTGGGGCCCGCTGGAAGCACGTCTCCAGTCTGCCAGCCACATCATCCTGGCAGGCCTGAACGAGGATGTCTGGCCGCAGCGCCCGCCGGCCGATGCCTTCCTGCCGCGCCGGTTCCGCAAGGATCTTGGAATCAGTGACCCCGAAGACCGGGTCGGCCTGTCAGCACATGACTTCGCGCAGCTTGCCTGCGCGCCGAAGGTCACGATGCTGCATTCGCTCCGCCGCAACGATGCGCCTGCCGTCGCCTCGCGCTGGGTCTGGCGGCTGAAGACGCTGGCCGAAGGTGCGCTTGGCGGTGCGGCGAAAGATGCTCTGTCGCCGGATGGAGATAATCCGCTCGAATGGGCGCTCGCTCTGCGCGACCGTGGCACGAACACGCTGGACAAGGATTTTCCGGTCGAGCCCAAGCCGCGCCGCCGCCCGGAAGGCTGGCCGCAGAGATTGTCCGTTACGCGGATCGATACGCTGCAGCGAGATCCCTATGCGATCTGGGCCGAACAGGTCCTGAAGCTCGAAACGGTCGATCCGATGAATGCCGAGCTTGGCCCAGCCCCGCGTGGCACGGCGATCCACAAGGCTTTGGAAGATTTCGAGGAAGATGGCGCCCCAAAGACAGCCATGCATCTCGTTTCTCTGCTTTTGCAAAATTTGTCAGCCGCAGGGGAGCCGGACGCTGTGCTCGCAGCTCGCCGGGCCGTTCTGGGGCAGATGTCGGACTGGTATCTCGGTTGGCGGGCGGCGCGCCGGGTCGATGGCAAGCCGAAGCTGGAAGTCAAAGGCCGCCTCGATTTCGATATCAAGGGCGCACCTTTCACCCTATCCGCGATGGCCGACCGGATCGAAAGACAACCCGACGGCAGCCTGATCGTAATCGATTTCAAGACAGGCAATCCGCCCTCGGACAAGGAGATCGCCACCGAGCTCAGCCAGCAGATGCCGCTACAGGCACTGATCGCGGGCAAGGGCGGTTATGAAGGCATTCCCGCCGCCAATGTGTCCAGTCTCGAATATGTGGCGTTCAAGGCGAAACCAAATGCGCGCGTGATCGGCCAAAGCCGCGCCCTGCAGGCAACGCCGGATGAACTCGCTAAGACAGCCGAAGAGGGGCTCTTGCGCCTGATCGCCGCCTATCGCGAAGACGACTCGGCTTTCCTGTCCGCCCCGCGTGTCCAGTTCGTGAAATACGACAATGGGTACAACCGCCTCGCCCGCCGGGCCGAGTGGGCAGGCGACACGGAAGACGGGGGCGGCGATGAGTGACATCGTGACACCGCCGGATACGGAGGACTTCCGCAAGGCCGTCCAGGTGCAGGCCCGCTCGGCCGACCCGATGCATTCGGCCTTCGTTATGGCCAATGCCGGTTCCGGCAAGACCAAGGTGCTGATCGACCGTGTCGCGCGTCTTCTGCTGCGGCGGCCGGATGGGCGCCTGGGCGCGAAGCCTGATTCCATCCTCTGCATCACCTACACCAAAGCTGCAGCGAGCGAGATGCTTTCGCGTCTCTTCAAGACGCTCGGCCAATGGTCGGTGATGGAAGATGACCCGCTGCGGAAGAAGCTCGCGCAGCTGCAGGGCCGTAAGATCAGCGACTACAACGCCGAAGACCTTCAGGTCGCCCGGGCCTTGTTCGCGAATGCGCTTGAGACACCGGGCGGCCTGCGCATCGAAACCATCCACGCCTTCTGCGCCCGCGTCTTGCGGCGCTTCCCGCTGGAGGCCGGCGTCTTCCCCGGCTTCACGGAAATCGAGGAAGATGAAGCCTTCGCGCTGTGGAATGAGGCACGCAGCGAAGCGGTGATGGCCGCGCAGGAGAACATGCCTGACCTGCTGGACCTTCTGGCCCTCGAAGGCGGGCATGAAGGCGCAATGCTGGCGCTCGACACGCTGCGCAGCATCGGCACGACCGTCCTGCGCTTCGCTGAGCACCATGACGGAGACCTCGACAGGATGGACGACGTCCTGCGCGACCGCTTGAAGGCGCCGGAGGCATCGGTCACCGAGTTGCTGGAGCTCGCCATGGGTGAGGCGCTTCCGGTGGCAGATATCCGTACGGTGGCTGAACTCCTGCTGACAGGCGCCAAAACCGACGTTACGACAGGCGAGAAGCTGATGGCTGTGCTCGCCGCACAGGATGCGGGCGAGCGCTGGGCAATCTACCGGTCTGTCTTCCGCACCGCGAGCGGCGACCTCCGGGCGTCAAATCCGTACACGAAAGGCATGGCTGACGCCCTTCCGATGGTCGCCAGCTTGTTCCAGATGAAGGACGGCTTCGGCGAGGAAACGCACCGGATGTTGAAACTGGAGGACCGGCTGAATCGGGCCGCCGCCTTCGCACGCACCTCCGCCATGATCCGCGTTGGCCTTCCGGCTCTGGAGCGTTACCGCGCCCTGAAACGGGCCCGCGCCGCGCTCGACTTCGACGACCTGATCGAACACACCCGTATCCTTCTGACCGCGACGGGCATGTCCGACTGGGTGCTCTACAAGCTGGATGGTGGCCTCTCGCATCTGCTGCTCGACGAGGCGCAGGATACGAGCCCCACACAGTGGGAACTGGTCGATGCGCTGACCGGGGAGTTCGACGCCGGTCAGGGGATCGAGCGGGCGCAGGACCCGCGTACCCTTTTCGTTGTCGGCGACGAGAAACAGTCGATTTATTCCTTCCAGGGCGCCGATCCATCTCAGCTGCTCAAGCAGTACCACCAGTTCCTGTCCCGCAATTCGGACCTTTTGAAAGAGACAATGGAAATGTCCTTCCGGTCAGGGCCGGAAGTGCTGGAATATGTCGACACGGTCTGGAACGAAGCGCCGCCCATTCCGAATGCACCGGCGGAGATGTCAGCAGAAGAAAGCAATCTCGTCCATCACGTTTCCTGGCGGTCGGACCAACACGGCTCCATTGAACTCTGGCCCATCCCACCGAAGGAAGAAGAGACCGACGAAGACGCATGGGCGCGTCCGGTCAACGCCATGCGGTCGTCCTCGCCAAAGGCACGTCTGGCCACCGATGTGGCCAAAGCCGTTCGGGCGATGATCGACGAGGGCAAAAGCGTCTGGGCCGATACGGGGGAGGGCTGGGTACAGCGCCCGGTCCGGCCGGAAGATATTCTGATCCTCGTGCGCGGGCGTACAGGTGGTCTCTTTGATGCGATGATCGGTGCCCTGAAGGCGCAGGGACTGCCTGTGGCTGGCGCCGACCGGCTGAAGTTGGGCGATCATATCGGTGTGCAGGACTGCCTGAACCTGATGCGCTTTGCTGCGCTCCCGGAGCGGGACCTGACGCTGGCTGAAATCCTGCGCGGACCGTTCCTCGGCCTCGTGGATGATGACCGCTACCTGTTCGATCTGGCGAGCGGCCGACGGCGAGGCGAAACGCTCTGGCAGCGCGTGCAGGCCAGCACCAATGCTGACGTGCAGGTCGCAGCAGGCTTCCTGAAAGGCCTGATCACCAACGCGCATCTGCCGCCATTCGACTTCCTTACCGCTGTGCTGGACGTTCGGCAGGCAGATGGACAGACAGGCTGGGAAAAGCTGAATGCCCGCCTTGGTCATCCGGCGCGCGATCCGGTCGAGGCGCTGGTCGCCGAAGCCATCGCTTTCGACTCGACCGAGCCCGCCTCGCTGCAATGCTTCATCGCGCGCATGGAGGCGGGAGAGGTGGAGATCAAGCGGGATCTTGCTGCGCCGGAGCGGGAAATCCGCGTCATGACCGTCCACGGCGCCAAGGGCCTGCAGGCGCCGGTCGTCATCCTGCCGGATACAACCAGCGCGCCGAAGCCTTCCGGCGGCAGCATCCATGAGATCGACGGCGTGCCCGTCTGGTCGCCGCGCAAGGACGGAGAACTGGCGGAAGTGACGGCCGCTCGCGCACTGGCCGATGCGCGCGCCGAGGAAGAACACCGCCGCTTACTGTACGTGGCGCTGACCCGGGCACAGGACCGGCTCATCATTGCGGGCCATTGGTATGGCGGCCAGAAGGGCGGCGGCTATCACGACCGGTCCTGGTACTCGCTCTGCTTGAACGCGATGGACAAGCTCGTCCCGGCCGAGGGTGAGGCGCGCGATGAAATCCGGTGGTTCGGCGTGGCGCCGAAGACGGTGCCAAAGGGAGGTCAGAGGGACGAAGCGAAAGCAGGGTATCCGGATTGGGCGCTGAAGCAGGTGGAAGACACGCCCGTTGCCGCCCGCCGAAAATTCAGTGCGCCGACCAGCCTGCTCGGCCGGGATATGCCAGTCATGGCGCCGTTTGGGGAAGGGCGTGAGGCCCGCCTGAAGCGCGGCCGTCTGATCCACGCCCTGCTGCAATACCTGCCGGATGTTCCGGAAGCTGACCGCGAGGCCGTGGGGCGTCATTTCCTTGCTCGGGATGCCTCGCTGGAGGAAGGCGAGCGCCAAGAGATGCTATCCGCCGCGCTTTGCGTGCTGCAGGATCCAGCCATGGCCGGCGTCTTCGCCCCCGGCGGACGAGCCGAAGCGGCGATCATCGGCAGCTCGGAAAAGCATCTGCCGGAAGGCGTGGTGATCAATGGCCGGGTCGACCGGCTGGTGGTCTCCGACAAGGAAGTCCTCATCGTCGATTTCAAGACGGACCAGCCCGCGCCGGATACGCCGGAAGGCGTCGGGGAGAGCTATATGCTGCAGATGGCGGCTTATTGGGCGGTGCTGCGAGAGGCCTGGCCGGACCGAACGGTGCGGGCCGCGCTCTGTTGGACAGACGGGCCAAAACTCATGCCGCTGCCGGAAGACATGCTTTTAGCCGCGCTAAAGCGTGCTGGCAGCGAGGTTTGACTTGTGCCGGGAGTCCCTATTTAGCAGTCTGTTGAACTGAATTATGAGGAGCTCGCCATGGCCGCGATTGATGTAACAGACGACGAGTTTGATGGTGTCATTGCCAATTCTGATGTCCCCGTCGTTGTGGATTTCTGGGCCGAATGGTGCGGTCCGTGCAAGCAGATGTCTCCGCATCTGGAGGCCGTCGCCGAGGAAATGGCCGGCAAGGTCAAAGTCGCCAAGATCAATGTCGACGAAAACCCGATGACCGGCTCGAAATACGGCGTGCGCGGTATGCCGACGCTGATGATCTTCAAGGATGGCAAGGTGGCTGCCACGCATCTCGGTGCGATGAGCAAGCAGGCCATCGCCGAATGGATCAAACAGTCGGCCTGATCCGTCAGGCTGGCTCGCTGGTCAGCGCCAGGAATACGTCTTCAAGGTCGGGGGTCTCGGTGACGAGGTCCCCGATTCCGATTCCGGCCTGGCGAACCTGTTCCAGCAGGCGGCCGATTCCGGTCTCGCTGGTCCGGAACGTGATTTCCAGCTCGCCCGACTCGCGGAGTTTCGCATCCAGCGCAGACAAGGCGTCTGGCACGTTCGTCAGCGGTTCTCTCGGGCTTATCACCAGCGTCTTGTAGTCGAGGCGCGACAGAAGCTGAGATGTGGGCTCGCAGGCGACGATTTCGCCATGGTTCACAATGGCGATGGAATCGCAGAGCTCCTCGGCTTCTTCGAGATAGTGAGTTGTCAGAATGATCGTTGTGCCGCGCTCATGCAGTTCGCGAACATAGGTCCACATCGAGCGGCGCAGTTCCACGTCCACGCCGGCCGTCGGCTCGTCGAGGATCAGGACAGGCGGATTGTGGACGAGGGCCTTGGCGACCATCAGGCGCCGTTTCATGCCGCCGGACAGCTGTCGCACATAGGCGTCTTTCTTGTCGTCGAGGCCAACGGCGGCAAGGATTTCATCTGTCAGGCGCTCACCTTTCGGGACACCGTAAAAGCCGGCCATCAGCTCCAGCATTTCAAACGGGGTGAAGAAAGGGTCTGCGACGATTTCCTGGTTCACAACGCCAATGGCGGCGCGGCTCTGGCGGGGGTGCTGGTCGATGTCCAGGCCCCAGATGCGCGCCGTGCCAGAGGTCTTGTTTACCAGGCCCGCCAGAATGTTGATGAAGGTCGACTTGCCCGCCCCGTTCGGCCCCAGCAGGCCGAAGATGGATCCGCGCGGAATTTTCAGGCTGATTCCCTTCAGGGCATGCTTTTCCGGCATCCGGCCGGAGGCGGCGTACACTTTCTGGAGGTTATCGACTTCGATTGCATATTCCGGGGCGGAGTTTTGGTCAGTCATCCAGTCCTTCTTTCCCTGCGGCATGGCGGTGCTTGCGCGGCACTCTGGTGCGCTCTAGGTAGGGCCGTAAGACCCGGTGAACAAGCCGGTGCCAACTTACAGGACTGAATAGGCGGCCCAATGCCCTCCAAGCGCGATGTATTCGACCCACCGGAAGTCGTGATGGTCACAAGTCACAAGGTCTCCTGCAATGGCGGCGGCGGCGCGCTCGGTCATCCGCGCGTCTGGTACGAGATGGGCGATGAGGACTTTGTCGAGTGCAAATACTGCGACCGCCGCTTCGTCCTGATTGGCGGCAAGGAAGATCCCGGCCGGGGTCGCTGATTCTCCCTGAACACGGAGCCGGCTGATCATGCACGTTCTTGTCGTCGGTGGTGGAATCGGGGGGCTGACAGCCGCCCTTGCGCTTGAGAAGCGGGGCCACACCGTCACGGTCACGGAACAGTCCGGCGTGATCAGCGAAGTCGGCGCAGGCCTGCAGCTCAGCCCCAATGCCATGAAAGTGCTGAACGCCCTGGGCGTCGGCGCACGGGTGATGACGGATGCGTTCCGACCGCAGGCCGCAGAAATGCGCTGGGGGCGCAGTGGCGCAAAAATCTTTTCGATCCCGCTGCGCAAGGCCGCTACGAACCGTTGGGGCGCCGAATATATTCACGTTCACCGGGCTGACCTGATCGAAGCCCTGCGCGCGGAACTGGTTGCGCGGGCGCCGGAAGCGCTGATCCTCGGGCAGCGGCTGGAGCGCTACGAGAACCGGGGCAACAAGGTTGCTGCCTATTTCACCGGCGGCACTGTCATTGAAGCGGACCTGCTTGTTGGTGCTGACGGCATCCATTCGGCTGTGCGTGACCAGATGCTGGGGCCGGACAAGCCGGAATTCACCGGCTGTGTCGCCTGGCGGGCCACGGCGCCTGTAACCGCGCTCGGCGATCATGCCCCGCCGCCGACAGCAAGCGTCTGGGCCGGCCCGCGGCGGCATGCGGTGACCTATTTGCTGCGCCGGGGCAGTCTCGCCAACTTCGTCGGCGTGGTGGAACACAAGACGCCCGGCGACGAATCCTGGACCGCGAAGGGCGCAAAGGAACAGGCGCTGGAGGATTTCAAACGCTGGCACCCCTCCGTCACGGCGATCATTGAAGCCGCTGACTCCATGAACCGCTGGGCCCTTTATGGGCGCAAGCCACTGCCCAAGTGGAGCGATGGCCGGGTCACTTTGCTGGGAGATGCCTGCCACCCGATGTTGCCCTTCCTGGCACAGGGTGCGGCGATGGCCATCGAAGATGCCTGGGCACTCGCCGCATGCCTTGCGGCTGAAGACGATGTTTCGGCTGCCCTCGCGGCCTATGAGGCCCGGCGCAAGCCGCGTGTCACTCGGGTTCAGGAAGGGGCGCGGGCCAATTCCAAGCTCTATCACCGCGGAAATCCAATCACGCGGCTCGGCTCGTATGTCCCTATGGCCATGGCGGCTCGCGCCGCGCCCGAGTTTGTCCGGTCGCGCCTCGACTGGATCTACTCTTACGACGAAACCTCTCTTTAGATTTTCAACGGTTATCCTTGCCCCGGAAGTGACCTGAGGGCAGGAAGGTCGACCCTGCGCAATCGAATCGGTGAAAAATGCTTTCCATTCTAGACCTTTTCCGCGTCGGAATTGGCCCTTCCAGCTCCCACACGGTCGGCCCGATCCGGATCGCGAACCGGTTTCTGGCAAACCTTGCCGAAGGAATCGGGTCTGTCGCGCGGATCGAAGTCGAACTGCAGGGCTCCCTCGCGCTGACTGGGGCAGGGCATGCGACGCCCAAAGCGGTCATGCTGGGCCTGTTGGGCTTCGAACCGGAAACGCTGGACCCTGACGCCGCCGACCGGGATGTCGCCGCGCTGGAAACCGCCCGCGAGCTGCCTCTGCCGGATGGGCGCACCATCGCCTTCAATCCCAAGACAGACATTGTGTTTGCCTACGACGTTCTGCCGGCGCTCCATCCGAACGGCATGCGCTTGCGCGCTTTCGCGAGCGGCGGCGACGTCCTGACGGACGATACCTGGTACTCCACCGGCGGCGGCTTCATCGCGACCGAACGCCAGTTGCAGCGGCCGGTGGAGGACGACATTCTTCCGGTCGGTCCTTCCGTACCGCATCCCTTCGGTTCGGCAGCGGAGCTGCTGGCGCTCTGCGTCGATCACCAGTCGGACATCGCCGGCATCATTCTCAGCAACGAAGACGCGATGCGCGCGCGCGCCGATACCGACGCCGCCCTCGACCGCATCGCGGATGTCATGCTCTCCTGCGTCGCACGAGGGCTTGCGCGGGAAGGCACTCTGCCGGGCGGGCTGAATGTGCGCCGCCGGGCGCCGGGCTTATGGAAGAAACTGCAGGATGCTCCGCAATCGAACGAACGCGAACAACTCTTCGATTGGCTGAATGTCTATGCCATGGCGGTGAATGAGGAGAATGCGAGCGGCGGGCAGGTTGTCACTGCGCCGACCAATGGTGCCGCCGGGATCATCCCGGCTGTCATCCGTCACTATTGCGCCGACGCAGAGGACAAGAGCGAGCGCCTTCGCCGCTTTCTACTCACAGCAGGGGGGATCGGCCTGCTCTACAAACAGCGGGCGTCGATCTCTGGCGCAGAGATGGGATGCCAGGGCGAAGTGGGCGTTGCGTGTTCCATGGCTGCGGCAGGGCTGGCCGCTGTCTGGGGCGCGAACCCTCAACAGGTTTGCAACGCGGCAGAGATCGCGATGGAGCATAATCTGGGCCTGACATGTGATCCGGTCGGCGGCCTCGTCCAGATCCCGTGTATCGAGCGCAACGCCATCGGCGCCGTGAAGGCTGCCAATGCCGCGCGCCTGGCGCTACACTCCGTAGATCAGGCGCGCGTGTCGCTTGATCAGGTGATCGAGACCATGCGCCAGACCGGCATGGACATGTCCTCCAAATACAAGGAAACATCACAGGGCGGTCTCGCCGTGAACGTAATCGAATGTTGAGCGTTCTGTCCTAGAGTAGATTGCATCGAAATCTCCGGGAGCGGCGCATGGCCACCGTCAATAATCTGTCCTCGCTGCTGCACAGCCTGGAAGCCAATACCGAAGGTGATACGGTCACCGTGCGCGCCATGCTGAATGCTGTGGGGCGGCGCTCCTACGGGCCGATTCTATTGTTGCTGGGCTTTCTTGCGCTCAGCCCGCTTACCATTATCCCGGGCGCGACCTGGCTGGTCGGCATCATCACGCTCCTGATTGCGGGCCAGATCCTGATCGGGCGGCCGTTTCCATGGGTTCCGTCGCGTTTCCTGAAAATCGAATTCCCGCGTGAGGCGCTGTTGCAGGGCATCAAACTGGCTGACCCTTATGTCTGTCAGGTCGACCGTTTCTTGAAACCACGGCTCGCTTTCCTGACCTCTCCATTGTTTGCGCCTTTCGTCGCGCTGATTTGCATCGCGGCCGCCATCCTGACGATTCCATTGGGATTGGTACCGTTCGGGCCGGTGCTGCCGGGGCTTACCGTGTTCCTCTTTGGCCTTGCATTGACGGCGCGCGATGGCTTCGTCCTGATCCTCGCTGCGCTGGGGTTGGCCGGGGCGTGCTGGTTACTTTTCCGCCTTTGGGCGCGGATTTCCGGCGCGTTCGCTTGACGCCGGGTACGGCCTTTTTGACTTGAGATGGCTGGGTTACGCTTGAGCAAACGTAAGGCGAGGAACCCATGTCAGAGATCAAATCCTATCTCGGCTGGAAGGTGGATTACCTGAATCCGTCCGGTGAGCCGGCTTTTGCCGGGTCGGACTCCGTTTCCTGGCAGGTCTTCAAGAATCCGGTCGCGCTCGCCATCGGCGGCGTGGCGGCGGTGCTGCTGGAGTTCGCAGACGCGCGCATCCGCTCCGGCGTCTGGGATCATTCCGTTTTCAAGACCGATCCGATCGGCCGGTCGAAGCGCACAGGGGTTGCGGCCATGGTCGGCGTCTATGGTCCGCAAAATGCGGCCCGCCGCGTCATTCAGGGCGTAACCAACATGCACGCCCGTGTCGAAGGGCAGACACCATCCGGAGCGTCTTACAAGGCCCTCGATGTCGAACTGCTCGACTGGGTCAGCGCCACGGCCAGCTTCGGCTTCCTGACGGCCTATGACCGCTTCGTGAAGCCGGTTTCCGATGCCGACAAGAAGCGCTTCTTCGAGGAGGGCGTACCGGTGGCGCGGCTCTACGGTGTGCAGAACCCGATCCGTTCCCTGGAAGACTTCGACGCGATGATGCAGACGCTGCTGCCGCGTTTTGAGCCGCATCCGATCAATACAGAATTCCTGGACATCATGTGCTCTGGCCGCGCGGCGCCGGGCGTACCCAAAGGCCTGCAGAGCGCGCTTGTCCATGCCGCCGTGGCAATCCTGCCGCCAGCCGTCCGTGAACGGTTGGAACTCAGCCCCGAATACGACCTTCACTGGAAAGGCGAAATAACGGTGAAGCTGATGGCGAAGACCGCCGAGCGGATCCCCGACCCGTCTTCTCCCGCCGCCCATGCCAGCGAACGCCTCGGCTTGCCGCGATCGTTCCTGTGGAAAAGCGATGCCGAGCGCGCCCGCCTCCTTGAGGCCGCCGCGCACCAGGCGTCTGTCCCAGCAGAATAGGTTGAGTAACTGATGGATCTTGCCTTCAAGCCCGATGAGGAAGCCTTCCGAGAAGAAGTGCGGGATTTCCTTGCTGACAATCTGACTGAAGACCTCCGCCGCTATGCCTCGCGCATGACCAGCGTCTATGCCGAGAAGGAGATCGGCCTCGCCTGGCAGAAAATCCTTGTCGAGCAGGGTTGGGCAGCGCCGTCCTGGCCGGTGGAATATGGCGGCTGCGACTGGAACCTCGCGCAACACTACATCTTCGATATCGAAATGGCGCATGCTGGCGCGCCGCCGCTGTCTCCGATGGGGATCGGCATGTGCGGCCCGGCCCTGATCGGCCATGGGTCGAAGGCGCAGAAGGATTACTATTTGCCCCGCATCCTGTCGGGTGAGGATTTCTGGTGCCAGGGCTATTCGGAACCGCACGCCGGCTCAGACCTTGCTGCGCTGACCATGTCTGCGGTCGAGGACGGTGACGACTTCATTTGCAATGGCCAGAAGATCTGGACCACGCACGGCCACGTCGCCAACATGTGTTTCTGCCTTGTGCGGACGGATTCTTCCGGCAAGCTGCAACAGGGCATCACCTTCATCCTGATCGATATGAACTCACCTGGTGTGCGCGTCGACCCCATCGTCATGACGTCCGGCGAGCATATCCAGAACTCGCTCTTCTTCACCGATGTCCGTGTGCCGAAGAAAAATGTCATCGGCGAAGTCAATAATGGCTGGACAGTCGCGAAATACCTTCTCGAATTCGAGCGGGGTGGGAACGCCTATGGCCCGCGCCTGATCGCCCGGCTGGAGGCGCTGCGCCGCCACGCGGCAGAGCAGGGCCTGCTGACACCGGATTTCGCCCGCAAGATCAGCCTCGCAGAAGCAGACGCCACCGCGCTCGAAGCGGCGGAAATGCAGCTGATGGCAGAGCTTGCAGGTGGCGGCACGCCGGGGCTCAAGGGCTCGATGATGAAGATCCGCGGCACGGAACTTAGCCAGCACATTACCGAACTCGCCATCGAACTGGCGGGTCTCTACGTGCAGCCCTTCCAGCCGCACCATACCAGCCCGGGTGGGCCGGTGACGACTGCGCCGCCATCGAATGCACCGCTGGTCGGGCCGGAGAGCGCCGTGACCGCGTCCGCGAAATATTTCAACGACCGGGCAGGTTCGATCTATGCCGGCTCCAATGAGATCCAGCGCAACATTCTCGCCAAGGGGCAGCTGCGCCTGTAGGACCGGACCAGATGATCACACTCTACGAACACCCGCTCTCTCCCTATGCCCAGAAGGTGAAGATCGCCCTGCGCGAAAAGGGCGTGCCGTTCGAAGTGGCGATGCCAGCGGGCATCGGGGCAGGCTCGACCGAAGGTGCGTTTGCAGAGGCTGCGCCGCGGCGGGAGGTGCCGGCCTTGATCGACGGGGATGTCTCCCTGTTCGATTCCACGATCATCCTCGAATACATCGAGGACAAATGGCCGGAGCCGTCGCTTTTTCCGGCTGACCCGGCCGCGCGGGCCAAGTGCCGGATCATCGAAGACGTGATGGACACACATTTCGAGGCGATCAGCTGGGGCCTCGGCGAGCTGCACCACTTCAAGCGCGGCGACGAAGCGACCCGCGCGAAGATCGAGCAGAACGCCGCCCGCCAGATCGCCGGCTTCATGGCGTGGCTGTCCGGCCAGCTCGGCGAGGCAGACTGGTTCAGTGGGAACGAGTTCGGCTGGGCAGACCTCAGCGTCGCACCCTATCTCAACGGCATTGCCGGCTTCGGATACGCGCCTGAGGCTGGCACGCCGCTAGGCGCCTGGCTGGCCCGGGTGAATGAACGCGACAGCGTTCGCGAAGCCGCAGAGCAGGCCCGCGCCTCGATCACGGGCATGCAGGCCGTCAGCGCGGCGGTGGAGGCCGGATTGTTCCGCCGCCACTATCGCGACCACAGGCTCGAATGGATGATCCGCTCGGGCGGTATGGAGATTGTCCGCGACGGAATTGAACACAATACGATCCGCTTTACGGACCACTGGGATAACTGAGCATCAACATGGCCGCCGGGTGCGGCCCAAGGAGGAACACAATGGCAATCAAGACACGCTTCACCGAGGAGTTCGGGATCGAACATCCGATCGCGCAGGGCGGCATGCAATGGGTCGGCTATGCCGAAATGGTCGCGCCGGTCGCGAATGCAGGCGGCCTCGGTTTCCTGACGGCGCTGACACAGCCGACGCCGGAAGACCTGGCGAAGGAAATCGCCCGCACCAAGGAAATGACGGACAAGCCGTTCGGCGTGAACCTGACCATCCTGCCGGCCATCAAGCCTCCGCCGTATGCGGAATACCGTGACGCCATCATCCAGGGTGGCGTGAAGATTGTCGAAACCGCCGGCTACAAGCCGCAGGAGCACATCGACCACTTCAAGCAGCACGGCATCAAGATCATTCACAAATGTACCGCTGTCCGCCACGCGCTGTCGGCTGAGCGGATGGGTGCTGACGCCATCTCCATCGACGGCTTCGAATGTGCCGGCCACCCGGGCGAAGACGACATTCCGGGCCTGATCCTGATCCCGGCCGCGGCCGACAAGGTGAAAGTGCCGATGCTGGCTTCCGGTGGCTTCGGCGATGGCCGCGGGCTCGCGGCGGCGCTGGCGCTCGGTGCCGATGGCATCAATATGGGTACGCGTTTCTGTGTCACGAAAGAGGCCCCGATCAACGAGGCGTTCAAGCGCCAGATGGTCGAGAATGACGAGCGCGCCACGAACCTCATCTTCCGCACGCTGCACAACACGGCGCGCGTGATGAAGAACGCGGTCTCCGACGAAGTGGTCGCGATCGAACGCAAGGGCGGGGCGAAATTCGAGGACGTCCAGCACCTCGTCGCCGGTGTCCGCGGCCGCAAGGCGATGGATGAGGGCGACACGGATGGCGGCATCTGGTCGGCTGGCATGATCCAGGGCCTGATCCACGACATCCCGAGCGTCGAGGAACTGATCGACCGGATCGTCGCAGACGCCGAGAAGATCATCAAAGGCCGTCTCGAATCGATGATCAAATAAGCGGAGAGGGTCATATGGCTTACGAGCAGGTGCTTCTTGAGAAGGATGGCCCTGCGGCCATCATTACCCTCAACCGTCCGGAAAAGCTGAACGCATTCACGAACCAGCTTGGCCGGGAACTCGCCGATGCAATCCGCGCCTGTGATGCAGATGATGACGTCCGCGGCATCATCATCACGGGAGCGGGCCGGCACTTCTGCGCAGGCGCAGACATTTCCGATGGTGCGGACGCCTTCGACACAAAGAGCGGAACAGGCGCGAAGAATTTCGGGACAACGGAGCCCGGCAAGGACCGGGACGGGGCAGGTTTTATCGGGGCGATGTATGCCTGTCAGAAGCCGCTGATCGCGGCGTTCAACGGCGCGGCGGTTGGCGTCGGCATCACGATGGTGCTGCCGACCGATATCAAGATCGCGTCGGAAAAGGCGAAGTTCGGATTCGTCTTCGCCCAGCGCGGCCTGCCGCCGGAAGCGGGCAGTGCCTGGTTCCTGCCGCAGCTGGTCGGCCTGCCTCAGGCGCTGCGCTGGTGCATGACAGGCAGGGTTTTCGAGGCGCAGGAGGCTCTGGAAGGCGGCCTGATCAGCGAAATCCACCCGCCGGAAGAACTGTTGCCCGCGGCCAAGCGAATCGTTGCCGAGATTGCACAGAACACGGCGCCAGTCTCCGTCGCGCTCGTGCGACAGCTGCTCTGGAGATTCGGTCCGGAGGCCGCTCCGTTCGATTTGCTGAAAGTCGATGGCCAGTTCGCTTTGACGCTCGGATCATCGCCCGACGTGAAAGAGGGCGTCACGGCCTTCCTGGAGAAGCGCCCGCCGGCGTTTCCCGGCAAGGTCTCCTCCGACATGCCGGAAGGATATCCGTGGTGGAAGTAGCAGAAACACAGATGAGCAGGCGCTGAAGGGCGCCTGTTCATGGTGTTTACATGGTGTATTCACGGTCTTCTTCTCGGTGCTGGGGCGCCGGAAAGTGTTGGATAAGAAGTGTGGGGAAGAGGTGGCTCCGCGAGTAGGACTCGAACCTACGACCGGGCGATTAACAGTCGCCTGCTCTACCAACTGAGCTATCGCGGAACAGCCGGAGAGGGGCTATTACCAGACCGCTCCACTGGTTCAAGCCCTCTGATGCTGAGAACAACATAATTCTTTCAGATCGCAGCTGAAAAACGCACAAAAAAAGGGCGGGAGACGTGTCTCCCGCCGAGGCGTTGGGTGATGGTGGGTGTCTCCAAGAGAAGACAGGGTTAACAATCTGCGGAATTGGTTAACACGATCTAAACGACTTGCCGAAAACTCGCATTTCTTCGTCAAGGATCGGAATTTTCTCCCGGCGCACGGAAGTGCCTGCGGAAAAACCGCATGAATACAGGGGATTCTGTCGATTGAGGAAGGTCTGGAGGCCCCGGCCGGAATCGAACCGGCGTACACGGATTTGCAATCCGCTGCGTCACCACTCCGCCACAGGGCCATGCCGGAAGCAGGCCTCCTAGCAACCTTCCGCGCGGCGTGCAATCTGCCGTTTTCATGCCTGTGCGCGTTTATCGCTGATTGCATGTCCGATGCTGCATGCTAAAGGGCTCCCAAGAGGAACATACGCACCCCGAAAGGCGAGAGCCCATGAACTTCGAAGCCGCCCGTGAAATCATGGTCGACAGCCAGATCCGCCCGAACGACGTGTCGGATCCGGAATTCGTCCACGCTTTCCTGAACACGCCGCGAGAGGCTTTCGTCCCGGCCACCCGTAAACCGGTCGCTTACTCCGAACTCGAGATCGAAACCTCGGAGGGCCGCGCCCTCTGGACCCCGCGTGACACGGCGAAACTGCTGAAGGCGGCGGGTATCAAGCCCACGGATATCGTCCTCGTGATCGGGGCCGGTGCAGGCTACGAAACGGCCCTGATAAGCCACCTGTCCGAAACGGTGATTGCGCTGGAAGAAACGTCCGAACTGGTCGACGCCATGTCTGACCGCTTCGCCTCGCTGGGCTTCGACCGCGCCGTTGCCGTCGAGGGCAAACTGGAAGAGGGGCTCCAGGATCAGGGTCCCTTCGACGTGATCTACGTTTGCGGCATGGTCGAAACAGTGCCGCAGGCCTGGAAGGACCAACTGGCTGAAGCCGGCCGCCTGGCAGTGGTGGAGTTCGAACAGGATGGGGTCGGCCGCGGTCGCGTCTACACCAAGGCAGGTGATACCGTGTCGTCACGCTACGCTTTCGACGCCTTCCCGCCGAAATTTGCACAGTTCGACCGCAAAAAGGCATTTGTGTTCTGATTTTCGGGGCGCTCGGCGCTATCGTTAACTCCCCGGAAAAGTGAACACTGTTCTCTGTAGCTGCTTGGCCTGTATAAGGGCGTGTAATTTTAATTACGGCATCTGAGGAGCCTCCCATGACCTTGAAGTTTCGTATCCTTGCGGGCAGCGCGCTTGCCGGCCTGCTGGTGACCGGCCATGCGTCGGCCGAGACGTTGGAGGATGCGGTCTCCTCGGCAATCCTCTCCAACCCCCAGCTGGAATCGCAGCGCGTCGAATCGGACATTGCGCGGGAAACGCTAGAGCAGGCCCGGTCAGGCGGCCGCACCACCGTGACGATCGGTGGATCGGCTGGGTACCAGTATACGGACACCAACTCTCCCTTCAGTGTCAGCAACGGCAATTCAGGCGCGTTCTCCTCGCAAGTCCAGGCGACCAAGCCGATCTATACCGGCGGACGCATCTCCGCCGGCATTCGTCAGGCCAAGGCCGGAATCAGCGCGGCAGATGCACAATATGATGCCGCTCAGCAGGACCTGATCCTGCAGGTTATCACGGCCTACATGGATGTTCGCCGAGACCGCGAGACGGTTTCTATCCGCGAGAACAATGTCGAAGTGTCGGCGGAACAGCTGCGTGCGGCCGAAGACCGTTTCGAAGTCGGCGTGGTGACGCGGACGGACGTGTCGCTTGCCCGCGCCAATTTTGAAGGCACACGCGCGTCGCTCGCAGGCGCCGAATCTGCCCTCGAGACGAGTCTTGCGAATTACTCTTTCCTGACCGGGCTCACGCCCGGTGACCTGGCGCCGCCGCCGCCGGTTCCACCGCTGCCGCAGTCTCTGGAAGAAGCGACCCGGCTGGGACTGGACGCCAATCCGGACATGATCGCCGCCCGCCATTCGGAACGCGCCGCCATGGAAGCGATTGAAGCCGCCAAGGCGCAGGGGCGCCCGAGCGTAAACCTCGTTGGCACCGCACAGACCCAGTACTCGACGTTCGAATCACGGAATGTGCAGCAATCGTCGGTTTCCGGCGTCGTGCAGGGATCGATCCCGATCGTTACCGGCGGACTGGTGAAGAGCCAGACTAAGGCCGCGCGGCTTCGCCGGGACCAGGCCCGCCGTCAGATCGATGCGCTGGATCGCTCCATCCGGGCTCAGGTCGCGTCCGCATGGTATGGCTATGACGCGACTCTGCGGGCTATCGAGGCGTCCAAGCGCCAGGTGGATGCAGCCGAAATCGCCTATGACGGCGCCAAGGAAGAGCTGTCCGTTGGTGTCCGTACGACGCTGGATGTCCTGAATCAGGAACAGCAACTGTTCGAGGCCCGCCTTGCGCTCGTTCAGGCTGAACGGGATGCCTATGTTGCTGCGCACCAGCTGCTTCGGGCGACTGGCCAGCTGACGCAACCATAGCTACCGGTCCTGAAAGAGGTTAACATTGTCAGGTCTTTGTTAACCCAATCGCCTTAGCGATCGTAAACAGAATCGACGACGTGAAAGCATATCAGGGGGCTCTGATGGCCAACGAAGCACATAAGGAACCGACGATGGAGGAAATCCTCGCGTCGATCCGTAAAATCATCTCTGACGACGCGGCGGCGCCTGCGTCGGCCCCTCAGCCGGAGCCTGAAATCGCCAATGACGAGGATGACGATGTCAGCCTCGAAGAGGTGATGTTCGACGAAGACATCCGCGAGGAATCCTTCGAAGCGGAAGCTGCGCCGGAAGAGGCGGTTGAGCTGGAGATGGAAGCATTCGAAATCGAGGACTTCGCCGAAGAAGAGGCGCCTGCCGCGGCGCCGGAACCAGCCCAGAGCTTCGAATCCCTGCTTAGCGCATCGCGTTCGGCTGAATATGACCCTGAGCCGGAGCCCGAGCCCGTTCCAGAGCCTGTTGCGGTTGCGCCAGCTCCCGTCGAACCCAAACCGGCACCTGCGCCTGCGCCTGTGGAGAAAACAATGTCTGCATCGCCCGCTTACGACAATTCCTCGCTGACCGACGATTCGACCGCGAACGCCGCTGCCGGCGCGCTCGGCAAGCTGATCTCCAAGATGGATCTTGGCGGCAACAACACGCTTGAAGCGCTCGTCCGTGAGATGCTGCGTCCGATGATCAAGGAGTGGCTCGACGCCAACCTTGCATCGATCGTCGAACAGAAAGTCGAGGCAGAGGTAGAGCGGATCTCCCGCATGGCGCGCTAGCCTCTCCCGCCAAATTGTTTATAGGGAAGGGCGCGCCGCCACCGGCGCGCCTTTTTCTTTTATCTGGAATACGCCCGAAACGATGCTCGACCAAAGATTTGACCCCGCTGAAGCCGAACCCCGCCTGTATGAGGCGTGGGAGAACAAAGGCTGCTTCGAACCCTCCGGTGACACATCTGCGCAGGCCTATTCCATCGTCATTCCACCGCCAAACGTGACCGGCGTGCTTCACATGGGTCACGCGCTGAACAACACACTTCAGGACATCCTGATCCGGTTCGAGCGCATGCGGGGCAAGAACGTCCTCTGGCAGCCGGGCACGGACCATGCGGGCATCGCCACACAGATGGTGGTCGAGCGCCAACTCGCGCAGGAAGGCAATATGAGCCGCCGCGAAATGGGCCGCGAAGCCTTCGTCAACCGGGTCTGGGCCTGGAAAGCCGAATCCGGCGGGGCCATCGTGAACCAGCTGAAACGCCTCGGCGCCTCCTGCGACTGGAGCCGTGAGCGCTTCACCATGGATGAAGGGCTCTCGAAGGCTGTCACCAAGGTCTTTGTCGATCTCTACAACAAGGGCCTGATCTATCGCGACAAGCGGCTCGTGAACTGGGATCCGCACTTCCAGACGGCGATCTCGGACCTCGAAGTCGATCAGCGCGAAGTGAACGGCCATTACTGGCACCTGCGCTATCCGCTGGCAGATGGTGTCACATACGAGCACCCGGTCAAGGACGAGGACGGCAACGTCACCGGCACCGAGACGCGCGACTATATCGTTGTCGCCACTTCGCGTCCGGAAACCATGCTGGGCGATACCGGCGTTGCAGTGCACCCTGATGATCAGCGCTATGCCGGCCTCGTCGGCAAGTTCGTGGAGCTGCCGATTGTCGGCCGCCGTGTGCCGATTGTTGCGGACGAATATGCCAACCCGGAAAAAGGCTCAGGCGCGGTGAAGATCACCCCGGCGCATGACTTCAATGACTTCGAAGTCGGCAAGCGTGCCGGCCACACGCCGCTGAACATACTGACAGCAGTCGCTGCAATCGTTGACGGAGACGAAGCTGATGCGGCGGGCATTCCGGCAGCCTATCGCGGGCTCGACAGGTTCGATGCCCGCAAGAAAGTCGTCGAGGATTTCGAAGCCGCCGGCCTGCTGCAGGAAATCGAGAACCTTAAGATCGAGCAGCCTTTCGGCGACCGCTCCAATGTCGTCATCGAGCCGTGGATGACGGACCAGTGGTATGTCGACGCCAAGACGCTGGCGCAGCCCGCCATTGCGGCTGTGCGCGACGGCAAGACGAAGTTCGTGCCGGAGAACTGGGAGAAGACCTATTACAACTGGATGGAAAACATCCAGCCCTGGTGCGTCTCCCGTCAGCTCTGGTGGGGGCACCGGATTCCGGCCTGGTACTCCGAAGAAGGCGAAATCTTCGTCGCCGCGTCCGCCGAGGAAGCGCAAGCCATGGCTGGCGCGGGCGTCGATTTGAAACAGGAAGAAGACGTCCTCGACACCTGGTTCTCCTCAGCCCTCTGGCCGTTCTCAACGCAGGGCTGGCCGGACCAGACGGACGATCTCAAAACCTTCTTCCCGACAGCAACGCTCGTTACGGCCTTCGACATCATCTTCTTCTGGGTCGCCCGGATGATGATGATGAGCCTCGAATTCATGGGCGAAGTTCCGTTCAAGGACGTCTATATCCATGCCCTCGTCCTCGACGAGAAAGGGCAGAAGATGTCGAAGTCCAAAGGGAACGTCATGGACCCGCTGGAACTGGTCGACGAGTATGGCGCCGACGCGTTGCGCTTCACCATGGGCCGCATGGCCGGACAGGGCCGTAACATCCGCCTTTCCAAGCAGGCGGTCGAAGGGAACCGGAACTTCTCGACGAAGCTCTGGAACGCCGCTCGTTTCGCCGAGATGAATGAGTGTGGCGCCCCGGGGGAGATCGACTTCAACGAAATCCAGAGCCCGGTGAATCGCTGGGTCCTCGGCGAACTTACCCAGTGTGTGGCGGACGTCGGCAAAGGCATCGAGGACTACCGCTTCGACGATGGTGCAGGCGCGATCTACCGCTTTGTCTGGAACACGTTCTGCGACTGGTATCTCGAACTGATCAAGCCGCTGCTCGGCGGAATGGATGATGCCGCCAAATCCGAAACGCGTATGGTTTGCGGCTATGTGCTCGACGAGACGCTGAAGCTGCTGCACCCGTTCATGCCGTTCGTGACGGAAGAGCTGTGGGATCGCCGCGCGCCGGGCCGCGTCGCCGACCAGGGCTTCCTGATGGGGCAGCAGTGGCCGGCGTTCACCGGCTTCCATGATGATGCGGCCGCAGAGGAAGTGGACTGGGTCATCGGCCTGATAACGGAGCTGCGCTCGCTGCGTAATGATCTCGGCGTGCCGGCTGGGGCAAAGATCCCACTCGCGCTGGTCAAGGCGGGGGCGGAGATCGAAGACCGCGCCATGCGGCATGAAGATGTCCTCAAACGTCTTGCGCGCCTCGAAGACATCGCTTTCACCGATGCGACGCCGGAAGGCGCCGTGACTGCCGTGTTCGGCGAGACCGTCGCTGCGCTTCAGATTGCCGACTTCGTGGACATCGCCGAAGCCCGCAAACGGCTCGACAAGGAACTCGGCCAGATAGAGAAGGACATCACGTCCACCGAGAAGAAGCTTTCCAACGAGAATTTCGTTGCCCGCGCGCCGGAAGAGATCGTGGAAGAGAACCGCCAACGTCTCGTCGATTGGGCAGCGCGGCGCGAAAAGCTGGCTGCGGCACGAAAGGGGCTTGAAGGTCTCTGACCTTCAGGTCCAACCTGCTGTCAGATGGACAGGAGGCTTTCCCATGATTTTTCGGCCGCTTCTCGCGGCAGCCGCGATTTTCCTCGCGGGCTGCCAGGTTTCGCCTGTGAACGCTGAGCCGCCGGAAGCGCCACAATGGCGTCTCGCGATTCATGGCGGGGCTGGCGTTATCACGCGCGGTTCCATGACGCCGGAGCAGGAAGCGCTTTACAAGGCAGGCCTGCAGGAAGCGCTGGAAGCAGGGGCCGAAGTCCTGCGCAATGGCGGCAGCGCACTCGACGCGGCGCAGGCGGCAGTTATCCCGATGGAGAACAACGAGATCTTCAATGCGGGCAAGGGCGCGGTCTTCACCGCTGCCGGTACGCACGAGCTGGATGCCTCCATCATGGAAGGCAGCACGCGCAATGCCGGTGCCGTGGCGGGTGTGACGATTGTGAAGAATCCGATCCTCGCAGCGCGGGCCGTCATGGACAATTCCGAACATGTGATGTTCGCCGGCCCCGGCGCCGATGCGTTTGCTGAAGCGCAGGGGCTGGAAACGGTTCCGAACACTTATTTCGACACCGAGCGGCGCCGCAAATCGCTGGAACGCGTACTGGAGACGATGTCCCGTACTGCGGCCGACAAGCATGGTACGGTTGGCGCCGTTGCCATCGACGCGGATGGCAACATTGCTGCTGCGACGACAACCGGCGGCATGACGGCCAAAACTGCCGGACGTGTCGGCGACTCGCCGCTGATCGGCGCCGCGACTTATGCCGAGAATGGTGTCTGCGGCGTCTCCGCGACAGGGCATGGCGAATATTTCATCCGTGTCGGTGTCGCCAAGACGATCTGCGACCGGGTGAAGCTGGCCGGAGAAAGTGTCGGCGAGGCAGCGCAGGTCGCGCTGGATGAGGTAGCTGCCCTCGGAGGAGATGGCGGTGTCGTGCTGGTGGATGGCCAGGGTGATGTCGATTTCGTCTTCAACAGCGAAGGCATGTATCGCGGATGGATCGACGCTGACGAATCCTGGGTTGCGATCTATGGCGACGAAGCAGACGAGTAAGTGCAGTTCCGGAGGTCTTCCATGGCATCTGACACTTCGCAGAGCCTGACAGTTCGCGACGCGGTGGTGGACGACGTCGCCGCGCTGACGGCGCTTGCGCGCAAGACGTTCACGGACAAGTTTGGCCATCTCTATAATCCGGGCGACCTGGCCGCGTTTCTGGAAGAATCGCACAATCCGGATCTCTACCGGGACTGGATCGCTGATCCGGATGTGCTGGTCCGGGTCTGCGAAACCGGCGATGGGGTGATGAAGGCCTACCTGCTTTGCAGTCCGCTCAGCCTGCCGGCGCCGGAGCCTCAGCCAGGCGCCCTGGAGCTCAAGCGGGTCTATGTCGATAACTCGTTGCAGGGCCGGGGCATCGGTTCAGGCTTCATCGATGAAGCGCTTGCCTGGGCGCGCAGCCGGAACGCACCGGAAATTTATCTCAGCGTCTATTCTGACAATCTCGATGCCCAGCGTCTCTATGCCCGTCTCGGCTGGGAGAAGGTGGCGGAATTCCTGTTCCCGGTGGGTGAGCACCGCGATCTTGAATTCCTTCTGCGGCTGAAACTCTGAGCGCCTTGGCGGGGCAGCCGAACCGGTTTTAAGTGGCGCGTTCAATTTCGCGGGACAATTGCATGACAGAGAAGCCTGAGATCGATCCGGCGATCCTGGAGGCCATGGATGGTCTGCGGGATGAGTTCGCCGACTTTGCCGGGATATACCAGAATGAAATCCGGCCCGCGCTGCAGGCGCGCGAGCATGACCGCGAACAGGCCGTCAGCAAGGCACGAAAGTATCGCTATATCGGTATCGCACTCGGTCTCGCGATCGCTCTGGTCGGATTTATCGGTTTCAAATCCGTGTTTGGTCCTTTCCTGGGCGTGCTGATCGGGTTCGGTCTGGTGACGTGGGGAGGACAGGATCTCAAGCGTTTCAGCAATGAGGCCAAGGAGCTGCTCGTCCAGCCAGTGGTGCGCCAGCTGGGTCTCGCTTTCCAACCCGAGCCGGGCGAGGTCGCGTCAATTTATGAGCACAACAAAGTCGGCATCGTGCCCAGTTGGGACCGCGCGAGTTATGAAGACCGGCTGACGGGGACGCGCGACAATGTCGAGTTTGAACTCTTCGAGGCGCATCTGGAAGAAAAACGCCGGTCGACCGATTCCAAGGGCCGGACCACGACGCGATGGGTCACCGTCTTCAAAGGCCAGTGCCTGCGCTTCCATTTCGACAAGACGTTCTACGGCCGGACGCTGGTCACCCGGGACGCGGGCTTCTTCAACAGGTTCGGCGGCGGCAAGGGCATGCAGCGCGCGTCGCTGGAGGACCCGGAATTCGAAAAGATCTTTGAGGTCTACACGACAGATCAGGTGGAATCCCGCTATCTGCTGACACCAGACCTGATGCAGGAGCTGGTGAACCTCGAAAAGGCATTCCATGGCGGGAAACTGAAATGCTGCTTCTATGGCGGAGAACTCTACATCACGCTGCAGGGCGGCAATCTGTTTGAGCCAGGCAGCATGTTTACGCCACTGGACAGTCCGAACCGGTTGCGGGAGCTGCTGGAGGACTTTGCGGCGGTGTTCCACATCATCGATGTCACCAACAAGAACCGCCGCCGCAGAGATGAACAGCGATCGCCAGAGGCATGATCGCGCCAGCAATCTGGGCAATTTCAGGGCAGTAACGTTCAGTAAGGCTTCAGATGACAAAGGTCATGGTGCAGGCAATTGGTGAGAGAGGACTTTCCATGAACCGACTGATGATTGCTGTCATTTTTGCTCTTGCTGCGCCCGTTGCTGCGGCGGATGCGGCGTCATCGGCCAAGGAACTTGCCCGGTGCCAGGCGATGTCGGCCACGTTCAAGCCGAAGCAGGAAGAAATCGCGAAGCTGAAAGACGCGCGCGACGCACAGGCAGAAGTCGTGGAGACGAAAGGTGAAGCCTGGGACGACGTGGAAGTCATGCGCAATGCATCGAAGAAACATGCGAAGACCGCTGATGCAGCAAAAGCAGACTATGAAGCGGCGAAAGCGGACCTGCTGCGCATGGAGCTTGGACTTCAGGAAGCGGTGAAGGCCCTGAACGCCGACTTCGAAGCCTACAATCAGACCTGCGCGACCGAAGGCTGATCGTCCGTCTCTGTGAAAAGTTTGCGTGGCACGGGAAATCTGACTTGCTGACAGGGGAATGCCCATTGGACAGGATGGGTTTCGTGCTTAATCCTGTCAGCAGTTCAAAACCAGAATTGCCAAAAGCAAAACATGCCCCGTAGACAAGCTGGCGCCCGGCCAGCGACAATCATAGATGTGGCCCGGGAGGCGGGTGTCTCCTTCAAGACGGTCAGCCGCGTGCTGAACGGCGAAAGCAATGTGCGCGACCAGACCCGGGAACGCGTCATGAGCGCGGTGAAGACGCTGGACTACCACACCAATCACAATGCCCGGAATCTTCGCACGCGGCAAAGCCGGATCATCTGTCTGCTCCATGCAAACCCCTCCCGAAACTATATCGGGGATGTGCATCTGGGCGCGCTCCAGCGGTGTCAGTCGGAGGGCTACAGCCTGATTACCGAGGATTGTTCTGCGCCCTCTGGTGGGGTTCTGGCCTTGCAGTCCGGAAACAGGTTGGCGGGTGCGATCCTGACGCCGCCGCTTTCCGACAACCCGGACCTGATCCAACAATTGCGAGATCACGGCGTGCCTTTCGTCCGGATCGCGCCATCTGCGTCGGTTGAACCTGGCCGCGATGTGGCAATCGACGACCGGGCTGCGGCCTGTGATATGACGCAATATCTGATCGGTCTTGGTCACCGCCGGATCGGCTTCATTCGCGGGGCACCGGCGCACGACCAGACAGGGCTCCGCTTCGAAGGCTATAAGGATGCGCTGGAGGAAGCTGGGATTCCTTTCGATCCGGATCTGGTGACGGAAGGGGATTTCACGTTCGATTCCGGCACCGCAGCAGCGGATCGGTTGCTGGATCTGCCGGAGCAGCCAACAGCGATCTTTGCGTCCAATGACGACATGGCCGCCGGAGTGATCGCGGCCGGTTATCGCCGGCGGATTGAGATCCCTCGAGATCTTTCGGTTGCGGGGTTTGACGATACGCCGCTGGCCTCGACGATCAGTCCCTCCCTGACCACGATTTACCAGCCAAGCCGGGAGCAGGCCTTCGAGGCTGTCGGTCTTCTCCTGGAAGAGATCGCAGCGCCTAGTGAGATACCACAACGCCAATTGCTGGATTATCGAATGGTACCGCGGGCATCGACGGCGCCGCCTCGTAAGTGAGTGACGCAATTTCTGTTTCCAGCCTTCCGGCCCTGTTGTAAGTCGCCTGCATGACCAGTATCCGCCCCCTTCCGCATATCGAAAAGACCAGGCCTTATGTGCCCGGCGGCAAGCTGCACGGGACGAAAGACCGTGTCGTCATGCTAGCGTCGAACGAGAATCCATTCGGCCCTAGCCCGAAGGCAATCGAAGCGATGCAGGACGTCGCCCGCCAGGTTCATGTCTATCCGGATCCCGATTACGGCGCGCTTCGCCAGGCGATTGCCGACGCCAAGGGTATCAAGGATGTCTCCCGCGTCGCGGTGTCAGCCGGATCGGATGAGATCATCCACCTGTTGACGCAGGCCTATGCTGGCCCCGGCGACGAAATTCTGTTCACGGAACATGCCTTCTCCATGTATCAGGTCTCCGCGCTGGGTCACGGTGCGACGCCAGTCACGGTTCCGGAGACAGACTTCACGGCAGGCTTCAATGCGCTTCTGGGCGGCGTGACCGAGCGGACGCGGATCCTGTTCCTGGCCAATCCGAACAATCCGACTGGCACGATGATGCAGGTCGAGGAACTGGCGTGTCTTCAGGACGCGCTGCCGCCGCATGTCTTGTTCGTAATCGATGGCGCTTATGCCGAATATGTCGGTGAGGAATACGAAGCCGAGATCCGTGACCTGGTCGACCGGCGCAGCAATACGGTGATGATCCGGACCTTCTCCAAGATCTATGGCCTGGCTGCATTGCGTCTTGGCTGGGGATATTTCCCGGCGGAGATTGCCGAGACGTTCCAGAGGATCCGTCCGCCGTTCAATATCAACGCGTTCGCCGTGGCTGCGGGGATTGCCAGTATCGGCGATTTCGAATTCATCGAGAAAAGCCGCCAGCACAATTCCGAATTGCGTGCGATCTGTATCGAGCGGCTGAATGCAATGGGCCTGCCGACGCCCGAAGCGTGCGCCAACTTCGTCATTCCGGATTTCGGATCTGGAGAACGGGCGGCGGCCGCAAATGAATTCCTGAAGCAGAACAATGTTCTGGTCAGGGCTGTTGGCGGTTATGGCATGCCAAGCCGGCTTCGGATCTCGATCGGGTCTGCGGAGGACAATGAGACCGTGCTCGGCTTGCTCGAAAACTTCACCGCGTCACGCTGATATTGTCGATCAGGCGCGTGCGGCCCATCCAGGCGGCGCCGAGCAACCGGGCGACAGATTCAGCGGGCAGGGGCGTATCCGGCAGATCCTGCAGTGTGTCCGGATCGACCAGCGACACGTAGTCGATTTTGCCAAAACCAGACCGGGCCAGCAGATCCCGCGCCTCGTTGAGTGCGACCGAAGCCGATTCGCCCGTTGCCAGCCTGACGGATGCCCGGTGAAGCGCCGCCTGCATGGCGCCAGCGTTCCGGCGTTCCTCGGGTTTCAGGTAAAGATTCCGGGATGACTGGGCGAGGCCATCGGCATCCCGCGCGGTCGAAGCCCCAATGATTTCAATGGGAAAGCCGAGGTCCCGCACCATGCGGCGGATGATTTGCAGCTGCTGGTAATCCTTTTCGCCGAACACGGCGACGTCCGGCTGCACGTGAAGAAACAGGCGTGCGACGACCGTGGAGACGCCGTAGAAGAAATGCGGCCTGTAGATTCCATCCAGCAGGTCGGACATCTCCTCAACCCGTACATTCGTGACGGAGCCTTCGGGATACATCTCTTCCACGGTTGGCAGGTAGGCAAGATCGCAGCCCACCGAAGCGAGCTTTGCCAGGTCGGCGTTTTCGTCCCTCGGATAGGTGTCGAAGTCCTCGCCCGGAGCAAACTGAGTCGGGTTCACGAAAATGCTCGCGACGATTCGCGTGGCTTTTTCCCTCGCTTTTTCAATGAGTGACAAATGTCCGCCGTGCAGCGCGCCCATTGTGGGGACAAAACCCACCCGCTCACCAGCCTGCTTCCAGGCCGTAACCTGTTGCAGTAGCTCGCGTCTCGCACGGACAGTGGGGGTAAGGTGACCTGTCTTCGAATTCACTTTCAATTCGTCCCGGCTCCGGATTGTGTAAACGCGTTGTTAACCTGTTCGGAGGAATTTTAAAGCCATGACACAGCGCATCCTTTCTTCCCTGAAATCCTTCGTGCTGACGGCGGCGTTCCGCATGTCCGCCAGCGAGTCGCGTCTTCCCGGCGAGGGCGCTCCGGAGCCGCGTACGCGGCACTTCAACCCGGAGATGGACATCGACGAATGGATGTTCGACCGCGACGGAAACCCCGTCACGGAGTCGGCAACGCTGTATGCCCGCGAAACGGCTCGTGTCTCCGGCGCCCTGTCCGGCCTGCGCTCCCTGCTGACGCAGATCGCCATGCACGCCCCGCAAACCGAGGAGCTTCCTGCAGAAGCGGCCTTCGGCCCGATCATGTCCGACGACCTTCTGTTCGACGGCGAGCCGATGCCTGCGCAGTTCGGAATCCTGGCAGACGATGATGATCTGTTCGACGAGATGCCCACACGCCGTACGGCTTGGAGCGACTCGCAAGACATGCCACGTGTCGCCTGAGCCCTTTCGCTGATTTAACCTGACTGACTGAACCTGGAGCTTTCTGACATGCCTGATGGATTCGCGCCTACCGCACTCGTGGGTGGCCCGGACCTGTCGGTCCCCCAGAAGGATGCCCGCGTCATTGTCGTAGGCAACGAGAAGGGCGGGGCCGGCAAGTCGACGGTCTCGATGCACCTTTGTGTATCCCTGATGCGGATGGGCAAGGCCGTCGGCGTGATCGACCTTGATGTGCGCCAACGGTCGCTAACCCGTTATCTCGAAAACCGCCTGCGCTGGATGCAGTCTACCGGCTCGCGTCTCCCGATGCCGGAAATCGTGCGCGTGGATGCGTCGACAGAGCGGGACCTCGACCGGGCCGAAGCGGAAGAAACGCACCGGCTGGTCTCCAGTCTCCAGCGCCTGAAGAAGACCTGCGATTTCATCATCATCGACTCGCCCGGCGGTGACACCTTCCTGTCCCGGTCGGCGCACATGCACGCCGATACGCTGATAACGCCGCTGAACGACAGTTTCGTGGACTTCGACCTTCTGGGTGATGTGAACCCGCAGACGCTGGAAGTGATCCGGCCGAGCTTCTATTCCGAAATGGTCTGGTCCTGCCGGAAGAAGAAAGCTCAGACGTCGCGCCGACCGATCGACTGGATCGTGATGCGTAACCGCATGTCGCCACTCGCCGCGCGGAACAAGGAACGCGTCGGCGAAGCGCTCGATAATCTTTCCAAACGGATCGGCTTCCGCCTCGCGCCGGGCCTCTCCGAGCGTGTCATCTACCGCGAGCTGTTCCCGGCCGGCCTGACCCTGCTGGACCTGACGGAAAAAGGCTCCAATGTCTCCTTCACGATGAGCCACGTTGCGGCCCGTCAGGAGATGCGCGACCTGATCATCATCCTGCAGCTGCCGGAACTGACCGGCGCGGAAATCACTTTCTGATCCAGCGCCCAACTGACGCGAGGTGAGGCCAGCCGGGTGCTGGCCTTCTTTGTTTTTCGGCGTCACTCTGTCTCCCAAAAGATAACGGGAGGACGGCACATGGTTTTCAACAATACCGATTGGGTCTGGCAGGTTCGGGAAGATGTCCTTGAGCCGGAACGTGAGATCGTCGATCCGCACCACCATCTCTGGCCAAGCAAGGATATGGGCTACCAGGTGCCGGATCTTCTGGCTGATCTGACCAGTGGCCATAATGTGGTTCAGACCGTCTTCATGGAATGCGGCGCGGCCTATCGAAAGGATGGGCCGGATTATCTGAAACCGATTGGTGAGACCGTCTTTGTGACTGACTCTGCGGCCGAGATGAAAGCGAAGGGCGGGCCTTACATTGCCGCGCTCGTGGCGCATGCTGATCTGCGTTTGCCACTGGAGCAGCTGGATGAAGTCCTGGACGGCCATGTCGAGGCTTCGAAAGGCCTGTTCCGCGGTATTCGCCATGCGGGCTCGCGTGATGCGAGCGGGGCGACGCTCCGGATTCCCGGTCATGCACCGCCGCGCCTTTATGCCCAGGCGGATTTCCGGCGTGGTGTGCAGCATCTGGGGGAGCGCGGTTTCACCTATGACACCTGGCACTACCACCACCAGAACCGGGACTATCTGGATCTTGCCAAGGCCTGCCCCGACACGACGATGATCCTCGACCATTTCGGCACGCCGATTGGCGTGGGGCCTTTTGAAGGCAAGCGGGACGAAATCTTTGAGACCTGGAAAGACGATATGGCGGCAATTGCCGAATGCCCGAACGTCCATGCCAAAATCGGTGGCCTCGCCATGCCGGACAATGGCTTCGGCTGGGACAAGCGCGACATTCCTCCGACCTCGGATGAGGTCGTGGTGCAGCATGAGCGCTGGTACGATCACATGATCAAATGTTTCGGTCCGGAGCGCTGCATGTTCGAGAGCAACTTCCCGGTCGACCGCTGGTCGCTGAACTATGTTGTCTACTGGAACGCCATGAAGAAGATCGCGGCGAAATATCCGGAGGAGGCGAAGGCGGCGATGTTCGCAGGCACGGCCCGTAAGGTCTATTCAGTCGAGGCGTAGGCTCCGCCCTGCACGTTTGCCCGGCATGGCGGCTGCCATCCGGTGTGGGAAACTGAATTCGGAAGAGGACTCGGCCAGGGCGGACCACGCACGCGCAACCAATGATCATGCCGGACTAAGCCATGACTATGGATGACCAAGCCGGACTTATCCGGATCATGACGGACTATGCCGGAACAAGCGCACACGCAGGTGGGCCCATCGCTGCGAAGGGCAGGATGTTCCCATGCCGCAAGGCGCGGGGCTTCATATGTGTAGAGAGTATCGGGCGGCGGGGCATCGAACACATAGGTAAGCTCGATATTGCCAAAACAATCGACCGGCATCAGCGCATCCCGCCCGGTGCGCATGTGCCAGCGGGCAACACGCAGCAGGTTCCAGACCAGCCATGGCCAGAAGATCGGCCAGACATGGTTGAAGAAGCGCTGGAGATCAGGATGCATGGGCTTGAAGATAGGTGCCGCCCGAACCTGTAGGATTGAATGCCATCCCACCGTGTCTTCCCGGAAGGCGCGCAGCATTGATCCGGGGGCCGATCCTGTCGCGGCAACACTGAAAATGCGTCCCGACGATTTGCTCCGTAAATTCCGGAATGGCAGGCAAGGGACGGGGATGGGCCCCCGGCTATCCCCAATTCCGGTTGACGCCGCGACAGGCCCGGACCGATTCGAATTCGCTCTGTTCGGGCGGGCTGATTCTGCTAGGGTTCGCGGTGAGGAAACACCAAAAACAGGACAGAGAGGCCAGCGCCATGAGTGCCGACATGAATTTCACCATGACAATCAACGGGAAAGCCGTCGCCGGGACCGAAAAATTCGGTGTCGAGAACCCGGCACTTGGCGAAGTCTTCGCCGAAGCCCCGAATTGCACGCAGGCGGAGCTGGACGAAGCCGTCGCCGCTGCCCGCGCCGCGCTGCCAGCCTGGCGCAAGACGCCGATCGAGAAGCGCAAGGAAGTCATGCTCGCGATTGCCGGTGTGATTGCGCAGAACGGTGAGGAACTGGCGCGCCTGTTGACCAGGGAACAGGGCAAGCCGTTCGAGCAGGCAATGGGCGATGTTCTTGGCGGCGCGCACTGGTTCGCCGAGACAGCCAAGATGGATATTCCGGAAATCGTCTCGCAGGACGATGACGAGCGCTACACCGTCACCCGCTATGAGCCGATTGGCGTTGTGGCGGCCATTGTGCCGTGGAACTTCCCGATCATCCTGGCCGCATTCAAACTGGCGCCCGCTCTGCTGGCCGGCAACACGGTCGTGCTGAAGCCCGCGCCGACCACGCCGCTGACCACGCTGCGCCTCGCTGAACTGATCCGTGACGTGGTTCCGGCCGGTGTGCTGAACGTCGTGTCCGGGGATGACCGTCTCGGACCGTGGCTGACCGGCCATTCCGGCATCGACAAGATCAGCTTCACCGGATCGACCCAGACAGGCCGCAAGGTCATGGAGGGCGCCTCCAAGGAGCTGAAGAAGGTCACGCTGGAACTCGGCGGCAACGATGCAGCCATCGTGATGCCGGATGTGAATGTCGAAGCCATTGCACAGGAACTGTTCTGGGCGGCGTTCCAGAACACCGGACAGATCTGTATCGCAACCAAGCGCATGTATGTGCACAAGGACATCTATGAGCCGCTGAAGACGGCGCTGGTGGAATATGCCAAGACCGTGAAAGTGGGCGATGGCTCGCAGCAGGGCACGCAGATCGGCCCGATCCAGAACAAAGCCCAGTACCAGCGCGTGCTGGACCTGATTCAGGATTCAAAGGACAAGGGCTACAAGTTCCTGATTGGCGGTGAAGCCTCGGAGGCGCCCGGTTATTTCGTGCCGGTCACCATCCTCGACAATCCGCCGGAAGACGCGCGCATCGTGCAGGAGGAACAGTTCGGTCCGGTCCTGCCGCTGATGTCGTTCGAAAATCTTGATGAAGTCGTCAGCCGTGCGAATGACACGATCTACGGCCTCGGCGCCTCTGTCTGGAGCGCCGACATCGCCAAGGCACAGGAAATCGCGGACCAGTTGGAAACCGGTACGGTCTGGATCAATGAAACCCAGCACCTGTCGCCGCATGCCTCGTTTGGCGGCGCCAAACAGTCGGGCATCGGCAGCGAAGGCGCCGAGCATGGCCTGCTGGAATTCTGCCAGGCCAAGACGACGAACATCCGCCGGAACGCTGCCTTCGTCTGAGACGGCAGTTCGGAAGCTTTACGGCGAATGTTATTGAATAGAGAGGCGAGCGCGTGAAGGCGGGCTCGCCTCTGCTTTGCGGCCCCTGAAAATGAGTTGACCGCCGTCACGTCAGGTGCGGTTGCGGTGATGCGGTTCGGGCCGGATTTGGAAGGAAGAAGTATTGGAACCCTATTTTTACCGGAAAGAGGATTCCGTCATCGCGACGGAGAATGGTGCAGGCCCCTGGGATCCGCGCATGCTGCATGGCGGAGCGCCGTCGGCCCTGATCGCCAGCATTGTCGAAGACCTGCCCAGCGAAGTGCCGATGTCGGTGACGCGCCTGACAATCGACCTGCAACGGCCGGTGCCGGTCGGGCCGCTGGACATCGATGTCAACATCACGCGCGAAGGCCGGAACATTCAGACCTCGGAAATCATTCTCTCGGCAAACGGCAAACAGGTAGTGCGCGCCGCGGCGCTCAAAATCCGCAAGGCCGATCTGGACCTGCCGGCTGAAGTGGCGATGCCGAATGGTGCTAGCCAGATACCGGAGACACCGCTGGAGTTCCCGCTCTCCGTGGGATTCAACACGGCGGTGGAAATGCGCACGGAAGACCCGAACGCGACATCTCGCAAAGCGGTCTGGTTCCACATCAAACGGCCATTCCTGGACACGCGGGCGACGACGCCAATTATGCGGGCGGCGGCGACGGGCGATTATTGCAACGGCTTCGGCTCATCCCTGAACTTTGAGGAGTGGACCTATATCAACGCGGACCTGACCCTTCATTTCGTGCGCGAGCCTGTGGGGGAATGGATCAAGCTGGAGGCCAATTCCTGGATCAGTCCGGATGGGCGCGGGCTCGGCTTCGGGGAATTGTCGGACCAGCATGGCCCTTTCGGCCGAGCCGTCCAGTCGCTGGTGATTGCCAAGCGCTGAGCCGGGTGCGTGCAAGGCGGGCTTTGCCGTGGTGGAAAGCTCGCCTATACGCGCGCCATGACGACCTTTCCGTTTGAGATCAAGGCCCGCGAGGGCAAGGCGCGCACAGGGCTGCTGAAGACGCCGCGGGGCGATATCCGTACGCCGGCCTTCATGCCTGTCGGCACCGCCGGTACGGTGAAAGCGCTCTATATGGACCAGGTGAAAGAAGCCGGGGCCGACATTATCCTCGGCAACACCTATCACCTGATGCTGCGCCCCGGTGCCGAGCGGGTGCATCGTCTCGGCGGCCTGCACAAATTTGCCCATTGGGACGGCCCGATGCTGACCGACAGCGGCGGCTTCCAGGTGTGGAGCCTTGCCCAGCTGCGCAAGATGGATGCCGACGGGGTCACTTTTCAGAGCCATATCGACGGCTCCACCCACCGGCTGACGCCTGCGCGCAGCATCGAGATCCAGGCGGATCTTCTCGGCGCAGATATTTCGATGCAGCTGGATGAGTGCACCGATTATCCGTGCACGCATGAGGCAGCGGAAGAGAGCCTTGAGCTGTCCCTGCGCTGGGGCGAGCGGAGCCTTGAAGCATTCGGGGAACGGGACACGCAAACCCTGTTCGGCATCATCCAGGGCTCGAACTTCGCTGACCTGCGCGAGCGGTCGGCGAAGGGTGTCGTCTCTCAGGGCTTTGGTGGCATCGCGCTGGGCGGCCTCGCCGTGGGTGAGGGACACGCACAGATGTGCGAAACGATCGACATGACGGTGCCGCACCTGCCGGACGCCGTGCCGCGCTATGTGATGGGTGTCGGCAAGCCGATTGACCTTGTCGAGAGCGTGGCGCGGGGAATCGACATGTTCGACTGTGTGTTGCCGACGCGCTCTGGCCGCCATGGTCAGGCCTGGACTTGGGCCGGGCCGATCAATGTGAAGAACGCCAAGTTTGCCGAAGATCTCTCACCGCTGGACGAGGCCGTCGATTGCCCGGCCAGCCGAGACTATCCGAAGGCCTATTACCACCACTTGTTCCGGGCGGGGGAGTATCTAGGACCAATGCTGCTCAGCTGGCACAACACGGCTTTCTTCCAGGCGCTGATGCAGGAGATCCGCGCCGCCATTGCCGAGGGCCGGTTTGAAGCCCTGAGAACCCGCCTGCAGACGGCCTGGGCCTCTACCAAGTCCAGACCCCGGGCCGAAGAGGGCGCCGAGGGCTAGTCCGGCGTGTCGCCTTTGAAGACGGTCTTGTCGGGTTCCGGCACGATCGGGTTCGGCCGGGCAGGCGGCGGACAGTCACGGGCGAGGCCGATCCCTTTCAGATACGCCCGCCGCTGGGCGCCGAGCTTGTAGGCCCGGTTGTACTTCTTCTGATAGGCATAGGCGCCCGTTGCGCGGCGGACGAGGCTGCGGAAGGGAATCAGGCTGCTGGCGGTGGATGAGATCGTGTCGAGCGCCGCATCGGAGGCTTCGTCGGCCAGTTTTTCCGTGCGCAGGCGTTCGTCAGGATTTTCCGTGTCCCAGTCCGGCCCGAGCGCCGCGTCCAGTTCCGCCAGGGTCAGCGTGATTTCCAAACAGCTGATGTCCTCGGGCACGTCATACGGGCTTTCGATGTCCTTCAGGATGGGCGGAATCGGATCCCGCTTCAGGTTCAGGTCCTCCAGTGGAGACATGGCGGCATCGGGAAGGCCGTCCTTGGTTTGGGTGTAGGCGCTGCCGGCCGCCGTTTCGGTGTTCTTGACCACACCGTCGGAGCCGGCTGCGTTTTCCCCAGGGGCAGGTTCCGGGCTGCTGGCGCAGGCGGCGGCCAGCATGACGACGGGCAGGAGCAGGATGGAATATCTCATGATTTCAGTTTGAGCGGATAAATGTGGCGACTTGTGACGATTGGGTGCAGGCGGGTGTTGACCAGTCCCGAACCCTTCTCTAAATGGGCCGCTCTGGCGTGCCCTTAGCTCAGCTGGTAGAGCAACTGACTTTTAATCAGTAGGTCACAGGTTCGAACCCTGTAGGGCACACCATTTTATCCTCTCACTCTCCCTTCACATGGTTATCGTACCAGCCAACATAGCGCTGGTAACGGTCGGCGACAAAGCTGGGCCGCCCGATAGAGTGATCTTCGCCCGGATACACCACAAGCCCCGTTTCGATGCCGCGCTTGCGAAGGGCCTGGTACATTTCCTCTGAATTGAGAATCGGCACGTTCCAGTCGGCCCCTCCGCCGATGAACAGGCTGGGCGTCGTCACATTGCCGATTTGGAAGAAGGGTGAAATCCGGTGCCATTCGGACTGGTTTTCCCATGGCAGGCCGAGTTCCATCACCCATTCGCGCTGATAGATGTCGTGACCATAGTTTGCCGTGTAGTTCGCCTCACTGGCGCCGCTGACAGCGCCTTTGAACCGGCCAGTCTTGGTGATCACATAGTTGGTGAGAATGCCGCCATAGGACCAGCCACCGACGCCGAGACGGTCTTCATCCGCCAGTCCCATCTCCACAGCCTTGTCGACGCCGGCCATGACGTCGATGAAATCCCGGTTGCCCCAGTCGGCCCAGATCGCTGACGCATAGTCCTGACCGCGCCCGCTGGAACCGCGCGGATTGACCATGACCGTCGTATAGCCATTGGCGGCGTAGAACTGGGCGAAGGGATCAAAGCTGTAATCGAACTGCGACACAGGGCCACCATGGATGCGCAGGATGGCAGGCGGCACGGAGCCTTCAGCCATACCGATTGCCGGGTAGATGAATTCCTGCACCGTATCGCCGTCGGGATTGGTGAAATCCACAAATTGCGGCTCCGACAGGGTGACCTGGTCCAGCAGGTCTGCATTCGTGTACGTGACCTGGCTGAGCTTGCCGCGCCGGTCCTGCCAGAACACGTCACCCGGCACGGTGGGGGTCGAGATGACGGCGGCCATCGTGCCTTTGGGGCCTTCTTCGAAACTGCTGACCGCGAGGGCGCCGTCGATGACTTTCTGGATCGATTTCTTCCGCAGGTCATAGGCCGATACGGGCTGCGTGCCGGAATCTTCGCTCAGGAAAAAGATGGAGCGCCCGTCCGCAGAGAAAGTGGGTGCGTAGACGTTCCGGTCCAGCGCCTCGGTCAGAACCTGCTCCTTGCCGCCCTCAGCGGGCACGGTGGCCAGGTGGATGGTGGCGTACCAGATCAATTCCGGCTGGGTCTGGGCCGTATAGGCGACGGTCTGGCCGTCAGGGCTCCAGTCCGGAGACGAATCTGTCCCCGGGTTGAAGGTCAGCTGCCGGGGATCGGACGGGGCGTCTGCAGTATCCGCAGACACCACGAAGATGTCGGAATTGGCGTTCGCGTCAGGCTCTTCCGTGTGATTGCTGGTATAGGCGATTTCCATGCCATCAGGGCTCCAGTCCGGCTCGCTGTCATCCTGCTGTCCGAATGTGAGTTGGACCGGGGCTTCGTCCCGTCCCGCGATCACATAGATATGGGTATAGGTGCGGCCCAGATAGCCGACGCCATCTTCTTTGAACTGCAGGCGGTCGATGACGTAAGGGTGCTCCTTCGGCGTTTCGCCATTGGCTTTTGCTTCCCGGTCCGCCTTGTCGTTTTCGCTCTCGTCCGTGATCAGCAGGGCCATGCGCTGACCATCCGGCGCCCATTCGAAGCCGTCGACGCCTTGCGTGACGTCTGTATAGGCCATGGCCTCGCCGCCGCGCATGTCCAGCGTCCAGACCTGCGTGGTCGCATCTTCGTCGAGATCGTCACGGGCGGCCAGGAAGGCGAGCTGGGTTCCATCAGGGCTCCATTGCGGATCGCTGGCGCTGTAGGTCTCGCCTGTCATTGGCAGGACGGTGCCGTCCTCCACCGAAGCCATCCAGACCTGGGTAAAGGATTTGTCCTTGTCCATGTCATTGCGTTTGACCGTGTAGGCTGCCCATTTGCCGTCCGGGCTGAGATCGACGGAGGAGACATCCCGGATCGCGAGCAGGTCGTCGACCGTGATTGCGCGCATTTCCTGTGCGGCGCCGGGGCTGGCAGCCAGCGCAAGAAGGGCACAGAGGCTGAGGGATGACTTCAGATATTTCATGGGAACGCTCCTCGAAGAGAACGGAAAGCTTACTCTCTTCCTGAGGCGCGGCAATGGCGCGCTGAAACCCCAGTTTGCCGCACCGGTCAGGGCTGTTATATGCGCGCTTTCACCGCGAGGAGTCGGTATGGACAGCGCTGTCCGCAAGACAATCAGGGAAGAGCTGCTGCACCGGCTGTCCGGCGGGCGGGTGATGCTGATGGGCATCCTGAACGTCACCCCCGATTCCTTTTCGGATGGCGGCGAACATTTCGGCCTGACCAATGCCATCCAGCATGCCGAACAGATGCGCATTGATGGGGCCGACATCATCGACATCGGCGGCGAGTCGACCCGGCCGGGCGCTGAGAACGTAGATGCCGCAGAAGAGTGGCGCCGTGTGTCCGGAACGATTGCGTCGCTGTCGGCCTCAGGCGCACTGCCTCTGTCCATCGATACCTACAAGGCGTCAGTCGCCCGCCAGGCAGCAAAAGCCGGTGCCGTGATCATCAATGACGTCTGGGGCATGACACGTGATCCTGACATGGCTTCAGCCGTGTCCGAGACGGATAGTCTTGTCGTGGTGACGTACAATCGCGGCAAGGCGGACGGCGCGATCAATCTGCGAGACGATATGGCCGTCTTTTTCGAGGAAAGCTTTGCAGAGGCGGATGCGCACGGCATTCCACGCGAGCACCTCATTCTCGATCCGGGAGTCGGATTTGGAAAAACCTACGAACAGAATTTTGGTGTTCTGGCCAATCTGGATGTTCTCGCTGAAACCGGGCGACCGGTTCTGGTCGGCGTTTCACGCAAATCCTTCATCGGGCGCCTGACGGGCAATCCCGTGGGTGACCGGTTGATCGGCACGCTTACGGCCAATCTGGACAGCGTCTTCCGCGGCGCGTCTATCCTGCGCGTGCACGATGTTGCCGCACACCGCGAAGCCCTCAACATGCTGGAAGCAATCGAGAAAGCAAAATGACCGACCGCGTATTCGTCACCAATCTCTGCCTTCACGGCTTCCACGGAGTCCACAAGGCCGAGAAGTCCCTCGGGCAGAAATTCTATATCGACATGGAATGCGAGCTGAAACCGCAGGCGGCGCGCAATGACGACATGTCCGAGACAGTCAATTATGGCGAGCTGTGCGACCTGGCAGAGCGGCTGTCGGGGGAGACGGTCTTCAACCTGATCGAAACGTTCGCTGAACGGATCGCGCTGGCCGTGCTGGAAGACCAGCCGCTGGTGGAGCGGATTACGGTCACTGTCCGGAAACCTTCGGCGCCGATCCGGCACTTCGTGGATCACGTCGGCGTGGTTATCACCCGTAGCCGTAATGGCTGAGGCGTATCTGGAACTCGGCACCAATCTGGGCGATCGGGAAGACTATCTGGCTCGGGCGCTCGCTCTGCTGGAGGGGACGGAAGGGATTCGTCTTGTCCAGATCTCTCGCGTCTATTGTTCCAAGGCCTGGGGTGTCTTGGAGCAACCGGATTTTCTCAATGTCTGTCTACAGATAGATACAATGCTCCAGCCTCTCGACCTGCTGGCGGTGTGTAAGGACATTGAGAATGCATTGGGCCGGCAGGTGCGCGAACGGTGGGGGCCGCGGGAAATCGATATCGATATTCTGATGATGCAGGGCGTCGACATTGACACGCCAACCCTGACGATTCCACATCCGCGTCTGGCGCAGCGCCGTTTCGTGCTGGACCCTCTGTCGGATATCGCGCCGCGCTGGGAGTTCGATGGTGTGCCGGTCTCGCTGCTGGCGGAGACCCTTCGCGCGGACGAACCGGACCAGGTGTGCTTCCCAGACGAAAAAGCCACGCAGCGCCTGGCGGAACTGCGTGGCTCTTCAAAGTGATGTCAGGGCGCCTTAGAGCGACTTGACGATGTCTTCCACCATTTTCTTGGCGTCTGCGAGCAACATCATCGTGTTGTCGTTGAAGAAGAGCGGGTTATCGACGCCGGCATAGCCGGAGCCCATGGAGCGTTTCACGAACAGCACCGTGCGGGCGTTCTCGACGTCCAGAACCGGCATGCCGTAAATGGGTGACGTCTTGTCCGTCTTGGCCGACGGGTTGGTCACATCGTTTGCGCCGATGACGAAGGCGACATCCGCAGTCGAGAATTCGGAGTTGATGTCCTCCAGCTCGAACACTTCGTCATAGGGTACCTGCGCCTCGGCCAGTAGCACGTTCATGTGCCCCGGCATACGGCCGGCGACCGGGTGGATGGCGTACTTCACTTCGACGCCTTCCTCCTTCAGCAGCTCCGCCATTTCCTTCAGCGCGTGCTGGGCCTGCGCCACAGCCATGCCGTAGCCGGGCACGATGATGACCTTGGACGCGTTCTTCATGATGAAGGCCGCATCGTCAGCAGAGCCTTTCTTGAACGGACGGTCGACAGCCGGGCCGCCAGCGCCTGCTGCGGAGTCGTCTGCGCCGAAGCCGCCGAGGATCACCGAGATGAAGCTCCGGTTCATGCCCTTGCACATGATGTAGGAAAGGATCGCACCCGAAGAGCCGACGAGGGCACCCGTAATGATCAGGGCGAAATTGCCGAGTGTGAAACCGAGGGCGGCAGCCGCCCAACCCGAATAGGAGTTCAGCATGGACACGACGACCGGCATATCGGCGCCGCCGATCGGAATGATCAGCGTGATGCCGAGGATCAGCGCCAGGACCGTGAGGCCCCAGAAGGCCCAGGGTGCTTGGCCGTTCACGGCAATCAGGTAGCCCAGAAGGCCGACGACACCGGCAGCAAGCACGATGTTGAGCAGGTGACGGGCAGGCAACATGATCGGCGCGCCGCTCATGTTGCCGTTTAGTTTCGCAAAGGCGATGACCGAACCGGTAAATGTCAGGGCACCGATGGCGGAGCCGAGGCCGAGTTCGATCAGGGAGGCGCCCTTGATGCCGACATCACCGGCGATGCCGAACTGGACGGGCGAGTAGAAGGCGGCTGCGGCCACGAGCACGGCGGCCATGCCGACGAGGCTGTGGAAGGCAGCCACCAGCTGCGGCATCGCCGTCATCGGAATGCGGCGGGCGATGATTGCGCCGATTATGCCTCCGACGGCAACGCCTGCGAGGATCAGGCCCCATGTGGTGACGTCGAGGTCACCCCAGAGCAGGGCAAGCGTCGTCGCCACGGCGATGGCCATGCCGATCATGCCGTTGCGGTTGCCCGCGCGGCTGGTGGCTGGACTGGAAAGCCCACGAAGCGCCAGAATGAAGAGGATCCCGGCGATCAGATAGAGCAGCGGCGCCCAGGTAGAGTGAAAGGAGTCCATGAATTAGTCCCCCTTCTTCTTGTACATGGCGAGCATGCGCTGGGTAACGAGGAAGCCGCCGAAGATGTTCACGCTGGCGAGCGCGACGGCGACCGTGCCGAGAACCTTGGAGACCCAGTTGTCCGAGTTCAGGCCGACCGTGGCGGCCGCAACAAGCGCACCGACAACGATCACGGAGGAGATGGCGTTGGTCACGGCCATCAGCGGCGTGTGCAGGGCCGGGGTGACGCTCCACACAACATAATAGCCGACGAAACAGGCCAGCGCGAAGATGGCGGCCAGGAAGACAGTGGAATCGATGCCACCGCCATCGGCAAAGGCGGGCAGCGCAAAGCTGGCCGCGACGAGGGTCAGGAGTGCGCGTTTCATGATTGGATCCTTTCGTTCACCGTTTCGCCGCCCCGGGTCAGGAGCATGGCGACGACGACTTCGTCATCGGTGTCGAGATTGAGGCTGCCGTCTTCGGCCGTCACGAGCGGCAGGAAGGCGAGCAGGTTCTTGGAGTAGAGCGAGGACGAGTCTGCGGGCAGGCGCGCAGGCAGGTTTGAGAACCCGGCCACTTTGACGCCGCCGACATCGACGATCTCATCCGGCTTCGAGAGCGGGCAGTTGCCGCCCTGCGCGACCGCCATGTCGACGATCACCGAACCCGGCTTCATGCTCTTCACCATTTCCTCGGTGATCAGGACCGGCGCGGGACGGCCTGGAATGAGGGCCGTTGTGACGACGATGTCCTGCTTGGCGATGTGGCTGGCTGTCAGTTCGGCCTGCTTGGCTTGGTATTCAGGTGACATCTGTTTGGCGTAGCCGCCAGCGGTCTCTGCTGCCTTGAACTCATCATCCTCGACCGCGATGAATTTGGCGCCCAGCGAGGCGACCTGTTCCTTGGCGGCGGGACGCACGTCTGTTGCGGTAACCACCCCGCCGAGGCGGCGGGCGGTGGCGATGGCCTGGAGACCAGCGACGCCAGCTCCCATGATGAAGGTCTTGGCCGGGGCGACCGTGCCGGCAGCGGTCATCATCATCGGCATGGCGCGTCCAAAGATCTGCGCGCCTTCAATTACGGCACGATAGCCGGCGAGGTTGGACTGGGACGAAAGCGCGTCCATGCTCTGTGCGCGAGTGATGCGCGGGGTGAATTCCATGGACAGGGCCGCGATCTTTTTCGCGTTGAGTCCGGCGATGACCTTTGGGTCCATCGCGAACGGCTCCATGAGGGCGATCAGGGCCGCCCCCCCGTCCGGTAGGGCCGCGATCTCGCCTTCCTCCGGTCCGCGGACCTTGAAGACGATATCTGCCCCCTGGACGGTCGCGGCGGCATCCTTCGCAATGGATGCCCCGGCCTCCTCATAGGCAGAGTCCAGAAACCCGGCAGTCTTGCCGGCATCGGACTCAATTGTAACCGAGTGGCCTGAAGCCACTAACTTCTTGACCGTTTCTGGTGTAGCCGCCACACGGGTCTCACCAGAACGTCGTTCCCTCAGCACTGATATTTTCATGACGGTAGGAGTAGCGACAGAATCTTGCGTTGTGCAAGTGCGAAATGAGGAGTTTGGGGCATGGATTTGTTTAGTCTTACTGACAGGACAGCTTTGGTGACCGGCGCGTCGAGCGGTTTGGGACGCCATTTTGCAAAGGTTCTGTCAAAGGCTGGAGCGGATGTTGTGTTGGCAGCGCGCCGCATGGATCGCCTGGAAGCACTGGCCCATGAGATCAGCAAGTCCGGTGGCCGCGCCCTGCCGGTAGAGATGGATGTGACTTCCGATGACAGCGTCAGCGGCGTCTTCGCCGAGGTGAAGGAAGCGCTTGGCCGGCCCTGTGACATTATCGTGAGCAATTCCGGCATGTCGCGCGACACCTGGTTCCGGGACCAGAGTGAGGACGACTGGAACGCGGTCATCGACACGAATCTGAATGGTGTCTGGCGCGTCGGCAAACACGCGACGAACGCCATGATCGAGGCAGGCGTATCCGGCTCGATCATCAACATCGCCTCCATCACCGGCCTTCAGCCCCAGATGATGACGACGGCCTACTGTGTTTCCAAGGCGGGCGTTGAGCATCTGACGAAGCAGATGGCACTGGAAAATGCCCGGTACGGGATCCGCGTGAATGCAATTTCGCCCGGCTACTACAAGACCGACATCAATTCGGAATATCTCGACTCCGATGCGGGTGACAAAATGCGCAAACGGATCGCGATGAAACGCTTTGGCGAGCATAGCGAGCTGGATGGCGCGCTGCTGCTGTTGTCGTCTCAGGCAGGCAGCTACATGACCGGTTCGAATATCGTTGTGGATGGAGGCCACCTGCTGCTGCCGCTGTAGCGCAGAAATACCGGCACTTTTTACCGGCGTTAGCCAAGCCTTAGTGACTGGAGTGGCAGAAGGGACGGCAATCTGCAGGAGTTTGCCGTGTCCGCCCTCAAGGTCCCGAAACATCAACCACCGGAAACCGATGCGGAGCATGGGGGGAACCCCGCGCCGTCGGCGGACGAGGCGCACGGCTGGCAGTTCGGCGACCTGAAAGCCCATGGGGCCGGTTCGCCAGCCCGCCGGCTGCAATCGCACCTGGCTGAGCGCCTGCATCGCGCGGAGGGGCTGCCGATCCGCGGGGCTCTGGCCACGCTGGCGGTTCTCTGTCTGTCCCTGTCTATTGCAGGCCTGTACCTGATCATAAACGCCTGAACTGTTGCGCCTAAGGCACTGGCTTGTGACGCTGGGTGACCTTGGCAGGCATTTTGCTTATCAAATGGCGCAGTATTCACCTGACACACGAGAAATGGATTTGATATGCGCGTAAAAAAGGCAGTCCTGCCGGTCGCCGGGTTTGGCACACGTGTGCTGCCGGCAACCAAAGCAATCCCAAAGGAAATGCTTCCGGTCGTCGATCGCCCCGCGATTCAATATGTGGTCGATGAAGCGCTTGAGGCGGGGATTGAGCACATTGTTTTTGTCACCGGGCGCAATAAAGGCGCCATCGAAGACTATTTCGATCATTCCTACGAACTGGAAGACGCCCTCGTCGCCAAGAAGAAGGACGCCATCCTGAAGCAGGTCGAACAGAGCCGCCTGCCGGCCGGCGGCGCAAGCTTTACACGCCAGCAGAAGCCGCTGGGCCTCGGCCACGCCGTCTGGTGCGCGCGAGACATCATTGGCAATGAGCCCTTTGCTGTGCTGCTGCCGGACGTCATCGTGAAGGGTCAGCCCTCCTGTCTCGCGCAGATGGTCGAAGCCTACGATAAAGTCGGCGGCAATATCATTGCTGTGGACCCGGTACCGGAAGAGCGTGTTTCCTCGTACGGCGTCATTGCGCCTGTCGAGCGTGACGGCCGCCTGATCCGCATGTCCGGCATGGTCGAGAAGCCGCCGGTCGAGTCGGCACCATCGAATCTTGCGATCACCGGCCGCTATATCCTGCAACCGGAGATCTTCGATCTTCTGGAGAACCAGGGCAAAGGCGCCGGCGGAGAAATCCAGTTGACCGACTCCATGGCGACGCTGATGGAGAGCCAGGCCTTCTACGCCTATGAGTTCGAAGGCGCGCCATATGACTGCGGTTCCAAGGCTGGCTACTTCGAAGCCGTCCTCGCCCACGCGCTGGATCATGAAGAAACGTCAGATGCCGCGCGCGAACTGGTGAAGAAATTCGCCGCAGGTCTCTAATCTGATTTTCCCGGACGCCATAGCGCGCTATGGAGCGCCATGGCGTCCGATTCCCTTCCGACTTATTCCGATGTGACCGCAGCTGCGCAACGGCTGAAAGGCCTTGTCCGCAACACGCCAGTCTTGCGGCATGACGCGCTCGATGCGCTGGCAGGCGCGCGGATCTTCGTGAAAGCGGAATGCCTTCAGGAAACGGGCAGCTTCAAGATACGCGGCGCAACGAACCGCCTGTTGCAGATCCAGGAAGACCGGCGCGCTGCCGGTGTCGTCGCATTTTCCTCCGGCAATCATGCGCAGGGTGTTGCGCGGGCAGCGCGCTTGCTCGGCATGCCGGCATTGATCGTGATGCCATCGGATGCGCCTGCGGTGAAAGTCGAAGGCGTGGAAGCCGATGGCGGCGAAGTCCGGTTCTATGACCGTGACACAGAAAGCCGCGAAGAGATTGCTGAGCAGATCGCCGCCGAGCGCGGGGCCGTACTGGTGCCGAGTTTCGAAGACCCGCACATCATCAGCGGTCAGGGGACAGCGGGCCTCGAATTCGCGGCTCAGATGGAAGATGCGGGTCAGCGGCTCGATCATCTTATTACACCGGCGGGCGGTGGGGGACTTGCTTCCGGAATCGCTCTGGCCCTTGAAGGCGCCGTGCCGGACGCACGGGTCTGGGTCGCGGAACCAGCAGGGCACGACGACTGGACGCGTTCCCTCGCAAGCGGGCACATCGAGCAGAATGCGCCGGGCACCCGGTCGATCTGCGACGCAATCCTGACGCGTGCGCCAGGCGAGATGACGTTTGCCATAGGTCAAAGGCTTTTCGCGGGCGGTCTGGTGATCAGTGATGCGCAGGCGAAAGAGGCGATGCGCGCAGCGTTCCGATACCTTCGAGTGGTGGCCGAACCGGGCGGTGCGGCGGCGCTGGCCGCGGCATTGGCATGCCTGCCTGAAGAAATGAAGGGCAAGTCAGTTGGCGTGGTTGTCAGTGGCGGCAATGTCGATGCAGCTGAATATGCCAGGATCCTAACGGGCGCCTAAGCCAACAAACTGATACGCCAACGGATTGAATGACCGGTCACCCTTTGCGTGATCGCGTACCTCTGTGCCTTGATGCGTAAAACTTCAATTCTATGGTTTGCGCCAGGTTAATTCACCTTGTTTCTTGGTTAACGCGCCGTTCCGGCAGATTCCGAGATTTTTCTGCACGTCTTCAAGAGACCTTACCGTCTACGTCGTAACCATGACACACGGAGCATCGCGCCAGAAAGGCGCTGTGAGGGAGCAATGAAGACAACACCCTTAATCAGTCTGGGCTTATCTGTCGTGCTGGGCGCTGGCGCTGTCCTTCTGGGTCGCTACTACATGTCGGACGCGCGCACCCGAGCAGAAGCACAGACCGCCGCCGCAGCCGTTTCGATGGCAGGCGTCATGGTTGCGGCACGGACAATCGAAACCGGAGAGTTGCTGGATTCCTCCATGCTGAAGCGCGTGGAGTGGCCCGAAAACATCGTACCGGAAGGAACGCTGAGCGACTCGGATGCGCTTCCGGAAAAGGCCTATTCCCGCGGGCTGATCGTCGAAGGCGAGCCTGTGAACCTGAGCAAGCTCGACACGAGCGGCGCAACGCTGACGCTGGCCGGTTCCATCAAGCCCGGCATGCGCGCAGTTTCGATTGTCGTGCGTAGCGATACGGGCGTCTCGGGCTTTGTGCTACCGGGAGACAGGGTGGACGTGAACGAGTTCATTCCGCGAGAAGATCGCGGCAATTCCTATGCGCGCGGCGATGAAGACATGCGCATATCAGGTGACCTGATTGCGCGTCCCGTGCTCAAGAATGTGTCGGTCCTTGCGATTGACCAGACGTTCGAGCCGAACCTGGAAGGCGCCTTGCCTTCGAACACGGTGACGCTGGAAGTGACGCCTGAAGGCGCGCTCGCCCTTGGTGCCGCCAGCCAGCGCGGCGCGCTCGGCCTTGCCCTGATCGGGCGGGATGAAGAAGCGGAGCTGATCGTCGCAACGCAGCAGGAAGCGAAAAAACCAGCCGTCGTTCGGACGGTTGTGCGCCGCAGGACGCCCTCCACGACGCAGGTGCGCGTCATCAATGGTAATCAGGAGACGGAGGTTTCTGCACCGGTCAGCCCGGTCAATCCTCCGAAGAAGGTGACGGACTGATGGGACGTTTTAATCGGATGATGCTGGCCGGATGCCTGGCCATGATGTTCACGACGCTGCAAGCCGCAGCGTGGACGCAGCGCACGGCCGCCCCCACAGACGAAATGCTGGTTGTCGAAAAGGGGCGTTCGGCCGTCGTGGAGGCGAATGCACCTTTTACGACCCTGGTTGTCGCGGATCCTGAAATCGCAGAAGCGATGGCGACCTCGAACCAATCCTTCTTCCTGCGCGGCAAACAGCCGGGATCCACCACTGTTCTGATCTATGGCGCCAGCGGGAAGATCGCAGAACTGATCAATGTGGAGGTCGAGCTCGGCCTGGATGAACTGCGGACGGATTTCTCAAACTTGCTGCCGGGTGAAGACATTCAGGTCTATCCCGTGCACGACGGCATTTTCCTGGACGGCAAGGTGACAACTGCGGCGGCGGCTGAAATGGCGCTGCAGGTTGCAGAGCGGTATGTGCCGGGCGGCGTTGCGAACGGTCTGTCCATCGGCCAGAGCCAGCAGGTTCTGCTTGAGGTGCGCTTCCTTGAAGCCAGCCGCAGTGCAGTGAAAGAAATTGGTTTCGGCAACTCGATTGATGCGAACGATGTCGTTTCATCGACGGATTCCAGCACGGTTTCCGGCCTGGCAGAGAAGACGGTCGCGCTTTTCACCAATATCGGAAACGAAAACATCGATGTCCGACTGCGGGCGCTCGAAGAGAAGGGCGTGATCCGCACGCTAGCCGAACCGAATCTTGTTGCCCTGTCGGGTGACACGGCGAGTTTCCTGGCAGGCGGCGAGTTCCCGATCCCCGTCGGTCAGCGCGATGGTGAGATCACTGTTGAATTCAAGAAATTCGGTGTCGGGCTGGATTTCACACCGACCGTGCTCGGCGATGGCCTGGTCAATCTGCGTGTGCGTCCGGAAGTCTCGGCACTGGATCGCAACAACGGCATCCGGGCAACCAATATCGAAATTCCCGGTATCTCGGTGCGCCGTGCCGACACGACGATCGAGCTGCGGGACGGGCAGGCTTTTGCCGTCGCGGGCCTCTTGCAGAACGATTATTCGAATGATGTCCGCCAGACGCCGTGGCTCAGCAACGTGCCTGTGCTGGGGGCGCTGTTCTCGTCCAAGCGTTATCAGCGCAATGAGAGCGAACTCGTCATCATCGTGACTCCACGTCTCGTTCAGCCTGCGGCGCATCCGGACATGCTGGCCTCTCCACTGGACGCTTTCGGGGAGCCGTCGGAATCCGAATTCTTCCTCATGGATAAAACAGCCATCCCGCCGGATGGGTATTGAGATGATGGGAATGACCAAGATGAAAAAGTTCAAATACGGCCTTCCAATCCTGTTGCTGGGTTTTCTGCCCGCCTGCGCATCGCATGATTATCGCGACCAGTATCTGCTCGGTGGCGCGAATGCAGCCAATATTGCTGAGCAGTCCATTCGCGACGTTACTGTGCCGAACTCCGAAGCCAACCAGTCATCATCCGGCGTGCGTGCAGCCAATGCCGTCCGGGCCCTGAATGAAGGCAAGCGCAAGGAATTGCCGCCTTCGGGAACGAGCGGCGGCGGGGAGACTTCGTAACATGACACAGCCGGTACCAGCGAACACGCCCAAAGGGGGCGCGGACCGCATCGTTCCTCACCTGGCCGCCCTCGTTAGCGATACGCGTCTTGGCGCATTGCAGCCGCATTGCGTGGAACTGGCTGACCTCAGCCAGGTGTCTGCTTCCGAAGCGGCCATGAAATTCGGTGGTGGCGTCATCCTGTTGGAACAGGGCGTGCCTGGATGGGACGAACTGCTTCTTAAGCTGGCCGTCGACCGGCCGTCCACAGCGGTGATCGTCCTGTCCGACCAGATCCCTGGAAACATGGTGCGGGCACTCATGAAGCTGGATGCTTCTGACGTCCTGCCCATTTCTTCCGGTCCGGAAGATATCACCGAGGCCGTTGAGAAGTTTCGCGCCACGACTGGTGGCGGCGTTGGCGGATCCAGCGTTTGCTGGGCCTTCCGGGGCGCCGTAGGTGGTGCGGGCGTCACGACGATTGCAATCGAGAGTGCGTTCGAACTGGCTCGCCGGTTTGGTCCAGGACGCGTCTGCCTCGTTGACCTCAATGTGGCCGACGGCATGACAACCTCCTTTCTCGAGGCTGTACCCAAACTGGATCTGTCGGCGTTGTCTGCTGCCCCTGAGCGTCTGGACCCGCGTTTGCTTGCGGCCTGGTGCTGCCAGCACGAAAGCGGCGTTTCGATTGTCGCGGCACCGCGCAATCCCGACGGCGATGCGCTTGCGACAGAACCGGCGATCCTGCGCCTGCTGGATGTGGCCTGCGGCATGTTCGAATTCACCATCGTCGATATGCCCCGTCACATGATGCCGTGGACCAAGTCTGTGCTGAGCGCCGTGGATGAGGCCATCGTGATCAGTGAGCTGACAGTGCCGAGTCTCCATGCCGCTGCTGACATGGCCCGCGAAACGGATGTGCTGCGTAGTGACCGGGCGCCGGCCAAGCTGGTGCTGAATCGGATGTTCCAGAAGAAGCGCCTGCGCGCCGAATTTGCGCTCGACAAGGCGGAGGGCGCCATCGACCGGAAAATCGACTCAACGATCACGTCGGATTGGGATGCTGCGCGCACGGCCGTCAACCTGGGCCGGCCGATTGCCGAAGTTGTCCAGAAAAGTCCGCTCGTCAGCGACATTGGTAAGCTGGTGCAAATGATGCTGCCTGAAGAAGCGCAGGCGGCCATGCCAGTTGATAGGAAGCGGAGGCGCCGCGGATGAGCCGTTTCGGATTTTCTACGCCAGCTCCTGCCGCGCCTGAACCAGAAGCGGCGGCATCCACGCCGGTTCCGCCGCCAGCGCCACCGCGCGCCAAGCCGGAAACGGGCGGTTTCGACCAGCTGGAAGCAAAGCTCAAGGTCCACGCCAAACTGATCGACGAGCTGGATTTGTCGAAGCTTGAAAAGCTGGATGACGAGACCCTGCGTCGTCGGGTGCGCGGCATTATCGCGGACATCATCCGCAAGGAAGACATGGCCTTGTCCGCGGCGGAAGAGGCCAGTTTCGCCGACGCCGTCATGGACGAGATGACCGGCCTTGGGCCGATTGAGCCCCTGCTCAAGGACGACTCCATCGCCGATATTCTGATCAATGGCTGCGATCAAGTTTATGTCGAGCGTCACGGCAAACTGCAGGTCGCGCCCGTGCGCTTTGCCGACAATGATCACCTGCTGCGGATCGTTCAGCGTATCGTGTCGGCTGTGGGCCGGCGCGTGGACGAAAGCCAGCCGCTGGTCGATGCACGTCTCGCTGACGGCAGCCGTGTGAACGCCGCGGTCATGCCGATCGCCATCGACGGCCCTCTTGTCTCGATCCGGAAATTCTCGAAATCGCCGCTGACCATCGACAAGCTGGTCGAGTTCGGTGCCATTCCGCGCCCGGTGGCAGACTTCATCCTCGGCGCCGTAAAGTGCCGCGCCTCAACCGTGATTTCCGGTGGTACGGGTTCCGGCAAGACGACCCTGCTCAACGCGCTGTCGTCCGCGATCAGTCCAGACGAACGGATGATCACCATTGAGGATGCCGCGGAACTTCAGCTGCAGCAGCCGCACGTTGCCCGAATGGAAACGCGTCCGCCGAACATCGAAGGCAAGGGTGAAATCCGTCAGCGGGAGCTTGTGAAGAACGCCCTGCGCATGCGTCCGGACCGTGTCATTCTGGGGGAGGTGCGTGGTGAGGAAGCGTTCGACATGCTCCAGGCCATGAACACCGGCCACGAAGGATCCATGGCAACCATTCACGCCAACAATCCCCGGGATGCACTGACGCGTCTTGAGCAGATGGTGATGATCGGGGGGATGAAGATCTCCGAACATGCCATCCGTGGTCAGATCGCTTCGGCTGTGAACTTCATCGTTCAGGCATCTCGTCTTTCGGATGGATCACGCCGTGTGATGTCTATTGCCGAAGTCACCGGCATGGAAGGATCGGTGGTGCAGCTTCAGGAAATCTTCCAGTTCGTCCGCACCGGCACCACGGATGAGGGCAAGGTGGAAGGGCACTTCGCTGCCACCGGTCTGCGACCGAAATTCCTAGACGAGATGGAACGCCGCGGCGTGCACATGCCCCCCGGCATGTTTGATCCGTCCACACGTTTCTAGGAGACTGTTTTGTTCGGCCTGCCGGATATTTCCAATATCAGCCTGACGTTCATGATCCCGCTGATCATGGCGGTCGGTGCTGTATTCCTGGCGCTGCAGGCCGTCATGAGTCTGTTCTCGACGGCACAGACGCAGCGGATCGTGAACCAGCGCCTGCAATTCAAGGAACGCTTCGAAAGCACGAACGAGGCAATGATCGAACTGCGCAAGAGCCGTGGCCTGGACGAGTTCGGTAACTTTGCGATGCCGATGCAGTGGTTCAACCAGCTGGTCGTGCGTTCAGGGCTGCCGTATCAGCCTGCTCGCTGGTTTGCGATGTCCGGCGGCGCCGGCCTGGTAGCGGGTTTTGTCTATTTGAAAATGGTCGGCGGTATCCTCACCTCCGGTGGCATTGTCGTCGCCATTTTCGCGCTGGCGCCAATCATTGCGCTGAAAATGGTCGCTGGAAAGCGTATGAAGAAGCTCGCCCAGCAGCTTCCCGATGCGATGCAGATCGCTTGCCGCAGTCTTGAGGCCGGACATCCCGTTGCGACCGCGATCGCTCTGGTGGCCCGTGAAATGCCGGACCCGATCGGGACAGAATTTGGCATGGCTGCTGACGAAGTATCCTATGGTATGTCCCTGACCAACGCCGTTCAGCGCATGGCTGAACGGGCAGGTGACCCGGACATTGAACTCTTCGCGGCAACGGTCCGGCTTCAGGAGAAGACAGGCGGCAACCTGACCGAACTCCTCAAGGCCCTGGCGTCTACCATCCGTGAACGGCAGACCATGCGCCTCAAGGTCCGCGCGGCTTCGTCTGAGGGGCGGACGTCTGCCATGATCCTGACCGCTGCGCCGTTCATGGTGATGGCCGCCATCCATCTGTTGCGTCCGGAATTCTACAGCGATGTCATCGGAAAACCGCTGATCCGATACTCATTTGCCGGCCTGTTCACCTGGATGTTCATCGGAAACATGGTCATGCGCAAAATGATCAATTTCAAGATGTGAGGGCTGTCATGTTGGATGGTGTCGCGCTCTCTGAAATCTGGTTGCCGGCGATCATGCTGGCGGTTGCCATCGCCGTTGCGGTGCCGGGACTGTTGTCTGTCTGGCGGAACGCAAAAGCCAAGGAAGAGGTCGAACGCCGACTGGAGCGGCGTGGAACCCGGTTCATGGAGCCGCACAAGCATGTCAGCCCGGTCGACAATCTGGTGCTTCAGGTATCCAACAAGGTCGCGCCGACCGACGAAGAGAAAGTCAGCGAAGTGCGGGCTCGTCTTGCACTTGCGGGCCTGACTCATTCCAGCGCCGTCGGCCAGTACTATCTCGCGCGTCTCATTTGCGTGATCGTGCCTCAGGTCGGTTTGTTGTTTGCGCTGCCATATCTGGGCAATCTTCCGCCAACGATTCCGTTGTTCGGCAGCGTCGCGCTGCTCATCATCGGACTGGTCGGCCCATCTTTCTATGTCGATCATCTGATTTCTGCTCGGCAGAGCCAGTGTTCGCTGGGCTTTCCGGACATGATGGACCTGATGGTGGCCTGTGTGGAAGCGGGGCTCAGTCTCGACGCCTCCGTGCAGCGCGTGGGCGAAGAGCTCGAGATGCGCCATCCCATCATTGCCGGGCACATGAAAACCCTGTCGCTGGAGCTTCGTGCGGGTAAATCACGTAAAAAAGCCTGGCGCTCCTTCGCCGATCGGATGAACCTTGAAGAAGCCGGGTCGCTGGCAACGATGCTGCGTCAGGCGGAGGAAATGGGCACGAGTCTGGGGGCCACATTGCGGATCTTCTCGGCAGATATGCGCCAGCGGCGCATCCTGATGGCGGAAGAAAAAGCCATGGCATTGCCAGCAAAACTGACTTTGCCCTTGATTTTGTTTGTTTTTCCGGTCCTTTTGGGTGTTCTGATCCTGCCGGCGATTGCAAAAATGCAAGGTGTTCTGTTCTGATCTCGGCACTAGGCGAGTCAGTCTGCGATTGCTACTTTGCACGCCATGAAAGTTTCATATCTCGAATTCGAAAAGCCGCTGGCGGAACTGGAATCCAAGATCGCCGAGCTTGAAACGCTGTCGGGCCGCAAGGACGGGCCGTCGCTTTCGGACGAGCTGACAAAGCTCAAGGCGAAATCCCAGAAGCTTCTGAAGGACACCTACTCGGATCTAAGTGCCTGGCAAAAGACTCAGGTGGCGCGTCATCCGGACCGTCCGCACTTCAGTGACTTTGTCGAGAATGTCTTCGAGGACTTCGAAGAATTGGCTGGCGACCGGGTTTACGGCAACGACGAAGCCGTGATTGGCGGCCTCGCCCGGTTCAAGGGACGTCCGGTTGTGATCATGGGTCACGAAAAGGGCCGTACGACCGAAAAGCGACTGAAGCATAATTTTGGCATGGCCCACCCTGAGGGGTACCGGAAAGCCGTGCGCCTCATGGACCTCGCAGAGAAATTCAATCTCCCTGTCCTCAGCTTCCCCGATACTTCGGGTGCCTATCCCGGCAAGGGCGGAGAGGAACGCGGCCAGGCGGAAGCCATCGCGCGCGGCACACAGCGTGGCCTGACGCTTGGCGTTCCGTTTGTCACGCTGATCATCGGTGAAGGCATGTCCGGAGGAGCGATCGGCATCGCGGCTGCCAACAAGGTGCTGATGATGGAGCACGCCATCTATTCGGTAATTTCGCCGGAAGGTTGCGCCTCCATTCTCTACCGCGATGCTGCCAAGGCGAAGGATGCGGCAGATGCGATGAAGATCACCGCGCCAGACCTGCTGCGGACCAGGGTGATCGACGATGTGGTCAAAGAGCCTGTCGGCGGCGCGCATCGCGATCCGCAACGTGCCATGGCCACGGCGTCCAAGGCGCTTGAGAAGGCGCTGAAGGATCTGGACGGCCTGTCCCCGGCAGAATTGCGCCGCCAGCGGGCGGAACGCTTCTACGCCATCGGCCGCGAAGGCCTCTGATCGCGCTTGCATTGCTCTACAGGGCGCGCCACGCTCCTCTGCAAATGACAGGGAGGAGGGCCCCATGAAACGGATTGTTCTGGCCGCGAGCATCGCAGTCGCGTCCTGTGCCGCACCTTCGTCTCCGGATCCGGCCGCAGGCGAAGGGGTTGTCATCTATCCCGCCAAGGCTGTGGTTACGATGGCAGGCGAGGACGTAGTGGCCGAAGCGGTTGCGGTATCCGGCGACCGCGTTGTTTCCACGGGAACTCTGGCCCGCCTGACTGCTGCGATGCCAGCTGCGGCGATCGACCCTGAATTTGCGGATGAAGTCATCGTACCAGGTCTGATCGACCCGCATGTGCATGTCGTGCTGGGCGCCCTTCAGTACAATTTGCCTATTACGCCGCCCTGGCCCATGGCGACTCCCCACGGAATGAAATCGGGTTTGCCGAACCGGGAAGCATTTCTGGGTGGGTTGACCGCCATCGTCGAAGCGGCGGAACCGGACTCAACGGTGGTCGCATATGGCTACCACAATCTGGTGCACGGAGACCTGACGAAGGCGGACCTTGATGCGATCACATCGGATCAGCCGTTGATTGTATGGCACTACTCATCACACGATTTCTATCTGAACAGCGCGGCTATTGAGGCAGCTGGATTTACTCCCGCGCTGGCGCAGTCATTCCACGGTGTCGACCTTGATGAGAATGGCGAGCTGACCGGCCGGATCTATGAGGATGCGGCCCTGTTGGTCATCCAGGCGTTTGCGGGCGTCATCCTCGCGCCGGAGAATGTTACCGCAGGCTTCCAGGGGTTCTCCTCCATGCTGCGCGATGCGGGTGTCACAACGACCGCCGAAATGGCCTATGGCCTGTTCGGGTGGGAGATGGAGGATGCTAATATTCGCGCCAATTGGGGCGATGCGCAGGCGGCGGGGTACCATCTCTATCTATTGCCAGAGTACCGCGCACTGGAGCGGACCTATGGTGACGGCAAGGTACAGGCCGTTCTCGACATGGTCAGCGGCGAACAACCGACACCGGCCCCGGTTCTGCCACGGGTGAAATTCTTTACTGATGGCGCATTTTACAGCCAGACGATGCGGCTTTCTCCGCCGGGCTACCTTTCCGGTCAATCGAAGGGATCGGAAGGCCTTTGGGTGGCAGGTCCGGACGGAATCGTCCCGGCGATCCAGCCTTACTGGGATGCCGGTCTTGGTGTGAATATCCATTCCAATGGCGATGCGGCACAGGGCGCCACGCTCAAAGCGCTGGAAACGCTCAGGAATGGTGACGACGGTCCCGGCAACAGCTTCGTCATCGAACATGGCGGCCTGTTTTCGCCTGAGCAGGTAGAGGCCGCCGGACGGCTGAATGCGCAGCTCTCAGCCGCCAGCCACTACGTATTCTACATGGCCCATGAGTATGCCGGACCTCTTGGTGAGGTCCGGGCGCAATGGATATCCCCGTTGGGGGCGCTGATGGCTGCCGGCGTGCCAGTGGCTGTCCACAGTGATGCGCCGCTGGCCCCGCCCTATCCGCTGCGCGCGGCAGGCGTGCACATGACGCGGGCAACACGGGAAGGCACCGTCTACGAGGCAGACATGGCGCTCAGTGCGCACGAAGCGCTGGAGGCAATCACGCTGGATGCGGCCCGTGTCCTCGGTCTGGAAGCGGAAATTGGGTCGATTGAACCGGGCAAGCGCGCTGATTTCACCATACTCGGTGCAAACCCGCTGGACACGGCAGGATCTGACTGGGACGCCATCCCCGTGTGGGGCGTGGTGCTGGACGGGGTAAAGCATCCATTGGCAGAACAGGCGACCGAATAGGCGTGGGTGAGCGCGACTGGATCTCCCGATATTTCGTACCGCTGGTCTCGACGCTGGGGGCCGATGCGCTGCGGGACGATGTGGCGGAGCTGTCGGTGTCTGGCGGCCGCATCGTCGCAACCGTCGATGCGTTGGTCGAAGGTGTACATTTCTTTCCGGACGATCCGATTGGTAGCGTGGCCCGAAAACTCGTGCGCGCGAATGTGTCTGACATCATTGCCAAAGGCGCACAGCCGGTCGAGGCGCTGCTGACGCTTGGATGGCCGAAAAGCCGTTCGGAAGGGCAGTTGGCGCGATTCGCTGAAGCACTTGGTGGTGAACTGGCCGATTGGGGCGCACAGCTCGTCGGTGGCGATACGACCGCGAGTCCACATGGCTTGTTCTTGTCACTTACGCTGACCGGACGGTGCGGTCCGGACGGGGCCATCCGGCGCAATGGAGCGAAGGCCGGGGATTCCCTTTGGGTGACCGGTCAGATCGGAGCGGCATGCCTGGGCTACAAGGCGCTTCGAGAAGGGCGTGCTGACGACCCATACATTGCTGCTTACCGGGAGCCTGCGCTGGCATCCTTGCGGATCATCGACCTTCTGCGCAATTGCGCCAGCGGATCTATGGATGTCTCCGACGGACTATTGGGTGATGCGAGGATGCTTGCTGCCGCTTCCGGTCTTTCGGTGACGGTTGATCTGGATCTGGTGCCGTTCGCCGGAGGTGCGTACGGCCTTGAAGAGCAACTGGCGCTCGCTTCCTGGGGCGACGATTATCAGGTTCTGTTCGCTGCCCCTCAGTCGGCCAGCCATCAGATAGAGTTTTCCGCTCCGGAAATGTCGCTGCAGGTCACCAAAATCGGTACTTTCGCCTCCGGGAGCGGTTTGCAGGCGATCTCCAATGGTTCGCCCGTTAACCTACCGGAAACTCTCGGCTTCGAGCATGGCTGAACCGGGTCTTGCCTGACTCGCTCGAAACGTGAGGCATCTTGCACGCAACGTCAGGGGGTGGCAGCAAAGTACCCATAATAAGGAAAGCTCAGGAAGAAACCGGGAAAAACCGGTTCGTTTTGGCTAGGGAAGGAAACAAGGTTCATGTGGTATTATCTCGCTCTCGCAGCGGGCGTAATCTCGGTTTTGTACGGGTTCATTCAGGCTCGTTCGATCCAGTCCGCCCCCGCGGGTGACGCGCGAATGCGCGAAATCGCTGCGGCTATCCAGGAAGGCGCCAACGCCTATCTCGGCCGCCAGTATCGTACCATCGCAATTGTCGGTGTTGTGGTTGTTGTCCTGTTGGGACTGGCATTCCAGAGCTGGCAGCAGCCGCTTGGCTTCATTGTCGGCGCGGTCCTGTCAGGTGCCGCAGGCTTCGTCGGCATGAAAGTGTCGGTGCAGGCCAACGTCCGCACAACGGAGGCCGCAAAATCAGGTCTTAATGCCGGACTCAAGATGGCCTTCAAGTCGGGTGCCGTTACCGGCATGCTCGTGGTCGGTCTCGCGCTGCTCGGTATTGTTCTCTATTACGGCTTCCTGACCATGGTCATGGGCCTCAGCCTGACTGAAGAGGACCAGAAGCGGGAAATCATCGATTCCCTCGTTGCTCTTGGTTTCGGCGCCTCCCTTATCTCGATCTTCGCGCGTCTTGGCGGCGGTATCTTCACCAAAGGTGCGGACGTCGGCGGAGACATGGTGGGCAAGGTGGAAGCCGGCATCCCGGAAGACGATCCGCGCAACGCTGCGACGATCGCTGATAACGTCGGCGACAATGTCGGCGACTGTGCCGGCATGGCAGCTGACCTGTTCGAGACCTATGCCGTGACCCTGGTGGCTACGATGGTTCTGGGAGCGATCTATTTCTCTGATGCCAGCTATCTGGGTGACCTGATGCTGCTTCCGCTGGCCATCGGCGGCGTGTGTATCATCACGTCGATCATAGGTACTTATTTCGTCAATCTCGGCCCTGGAAAAACCGATGTGATGGGCGCTCTCTACAAGGGCCTGATCGTCACGGGTGTCTTGTCGATCGGTGCGTTGGCGCTGGTGATCAGCCAGGTTCTGCCCGCCGGGTTCGGCGTTCTTGACGGTGCTGCTACCGCCCTCGGCCTGTCTGGAGAGATCACAGGGATGGACCTGTTCCTTTGCGGCCTTCTGGGGCTCGTTGTGACGGGCCTTATCGTGGTCATCACGGCTTACTACACCGAGACGAAGTACCGCCCCGTGCGGTCGATCGCCAAGGCGTCGGAGTCCGGTCACGGCACCAATGTGATCCAGGGGCTCGCCGTGTCGCTCGAGTCGACGGCGCTGCCGGCCCTGACCATCATTGCTGGGATCATCGCCACCTATAACCTCGCCGGCCTCTATGGTGTGGCCATCGCGACGACCACGATGCTTGCGCTGGCGGGCATGATCGTTGCGCTCGATGCATTCGGCCCGGTAACGGACAATGCCGGTGGTATCGCTGAAATGTCGGAGCTTCCCTCGGAAGTGCGTGACACGACGGATGCCCTCGACGCTGTGGGCAACACGACGAAAGCCGTTACCAAGGGCTACGCCATCGGATCTGCAGGCCTTGGCGCGCTGGTCCTGTTTGCCGCCTATTCGGAGGATCTGAGATACTTCACAGAACGCGCCACAGAAGGCTCCTTCTTTGATGGTGTTGTCGTCAACTTCTCGATCGCCAATCCGTATGTCGTGGTCGGTCTTCTGTTCGGCGGTCTGCTGCCATTCCTGTTCGGCGGCATGTCGATGATGGCTGTGGGCCGGGCCGCGCAGGCCGTGGTGGAGGAAGTCCGCCGCCAGTTCCGCGAAATGCCGGGTATCATGAAAGGCGAAGTGAAGCCGGACTATGGCCGCGCCGTCGACCTGCTGACCCAGGCAGCGATCAAGGAAATGATCGTGCCTTCGCTCCTTCCGGTGTTGTCACCGGTGGTCCTGTTTGGTGTGATCCTCGTGATTGCTGGCAAGGGCGCAGCCTTCGCAGCTGTCGGTGCCATGCTGCTAGGTGTGATCGTGACCGGCCTGTTCGTTGCCATCTCCATGACATCGGGCGGCGGTGCTTGGGACAATGCCAAGAAATACATCGAAGACGGCAATCATGGCGGCAAGGGCTCTGAAGCCCACAAGGCTGCTGTGACGGGCGATACAGTCGGTGATCCCTACAAGGACACCGCCGGTCCGGCTGTGAACCCGATGATCAAGATCACGAATATCGTGGCCCTGTTGCTGTTGGCGGTCCTCGCCGGCATGTAGGGAAAATGAATTTTTCTTTGAAGGCCCCGGGGCAGACGCTCCGGGGCCTTTGTTTTTGTTGCAAAAAATAAACTATAGGCAAAAACTATAGCAACCTGTCAAGCAATCAATTGGTCCTATTCTCCTGTCAGGCGTAGGGTAACTCTGCGCGATGTCCCTTCGTGGTGTCTCACTGCAAAGGAGGCGTCGCCCAAGTATTTGCGGTGTGCCCGGCATGCCGAGTTTCAGATTTGACAAAGCGCTTGAACAACAAGGGAGAAAACAATGGATGGCAATGACATGGGCGGTGGCAAATGCCCCGTAATGCACGGGAGCATGACTGCGGTGGGCCGCACGGTAATGGATTGGTGGCCGAATGCGCTAAACCTCGACATCCTTCACCAGCACGACACGAAAACGAACCCGCTCGGGCCTGATTTCGACTACAGCAAGGAAGTCAAGAAACTCGACTTCGACGCCGTCAAGAAAGACGTCACCGACCTGATGACCAACAGCCAGGACTGGTGGCCGGCGGACTATGGCCACTATGGCGGCCTCATGATCCGTCTTGCCTGGCACTCTGCAGGTTCTTACCGGCTTGCGGACGGGCGCGGCGGCGGTGGCGGCGGCAACATCCGTTTCGCGCCGCTGAACTCTTGGCCGGACAATGGCAACCTCGACAAGGCCCGCCGCCTGCTGTGGCCAGTCAAGAAGAAGTACGGCAACAAGCTCTCCTGGGCCGACCTGATCCTTCTCTCGGGGACGATCGCTTATGAGTCCATGGGACTGAAGACATATGGTTTTGCTTTTGGCCGTCCGGATATCTGGCATCCCGAAATCGATACCTACTGGGGTGCCGAGAAAGAGTGGCTGGGCCGCGACCGCTATGACGACAACACCAAGGCGGATTCGCTCCAAAACCCTCTGGCTGCCGTTCAGATGGGACTTATCTACGTCAACCCGGAAGGTGTGCAGGGCACGCTCGACCCGGCGAAGACGGCGCTTGAAGTGCGCGAGACCTTTGCCCGTATGGCGATGGACGACGAGGAAACCGCGGCACTCACCTGCGGTGGCCATACCGTCGGCAAGGCACATGGCAATGGCGACGCGAGCGTGCTGAGCCCGGCGCCGGAAGGCGGCAAGATTGAGGACCAGGGCTTCGGCTGGCTGAACCCGAACATGCAGGGCAAGGCAGACCTCGCTGTCACCTCTGGTGTCGAAGGCGCGTGGACAACCAACCCGACCAAGTGGGACATGGGATACTTCAAGCTGCTGTTCGGCTATGAGTGGGAGAAGACCAAGTCGCCCGCCGGCGCGAACCAGTGGCAGCCAATCGGTATCAAGGAAGAAGATATGCCGGTCGACGCCTCCGATCCGTCGGTGCGTCGCATGCCGGTGATGACCGATGCCGATATGGCGATGAAAGTCGACCCGATCTACAACGCGATCTGCCAGAAGTTCATGGCCGATCCGGACTATTTCTCTGACACCTTTGCCCGCGCCTGGTTCAAGCTAACGCACCGCGATATGGGCCCGAAAGCGCGCTGGGTTGGCCCGGACGTGCCGAAGGAGGATCTGATCTGGCAGGATCCGGTTCCGGCCGGCAACACCAAGTACGATGTGGCTGCCGTGAAGGCGAAGATTTCCTCAAGCGGCCTCTCCGTCAGTGATATGGTGGCGACGGCATGGGACAGCGCCCGGACGTACCGTGGGTCCGACATGCGTGGTGGTGCCAATGGTGCCCGTATCCGGCTCGCACCGCAGAAGGACTGGGAAGGCAACGAGCCGGTTCGCCTCGGCAAGGTGCTGGACGTGTTGGAAGGCATCGCGAAGGAGACGGGCGCAAGCGTGGCTGACGTGATCGTGCTCGCCGGCAATGTTGGTGTCGAGATGGCCGCGAAGGCGGCTGGCGTCGAGGTGACGGTTCCGTTCGCTCCTGGCCGCGGCGACGCGACCGACGCACAGACGGATGCCGATTCCTTCGACGTCCTCGAGCCGCTGGCCGATGGCTTCCGCAACTGGATGAAGCAGGACTATGCCGTGACTGCGGAAGAGCTGCTGCTCGACCGGGCGCAGCTGATGGGCCTCACCGGGCCTGAGATGACGGTGCTTCTTGGCGGTATGCGCGTGATCGGCACCAACCATGGCGGCACGAAACACGGCGTATTCACGGACAAGGTCGGTGCACTGACGAACGACTTCTTCGTCAACCTGACTGACATGTCGTACAAGTGGGTACCGAAAGGCTCCAACCTCTACGACATCGTCGACCGCAAGAGCGGCAAGACCGTGTTCACCGCGACGCGTGCGGACCTCGTGTTCGGTTCGAACTCGATCCTGCGGGCCTATGCGGAAGTCTACGCCCAGGACGACAACAAGGAGAAGTTCGTGCAGGACTTCGTTGCCGCCTGGACGAAGGTGATGAACGCTGACCGCTTCGACCTAATGAACTAGGCCAATACGGACTGAACACTTGCGGCGCTCCGGGAAGCCGGGGCGCCGTTTCTATTTGACCAGTGATGCCGCCATGAGGCGGAACTCTTCCTGAGTGAGGGTCTCTGCGCGGGCCGTCGGATCAATACCGAGTTCTTTCAGCCACTCATCTGCCTTGAGCCCATGCTTCTTTGCGAATGGCTTCAGGGCCGCCCGCAGCATCTTCCTGCGCTGACCGAAAGCCGCACCTGCGACCTGTTCCAGCTTGTCCAGGTGCGGGAAGCGTTCGCTTTCCGGCAGTGGCACAAGGACGGCGACAGCACTGTCCACCTTTGGCGGCGGCTTGAAGGCGCCCGGTGGCAGGGTGAAAGCAATGTGCGGTTTGGTGACTGCGTGGGCAAGCACGGCAAGGCGTCCATAATGCTCCGTTCCCGGATCGGCACAGATACGCTGCGCAACTTCCTTCTGGAACATCAGCGCCATCTCACCGCGCCAGGTGCCAGCTTTCAGCCAATCGATGAGCAGGACGGTGCCGACATTGTAGGGAAGGTTGGCAACAATCATTGCGGGCGTTTCTGCATCCAGTTCCTGCAGAACATTTTCCCATTTTACCTTCCGGGCGTCCTTCTCGATGACTGTCAGGCGACCTTCCTGCGTTTCAGGCCATTCCTGCAGGGCGGAAGCAAAACGTGGGTCTGTTTCGACGGCGATCAGCTTTGCTGCCCCTTCCTTCAGGATAGCGCGCGTCAGTCCGCCCGGACCAGGACCAACCTCTATCACTGTGCGCCCTTCAAGCGGGCCGGCCGCCGTCGCCGCCCGGTGCAGGATACTTGGATCGAACAGGAAGTGCTGGCCCAGCGCCTTGCGCGCCGGGGCCTGTGTCAGTTCAGGATCGTTCTGTTCGCTCATTTGCCTATTCTGTTTCTTGCCACCATTGCCGCGGACCGGATGGCGGCGATCAGGCTGTCCGGCCGAGCCGTGCCCGCCGCTGCCGCGTCATAGCCTGTTCCATGGTCCGGGCTGGTGCGGACAATTGGAAGGCCGAGAGTCATGTTTACGCCGCCCCAGAAGTCCAGCGTCTTCACCGGGATCAGGCCCTGATCGTGTGTCATGGCGATCACGGCGTCATAAGCGCCGGAGAGGGCTTCGGCGAATACGGTGTCTCCCGGCCTTGCGTCCGAAATGTCAATGTTCCGGGACCGGAGCGTTGCCGCGGCCGGATTGATGATTTCGATTTCTTCCCGCCCGATCTCGCCAGCTTCACCAGCATGAGGGTTGAGGCCGGTGAATGCGATGCGGGGCTTCTCAATTCCAAAGTCAGTCTTCAGTGCAGCGTGTACGATCGTACCCAATTCCACCAGGTTTTCGTGAGTCAGGCTGCCCGGCACGCTGGCGAGGGATTGGTGAATGGTCGCCAGGGCAACTCTGAGCCCCCCACCGGTGAGCATCATTACGGGACGCAGTGGTTCGCCGCCCTCCGGACGGCAGAGTTCCGCAACGAATTCCGTGTGCCCTGGATGACGAAAGCCCGCGCCATAGAGCAGGGCCTTATTGATCGGATTGGTGACCAGACCGGCCGCTTTGCCTGCACGAACATGGGCAACGCCGGTTTCGATCGCCGAGACAATGGCTGGGGCAACAGATGGATCCGGTTTGCCAGGTGTGATCGCCGGCAAGTCGCCCACGGAAAGGACAGGCAGGGCAGTCCCGAATGTTGCGACGGCCTCTTCCGGTGACGAGATCGCCTGAACTGCGCAGCGTTCGCGATACAGTGCAGGCGCGCCGATCACGTAAAACGCCAGGGATGGATCATCTTTCAAGGCGCCCCAGGCAGCAGCCGTTATCATCGGGCCGACACCGGCGGGGTCACCCATCGACAGGACCAGAGGAAGAAGGGGAATTGGTTCGCTCACGCGCGGGATGTCGCGCCAAACGGGCTCGCGCGCAAGTCTTAGCGATAGATAATCGTTGCGTCGCGGCGCAGGTTCCGCAGTTCGCGCTCTGAAATCATGTTCAGTTCACGACCCTTGAGGCTGCTCTTGAGGTCATCCCGCGAAGGCAGCGCCTCTGCACCTTCTTCGCGGCGGCAGACATACATGGTGCCAAGTCCGCCGCTGACAGCGAAGATATCGGTTGGCTTGCCGATCTCGGCGCTTTCAACCATGGACTTCCCTTCGGGCCCCAGTTCTTCGATGTTGATGTCCTCAAGCGGTTGGGCACGCAGACCCTGCGTCGTGTTGGCAACGCTCTGAACGTCGTCACAGGATTGGATGCGTTCCATGGCGGCTTTCAGGTTCTCGTCCGTCGAATCCTGCGTGATCAGGCGGATCAGGTCGACTTTTGTGGTCGCTTCAGCGGGTTCACGCTTGTTCTGAATAAACAGAATATAGACGCCATTATCGACGACGATCGGACCCAATACTCCGGGGCCATCCGCTTCTTCGATGGCAGGAACGAGTTCCGGAGACAGATCTGAGGTGGAGACCCAGCCCATATCGCCGCCCGTGGCCGCTGTAGGGGCGGATGACAGCCTTTGTGCCGCGACGCGGAAGTCTGCGCCGGCTTTCAACTGTTCCAGGATTGACCGCGCCGCTTCTTCCGCCTGGACCCGGGTTTCAGGATCCGGTGCGAAAAGGAATATCTCCGAGATGCGGTATTGGGTTTTCTTGGCGGCCGCGCGGAGTTGTTCGATCTGATCGTCCACCTGATTGTCAGAAATACGGATGCGGGAGCCGTAGAGGCCGCTCATCACCCGGTTCCAGGCGATTTCTGCGCGCATCTGCTCTTCAAGGCTCGATGGATCAATCCCGGCTGCGAGCAATTGCGATTTCAGGTCCGAGCCCGTGAGACCGGACTGAGCCGCCATGCCTTCAACGGCGCCGTCGATTTCATCCTTGCTGATTTCCAGATCGAACTCGGCGGCTTTGTCGAGTTGAAGGTGTTCATCAATCAGCTGTTCAAGTGCCTGACCGGTGATCTGCTGAACCTGTTCCTGAGTCGGCTGCTGGCCTCCAAGGCTGAGGAGCAGCATGCGAGCCCGGTCGCGAACATCAGTGAAGGAGATCGGCTGATCGTTGACGACAGCGGCAACGCCTTCCAGCGTCAGGCTGCCATCGCTTGGGGCAGCGTCCTGCGCACTTGCGGTTCCGGCGAAGGGAAGGGCCAGAAATACAGCGGCGGCGACGAGTTTGCGAACCATCAGTGGTCTCCAATTCATGCCTGCGGGTTAGCAGGCAGGTATTCAACTTGACCATACAAATCCTGCTGTATGGCGCAACGCGGGCCCGCAGTCCGCCCTGATAACTTACGGATATTTAGGGTTCGCGGCGATTTCAGGGCGGCTGCAACGAATCAATCGAAATCGCTTGAGCCGAACTGACCGAGTGTTTTAAGCGAGAAGCGGATCTGGATATTCTCCGACGGTCCTTGCGTCCGGTCCTGCAGCTCGGTTCGGCTGTAGATCAATTCGAGACGGGAGCAATCGTCTTCATAGGCGATGCCGTAGTCTCTCCGGACGTTCAGATTATCAGAAATATCCCGCAACTGGCCGAACAGGAGCGAGTAGCGGTCGGTTACGCGGAATTCGCCGGTGAGATAGATGCCTTCTTCTTCACCCCGGCTCGGGTTCAGCCGCTCGCTCAGCTTGTAGTACTGGCCTGTCGCCCGCCAGCGCTTCATTTGAGAGGTCAGCCGGGTATCGATCCGATTCAGCTTCATGCCATCGTCGTCCAGCCGAACCCGTGTGTCGATTCGCAAGGCACGCCCAAAATCGGCGGTTGCGGCGGCCATCCAGTCGGATGTCGTGCCATCAAGGTTAGAGGCGGTATTGAACGATGTATCTGTCCGGGACCGCCAGCGGCGGCCAAAGGTTGCTGACAGATCTGGCCCATCTTTCCAAACAGCTCTGGCGGTCAGGCCGGCAGACACCTTGCCGTCGCCTTCATAGAGATCGTAGCCGGCAACGCTGTTTGCATCGAACAACACGGTCTCATCCATTTCGAAGAGCAAGGCGTCTTCATTCGGAATAACCGGGTCGTTCGAATTGGAAGTGCCCCAGGAAGCCATGATTTCCGGTTCAAGCATGATGTCGAAGTTTTTACCGGGCCGGATCAGGGGATAAGCGATACGTGTACCGGCATTGCCAACCAGACGGGTTGCGTTGTCGTCGCCGGCGGAAGCCGCGTCGAGCTGGTAGTAATCACCGCGCAGTTCGGCGAACGGCTCGAATGTGAATCCCCCAGGCAGGATCTTGTAGGCTGACCAGTCGGTGCCGACACTTACGCGCTGGCTGTCAGACCCCACATCGCGGCGCAGGATAGCGGTTGAGGCGTTTACACTGGCAAATCCGTAGTCACCGAGATCCCAGTATTTCTCGCTGAACATCAGCGGGGTAACTGTGGGAAGACTGCCGTCCGAGTCACCTGCGCGCAGGCCCTGAATGGAGAGCAGGGCCACGTCGGTGTAGTAGGTATCGCCCTGTCCCACGGCATAAAGCTGCGACAACAGGCGCCGCGGCTGGCTCAGATAGATGCCACGCTCGTCGCCCTGTCCATCGATGTCGTAGCGGCGATCGTAGAGGTCGTCCGTCTGGGTCTCGACCCCGAAGCCCCATTGCCACTGGCTCGTCAGGGCAAACCGGCCGCTGCCATAGAGGTGACCGCGCCATTTTTCATCGCCGAACTTCACGCCGTCGCTGTCAAAGTCCTGTTCTTGCGTGATGCTGGTATTGATGTTGATGGCCCCGGAATAGAACCGTTTCCGGTAGTCGAGTTCCAGCATCGGATTGACGTTTTCGGAGATCATGGGCGCGATGGTCAAATCCGAAGATTCTGAAATCGCCCAATAATAGGGTTGCTGATAGAACGCGCCGAGCTTGGACGAGAAGCCCGCCGACGGGATCATCAGACCTGACCGGCGTTCGGACGTCGGATCCGGGTGGGCCAGATATGGAAAATAGAAGACCGGGATACCCATCACTTCCAGCACCGCATCGCGGTAGGAAATCATCTGGGATTCCTGATCGAGTACCGCGCGCCGGGCGCGCAGCGACCAGGTCGGAGTCTGACCCTTGGCTTCGCAAATCGGGCAGGCCGTATAGATGACCTGGTCCATGGCATTGATACCGTCGGGCTGACGGATGGCGGAATTGGCAACAATCGTTGACCCGTCTGGTAACCGGGCTGAGTAGCCGATCGCATAACCGTCCGACAGGTTGGAACCGACTTCAACTTCGTCGGAGAACTGCTGTGTGCCATCCTGTTCAATGATGACGACATTGCCGGTGGCGCGCACACGCTCCGTCGTGCGGTTGTAGATCAGCCGGTCAGCCCGAAGGATACGCCCGTCATAAAGGGCTTCGACATTGCCTTCGGCAACGATGGAGTTCTCATCCCGCAGCTCGTAGACATAGTCAGCCTCTAGGACCACCTGTTCCGAGGTCGTCGCGGTATCTGTGGCTGTGGTGTTGTCCTGCGCCATCGCCACGAAGGAAGGCGTTGCGGCAAGTGCCAGGGCTGCAGCGTAGTGATACCAATTGGCCAAATCGGGCTACCTCGGTGTTACCCCCGCCAGCACTGGCTGCGGAATACGGAATTCTGTCTCGGATTCTGAGGCTTAGAGGCTGTCCCCGGCATCGTCCAGCCACAGAGCGCGTCTGAGCGCCGTTTCAGCGCCAATCCGGTGCAGTCAGGCCACAGCCAGGCCTTCGCTCAGATAGTCAAAGCGGATCCAGTCCAGCCGTTCTCCGTAAGATATGCCGTTCTCTGTCAGATATCATGCATCAGGTTTCGCTTTGGAGCTGCCAAACCGTGGCTCAGTGCCCTTGAACAAGCGGCCAAGATTGGCCCGGTGGGTCCAGAAGACGAAAGCTGACAGTGCCGCCAGCCCGCAGAGGATGAACCAGTTGTGAGGCCGGTGCTGGAGCTCCTCCACGAGCCACGCGCCAGGTGCAACGAGGACAGCAGCGGTCAGCGCCGCAAGAGATGAAATGCGTGTGAGGGCGAAAATCCCGAACCAGACCGGCGCAGCAACAAAGAAAGCGGGAAGCGAAACAAATGGCAGCAGGCCAGCGAAGGTTGCAACGCCTTTGCCACCCTTGAAGCCCAGCCAGATCGGGTAGCAATGCCCAACGAAAGCAGAGGCTCCGGCGACGAGCCCCATTTCAGGCCCGCCGAATGCACCAAACCCCAGGGCAACGAGACCGGCCTTGAGACTGTCCAGCAGCAGCGTTGCCAGCGCGAGATCCTTCCGGCCGGTCCGCAACACATTGGTCGCGCCAATATTGCCGGAACCGATTGCGCGAATGTCGCCCAGACCAGCAGCACGGGTGAGCAGCAGCCCGAATGGGATGGATCCGGCCAGGTAACCAATCAGTGCGGCAAGCGGAAAAGCGAGATATGCGACCATGCGCAACTCCGTAAAACACGTTTAAGTGGTAGGCAGGGATCGGCGCGCGGGCAAGCCTTCTCAGGAGATGCTTTCGTGCGTGAAGACTTCTTCCCCGCCAACGAACGTCCGCAGGACACGGCCCTGCAGCCGGCGGCCATCGAATGGGGAGTTGGTCGAACGGGAACGCAAATGCTCGCGTTCGCACAGCCACGGCTTGCCAGGATCAAACAGGATCAGGTCTGCCGGGGCATTTTCCGCGAGACGGCCTTGCGGAAGTCCGAGCATGTCCGCTGGTCGGCAGGTGACAGGCGCAAGCGCTTCCAGCAAGCTGAGCGGACCATCATGGACGAGGCTGAGCATGGCGGGCAGGACGGTTTCAAGTCCCGCCGCACCGAAGGCAGCTTCACCGAACGGCAGGCGTTTTTCTTCAGGTGGCTGAGGGTCGTGTGCGGATACAACCGCATCGATTTCGCCACGCTTCAGGGCGTCGATCAGACCGAGCCTCGTTTCCTCGTCCCGGAAGGGCGGATTGACTTTGCAATAGGTCAGGTAGTCGCCGACATCCAATTCGTTGAAGAAGAAGCTGTGAGCGGCGGCGGTGGTGAAGATCTTTGCGCCGCGTGCACGTGCAGCCTTCGCGATTTCGATCGTCCGCGTTGTCGAAACCTGATCCATGATCAGCGTACAGCCGGTTGCCTCGGCAAGTACGGTATCCCGCATGGCGCCGATCCATTCTGCTTCAACCGGAATACCTGAAAGCCCCATACGTCCGGCCAACTTACCAGCATTCATGACACCTGATCCTGACAGTGCCCGCTCGTCCGGCCGGGACATGATCGTCGCGCCGAGGCTGCCTGCGTATGCCATGGCGCGCTTCAGGATCGAGGCATTGGTGACAGGAAGATCACCGTTTGTGAATATGATTGCGCCGGAATTGGCCATGAGGCCAATCTCAGCCATCGCTTCGCCTTTCAGACCGGTTGTCAGAGCACCAGCCGGATAAATCCGGGCGGCGGCACTCGATTTGGCCCGCTCGGTGATGAAACGGACAAGCGCCATGTCATCGATGACCGGCTTTGTGTCCGGCATCACCACAAGACTTGTGATGCCGCCCGCCACGGCTGAGCGCGATGCTGTGGCCAGAGTTTCTTTCTGTTCAATGCCGGGCTCTCCGGTTTTGACACGCAGATCAACAAGGCCAGGCGCAAGACACAAGCCGCCTGCGTCGATCGACGCCTTGGCGTCCTCGTGAGGCGTGGTCTGCCCCGCGGAGATCTCTTTGAACTTGCCGCGATCGACATAGATCGCGCCGACCTCGTCGAGATTGCTCGCCGGGTCGAGCAGGCGGGCATTGTAAATGCTGAGGCTCATGTGCGGCCTCCCGCAAGAAGATGGAGCACAGCTTCACGCACAGCGACACCCATTTCGACCTGTTCCGTGATGACGGATTGTTCGCCGTCTGCAATGGCGCTTTCGATTTCGATGCCCCGGTTCATCGGACCGGGATGCATGACAGTGGCGTCCGGCTTGGCGAGGGCCAGCCGATCCTTGGTGAGGCCGAAGAAGCTGAAATATTCGCGCCGGCTGGGCAAAAAAGCCCCATCCATGCGCTCCAGTTGCAAGCGCAGCATCATGACGATGTCTGCGCCTTTCAGTGCTTTGTCGAAGTCGGTGGTCGCGCTGGCTGCGCCCCAGGTTTCGGTGCCAGAGGGTAGCAGTGTGCGCGGGGCACAAAGATGCACTTCAGCCCCCATCAGGTGCAGCGCTTGCGTTGTCGAGCGGGCGACGCGGGAATGCGCAATGTCACCGCAAATCACGACTTTCAGGCCCTCGATCCGGCCTTTGGCGCGGCGGATGGTCAAGGTGTCGAGCAGGCCCTGGGTGGGATGCTGGTGCGTTCCGTCACCTGCATTTATCACGGCGCAATCGACTTTGCGCGACAGCAGTTTCGGTCCGCCAGAGGCAGAGTGGCGCACGATCAGCGCATCCGGCTTCATCGCGTTCAGCGTCATTGCTGTGTCGATCAGCGTCTCGCCCTTTTTCACGCTGGAGGCGGCGACCGGCATCGAGATGACGTCAGCTCCGAGGCGGCGGGCTGCGATTTCGAAGCTGCTCATTGTCCGTGTGGAGTTCTCGAAGAACAGGTTCACAACCACTTTGCCCTTCAGCACCGGGTCGGGCCGGATGCCAGCGCGTGTTGCCTCGGCATATCTGTCTGCGAGGTCCAGGATGTGGGTGATATCGAGAGGAGAAAGCCCTTCAATACTGAGCAAGTGCTCATGATCGAAGCTGTAGTGATATGCCGCCCGGGTCATGGAGGCCCTTTCGATTTTTGGCGGTTTAGGCCCGATTCCGTCGGGCTTCAAGCCCTCAGACGACGGGAAGCTGTGTAACCGCGAGGTAGAGCAGGGGCATGGTGAGCATGGCCAGGACCGTCTCGACTGCAATCAGGTTCGCCGCGAGTGGCGCGTCTCCGCCGAGTTCGCGAGCGAGGATGTAGGATGATGTGGCCGTCGGTGTGGCCGCACAGATTACCGCAATCGTGAGGGGTATGCCCGAAATTCCAAGGAGTAGGCCAAATCCAACCGCGAATGCCGGAAGGCCCACCAACCTTACCAGCGACCAGCCGAAGGTGCGCGGGCCGGCGCGGCGGAGGGCGGACAGATCCACACCGGCGCCTGCAGACAGGAGACCCAGTGCGAGTGCCGCGTCGCCCAGAATTCCGAGGCTGTCATCCAGCAGTTCCGGCAGCTCGATATTCGCCGTTGCCAGACCGAGCCCTGCCACACACGCGATGACGATCGGGTTTTTGACCAAAGCCAGCAGTGGCTTGGGGGCGGGTCCATGCGGCCGTTCCGCGTGGGCAATCAATGCATAGACGGAGAGTACATTTGCCGTCGGGATCATGGCGGCAGCTGCAATGGTCACAAGGGCGAGGCCTTCCTGCCCGAACAGGAGGCTACCGATCGAAAGGCCAATCATCGTGTTCCAGCGCACGTTCGACTGGATGACGGATCCGACGGCCGGGCCGGGCATACCGGGTAGGAAGCGTCCCAGCAGGCCAACACCGGCAAGAGCAAACTGCGCCAGGATCAACGCGCCAGCCAGACGCCATGGCGCCGTCTCAAAAGGTGCGTTCGCCAGAGTCCGGATGATCAGCGCCGGAAACAGCACGACATAAGAAAGGCGCTCAATGGCTCGCCAGCTCTCGGTGGGGATCCATTTGCGGACCGACAGGACATGGCCGAGCGTGACGATGGCGATGACCGGAAGCAGGGCATACAGAAATCCGCTCATGCGTCTCGCTCCAGGCGTTCCAGTGCCGATTTGAGAATGATTGCTGCCGCAGAGGCGTCGATCCGTTCTGCGCGCTTCTTCCTGGACAAATCCGCCTCCAGCATCGCCCATTCGGCTTCAGCGGTGGAGAGACGCTCATCCTGGAAAAGAATCGGCACATCGCGATATTTCAGGATGTTCCAGGCGAATGCCCGGACCGACTGCGCCCTAGGGCCTTCGCTGCCATCCATGTTCAGCGGCAGGCCAACGACCAGTCCCACTGCCTTGCGATCATCATACAGGTGGAACAGGCGTTCCAGGACGGGAGCCAGTTTCCGTCCTTTCGGAATGGTCTCGACAGGACTGGCAATCATGCGAAGGGCATCGCAGGAAGCCACACCCACGGTCTTCGTCCCGGGGTCGAGCCCGAGGAGAGGACCGGTGGAAGGGAAATCGGCGACGTCAACGACAGGCATAGGCTGCCCACATAGCGCCTTGATGGGGCGTTGCCTATGGCGTATTCGGGCGGCAGCAGTTCCGGAGAATTTCCATGAGTGTCACCAAGGATGATGTTCGCAAGGTCGCGCGTTTGTCGCGGATCGCCGTTGATGAAGCTCACCTGGAGGAGCTGGCGGGTGAATTGAACAGCATTCTCGGCTGGATCGACCAGCTGAACGAAGTCGACATCTCGGATGTGGAACCGCTTACTTCCGTGGTCGAGACCAAATTGCCGATGCGGGAAGATGTTGTCACAGACGGCAACATTCCGGATCAGGTACTGGCTAACGCACCTCGGACCGAGGACGGGTTCTTCGTGGTGCCGAAGTCGGTCGAGTAGGCTTCACACCGCTTCGGCGGCAAAATCTCCATAATCGATCAGGACTTCTTCGCCAGCGGCTATGTCGCGCGAGGCGCAAAGCGTGATGGTTGCCGTTGTGGCATCGACATTGAAGGTCGCATTAGCGTCAGGGGAATGGTTGCACATGGAGATGGGGCCAAATGCGACTGCGGCGCGCATCGCGCCTTCAGCATTTTCATCCACGTAGAATATGTAGTGGTACAGGCGCGTCGCCTTCACGTGCGCGGTGTCTTCAGTGCTGAGTATAAGCGCAGGCCAAGTGCCAATCTTGGTTCCTACAGCAATTTCGACGGCCGCGTACAAGCCGCGGCCGTGCAGGGGAGATTGCTTCACTTCGACCAACGAGGCCTGATTGTTGGGGGACATGCCGGTCACATACCATGACCGGCAAAACCCGGCATCAGGATTCTTCGGAAGAAACTTCTGATTCCATTGAATCCTCTTCCGGGTCACCATCAGAATTTTCTGCTTTGGGATCCCACTTGTACATGGATTTCACCACGCAACGGGCTGTGCTGAAAGGCTGGTTACGTTGAGGCATCAGCGAGTCGGAAACAACGATTCTGTCGCCATCGGTCAGGCAGCTGGTGGATGCGTCGATCTTCATTGTGACGGCATGTTCAAGCGGTGTACATGTGCCGAACACTTCGATCAGGTAGTGATCCCGACCTTCTCTCACGGTGAACGTGTCCCGGGTATTGTCCCCGAAACTGTCGATGTTGCCGGCAAAACAGATCCGGTCGACTTTTTCGCCGAGGCGAGGATCGTCAGCATATTTCGCGACGCCAGTAGGGTCTCGTTCCGAACCTTCGGTGGAGGCGCAGCCGGCCAGGGCAATCATGGCGGTGGCAAGGGTGAGACTAAGGCGCATGGCAATCTCCTTCTGGGCAAATCCAGTCTCACAATGGTGTGACGAACTGATATCTGCCTGACAAGCACTCTCACAGAGACTTGAACTTTCAGCACAAGCCGTCATAGCAGGCGAGCAGAATAGCCGGAGACCCGCTACGATGACCGATCTGACGAAGCTGACCCTTGCAGACGCCCTAGATGGCCTGAAGGCGAAGAAATTCTCGTCCCGGGAGATCACGCAGGAGTTTATTCAGACCATTGAGGGCTCGCGGGTCCTTAATGCCTATGTCGTTGAAACGCCGGAGAAGGCGTTGGAAATGGCAGACAATGCCGATGTGCGTCTCGCAAAAGGCGAGGGCGGCAAGCTAGAAGGCGCTCCCCTTGGGGTGAAGGATCTCTATTGCACCAAGGGCGTTCGCACGACGGCCTGCAGCAATATCCTCGGCGAATTCACGCCGACTTACGAGTCGACCGTCACGCAGAATTTGTGGGACGAAGGCGCCGTTATGCTCGGCAAGCTTAACATGGACGAATTCGCCATGGGCTCCTCAAACGAGACGTCCCGGTTCGGTCCGCCGATTAACCCGTGGCGCCGAAAGGGCGACAATGCCGGCCTGACACCGGGCGGTTCGTCTGGTGGATCAGCTACCGCTGTTTCGGGCGACCTTTGCCTCGCAGCGACGGCATCCGATACGGGAGGCTCGATCCGCCAGCCTGCGGCGTTCACTGGCACAGTCGGCATCAAGCCAACCTACGGCCGCGCAAGCCGCTGGGGCATGGTGGCATTTGCGTCGTCGCTGGACCAGGCTGGCCCGATCGCGAAGACGGTTGAAGACTCTGCGATTCTTCTGGACGTCATGTGCAGTCATGACCCGAAGGATTCCACATCGCTTCAGGTCGATCAGCCTGACTGGCGCGCAGACGTTTCCAGAGGTGTCAAAGGCATGCGCATCGGTATTCCCAAGGAGTACCGGATGGATGGCATGTCCGAAGAGATCGATGCCCTCTGGAACCAAGGTATCGAGTGGCTGAAGGCCGCTGGCGCCAAGATCGTCGACATCAGCCTGCCGCATACGAAGTACGCCTTGCCGGCATATTACATCGTTGCTCCAGCCGAAGCGTCTTCTAATCTCGCGCGCTATGACGGCATGCGCTACGGAACCCGGGTGGATGGCAACAATCTGACCCAAACTTACGAAGCAACCCGCGCCAACGGTTTTGGCCGGGAAGTTCAGCGTCGCCTCATGATCGGGACGTATGTTCTGTCATCAGGCTACTATGACGCCTACTACCTGCGCGCCCAGAAGGTTCGTACCAAGATCCTGAACGACTTCGTCAATGCGTTCGAAAGCTGCGATGCGATCCTGACACCGACTTGCCCGTCGCCGGCCTTCGCATTCGGCGAAAAGAGCGGTGATCCGGTCGAGATGTATCTCAACGACGTGTTCACGGTGACGACGAACCTTGCTGGCCTTCCGGGCATTTCCATACCCGCTGGTCTTTCATCCGATGGCTTGCCACTGGGCTTGCAGGTAATCGGCAAGGCGCTGGACGAGTCAGCCTGTTTCCGCGTTGGTGGTGAACTGGAACGTGCAGCCGGATTCGTGGCCAGACCGGAGAAGTGGTGGTAGGCTTCACGCCATGAACCGCTTTCTTGTATTGTTTGGCATCATGCTCGTCATCTCGATCGGGATGATCGCGACTGCAACGATGCAGGCTGATTTCAGTCTTCTGGATTCGAAAGCCACCCCGCTTTGGCTCGCAGCTGTGGCAGTGGCGGCATATGTCGCTTGGCGTATCGATGGCGTGCTGAAACGCCGTGAGCGGCGACAGGATGCATCCGTCAGTGGGGGGCGCAGCTTCCTGAAAGCGAAAGTCTCACCTGCGCAATCGGCAAGGGCCTCACGCGTCGCGGCGCGCCGCAAAAAGCTTATTGCTGAAGGCAAGCTGGAAGCGGAACCCGAACCAGAGGCCAAGCCGGAGGCTGAGAATGAAGCCCCGTCCACGCGTGTCTCCCAGGCTGCCCCGATCAAGGATCGCATGGCCGCCCGGGCAGAGCGTGTCAGGCAAGCGAAGGAACAGGGGAAGCTTTAGGGGCTTTCTTGCGTTTGCTGGAAGGCGACACGTCCGTCGCGCTGACTGCTGGGGCTTTCGTGCCACCGCGCGGCCCATCCTCATCATCCGCTGCTTTTTCACCGCGATCCGCAATCCGGGTCACATGGACGCCGGCGCCGATCAGTCCGCCGATCGGACCGAACTGAAGCAGCATAGCGAGAATGAACAGGATCGGAATGTTCATATCCAGATTGCCAAGCGTCAGGAACAGGGCGCCAAACATGGTGCCGCCGAAGATGAGGCCGATGGCAAACCCGGCTATGATGTGACGCAGAAAGCCTTGCGCGATGTGGCGTTCATCGTCGCTTGCGCCATCAAGGATCATTTTGAAGAGCATTTTCTTTGTTTTCCCCTTCGCGCTTCCTCCCGAAGCAGTCGTGCAAATTTGCCGCACATCGCGACTAAGGAAAACCCCATAGTTTTCGGTAAGTCCATAAAACCGGATATTTCAGTGCGCTATGCGGTGTCAGCGCGGCTCGACAGGGCCATCCGCTGGGGGGTAAAAGGTCCGGATTCTGCTGTGACCAATCGAGGAAAGCATGTCTGTACGCACCCCCTACACGATCAAGGGCGACACAGGTGACTGGGAACTGGTGATGGGCCTCGAAGTCCACGCTCAGGTTTCTTCCAACGCGAAACTGTTTTCCGGGGCTGCCACGGTTTTTGGCGCCGATCCGAATTGCAATGTTTCGCTGGTCGACGCGGCCATGCCCGGGATGCTGCCGGTCATCAACAAGTTCTGCGTGGAACAGGCGATCCGGACGGGACTGGGCCTAAAGGCGCAGATCAATCACTACAGCCGGTTTGACCGGAAGAACTATTTCTATCCTGACCTGCCGCAGGGCTATCAGATCAGCCAGTTCGCGCACCCGATTGTGGGCGAGGGTGAGATCGAGGTGGACGTGGAACCAGCTCACGGTGGTGAAGCTTATACCTTTCCGTGCCGGATCGAGCGCCTGCACCTGGAACAGGATGCCGGCAAATCCATCCACGACATGGATCCGAATTCCACCTATGTGGACCTGAACCGATCCGGCGTGGCGCTGATGGAAATCGTGTCTCGGCCGGATGTACGCACGCCGGCGGAGGCGGCGGCTTATGTGAAGAAGCTGCGTGCCATCGTGATCGCGCTCGGCACCTGCGACGGCGACATGGAGAAGGGCAACCTTCGCGCTGACGTGAACGTATCGGTCTGCCGGCCGGGGCAGTACGAGAAGTACCGCGAGACTGGTGACTTTGGCCATCTCGGCACGCGTTGCGAGATCAAGAATATGAACTCGTTCCGCTTCATCCAGCAGGCCATCGAGTACGAAGCCCGCCGCCAGATCGAAATTATCGAAGCTGGTGGCAAGGTCGATCAGGAGACCCGTCTGTTCGATCCGAACAAGGGCGAGACGCGGTCCATGCGTTCCAAGGAAGATGCGCATGACTATCGCTATTTCCCGGACCCGGATCTTCTGCCGCTGGAAGTGGAAGAAGCCTGGATTGAGGAAATCCGGTCTACCCTGCCGGAACTACCGGACGAAAAGCGCGCGCGTTTTGAGGCGGACTATGGCCTCTCACGCTACGATGCGGGCGTGTTGACGGCGGAAGCCGACAAGGCCGCCTTCTTCGAGGAAGTCGCCAATGGACGTGATGCAAAGCTTGCCGCGAACTGGGTGACGCAGGAACTGTTCGGTTACTTGAACAAGGAAGGCCTGGAGCTGGCAGACAGCCCGGTCTCTGCCGCTGACCTAGGCGGTCTGATCGAGCTCATTTCCAATGATACGATCAGCGGCAAGATCGCCAAGGATGTCTTTGGGCGGATGATTTCCGGTGAAGGCAAGCCGGCCGATATCGTCGAGAAACACGGCCTGAAGCAGGTGACCGATACCAGCGCTATCGAAAAGGTCGTCGACGATATCATCGCCGCAAACCCCGAACAGGTGGCTCAGGTGAAGGAAAAGCCGAAGACCATGGGTTGGTTCGTCGGGCAGGTGATGAAGGCTTCGGGCGGCAAGGCCAACCCGAAAGCCGTCAACGATATCCTGAAAGCAAAACTCGGCCTTTAAGCGTCAGAGCGCTGCGCGGATTTTTTCTGCGATCGGCTCGAGTTCTTCCGGCTTCGCCATGCCACCTTCGGCATGGCGGCCGAGAGGCTTGCCTTCCCATCGCGGGATGATGTGGAAGTGCAGGTGATAAACGGTCTGCCCCGCCGGTGCACCGTTGAACTGGCTGACCATCAAGCCCTCAGGCTTAAGGGCTTTCTCAACGGCGCGTGCCACTTTCTGCACTTTCAGCATATATAGGCCGAGATAGTCGGACGGCATGTCGAGAAAGTTCCGCGCTTTTACCAGTTTCGGAATGACCAGCGTGTGGCCTTCGCTCTGCGGAAAAACATCCATAAAGGCGAGTGCGATGTCGTCCTCGTAGACTTTGATGCTTGGCATCTCGCCGCGAACAATTTTCGCGAAGATGTTGTTGGGATCATAGCTGTCGTGGAGGGTCATGTTGAATTCTTCGTTCTTTGGAATTGATGATGCTGAAAGAGATTAGGTCTGCTCACCCTTTTTAAAGGGGGTCCTTTCGGTCAGGTAGTCTTTATCGTGCTCCACAGCGGCGCGTTCGCGTTCCAGATAGTCTGCGACGGCATCCCGCAGACCGGGGTGGGCAATCCAGTGTGCTGAATACGTCAGTACCGGGACGTAACCTCGCGCCAGCTTGTGCCCGCCCTGGGCACCCGCTTCGACGACGCTGAGGCCGTTCGCAATCGCATAGTCGATGGCCTGATAGTAACAGGTTTCGAAATGCAGCATCGGGCGCGGATCAATCGTCCCCCAGTAGCGGCCGTAAAGGGTATCAGAGCCGATCATGTTCAGCGCGCCTGCAATCGCTTCGCCACTTTCCATCGCGAATACGAACAGCATATCGTCCGCCATCCGCTCACGTAGAAGCGAGAAGGTCTTACGATTGAGGTAGGGGGAGCCCCATTTGCGGCTGCCTGTATCCATGTAGAATTCGAAGAACCGATCCAGATGGTCTTCGGTAATCTCGTCGCCGCGCACATGGACGAAGTCGAGCCCTTCTTGTGCTCTGGCGCGTTCCTTACGCAGGTTCTTGCGTTTCGAAGATGACAAGGCCGCCAGGAAGTCGCCGAAGTCTCCATACCCATCATTGAACCAATGGAATTGTTGATCCGTTCGGGTCAGCATGCCGTTGAGCATGAGGGACTGGGAATCCTCTTCTTCGAGAAAATTGATGTGAAGGGAGGAAAGCTTGTTTTGTTCAGCGAAGCCTACCGCCGCGCTGAGCAGCAGAGACTTGATCCGGGCCTCGTCCGGTCCAGGCGCGGCAAGGCGCCGCCGGCCGGTAACGGGCGTGAACGGCACAGCGCTCAGAAGCTTTGGATAGTATGATCCGCCTGCACGTTCGAACGCATCGGCCCAGGAATGATCGAAGACGAACTCTCCGCGCGAATGCGTCTTGCCGTAGAGCGGCATCGCCCCGCGCAGCACGTCGTTCGCATCTTTCACGAGGATGTGCCGCGGGATCCAGCCTGTTTCCGGCGTTGCGGCGCCTGAACTTTCCAGAGCCTCCAGGAACTCCCAGCTCAGGAACGGATCCCTGCGAAACCCCGGCGGGTTGGCAACGGCATTCCACTCATCCGGGGCGACGTTTTCGAGCCCTGTGACGATATCGACGCGGAAATTCGTTTCGTCCATGGCTCCCAATCTAGGTGCTAAGGCGCCGTGAAACCAGCTCCGGGTCCATATGTTCGAAGATGACCGCGGCCTCATGGTCCTTGCAGCGGTCGAGTTCATCCTCACTGCGGACGGTCCAGATAACGATGGGGAGATTGCTGCCCTGGGACTTCAGCGCCGCGCGTTCGATGTCGGATGTATGCACGGCGAGATAATCAACCCCGTCCGTTACCGCGCGTTCAAGCACTGAGTCGAACGCGTTTTCACCAACCTTTGCCGTCGACCCGATCAGCTGGCCGCGCATCAATCCCATCGGCAAGGCGCGGACGGCTTTTTCGGAAAAGCTCATCGCAGCAGCGAAGCCTTTCCAGTGCGCCAGTCGATCACCGACTCGCCGGGCAAACGCCTCTGGATCAGTTTTCCCATCGATCTTCAGCTCGGTCAGCAGAGGAAGCTGATAAGGCCAGATGCGCAGGAGTTCGAGAAATGTCGGAAGGTGTTCCGATGAGCCGGCAAGCGAAAGCCGGCCCAACTCTTTTGCGTTCAGCTCTTCGGTCTTTCCGGACCGTTTTGTCATTCGGTCGAGTGTGTCGTCGTGAAAGACGACTGGCGTGCCATCACGTGCCGGGCGGACATCGAATTCGACTCCCAGTCCGGCTGCGCGGGCTTGCCGAAAGGCCTCAAGCGAGTTTTCAGGCGGGCCGTTCGCCGACCACAGACCGCGGTGCGCATAGCGGAACTTGCGGGGGTCGAACGGCGTGGCCATGACTAGTCGGTAAACTCGATGACGGCGTCCACTTCAACAGCTACACCAAGTGGAAGCACGGGGCATGCGACGGCAGAGCGGGCGTGACGGCCGGCATCGCCAAAGACTTCGACCATCAGGTCGGAGCATCCATTGATCACTTGCGGGATGTCCTTGAAATCGGGATGCGCATTTACGAAGCCGCCCAGTTTCACGACTTGCTTTACACGTGAAAGGTCTCCCAGGGCTGCCTTGCACTGGGAAATGATATTGATCCCACACTGCCGCGCAGCCTGCTGGCCGGCGGAGAGTTCCATGTTCTCGCCGAGGCGGCCCAGCATCCGGCCTTCCGCAGTCGCGCTGACCTGGCCGGAGATGAAGAGCAGATTTCCTGTGATGACATAGGGAACATAGGTGGCGACCGGTTTCATCGGTTCCGGAAGGGCGATGCCGAGGGCGTCAAGGCGGGCTTCTGGGGTACTCATGTATTTGGCTCCGGATTGGTATCAGCTGTCGAAGACTTGCCGCACACAGCGTCTGGCCGCAAGCGTTGTGCACCTATTCCTTCGGTTCATGATCCATGCGGGCCGCGCGGCCGGTCATGACTGCGTCTTTTCCGAACTTCGCCCGCGCGGCATCCGAGGCGCGTTCAGCGGCGGCACGCCGGGCGATACGAGGGTCCAGCAGGTCCACTTCGTCTGCGCGGTGATCTGAAAGTTCGGAAAGTCCAATACCGATCAACCGGTATTTCCGGCGCCCATCAGTTTCCCGGGCCAGGAGCGGGCGGGCAGCCCGGAAGATCGATTGCGCGATCTGGGTGGGCTCGGGCAGGGAGACGCGACGGGTGAGGGGCTTAAAGTCGGATGTCTTGAGTTTCAGCGTGATAACGGCGCCGACCACACCGATCTGCTTGGCCCGGTCAGACGTTTTCACGCACAGCTTCCAGAGTTGGTCTTCAAGCGCTGCATGGTCTGCGATATCTGATCGGAAGGTCGTTTCAGTTGAGACGGATTTGCGTTCTTCATCGGTGCGGACAGGGCGATTGTCCTGACCGTGTGCGACGCGCTTCAGCCACATGCCGGTCTCGCCATACCGGCCAAGCAACGCTTTGAGGTCGGCTTTCTGGAGGTCTCCGACCGTTTCAAAACCGTCCCGTTCCAGCTTGGCCGCGAATTTCGGCCCAACACCATGCAGGAAACCCACGGGGCGAGGTGCCAGAAGTGTTTCAGCTTCTTCCGGAGCGATGATCGCAAACCCCCTCGGCTTGTCGAGCTCGCTGGCGGTTTTCGCGAGGAACTTGTTGGACGACAGGCCGACCGAAACGGTGATCTGGAGTTCGTCTTCGATTTCGGCTGCGAGGCGGGCGAGGGAAGCGGCGGGGGGCGCTTTGTGGATCGCTTCGGTTCCCGTGAGATCCAGATAGGCCTCATCAATCGATACGGGCTGCACAAGCGGCGTGAGCGCCTCCATCTTTTCCCGGACAATAGCCGCAGCTTCTGAATATTTGTTGCGGCTAGGCTTCACTACGGTCGCTTCCGGGCACAGCTTCAGGGCCTGGAACATGGGCATGGCCGACCGCACACCATACAGGCGGGCGATATAGCAGCAAGTCAGGACCACGCCGCGTTCGCCTCCGCCGACGATGATGGGCTTATCCTTCAGGTCTGGGTTGTCTCTTTTTTCGATCGCCGCGAAGAAGGCGTCACAATCGATGTGTGCGACGCCCAGCCGGTGGAGTGCCGGGTGGCTGACAATACGGCGGCTGCTGCAGCTGGGGCAGGAATCACCATCCGTCTGATCGAAATGAAAACAGTCCCGGCACAACAGGCTCATAGTCATACGTTCATGCCATGTTCCGGGGCTGGCGGCAATCTGAAGTGACCCGTAAACACCCGTTAAGCTTTTGCCGTATAGCTGGTCTAGTACGGTAAGGTCCGTCGCGAATCGCTCGTAATCGTGGGGAAAAATGACAGACGCAAAAGCCAGAAAAGTACTGGTTGTTGAGGACAATGAACTCAACATGCGCCTGTTTTGCGACCTGTTGGACGCTTACGGTTATGAAACTTACCAGTGCCGGGATGGCGCCAAGGCGGTTGAGATCGCCCGCAGGGAACAGCCCGACCTCATCATCATGGACATCCAGCTGCCGGAAGTTTCCGGCCTCGATATCACGCGCTGGCTGAAGGATGACGAGAAAGTCGCCCACATTCCTGTGCTTGCTGTCACTGCTTTTGCCATGCGCGCTGACGAGCAGCGCGTGCGGGAAGCCGGGTGTGAGGGCTACCTCTCGAAGCCGATTCAGATCATGACCTTCATCAAGGCCGTGGAGTCGCTCATGCCGAAGGAGGCAGCATGAGCGCGCGCATCCTGGTTGTAGACGACATCGAAGCCAACCGACGGCTTCTGCAAGCCAAGCTGGAAGCTCAATATTACACGGTCATCCAGGCGGAGAACGGACCTCAGGCGCTTGAGGTCGCGAAGAATGAATTGCCGGACATCATCCTGCTGGACGTAATGATGCCAGGCATGGATGGCTATGAGGTTTGCCGTCGACTCAAGGAAGATCCGGCGACAGCTTTCATTCCCGTCGTCATGGTCACGGCGCTGAGCGACACGGAAGACCGCGTCCGAGGGCTTGAGGCTGGCGCCGAGGACTTCCTTACCAAACCGGTGGATGATTTTGCGCTAATGTCGCGCGTCGGCGCGCTGATGCGCTACAACGCGGTCGCCTCGGAACTCCGCCAGAGGCAAGCCAACGGTCTCGGAGGCGGACTCGATCTGGAGACCGCAAAAGAAGAATCCGACCAGCCCGCCCGCATCTTCATCGTGGATGACAATCCCCGGGCATCTGCAAGGTTGGCGGCAGTGCTCCGTGAGGCAGGCCATACGGTCGTGACACTGGCTGAAGCCGGCACGATGAGCAATCTGTCCCGTCTTGGCGTGGACCTGATGATCCTGTCGCTGCCTAGCAAGTCCTTCGATGCGCTGAAGCTCTGCGCGCATTTCAAAGTGACCGAGTCCACACGCGCAGTTTCTATCCTTTTGATCTGTGATCCTGACGATCGCGCCCGGGCCGCCAAGGGCCTCGAGATCGGCGCGAGCGACGTGATCCTGACGCCTGTCGACAAGCAGGAGCTGCTGGTGCGCGTGCGTACGCAGGCACGCCGGGCGCGCTATATCGAGATGCTCCGTAACCGTGTGGACAAAGGGCTGGAGCTGTCAGTCATCGACCAGCTGACCGGCCTCTACAATCGCCGCTACATGATGAGCCAGCTGCACCAGTTCATGCAGCGTTCGGTCATGGGCGGGCGCCCTGTGTCTGTCATGATGGCGGATGTCGATCACTTCAAATCCGTGAACGACACCTATGGTCACGATGCCGGGGATGAGGTGCTTCAGGAAATCGCAAACCGCCTGCGCGAGAATGTTCGCCCGATGGACATTGTCTGTCGTCCAGGTGGCGAGGAATTCCTGGTCATCATGCCTGAAACACCAGGTGATCTGGCCTGTGCAGCCGCTGAACGGATTCGTCGCGCTATTGCGGTCGCGCCCTTTATTGTGGGTAAGGCCGGGCTCAGAATCCAGATCACCGTCAGCGTGGGGGTCTCCACGATTGCTGGTGAACAGGACACGATCGCAGACCTGACGAAACGAGCCGACCAGGCATTGTACCAGGCCAAGACAACTGGCCGGAACAGGGTCGAGAGCACAGCCGCCTGATTGACTTGGCCGTCGGCTGTCCGCACAGACGGCGCTCAGCTCAGGGGATAAGGCGTGACCGACAGGTTTTCCGCGTTCCGGCATTCAGCCTATAGCCGCTATTTCTTCTCGCGGTTCTGCACGTCGCTCGGCGTGCAGATCGTTTCGGTCTCGGTCGCCTGGCAGATCTATGATCAGACACAAAATGCGGCCCTGCTGGGCTGGATCGGACTGGTGCAGTTCCTTCCGGCATTGGTGCTGGTGGTGGTCACCGGTGTCACCGCAGACCGGTTCGGGCGCAGAAATGTTATGGGGCTGGCCGTGTTCGTCGAAATGGCCTGCGCGCTGGCCATTCTTGCTCTCGCGCTCTCCGGCCATTTTGATCCGATCCTGGTGCTGGGAACGCTGACGATCTTCGGCGTTGCGCGGGCGTTCTACTCTCCTGCTTCCTCCAGTCTCGCGGTCAATCTCGTGCCCAAGGAAGACTTCGCCAATGCTGTGGGGTGGATCACGGCGTCTTGGCAGCTCGCTTCCATTCTCGGACCGGTGCTCGGCGGCCTGATCTATGGGATTGGAGCTCCGATTGCCTATGGCACGGCGGTTTCCCTGTTCCTGCTGTCCGGATCGATCATTCTCACCATCCCGAAGCCTGCCCAGAAAAGCTCCAAAGAGCCGACGACGCTCAAAACTCTGCTGGGTGGCTTCTCCTATGTCTGGAAAGAGAAGGTCGTTCTGGGGGCCATCTCACTCGATCTGTTCGCTGTCCTTCTGGGCGGAGCAGTCGCACTGTTGCCGATCTATGCGCGGGACATCCTGGAACTTGGGCCATCCGGCCTCGGCCTGCTTCGGGCAGCACCCGGTGTCGGCGCCGTGATCATGATCGGAATCATCACGGCATTTCCGATACGAAACCATGCCGGAATCATCCTTTTCGTCTGCGTGGCGCTGTTCGGCCTTGCGACCATGGTGTTCGGCGCGTCGACGCTTGCCTGGCTGTCGATCCTGGCCCTTGCGCTCGTTGGCGCATTCGACATGGTGTCGGTCTATATCCGCGAGATTCTACTGCAGCTATGGACGCCCGATGATGTCCGCGGCCGCGTGAATGCAGTGAATTCAGTGTTCCTTGGCGCGTCGAACGAACTCGGCGAAGCAAGAGCCGGTTTCATGGCGCATTTCTACGGCGCCGTATTCACCGTGGTGGCGGGTGGCGCAGCTGCAATCGGGGTGGCAGCGGCCTGGTCATTCCTGTTTCCTGCGATCCGAAGAACGCGCTACCTGCACCGGGATGAGATCCAATGAAAAAGCCCGCTCCGTGAGGGGCGGGCTCTTCAAAAGTTCAAAAGGATCAAGTAATTACTTGATTTTTCCTTCCTTGAACTCGACGTGCTTCTTGGCAATCGGATCGTACTTCCGCTTGACCATTTTCTCGGTCATGTTGCGCGGGTTCTTCTTGGTCACATAGAAGAAGCCGGTGTCAGCCGTCGAGTTGAGGCGGATCTTGATGGTGGCTGGTTTTGCCATGGCGCGGGCTCGCTTGTGCTAGCGTCTGAAATCGGAAAGCGGCTTAATGGCGGGGTGCGGGGCTCAAGTCAAGCACCCGTTGCTGTACTACAGCCGCTCGGTGCTGTGGCCGGAACGGGTCCAGCGCAGGAAAGGCGGGCCTTCCTTGTAATCTCTTGCTTTCAGACGGGCATCAATCTCACCCAGCATGAAGCGTGTCACGCTCGGTAGGTCGAGTGCCTGAGCATCGTCCAGCGTCACCCATTGAAGGTCGGAGAGCTCGGCGCCGTCCACTGGCGGGCGCTCGTCAATCAGGGCTTCTTCAGCGTCTGCCATGAAGAATCGCGCGTCGAAGCGGCGCGGACGGTAGGGCGGCGTGACGGCCCGGCCAATAAAGGTGAGCGGAGAAAGGTGCGGGGCGGCATCCAGTTCGTGGAACCGGTCCCAGCCTTTTGGCGCGGAGACTGGCATTTCGGCGGGCCTTGCCACCAGAAGACCCGTTTCTTCAAAGGTTTCGCGGATGGCGGTGAGGGCGAAAGCCCTCGGCTGGCGCCGCGCGTTGATGCGGAGTTTCGCTTCGACGTCCGGCTTCAGTTCACACCATGACACGGCCCGGCCGTCATCAGGGTCCACACGGCCGCCGGGGAAGACGTATTTATCCGGCATGAAGACATGCCCGCCGGAACGCTTGCCCATCAGGACTCGTGGCTTCGCAGCATCTCGCCGGATCAGAATCAGCGTCGCCGCATCCTTAGGGCGCGGGGAGCGCTGATTCTTCAGAATGACTTCGTCGTCGCTTTCCTTGTCGAAAGCCGTACCGATCAGCTGATTGCCTTTGTCGGAACTGTGTTTTTCGCCGTCAGGGATCACTTCCGGCTCCTCCGCTTATGCTTGGGCAGCGTTTTTTTATTGAATTTGGGCTTGCCCCGGCGGGGAGGTCCACCCCTGCCGCGAGGTGAACGAGAGCTGGCATCTGCCGCCTTGCGAGCCGCGGCGCGGCCTTTCGGCGCGGGTGCGGGCTCCGATAGCATTTCCAGCAAGAGGCCGCCCTGAAGCGGCGTCACCTCTTTCAGGCGCACCCGCACTGTCTGACCCATGGAATAGGTCTTGCCGCTGCCGCGCGCGTAAATCTCCATCGCCGCCTGATCGAGAACCCAATAGTCATCCGAGATGGACGAGATCGGGACGAAGCCGTCTGCACCAGAGCCGGCCAGGGCCACGAACAGGCCTGAGCCGGTGACGCCCATGATCCGGCCTTCGAACTCGGCGCCCACCCGGTCTGCCAGGAAGATGGCCAGATAGCGGTCCGTTGCTTCGCGCTCAGCTGCCATGGAGCGGCGCTCAGTCGTTGTGATGTGCTCCGCAATCTCTTCTAGCCGAACAGCATTCTGGTCGCTCAGGCCGTCCGGTCCGAGCTTCAACGCGCGGATCAGGGCGCGATGGACGATCAGGTCGGCATACCGCCGGATCGGGGAGGTGAAGTGCGCATACTTGGCCAGGTTCAGGCCGAAGTGTCCTAGATTTTCCTCGGAATAGATCGCCTGCGCCTGGGAGCGCAGTACCATCTGGGTGACCATCTCGTCATAGACGCCGCCGCGAATGTCTTCCAGCAGCTTGTTGAATTTGTGTGTCTGTGGGCGTTCACCGATGTGCCATTTGATGTCGAGGGTCTGCAGGAACTCTGCAAAGGCGGCAATCTTGGCTTCCGTCGGCACGTCGTGGACGCGGTAGACAAGCGGGCTGTTGGCCTTCTCCAGCGTCTCCGCGGCGGCCACGTTCGCCTGGATCATGAATTCTTCGATCAGGCGGTGAGCGTCCAGCCGCTCCTTGGCGATGATGCCCTGAATCTCGCCTTCCGCATCGAAGACGATCCGGCGTTCGGGCAGGTCCAGATCCAGCGGACTGCGTTTGTCGCGCGCCTTCGAGAGCGCTGCGTAGGCGCCCCAAAGCGGCTTCAGGACGCTTTCCAGCAGTTCTTCAGCCTTGCCGCCCGGTTTGCCATCGATGGCGGCCTGTGCTTCCTCATAAGAGAGCTTCGCAGCCGATTTCATCATGCCACGGATGAAGCGGTGCGAGCGCTTGGTGCCGGATTTGTCGAAGATCATCTCTACCGCCATGCAGCGGCGCAACTCATTTTCGCGCAGGGAACACTCGTCCGCCGACAGTTCGAACGGCAGCATCGGCACGACGCGGTCCGGGAAATAGGTGGAGTTGCCGCGCTTCAGCGCTTCCTTGTCAAGCGGGGAGCCTTCGGTGACGTAAGCCGCCACGTCCGCGATGGCGACGATCACGCGCCAGCCATCGTCCAGCTGTTCGGCCCAGACGGCGTCGTCATGGTCGCGCGCATCGTGCGGGTCGATGGTGATCAGCTGGACGGCTGTCAGGTCTTCGCGTTCTGCTGCAGCCGGTTTCGGGTCCCGCGCTTGTTCCAGTGCCTCTTCGGGGAATTCTGTCGGAATATCGTGGGCATGGATGGCCAGAAGGCTGGCAGACCGCGGATCAGTGATGTGGCCGATGACTTCGGTAACGATGCCATAGGCCGGGCCGTATTGCCGTCGGCTGACGGGCTTCGGCTCGGCGATGACGAGATCGCCTTCTTCTGCGCCGTTCCGGTCAGCTTCCTGAATGACGAATTCGCGCTTTTCCTTCCGGGAGGAGGGAACGACCTTCCCGCCGCGCGTGGTCTGACTGTAGAGGCCGACCAACTTGTCGGAGAGCTTCTTCTCGAACACGGTGATGGCGCGGGCTAGCCATTCATCGTCGCGCTCGGAGATCTTGCAGAGCGCGCGATCACCCACGGCGGGCGCCTTGGCCTTTGGCTTGCCGGATGGGCCCGCATAGCGGATCTCCGGCCCGAACAGGCCATTGTCGCCGACAGATTTGCCGATCAGCTCGCCATCCTCATCCAGATGGGTGAATTCAACAACGCCCGTGGGCGGCGGCCGGTCAGCCTGCGCCCAGGCGCGCTTGCCGGTACGCGCCAGCGTGCCATCAGCCTCCATTTCCTTGAGGATTTCGCGCAAGGTGGTGCGTTCCTTGCCCTTCAGCTTCAAGCCGCGGGCGATTTCCTGCTTGGTGGTAGCGCTTGGGTTTTCGCGAAGAAAGTCCAGAACAGTCTGGCGGTCAGGGAAAGTCATGACCGCCATATAGGACGAATCGCGCCGGATTGCGCGTGGGATTTACGGTTCCCGCCTTTTAGTCGTTCGCCGCGGGCAGGGTCATTAAATCGATTGGCGTCAACGCGAACGAGCCAAGGCGAGGCTTCCACATGCCTGTCAGCACTTCGTAATGCAGGTGGCGCGGGATGGTGTGATCTGCCGTGTTGCCCATGATCCCGAGCACGTCGCCGGGGCCCACAAGGTCGCCAACGTCCGGCCCGGCGAAGGACTCAAGGTGGGCATAGCGCGTATAGACGCCATCGCCATGGTCGATGACGAGCATGTTGCCATAATCGCTACGATAGGAGCGGGTACGAACCCGGCCTGCTGCAGCGGCGTAAACAGGCACCGGGCTGTCGCTGTAATAGTCGACGCCCTTGTGCAGGCGGCCGTTCCGCATGCCGAAGGCGGATGACCAGCAGCCGCCGCCGACAGGCGCCGTGGCGAGGCGCACCTTGTTGTTCACCAGTACGAAAGGCTTGTAGTCCTGGACTTGAAGATCCGGCCCGACGTCTGATGCCGTTGCCGTGGAAAGGCCGGGGCAGGCGGACAGGTGATCGAGGAAGCCGGAGCGGGAAGGCGTGATGGCCAGGATGACCGGGGGCGTTGTGACAGCTTCAGCCAAAGGCGCATCGTTGGTGAGCGTTAATGCCGTGTTCGACGCCAGCACGGCGCTGTCCTGCGCTGCCTGCGACATCACGAGAGAGGCCAGCGTCACCGCGCCAAGAAACAAGAATTTTTCCGTTCCGGACATGCCAAGCGTCCGTGTTTTGACAACACGGATTATTGAGCTACCGAAACGAAGGGGCCGCAAGGGGCGCAAACGCGAAGTTTATGTGAGGTGCGGTTAGCCTTCGTCCGACTTTGCAGCCTTCTTGGCAGGCGCCTTCTTCTTCGCCGGCGCCTTTTTCTTGGCCGGAGCTTTCTTCTTGCCGCCTTTCGTCGCCTTGGCGTTGATCAGCTCAATGGCCTGTTCCAGCGTCACGGCATCCGGTGTGACATCCTTTGGAAGGGTCGCATTGGTCTTGGCATGCTTCACATAAGGGCCGTAGCGGCCTTCATAGACTTCGATGGCGCCGCCGTCCGGGTGGTCGCCCAGCGTTTTCAGCGGCGTCGCGCCACCCCGTTTGGAGCCGCGGGCTTTCTTGTCTTCGATCAGCGCCACAGCGCGGTTGAGGCCAATATTGAAAACATCGGCAGGATCTTTCAGGTTCGCATACGTCTTGTGATGCTGAACATAAGGCCCGAAGCGGCCGAAGTTCGCATAGATCATCTCGCCGTCTTCCGGGTGCGGACCGACTTCGCGGGGCAGGGAAAGAAGCTCGACAGCGCGCTCCAGCGTCAGCGTCTGCGGCGTGTCATTCTTGGTCAATGATGAGCGTTTCGGCTTCTCGCCATTGGCCATCTCGACATAAGGGCCGAAACGCCCGCTCTTCAGCCAGATGGTTTCGCCCGTTTCCGGGTGCACGCCGAGTTCGTTCCCGTCCGGATCGATAAAGCCGGCTTCCTCGCCATCGGACGAGAACTGTCGAGTATATTTGCAATCCGGGTGGCGCGAACAACCGACAAAGGCGCCGAACCGGCCGACCTTGATGGACAATTCGCCTTCCTTGCAGAGCGGGCATAAGCGGGGCTGTTCAATCACGTTTCCGTCGGAATCATGGTCCGGAAAGACGTGTGCTGCGAGGGCTTCGTTGAGGGCGTCTAGTACTTCGCTGACGCGCAGGTCTTTCGTCTCGCCAATATCGCTTGCGAACTGTTGCCAGAATTCCCGCAGGAAGCTTTTCCAGTCGAGCTTGCCGTCGGAAATGATGTCCAGCTTTTCCTCAAGGCCAGCCGTGAAGTCATATTCCACATAGCGCTGGAAGAAGTTCTCCAGGAACGCCGTAACGAGGCGGCCCTTGTCTTCCGGGATCAGAGCCTTGTTCTCGAGGCGCACATAACCGCGGTCTTCCAGCGTCGAAAGCGTTGAGGCGTAAGTGGACGGGCGGCCAATGCCCAGTTCTTCAAGCCGCTTGACGAGGGAGGCCTCGGTATAGCGCGGTGGCGGCGTGGTGAAGTGTTGGGTCGAGTCCGCTTTCAGAAGGTCTGCATGCTGACCTTCAGCCATTTTCGGCAGGCGATTTTCGGAATCGTCATCATCGTCCCCGGCATCATGGCCTTCGGTGTAGAGCTTGATGAAGCCGTCGAAGACGAGAACCTGGCCGCTGGCCCGGAGTTGGGCGCGCTGGTCCTTGGACAACATGTCGATAGTGGTACGCTCAAAGATGGCAGCTTCCATCTGGGAGGCGACGGCCCGGCGCCACACCAGCGTGTAGAGCTTCCGCAGATCGTCATCGCCGCTGTACTGCTCCGGACGCAGATTGAAGTCCGTCGGGCGGATAGCTTCGTGCGCTTCCTGGGCGTTCTTCGCTTTGGAGGAATAATAGCGGGTCTTTTCAGGCAGGTAGCGGGCGCCATAGTTCGACTGGATCATCGAGCGCGCCGCGACATAGGCCTCCTCGGCCATATTGACGCCGTCGGTACGCATATAGGTGATGCGGCCTTCTTCGTAGAGCTTCTGGGCGGCCTGCATGGTGCGCTTGGCCGTGAAGCCTAGCTTGCGGGAGGCTTCCTGCTGTAGCGTCGAGGTTATGAAGGGTGGGGCGGGGTTCCGCTTGACCGGTTTGGCTTCGACCGAGCTGACGGAATAGCCGCCGACGCGAACCGCTTCGAGCGCCTTGTCGGCGTCGCCCTTGTCGCCCAGCGTGAATTTCTTGAGCGTCTTGCCGTCCAGGGCATGGAGGCGCGCCTGGAAGTCCGTGCCGTCAGGTGCTCGCAAGTCAGCTGCGACTGTCCAGTATTCCTGCGGCTTGAACATCTCGATCTCGTTCTCGCGGTCGCAGACGATGCGCAGGGCAACCGACTGCACGCGGCCGGCTGAGCGGGAGCCCGGCAGCTTGCGCCAAAGGACGGGAGAGAGATTGAACCCCACGAGATAATCCAGCGCCCGGCGGGCGAGGTAGGCATCGACCAGTTCGGCGTCGATCTGGCGTGGCTGCTCCATGGCCGAAGTAACGGCACTCTTTGTGATGGCGTTGAAGACCACACGTTCGACGGCGACATCCTTTTTGAGGGCGCGGCGCTTCTTCAGCGCTTCGATCAGGTGCCAGGAGATGGCCTCGCCTTCGCGATCCGGGTCGGTCGCGAGGATCAGCGTGTCAGCTTCTTTCAGCGCGTTGGCGATGTCTGAAATACGCTTGGAGGATTTCGAGTCAGCCTCCCAGACCATTTCGAAATCATTGTCGGGATCGACCGAACCATTCTTCGAAGGTAGGTCCCGGATATGACCGTAGGAGGCCAGGACTTTATAGTCCTTGCCGAGGTATTTGTTGATCGTTTTGGCCTTCGCGGGCGACTCGACGACGACAAGTTTCATGCGGGGTACCTCTCCAAGGGCGCGAGTGATGGCCGCGTCGACGAGGCCATGTCAAGGCTGGATGCGTGTCAGCCGTCTTCCCGGTAGGCGATGTAAGACAATGTGCAGAAGAGCACAAAAAGCGGTGGACTCCAGGCTGCAACTATAGGCGGTGCTGCACCTGTGGCTCCTAGGCTGGTCGAAAACTGGGTGAAGAAATAGAGGCCGATGGCCGCCAGGGCACCGATCGCCAGCAGCTGCGATGTGCCGCCCATCCGTTGAAGCCGCAGGCACACAACGGCGCCAATGAGGCCCATGGCAACAAACAGGGCCGGCGTGGCCATCAATGCGTGCCAGCGCATCCGGTAGCGCGATGCATCAAGGCCAGCCGCTTGAGTCTGGCGGATGAAGCGGGGCAGGCGCCAAAAGCCAATCGTGTTGGGGGAGGCAAATTTGTCGAACAGTGTGACAGCGTCCAGCGGAGAAGGAATGGCGAGGTTTGGTTTCCGCTCCGGTGGCTGGTTCGGGATGTTTTCAATGACGTTTTCCAGCTGCCAGAACCCGTCGCGCAATGTTGCGCGCTCGGCATCGATGCGCCGGGCGAAGGCGAAATCGCTGGTCGGCTGGCTGCCGGAATAGAGGCGCTCTTCCTCGATCATTTTGACGTTCCGCAGCACGACGCCGCCCTGATCGACATGCTGGGCGTGGATCACGATCTGGCTGGTATCGTCACCCTGGCGTAGCCAGACGCCCGTATCCGAAACGGCCATCGCCGTGCGGCCCTTGTCCAGGATCTGGGCACGGGTGACTTCGAAAGACTCGGTGAGTCTCGCCGATATAGGATTGAGCAGCGTTGTGGTGGCGATCCCTACGACCAGGCCGAGGACGATGACCGGCGTCAGGAAGCGCCAGGCCGAGATCCCGCTGGCGCGGATGATCGAAAGTTCTGACCGGCGATTGAGCCGGGTGAAGGCCATCATCGACGCTACCAGCAGCGCAAATGGCAGCGTCTGTTCCATGATCTGCGGCAGTTTCATCAGGGAGAGCTGCAGCGCGCCAAGCAGGCTTAGGCTGACATCGCCGCCGACGGTGCGGAGCTGTTCCACTACGTCGATCATCAGGATTGCGATCAGCAGAATGCCCAATACCAGCGCCAGGCCGGACAGGCATTCGCGCAGGATATAGAACTGGATACGGGATCCGAACGGCATCAGGCGCTCGCTCCCCCTGCGCCGCGGAACAGGTCGATCTGGGGACGCTCTATGGCGCCGAGGTGTCGTCCGCGGGAGAAGTAGACATAGCTGAGGCCCACCATGATGCTGATCGGCAGGACCCATTGGAGCACATTCATGGCCGGATCGTCCGCCGCGGCGGATTGAGCGGTCAGTTGCACGATCAGGACCGTAATGGCTGCGCTGGAGGAGATGGCGATCCGCTTGGCATAGCCTTTCCGGCTGAAATCCCCGCCCAGCACCGCGACGATGGCAATCAGCGCCATAACGATATTCAGCAGCGGAGAGGTCAGGCGCGTGTTCGCTTCGGCCAGCAAAGTGTCTGCATCCTTCAGTTCAAAGTAGTTCGTCCTGTCAACGAAGAAGAGCTCATGCAGGAATTTGTCCGATGCCTTCAAGGCGAGGTCGGAATCTTCCTTCATGTATTCACTCAGGTCGAACGGATATTGCGCGAATTCAAGAATGGAAAGTTGCTGGTTTTCGTCCAGCTGCATGCTGATCGCGTCTCGCAGCAGCAGGGTCGGCTTGTCATCGATCTGCACCAGGGCGGCACTGCGGGCGAGGATGTCCGTCGGATAGACCGGGTCTGTCATGTCCGAGATGAGGACCCCGCGCAGTTCACCAGCGACCTGTTCGCGGGCATAGAAGGTCAGCCGCTCGCCATTGGTGGTGAACTGGCCTGGGCGGATCAGGGCGGCGGCAAGATCGGCCCGTGCCACAGCAACAGTCTCTCGCATGGCTCGCTGGGCCAGCGGCTGCACCCACAAATTCACACCGAGATGCGCAATAGCGCAGAGCACCGCCAGCCGCATGATGGGCGAAGCGATCTGCCAACGCGTCATGCCGGCGGCCTGCGCCACGACAATCTCACTGTCCTTGTGGATCCGGTTGAGCGACCAGACCCCTGCCACGAACAGGGCTAGAGGCATCAGTAGCGCGATGATCTGGGGGGAACCCAGCATGACGATGTAGAAATAAGTCAGCGCAGACTGTCGATTTTCAAGGATCAGGTCAGTGCGAGAGAGGCCTTGTGCCAGAAGCGCAAGCAATGCGAGCCCCCCGACGATAATCAGGACCGCGCGCAAGACTTCATAAAACAGGTACGACTGGACTTTCGTCATCGTGTGTCACGTGCCGGGAAATAAAGCAGAAACTGGCAGTTAACGGGCATATTTTCCCTGCCTAACGAGTTGCGCTGCGCGCGTCGATGCTTAGTTTCCGTCTCAAACGGAGATTCCTCACATGAAAATCACCTTCACTGACGCCGCCAAGGCTGACGTATTTGCATTCATCGTCGACGAAGACGGCGGCCTGCCTACGGCAGCGGCCTCTTTAGACGAATCGACCGGCGGGCTGCTTTCGGCCGCCATTGATGGCCGGTTCACCGGCAAGAAAGACCAGCAGGCCGTGATTGTGCTGCCGAAAGGCGCCGAAGCGCGCCGTGCCGTGCTGATCGGCGGCGGCAAGCCGAAGAAGCGAGATGCCCGTGTCCTGGAAGGCCTGGGTGCCAATCTGGTGAAGGCGTTCAACACGAGCGGCTTCAAATCCATGGCGATCCATGCCGGTTCTGCCGAGGATGCAGCGCGCATGGGCCTCGGCGCAAAACTCGCTGCCTATCGGTTCGACACCTATTTCACCAAACTCAAGCCAGACCAGAAGCCGAGCCTCACCGCGGTTTCCTTCGTTGTGGACGACACCAGAGCCGCCAAGGCGGCCTTCGCACCGCTGGGTGCCGCCGCCGAAGGCACGATGCTGGCGCGCGACCTGGTCAACATGCCGCCGAACGATCTTCACCCCGAAAGCTTTGCGGCAAAGATCAAGGAACTGGCCGAGATCGGCGTCGAGGTTGAAGTTCTCGGTGAGAAGCAACTGGCCAAGCTCGGCATGAATTCCATGCTGGGCGTCGGGCAGGGCTCTGTCCGCGAAAGCCAGCTTGGCATCATGAAATGGAACGGCGGCAAGGAAGGTGAGGATCCGGTGATCCTTGTCGGCAAGGGTGTCTGCTTCGACACTGGCGGCATCTCGCTGAAGCCGGGCCCGGGCATGGAAGACATGCGTGGCGATATGGGCGGCGCAGCCGCTGTGACCGGCACGATCAAGGCGCTGGCTGAGCGCAAGGCCAAGGTGAATGTCGTTGGCCTGATCGGCCTTGTCGAAAACATGCCGGACGGCAACGCCATCCGCCCGGGCGACATCCTCAGGTCGGCGTCGGGGCAGACGATCGAAGTCCAGAATACTGATGCTGAGGGCCGCCTCGTCCTCTGTGACGTGCTCTGGTATGCGCAGGAGCATTTCAAGCCGAAGGCCATCGTGGACCTCGCCACACTGACCGGCGCCATCGTGATTTCGCTTGGCCACCATCATGCCGGCCTGTTCACCAACAGCGACGAGCTCTCCGAGGAGCTGACCAAGGCGGGCCTGACCGAAGGCGAGCGCGTCTGGCGCCTGCCGATGGGGCCGGAATACGACGCGCTGCTGAAGTCAAAATTCGCCGACATGCGCAATATCGGTGGCCGGGCAGCAGGCTCCATCACGGCGGCGCAGTTCCTGAAGCGCTTCGTGAAGGACGGTGTGAAATGGGCTCACCTCGACATTGCCGGGGCTGCCTGGCTTGAAAGCGAGAAGCCGGCACTGGATGTGAGCTGGGCATCCGGCTTTGGTCCGCGCCTGCTGGATCGCTGGATCGCCGACAATTACGAGGGTTAGGATTTGAGCGAGGCGCCGAAGCCGGAATGGTGGTTTTACCACCTCTCCCGCACCACGCTGGAGCAGGCGGCGGCGCCTCTCATGTCCAAATGCCTTGAAGTCGGGTGGCGTGTGCTCGCAGTCAGCCCGAATGCAGACCGGCGGGCCGCGCTCGATGCGGCCCTCTGGACCTTCGATGACCAGTCTTTCCTGCCGCATGGCCAGGCCGAAGCGCCGGGCCTCGAAGCGTCACGCCAGCCTGTGCTCATTTCAGGCAAGGCGGACAATGTGAACGGTGCAGCAGCCTTGTTCCTGATGGATGGCGTGAAGGCCCCCGTCGATGCGCCTTACACGCGCTGCATGATGATGTTCGACGATGGCGATATGGATGCACGCGGCGCCGCTCGCGAAGCATTCAAGGCCGCCAAGGACGGGGGTCTCGTCACTCGCTATTTCCAGCAGACCAGCAGCGGCGGTTGGAAAGAGGCAGGCGCCTAGGCCTTCTTCACGAACTCGGACTTCAGGCCCATCTGGCCAATGCCATCGATCTTGCAGTCGATATCGTGATCACCATCGACGAGGCGGATATTCTTGACCTTGGTGCCGCGCTTCACGACCTGCGAACTGCCTTTGATCTTCAGGTCCTTGATCACGGTGACCGTGTCACCATCCGCCAACGGATTGCCATTGGAATCCTTCACCACTTTTTCGTCCGAATTGGCTTCCGCATCCGCTGACCATTCATGTCCGCATTCCGGGCAGATCAGCAGGGCGCCGTCCTCATATGTGAATTCGGACTGGCATTTCGGACAAGGTGGCAGGGTGCTCATTGGGGCAACTTTCCGGTTGAAGGACCTGTCCGGCCCTACGCCCTGATGAAAGTGTGCGCAAGCGCGGCGCTCTGTCCTTGCCCCTGCGGGCGGGCGCCGCTATAGGCCCGCCAACACTCCAATTTCCGCACAACAGGAACCCTCCCATGGCTGTCCAGCGCACTTTTTCCATCATCAAGCCCGACGCGACCGAGCGTAACCTGACCGGCGCCGTCAACGCCGTCATCGAGAAGGCCGGCCTGCGCATCATCGGCCAGCGCCGCATCAAGATGACCCAGGAACAGGCCGAGCGTTTCTACGCTGTCCACAGCGAGCGTCCTTTCTTTGGTGAGCTGGTCGAATTCATGACCTCCGGCCCGGTCGTCGTCCAGGTGCTCGAAGGCGAGAACGCTGTCGCAAAATACCGCGAAGTGATGGGCGCCACGAACCCGGCAGACGCTGCTGAAGGCACCATCCGCAAGCTCTACGCAAAATCGATCGGCGAGAACTCGGTTCACGGCTCTGACTCCGAAGAAAACGCTGCGATCGAAATCGCGCAATTCTTCTCCGAAGCCGACATCGCCGGCTAAGGCTGGCAACAAGCCCTTCTTGGCAGTGAAGAAATAATAGGGGTCCAGCCAGATGGTTGGGCCCTTTTTATTGGTTGCCCGCGCTGCAAAATGGCGCACCCTATTCGCTGCGCTTTAGGAAGGACCTCGTAACGCAGACCGGATGAAAGCCGATCTTTTGATAGAGCACTTTGGGAGGTTCTGTCGCCATACTACCAATGAGAATCTCCTCACAGGATGCTTGCCGGAGGTGTTCAGCAAACGCGGAAATCAAGGCTGTAGCGATCCCTCGCCGTCTGAATGCAGGTAGCGTAAACAGATCTTCGATCATTCCCATGCCATTTGGAGCTATGGTGGCTGAGCCATAAGCGCAAAGTGCATCATCGAGAAAGCCCAGGAAGAACTGACAAGGGCCTGACTTTCCACGGTATCCTTCTACAATTCCTCGGGTGACCTCGGCATCAAGGATATGTCCCTGCGTTCGAGCGCCCTCTGTGTGATCTGCACGAACGAGATCATGCAGATATCGCCAATCGCCATCTGTTGAAACCGGCTTAATTCTAAAGCCGGCGGGACGCCTCACGGAGACCTCACTTTGGAGCACCATCTGAATGATGGGCGTCTGTTCCTGATAGTCATCAAGCAAAAGTCGGGCGATGACGGCAGGTGACGTGAACGGTGTTGCGAAGATGTAAGAGTAGCCCACCAGCTTCGTTCTAGACGAGGCAAACTCCATCATCTGATCAATCTCAGCAGCAGTCCGGGCTGTCATATCAATAATTCGGTTGCGATCCCAAACTTCGGCTCTTTCCGTATCCTGCAGCGACGAACAGAAGTTCTCTTCAATTACATCCATCCCGATGGAGGCATGAAATTGATAGGTTTCGCAGGCTCGCTTCGCGAGGTCATGGATGGACGTCATCTGATCCCCCGATTGGTTCTGAGTTCTCGTGAGCGATGTTTACTTGTAGAAAACAGCGCAAAATGAACCCGAATTCTCAAAACGAGAAGAGCAGGTTGAAACTGAGTTCTCGTCAAGCGAGATAGCGGGTCAGCAGTATGGGCGTTCATGCCCATTCACTATCGATTGGTTGACAACACCTGCTCGCAGGCAAGCGCCAAAGCGCGCGGGTAGAGCTTGTGTTCCTCAACCAGGACCCTCGCCGCGAGGCTGTCCTCGGTATCGCCCGGCAGGATGGGCACCGCCGCTTGAGCGATGACCTTGCCCTCGTCCACCCCGGCCGAAACCCAATGAACCGAGCAACCGCCCTCGGCATCGCCCGCCTCGATGGCCCGCAGATGCGTGTGTAACCCCTTGTATTTAGGGAGAAGTGAGGGGTGAATATTGATCATCCGGCCTTTCCACCTGGTCACGAACCAGGGCGTCAGCACGCGCATGAAGCCGGCAAGGGCTATGATCTCGGTTCCGGCCTTTTCGAGTTCGGCATTCAGGGCTCGTTCAAAGGATTCCCGGTCCTTGCCGTAGAGCTTGTGATCGACGGATGCTGTAGAAATGCCAGCAGAAGCCGCCGTTTCGAGCCCCTTGGCATCCGGCCGATTGGAGGCCACCAGAACGGGCTCGGCTGGGTAGGATGGGTCGGCCGCTGCCTCCAGCAACGCTTCCATGTTCGAGCCGCGTCCGGAGATCAGGATGGCAAGTTTCAGGCGTCTCATGCGTCGGCAAGGCGCCCCAGAATGACCGGCGCTTCACCTGCTGTTTGTAGTGCGGCGCAGACCGTATCTGCGTCCTCAAGCGCGACGGCGAAGACGACGCCGATGCCCATATTGAACGTCCGGTGCATTTCGTCTTCTGTAACATTACCTGCAGATTGCAGCCATTCGAACACCGGCGGAGGCGTCCAGGCCTTCCGCTCGATGACGGGTACCAGATGGTCCGGGCACATGCGCGGCGTGTTCTCGGTCAGGCCGCCGCCGGTAATGTGAGCGAGGCCTTTTACGAGCCCTTTGCGGATCAGCGGCAAGGCAACGCTTGCGTACAACCGGGTAGGTTTCAGCAGTGCTTCGCCAAGGGTAACGTTCGAAAACGGCGAAGCACTGTCATAGGACAAGCCTTCTCGTTCCACGATCCGGCGGATCAGTGAATAGCCATTCGAGTGCGGACCGGACGAGCCAATGCCAATAAGCAGGTCGCCTGCCGCCATCGTGTCCATGCGAGGCAGCACTTTATCCCGATCAACTGCGCCCACGACAAAACCTGCAAGGTCGTAATGTCCCGGCGGGTACATACCCGGCATTTCGGCCGTTTCACCGCCCACCAGCGCGCAGCCGGACTGGCGGCAGCCTTCTGCAATACCGGAGACAACCGCTTCAGCAATGCCTTCTTCAAGCTTGCCGGTTGCGAAATAGTCCAGGAAAAACAGGGGTTCAGCGCCTTGTGCCAGAACGTCATTGGCGCACATCGCCACAAGGTCGATACCCACCGTGTTATGGATGCCGGTTTCAAAAGCCAGCATAAGCTTGGTGCCGACACCGTCTGTGCCGGAGACTAGGATCGGGTCTGAATAGCCTGCGGCCTTGAGGTCAAACAGGGCGCCGAAGCCGCCCAGGCCTCCCATGACGCCAGCGCGACGCGTCGCTTTGGCGAGGGGGCCAATCGCGTCAACGAGACGCTCGCCTGCCTCAATATCGACACCAGCGTCGCGGTAAGAAAGAGAAGTCTTGGAAGGGTCGCTCATGATGACTCGCGCGTTAGCATGGGGAATTCGACTCTGCCAGTGCCGAGCGCGGTTCCAGCCCCGCACCGGACTTGCTACAAGGTCGCCAACCGAGGAGGTCTCTGACCATGATTCGTATGCTTCTTGCTTCCACGCTCGCAGCCATGTTTGCGGTTTTCAGTGCTGCCGCGGATACGCAGGATGTCTACACGATCCCAAACCTTAAGGTGGATGAAGTTGCGCCAACCCTGATCCAGGCGCGTGAGCAGGCCATGGCTGCCGCCCGGCTTGATGGCGCCCGGCAACTGATCGACAAGATTACGCTGGCAGAGGACCGCATTGCTGCGGGAGGCGTTCCGATAGATGGCGAATTGGCAAACAGGCTGTCTGCCGCAGTCGATGTGCAGGAAGAAACGGCCGGTGCGGGCCGCTATAGGGGAATCCTGCGGGTGGTCTACAATCCCCTGATGGTGCGGGCGCATCTGGATGCGCTGAAAGTGCCGTATGTTGATACGCAAGCCCCTCTGAGCCTGATGGTCCCATTGGCGTCTTCCGCACAATTGGAGGAAGACTGGCATGAAGCCTTGGGAGCCGAAAACCCCGGTGCCCTAGCGCCTTATGTGACTTCAAACCTGACGGGTTATACCAGCTATAGCGACTGGTATGCGCTTTCGCCGGAAGCGGGTAGCCTGCGCGCCCGCCGTGCAATTCTGGCAGAACTGATCGGCCGGGAAGGTGCATGGCGCGTCAGCGTTTCCATTGTCACAACAGCCGGAACGGAAGTGGTTGGGATTACGCTCCCGGCGCCCACACTTGAGGGGGCTGTGAATGCGACCGTCAAACTGCTTGAGGAAAACTGGAAGCGCGCGTCCATCATTCGTGGCGGCGACCGGACACAGGCCAAGGCAACGGTTCGCTACACATCGCTGGCGGAGTGGAACACGTTGCGTGGCGCCCTCGCCAGGTCACCACTCGTTTCCGACTTCCGGACGACGGCAGTCGCTCGCGATGGTGCCGTCGTGACATTTGCATATCTGGGCGATCCGCAGCGTTTGCAGAACGACCTGTTGCAGCGGGGTGTGGCACTTGGAGATGAGCCGCGCGCGGGCTGGGTGCTCCGTTCGGCCGTTTCAGCTGCAGGAGTTCCGTGAGCAAGCGGCCACCCCTATCGACCGGACAACCAGACCAGATGAGCTTCGCCTTTCCGGCAGGGCCGCTGCGGTTTGGCCAACTTGTTGTTACTCCTGCCAATCAGGCCGCCGTCAGCATTGTTCGCCAGCCGTCCAAGTGGCCCTCGCCTGTGTTCTGCGTGACCGGGCCACTCCGTTGCGGATTGACTACGTTGTTGCAGGCATGGTGCGAGGAAACCGGTGGCGTTTATTTCGACGCGAACCGATTTACCAAATTGAAATCCGCTCAGCTGGACGAACTTGCCGGGAAATTCGTTGCGGTCGACAACGCAGACAAAGTTGCAGCGAACGAAAAGTTACTCACCCTCATCAATCAGATCTCCAAGGAAGAGGGCCGGTTGCTTCTTTCGTCCTCGAGCAGTCCGTCTCAGTGGCCCGTGAAATCGGCGGACCTGAAATCGCGCCTCAACTCCATGTCCATCGTGGAAATCTTGCCACCAGATGAGGCGATGCTGACCGGGCGGCTCAGGGCTTCTGCTGCGAGGCATTATCTCAAGCTTGAGCCGGAATTGGTCTCTTATCTCGCACCGCGCCTTGACCTTACTTACGAAGCCATTGAGGCGTTCGCGGAGAAGCTAAGTCACGGTGTCACAACGACAGGACGCGCACCTTCTGTTCCTCTGGCAAAAGAGGTATTGGAGGCAATGGGGCTGGCGGCCCCTGATGAGCCGTCATCGAGTTGACACGACCGGGGCCAACAAAGGGGATGTCCATGGCTGATGGAGTCGCCAGAACGGCGAAACAATTGATGGCGTCACCGGAACGATTCCTGAACCGGGAGCTGTCCTGGCTGGAATTCAATCGCCGCGTTCTGGAAGAGGCGGCCAATCCGAACCATCCACTGCTCGAACGCCTGCGGTTTCTGTCGATTTCTGCAAGCAATCTCGATGAATTCGAAATGGTTCGCTATGCGGGGCTGAGGGAGCAGGTTCGTGCTGGGGTGACCAAAACGAGCCAGGAAGGCCTGACACCTGCTGTGCAGGTCGAGCAAATTGAAGAACTGTCGCTGAAGCTGATCGCCGAACAACAGATGCGTTGGCGGCAGCTCAAAGATGAGCTCGAATCTGAAAATATTCATGTGCTTGCGGCAGGAGACCTCAGCAAGAAAGACTTGTCAGATCTGGACGATTTTTTCCGCAGCCACATCTTTCCGGTTCTCACGCCGCTCGCCGTCGATCCGGCGCATCCGTTTCCATTCATTCCGAACCTTGGTTTTTCTGTCGCACTCGACCTTGTTTCCAAGTATGGCGACGAAGGCCATATCGGCATTGTTCCATTACCAGCCTTTGTGCGTCGCTTCATCCGTCTGCCGAGCAAGCAGAAGGGGGTGCTAAGGTTCATCCCTCTTGAAGATGTGATCGGCCTGTTCATCGGGGATCTGTTCCCCGGTTACAAGGAGAAAAGCCGCTGCCTTTTCCGCATCGTCCGTGACAGCGATATTGAGATTGAGGAAGAAGCAGAAGACCTCATTCGTGAGTTCGAAGTGCTGCTGAAGCAACGCCGGCGTGGCCGTATTGTCAGGCTGCGTATGCAATCGAGCGCACCAAAGCATCTTCGGGAATTCATCACCCGTGAAATTGGTACCGAGAATGCAGATGTCGTTCTGTATGACGGTATTCTGGGTATGGCCCAGCTTTCGGAACTGATCGTTGATGACCGGCCCGACCTGAAGTTCCCGCCATATGATCCTCGGTATCCCGAGCGGATTCGGGAAATGGGTGGAGACTGCTTTGCTGCCGTCCGGATGAAGGACATACTGGTCCACCATCCATTTGAAAGTTTCGATGTCGTTGTTGAATTTATCCGGCAGGCCGCTGCGGACCCGCAGGTGGTTGCGATCAAGCAAACGCTTTACCGCACCACGAACAATTCCCCAATCGTTGCGGCGCTTGTTGAGGCGGCTGAAAATGGCAAGAACGTCACTGCGCTGGTGGAGATCAAGGCCCGCTTTGATGAGGAGGCCAATCTGAGGCTGGCTCGTGATCTGGAACGCGCTGGAGTACAGGTCGTATACGGATTTATTGAATACAAAACACACGCGAAGGTATCGCTTGTGGTTCGGCGCGAAGGGAGTGAGCTGCGAACCTATACGCATTTCGGAACGGGTAACTATCACCCGGTCAATGCGAAGATATACACCGACTTGTCCTTGTTCACGGCTGATCCCGCGCTTGGGCGCGATGCGAACCGCCTGTTCAATTTCGTCACGGCGTATCGGGAACCGCCTGAAGTCGGGCCGGAACTCGAAAAGATTTCGATGTCTCCCCTGAATCTGAAATCAAATCTCATCAAGTTGATCGAGGCAGAGGCGGCTGCAGCCAAGAAAGGTAGGCCGAGCGGCATCTGGGCCAAGATGAATTCGCTGGTGGACGGGGATGTGATCGATGCGCTCTACAAAGCCAGTCAGGCCGGAGTTCCAATCGACCTTGTTGTTCGCGGCATATGCTGCCTGCGGCCTGGAGTGGCTGGAATATCGGAAAACATCAGTGTAAAAAGTATCGTAGGTCGTTTCCTTGAGCATTCACGAATTCTTTGCTGCGCAAATGGAGAAGCGCTGCCGTCGCCGAATGCGAAAGTATTCATTTCTTCCGCTGACTGGATGCCCCGTAATCTGGATAGGCGGGTCGAGGCGCTGGTGCCTGTCGAAAACCCAACGGTACACCGTCAGGTTCTGAATCAGATCATGGTCGCCAACCTGAACGACGAATTGCAGAGCTGGCTGATGCGGGAAGACGGTTCTTATGTGCGGGCGAAACCTGAAGGAGACGGAAACGGATTCTCGGCCCACCGCTACTTCATGGACAATCCCAGCCTGTCAGGGCGGGGCAGCGCGCTTGAAGTCAGTCTGCCTCCGCGGCTGCAGCCCAAGGGGAGCAAGGGCTGATGCCGTTCCCGAACACGCATCGGGCTGCGATCATCGATATTGGTTCCAATTCGGTGCGCCTTGTCATTTTTGATGTGTTGGGCGCTTCGATCCTGCCAACCTTTAATGAGAAGGTGATGGCTGGCCTAGGCGTCGGACTCTCCAAAACAGGCAAGCTTTCAGGTCCAGGGCGTGAATCCGCATTGTCAGCACTGGCGCGGTACCGGGCAATCCTGAAAGCATTGAATCTCAGGAATTTCGTGGCTGTGGCAACCGCTGCTGTGCGGGCTGCAGAAGACGGACCTGAGTTTATCCGCAAGGCCAATCGGGTTCTCGGCCGGCCGATTTCGGTTCTTTCCGGCGAAGATGAAGCGCGTCTTTCAGCCCTCGGCGTCGAATCCAGCTTCCATGAACCACAGGGGGTCATCGGCGATCTCGGCGGCTCCAGCCTTGAGTTCATGCAGGTGGGCAAAGGCAAGGGCAAAGGTGAAAGCCTGATGCTCGGTCCATTATCTTTGATGGAGGTGGCAAGCGACGCCAAGGAACTCCGCAAGGCCATTCGCTCTGAGCTGAAGAAATCCGAAGTGCTTTCTGGCGCGAAGGGGCGCTTCTTTGCCGTGGGTGGCGCCTGGCGAACCTTCGCAAAAGTGAACATGGAGATGGAAAACTATGCGCTTCAGGTTCTGCACGGCTACCAGATGAACCAGGGGCAGATCGCCCGGACCGCAAAGCTTTGCATAGACTCCCTCACGAATTCGACATCCCGTTCCATGCTGGAGTCGATCGACAAGCGCCGGGCGAAGCACATGCCGATTGCTGCGATCGTGTTGGAAGAGCTGCTGTCGGTCAGCAAGCTCGATGGCGTATCGATATCGTCAGCCGGATTGAGAGAAGGTGTGTTGACGGATCTTACGGGCGCCGCGGTGTCCGATCCGTTGCTGGATGGCGTGATCGCATTTGTCCGTCTGGATCACAACCAGATCGCCTTCGGACAGGCGCTCCACGAATTCATTGCGCCAGCCTTTGCTCCGGAAGAGGATCTATTCGGCTCGCCTGCGGCTGATGTTCGAATAGAGCAGGCCGCTTGCATGATGTCGGACAGTGCCGGTCGCTTCCATCCGGATCACCGCGCGCAAATGGCTTATGATCAGGCGTTGCGTGCGCCGTATGCCGGTGTGACGCATGCGGAGCGGGCGATGATCGCCTATGCTGTCGGATGCCGCTATCAGAAGGACTTCAAGCGCCCGAGCGAATATGTCGCCCTCACCTCCGAGCCTCAGGCCGAGCGCGCCAAGCAACTCGGCAGCGCCATGCGCTTGGGCGCGGTATTTTCAGGACGGTCCGGTCCGATCCTGCGCAGAGCCAAGTTATCGAGAGATGGCGACAAGCTTTGTCTCAGCGTCGGAAAAGCTGATCAGGCGATGATCTCTGAAACGGTTTCGCGGCGCCTTGCGCAGACGGCGAATGCCCTGCGGCTGCAGCCGGAAATCCTTGTCGGTTAGATCAGACGTCGAACAGACGAACCTGGCCGCCTTCAAACGAGACTGCCAGTTTGCCCGACAGCAGAGCCTGTGCCTTTCGGCCGAACATTTCGTAGCGCCAGCCATTCATGGCCGCGATATCTTCTGATGTCTCGCCGCGGGCAATCCGGTCGATATCTGCAGCATTGGCGATCAGGCGCGGAACGACATCATTTTCTTCTGAAACGTGCTTCAGCAGGACTTTCAGCAGTTCAGGCGCGCCAGCCGGGATTTGTGCATTCTGACGGCGTGGTTCCAGCTCCGGTGCGAATTCGCCCGGATTGTCGAGCGCGGCCTGCACGGCATCCATCAGTCCTTGTCCGTGCTTTGAGCGGATGAATCCGTTCGGGACGGCACGAAGCTGATTGTAGTCATTCTCGCTGCGAGGCTTCTGGCTGGCGATTTCCTGAATGGCGTCGTCCTTAAGGATCCGGCGGCGCGGTTTGTCGAGCTCCTGAGCGAGCTGTTCGCGCCAGGCCGCTACAGCAACAACGAGCGCTGCATAATCCTTCTTCTGATTCCGAAGCTTCAGGCGTTGCCAGGCCTTGTCTGGGTCCGTGTCGTATTTCGCCGGATCTTCCAGATCCGCCATTTCCTCCTGAACCCATGTGAGCCGGCCACTCGATTCAAGCTTTTCCCGCATGATGAGGTAGGCGTCGCGCAAGTGCGTGACATCGCCAAGCGCGTAAACCAGCTGCTTCTGAGACAGGGGACGGCGCATCCAGTCTGTGAACTGGCTCGACTTGTCGATCTGGCGCCTGAGGACCCGCTGGACCAGATTGTCGTAGGAAATTGAGTCCCCATAGCCAAGCGCCATGGCTGCCACCTGGGTATCGAATATCGGGCCGGGGGGGTGGCCGATCAGGCGATTGAAGATCTCGATGTCCTGTCGGGCCGCATGAAAGACTTTTACGCGGTTGTCCGCGGCGATGAGATTAAGGAACGGACCGATGTCCAGATCTTCGGCGAGTGGATCGATCAGGCCTTCCACATCAGGGGAAGACGCCTGCACGAGGCAGAGTTCCGGCCAATAAGTCGTTTCCCGATGAAACTCGGTGTCGACGCAGATAAAGTCGCTTTCGGCCAGCTTCCCGCAGAAATCTTCGAGGGCCGACTGCTCAGTAATGGGAGTCAGGGTGTTGTCAGTCATCGCGGGCTTGCGTATCGCATCGCCAGAACAAATGCGAGAGTCTATTACCTCCCGCAAACATTTACTGGACCGACCTTTCCGGAGACTGATCCGATGCACGCCTATCGCACCCATACCTGTGGGGAGCTTCGCAAATCCCACGTTGGTGAAACCGTCAAGCTTTCCGGCTGGCTGCACCGCCGCCGTGAGCATGCTGGTGCCCTGTTTATTGACCTGCGCGATCACTACGGTCTGACGCAGGTCGTCGTGTATCCGAACGCGGCTTTCTACGAGGACGCGAAGCGTGCCTCCGCCGAGAGCGTGATGACGGTGACGGGCAAGCTTATCGCCCGGGATGCCGAGGCGGTGAACCCCGACCTTCCGACAGGTGAAGTTGAACTCCCGGCTGAGTCGCTCGTGATCGAAAGCGCGGCCGAAAAGCTGCCTCTGCCGGTCTTCGCCGAACCGGACTATCCGGAAGACATTCGTCTGAAATACCGCTATCTCGACCTGCGCCGGGAAACGCTTCACAAGAACATGACTTTGCGCAGCGACGTCATAGCGAGCCTGCGCAGCAGGATGGTCGCGCAGGGCTTCACCGAATACCAGACGCCGATTCTGACGGCTTCGAGTCCGGAAGGCGCGCGGGACTTTCTGGTCCCGTCTCGACTGCACCCAGGTGAGTTCTATGCTCTGCCGCAGGCCCCACAGCAGTTCAAACAGCTGCTTATGGTGTCCGGCTTCGACCGCTACTTCCAGATTGCGCCCTGCTTCCGCGACGAAGATGCCCGGGCAGACCGTTCGCCGGGGGAATTCTACCAGCTCGATATCGAGATGAGCTTTGTGACCCAGGACGACGTATTTAACGCGATCGAGCCGGTCATGCGCGGCGTGTTTGAGGAATTTGCTGACTGGGATGGGAAAGGCCGGGCAGTGCCATCGGAGCCGTTCCCGCACATTCCCTACGCCGAAGCGATGGAGAAATACGGGTCTGACAAGCCGGACCTGCGCAACCCGCTGGAGCTTGTCGACGTCACTGAATTCTTTGTCGACGAAGAAAAGACCGGCTTTGGGATCTTCGCCAAGATCATCAAGGGTGGCGGCAAGGTGATCGCCATTCCGGCTCCGAAAGCAACGGCTGAGAAGTCCCGCAAATTCTTCGACGACATGGACAAATGGGCAAAGAAGGAAATGCAGGCGCCCGGCCTTGGCTATGCGCGATTGAAGGAGTCCGATGCCGGTGGCGTCGATAGCCAGGACCCTGCCTTGAAAGGTTTCGCCCCGGATCATCTGGCCGCCTTGCTGGAAAAACTGGGCCTTGGGGCTGGTGACGGCGTGTTCTTCTCGGCCGGCAAGAAAGGCGATGCCTACAAGCTGGCCGGCGCCGCCCGAAACAAGATTGGCGCCGAATTGGATCTGATCGAAAAGGACGTGTTCCGCTTTTGCTGGATCGTGGACTTCCCGATGTATGAATGGGATGAGGACAACAAGAAAATCGACTTCAGCCACAACCCGTTCTCGATGCCTCAGGGGGGGATGGAGGCGCTGGAGGCCGCCAAGACGGATGAGGAGGTCCTCGATATCAAGGCGTTCCAGTACGACATCGTCTGCAATGGTATCGAGCTGTCATCTGGCGCTATCCGGAACCACCGCCCCGAACTGATGCTGAAAGCATTCGAAATCGCCGGTTATGGTCCGGAAGTGGTGGAGGCCGAGTTTGGGGGCATGTTGAACGCTTTCCGTCACGGCGCACCGCCGCACGGCGGAATCGCGCCGGGGGTGGATCGCATCGTGATGCTTCTTGCGGATGCGGAGAATATTCGCGACGTGACGCTCTTCCCGATGAACGGTCAGGCGCGCGACCTCATGATGGGCGCGCCCAGCCCTGTTGACGACCGCCAGCTGCGTGAACTGAATATCCGGCTCGCGCCTCAGGTGAAATCCTGAATCAGAATGCCCCGGGTTCATGATCCCGGGGCTTTTCTGTCATCAAAAACATCGGACTTATTCGCAATCTGGCAGGTGAAGTCCGCTGGGGAGTAGCGTGCTCTGAGACACACATGCGCCTTCAAAGTCGGCTTCCCGCCAGCCGTGAAGGCCAGTCAGATTGGCGTCGACGAACCTTGCATCTTTGAAGGAGGCGCCTTGAGCATTCGCGCCATCAAACTTTGACATCGTCAGGTTGGCGCCATTGAATATGGCGGACATCAAGATCGTCCCGCTCAGGTCGGCACTTGTCAGATTGGCACCGGAAAAGTCCGCCCCTTCAAGGGATGCAGTGGCAAGATTTGCAGCTGCGAAATTCGCGCCGACCAGCATGGCTCTTTGAAGATTTGTGCCGACGAGAACACTCTGCTTGAACTCGGCTCCAGACGCCTGAATGGCCTGCAAACGGGCGTTTACGAGATTGGCGCCGGACAATTTTGCGGACGTCAGGACAGCTGAGCGCATGTCTGCGCCAGTGGCCTGAATGCCTTCGAAGTTGGTTTCCTTCGCCTGCGCTCCGCGCATGAACGCGTATTCGAGGTTCGCTTCACGGTAGTTGGCGCCGCTGAGCGTCCATCCGGTCAGATTACGGCCTGAAAGATTACAGCCGCCGCACGATCCGACATAGCTCGGTGCCCAGGCAACCGGTTGACTCGGCTGGGTTTGCTCCTGAGCGAATGCATCAAAGGCAGTCGCAGAAGCAAGCGTGGCAAGGCTGAGCAAAACTCGGTTCATGGCATTTTGGATACCGTTTTGTTTCGCGTGCCAAAACTGAACAAGCTGTAACGACTGTTTCAAAGTCACAGGTGTTGCAGAATTGCCATGAGCGCAGAAGGCACGGGATCTGTCGTAGTTACTTCTGTTTTCGACCTTCTTCGCCACAAGTATCGCACTCGATGTCACCATCGTCGCTGATCTCGAATAGGGTGAAACTCCCGCAAACGGGACACGCATCGCCGAGATAGTCGGGGGCGTTGAGCTCTTCTGTTTCCTCTGATTCCGCTGCGGCTTCCGCGGCTTCGGCTTCTTCGTCCGCAAGTTTTTGAGCCCGTTTCCTGTCCAGGATCACGATATTGTCCGGCAATTGCCCCCTGGAGAAACCGCGAGAAATGATCTGAGCAGCTTCTTCGGTGAAGGGAGCGGGTTCGGTTCGGGTTCCATCAGCTGCGCCCCGGCCAAGGCCGTCATGAGTCACATCGACTTCGGCCAGATCGTCGCGTCCCAAATAGGAGACGGCCAATTCGCGGAAAATATAGTCGAGAATCGAAGTGGCGCGTGTAATGCGGTCATTCCCGGTGACAGCCCCAGCTGGTTCAAACCGGGTGAACACAAATGCATCGACGAATTCCTCCAACGGCACGCCGTATTGCAGACCGATGGAGGTCGCGATTGCGAAATTGTTCATCAGGCTCCGGAAAGCGGCGCCTTCCTTGTGCATGTCGATAAAAATCTCGCCCAGCGATCCGTCTTCGAATTCGCCCGTGTGCAGATAGACCTTATGGCCACCGACTGACGCTTTCTGGATGTAACCTTTCCGGCGATCGGGCAGGCGGGTTCGGGCAGCGCCATCCCCGGACATGATGTTTTGAGTGGGGACCGGGGGTGCATCTGCCTCTGCTGCAATTTCTTCCGCCAGAGCCGTAATATGCTCCATGCGGTCCTGCACGTCATCGTCCGGCGGCGCGCGGTGTCCGATCAGTTGAACCGAAAGCCCTGCAGACAGCGCGGCTTCAGCCATGTCCAGTCCACCCCGGCCGTCCACCGAGATCATGACATGTCCGCCAAGCGCTTTGGCGCATGCAGCAGCCAAAGCGACTTCCGCTTTCGGAGATGCGCCTACCTGAAGGCCGCAATCTGCCATGATTTCGGCGGTGGCATCTCCGTTCTCTCCAGAAATGGTTGTCTCGGCTGCCAGGATGTCCTTGCGCGAAAAGCCGATGGCCGAGAGGAGGCCGCCACCATCGGCGTCAAACTCTTCCGGCGCGAGCTTCAAATCGCTCGATATGATCTCATCACCCAGTACCCAGCGTGAAAAAGCAGCGTTCAGCGGCAGGCCTTCACCCAATGCCCGGGAGACTTTGTCGAGCGCGTCATCGGTGAAACCGCGATCACGCAGCCGGTCGAGTCCGAGCGCGCGGTCGAGATCAGACTCGGCCGAAGCCGCGATACGCTGCAAGGCCATCGGCAGGCGTTCGGGAGCATGATGCGCAATACCAAGACGTGCGGCGCGTGACAGGGTTGGGGTTTCGTCACCATAGGCGAGCACCGTCGCCAAGGGTGCTGTGCCATGACTTTCGCAATCGGGCAGAAACGCGCCAAGATCCGCGACAGGCAACAGCAGGACATTGCAGGTTCGCTTGCCCGATGCCTTTCGTGCCGCGAGGTTCAGAGCCTTCGCATGAGCGGCCGTGAAAGCCGCTCCGGTCACACCAGAACGGACCAGTCCGCAGAGTGCTGCCGCAATGGCGGCGCCGTCGGAAGAGGCGTAATCGACCCCCAGCGACATGATTGCGGCAGACAAGCCGGCAATGATGACCGCACCATCCGGCATCTCCTCAGCAGCCGCTTCCAGTGCTTCACAGAGATAGTCCGCTTCAATTCCGTCTGGACCGACGGCCATGGCGACATCGACAATTCGGGCTGCAGTGCCGGTCGGAAGGGGCGCTTCTTCCGTGAGAATGATCTCCGCCCCCTCCAAAAGCGCTTCAACCATGAGCTGTTCCAGCACCGGATCAAGCGTTTGGGGGTGGAACACGGCGGGCGCGGGCGCTGCGCCACCCACTGCTGCTGCGCGCAGGGCATCCGCTGTCCGCTGGAAACCGCCCGGCTGCCTCAAAGCCTCCTCCAGCACATCTTGAGGCAATCCAGCTGCAAGTGCTTCAGCCAGATCGGCATTACGAGGGGCATCGCCGAATCGCTCAAGAATCTCCGCAGACGCGAGTTGTGACACGCTAACCAGTGCTGCAGCCGAACAGGCAGCTGCTGTGGCCTTTAGTGATTCCGGTGTCATTGGCCGGGCTTTCCTGCCAGCGCCCCGGAACAGCTCGGACAGTGTGGTCTGCTCCGAAAAAAGGCCATCCGATTCGGCCGCAGTCAGGATTTCGGTTGCCCGCGTCTTATCCATGCCGTGTCTCCCCAGCGAATCACTTGAACAAGCGTGACCTTTGAACCCGTTTGGGGCAAGCGGTGCGAAGCAATTGCGGTCCTTTGCGCATAAGGGAAATTGCGGCGCATTGCCTGCGGCGGGGCTATGGATTAGTTGCCCCTGAGCCGCCATATTGCGGCCACCAACACACGGCAGGACAGGCCTTACGATGCTGAAGACACTTTTTACCTGGTGGAGCGGCCACACGCTCGGCGCGGCGTTCGATATCGGACGGCGCTCCACGTTCGTCGGCACGGATGAATACGGCAACCGTTACTTCGAGGAACGGAAACCGTCGATCGAAGGCCGCCGCCGCCGCTATGTTATGTACAAAGGCCTCGCAGAGCCGTCCAAGGTACCGGCCGACTGGCACGGGTGGCTGCATCACACGGTTGATGAGCCACCGACCAAATCCCCGCTCACTCGGCGGGAATGGGAAACCGATCACAAGCCGAACATGACCGGGACGCCATGGGCCACCAAGCCCAAGGGAAGCCTTTCAGGTCACAGCCATCGCCAGAAAGCGGCAGGCGACTATGAGGCGTGGTCTCCTGATGCGTGAGTCGATGTTTGAAACCCTGGTTGGCGCGCTTGTCGTTGCCGTTGCCGGTGTTTTCCTCTGGTTCGCGATCGCGCGCGGCGGGGAAGCATCCGCCGGACCTGACAGGTATGAACTGACAGCCCGTTTCAACAATATCAGTGGTATTGAGCGTGGGTCCGATGTCCGTATCGCAGGTGTGAAGGCCGGCGTCGTCAAAGCGATAGAGGGGGACCCTCAGCGCTTCGAAGCGGTCATGACCATGAGCCTCGATAAAAAGTGGCAACTGCCGGATGATACGGATGCGCGCATCTCGACGGACGGCTTGCTCGGTGGTGCCTATGTGGCCCTGGAACCAGGCGGTAGCTTCGACAACATTCCGCAAGATGGTTCAGGTGAGATCCAGTATACACGCGGTAGCGTGGACCTGCTGACTCTGTTCGCGTCCTTCGCCTCCGGCGGTGGCAATGGTGTTGGAGATGCCGCAGCGGCGTCTGAGCCCGATACCGCCGCGGAGGAAGCGTACCCTCTGGATGGAGATCAGTGATGTTTCGAGCGCTTGCTGCGGTTGCCCTTGTTGCCGGACTGGTAGGGGCGGCGCATGCTGCGACCTATGTCCAGAAAGACAAGGCGACCCTGCGCGCGCTCGACAAGATCACCGGCCGGTCTACTGATATTGAAGTCTTCGTAGGGCAGCCGGTTGTATTCGGATCGCTCAGGGTAGAGCTGGAAGTCTGCTACCAGACGCCCCCTGAAGAGGCCCCCGAAAGCGCTGCTTTCCTCAAGATATTCTCCACCCAACCCGTCGCCGTTGAAACCATGGATGCTGCGGTGGACGCGAATGATGTGGACACGGTGAGCGAGGAAAACCCGGAACTGTTCTCCGGCTGGATGTTCGCCTCGTCGCCGGGGTTGAGCGCGCTAGAGCACCCCGTTTACGACATCTGGGTGATCCGGTGCACCGCACCAGACCCGGTGAAGCTGCCAGACGGCCCGGAACGCCCGCAGTAAAAGTCCGCTTTCACTTCCAGTGCGGCCTTGAGGCGGCGCTTGAAGTCAGCCCGTGGGATTTCGATCAGGCCGAATTGTTCCAGGTGCGGGTTATGAAACTGCGCGTCCAGCAGGGTAAAGCCGCCCTCGATCAATCTTGCCACCAAGTGCACAAGCGCAATTTTTGAAGCGTCGGTCGCGCGGGAGAACATGCTTTCGCCAAAGAACGCCCCACCAAGGGCGACACCGTACAGTCCGCCCACCAGGGCTCCAGTTTCGTCCCAGCATTCAATCGAATGTGCGTATCCTTCGCGGTGAAGCGCGCTGTAGAGGTTCAGGATTGTCGAATTGATCCAGGTGGTCTCACGCCCATCGGAACTCTCCGCACACATCTCCATGACGCGTGTGAAAGCCGTGTCGGCGGATACGCGATACGGCTCCTGCTTCACCCTGCGTCTCAGCCGTTTTGGTATGTGGAAGTCATCCAGAGGCAGGATGCCCCGCATGTCGGGGTCAACCAGGAACAGGTTCGGATCATCCCGCGCATCGCCCATGGGGAATACACCCCGGCGATAGCAGGCAAGAAGATCATTTGTACCGAACCGTGCAGACATGGCCCCTATATGGAGACGGAGCAGGTCGGCTGTCTATTGGACGGTGCGCCGCGTCAGGCTTTTTCGTCAGCTGCGTCTTCCTCGACGATCTTGTTGTCCGCGAGGAATTTTTCCAGCCAGTGAATGTTGTAGTTGCCGTTCTGGACGTCTTCGTTCTCTACCAGTCGCCGGTGCAGGTCGAGGGTGGTGTGCACGCCGCCAACAACCATTTCGGACAACGCACGTCTAAGGCGCATCAGGCATTCCCGGCGCGTGCGGCCATGCACGATCAGTTTACCGATCAGGGAGTCGTAATGCGGCGGGATGCGGTATCCGGCATAGGCGGCACTGTCGAGACGCACGTCCGGGCCGCCGGGGGCATGGAAGTCAGAGATCAGGCCGGGTGAGGGCACGAAGGTTTCCGGATGCTCGGCGTTGATACGGCACTCGATCGCGTGACCGACGAGCAGGACATCTTCCTGGCTGAAGGAAAGCTTCTTGCCTTCGGCAATGCGGATTTGTTCGCGGACGAGGTCAATCCCGGTGATCATCTCCGTGACGGGATGCTCCACTTGAAGACGCGTGTTCATCTCGATGAAATAGAACCGGCCATCTTCGTAAAGGAATTCAATCGTGCCGGCGCCGCGATAGCCCAGCTTTTCCATGGCCTTGGCGCAGATCATGCCGATCTCTTCACGCTGGGCCTGATTGAGCTCCGGTGAGGGGGCTTCCTCGAAGACTTTCTGATTCCGGCGCTGCAAAGAACAATCACGTTCCCAGAGATGGGCGACATTGCCGTGCGTATCCGCGATCACCTGAACTTCGATGTGGCGCGGACCCTGAAGGTATTTTTCCAGATAGACCGCATCATCACCGAAGGCGGCTTTCGCCTCTGTCTTTGCGGTGCGGACAGCGTTTTCGAGATCCGCCTCGGTCTTGGCCAGCTTCATGCCTCGGCCACCGCCGCCGGCTGACGCTTTCACCAGCACGGGGAAGCCGATCTTTTTGGCAGATTTCTTGGCGTCAGCGATGGACGTGATGGCGCCGTCCGAGCCGGGCACGCAGGGCACGCCCGCATCGATCATGGCCTGTTTGGCAGCGATCTTGTCGCCCATGATCCGGATATGCTCAGCCGTTGGTCCAATGAAGGCGAGGCCATGTGCTTCCACCATTTCGGCGAACTGGGCATTTTCCGAAAGGAAGCCATAGCCGGGATGAATGGCATCAGCGCCCGTAATTTCCGCCGCGGCCAGGATCTGAGACTTCTTCAGATAGCTCTGTGAGGAGGGCGCAGGTCCAATGCAGACGCTTTCGTCAGCCAGCCGGACGGCCATGGCGTCCCGGTCGGCCTCGGAGTGCACGACAACGGTGGACAGGCCCATTTCTTTACAGGCGCGGTGAATGCGCAGTGCGATCTCACCGCGGTTCGCGATGAGGACCTTCTGGATGGTGCGTTGTTCGGTCATGCTATTCGATCAGAATGAGCGGCTCGCCAAATTCTACGGGCTGGGAATCGGTGACATAAATTGCCTTCACCGTGCCGGCCCGGTCTGCTTCGACTGGATTGAAGGTCTTCATGGCCTCGACCAGCATCAGCGTGTCGCCCTTTTTCACCTTGTCACCAATTGAAACGAACGCTTTGGCGCCGGGTTCCGGAGAGAGGTAAGCGGTGCCCACCATCGGCGATTTGATGGCATTGTCGGGCGTTTCCACGGCAGCTTCAGCAGGGGCTGCAGCAGCGGGAGCAGCCGCTGCAGGCGCGGCTGCTGTGGCCACGGGCGCCGGAGCGGCAACAGCGGCCTGCACCACGGTTGGTGCGGGTTTACTCACGCGGACCCGCAGGCCCTCATGTTCAACTTCAATTTCACCAAGATCTGCCTCACGCAGGATGGCGGCGAGTTCCCGGACAAGTCCGGTATCAAGCTTGTTCTTGCCAGTGCTCATGGATTCTATCGTCCCTTATGTTCCCGACAGCTTTAGCGCGGCCATCAGGGCAAGCTCATAACCATAGGCGCCAAGGCCCGCAATCGATGCGTTCACTGCAGGCGCGACATAATTCACATGCCGGAATGACTCGCGCGCGGCGGGATTCGACAAGTGTACTTCGACAACCGGCACGCTACAGGCCCGCAGCGCGTCATGAAGCGCGACGGATGTGTGCGTATAGGCACCGGCGTTGAGGATTACGGCCGAAGCCTCTCGGGACGCCTCTTGTATCCAGGTCACCAATTCGCCTTCAGAATTGGTCTGACGCGCCTCGATCGGCGTATCACCAGACCGTGCCTTCAGGCGATTGTGGATATCTTCAAGTGTGTCACGGCCATAAATATCCGGTTCCCGCGTTCCGAGCAGGTTGAGGTTCGGGCCCCCGAGGACATATATCGGCTTCACCATGGGGTGTTGTCTTGCGCTGTAACGCCGGGCAAGGCAAGGCCTGCTGATGCGCGGAGTTGCAGTGGATGAATATAACGCTGAACGGGGAAGCCTGCGAAATTGACGCCGGTACGACTGTGGCGATGCTTGTCGCCATGGTGTCAGCGGACGACGGTCGGGATTCGCGCGGTGTCGCCATCGAGCGGAACCTTGAAATTGTTCCCAAATCCGAGCACGCCTCGACCGTCATTGAAGACGGCGACCGCATCGAAGTGGTGCAGTTTGTTGGTGGCGGCTGACAAGGCTGTCCTGTACGAAAGGCCCCTCTGCAGAATTGGAACAGTCTCTTGAACGACCCACTGATCATTGCCGGAAAATCCTATGCCTCGCGCCTTATCGTGGGCACCGGGAAATACGCCTCCTACCAGCAGAATGCGGACGCCGCTCGTGCGGCCGGCGCAGAGATCGTCACGGTCGCGCTTCGGCGGGTAAACCTGTCGAATCCGAATGAGGAACGCCTTACCGATTTTGTGAAGCCTGACGAATTTACCTACCTGCCCAACACGGCGGGCTGCTTTACCGCGGATGAAGCCGTACGCACCCTACGGCTCGCGCGTGAGGCGGGCGGCTGGAATCTGGTGAAGCTGGAAGTGCTGGCGGATCAGAAAACGCTCTATCCGAACATGCCGGAGACGCTGAAAGCTGCCGAGGCGCTCATCGCGGATGGGTTCGAGGTCATGGTCTACTGTTCCGATGATCCGGTTTACGCAAAAATGCTGGAAGAGGCAGGGTGCTGCGCGATCATGCCGCTTGGCTCCCTCATCGGTTCAGGACTGGGCATCATGAACCCGGTCAACATCCGGCTCATCGTAGAGCAGAGCCGTGTACCGGTGATCGTCGATGCCGGTGTCGGCACGGCGTCTGATGCTGCGATCGCGATGGAGCTCGGCTGCGATGGCGTTCTGATGAACACGGCCATTGCCGCGGCCAAGGATCCTATCCTGATGGCGTCCGCCATGAAGCATGCCGTTATCGCTGGCCGTGAAGCCTACCTCGCCGGACGCATGCCGAAGAAAATGTATGCCGATCCGAGCTCACCGCTCGCCGGCCTCATCTGAGACAAGTTCAGTTTGCGAACTACCAGGCCAGTCAGGCCTTCACGAGTCCGATCTCGCGGAGGCGTTCCATCAGGTAGTCCTGCGCGGTGACCGGCGGTTCGGCCTTGCCGCCTTCCGCGACACAGCCGGGCAATGCTTCGATCATGACATCCTGATTGAAGTGCAGGAAGAAGGGCGTTGAGTAGCGTGGGAACCGGGAGCGTTCCGGCGACGGATTCACGACCCGGTGGGTTGTCGATGGCAGCACGCCCGCTGTCAGCCTCTGCAGCATGTCTCCACAATTGATCACCAGCGCATTCGGCGGCGGGCTGACGGCAAGCCACTTTCCGGAGCGATGCTTGACCTCGAGGCCGGCTTCTTCGGCGCCCAGCAGCAAAGTGATGACATTGATGTCTTCGTGCGCGCCAGCCCGCACGGAACCTTCCGGCGGTGGGTTGGTCTGGGGCGGATAATGGAGCAGACGAAGGATCGAGTTTCCGACATTCACTTTGTCTTCGAACCAGGATTCCTCCAGCTTGAGATGAAGCGCGACCGCGCGCAGCAACTGGCGGCCGAATGTGTCGAGCGCATCATACAGCCCGCGGGTTGCCGTATCGAACGAAGGTACCTCCGGAACAGACGGAGTATCTGCCATGGTTTCCCGGTAGGGGGAGTCGGCTGGAAGGGCCCGGCCGGTGTGCCAGAACTCTTTGAGATCGGCTTCGGCTTTGCCTTTGGCATTCTCTGTTCCAAACGCAGTATAACCACGCTGGCCGCCACCGGCGCGACCGTCATATTTCAGCTTCGTCTCCTCCGGCAAGGCAAAGAAGTCTTTGGTCGCCTTGAGGTTTGCATCAATCACGGTTTGGGAAACCGGATGTTCGGAAATAACAGCAAAGCCGGTTTCGCGGAACGAACGTCCAAGTGCATCAGCGAATGCGAGCTTGTCTTCTGCCCACAGGGGGAACGGGACGGGTTTGAAATATTCGGTCATTTGTTCTGCCTAACCGGCTGGATTCATGCTGGAATAGGTAACTACCACAGGACGGGTGACTTGATACAGGCAAAGGCACTTCCAGGTGCCGGGCGATCAGGGCGAAACCCCAACAACCGCAGCCTATAAGACGATGGGGGCTTGCGGTTATCTCATCCATTCAATAGACCGGCAGTCCGCGCTGGAGAGGTGGCCGAGTGGCTGAAGGCGCGCCCCTGCTAAGGGCGTATACGTTAACGCGTATCGAGGGTTCGAATCCCTTCCTCTCCGCCACTTTTTCTTTCTGAATTGATTAGGGAATTCCAGAGCAGGGCTGCGCATGCCCCGCCCAGCAGAGCTTCGCGTTGGCCAATGTCGCTGGTGTCGATTTGAAGAGCGCCCTAGAACGCAAAACGATGCTGCGCACAAACAAGATCATAAACGGACTGAACCCGCCCGAAACCGGCGCGGAAGGGGTGTGGTTCTGGCAAACCAACCCTCTGGAAGCGGGGACAAAGGTTCTGTCTGAACCCGAGAACGCGCGTGTTTCGAGGCTTCTTTTGCCTGAGAAACGTGACTTGCTCTCCGCCAGTCTCGCGGAACGCCGCCACCTGCTTGCGGGATTGCTCGGCTGTGAACCGGCCAGTCTTCGAATTGCGCATGACGATCAGGGGAAACCCGGGCTGCCCGACTATCCCGACATCTCTATCAGCTTTTCGGATAGTGAGGATTGGAACGGGCTCGCGTTATCCCGGGATCGCCCTGTGGGCATCGATGTGGAGCTTGTCCGGCCTGTCCTCTGGGAGCCGATGCTGAACATGCTGGCGGAAGACGATGAGGCTGACGATATTCGTGCGATACTGGCGGATCGAGCCGAGTTGGACACTTTCTTCCGTTGCTGGACAGCCAAGGAAGCGATCCTGAAAGCTGCTGGCACAGGCTTGAAAGGCGGTGCGCGCCGCATCCGGTTGCCTTTCGCCTTTATTTCCAGCGACACGGACCACTTCACCATCGAGCATGATGGACTCAACCTGGCAATCGACACTTTTCTGGAAGACCGACTTATCTTGAGCCGGGCATTAGCCGTCTAACCCAGATCTGTCAGCGATACGCTCATCGGCCCCACCTCGTAGACACGAAGGCCGTCGCGCCACAGGCTGCCCCGCGCGGTGATCAGAATATCCTCACCGCGATCCTCGATCTTCAGGATCTCCATCACGCTCGTTACAGTCTTCCGCTCAGGCGTCACCTGTCCGCGATAGCTCCATTTCATCGGAGCATTTGGGGCAAGCGTGGTCAGGTGCGGCTGGGTCATGCCCTTGTGGAGACCCTTCTTCCAGACAAGCTGTATCAGCGCCTGGATCAATGCGTCCAGCCCGAGGGATCCTGGCTGAACAGGGTCCTGATAAAAGTGCGCCTTGAAATACCAAGCATATGGGTCGACGTGCTGTTGCGCTCGGATCAGCCCGAGCCCTGCCTCTCCGCCATCCGGATCGCAGAAATCGATCTCGTCGATCATTTGCATTCTGCCCGAGGCGCGCGGTTCCTGCATGGAAATCTGCATTGAAGCCGGCCGCAGGTCGAACGCCTGGGTAAAGTGAGGCTTCGCTGGAAGCCCTGCCTGTCGGACGAGAGAGGAGGGCGGGAAGAATCCGAATTGAGTTTTCAGATCCAGCACCTGCCTTCCGTCACCCGTGACGACCTCGACATCGAAGGAGACGAGTGTCATCGGTCCGACTTTGGCAATATTCGTTAGAGTACTGCGGATTTTCAAAATGCCGTCATTCCGGCCAACTTCCATGTGCAGGAAGCCATCACCTTCAAGGTTTCGGAAGCGAAGCGTGCCCACAAGTGCGAAGCCTGAATGACTGGCCAGCCAGCCGCACGGCTGAAGCGCGATTTCGCAGAGAACTGCAAACGGCATGGTGCCATTCACATTGTCGTCAAAATACCATGCATCCGCAGGAATGTCGTATTCCGCTGTCATCGTCGCGCCGAGCGTTTCCTCGGCCGGACGCGTCGTAACTGACGTCACGCGGGATATGAAATGATACGGCGGTTGAGGAAGGCGCGGAACATTCCCCTGATCGTCATAACGCCGGTACATGTCTCCGAATGCGGCAGAAGGCGCGCCATTGGCGCAATCCAGCAACGCGGCGTGATCCCCTCGGCTTTCGCGCTCTGGTCCGATCCGCAAAGGCTTGGCATCTATTCTCGGCGCCGGCCAGTTGCGGCGAAGCCGGATTCCAAAGCGCGGGCAATGGAACACCTTGTGGCCGTCGCACCGGGCAAGCAGGGAGGCGTATATTTCCGGCGTCTCCCCATCGATGATTTCGTCGATGAAGACTTCATAGGTAACCTGATGATCCTTATCCGGGATCACTTGACCGCGGCATACGAATTTCGCTGTGTGTTCGGGAATGGGTTCGAAGACGTATCCATCCCGCTCGACAGTCAGGCCCACGGCAGCGGCATAGAATTCCAGCGCCTGCACGGCGGCTTCCGCCATGAGTGTGCCGGGCATGCAGGGGTCGTTGTGAAAGTGTCCGTCATAGAACCATGTGGACGCTGGCGTTGCCGCGCGTGCCCGAAGGTAGCCGCGTTTCCAAGGCCCACCTTGCGGATCGAATGCAATGACATCATCGAACAGCGATAGCTTTCCGCCGGGAATATGTGGTGGATTGGAATGGGCGGCACAGAGCTCAAAACCCTCGCCGAAACAAGCAAAGGCATCACCGTTCCGGAACGCGTTTATATCATCCTCAGAAAACGTCCGCTTGTTGCTGACACGCTGTGGTTCGAAGCCGGCAGGGTCTGAAGTCGGGGGGGCATTTTTGGCGGCATCCCAGATGACGCCTTTGCTGTTGGCGAGTTCCTCGTCGGTAAAGAAGCCGGCTTGCCCGTTGCGGACAGAGAACGCCAAACGGTCGTTCGCTCTGCAATCATACTGGAAGAAGAACATCCGTACACCGCCCAACTCAGCGTGCCCGGTAATTTCGATCTGGAAGCCCAACGTATCGTCGACCGACGGGAGCCCCCCCTCGTGGAAGGTGATCTCGCACCCCAGCAATCGGTAGACCCGTTCGTTTTTGTTGCGCAAGTCCGCACCCATCCAGCCGATCAGCGTCAGATCAGCCTGACCGCATTCGATCAGCGGACCCGGGCGGATGCGACCGTCATGGATGAAGTCCGTATGATTGGAGAGATCTGTTTCGGTCCAGATCACACCGCCGGCTTCTTCGGTTGGGGCGGCATCGATACCGGTGACCCGGTCAACAAGAAGAAGTGGTGGTGCCGGAAGGCGTACCTGCCGGTCGAAGCGGTCCTGGGCTGCGAAGGCCGGTCCGAAGAAAGCTGACATCTTGCCTCGTGAGGAAGCCTCAACCTCTCCTCGGTCGCGGGTCGGACCAGACGGCGAACGGCGGTCAAGCGCGGTCGTCCCGCTCACCACTTTCTGCGGAGGCTCAGCACATTTTCCGGGAACGGGCTCCGGAGGTCGTCTCGGCATCGTCACCTGCTGGCACGGTATAGTCATGGCATAGTCCGGTATGCGCAGCTTGGGCGCAGGCGGCAGTCCGCACTGGGCAGGGCGTGGTCGGTTTTTGACAATCTTGGGCATGGGGTAAGGCACCGGTCTTGTAGCGTTCCATTGGCCGGCTGGGGCGGCCTCGTTTTTTTGGGCGGCGGCGAGCGTTTCGAGCAGGGGGTTCAGGTCGATTTCCCGTCCATCGGCATAAAGAAATGCCGCTGCGTACGCGATCTGGCCAAGGTCCGAGGTTTCGATCCTGTCAGTGGCGATGGCCTTGAAAGGCTTATCTTTCAATGTGTTGGAGAGGCTGGCCGTCAACGTATCGCGTGGGCCCAGTTCGAGGAAAGTCCGCACACCATCCGCCCAAGCCTGACGCACCGTTTTAGGAAAATCCACCGTATCGACTGCCTGCCGGGTCAGCATGTCCGCGACAACGTCCGTTTCAGGCTCGTAGGCCCCGTGAATTGCATTGGCGTACAGCCGGACATTAGACCCCCGATGTACCGGCCGCGTATGCAGGCGCCGCCAGGTATCCGCGAATGGCCGCATGGCCTTGGCATGGACAATCAGGTGCTGGTTCATCTTCACGCCAGCGCGCCTGCCGAACTCTTCACACAGCGCACGGCAAGCCTCGGCAGGTCCGCCGATCATACAGTCCTCATCCGTGTAGATGATCGTGATTTCCACGCCGGGATGACGTGAGAGTGCGGCCTTTACGTCAGCAACAGGCGCTTGCAGGCGCCAGTTGGTCCAGTCGGATGGGACGTTTGGCCCCCACGCCTGTTTCGCCGTTTCGAATTCACCGCCGATGTGCCGTTCGTACATTGCAGCTTCTGATATCTCGTCCAGAAGCGCACCGGGATCCTTCCAATAGCCAAAAGAAAACAGAGCATTGGATTCCCCGAGTGAAAGACCGATAGCAGCATCGGGCTTCACCTTGAGGATGTCCAGCCAGAGGATCGCATGTGCTTGGCTGACCAGCGTACCGGCGCAAAGCTGCTCGAATTCAGAAAGGCTGGCACGTGACAGCAGGGCGGCAATCTCTTCTGCCCGGGACAATTTTGAAAGTTTCTTCCGGACCTCCGGGAACGCCATCAGAAGGCGCCTCGCCATCCGGGGGTAGACTGCAGCCGATCCGGTAAACATGAAGGCCAACTCGCCTTCCGGTTGGCCTTCGCCATAATAAATGCCGTCGCCTGACGGCACCCGATCTTTCGAGAGTTGCCGCGCAACACACGCACGCAGGTTTTGGATGGCATCTGCGCCTGCAGCCAACAAGGCGATCCGGCATCTGCCCCGGCCGCCTTGGCGTCCCGATTTCACGTTCTCCGCGAGCTTCTGCTTGCTGGCTGCTGCAGTGAAGAAGATGGACGGCGTTGGCCTTAGTGGATCCGGCATCACCAGAGGCGGCGCCAATTCAAGTGAAATCGATGTGCCAACATTCGCTGCTCCAGCCGGTACATTTATCCGGCTTTTTTTTCGTGGCCAGGACAACTTCGGAACAGCGCCGTCTGGTGTCAGGTGATGACTGTGGGCATTCAGCAGCAGTTCGATAGCTGCCTGGACTAAAGCATCAGCATCCGGAGCGGTTCCGTAAACATCGGAAAACAGGTTCTCGACGTGCCTGCTTTTCGAGTTTTTCCATTCCACTGACGCAACCGATCCAAGTATCGGATCGCCAGCGGCCTCAGCATCCTCACGACGTTTGAGAACCAGTGCAGCTGCCGCGTCGCCTGGGTTTTTTGTTTGACCCAACTCGCGAAGGGCCTTGGCCCGAACCGGTTCCGACGCAAAATCAGCTGCTGCGACAATGGCCATCGACAGGCGCTCAGAAGCCAAGGCATCAACCGCGAGATCCAGCGCGGCAGGACCGCTCGCGGCACCAGCGGATACCGAGTATCCCATGCCCTGCATGTCGCGCCCGAACGTGATCCGGTTTGCGGTCATGTTCGCCATTGCACCGAGCACCATCGCGGCATCGAGTTTCGGAGCGATATCTTCTGGTGATTGCGAGGAGGAAGAAGAAATGCGCTCCCTGAGAGCCCAGCGCGCAGAATCTGCCGCGCAAGCCATACCGGCAAAGACTCCCGTCTCGTGACTTTCAACAGGGGAAACCCTGTCCAGAGCTTCACTCACCGTAGACAGGATCGCCAATTGTTGCGGCTCGGCCTGTGTCAGGTCTTTGGGAGGTGTTCTGGCATTCGCAGCATTGGCCCCGATTTCTTCCAGTTGCTCCGGAGGAGCGATTGGCCAGTTCATCAACCGTCTCAACACCGCATCTGTCGTCCGGTCCGAGCCGGCCATAACGGCCGCGGCGCAGACGACAATTTCAGGAGTATGTGATTGTTTGAAACTGGTGTTGCGGCCTCTGCGGACGATCGGCTGATGCTGCTCCATTATCAGGTGCGCATTGTTGCCGCCAAATCCGAAGTTACTGATCGCAGCGCGCCTTGCTCCATGATCATTTCTCCAAGGTTCCTGCTTCGCTTGTACGATGAGGTTTGAATGTGCGAGAGACTCCAGTACGTCGCCATCGATCGGTGTCGGAGGCAGGCTTTCCCGAGACATCGCACCCGTAAGCTTCAGGATGCTTGCAAGACCGGCGACGGTAATGAGGTGACCGGTATTCGCTTTGAGAGATCCGACCGGTAATTGCTCCACAGCGCCATAGACAGACTTTGCCGATGATACCTCCACGCCATCTCCAACGGGTGTGCCGGTCGCGTGGCATTCGAGGTATTGGATCGTGAGCGGATCTATTTCGTTGCGCTTCAACGCATCACGCATCGCATCGGCTTGCCCTTCGGCAGACGGTGCCAGCAGACCTTTCCGGCGGCCGTCATTCGACAGGCCGCTTGCGCGAATTAATCCGTAAACTTTTTCCCCTGGTTCAACGTCACTCAGTCGCTTCAGGACGATTGCAGCGGCGCCTTCCGAAGGCACTAGGCCGTCGGCGCCCTTCACAAACGGCCGGGAACGGCCGGTGGGACTCAGTGCATTTAATGCGTCGAAACCAATGTGAAGGATCAGATTGTCAGCGGCATTGACTGCCGCAACGAGCGCGCAGTCTATTTGTCTCGATTGCAGCTTCCGGCACGCAATATCAACAGCATAGAGGGAAGATGCACATGCCGCATCGAGTGAAAGACAAGGTCCGGAGGCGCCTAGTGCTTCGGCAATCAATCTTGATGGAAGTGCAGAATTCAGTGTCAGATGAGCAGGTGGTGTAGGTTCATCGCGCCACAATCTCGAGGCGAATTCGACATGCCCGGCCGAAGGATAAGACAGGTTCGCGGCAAACACGCCTATGGCGGAAGGGTTAACTCTGGGATTGGTGGCATCTTCCCAAGCATTAAACGCTGCTTGCAGGGACCAGCTGCAGACAGGATCTAGTTCCCCGACGCGAACGGATTTCAGGCGAAATCGGTCTGGTGCGAAGAGCGCATCAAAACCCCTTACGCGTCCGGACACGAACGACCGGGAGCTGGCTATGTCGCTGGGGAGCCCAAGTTCGACAGGAGAGACAGGGGCGTAAACGACCCGTCGCTCCATCACAATATCAGTAAGCTCCTCAGGCGTGTGTGCGCCCGGAAGAACACATCCCTGTCCAACGATAGCGACAGGTTCGAAATAGGTCATGCACTGCCCCATTCGTCACCAACGACGAACCGAACCTGATCGTGAGAAGAATTCAGAAGTTGATCTGCGAAAATACGGGCGCCTTCTTGCTTTGAGATTAGGCCTATGCCCCGCTCGGTAAACATTCGCGCCAGGGATTCATCGACCATTCCACCTTGCCAGGGGCCCCAGCAAAAGGCCTTCACTTGTGTATCCGGTATTTTCCCGGCGAGGTGAACGGCCACATTGTTCAGCCACTCATTGGCTGCGGCATAGTTAGATTGCCCTTCGTTTCCAAATACAGCGGATGCTGAAGAAAAAAGACCAATATAACGAAGGGCAGAAGGCTTGATACAAGACAAGATCGTTTCAAGTCCGGTGACTTTGGGCGAAAAAACCTTCTCAAAATTCTCCAGACCGAGCGCTTCGGCGAAACCATCTGACAGAACACCTGCGCCATGAACCAGGCCTGTGACCGGGCCTTCTTCATTTATGAGTCTGGAAAGGGTGGTACGAAGGCTTGCCTGATCCCCAATGTCTGCCTGTACGTAACGGGCTTTGGCCCCGCCAGACTCGATGGCTTTCAGGGTAGAGACGATTTCCGCCCCGGCCAGAAGTATGCGGGCGAAGCGGTCAATCTCTACCGGCGTCTTGGGGGCATCGGCACGACCAGAATTCTTTGCCAGGGCACCACGCAGCGCTTTGAGATCGGTTTCTCGCTCAAGCCAGGCGGGCCAGGCAACGAGATCGGACCGACCGAGCAGAATGAAACTACCTCCTGTTCTTTTTGCGAGTTCAATCGCGCAATCGGCAGTCACACCCCGGCCGCCACCGGTTATCAGCCAGACTGGTGATTCAGGAACAACCGATGCGGTTGACGGCGCCAGGACAATTTCGCCGGGAACATCTTGATAAATTCCGTCGTTACTCAGTGTATAGGTACCTTCAGACAGGATCAGAGACATCGCAATGCGAGATGCTTCATCCTGGATATTTCCAGAAATTTTGAGAGACGAGGCACTTACGCGTATTTCGGGGCGTTCAATCCGAAGCGAACGACAAAGGCCTGAAACACCTCCGATCGCTGACAAGGAGCGGGCTGACGTGCGGTCCAGCGCAACGACATGCACCCCTTCGTGCGCCGACAGGATCGCCTTGAGAACGTCATGGTGTCTTTTTGCCTGTCGTTCCTCGGTCAACCCTTCCGTAAGAAGACATGTCCCTGCGCTTTGAGGCTTGCTGACGATGTTGGCCTCTCCACCGCGACTTTCAATCTCTTGTTTGATCGCTTCGGCAAAGGCTGGAGCAGCATTTGTTATCTCGATCGCGTCGGACTCGTCGAACGATACAGTTTGGTCATATGAAGCCACTCGTACAGTCTCGAGTACCCGCACGGCGTTCAGATATGGAGCATTCCCTGCGTCTGTCGCGCCGGGACGGACCGCCTCAGGAGGCGTACCGTCCCCTAGGCAAAAAAATCAGCGATCGCCCTGATCGTGCGGAGTTCAACGAGGACTTCCGGGTCCACTTCCGGGAGGTTTGGATGCTGTTCACGAAGGGCCGAAAGGATTTCAACCTGTTTGATGGAATCGACGCCCAACTCACCCTCAAGATCCATGTCGTCTTCCAGCATATCACTCGGATATCCTGTTTTGTCAGCAATCAGCTCCCGGACGACATCCGGTGTGATTGAGCCATTTAACTTACCAGGGGTAGACGCGGCCGGTGCAGAAGAAACTTCAACGGTGATGGGGGCGATTTTCTTGACCGCCGGAGCGGGCGAGACACCATTTGATCCTGTCACCATGTCGGCAATTGCTGCGATCGTGCGCAATTCCACGAGGCGTTCTGGGTCTATCTCAGGAAGTTCCGGCAGCTGCTCGCGGATCGTCGACAGGATTTCGACCTGTTTGATGGAGTCGACGCCCAGCTCTCCCTCCAGATCCATATCCACATCCAGCATGTCTTCTGGGTAACCGGTTTTATCTGCAATAATGCCACGTACCAGGGCGACGGCATCCACACCTTGAGTGCTGATAGCGCGAGCAGCAGTTTCCGTGACAGGTTGGACTGGTGGGGTGGTTGCCGTTGATGCGGCTGGTTGAGCGTGTGCTGAGCGTCTTGCGGGTGCTTTTGCCGGACCAGGTACAGCAGGCGCGTCTGCAGTCGCAGGCTCAGGATGTCGCGGTGCTGGGGCGACCGACGCGATTGGAGCCGGAGCGGGTTGAGGTAGTGCTTTTGCCGGTTCAGGTAATGATACCGCGGCGCCATTCATGACTTGCGATACAGTATTCAAATACGCGGCATGAGCCGAAGAGGCCATGCTCATGAACTCCGAATGACGGCGAGATACCTCCATCAACACCCGTTCAACTGGGGTTTCGCCCCCGGACCCGGAAGGGTCATAGGATGGCATGGAAGGAAACGACGAGTAGGATGAATCCGGCATGGCAGGTTCCTGGGGATTAGAGGCAGAAGAGGATTGAGTTGGGCCTGCCTGAGGAAGGCGATCGGCCATCGTACGGTTATTTTGCGGGGTAGAAGCTGGTGTGCGATCGGGATTCGGCGCAGCTTTGCCCGCCGCACCGTCGGGTGGCGGATAAGGTTTGCCGAAATTCGCCCCGGAAATCATGACAGCGTGCTTGGGCGGAGCCGGGCGAGGAGGTTCCGCAGGCAAGTCTTCGAACAGGGTTGCAAAATCGACGGGAATGCCCGCAACGCTGATTGCGCCAAGTACTGACAGAAATTGTGTAACACCATTCATTCGCTTGTTGTCGAGCGAATAGGATTTGTGCGGACGGTCACGAAGGACGTCATCAACCAGCCCGGTGACGACCGACCCTGGGCCTATCTCAATGAACACGCGCGCACCGTCGGCGTACATCCGCTCGACCAATTCCCTGAACCGGACAGGAGAGGCGAGTTGGCTTGCGACTTCCACGGGCATCTGTGTGCCGGTGCAGGCGTAAGGCTCTGCTGTTGCATTAGCATATACCGGCAGAGAAGGTTTGCGCAGGCGTAGTTTCCTGAGTGCCGTTTCAAATGGTTCAACAGCAGACGCAACAATCTTCGAATGAAAAGCGGTAGCGACGGGAAGAAGGCGGGCCTTCAGTCCTTCCTGTGTACATAGCTCCAGAGCATCGTTCACAACTTTGGTGGGACCGGACAGCACAACTTGGCTCGGCCCATTGTCGTTGGCGAGTACCAGATCTGGAGCGAATTCGCCCAGGATGTGACCAATATCCTCTGATGCGGCCTGAACGGCCATCATGGATCCGGAACTGGACTTTGCGGCTTCGGCCATCAAGGCACCACGATCGACAGACGCTGAAAGAGCACCGGAAGCGTTCATAGCGCCTGCATAGTGCAACGCCATGATCTCACCGAAGCTGTGTCCGGCCGCCATCTCACCCTGGATCCCGGCTTGCGACAGCAAGGCGAGGTGCGACAGGGTTACGGCAGCGATTGCAGGCTGGGCATGCTCCATGGCTTTCAGGTGATCAGTTTGATCGCCATGTTCGACCTGATCGAATGCTGCTGGCGGAAATGCCAGTTTATGGAGTTTCAGCTCACCCGCACGTTTGTGACTTGCGGCTTCATCCCAGACTGCTCTTGCGGCCGGGAATGCCATGGCCAGATCAGCGCCCATACCCACATATTGGCTGCCTTGCCCTGAAAACATGAAGGCGACTTTTTCATCTGCCGGCTGATCGAGAGATACATGGCAACCCATTTTTAGGGGGCGGTTACCAATTTCATTGCTATTCAGGGCATCGATGACGCTGTTGACTTTAACGGTGAGGTCTTCCGGAGATTGTGCCACAATGGCCGCGCGAGCGGGTGCCGTGGCATCAAATGCCTCCTGGCTTTCTGATGCTCGGAAAGCGAATTCCTTTTCTGTGAGACCGGTCTTGAACGCCGCAATTCTGGAAGAGAGTGTCGCGGGAGACTCTGCCGAAAACAGGAAGAGCTCTGCGGGCAATGATCTCCAAGGTCTGACTGCATTAGGGCCGGTATATTCTTCCAAAGTGACGTGGAAGTTGCTGCCCCCGAAACCGAACGAACTCACAGAGGCTCTGCGAGGCCGTTTTTTTGGAGAAATCCAGGGGCGGGCCTCGGTGTTCAGATAAAAAACCGGGCTGTTCTTGATGGCGTCTGCCGGTTCTTCCACTTTGATGGTCGGTGGCAATGTCTTCCGGCTTAAAGCATGCGTGACTTTAATCAGGCTGGCAGAACCGGCCGCTGCTTTTGTATGGCCGATCTGTGCCTTGACTGAACCAATGGCGCACCAGGGTTCGTCCTGGTTGTGCTCTCCAAAAACGAGATGGAGCCCTTCGATTTCGGCCTTGTCGCCAGCTTTTGTACCAGTACCATGAGCTTCTACCAGGTCTACTGTAGATGGATCATATCCAGCCTGATCGTATGCGCGCTTCAGCGCTCGGGCTTGGCCGTGTGGAACCGGGCTGTAGATTGCGGTTCCTTTGCCATCTGAAGCCCCGCCAAGTCCTCTGATGACGGCATAGATCTTGTTACCATCCCGCTCGGCGTCATCTAGTCGGCGCAAAGCGAGCATGCCAATACCTTCGCCCAGCATGGTGCCATCCGCTCGCGTGGAAAATGGCCGGCAGTCTCCGGACGGCGACAAGGCCGGTGTCTTGGAGAAGCACATATACATCAGAATGTCGTTCAGGGCGTCCACGCCGCCTGTCAGAACTGTGTCGCTGTCTCCGGACCTCAGCTCATGCAGGGCGATTTGTAGTGCCGAGAGGCTGGAGGCGCAGGCGGCATCGGTTACGTAATTGCTGCCGGTCAGATCAAATCGGTTTGCGATCCTTCCGGCGATAACGTTGCCAAGCAAACCGGGGAAGGTGGCTTCCTGCCAATCGACATAGTGATCTTCAATCCGCCGGGTGATGTCCTGAACCTGGCTTTCTGGCAGCCCGGCCTGACGCATCGCATCCACCCATGCAGGACGCTGAAGCCGACCCGCCATGTGGGCGGTCATCTCCGTTGCCGATGCGACGCCGAGAATGATGCTCGTGCGAGATTTATCGATCATTCCGCTGGAGTCTTGTTCAATGTCTTCCAGCGTCATTTGTGCGGCGATCAGAGCCAGAAGCTGAGCTGTGTCGGTGCCCTCCATCGCTTTGGGGGGAATGCCGAAATAGAGCGGATCAAAAGCGAGAGGATTGATGAACCCGCCACGACGTCCGTACGTCCGGTCTTTCGTTTTGGGATCTTCATCATAGTAGTCTTCAATCAGCCAATGACTTGGTGGTACATCGCTGATCAGGTCCCGGCCTTCAAACAGGTCACGCCAGAAACCCGTAACATCACCCCGTCCCGGATAGACGGCCCCCAGGCCGACGATCGCGACAGGAGCGGCGGTTTGTTTGGCCATCACGCGGCCTCCGTTTCAGCGAATTGATGCGGGGTGTAATCGAAGGCCGTTGGAGGCACAGCGACACCGACGGCGCGCAGTTGAGAAGCTCTAGTTATGCGGGCTGCGCCTTCCATGAGGTTCCAGGCAATCTGGCGGACCGTCCGGTTGGATATGTCCTCCAGGAAAGTGCCCGCGGCCCATTCGTTAAACGCCCCCTGCGCGGGGCCGCACCAGATCTGGTAGTCAGCTAGATGTTCGGGATCGCCGTCACGGGCGAATTGTGCGCCGGAGAACAGGTAGCGCCTTGCGACGAGAGCGAGACGCTTGTTGCCGTCGGATTCCGCCCGTTCAGCTTCTTTCGGGTTCACGTCCCTGATGTAGCTGCGTGTCGCCTGCCAGGCGGCTTCGAACGGCTCGCCAAGAATATCTTCGATCCAAACCTGGTCTTTTGGATCCAGCGTTTCGAACGACGCGCCGGAACGATAGAGCTGAAACAGTTTCTTTCCGCGCATCGCGAAAAGGGTACCGCGCTTCAGAACCTGAACTTCCACGCCTTGCTCGAACATGTCCGCAGCCGGCGCCATCGCAACGTCTGCCGGCCCGGCTTTGGCCAGCAATTGGCGACCGGGCAGGGACAGGCCGGATTCTACGGCTGCCTGATTGATGGAACCCGTCAGCACATAGGCCGCACCCATGCCGAATGCTGCCGCCACAGCGTGCGGTGTGGCGATGCCGCCAGCCAGACCGATCCGGATGGCGTTGGGGTCAATTCCGAATTTTGAGACAACCCGATCCCGGGCTGCGGATATCGAGGAAAAGAGGGGGGCTGCTGACCTCCGGTCTGTATGCCCCCCGGAATCCGCCTCTGCTGTGATTTCTGCTGCGACGGGAACTTGTCTGGCGAGTTCAGCCTGCGCTGAGGAAATCGCACCAGAATCGACCAGGGAGTTCAGAATGGCATCCGGTGCAGGCGACAGGAACTGCTCGGCGACTTCTGCGCGGGACACTTTCGCAAATACATGGTTCGTCCGGATGATCTGACCATCGGGACGTCGTGCAAGCCCAAGCGCCGTATATCGCACGATTTCGGGAGATAGGCGCATGTAGGCCGACGCGGAAACGCGCCTGACTTTCTCATGAAGAAACAGGTCAACGACGGCGGCCTCATAACCAGGCTGCTGGGGTGTGTGAATCAGGTTGGCGCCCCAGCAGATCTGATCAGAAGACAATTCCGATTTGATCTGGAGCAGTCCTAGCTTGATTTCATCAAGAGCAAGTCCGGCGCTACCGTAGAATCCCAAGCAGCCGGCGCGCACGGCTTCGACAACCATACGTGGCGTGGCGATACCGCGTGCCATTTCCCCAACGACATAGTTGAATCTGCTCCCGTGGGTCGCAGAAAAGGCTCGGTCACCCAGCCATTCGGGGTAAATTGGTGGGAGTATCGCTGCGCCGGTTGAGGTGCCTTCGGTGATGGCAACGGCTTTCACCTCATCCGCGGAAAGCTCTAGGCTGACCGGGAGGCGCGGGTTCTCAATGATCGTGGTGCACACGTTCATCATCCAGGACACTTCTTGCCATCTCACTGCACAATTCTACGCAGTCGCTATTTAAAACTATACGAACGGAATACACCCGCTGTCGAAAACCCGTCTTTCACAGTTAAGGAAATGTATGTGCTTTCGCACCCGCTCTCCGGATCTGCAGTATTCCCAACACATCAGACCTATCAGCTCACTCTAGGAAGATGCAAAGTATTTCATTCAATACGTGAAAGATTAGACGTCAGAACGACAGATTCGCGAAGATTAAGCATATCGTTCTGGCTGTGATGAATGAATTCCGTTCAGAAATTGATCCTGAGTCGCCGCCCTCCGACAGGAAGACAGGTGATTCGTGCAAAATGAGGCTTCGCTGGAACCGACCCGGCCGGAGCGTTCGGATTGCCGGTTTCTGGTGTTCATTCCCTGAAACTAGAAGGTGTCATGCCGGTTCGGTTCGGCATGACACCCTCTATGTCTCGTTCTTATTCTGAGAGTTCGCTTAGGTTGCGTACTTGAACAGGTTAGCCACCGGCCGTCATGGCGCCATCAACGACATGTTCCTGTCCATTGATGTAACTGGATTTGTCCGAAGCAAGATAAACGATCAGATCGGCCACCTCATCAGGGCGTCCCGGTCTTCCCATTGGTGAAGCCTGAGCACCCAATGTGTCGGCATCTAGCGCATTCGCACCAGCAGGAACATCGGGAATAATCGGCATCCCTTCACCCAGACGCGTGATGGATTTCTGCCAGATCGGAGTATCGATGATCCCGGGATGGACCGAATTGACCCTTATCGGCCAACCGGCGCGGGCACATTCCACGGCTGCAGCCTTAGTGAAGAGGCGAACCGCGCCTTTTGACGCGCAATAAGCGCTGAGCCCCGCTGCGCCGCGGAGACCTGCAACCGATGAAATGTTGATGATCGACCCGCCGCTTTTCTGCATCTTGCGAATGGCCGCGCGGGTGCCCAGGAAGACGCTGTCCACATTCACAGCCATTTGCGTTTTCCAGTCGTCCAGTGAAAATTCGGGAATGGCGCCGCCAATCGCGATGCCGGCATTGTTGACGAGAATGGATGGCGTGCCGAGTTTCGTCTCTGCTTCGTCCATCACTGTGTCCCAAAGCGCTTCGTCGATGACATCTTGAACCAGTGTTGCCACTGTGCCGCCGGCAGCGGATATGTTGGCTGCGGTGGTCTCCAGACCTGCTTTGTCGATGTCGGTTGCGAAGACGGCAGCGCCTTCTGCTGCCATAGCTTCTGCTGCTGCCCGTCCGATGCCGCTTCCAGCCCCCGTTATCACGGCCACGCGGCCATCCAGTATTCCCATGTATTCCTCCCTTGTGATTGCAGTAGCTGTAGCAGGTACGGAGCTTGACGGAAGGGTCGGTTTGGTGTTTTACCCGCCGCTTCAGAACGGGATGGTGCGGAACCGCCGTTGAAATCGTGGGCAAGATGAGCTTGCCCACCGGTCCGCGTCGCCAATGAGGTACTACAATGTCTCGTCGCCATAGCGCGAAGTACAAGATCGACCGTCGCGTCGGTGAAAACATCTGGGGCCGCCCGAAGTCCCCCGTCAACAAGCGCAACTACAAGCCCGGACAGCACGGCCAGAACCGCCGCAGCAAGACGTCCGATTTCGGCATGCAGCTGATGGCGAAGCAGAAGCTGAAAGGCTACTACGGCGATCTCACCGAGAAACAATTCGCGCGGATCTATGAAGAAGCGGCCCGGATCAAGGGTAACACAGCCGAGAACCTGATCGGCCTTTTGGAATCGCGCCTCGACGCTGTTGTTTACCGCGCCAAATTCGTTCCGACGATCTTTGCTGCACGCCAGTTCGTCAATCACGGCCACGTCATGGTCAACGGCCGCCGCTGCAACATCGGTTCAGTTCGCCTGAAGCCGGGCGATGTCGTCCAGATCCGTGAGAAATCCCGCAACATGGCGCTCGTGCTCGAAGCACTGGGCAGCCCGGAGCGTGATCTGCCGGACTACGTGGAAGTCGATCCGAAAGCGATGAGCGCGACTTTCACGCGCGTTCCGGAACTGGCTGATGTGCCATATCCAGTGAAGATGGAACCGGCCCAGGTGGTCGAATTCTACTCCTCGTAAGACAGCCAGTTTCTTGAACTACGTAAAAGGCCGCGCCAGACTGGTGCGGCCTTTTTCTTTGGAGATTCAATCCCATGAGCATTCCCAGCATTTCCGACGTCCGCGAACATCTTATTGCGGAACCGGGAAAGCCTTTCGATCTCTCGAAGCGCGACAGTGGCGACCGGAGCCTCTTCGAAGATAAGTCTCTCGCGAAGACCAGCCTCAAAAAGGATGCTGCCGTCATCAATGAATTGAAGGACATTCTTTACGCCGAAAGAAAACGTTCCATACTGGTGGTGCTCCAGGGCATGGATACGGCCGGGAAATCGGGCACGATCAAATCGGTCTTCGCTGATACCACGCCGCTCGGCATGGAAGTGAAGGCGTTTAAGGCTCCCAGCTCCAATGAACTCGCGCGCGACTATCTATGGCGGATCCACAACGCGATTCCGAAGAAAGGGCATGTCGGAATATTCGACCGCTCGCACTATGAAGATGTCCTGGTCGCAAAAGTGAGAGGCTTCGCGAGTCCGGAGGACGTGGAGCAGCGGTATGATCAAATCAATTCATTTGAAAAGCACCTATCCGAGAACGGTGTGACCATCATCAAATGCATGCTCAACATTGGATACGCAGAGCAAGGCGTCCGGCTTCGTGAGCGCCTCGAAGAACAACACAAGTACTGGAAATTCAATCCAGCGGACCTGGACGACCGGGCGCTGTGGAAGGAATTCATGGCGGCATACGAAACCGCGGTGCAGCGGTGCTCCACGGAACATTCCCCATGGTACGTGATCCCGGCAGATAGCCGAACGCGCCGCAATGCCATGATCGCGCGGCTGGTGCGTGGTGCGCTGGAGGAGATGAACCTCAACTGGCCTGAGTCAGATTACCGGCTCGAGGATTTTGATTTTTCCTAATGAAAGTCGGTGCTACCGCCACTAATGGAGTGGTTGGACGTGCGATCCGGTGGATCGCCCCAGATATCAATGCTGCCGCCGCTTGAGGTTTTTCCAGTCGCGCTTTCGGTGGCATAGGCAGTCGCCGAGCCTCCGCTGCTGGCTTTGGCGATTAGTCGATGACAATGGAGATCCTTGGCATCCGCGTTCCCGCCTGAGCTGACCCTTAGCACCAGCGCATTGCAGGTGCCGGAAAGCTCTGCAGATGCACCGCTCGATAGATTGAGACTAAAACCTTCCGCATCGATTCCGGTTGCGTCGATCGAAGACCCCGAACTTGCTTCAACTGCGTTCAGTTCCGGAGATGTAACCCGAACGGTGACGCTGAGATTGTTTCCCCAACCGGATTTCATTTTCCGGGAAATATACAGCCGGCCGCCGTCCTGGCGGATCTTCATGTCTTCCGGACCGCCGCGCTGGAAATCAGCAATGACGCTATAGGAGTCTGCTGTTTCGTATTTGACTTCGACGCCCGCCGAGATATCGAGTTCGTCGAAGCCGAAGAAGTCATACGTTTTGGACGTGTCTGCCCATGCCGCACACGCTGATGCCACGAAGACGGTGGAAACGATCAGGGACTTCATCATCTTTTTTGTCCCCCAGGTCAGCTGCCGAACTCGATGTCACCACCGCTCGACAGGGAAACATCGCGGATTTCCGGTGAACCGGAGATGTAGATATCCCCGCCGCTGGAGGCGCGCGCTTCTACAGATTCAGAAGCGGAAACACTTATGTCGGCGCTGCTGGACGCCATGATTTTTGCACTCAGGCAGGTCAAACCGTTGGCATCAACATCGGCGCTGGAGGATGCTTCAACCTTGATGCTTGTGCACTGGCCGGAAAGCTCGACATCTGCACTGGAAGATGCCTCAACCAGAAACTCGGCGGCGTCGAGCGACTTCAATTCCAGGTCTCCACTTGAGGAAGCTTCAATCCGAACCTGTCCGGTCCCGACCATTATTGCTTCGATGTCTCCACTTGATGACGAATGAAGGCCGAGTGTCTCCGCACGGAAGTCGGACGCGAAAATATCTCCGCTGGACGACGCATGGAGGCTGGCAATCCTAGCTGAACCTGCGAGTTCGAGATCTCCGCTGGAAGACGCGCGGGCGTCGAAATTGTCGCTGTCGACTCCGGTTGCGGTTAGTTTGGCTGAGCGCTTCACCAGCACGCCGTCGAGATCCGGTCCGGACACGCGCACGATATAGTAGGGCACCCGCTTGCCATTGACCTTGATGACCTTGCGGTCATTCTTGGTATTGATCGACACGTTGTTGAACCAACCAGAACGGTTCCGGACACTGTTACGGGAAACGACCAGTGTATCGCCTTCAAAGTCCAGGTAGATGTCGCTGAAGTCGTTTTCAGCTTGCTCCACAACAATCGACGGTGTCGCCGCTGCTTGATAGATCACATCGATCGGTCCCGCGGCTTCGATCTGGGAGAATGATTGTGCGCTGAAGGTTTTGGATTCAGCGAGTGCGGCCGGTGCAGTCAAAGCGAGCAGCGCGGCGAGGCATGTAGCTGTACGTTTCATAAGTGATCTCCTTGATAGAAGCACTATGAATTATCGAAATACGATATGTCAATCGTCGAATAACGATAATATTGGTTGGGTCTGTGCTTTATGCCGCTCAAGAACGCACCTGACGGCGCAAGACCATCGGTGGTTGCCCGTAGGCCCGGATGAAGGCAGTGCGCATCCGTTCAGCGTCCACAAATCCGGTATCTTTGGCAATCTGCTGCAGGGAACTGCTGGTTGTCTCTACATACTGCCTTGCCGACTCAAGCCGTAGTTTTTCGACGAAGCGAGCCGGTGTCGTGCCAGTCTCTGAACGGAAAACCCGAGCGAAATTTCTCGGGCTCATTCCAGCCTGTTCCGCGATTTGTTCAACCTTGAGATCACTGGATAAATGGGTCCGGATCCAGTCAATGAGCGCATCGAAGCGGCCGGATACCAGCTTCACATCCTGCATAACCGAGAACTGGGATTGCCCCCCATGCCTGCGGTGGTGAACCACCAGCTCGCGCGCGGAGCGGCGCGCAACTTCAGGTCCCAGATCATCTTCAACGAGCGCCAGGGCAAGATCGATCCCGGCGGTGATACCTGCAGAAGTCCAGAACTTGCCATCCTGGACGTAGATACGGTCAGCTTCGATGGTCACTGCGGGGAAGTGCCGTGCCATATCCGGGCAACGCCGCCAGTGCGTGGTAGCGCGCCGGCCGTTCAGAAGCCCTGCTGCGGCGAGCAGTATGGAGCCGGAACAGACAGATGTTGTTCGCCGAGTGCGACTGGACAGGTCCTTGATTGCATTCAGGAGTTCCTTGTCGCGCATCACCTCGCGAGTGCCTTCGCCGCCAGATACAATCAACGTGTCCAGAGTCAGGTCTGCCGGGAGTTTCTGGGAACACAGGCAAACACCACTGGAGGCCCGAACAGGGCCGCCGGTCATGGAGTAGACTGTCAGATTGTAAGGCGGAGGAGACATGCCGCGGATCGGCATTTCAAAGACAGAAATCGGTCCGGCGGCGTCCAGCATCTGAAAACCCTCGAAGATCAGCACTCCGATGTCACGGGTCTTGGTGGTGGCTGAAAACATGGGAACAATGTCCTTTCTGCCATAAAGGATTTAGTTCAGAAAAGAACGGTCAGCAAGGAGGCCACCATGACCCAGCCGTTCACCACCGTGTTTGCCGTCTATGATAACATGACTCATCTAGACTTTACTGGACCACACCAGGTCTTGTGCCGACTACCCGATGCGCAAACCGTGATCGCGAGCCGAGATGGTGGAGACGTGGTTGCCGAAGGCAATCTGGTCGTCGGGCGCACAGCGAAGCTGTCGGAGATCGAGCGCTGTGATCTTCTCTGCGTACCCGGCGGCGTCACGGCAACGCAGGTGGCTCTGGACGAAGACTTCGTCAGCGAGATCCGTCGCCTCGGAGCGCGCTCCACCTATGTCACGTCGGTTTGCACGGGCTCACTCATTCTGGGAGCAGCTGGCTTGCTTCAGGGTAAGCGGGCGGCCTGTCACTGGGCGTGGCGTGAACTGTTGACGGAGTTCGGTGCCACCATAGATACCGGCCGCGTGGTGCGGGACGGGAATACGTTCACGGGTGGGGGTGTTACGGCCGGGATCGATTTCGCCCTGACCATGGTCGCGAAGATCGCCGGAGAGGCCTACGCCAAGGCCCTGACACTCGGTTATGAATATGCCCCGGCGCCGCCATTTCCCGGCGGTCGGCCGGAACTGGCTGAGCCAGAAACAGTCGCAGCTTACAACCGGATGATGGCAAAGGTGATGGATCAGCGCAGGGCCGAAGCACGCGAAGCGGGTGAGCGGATGCGCGCTCAGGCAGGCGTCGCGTAGAGGTCGTAATCGTCGGCGCCGGTGATTTTCGCCGCCACGATGTCACCCGGCTTCAGTTGCGTTGCGTTTTCGAGGTAGACCACCGCGTCGACTTCCGGCGCATCGGCTTTGGTTCGGGCAATCATCATGCCGGGCTCTTCATCAGCGCCATCGACGATGACGTCCTGGACGGTACCGACCTGTGCTTCCGCGCGACCCGCCGAAACCTCGGCCTGAACCTGCATGAAGCGGTGCCAGCGCTCTTCCTTCACTTCATCCGGCACATGACCGGGCAGGGCGCGGCTGTCTGCGTGGGCGACGTTCTCGTACTGGAAGCAGCCGGCGCGATCGATCTTCGCTTCTCGAATGAAATCCAGCAGGATTTCGAAGTCTTCTTCGGTCTCACCCGGGAAGCCGACGATGAAGGTAGACCGGATCGCAAGATCCGGCACATCGCGGCGCCATTGCTGGATGCGTTCCAGCACCTTGTCCTGTTTTGCCGGGCGCTTCATCGCTTTCAGCACATTCGCGGATGCGTGTTGGAACGGAATGTCCAGATACGGCGTGATCAGCCCTTCCGCCATCATCGGGATAACGGCATCCACGTGTGGGTAAGGATAGACATAGTGCATCCGAGTCCACACGCCGAGGCTGCCCAGGCCCTTCGCGAGGTCCAGGAAGCGGGTTTCGTATTCCGTGCCATGCCAGGTTTCTGGCTTGTAGCGGACATCGAGACCGTAGGCGGACGTATCCTGGCTGATGACGAGGAGCTCTTTGACGCCCGCTTTTACGAGCTGTTCGGCTTCGGTCAGCACGTGGTGGATCGGCCGGGAGACGAGATCGCCGCGAAGCTTGGGAATGATGCAGAAGCTGCAGCGGTTGTTGCAGCCTTCAGAGATCTTCAGATAAGCGTAGTGGCGCGGTGTGAGGCGCAGGCCCGCTTCCGGCACGAGGTCCAGATGCGGATTGTGCGGTGGCGTCAGGTGCGTGTGGACTGCCTCCATGACCGCTTCGTACTGATGCGGACCCGTGATCGCCAGCACTTTGGGATGCGCCTTTTCGATGACTTCCGGCTCTGCGCCCAGGCATCCGGTCACGATAACCTTGCCGTTCGCCTCGATGGCTTCGCCGATGGCATCAAGGCTTTCGTCCCGTGCGCTGTCGAGGAAGCCACACGTGTTCACCAGCACCAGGTCTGCGCCCGAATAGTCCGGAGCGATCTGATAGCCCTCGGCCCGCAGACGCGTGATGATCCGCTCAGAATCAACGAGCGCTTTGGGGCAGCCAAGCGAGACGATGCCGACTTTCGGCTGCGTCGGGCGGATCGGGGCGGGGCGGGTGGTCGTGTCCATGTCCGTTCTGCTATATTGAAAGTGTGGGACAGGAAAGCGGGAGGACGCATCGCATGGCTGACAAGCCGGACTTCAAGCGCCTCAGACTGATCCAGATCGTCGCCGTAATCGTCGGCGCCATCGTGCTCATTGGAGCGCTCTGGCTGATGGGCCAGTTCCGGAAACCGGAACTGGCCCCGATCGTCATGGCGTTTGCCTTTGCCAGTATCAGCTTCAGTGGGCTTTTCTATTTTGGAGCTTTGCTGCTGGAAGGTTCGCTGCAGAAATACATCCTGTCAGACGATACGGTCATCAAAGGCGGCAATGTCGATATGGTCACGACCACGGCAGAAAGCGGCGATCCCGAAATCGACAAATGGATCGGGACATATGCCTTTACGCGCAACTTGTTCGGATTGTCGCTGGTCCCGATCCTGATTCTGATCGGTCTTTACTTCTTTGCTTAGACAATCAGGCGTCTTCGAGCTCGATGCCTTTTTCCTTCAGGAAATCTCGCAGTTCGCCGCTTTCAAACATCTCTTTGACGATGTCGCAGCCGCCGACGAACTCGCCCTTCACATAGAGCTGAGGAATGGTCGGCCATTCGGAGTAGACCTTGATACCTTCGCGGACGGCCTGGTTCTCCAGAACGTTCGTCGCAACGTATTCCACGCCCAGATAATCCAGCACCTGCACCACGACGGATGAGAAACCGCACTGCGGGAAGGTCGGTGTGCCTTTCATGAAAAGGACGACATCGTTGCTTTCTACGGCCTGTTTGATGGCGTCGAACGTGGCTTGGTCGGTCATGGTGTTATCTCCGGATTTCCCGTGATGTGTGGTGGATAAGGGGCGGCGTCAAGCGTGCCGCCCCATCCGGTTCGCGTAAAACCTAGTCCCAACCGCAGGACTGGCCCTCATTCTGCTCTTCCAGGTACTCGGTCAGGGGCTCGAAATACTCGACCATGGCGCTCGCATCCATTTCGCGGGTACCGGTGAATTTCTCCAGTGTTTCCGGCCACGGACGGGACATGCCGGCCTCCAGCATCTCATTGAAGCGCTCACCAACTTCCTTGTTGCCGTAGATCGAGCAGCGGTGCAGTGGGCCTTCCCAGCCTGCCTGTTCACAGGCCGCCTTATGGAACTGGAACTGCATCACGAAGGACAGGAAATAGCGCAGGTAAGGCGTATTGCCCGGAATGTGATACTTGGCGCCGGGGTCGAAGGCGTCAGCCGGTCGCGGCGCTGGGGGCACAATGCCCTGGTTCTTCAGGCGCAGGTCCCACCAGGCCTTGTTGTAGTCTTCCGGCGCCGTCGTGCCATTCAGGACATCCCAGCGCCAGCTATCGACGGTCAGAGCGAAGGGCAGGAAGGCGATCTTGTCGAGCGCCGTCTGCATCAGCAGCGCCGTATCGGCGTCCGGGCCAGGTTTTTCATCTTCAGAGATCAGGCCGATCTGCTCCAGGTATTCTGGCGTGATCGACAAGGCGACGAAATCACCGATTGCCTCATGGAAGCCGTCATGGGCGCCATTTTTATAGAGATAAGGCTGGTCCTTGTAGGCGCGCTGGTAAAAATTGTGCCCGAGTTCGTGGTGGACCGTGAAGAAGTCCTCGGAGTTGATCTCCGTACACATCTTGATGCGGACATCTTCTTCATCGTCGAGGTCCCATGCCGATGCGTGGCAGACCACTTCCTTGCCTTCCGGCCGTGTGATCATCGAGCGCTCCCAGAATGTTTCCGGAAGCGGATCCAGGCCAAGCGACGTAAAGAAGCCTTCGCCTGTCTCGACCATCTTGACGGGTGTGTAACCGCGCTCGTTCAGGCGCGTGGTGAGGTCGTAGCTGACGGGCGTCGTGTCCGGCTTGACGATGTCATAGATGGACGACCATTGCTGGGCCCACATGTTGCCAAGCAAGTCAGCGCGGATCGGGCCGGTCTTCGGCTGAACGTCATCGCCATAGGTCGCATTCAGCTTCGTACGCGCGTAGCAGTGGAGATCCTTGTACAGCGGCTCAACCTGGCCCCAGAGACGCTGAACTTCAGCTTCCATCTCTTCCGGCGGCATGTCGTAATTGGACAACCACATCTTATCCAATGTCGGATAGCCGAGTTCCTGCGCGCCTTCATTGGCAAGCGAGACCATCTTGGCGTAGTTAGCCTTCATCGGCGGCGACACGGTGCGCCAGCCCTCCCAGACAGCTTTCAGTTCTTCAGGATCGCGGGACGTCTCGATGATCGTGGATGCCTGGTCCAGATTGATCATCTCGCCTTTGTATTCAAACTTGCCTTTGCCATAGGTTGAGCTGAGGTCGGTCGTAATCGCCGAAAGTTCCTCTGCCGCACCTTCGCGGGAGGGGGCGGGGATCGTGATGCCGCTGCGCAGGATGCGGATCTTGCGGGCGACATCGTACGGCATAATGTCGACATTGTATTTCTTGGATTCATTGGCGAGCGAAACAGAAAGCTTGGTCATCTTCGCACCAGCTTCTGCGGCGGCCGCATCTGTCTCGTCGGTGATGTTTGTCGCGTTGGCCCAGTAGGCGAGGGCTGTGACCTTGCTTAGCGCAGCCAGTTCTGTCTCGGCGCGCTTCACAAATGCGGTTGCTTCCGCGATTTCGGCTGCGGTTTCATCGATTTCGGGTGTTTCAACCAATGCGCCGTCGATTGCCGGCGTGGTGTCTGCGGCACAGGAAGCCAACGCGGCGCAAAGCGCTATGACACTGGCGGAAAGGGCGAATCTTTTCATGGATGGTCTCCTCCGGTTGAACGGGAGAAAACCGTGAACCCTCCGTAAGGTCAATCGGGTCGCTGCGCCTCAGGGCGCGCGTGTTTTGAGGGCCAATGCGTGCAGCTCTCCACCCATTTTGCCCTTGAGTGCCGCATAGACGAGCTGGTGCTGTTTCACGCGGGGGATGCCAGCAAATTGAGGACTGATGATCTCGGCTTGCCAATGGTCATTATCGCCAGCGAGGTCGGTCAGCACGATCTCCGCTTCGGGAAAAGCGTCCGTCAAATGCTCCATCAGAATTTCGCGTGACATACCCATGGGATTCTCCTCGATCTCCGGGCTCAATTGGGCTGCAAGGGCAGCCCCGTCAAGCTTGGCAGCGGACGCCTTGCACCTCAACCGGCGTCCTCCTACCGTCTGGCACGACGAAGCGAGAGGTCCTCATGAAGAGACAGATCTGGACGGTGGCAGCAGGCTTGATGGCGTTTCTGATACTGGGCCTTTTCTGGTTCCTGAATACACCACAGCCGACCCATGACGTATCTGTACCACTTCCTGAGGGAGAGTATGTTGATGCAGGTGAATTGCTGCACCTGACCGAAGTTCTTTCGAACGACGCACTTGAAGGCCGCGCGATCGGTACGCCGGGCAACGAAGCGGCGCGTGGATTTCTGAGAAAGCGTTTTGAAACACTGCGCCTCACCAAAATCGGAGACTCTTACGAACACACGTTCACGGTTTTACCGGAGCCGGGTGCAGAAAATGCCCAGCCGGTTCAGGGAACAAATCTGATTGGCCTCATCGAGGGAAAGACGCCTGGTAAAGGGAAAATGTTGGCGATCACCGCGCATTTTGATCATCTCGGAGTCATTGATGGTGAAATATACAACGGCGCAGACGACAATGCCTCGGGCTCCGCTGCTCTGATCGCGGTGGCCGCATGGTTCACGGACCACCCGCCGGAACACGATATTCTTTTTGCGCTCGTTGATGGAGAAGAGCCCGGGGCGCTGGGCGCCCGCAACTTGATCCGGTCTGGAGAAATAGACCTGGACCGGATCGCGCTGAATATCAACTTCGACATGGTCAGCCGGTCCGACGTGAACGAACTTTATGTATCGGGGACATATCACAGTCCCGGCCTGGTTCCGCTCGTCGAAGGCCTTGCTGAAAAGACGCCTGTCAAGTTGCTCATGGGGCACGACCGGCCGGAGCAGGGCCCCGATGACTGGACAATGCTGTCAGACCAGGCAGCCTTCTTCGAAGCCGGTATCCCGTTTCTCTATTTCGGAGTCGAGGACTATGCCGACTATCATAAGCCTACAGATGACTTTGATCTGATCCCTGCGGAATTCTTTGTGCACTCTGCCGACACGCTGGTCATGGCGGCTATCGCCGCCGACAATGCACTCGACACGCTGGACTTCTCGCTGAAAAAGCCGTTCGCATCGCCAACGGCCGAGTGACATCAGGCACGTCTTAACCTGGCATTTTTATATGTGTGACGCCGAGTGGCGCAGCATTGTTCTGGCCTTGAAATGCAGCCGTATCTCACGAGACATATTGATGTTTTTCCGTTCCGTGAATGAGGACGGGAGCCGTGCTTCTGCCGCAACATGTGCAGATTCCTGAAATCCAGCAGGAACTGCTTCTCCGGGCGCTCCGTTGGGCAGGCGTCTCCGCTGCTCTCTGGCGGGGGTCAAGAGCTAGAACAGTTTCTGCAAGGATTTAGGACCATGCTGAAGTATATTCTCGCCGCAACGGTTGCCACGGGTATCGCAGGGGCTGCGGCCGCACAGGACAATGTGCCTCTATGTGGAAGGCGGTTACCAGTATCTTGAAATCGAGCCGGATGGTGCAGACAGCGGGGTCGACACCAATGTAATCGGCTCACGTCTCGGTTACCAGTTCAACTCGATCTTCAGTATCGAAGGTGAGCTTGCTTCCGGTATCGACGATGGTGAATTCGACTACAATGTTGATGAAGACTCGTTCGATCTTGACGACAACAATGACGGCGACTTCAATGACCTGATCGCTGCTTTCGGCGATATTGGCCTGAACTATCTGGTCGGCCTGTATGGTAAGGCAGAAGTTCCGCTGACGGATCGTCTCGATGCCTATGCGCGGGCTGGCTACGCCTATATCGATCTGGATGCATCAATCCAGACGCCGGGTAGCGCAACCCTCACAACAATCGAAGATTCCGAGGAGGGCCCGGCGTTCGGTGCTGGCCTCAGCTATGACCTGACCGAAAATGTCTACCTGAAAGGCGACTACACTTACTACTCCTTCGAGGACACCGACACGAACGGTATCATGCTTGGAGTCGGCTACAAATTCTAAACTGGCCGTATCCAACTGTGCCCTTCTCGCAGTATTGCGGGGAGGGCGCACTCAATTAGTCCACTGAGTTCATATAAGTCGGCAGCCAACCTTCGTGTGCGTCACGAAGCGTCTTCAGGGGCACGGTGTACTCTGTGCCATCCTTGCCTGTTCCCGTTCGCAGTACGATACTGTCGCCGCCAAATTTTCCCAACACCGCCGGCAGGAAGCCGTGTGATTCCCACTCACGGCACTGGTCTTCGGTTGCCGCAATCAGATACCGTCCCTGGTCCTCTCCGAAGAGACCCGGCTCCGAACGCGTCTCTTCCGGATCGCGGTCGGGCACGAGTGTCACGCCGCAGCCGGAGGCCAATGCCATTTCCGCAGCGGCGCAGGCGATGCCACCGTCGCTGACGTCGTGCACAGCATTGACGAGGCCTCGCTCGATCAGGCTGCGGACAAATCCGCCAATCCGGACTTCTTCTGCAAGATTGACGGGAGGGGGCGCACCAGCATCTTCGCCCTTTAGTCCGAGCACAACACGGGCATAGAGCGAAGCGCCAAGTGCACCAGCAGTTTCGCCAATGACATACAGCATGTCTCCGGGCTGCGCACCCTTCAGTGTCGCGGTCTTGGCAAGGTCCTCGATTAGCCCCACACCACCGACAACGGGCGTTGGCGGAATTGCGACGCCGTCAGTCTCGTTATAGAGCGAGACGTTGCCGGACACGACCGGAAAATCAAGTTCACGACAGGCTTCAGCCATGCCTTCAATGGCCTTCACGATATAGCCCATCGTGTTCGGCTTTTCGGGGTTCCCGAAATTCAGATTGTCCGTGATAGCGATGGGCGATGCACCGACGGCGGTCAGATTGCGGTAGGCTTCGGCCACCACAGCCTTGCCGCCTTCATACGGGTCAGCGGCCACATAGTGCGGATTGCAGTCCGAACAGATCGCGAGCGCCTTGTTGGTATTGTGTATACGGACGATAGCTGCATCACCGCCAGATTGTGAGCTGTCGATTGTGTCGCCCATCACATGCCGGTCATACTGTTCCCAAACCCAGCGCTTGGATGCCATGTCAGGTGAAGACATCAGCTTCAGAAGGGTTTCGCCATAGTCTGCAGGTTCCGGGTATTTTGTAATATCCAGCGGTGCGCGCTTCGGTGGCTCGTTCCAGGGGCGGTCATAGTTCGGCGCGTCGTCAGCCAGCGGCGCGACGGGGATATCGCATACCACCTGGCCAAACTGTTTCAGCACGAGATGGCCGCTGTCTGTCGTCTCGCCTATGACTTCGGCATCGAGGTCGTATTTGTTGAAGATCTGTTTGGCGACGTCGATCTTGTCGGGGTAGAGAACCATGAGCATGCGCTCCTGGCTTTCTGACAACATGATTTCATAGGCGGTCATGCCTTCTTCGCGCTGAGGCACCTTGTCGAGGTCCATGACCACGCCGATGCCTTCGCCATTCTCGCCGCCGCTGGCAGCCATCTCGACGGATGAAGAGGTGAGACCTGCTGCGCCCATGTCCTGAATGGCCTGAATGGCATCGGTCGCCATCAACTCAAGGCAGGCTTCGATCAACAGCTTTTCCGTGAACGGGTCGCCGACCTGAACTGTGGGACGCTTCTCTTCATCGCCTTCAGAGAATTCGGCCGACGCCATCGTTGCACCATGGATGCCGTCGCGGCCGGTCTTGGAGCCGACATAGAAAATCGGATTACCTGGCGTTGCGCCGCGCGCGTAGAAGATCTTGTCCTGATCGGCCAGACCGACCGCCATCGCATTGACGAGGATGTTGCCGTTATATCCTTCGTCAAACTGGGTCTCGCCTGCCACGGTCGGGACGCCGACGCAGTTCCCGTATCCGCCGATGCCTGCCACGACGCCGGCCACCAGATTACGGGTCTTCGGATGATCCGGCGAACCAAAGCGCAGGGCGTTGACCAGCGCGATCGGACGAGCCCCCATGGTGAATACGTCGCGCAGGATCCCGCCGACCCCGGTCGCCGCGCCCTGATACGGTTCGATGTAAGAGGGGTGGTTGTGGCTCTCCATCTTGAAGATGGCGGCCTGCCCATCGCCGATATCGATCACGCCGGCGTTCTCGCCTGGTCCCTGGATAACACGGTCGTTCTTCGTGGGAAATTTGGACAGGTGCCGCCGGGATGACTTGTAGGAGCAGTGCTCTGACCACATCACCGAATAAATGCCGAGTTCGACGAGGTTGGGCTTGCGGTTCAGGCGAGTAATGAGCCGGTCCCATTCGTCTGCCTTGATGCCGTGTTCCAAGCCGGCAGCTTCGTCCTGCTCGGCGGTGAGATGGTCGAGGATCGCAGTTGTATCGGTCATGGCCGGGCTTTAGCGGCAAATTCCACGAGTCGCCAGCGTCTATTGCCATCAAAGCACCTGCATCCCTGACATAAGGCGCGGATACGAAAACGGGCCCGCCTCATGAAAGGCGGGCCCGTCCTGTTTTCAGCTCATTCCGTCTTGAAGACGGGCCGAGGCACTTACCAGTTGTAGCTGGCGCGTGCGTAAACGAAGCGGCCCGAGAAGCCGTAGGGGCTGCGGCTCGAATACGGGAAGATGCCGTTGAAGTTCAAGCCATCCGGCGTCATCGTCGGATATTCGTCGAGCAGGTTGTCTGCGCCGACGCCAACGCTGAACTTGTCGGTGACATTGAAGTTCACAGACGCATCGATGACCCAATCAGCATCCAGGGTGAAGTCGTTGTCCGGATTGTTCGACGGCACCAGGACTTCGCCAAAGCGCGTTGCGCGAAGGACGAAATCAGCCTGCTGGTAGGTGTAGTTGCCTGCGAGGATGAATTTCGTCTCAGGCGCACTCTCTTCCAGGGTCAGCGTGTTGGAACGGCTGAACAGCGTCAGGTTCGGAATGACCGTATTGTCCGGCACGTGCGTGACTTCCGTTTTCGAGTAGTTGAACGCTGCTGAAGCGTCCAGGGTGCCCAGGTTCCCGAAGTCGAACCCGTATTTGGTCACGATATCGACGCCCTTGGATTCGGTTTCGATACCGTTCTGGAAGAAGCGAACGCGCTGCACACCGGTCACGCCGGCTGCGGCGAGCACGGCATCAACATCATCACCGCCCAGGTTCTCCGTCAGGAAGATCTGGTCGTCGATGTTGATCTGATAGGCATCGATCGTGACGAACCAATCCGGAGTTGGTGTCAGAACCAGGCCCAGCGAGTAGCTGGTCGATTCTTCTGCATCCAGCTGGCCACCGCCAAGTGCGACCGCAGCAGCGGAAGTCGCCGGGAACGTACCGACTTCGAACGGCACACCATCAATGAAGTTGGTGGAGATGGCCGTAAAGTACTGCTGTTGCAGGCTCGGTGCGCGGAAGCCGGTCGAGATGGCACCACGGACAGCAACCTGATCGGTGAAGTCGTAACGGCCGGCAAGCTTGCCGGTCACAGCATCACCAAAGTCGGAGTAGTCTTCGTAGCGAACCGCTGCAGAGATGAGCGTCTGGTCGTTCGGCACCCATTCGACTTCAGCGTAGATGCTGGCGGCATCCCGGCTGACATCGACTTCCGATTCAGGCGTGAAGCCCGGGAAGACCTGGCTGCCTGCGGCGGCCGGGAGGGGGCCCTGAATGTAGGACGCTTCTTCACCCGCGGTGATTTCGAAGCTCTCATCGCGGTATTCGGCACCAAATGCCAGCGAGGTTTCGCCCGGCAAAAGGTTGTCGAAGGTTTTGACGATGTCGGCGTTCACAGTGACCTGGTCAAAGGCCAGGGCGCCGGCATTGAACGACGTTTGGCTGGTCGGTCCGATAGAAGCGTTGAGAGAATTGTTGACCGAGTAGTCCAACTCGTTGGAGCCATACACAGCGCTCACGTCATAGTCCCAGCCGCCTGCGACGCCGCGAACACCACCACCCAGAGAGTAGTCGGTCACATCACCGCCGATAACCGGCAGGAAGCCGCCCGGATAGATTTCCGGCACGTTCCGGGAATCATTTGCGCGACGGTAGAAGCCGGGGCTTTCACCCTCACGATCCTGAACGCCACCGAAAGCGTAGAGTTCGACACCGCTCTCCAGCGTGTAGCCGGAATTGAAGAAGAAGCTCACGTTCTCCGCACGGCCGTTGCCGTAGCGGTGGTTCAGGCGATCGAAATTACGCTCGACTTCGGCATAAGCCGGATCGTCCGGGAATTGCTGGCGCGGGTCGAGACCGGCCCGGTTCGATGCCTGGCGAAGGGAATACTCGCCCGACACCGTCAGGAAGCCGTTGTCGCCGAGGCCAAAGCCGGTCCAGCCGCCGATCGTGGTTGTCTGACCGTCAATCTCACTGCGGTTCAGGCCTTCTGGATCGGTGACGTTGGCGCCGTAACGGACATTCAGGCCACCGCCATGATCGTCTTCACGGAGGATAACGTTGATAACGCCGGCGATTGCGTCGGAACCGTACTGTGCCGATGCGCCGTCACGCAGGACCTGGACGTTGCCAATGGCGCTGGTCGGGATCGAGTTGAGGTCGACAGCTGCAGAGCCGCGGCCAACCGAACCATTGATGTTGACCAGGGAAGAGGAATGGCGGCGCTTGCCGTTCACAAGAACGAGCGTCTGGTCAGGGGAGAGACCGCGAAGCGTCGCCGGGCGGATGATGTCCGTGCCGTCATTGATGGCGGTTTGGTTGAAGTTGAAGCTCGGCACCGTCGTGCTGAGGATCTGGTTCAGTTCAACGCGGCCGGTTTCCGTAAGCTCTTCAACGGGGAACACGTCAACCGGAACGGCCGTTTCGAGGGCTGTCCGGTTGGCTGTGCGCGTGCCGGTCACAACGACTTGGCCCTGACGCAGCTCGTTGGAACCTGCTTCATCGCTCTCCTGAGCTGAAGCGACCGAAAGTGTAGTTGCGACGGCGATGGAAGACGCCGTGACAAGCAATGACTTCAAAATGGTCATTATTCTATGCTCCTGTCTGTTTTTTAACCTCACGAGGCCAGTTAATGCTGATTGGAGCGCCAAAACAGATGGAATTGGAAGATTCTTGCCTGAATAGCTTATATCATTGCAAAAGTGTGACGGATCCATCACACTTTAGCTGATCTAAAAACGTGCTTAGCAGCTGCAAAAACTATCTCTGGATGCCGGTTGGAGTCAGTAGATCTGCGGCTCCAGGCCGTTTTCCCGAGGGAGCGTGTCAGACGCTATCAACTTCCAGGATCAGCTTGATCTTGTCTTCTTCCGGCAGAAAGGATGCAGCAAAACTATTCTTCGCCAGTTGAACCAGTTGCTTGTCCGTCAGGTCGAGTGCTTCCTCGATGGCTTCATAGTTGCGGCCGATATAGCCGCCGAAATAGGCCGGATCATCAGAGTTGACGGTGACCAGCAGGCCGGCCTCCAGCTGTGCCTTCACCGGGCTGTCTTTGAGATCATCGATCACGCAAAGGGCAAGATTCGAGAGAGGACAGTTGGTCAGCGGGGTTTGCGTATCATGCAGGATCTTGATCAAAGCCGGGTCTTCCATGGCGCGATTTCCATGGTCGATCCGATCCGCGCCGATGTCGAGTAATGCTTCGCGGACATAGGACGGCGGACCTTCTTCTCCTGCATGCAGGCACAGTTTGAAACCAAGTTCCCTGCATTTGGCGAACAGTCGTTCGAATTTCAGAGGCGGGTGGCCAACTTCCGAGCTGTCGAGGCCCACGCCGATGAACTTGTCGTGCCAGGGTTTTGACTCTTCCAGTAGCGCGAAGCCATCCTCTTCCGAGAGATGCCTCAGGAAGCTCATGATCAGTTCCGACGTGATTCCGAGTTCTTTTTTCCCACGCTCCAGCGCGGCCAGGATGCCCTCCGTCACCGTGCCGAACGCGACACCACGCTCTGTGTGGGCTTGGGGATCGTAGAACATCTCGACATGGCGCACATTGTCAGTTTTGGCGCGCTTGAGGTACGCCCAGGTCAGATCATGGAAGTCCTGCTCGGTGCGCAGCACATTCATGCCCTGATAATACAGGTCCAAAAATTCCTGAAGGTTGGCAAAATCGTAGGCGGCCTTTGCTTCTTCAAGTGTCTTGAACGGGATGTCGATCCTGTTCCTTTCGGCGAGTGCCATCATCATTTCCGGCTCGAAACTTCCCTCGATATGAAGGTGCAGTTCCGCCTTTGGCAGGCTTGCGATCAATTCAGCGTGTTTCGCCATTCAGAACCTCCAGAAGTGGGCCGAGATGTTTTTCATAGTTCCGCCAGCGTCCCGACGATCGCGTGTAGAGCGGCTCACGCACTTGCCACACGCTGGCTGTTTTCACTGGTGCTGCTGATTTATGGAATTCTAGGCAGGCCTGTTCAAAAGGCAGACCGATAAAGTCGAGCACTTTCTGCAAGATCTGTTCGGGATTCCTGACAAGCGCATCATAGGGGACATCGAGAATCTGGTCCGGTGCGGCCGTCTTCCAGTGCGACATGAGTTTCTCATACGCCCGATAGTGATAGCCGATGTTTTTCAGATCCGTCGCGTGGATCTGATGAGGGTCAAGGTGCGTGAAATACGTCGACAGACATACGTCTCTGGCGTCGCGAACGGTGTGGAGGATCTTCGCCTCCGGGAAGAGGCGAAGGATCATGCCGATATGAAAATAGTTATCTGGGCGTTTGTCGGTAACAATGCCGGTGACGCCGGGCAGGCGTGTATCAAGCCTCGCAATATATTCCTTCCGAGCCTTTGCTATCTCTGCGTTTGACGCGTCAGCGAGTTTTGCGGGGTAGGGTGAAAAATATTCCGCGCCGATCTGCGCGAGCAAGGGAAGCTCACCCATCGTCGAAACCTGGCTATGACCCGACAGGATCTGTTCCAGCAGCGTAGAGCCAGATCTGAATTGCCCAAGAATAAACACTGGCTGCACGGGCGAGTGGGGTAGGTCGATTTTTTCCGGTGTCGGCATCGCCATCAGAAAATCGATGATTGCGTCGTTCTTTCTGGAATCGAATGCCGGAAAGTTCTGTGGTCGATCCGCTTCCGCGGCTTTGTTCGCCCTCTCATAAGCGGCAAATGCTGAATCGTACTCACCAATGACATCGAGCATCTTGCCGAGAGAGAACTCCAGGTTCGCCCGCGATGTCGCAGGGATGTTGTCACGTTTGAGGGCGTCCTGAACCTGCTTCAAAATGGGGGCAGCCGTCGATTCTGGTCGGCTCATATTCGCGATCCTTGCCAGTGGCTCGGCGTCCGTGGGCGCGATATCGAGGGCCCTTTGGTAGAGTTCCATCGCTTGTTCAGCATGACCGAGATCTTCGTGGGTATTCGCCAGATTGAAGATGGCAGGGACGTAGTCTTCTTTGAACGCCAAAGCTGTCTCGTACGCCTGGATTGCCGCTTCCGGATTTAGCAGATCATCAGCCTGAATGACGCCCTTGTTGAGCCAGACTTCTTCCGGGCCGGAGATATGCCTAGCGAGCGCTTGATCATAGGCTTTCAGGGCGGCTACTGGCTGCCCACTGCGACGCAGCAGCCAGGCCAGATTGTACCAGCTGTCCGGAAGGTCGGGCTCGATCGCCAGAACTTCCTGGTAAGCGGTGATGGCTTCGGGAATGCGCCCGGCATTGCGAAGCGAAGACGCTTCGGAAAGGCGGGCCGACAGCACGTTCTGATCAACAGAAGAAGTCATACCGCCTCATACCGGGGCGGAAAGAGACTGGCCAGCGCTTCAGGCCGCAGTCAGCAGGCTCTCAAACAGGGCAAGACCGTCTTCGCCACCTTCGTGGCCGCCGATAGCTCGTTCCGGATGCGGCATCAGGCCTAGCACGCGGCCGTTTGTGCTCAGAATGCCGGCAATATCCCGGGCGGACCCGTTCGGATTGCTGCCTTTGGCATAACGGAAAGCGACATGACCTTCACCTTCAATCCGGTCGAGGGTGGCGTCATCGGCGTAGTAGTTGCCGTCATGGTGCGCGATGGGAATAACCACATCATCGCGTCCCTGGTAGGCGCTGGTGAATGCCGTGTTGGCGGTTTCCACGGTCAGAGGCTGCGGCTTGCAGACGAAATGTAGCGACGCGTTGCGCATGAGGGCACCCGGCAGAAGACCCGTTTCGCAAAGGATCTGGAAGCCATTGCACACGCCCAGAACATATCCGCCGCGCTCGGCATGGGCCTTTAGCTGAGAGATGACAGGAGAATTGCCCGCAATTGCGCCGCAACGCAGGTAATCCCCGTAAGAGAAGCCACCGGGGACCATGACAAAATCCGTTCCGTCAGGGATCGTCCCGTCCTTGTGCCAGACCATGGCCGGTGCCTTGCCGGTCACCTTGAGGAGTGCGTCGTGAGCATCACGATCACAGTTCGAACCTGGAAAGACAATCACAGCGGTTTTCATGGCGCAGCCTTTAGCAAGGAGTCGGGGCGGAAGGGAACGGGGTAATTCCTCTCAGGAAGCAGAAATGAAAACGCCACCCGACTGTGGCAGGTGGCGCTTTCAGCATCATTCTGCTGCGTCTCAGCGCTTTTCGATCGGAACATAGTCCCGCTTCGCTGCGCCGGTATAGATCTGGCGCGGGCGGCCGATGCGCTGGGTCGGATCGTCGATCATTTCATTCAGCTGTGCGACCCAGCCAACGGTGCGGGCGAGAGAGAACAGCACAGTGAACATCTGCTTCGGGAAACCGATCGCGTCGAGAATGATGCCCGAATAGAAATCGACATTCGGATAGAGTTTCTTCTCGATGAAGTATTCGTCCTCAAGCGCGATCCGCTCCAGCTCCATCGCGACCTTCAGGATTGGCGTGTCCTTGAGGCCCAGGAGATCGAGCACTTCGTGGGCCGATTCCCGCATCACTTTGGCGCGCGGGTCGTAATTCTTATAAACGCGGTGTCCGAAGCCCATCAGGCGGAAGGGGTCATTCTTGTCCTTGGCTTTCTCGATGAATTCCGGGATCCGCTCCACCGAACCAATTTCGTGCAGCATGTTGAGGCAAGCTTCGTTGGCGCCGCCGTGGCTTGGTCCCCAGAGACAGGCAACGCCGGCAGCGACCGCGGCAAACGGGTGTGCGCCGGAAGAGCCTGCCAAGCGAACTGTCGAGGTCGAAGCGTTTTGCTCGTGGTCCGCGTGAAGGATGAAGAAGCGGTCCATGGCTTTTGCGATGGCCGGGTCCACTTTGTAGTCTTCAGCCGAAACCGAGAAGCACATGTTCAGGAAGTTTTCAGCGTAGGAGTACTCGTTCCGCGGATCGACGAATTTCTGGCCGAGATTGTATTTCAGGATGCGGGCGCAAAGGGTAGGCATCTTTGCAAGAAGGCGGATCGAGTTGAGACGGCGCTCGGCAGGGTCCTCGCTATCCATGGCGCCCGGATAGAAGGAGGCAAGACCGCCCACGGTTGCCGTCAGCATGGCCATCGGGTGGCTGTCACGGCGGAAGCCCTCGAAGAACCGGTCCATCTGGGTGTGCAACAGGGTGTGCTGCTTGATGGTGTCGTTGAACACTTCCAGTTCCGACGTCGTAGGCAGCTCACCGTACAGGATCAGATGGCAGACTTCCGGGAAGGTGGATTGTTCGGCGAGTTGTCCGATCGGGTAGCCGCGGTGCAGGAGAACGCCTTCATCTCCATCGATGAAAGTGATTTGGCTTTCACAGCTGGCCGTCGATGTGAAACCCGGATCGAACGTGAAATGGTTCGTTTCGGCATAAACGCGGCGGATATCGATTACGTCCGGACCGTGTGTTCCGGAAAGCACCGGAAGGTCATAGGAATTTCCGGCCACATCCAGTTTAGCAGTGCCGTTCGGTTTCGTTTTATTTTCCATCAGCCTTACCTTCAAACCCTTCTTGTTTCTCAGGCGCCCGGAGAACTTTCCGGCGCCAGTTGATCCTCAATTCGTCCAAGCGCTTCTTCGCGGCCGAGCCATTCCAGTACCGGCGCAATATCCGGTGCTGGTAGGCCGCCTGTGAGTGCAGCGCGTAGCGGTTGGCCTATCTGCCCCATAGATAGACCTTGTGCAGTGCAATAATTAGATATCGTCACCGAAATATGATCTGCCGTCCATTCCGGCAGTTGCTGCAGTACGTCGCGCAACCCGCGCAAACGGTCAAGCCCCTCCCCGGAGACAGCTTTGCGCGCTTTCTTGTTCAATTCCAAAGGCCTTTTGGCCAGCAGGAATGCAAAAGATTGCGCCAGTTCAGGCAGGGTCGTGCCTCGATCCTTCATGTGAGGAAGGGCTGCTCTCAGACGCGGTTCTGCGTCGTCGATAGTGCCCGCGGCTTCCCAGTATGGCCTTAGCAGCGTGAAAAGGCGGTCATTGTCAGCGAGCCTCAGGAAGTGCGAATTGACCTGGCCGAGTTTGTCCAGGTCTAGGCGGCCCGGTGCTCGGTTGATTCCTGAGATGTCGAAAGCAGCGATGGCCTCTTCATCGGTGAAGATTTCCTGGTCGCCGTGGCTCCATCCGATCCTCAGAAGATAGGCCCGCATCGCTTCCGGCAAGTAGCCCATCTCGCGATAGGCGAGTGTCGAGAGTGCGCCATGGCGCTTGGATAGTTTGGCGCCATCGGCACCATGAATCATCGGAACATGCGCCATCTTCGGAATATTCCAGCCCATCGCCTCATAGATCGGGATCTGGCGGAAGGCGTTCCGCAAATGGTCATCGCCTCGGATAATATGGGTGATGCCCATGTCATGGTCATCGACGACGACCGCCAGCATATAGGTTGGGGTGCCGTCGGCGCGGAGCAGGATGAGGTCATCAAGTTCACCCGCCAGGATGCGGACGGTCCCTTGTACGCCATCTTCCAGAACACGCTCTCCGCCATCGGGAGCTCTCAGTCGTACGGTGAATGGGGCATCCTGGGCTGGCGGCGGGGCGCCATCACGCCACGGAGAGCGGTAAGGGGCCAACAGGGCATGTGCCTCGGCCAGTAGCGAAGCTTTTTCATCTTCAGAAAGCCCTTCAGCCTTGGCCGCCTGGCGCTTTTCTTCACCAAGCTCTCGCCGCGCCTGCAGCTCTTCCTGCGTCGTGTAGCAGCGGAATGCCGTGCCACGCCGTATCATCTCTTCAGCCACCTCAGCATGGCGTCCTGCGCGTTCGAACTGCATTATCGGGGGCTCATCCGGTGTCAGTCCGAGCCACTCCATGCCCTCAAGGATCGCTGCGGTTGCTTCTGGCGTAGAGCGTTCGCGGTCGGTGTCCTCGATACGGAGAAGAAACTTCCCGTTGTTGTGTTTCGCGAACAGGTAGTTGAAAAGTGCCGTACGGGCACCGCCAATATGGAGCATGCCGGTGGGAGAGGGGGCAAATCGCGTGACGATGTCCATGTCTCGTGAGGGCTCCGATTGATGCTACAAATGAGACGTCCCGGCTGGCAGAAACACAAGGTTGCTCCTGAAGGCAAGGGGCTGGCGCAAGCTATTGCAGCACTGTGGGCCAGCCTTTGGTCGATAACGGAAATCGATACTCGCCCGCTGCTGCTCGGCTTTTCCCTTTGTGCGGGAGTAATTGTCTATTTCTCGCGGAAGACTGAGCCTCTGATCTGGCCCTGTGTCGTTGCCACAATCATCGCTGGCGCCTTTTGAATGACCTGCCGTCTGACATAGAGGATGTCTCTGCTGAGCCTTCCTGCATTGGTTCTGCTGGGGATATCCGGCGGGTTCACTGCTGGTGCAGTCCGGACCGCTATGGTCGCTGCACCTGTCATCAAGTCCGATGCAGATCCCGTCATGCTGGAAGGGTGGGTCACGAATTTGCGGTGGCCCGACGTGCTGCAATCGGGTGGTATCACCGTCAAGGCCGGTGGAGAGGGGCTCATATTTCAGAGAGCACCAAAATGCGGGAAGCGACCCTGGCGGGCGTGCCCCTAGTCGTAGCGGCGAACAAGCGCAACCAGGCGACCCTGTACGGCGACACGGTCCGGGCCAAAGATACGGGTCTCATAGGCTGGGTTGGCAGCCTCAAGCGCCACAGAGGCACCTTTCCGGCGCAAACGCTTCAGTGTGGCTTCCTCACCATCGATCAGTGCCACAACGATATCGCCGGTGCTCGCCGATTCCGTCCGGCGGCAGATCACGATGTCACCCTCCAGAATGCCGGCGTCGATCATCGAATCCCCCTGAACCTCCAGAGCAAAATGCTCCTCACTATCAGACAGGCCATCGGGCGCATTCACATGACCATTGTCCTGCTGGATGGCTGAGATCGGCAGACCCGCTGCAATCCGTCCGATCAACGGCACAGTACGGGGCGAAGCTTCTGCAGCTGGGCGGCCTGCAGAGACAAGAGCAGGGCGGAAATCCTTCCGGCCGCGGGGTGTGGAACTCGCCACCGCAGACTCTGGCAGTTTCAGGACTTCCAGAGCGCGAGCCCGGTGCGCGAGACGGCGAATGAAGCCGCGCTCTTCGAGCGCGGTAATCAAACGGTGGATGCCGGATTTCGATGCCAGATCGAGCGCTTCTTTCATCTCGTCAAAGGATGGGGAGACACCCGTTTCCTTGATACGTTCATTGATGAAGAGCAGGAGCTCTTTTTGCTTGCTAGTCAACATGTTGAGCCGCCTTGGGTCCGAATCTTTGTTCACATGTGTTCTACATGTGTTCACCGTTCGGGTCAATCGCTCCCGGCGGCGCGGAGCGTTGCGACAGCGGACTGCCGGAGCGATCCACGCTTCATCAGGCTTTCACCAATCAGGAAGCGTCGTGCCCCGCACTTCCGCAGTCGAACGATATGTTCCGGTGTGGAAATGCCGCTTTCCGCCACCAGTTGCCGGTCCTGAGGTATGAGAGGCGCCAGCCGCTCAGTGGTCGACAGTTCGGTCACCATGCGTTTCAGATCGCGATTGTTCACGCCAATCAGCTGCGACGGCAAGCGCAGACCACGTTCGAGTTCAGCTTCATTGTGCGTCTCCACAAGGACGTCCATTCCATAGTCGATCGCGCAACTTGTCAGTTCGGCTGCCTGTCCGTCGTCCAGGCTTGCCATGATGACCAACACGCAATCCGCCCCCCAGGCACGGGCTTCGGCAACCTGTATCGGATCGATCATGAAGTCCTTGCGTAGCATGGGAATGCTGACGGCCCTCCGGATCGCGGCAAAGTCCTGAAGGCTGCCGCCAAAGCTTGGGCCATCCGTCAGAACCGACAGGCATGCCGCGCCACCCGCTTCGTACTCCGTCGCGATTCCGACAGGATCGGCGCCAGGCAGGATTTCACCTGCGGAAGGGCTTTTGCGCTTCAGTTCGCAGATCAATGCATTCTGATCCGTGTCGGTAACGGCCGAAAGGGCTTTGGCGAACCCACGCGGTGAACCCGCGGACCGGGCTTTGTTATCCAGGTCGGAGAAACGGGTCTCGCGCTTCAGAGCCGCGACCTCATCGCGCTTGTACTCAATGATTTTGTCCAGCGCCGTTGTCATTCGAGCGGTTCGCCCCGAGAAAGCGCCACGAGCTTGCGAAGCGTCTGTTTTGCATTTCCTGAATCGATGGCCTCGGCCGCCATGCCAGCGCCTTCCTTCAGGTCTGCTGCCTTGCCATGAACATGCAGGCCCGCCGCCGCGTTCAGCAATACTGTCGCGCGGAAGGGAGTTTCATGTCCATCCAGCAGCTCGGTTATTGCCAGCGCGTTGCCGGCGACGTCTTCACTCTCCAGGGCCGAAAGGGGATGAGTGTCCAATCCGGCATCCGAGGGATGAATCTCGAAGTCTTTCAGTGATCCGTCTTCCGTCACCTCGCAGACCTTGCTCGGTCCGGCGATCGAGAGTTCGTCAATTCCGTCGAGCCCGTGTACCACCCAGGCTCGTTCAGTCCCGAGGCGGCCAAGAGTCTCAGCCATCGGGTGCACCCATTCCGGACCGAAAACGCCAAGTACCTGGTGACAGGCGCCTGCGGGATTGGTCAGCGGACCAAGCAGGTTGAAGATGGTGCGGATCCCGAGCTTGGCCCGAACAGGCGCAACATGGCGCATAGCGCTGTGATGACTGCGGGCAAACAGGAAGGCGACGCCTGCGCCGTCAAGGCAATTGAGGAATTCTTCCTCACTGATCTCCAGATTTACTCCAAGCGACTCCAGCACGTCCGCTGAGCCCGTCTTAGGTGGTACGGAGCGGTTTCCATGCTTGGCGACACGGCCACCCGCCGCAGCGATAACGATCGCGCTGGCGGTGGAGGTGTTGAGGCTTTTCCAGGGGAGACCGCCGGTACCGCAGGTGTCGAGCAGGGGCCCGTCCGTCGCAACCTTGCGTGCGTGCTGTCGCATGATGGTTGCGCCGGCTGTCAGTTCATCAGCGGTTTCACCGCGCACCGCCAGACCCATCAGGAATGCGCCGATTTCTTCAGGCGCTGCATCTCCTGACAGGAGCATATCGAACGCGCCTTTCAGCATGTCGTCTTCGAGCGGTTCGCGACGCGCGAGCGCTTTGAGCGCAATAGAGAGAGAAGTGTCAGTCATGGGCCGCAACCGATAGCGGTCTTGGTCCCGTCGCTCAATAGCTGACCCAGGCATGGCTCAGAGTTTGTCGAGCCAGTTCTTTAGGAGCGCGTGACCGTGCTCTGTCAGGATGCTCTCCGGGTGGAATTGCACCCCATAGACCGGACGGGTCTTGTGATGCAGAGCCATGATTTCGCCATCGTCAGTGTAGGCATCCGCGACCAGATCCTCTGGAAGGTCTTCCGGACGGACGGCTAGTGAGTGGTAGCGAACCACGCGGAACGTTTCTGGCAGCCCTTCAAAAAGGTCACCGCCGCTCTGGTGAATGTCCGATAACTTGCCGTGCCGGATTTCCCGGGCGGTGATCACTTTCCCGCCAAAAGCCTGCCCGATGGACTGATGCCCAAGGCAGACGCCGAGAATGGGCAGATCGTCCGGCGCTTGCCGGATAAAGTCGACGCAGATCCCGGCTTCATTTGGTGTGCACGGACCAGGGGAGAGGAGTACGCCATCGGCTCCACTCGCCAGCGCGTCTTCGACTGTCATTTCATCGTTGCGGACAACCGTCGTGTCTGCGCCCAGCTCTTCCAGATAGTGGACGAGGTTCCAGGTGAAGCTGTCATAGTTGTCTATGACGAGGATTTTCTTCCGGCTCATTGGTCGAACTCGTAAGCTGCAGCCAGTTCGGCGGCGCGTTTTAAGGCTCCGGCCTTGTGCTGGGTCTCGTCATATTCGTACTGCGGATCGGAATCGAGCACGACGCCGCCTCCCGCCTGAATATGAAGCTTGCCATCTTTCAGGACAGCAGTCCGCAGAGCGATGCAGGTATCCAGATCACCGTTCCAGCCGAAATAACCCACCGCGCCGCCATAAATCTCGCGGGCGTTTGTTTCCATTTCGTCGATGATCTGCATGGCGCGGATCTTTGGTGCCCCGGAGACCGTCCCGGCAGGGAAGCCTGCAAACAGTGCATCGACCGCGTCTAAGCCTTCCCGTAGGTCGCCTTCGACATGGCTAACGATGTGCATCACGTGACTGTAGCGCTCGACGATGAACTGTTCCGTCACCTGAACACTTCCGTATGCAGCGACACGGCCGACATCGTTGCGGCCGAGATCTAGCAGCATGAGGTGTTCGGCAATTTCCTTAGGATCATTCAGCAGGCTTTCAGCCCGTTTCGCGTCTTCCAGCGGATCGCCGGAACGCGGACGAGTTCCGGCGATTGGCCGGATGGCGACGCGTCCGTTCCGGACACGAACAAGAATTTCAGGGCTGGAGCCGACAAGGCGGACGTCGCCGAGGTTCATGTGAAACATGAATGCCGAGGGGTTTAGCCTCCGGAGGGCACGATAGAAGCTGATCGACTTCTTGTTGAACGGTGTCGAGAAGCGCTGGCTGGGGACTACCTGGAAGATATCGCCTGCCTTGATGTACTCCCGGCATTGATCGACGATCTCGAAATAGCGCTCCTTGCTTGTGTTAGAAGTCAGTTCGACCGGCTCTGCCGATTGGTCCGCTGGGGGCAGGACGGGCAGTGACTGGAGCTGCTGTTCTATTTCGTCGAGCTGCCGATTGATTTCATCCTCATTGCCATTTTCGATCCGTCCAATCAGCAGCAATTCCTGATAGATGTGATCAAACACAATGACGACTTTCGGAATAACCAATAGCGCCTCAGGCACATTGAGCGCTGCAGGTTTGGTTATTGTGACCGGTTCGACATGCTGGATCATGTCGTAACCGACATATCCAAATGCGCCAGAAGCCATGGGCGGCAGGTCTTCTTCAGTTTCAGCCCGGGCAGAGGTCACAAACGCACGCAAAGCCTCCACGGGCGTACCCTCAAAACGCTTCGCGTCGGAGAAGTCCGCCTGAGTAGCGGTCTCAGCCACGCCATCCAGAATCCGAAACCAGATCTGCGGTGCACCGCCGATGAAAGAATAACGGCCAAGCCGCTCCCCGCCGGCGATGGACTCGAACAGGAAACTGCCAGGTGTGTCGACACCCAGTTTCAACATGGCACCTACTGGCGTTTCGACATCCCCGATCCGCCGGCGAACGATCAGTTTGGCCTGGCTCATTGGTCTGTCGAGATCGATGCCTTGTAGGCGTTGTAAGCTGCGTTGTTGACCCGGAGCTTCACGGCACCCGCCATTTCAGCTTCCATTGCTTCTGCCAGGTCTGAATCGAGTGTGGAGATCAGGACGCTTGAAGCGTTCGGAGCTGCGGCGCTCAGGTCCGCTGCAGACGGATCATTTACAGACTTGAGCTGAACGATCATGTACTTGTCGCCTGCGCGATTGGGATAGGTGAAGACTTCACCGGGCTTTCCGGAAAAGATGCCACCAATCGCTGAATTCGGCAGTCCGCTGTCTTCAGCGTTCATCCGGGTCACCGAAGCAGGGGGTGTTTCGATCTCGGCATTCACAGTGCGCGCTTCGGCTTCGAGCGTTGAGGTTCCGCTTTCGATCTTGTCCTTGATGGCCTGGACCGCCTTTTGGGCCGCTTCGCCCTCATTGCGCATGACGAGAGCTTGACGCACATCGTCCTTCACCTCTTCAAAGTCCGGTGTGGAAGGCGGAACAATCTTGCGGGTGGAGATGACATAAGTCGCATCATTTTTTGTGAACTGGCTCGACGTGTCGTTCACATTCATGGTGAAGGCTTGCTGGAAAGCATCGCCCGCATCAAGCAAGCCGATCATTGGCAAGCCATCTTCAGTGTATCCGTTTTTGTCGACCGGCTCGAATGATATCACCGGAACTCCGAGTTCGTCCGCGATCTGGTTCAGATCGAATCCCGCATTGATAGAGCGATCGAGGGCTTCAAGTTTATCATACAGAAGCAGCGTCGCCCGTTCGCGTGCCAGGCCTGTACGGATTTCTTCAGCTACGGATTCAATCGGAAAAACAGCGCCCGGCTGGATCGACACGAGACGCGCAATCAGCCACCGGCCATCGCCCATATCCTTCGGTCCGAAAAGCGCGCCACTTTGCTTGCCCGGGCCGAACATTGCGTCGCGAAGCAGCTGGTCTTCCACTTCTTCGGCCAAGGAGGTTTTGGACTCGCGGGATACAACCCCCTGAAGGGTAGAGGGATCGGCGCCACCGGCAAGGGCGCCGAAAGCGTTTCGGGCGGCATCCCGGGAGTCGAACATCATCTCGACATATGTTCGCTGTTCAGGTTCGGAAAAGCGTTCCGACTTGCCAGCTTCATAGATGGTTGCGACTTCCTGCTCGGTGACTTCGACCTGGCTCAGGAAATCGTCAGCAGACACCTTTGCCAGATCAATCCCGCGCCGCTCCGGCTGTTTCAGCGCGTCGAGATTTTCATTGTAGAAGGCAAGAACTTCTTCTTCTGTGGGTGCTTCCGGTTTCGGCACATCGGCCGCATCGAGGATGAACCAGGCCACATCCCTGGATTCAGCTAGGTAACGCGACTGGACGGCCTTCATCACGTCTGGTGCCATCAGACCTGCGATTGTCGCTGTCTGGAGAGTCTGAAGGGTCAGATCGCTCTTTACCTGGGCCTCATACTCCTCCTGCGAGAACCGGTTTTGCGCCAGAACGCGCTGGTACGTCGCAAGATCCAGTTCGCCCGTCAGCGGGTTCTTGAAGGCATCCTGCTTCCGGAGTTCCGCCACCACGGCATCTGCAGAGGGCGCGACGCCGATTTTGGACGCAAAGCCAAGAATGGTCGTCTGGGACTGTTCGAGCTGGAAAACCTGATCCACCATACCGCGCTCGAGCGCTTCATCCTTGGTGATCGGGTCGTCGTTCTGCAGGTTCACGTTCCGCAGCATAACTTCGATACGCCGGTCAAAGTCCTCGACCGTAACGGAAGACTTTCCGGCAGCCATAAGGTCGGAGCCGAGGCCGTTGCGGACCTGGTTGAAAATCTGGTCGACGCCCCAGAACGCCATGCCTGCAATGATGATCATGGCAATGAACTTGCCAAGAATCGATTGGGTCAGGCGTTTCATCAGCGCGAGCATGAGGCTGGTACTTTCAACTATTTGCAGGATGGCTCAGTGCTTGCTAGGCGACCCGGCAAAGTCAATCAAGATAGGTAACGCTGATGGCACGGACACTTATTGCCGGGAACTGGAAGATGAACGGGCTTCGCGCCTCGTTGGTGGAAATCGTCGCGATTGCGGGTGGCGTGACCCCGGCAAAGGAAAATATCGAGGCGCTGATCTGCGTTCCGGCAACGCTTCTCATGCAGGCTGCCGAACAGACTCGGGACTCGGCACTCAAGATTGGCGGAGAAACCTGCCACACCAATGAGAGCGGAGCTCATACCGGTGATGTTTCCGCTGAAATGCTCGCCGACGCTGGTGCGTCCTATGTGATTGTTGGGCATTCAGAGCGCCGCGCAGACCATGGTGAAACGAGTGAAGCTGTGGCTTCACAAGCTGCAGCAGCGCTTCGCGCGGGCATCACCCCCATCATTTGTGTCGGCGAGACAGCCGCAGAACGGGACAGCGGGAAAGCGATTGAGGTCGTCACGGGCATGCTGCGCGCATCGATTCCTGAGGGCGCTGCCGCAGCCAGCCTGGTCATCGCCTACGAGCCTGTCTGGGCAATCGGTACCGGCAATGTCGCCACTGTCGAGGCGGTCGACGAAATGCACAATGCCCTGCGGGCCTGTCTCGCAGATGTGTTCGGTTCTGAGGCGGACCTCATCCCGATCCTTTACGGCGGCAGCATGAAACCGGACAATGCTGGCGATTTGCTGGCGGTGGAAAACGTCAATGGCGGCCTGATTGGCGGTGCAAGCTTGAAGGCGACCGACTTTCTCGCCATTTACGCAAAAGCCTGATTTACCATTCTGACTGAAGGCAGCACTTGGCCTGCGCGCGCATTGCCTATATGCGGGCGCCTTGGACGAAACGTATCGGATTTGTCATGCAGAACGTTATCCTGGTGATCCACATCCTCGCTTGCCTGGTCATGATCGGGCTGGTGTTGGTTCAGAAGTCGGAAGGCGGCGGTCTTGGGATCGGCGGCGGTGGTGGCGGTGGTGCAAACTCGCTGCTGTCTGGCCGCGGTGCCGCGGGCGCTGTCGTGCGTTCGACCATCATTTTTGGTGCGATCTTTTTCATCACCAGTCTCGCGCTGACCACTCTGGCCAACCGTGAAACCGATACACGGTCGGACATTGAGCGCGTGCTGGCGCCAGAGGACACTTCACCTGCGCCGAGCACACCCACCGATCTTTTCGATCCGTCGGCTCCGCTGCTTTCCGGGCAGTCCGGCCTTTCGGACGAGAGTGTCACGACACCGGATGCTGCAATGGAACCAGCAGAAGGAACGGGCGAGGCCGCAGCTGAACCGGAAACGCCTGCGCCTGCGCCTGAAAGTGGTAATCCCCAATAAATCGCCTGCGCCTCTGTTTTTGGCGCGCCAGCTAAAACCGAATCACGGCATCAGGGTGTTCCCATGATCCGCTATATTTTCATTACAGGCGGCGTGGTGTCCTCCCTTGGAAAGGGTATCGCTTCCGCCGCCCTCGGCGCATTGCTGCAGTCACGCGGCTATGGCGTCCGTTTGCGCAAACTTGATCCATACCTGAACGTCGATCCGGGCACGATGAGCCCCCGCCAGCATGGCGAGGTTTTTGTGACCGATGATGGGGCGGAGACCGACCTTGATCTCGGCCATTATGAGCGCTTCACTGGCGTCTCGGCGCGCCAGTCGGACAACATCACAACCGGGCGGATCTACAAGCACATCATCGAGAAAGAACGCCGTGGCGACTATCTCGGCGCGACGATCCAGGTCATTCCGCACGTAACCAATGAAATTAAAGACTTCGTCCTCTCCGATCCGGGGGAGGGCGTGGACTTCGTGTTGTGCGAAATCGGTGGCACGGTAGGTGACATCGAAGGCCTGCCATTCTTCGAGGCCATTCGGCAGCTGGGCCAGGAATTGGGGCCAGACCGTGCCTGCTTCATCCATCTGACCTTGCTGCCCTACATTCCGGCGGCCGGCGAGATGAAGACAAAACCGACCCAGCACTCGGTGAAGGAACTCCGATCCATCGGTATCCAGCCGCAGGTCTTGCTGTGCCGCTGCGACCGGCCCATCCCGGAAAATGAAAAAGGCAAAATCGCCAGCTTCTGTAACGTCCGACCGTCCAGCGTGATCGAGGCCCGTGATGTACGGCATATCTACGACGTGCCGGAAGCTTATCACGAGCAGGGGCTGGACAAAGAAGTGCTCGCGCACTTCCGTATCGACAATGCGCCAGAACCTGACCTGTCTGGCTGGCAGAAAATCGCCACGACGATCCACAACCCGGACGGTGAAGTCTGCATTGGACTTGTTGGCAAATACACCGATGTACCGGACGCCTACAAATCCGTTGCCGAGGCGCTCAGTCATGGTGGTCTGGCCAACAATGTCAAAGTGTCGGTGAAGCTCATCAATTCCGAGGAATTCGATGACGAGCATCGCCCGCTCGACATTCTCGAAGGCGTTCATGGCATCATCCTGCCGGGCGGCTTCGGCGAACGTGGCGCCCACGGTAAGATGCGGGCGGCCCGTTTTGCGCGCGAACGCAAAGTACCGTGCTTCGGCATCTGCTACGGCATGCAGATGTCGGTGATCGAAGCCGCGCGCCACATGGCCGGTATCGAAGACGCCAACACGACCGAGAACAATCCCTCGACACCGAACCCGCTTGTCGGCCTGATGGAAGAGTGGACACAAGGCAACGAGAAGCAGGTCCGCACCGCAGATAGCGACAAGGGAGGCACGATGCGCCTCGGGGCTTACCCGGCCCGCCTGAAGGAAGGCAGCAAGGTCGCGGAAATCTACGGCACCCTCGACATCTCGGAACGTCACCGCCACCGGTATGAGGTCAACGCGGCCTATATCGAGGCGCTCGAAAAGGCCGGCGGACTATTCTCCGGCATGTCGCCCGACGGCACTTTGCCTGAAATCTTCGAGATCCCGGCGCACCCATGGTTCATCGGTGTTCAGTACCACCCGGAGCTGAAATCCCGTCCGTTCCAGCCGCATCCGCTGTTTGCCAGCTTTATCGATGCGGCGGTGAAGCAGAGCCGTCTGGTCTAAGCTGGAATTTCCTTTCCAGCCCAGTCGAAACATTTTCCGGTGTCGGCGGGCGTCAAACCGTAGATCACTCGAAGCAGGTGGGAAACCGCGTTTGGTGGCGTGAACAGTTGCCCGTCCGGCAGGTTTCCTTGGAATGGTTTGGACAGGCGGGTATCCACGGTCCCGGGGTGCAGGCCCGCAACAATGAAATCTGAATTCAGGCGAGCCTGTTCGATCGCATAATTGCGAAGGAGCATGTTCAGAGCCGCCTTGGATGCACGATAGGCATGCCAGCCGCCGAGACGATTATCTCCAATAGATCCAACACGCGCAGACAACGCTGTGAACACAGCCCGTCCGCTCCTTGGCATCAGAGGCAAAAAATACCGAGCGACCAGCGCAGGCCCAAATGTATTTACACGGAATACACGTTCAAAAGCCTGCAGGGACTGCTGTCGATAGGATTTTTCGGGCTGAAGTGCATTGCCATCCGAGAGAATGCCAGTCGCGATAATAACCAGACGGATATCATCTTCGTATTTCAACGTGTCTGACAGGCGGGCCAAGTCAGATTCTACGGTGATATCCACGGCGTGAGGCGTGACCTTGCCGGTCGCAGCTGGGCCACTGCGGGATATCGCATGAACCCGACGGATTTCCGGCCGCTCGGATAACCGGGCAACAAGCTCAGCGCCGAGACCGCCAGAGGCGCCGAATACTATCGCTTGCATGAGTTGGCGGTCCCAGAATTGTTCAAGCTTTTGAGAGCTGGAACTGGCCGACATTAATGCGCCCATCCGAGAACCCTGCCTCGCAATAGGCGAGGTAGAAGTTCCACATGCGGCGGAAAGGTTCATCAAAGCCGAGTTTAGCGATCTGGTCCCAGGCGTCATTGAAGGCGCGCGACCATTCACGGCAGGTGCGGGCATAGTCCTGACCGAAATAGGTCACACCGTCATGACGCAAACCGGCCAGCTGGAACTGTTCCTTCAGGGCTTTCTCGCTCGGCAACATGCCGCCCGGAAAGATGTGACGCTGAATGAAGTCGACGCGTTTGCGGTATTTCGGGAACAGGTCATCATCGATCGTGATGATCTGAAGCGCCGCCTTGCCGCTGTCTTTCAGGGTTTCAAAGATCTTGGCGAAGTAGCTTGGCCAGTAAGACTCGCCGACGGCTTCGAACATTTCGATGGAGGCGACGCCGTCATACTTGCCGGTGTGGTCTCGATAGTCTTCCAGACGGATCTCTACGCGCTCACTCAGGCCTTCGCGCTGCATCCGCTCCATCGCATAGTCGCGTTGAGAGGGGGAGATAGTGAGGCAGGTCACTTTCGATCCGCGTTGTTTTGCGGCGAATTCCGCGAAGCCGCCCCAGCCGCATCCGATTTCGAGGATTTCGCTGGATGGGCCTGCGCCGATCCGGTCACAGATGTTCCGGTACTTCGCCTGCTGGCCCTGTTCCATCGTCATGTTCGGACTTTCGAACACGGCCGACGAATATGTCATGGAGGGATCGAGCCAAAGGGAATAAAAATCATTACCAAGGTCGTAGTGGGCCTTGATGTTCTTCTTCGCGCCCTCTCGTGTGTTCCGGCTGGAAAAGACGTGGCGGACCATGTTGACCCAGCGCACAACCGCGCCGCCGACCGCAAGTCTTCCAGTGGCCTCAAAATTCGCCGAGAAGAAACGCAGGACTTCTGTAAGGTCGGGTGTTGACCATTCGCCATCCATGTAGGCTTCCGCGAAGCCGACATCGCCGCCCGCCATGGCGCGTTTGACAAAATTGTAGTCGTGTACGGATATTATTGCATGTGGGCCCGGATGACTATTCCGGAATACGAGCTGCCGGTCATCGGGTAATCTGAATTCCAGCGTTCCATGCTGTGTGTTCAGGAGAGCAAGACAGGCAATCCTGAAACTGGCCGGAACGTTTTTAAGGGTCCGGATCGTGTTGGGCGAAGCTGTTATCGTCCCGGTCATTTCATCTCCCTCTGGCAGTAGGGAACTCGCCCCACTTTGCCAGAATGGTCCATCGAATCCAACTATTTCCGGAAATTCCTGTTTCATTGACATCCAGTATCAGGCGTTTGAGCGTTGAGATTTAAGGGTTTCATAGGCGTTAAGGGCCCGCTCGCGAGCGGGTTTATGTTGGACAAGCGGGTTCGGATAATCCGCGCCAAGCTTAATTCCGGCCTGCGACAGCGTCTGTTCATCAGCCGTCCATGGCGAGTGGAGATATTTGTCTGGCAGCGCAGCAATCTCCGGGCACCAGCACCGGACGTAAGCGCCATCTGTATCGAATTTCTCGCCCTGCGTGATCGGATTGAACACACGGAAATAGGGCGCCGCGTCTGCACCGGACCCTGCCGTCCACTGCCAGCTCGCCGGGTTGGATGCAGGGTCAGCGTCTACCAGAGTATCCCAAAACCATTCTTCGCCATCTCGCCAGTGCAGCAACAGATGTTTGGTCAGGAAAGAGGCAACGATCATCCGGACACGGTTGTGCATCCAGCCGGTTTTCCACAATTGCCGCATGCCGGCGTCAACGATCGGGTATCCCGTTTGCCCGGTCTGCCATGCTTTTAATGCGTCCTTGTCGGTCCGCCATGGCATGTAATCGAAATCTGAGTTGTAATTCGCTTCAGCCAGATCAGGTTCGTGATAGAGCAGGACATAGGAAAATTCCCGCCACGCTATTTCCGACAGGAATTTCCAGCCACCGTCTTCGCCGATGTGTCCTGCTTCCATCGCGGATGTCACTGTGCGCCATATCTGTGCCGGGCCAATCTCTCCGAACCGAAGATGAGGCGACAGGCCCGAGGTTCCGTCGTCCTTGCCCGGAAGATTCCGTTCTTCAGGATAAGTATCGATCGGGGCATCCAGGAATGCTTTGAGGCGCTTTGAAGCCCCGGCTTCCCCCGGCGACCACATGGCATCAAAGCCGGTCGACCAGTCTGGTTTTTCGGGATGCAGGCCCAACTCATCAATTGCCAGCGAATACACCTTTGGACCTGACAAGTCCTTCGGTCTGGGCAGGGCCTCGGGCGCTTCATAACAGGCACGCAGCGCTTTCCAGTATGGCGTGAATACCTTGTAGAAGCCACCCGATCCCGTTTTCAGGACCCAGGGTTCCACAAGCAGGCGGGCATTGAAGCTTTTGGCATCAATGCCCTGATCCTTCAGGTGCGCTTTGACTTCCGCATCCGTCTCACGTTCGGCGGCGCCATAGCGGCGACTCCAGTACACCGTGTCGGCTCCGGTCTCGTTGATCACCTTGTCCAGGCAGGCGCTGCCATCGCCTGCCCGGACTGTCAGCTGTCCACCCAGCTGTTCGATATCGCGCGAGAGTGCTTTGAGGGACTTGTCGAGCCACCAACGCGAAGCGCCGCCGAGACTGCGTTCGCCGTTCTTCCCATCCATGTGGATGAACAGGCAGATGATCGGCCGGCCTTGTTTGGCTGCTGCGTGCACTGCCGGGTTATCGGAAAGCCGAAGATCCTCCCGAAACCAGACAATAATGGGGGCAGATGAAGCAGGCAGGTCGATCTTCCTGAAGCGTTGACGTTCGAGAAAGATACGTACCGCAAGTTCGTTTGGATCCATCCATCATGCGGCTTCGCCTTTTACGAGACTATGTCAGCGGCTATATCCTCAGAAAAACCGGAGTAGAGCATGTCCGATTCCCTTTTGGCCGGAACGGTAAGCGGCTGATGGCGCGCGCTTCCCTGATAGACCTGATCGCGAAGGCGGCCGGGCGGAAAATCGTTTGCGTCGGCGACGTGATGCTCGATCGCTTTGTTTATGGCGACGTCTCCCGCATCTCGCCCGAGGCCCCGGTGCCAATCATGCGCCGGACGCGGGAAGCCTCCATGCCGGGCGGTGCCGGGAATGTCGCTCGAAACCTTGCCTCGCTCGGGCTGCATACGGCTCTTATTGGCGTTGTGGGCGACGATCCCGAGGGGCGGGAATTGGCCGCTCTTCTGGGCAAGTTACAGAATGTCGAAGCCGACCTGATCGCAATGCGCGGCCGCCCCACGACGCTCAAGACGCGCTTTGTAGCTGGTTCTCAGCAATTGTTGCGAGTGGACGCGGAAGAGGTCGCCGGCATAAGCCAAGACACAGAGAACCAGCTCGTTTCAGCGATCCATCAAGTGTCCTCGGATGCTGCCCTCATCATCCTGTCGGACTATGCCAAGGGGGCGATGACGGATGGCGTCATCAAGGCGGCACTCGATGCCGGAGAAGCGTTCGGCATTCCCGTGATTGCCGATCCGAAAGGGCGAGACTTCCGCCGCTATGGCGCGGTCGATCTGATCAAGCCGAACGGCCACGAACTCGCCCACGCGTTCGGCATGCCGACGGAGACTGATCAGGATGCAGCAGCCGCCCTCGCAGCGGCGAGCAAAACCCTGCCAGCAAAGGCCGTTGTCGTGACCCGTGCGGCCAAAGGCATGTCGTTCATTACGAAAGATGGCGACGTGGTCCACAAGGCCGGGAAGGCACGTGAGGTCTATGACGTGTCGGGGGCGGGGGATACGTCCATTGCCGCACTTGCCCTCGGACTGGCCGGCGGAGGCACGCTCGGTCAGGCCGTTGATCTGGCAATCGCGGCCTCCGGTATCGCCGTCGGCAAGTCCGGCACGGCGACAGTGTCGGCAGACGAGTTGCGCGGCGCGCTCGAAATGGGTCTGGACCATGGCGGGGTCAGCCATATCCCCCTAGAAACAGCGCTTTCGCAGGTCTCGATATGGCGCGACGCAGGTCTGACGGTCGGCTTCACCAATGGCTGTTTCGACATCCTTCATCCCGGGCACCTGAAAGTGCTGGAAGAGGCCAAGAACCGCTGCGGCCGCCTGATCGTCGGCTTGAATTCCGATGCCTCGGTCAAGCGCCTCAAGGGGCCCACGCGGCCGGTCAATGATGCGGAATCCCGTGCGCGTGTCCTTTCAGGGCTGACAGTTGTGGACGCCGTTGTTGTCTTTGACGAAGACACGCCCGCCGCATTGATCGAAGCCTTGCAGCCGGATCTTCTCGTCAAAGGCGGTGACTACACGCTGGACACAATCGTCGGGGCGGATGTGGTGCTCGCGCGCGGCGGAACCGTCCACATTGTGCCAACGCTGGATGGCCAGTCCACAACGGCAGCGATTGCACGGGCCAAGGCAGGCGAAACATGAGTGAAGCCGCGCGCATTGCCGCCCAACTGTCCGCCCAGTACGGCGAAGATGCGGCTGTGATCGCCACGTTGCGCGCTGCCGAAGTGGCCGCTCAGGGGGATACCGAGGCGCTGGCACACTGGGATGAGGTGATTATCATTCTGGAGAACGGGGACAGACCCGGCGCCGCCCCGGCAAACTGACCTCTAGTTCGCTACGCCCTTTTTAAGCTCATATGTGCCGCGGGACGTCACATTGAACCATTCCTGGATATCAGGATGACTGAGCGGCTGTGCCGAGTCATCCGGCACGAGGTTTTGCTCGGACACATAGGCAATGTAGTGTGTGCGCTCATTCTCCGCGAAGAGGTGGTAGAAGGGCTGGTCCTTGCGAGGCCGCACTTCTTCCGGAATCGCCTCGTACCATTCGTCTGTGTTCGCGAATTGCGGGTCCACATCGAAAATGATTCCGCGGAACGGGAAGTGGCGGTGACGGACGACCTGGCCGATCTGGTATTTCGCCGTAAAGGTGGAAACAGCATTGTAGCTGACGTTCCGGTCAACCGGACGGTCTAGCACATACGGCGCATCGGCGGACGGCTTGCGCTTGCGGCCGCGTCCCCCGGTCAACCATCCCAACAGGCTACGTCTACTGGTCATTTACGTCTCCTGTGGTAGAGATTGCCCCAAGAACTCAGTTTGGGCCACATCATGGCTGACAAAAAAGCGGCGAACCGTCGGGGAAACCGGCGTGGTTCGCGCAAAGGGCGCAATGGACCGCTTTATGCGGCTGTTGACCTTGGAACAAATAACTGCCGCCTGCTCGTGGCGGAGCCGTGGGGGAAATCCTTCCGCGTCGTTGATTCGCATTCCCAGATAGCACGTCTGGGCGAGGGGCTGCACGAAACCGGCCGGCTGTCTGACGCCGCCATTGAGCGAGCGCTGGACGCCTTGAAGGCTATTCGCCGGAAACTGAAGAACCATGGCGTGGGGCGGGTGCGCTGCATCGCGACCGAAGCCTGCCGGCAGGCGGAAAATGGGCCGGATTTCATCCGGCGCGTCCACGAAGAAACAGGACTCACCTTCAAGATCATCAATGCCAAGGAAGAGGCACGTCTGGCGACAATTGGTTGCCACGACCTGATGGCAGACGACGCCAAGACGGTTCTCGTCGTCGATATCGGCGGCGGATCGACGGAACTGTCCTGGGTCAACGCCAAGGTCGCCCGCGAAGGCGGTTCTCATGGTCTCGTCAAACGTGCGCCGATCCAGGACTGGACCAGTTTGCCACTTGGCGTGGTCACGCTGCATGAGCGGTTCGGACACCTGCCGGAGGAAGAGGCGTTCCCTGCCATGCTCGACTATTGCGGCGAAGTGATCCGCGCCTGGAAGGGAACGGAACGCGTCAGCCGGGCCATGGGGCAGGATGGCTCCCATCTGATCGGTACGTCCGGCACGGTTACCTGTCTTGCAGGGGTTCACCTCAAACTTGACCGCTACAGGCGCGACAAGGTTGATGGCAGCTGGATGAGCCGCGAAGAGGCGGACGCGGCGGTAAAACTGCTGCGCGATCTCGGGCTGGAAGGACGCGCCACGCTGCCGACCATCGGAGAAGAACGGGCTGGCCTCATGTTGTCTGGCTGCGCAATCATGCAGTCGATCTGGGATGCCTTCCCGGGCGACCGGTTGCGCGTTGGAGACAGGGGCCTGCGGGAGGGCCTGTTGCTGTCCATGATGTATGGTGGCAAAGGCCCGAGAAAGCGCGGCACTCGCCGGCGCTCCGGCAAGGCCAAATTACCGGACGGCGCATCTGGGCCTCCGAAAGACAACAACCCGACAGCGGAAGTGTCCCCATGACGGATGATGAAAAACGCCGCTGGAAAGGCCCGTCGGAAAAGCGCGGAACATCCGGGCGGCGGATGGGCGAACGCAAAATCATTGCGCACCGGGCAAAGAACGAAAGTTCCAAACGCTGGATCGAACGCCAACTGCAGGACCCTTATGTCCAGAAAGCGAAGTCAGAAGGCTATCGGGCGCGGGCTGCTTACAAGCTGCTGGAAATCGATGAAAAGCTGAACCTGTTCCGCCGTGGCCAGCGCGTGGTCGACCTTGGCTGTGCGCCAGGCGGCTGGCTGCAGGTCGCCCAGATCAAGGGCGCCAGTGAAATCGCCGGGATCGACCTCTTGCCGGTCGAACCGTTGGCAGGTGTCCACATCGTGCAGGGTGACATCAACAATCCAGATGATGTGGCTGAGCTCCTCAAGGGACTGACCGGCGCACCCGACCTTGTCCTGTCTGACATGGCGGCAAACACAACCGGTCACAAGCAAACCGACCATCTGCGCACGGTCGCACTCGTGGAAATGGCAGCAGCGTTCGCCGTGGAGCATCTCGCACCGGGCGGCAGCTTCTGTTCAAAGGTCTTCCAGGGCGGCGCGACGAAAGAAGTCCTGGATCTGCTCAAAGCGAACTTCACAAGCGTGAAGCATATCAAGCCACCTGCAAGCCGGGCAGGGAGTCCGGAAATCTTCGTCGTGGCAAAGGGTTTCAAAGGATAGGCTGGCTGCGAGAGGCGCGGGCTTACCTGATATTCACGACACCTTCGCCAAACGGAGAATCGTCCCTCTGAAAGTATCCGTTGTCCGGGAATAGATCGATTGCAATGGACCGGATGCATTCGATCTCGGACCTGGACAGACGCGTCTGCCAATCGTTCTGACGCTCAAAGGGCGTCAGTTTTTCTCGTCCAGCGTTTGTCACCGGGCTGGCCGCGTCATTGGAGGCGAAGTTCACGGACGCAATATTCAGTTGGTTCAGGATGCTCGGGCCCTGCGCGACAACGTCTTCATATCGCACCAGGTGCGCCCGGCCCGTAACGACGCTTTTTTGCGCTGTCCGTTCGCTTAAACTCCACAAAGCGGCCAAACGTTCGACCGGCGTCTTGTCATAGCGAAGCAGGATGTCAGCAAGGTCGTATTCACGTGTTCCCTTGATGAAGTCCTCCATGTTGTAGTTCTGGCTCAGCCTGAAATCCTGAAAACGCCAAGCCCAATCTGTATCTTTGAAGCTGGCATAAATAGCGGCTGGATTTCTCCGGATGTGAATAACGGGAACCTGATACTGGTCGGAGATTTCATCGAGAATGAACCCAAGCCGGGTGGATTTGACGACCAGGTTCTTGGACCAGGTCCGGGATTCTTCCTTCCGAAGGAAATGCGTGTACCCGTGCGTCCCGACACCCTTGAATGCGAGATGGAGTTTGATCCGGTCGCGGGGAGTCAAGCAATTTGCGGACAGAGGCATATACACGTTCCGGCTTGCCGTATTTGCCCCTTTACTTAGTTGTCCCCAATGATGGCCGGCGGAAGGAGAAAAGGGTTCGAAGAGCGACTTTGCATCCATCGCGTCGACGAATGTTTGCTGCAGCCAGGTCGTCCCGCTGCGCCAGAAGCCGTTGATGAGCAAAGTATCACTCAAGTTCGACGCGCTGATGTAATCCATCAGAGCGATAGAGGTGAGTTTCAGTCGTCCCAAGCCGCGCACGTTTTCTACCTGAATCTGGAATGCACATGTACTGCCTGGTGACTGGCAATTTATGGACCAGATGATTGTTTAGAGCGCCGGGATTATAATAAATACTGCAGAAATGCGGATTTGGGTGATCGAGGCCGGTTCTAACATCAGGGCCGTGAGATCCTGCGGCTTCCAGATGTGGTACAATTCAAAAAGTCGTTGAATTACAACTATTAAAGGAAATCACAGGCGCGCTTCTATTGTATGATAGCCGGTCATGTTTCGGGCGCCGCGGCACGCACGCTGGAAATAGAAGTCGTCAGAGGCGCCCTGATTAACCGCCTCGTAGCCCAGATTCAGCGTCACCTGGTAATGGGTCACCCGGCCATTCGAGATGAAGCCGCGTGCCGTCATGACATCAAACCAGTCAGGTTCGCCGTATCCATCGCGCGCCACAGCAAGCGTTCTGGCAATCGCGTCATCCACGGAGATATCGGATATTCCGGTAATCTGTCGGCTAAATGAGCTGGCAGCAGGCATACGAGCAGGCTTTCCCGTTCTTTCGCTACAACTCCCTCCATTGAACCTATGCGCTATAGCCGTGTTTGGTTCCAATTAACTGTCGCTTGCACCGTGAATGCTGACGTTTCACAATGATGGCGACACATTGGGAGGAACAATCATGACCACGACAGGCGGCTGCTATTGCGGCGAAATCCGATATGAGGCGGACGGGGAGCCGGTGATGAAAGGCGAATGTCATTGCCGCGAATGCCAGTACCTTACAGGCGGTCAGGCCAATGACTTCATGGCAATGCCCACTGCCGGCTTCCGTTACACCAAGGGTGAGCCAAAGAAGTTCAAGCGAAGCGACCTCGACCATGCGGTCACGCGCGAATTCTGCGGCACCTGTGGGACGCATATTCTGACACGGTCTCCAGCACTGCCTGATGCCGTTATCCTGAAAGTCGGATCGCTGGATGATACCAGCCTCTTTGGCCAGCCGCAGGTCGTCATGCAGACAGCCGATGCACCGAGTTTCCACCACATTCCGGAAGGCATTCCGTCGTTTGAAAGATTCCCCGGATGAAGCCTGAGAGGCTGATCTTGATAGGGGCGGCGATCGCAACGGTCGCCGCCTGTAGTGCGCTCAGGGACTATCACGCCGCCAATCCGGACTTTGGCAGCTCCTTGCCGCCTTATGAGCGCATTCAGTTCGCGTCTCAGTTTGCGACGCCTGCAGAACGCGCGCGATGTGAAGCGGCAGGAGGAGTCGTCCAGAAAGCCGGACGGTTAGGCTGGCAGCACTGCGTTCAGAGTTTCGCCGACGCTGGCAAGGCATGTACCGGCAGCGACGACTGTCTCGGGCAATGCCGTTTGGCCGGCGACCCCGGATCGGTCGCGCCTGGCACGCCGGTCCAGGGAACTTGCCAGGCCAATGATGCGCCTTTCGGCTGCTACACGACCGTCGAGAATGGCAAAGCCGGCATGTCGATCTGTGTCGACTGAGATCTAGACAGGCAATAGATGCGCCTCGGCCTCGTCGCGGTGCTTCTTCAAATATTTCATGAAGGGCGTTCCGCCGGTGCCGATGTCCGGGTCATTGCCCGCGCTCTGGCTTGCCTGCTTGTTGATATAGCTTGCCGCATATTCAAGATGCCGCGTCCGGAAACGCGCCAGCTTCGAGACGTTCTCATTGTAGAGGCGCTTCAGGTCTGCATCGCCAGACTGTTCGACAAAGACGCGGACGCGGCTCGACGCACGAATATCCTCGATCAGGCGCCGGTGCGCAGGCGGGCGATAAGCGTGAAGCTCATCCAGGAAGCTGCGTAGCGGGTCTGCAGCATGGCCGACGCTGAACAGCGCATCCATCGCGGGGACGATTGAAGATTGCGATCCCGTCTGTCCTCGGAAGGCTTGGGGCCTGCCTCCGGTTTCCTCGACGCCCTCATAAATCAAGCCATCGCCAAGGGCCGGATTGTCCTTCCAGCCATGAATCCACGGGCGGACGCGGTGGAAATAGCAATAAGGATCGCACCGCTCCGGCATCCGGTCGAAAATGGCGTTCACATCGTCCCACACGGTGGACATGACCGACAGGCAGCGTGCAGCTTCAGGAACATCACCGGTTTCGGCCGCCGCGATCAGTGTCAACCCTTCGTCCAGCATTTCACCAGCCCGTGCCTCGATGGCGACATGGACGAGAATGAACCAGGCTTCGTCCATTCCTCCGTCAAAGTGCTGGAGGACGCGAACATTGGAAAGATCGATCGGGCCGCCTTCGTCAATCAGAGCCCAGTTCTCCAGCGTGTAGGAGGAGTACGGCAGCAGCGGCGGCTGGCCGAGGCTCTGGCTGAGCTGCCAGATCGGTACGGCGAGGCAAGCGGGCAGGGCACGGGGCGCCTCGGGCTCTCCCCAGACATATGTCTGTACCATGAAGGAATAGTGCAACATGGCAATCCGCTGCTCGGCTTCGCTGGCGATGGCGCAGAAATCGGTGAGATCGATGGCCGGCAACCGTTCCAGCAAAGCCCGCACGCGGCCGGTGCAGATCAGCTTGGGTATGTCCAGCGCCATCTGCCGGGCCGGTTGCAGGAAAGCGGGTAATTCCACCATTGCCGGATCAAATGACGCAAGAAATCCCCGCTTCCGGGTCAGTCCATAATCGGAAAGTTTCATAAACCGCTCCTCCCAGGGCATATTATTACATATGAAACTAATTCCGTTTTGGAAGTTCCGGCAAGGGGCTAATGGCGGTGATCGGGCTCCCACCAATAGGGCGTCTGCTCTGCCCAGTCTGAGTCCCGGAAACGATAGTGCAGCAGTTCGAACGCGCGCTTGGCGACGGGTTCGCCGTCAATGTCGCCCGCTGGTTCATGTTCCAGCATAAATACGACGCGGTGCAACGCTTCGGCCATCAGGTCCTTGTGAGGATTGAAGGCGCGCTTCCATCGTGTGTTGGTGTTCCTGTCGACCCAGTCAATCACCGTCAGCGACAGGGTCCGCGTCATCCGCTTGTCTCGGGTCAGCGGTGCGATCTCGTCCCAGGCTGCCCAGTGGGCGAAGCCCTCGTCGCTCCTCCGGATCGTTTCATACGGGCCCGGCAGGAGGTCCGGATAGGGTAGGTCACTCAGATAAAATCTTGACGAAAAATATGCACGATAGCCCTGAAGATTGCCGCGTGTGCGGGCTCGAAAATAGGAATCTCTCGAAATGTCGTACATCCAGGTTCTGAAATCCTGATCAACCGCCGCCGCCCAGGTCCAGTCTTTCGACAGGTCCCTGTGCAGATGCTGCGGTTTTGGATCAGTTTCCGCGCAATCGCTTTCATGCCGTGTCGACAGACAATCCACCCGCAGGGCAAAGACAGCCTGCCGCACAGGAGCGGGCAACCCATTCAGTCCCTCCATGGCATTCTTGTGCCACGAATAGCGCTGAAGAAACGTATCAATCTGCCGCTCCGCATCCTCGGTTCGTCCCAGTGCAATGGTCCGGGCCAGCGCCATGTTGGGCTTTATCGTCTCCAGCGCGCGGATCGGCAGCATACGGAAAGCATCCGGCGCGTAAGGGCCTTGTGCATAAGCGGCGGCAGCATCGGCACCCGGCGCCGACAGCATCAGGGGCAGCGTCAGCGCGCCCGGATCGCTCACCCGTTTGGAAAGTGCCTGCCAGCGCTCATGATTCCACTGGGTAAATGGGTATGTCAGGCTGTAACTGATGGCGATTTGCCGGGCCTGGCGCAGAAATTCGGCGTCATTGCGGCGTACGGGAAGCCAATCCTGGCCCCGGGGCTGCACGCTTGCGGCCAGGATTGTGTAGACCGCTGCATCCGCCTCACACCGCTCAATGGCGCGGGATATCCCGCTGACGGTTCGCTCCAGAGCGTCGGGTAACTGGCGCTCCTCCCGGGTTGCCAGAACCGCCAGCGCCAGCCATGGGCCGGGCCGTGCCTCGGCTTCCGCCTTAGCCAGGATATGTGCGTAGAGCCGGTTATCATCCGCCGTCCATGCCGGGCGCAGGGCAGGGTAGAGCTCGTAAGGTTCTGCCGACAGGGACAGCGCAGCCTGCAGCCAGTCGAGAGCCGGTTCGCGCCGGGCCAGGTTCGCGACGCGCCGTTGCAGTGGCGTGAGGCCCACAAGGTGGGCCTTGCGCCGCGAATAGCCTTTGGCATCGTCAAATGCCTCCGGCCGCAGCCACCAGTCAGCGGCCGGCCCGGCGCTGGTCATCAAGTCGAGATGAGCGGCTGATGCGAAGAAACCCGCTGCGAGCGGTGCCGGGTCAGCTTGCGTCATCACCGCGAGATCCTGCCCGATCGTTTCGTCGTTCCAGTTTCCTGGCTGGTGCTCGGCGGCATAAAGATTGATCTGCTGCCGTCCTGCGCTGGGCGGGATTACCTCGAATCCGGACATGATGCGATAGAGTTGCACCGTGCCACTAACGGAATCCACGTGGGAATGATGACCACCACCAGAATAGAGCGTACCGAAGCGCTGATAGGCGGAATCGATTGCCTTTGCCTCTTCTGCATAGCGCCCGTCGCAGAAGGTTGCCGGATCGGCCACCGCGCTCGCGGCAAAGGTGGCCGCCGCCAGCCCCGCACACATCCAGTTTCGTCGGCTTTGTCCCATGGCGAAAACAGATACTCGCCGAGGTTGACGAAAAGATGAATGCATTCAGGCGAAACTGCCCCCTTCACAAGCCCGCGCGACTCCCTTATTGGGCCGAAAAGGGAGCTCCCCACATGAAAATCCGACAAGCGATCACCTTTGACGACGTGCTTCTCCAGCCCGGCGCGAGCGAGGTTCTTCCCGCCGACGTCAATGTCTCGACCTTCCTGACGAAAACCATTCCGCTGAACATTCCGCTGATTTCGGCGGCCATGGACACGGTGACTGAGGCGCGCCTCGCCATCGCCATGGCGCAGGCCGGCGGCATTGGCGTCATTCACCGTAACCTGTCCGTCGAGGAGCAGGCCGGTGAAGTTGCCATGGTCAAGAAATACGAAAGTGGCGTCGTGATGAACCCCATCACCATCGCGCCCACAGCGACACTGGGTGAGCTGAACGAACTCAAGCAACGCACTGGTTTCTCTGGCATTCCGGTGGTTGAGGACAATGGCAAGGTCGTCGGTATCATCACGAACCGCGACACCCGGTTTGCCGAAGACATGAATGAGAAGGTCGCGAATCTGATGACTCGCGACGTCGTCACGGTGGAAATGGAGACCTCGTCGGAAGAGGCCCGCCGCCTGCTGCACAAGCACCGGATTGAGCGCCTCGTTATCGTCGACAAGGACAATAAGTGCCTGGGTCTCCTGACCGTGAAAGACATGGACAAGGCCGCGGTGAACCCGAATGCCGCGAAGGACGCTGCAGGCCGCCTGCGTGTCGCTGCTGCCTCTACGGTCGGCGACGCGGGCTTTGAGCGTACCGCCGCGCTGATCGAGGCGGGCGCGGACGCGGTTATCATCGACACGGCGCATGGACACTCCAAGGCGGTGGCAGAGGCTGTCACGCGCGCCAAGAAGATTTCCAATGCCGTGCAGATCATTGCCGGCAACGTCGCCACCGGCGAAGCCACTAAAGCGCTGATCGACGCAGGCGCCGACGCGGTGAAAGTCGGCATCGGCCCAGGCTCGATCTGTACGACGCGCATCGTCGCGGGCGTCGGCGTACCTCAGCTGACCGCCATCGAAGCCTGCGCGAACGCCGCCCAGTCGAGCGGCGTGCCGGTCATCGCCGATGGCGGGATCAAATTCTCGGGCGACTTCGCCAAGGCCCTCGCGGCCGGTGCAGCGACTGCCATGATGGGTTCCATGTTCGCAGGGACCGAAGAGGCGCCCGGCGAGGTGTTCCTCTACCAGGGCCGCTCCTACAAGGCCTATCGCGGTATGGGCAGCCTCGGCGCCATGGCGCGCGGTTCAGCCGATCGTTACTTCCAGAAGGACGCTGCCGCCGACAAGCTCGTCCCGGAAGGCATCGAAGGGCAGGTGCCGTTCAAGGGCCCGCTCGCGCCGATCATCCACCAGATGGTGGGCGGCCTGCGCGCAGCGATGGGGTATGTCGGCGCCAAGGATATTGACGAGCTGCACAAGAAGGCGGAGTTCGTCCAGATCACGGGTGCCGGCCTGCACGAAAGCCACGTCCACGACGTCCAGATGACCCGGGAAAGCCCGAACTACTCGCTGTCACGGGGATAGGGTGTAGACGGCATATATTCGCCATTTGGCGCTTGCACGTTTCGCAACGGCAGTAGGCAGTTCTGAACCGGAAATGCTGGACCTCAAGGCCAGCATTTCCCATAGTCCTCCAAAAAAAGGGAGGTCAGATACTCGATGGACGCAATTCTGCTGCGCCTTGGAAATGCCGCCATGTTGGCAGTCACAAAGGCAGGTGGCCGATGACGGTTGCCAGTCCGGCCGCCCCGCCAAAACTCGGATTTGCCACGCGTTTCTTTTACGGCTTCGGCTCGATCGCCTATGGCGTCAAGGATATCGCGTTCAGGACCTACCTGCTCTGGTATTACAACTACATCATTGGCGCGCCGCCGGCGCTCGTCTCGGCTGCCATCATGGTTGCCCTGATCTTCGATGCCATATCCGACCCGGTCGTCGGCCAGATTTCCGACCAGCTACGCACGCGCTGGGGCAGGCGCCATCCCTTGATGTACGCGTCCGCCATCCCGGCTTCATTGTCGTTCATCCTGCTCTGGTTTCCACCACCAGGCCTGGAGGGCGCGACGCTCTTCGTTTACCTCGTCGTCCTGTCCACCGCGGTGCGTACCTTCATCACGCTATATGAGATCCCGAGTTCGGCGCTCGCACCTGAACTTGCACCCGGTTATGATGATCGAACCGCCATCGCCAGCTATCGATATTTCTTCGGATACCTTGGCGGCATCGGCCTTTCCTTCATTACATTGTTCTATTTTATGCAGCCGACAGAGGCCTATCCGGTCGGTCAGCTGAACCCCGATGCCTATCTCGCTTTCGGCCTCTTCGGTGGCGCCCTGATGTTCACATCTGTCGTGGCATCCACAGTGGGGACGCACCACCGCATCAAATACCTTCGGCTGCAGCCGAATCGTGACGAGCGGAAAAGCGCGTTCCAGACCCTTGCGATGATGGCGCGCACTTTTTCAAACCGGAACTTCCTCGCTATCCTCAGCTTCGGCATCCTGAAATACTCGGCGATCGGCCTGACCTCCGCATTGGCGCTGTATTTCGGCACCTTCTTCTGGGGCTTCACCAATTTCCAGTTGGCCATCCTGACACTTGAATACATCGTCGCCGCGACCCTGGCCCTGGCATTTGCACCCTTTGCGTCCCGTTTGATGGGCAAGCGAAACGCGGCGTTCTTGCTGGCCGTACTCGCCGTGATAATGGGCGCGCTGCCATTCATCCTGCGTCTCAACGGGCTCTTCTTTGAGAATGGTGATCCGCGCCTCCTGCCGGCGGTGTTTGCGATCGGCGCGGTGTACTCTTTGTGCGGTGTTTCTTCGGCGATTCTCGTCCATGCGATGATCGGCGACGTTGTCGACGACAGCAGCCTGCGCACCGGGCGGCGCGCCGAAGGCTTGTTCTATTCCGCCAACAGTTTCATGCAGAAGAGTGTATCAGGCATCGGCGTCTTCGCTGCCGGCCTGCTGCTCTCTTTGGTCGGCTTTCCGGAAAAGGCGAGGCCGGGCCAGGTATCGCAGGACGTGATCAACGCACTGGCGATCTGGTACATTCCAATCCTGATGGCCCTGTATATTGGCGGGGCCTGCTTCCTGTACTTCTACCAGCTCAGGCGCGCAGACCACGACGCCAATCTCGAAGCGATCCGCCAGCAGGAGAACGCCTCGGCAGGCGAATGAAGAGGCCCACCCGGCCAGTTATCAACCACCCAAGCCAACCGGATTCGCTCTCGCAGTAATTTCCGCGCATGAGCACGGATTTCATCACCTTCACCCTTCAGCAGGTCTGCATCAGCCTGGCGGAAGCCACCTATGATGCGGGGCTGACACGCAGCCCGGACACTGTTCCGCTAATCGCGGCGAGGCGGTTGCGGGCGCATGTAAAGCAGCTGGCGATCATCCTCCGCCGTCTGACCATGCTGATGGCGCTCAGCTTGACGCTGGATCCGATCAGGGCGCGTAAGAGGCCGGAGGGCCCGGAAGATGATGATCCTGTCATCACGAAAGCGCAGATCTCTTTCAGTATCGCGCTCAGCGGGCAAACGCAGGTCTACGCGCTGGACGGCCACGGCTTCCCGGAAGGCGCATCGTCCGCGTCCGGTCCGGTGCCGGTCGCCTGTCTCATGCGGCGGTCCGAGGTACTCGGGGCGCATCCTGCGCCATCCGGAAAAATATGCCCTGCGCGTCGCGCGCGTCATGGAACGCCGCCGCCGGGCAGGGGCGCCGCGTCCGCTCGGCGCGTCCATCCCGACCTATCGTCTGAAACCTGAACTCGGCGCGGCGGCGGCCGGGCTTCCCATGCTGCTGGCAGACGCCTTCAGCAGATGGAATGACAGCAGCTGATCCTACCCCCTTATCCTACACCCATTCACCGGACAGGCAGCGCCTGCGCCGGTCACACGTGCTGGGGGTCATGCGGCTCCCGCCACATCGCCTCCATCGGCGGACTGCCCGGGCCGACTTCGAACAATTTCATCCGCTCAAAACCGTGACTCCGGTAGAAGCCGGTGTTCTGCGGGTTCGAGTTTTCGAGGTAACAGGGCAGGCGGGCCTTGTCGGCGGCCGCTTTCATTGGCGTCATCATCAGCTTGCCGAGACCCGTGCCGCGTGCCCCTTTCCGGGTGCCGATAGTGAAAAGGTAAAGGTGGGGATCTTTCGGATGATGCGCATCCATGGCCTTGCCGGCATTGAGGGCCCGGAAAACAGACCCTTGCGAGCCCTTGAGCAACAGGGTCGGCATCAGGCGCAAGGTCGGCAGCAGGCCCAACTCCCGCCGGTTCTGCGACTCGATCCACATCGTCGCCCCGCCGTCCCCGGCAAGGTGGCAGATGCCGTATTTGAGATAGATCGCTTGTGCGAGCAGGGAAAACGTCGGCTTCAGCGCTTTGGTCCGGCCGAAGATCCAGAGGTTTACCGGATCTGTCTCAAAGGCTTCGCCCGTGATGCTTCCCATTTGGCGCCAGTCTGCGGCAGCGGCCTGTCTAAGCCCCTCCGGCAGGTTAATCTCCAGCATCTTCCGCCCTTTCCGGTTTCTTTCTGTTTTTTGAGACGCTAACACAGCCCTCCCCAAAAGGAGCACCAAAATCATGCGCAACGGCGGACGTATCGCGGCAGCCATCGACGTACTCTCAGACGTCCTGAACCGCCACCAGCCGGTGAAATCTGCCGCGCGGGATTGGGGCAAACGGGCCCGCTATGCCGGCGCGAAAGACCGCGCCTGGGTCTCCGGCCTTGTGCTGGATGCGCTGCGCAAGCGGAATTCCATCGCGCATGCCATGGGCGACGACAGCCCCCGCGGCCTGATCCTCGGCGCGCTGGCCCATGCCTGGGGCTGGAACATCCGTGAAATCGACGCGGCGATGGATGAGGAGCATGCGCCTTCGAAGCTGACGCTGCAGGAGCGCGAACGCCTCGTTATGGCGCCGGACCCGACCGCGCCGCCGCACGTGCAGGGCGACTATCCCGAATGGCTGGCGCCGCACCTGGCGCGTGTTTTCGGAGAAGAAGCGGCCGTTGAAGCGCAGGCCATGGCCGTGCGCGCCGATGTGGATTTGCGCGTCAACACGCTGAAAGTGGATACCGAAAAGGCCGCCGCGCCGCTGAAAAGCGCGAAAGCCGAGCCGTCAAAACTGCTCCACAATGCCTACCATATTCCGGCCCGTGATCCGTCCCAGCGCGAGGCGAGCCTTGAAAGCATTCCGGCCTATTCGAAAGGCTGGGTCGAAGTTCAGGACGCCGGATCCCAAATCGCGGCAGCGGCAGGCAACGCGCAGCCTGGTGAGCAGGTGCTGGACTATTGCGCCGGCGGCGGCGGCAAAACGCTCGCGCTGGCCGCCCAGATGCAGGGGAAGGGGCAGGTCTTCGCCTATGATATCGACGGGCGGAGGCTTTCCGCCCTGATCCCGCGCCTCAAACGTTCGGGCGCCCACAATGTTCAGCTCGTCCACCCGTCGGAGTCGACACAGCTGGAAGACCTGACCGGCCAGATGGACCTCGTCTTCGTCGACGCGCCCTGCACGGGCACCGGAACCTGGCGCCGCCGGCCCGATGCCAAGTGGCGCCTGAAACCTGGCCAGCTGGCCAAACGCCAGCAGGAACAGACCGACATTCTCGCCAATGCCAGCGAATTCGTGAAGCCGGGTGGACGACTGGTCTACGCGACCTGCAGCTTCCTGATGGAAGAGGATGAAGACCGTGTGGCGGAGTTCCTCTCCGGCCATCAGGACTTTACCGAGGAAGACGCCGCTGAAATGGCGATCGCCTCGGGCCTGCTGACCGATGAAGGCGCCGCCATGGTCCGCAACTACCGCGGCCCGTCAGGATCGGTCCGCCTGACCCCGCGCCGGGCGGAAACGGACGGTTTCTTCTTTTCGGTGCTCAGGAAGTCTGGCTAGGGCTCAGAACCCCGGCGCGAACAGTTTCGTCAGCAGGACGCGCTGACGGGCGGAAAGTTCCGGTCGCCAGATCTCGAAGATCAGAACGAAGCGCGACTCGGCACTCTCGTTCCAGGCTTCGTGATTGATGGAGTCGTCGAAGATGAACATCTTGCCCGGCTTCCATTCGCGCGTGTCGTTGCCAACGCGAAAGCCGCATTTCTCTGGAATGATCAGCGGCAAGTGACAGACAAGCCGGGTATTGAACATGCCAACATGCGGCGGAATCCGAGTTCCCGGTTTGAGCTGCGAAAACAAGACTGACGGGCGTGGCGACGGAAAGGCATCGGCCCCAATCGCGTCGATCGCCGCCATTGTCTTCGGGCACGCCGCAATGTTCTCCGCGATCCGCTCGCCCTGTTTGACGAGGTAGAACGCACTCCAGTCTGTGCTGTTGAGCAGTGGGGAATCTCCCGGCGCGCCTTTCTGGTTCCGGTCTTCGACATAGGGAGAGAATCTTGCCGCCTGACGGGCCTCCGCCAGCACAGCTTCAAGTTCTGCCCGGATGGTGTCGGTTTCCGCTTCCAATGCGGCAGTCCACGGGAATTCATCGCGGTGGAAAAATTGCCGGTTCGGCAGGCCGGCATACAGAAACCGCGACGGCTGGGAATAATATGGCCGCTTCCGTTCGGCGAGGATCTGGAGAGATTCGATCAGGAGCTCGTCCTCGGGCTCGCTGCCGAGCTTATGAACATCGATGAAATCATCGACCGGATGGCGAACGTTCTGAATCGGGCGGGACAAGGCCTGCCGGGCCCGGACGAGGAGGTCGGCAATTTCCGGTGACTTGTTCCCAATCGCTTCTGCTAGCGGCACGGCCTGTTCAAAGAAGGATCGCGCGCGAAGAGACTGGCCGCAGGAGTCCAGGAACATGCCCATGTAAAGCAGCGCACGCGGATTTTCCGGTTCGCGGCGGATCGCTTCTGCAAGTGCCTGTTCGGATCCGGCCATGTCCTTGTTCAGCGATCGCGCATGAGACAGCACAATCCAGATATCGGCGCCTGGCCAGCCAAGTTCTATTGCTTGATGAAAGGCCGCCTCGGCTGCCTGGCCATTGCGCGCATTGAGCGCCTGCATGCCCTGACCGGCAATCTGGCGCGCCTTCTGAAGATTGCTGTCCATGGAAGTCGTCCTTTCGCAGGCCTTGTCCGGTCAATTCCCGGTGACGACTTTCTCTCCGGAGAAAGTGGAAATCGCGCCGAGGAATTTCGCGATTTCGGTACGCTCTTGCTCAGACAGTTCCGGACGCCAGATGTCGAACAGGAGGACTACCCGGGTTTCGTTCCCATCATTCTTCGCTTCGTGTTCGATGCTATCGTCAAAGATGCACACTTTACCTTCCTGCCAATAATGAGTTTCGCTTCCGACACGAAGCCAGGCGGGGCCGGGCACCAGGACCGGGAGGTGACAGATCAGGCGGGTGTTGATCAGTCCGTGATGCGGTGGAATATGTGCGCCAGGTTTGAGCAGGGAAAACAGGACCGACGGCGCCTGTCCGGGCAGGCGGTCGAGTGGAATGTTCTCAAAAGCGGCGGCGGTGACTGGGCACCGTTCGCAATTTTCCTCCACGCGCTCGCCGTCCTTCCAGAGGTAAAAGGCGCTCCAATCATCATTGCCGACAAGCTTGTGGCTCTTCACGTTCGGTTGGCTGTCATGACGCTCCAGATAGGGCCGGAAGGCCGCATGATCCTCCAGAACGCCCATCAGTTCGCGTTTGATGTCGGCCGTCTTCGCTTCGAGGCCGGCGACCCAAATGAATTCGGCGGTGTCGTAGAACTGGATCTGAGGCAGGCCGGGAAAATAGTATTTCGTTGGCTGCTGGAGATAGATACCGGACTTGCCGAGGAGAATATCGACCGATTGGTCGAACCGTTTGCTCCGCCCTGCCTTCGGCAGCTCGCCTTCGATAAAGGCTTCATAGCCTTGCGCATATTCTGCGAGACGGGCTTGCGCCCGTTGGACACCTTGCCGGATCCCTGGCGCCACTTGTCCGCCGGCAAGCTGGATCGCTTGCAGGGCGCCAGAATAGGCGCGGCTCGCATCCTGAGTACGTCCGCCGACGTGCTGGACGTCTCCGAGCAGCAACAATGCTCCAATGTCCTGCGGCACTTCCTTGAGAACAGAGAGCAGCAACTCGGCTGCCTCGCCAAATCGGCCAGCGCGGGCATGCTCAAACGCAGCCTGTTTGCGGCTTTCCAGGGGGAGGGTGGTTGTCATTCCGGCAGGAAATGCCGGTCCGTCAGCAGGGTCAAGCGCCAGTAGCGCCGCAGCCGCATCTTGATGTGGACGAATCTCTCATCCTCGGCTAAGCGGCGCCATGACTGACCAGAGACACGAACGCGCCCTTATCGTCGACTTTGGAAGCCAGGTGACTCAGCTGATCGCCCGGCGTCTTCGCGAGAGCGGCGTCTACTGCGAAATACACCCCTTCAACAAAGTTGATGCTGCGTTTCTGGCAGATTATGCCCCGAAGGCCATCATCCTCTCAGGCGGCCCGTCCAGCGTCACCTGGGAAGGCAGCCCAAGGGCGGACGATGCCGTCTTCAGCCTCGGCGTTCCGGTACTTGGAATCTGCTATGGCCAGCAGGTGATGATGGAACAGCTGGGCGGCAAGGTCGAAAGTGGTACCAGCCGCGAATTCGGTCGGGCGTTCATCGAAAAGGTCGTCGATGACCCGATCCTTGAAGGCCTTTTCCACGCCGGTGACCACGAGCAGGTCTGGATGAGCCATGGCGACCATGTTGCCGACATGGCGTCAGGCTTCGGCGTAATCGCGAAATCCCCCGGCGCACCTTACGCAATCATCGCGGACCCGGAGCGGCGCTTCTATGGAACGCAGTTCCATCCGGAAGTCGTTCACACGACCCATGGCCGCCAGCTGCTTCGCAATTTCACGCATGGTGTCGCCGGTCTGAAGGGCGATTGGACGATGGCTGCATACCGCGCTGAAGCAGTCCAGAAGATCCGTGATCAGGTCGGTGAGGGGCGCGTGATCTGCGGCCTGTCTGGCGGGGTCGACTCCTCGGTTGCCGCTGTTCTCATCCACGAAGCGATCGGCGACCAGCTGACTTGCGTCTATGTCGATCACGGGCTGATGCGCGCGGGCGAAAGCGATCAGGTCGTGAACCTGTTCCGCGAACACTACAATATTCCGCTGGTCCATGTGGATGCGTCGGACCTCTTCCTCGGCAAGCTCGAAGGTGTGACGGATCCGGAGCGCAAACGGAAAATCATCGGCGGCCTGTTCATCGACGTTTTCGAAGACGAAGCGAAGAAGATCGGCGGCGCGGATTTCCTTGCTCAGGGAACGCTTTATCCGGACGTGATCGAGAGCGTTTCTGCGCTCGGTGGACCGTCCGTCACGATCAAGAGCCACCACAATGTTGGCGGCCTGCCGGAACGCATGAACATGAAGCTGGTCGAACCGCTTCGCGAATTGTTCAAGGATGAGGTCCGCGCGCTTGGCCGGGAGCTTGGCCTGACCGATGCCTTTGTCGACCGTCATCCGTTTCCGGGCCCGGGCCTTGCGATCCGTATTCCGGGTGCAATCACACGCGAGAAGGCCGACACGCTGCGCAAGGCCGATGCGATCTATATCGAAGAGATCCGCAAGGCGGGTCTCTACAATGAGATCTGGCAGGCTTTCAGCGTCCTGCTGCCTGTAAACACGGTCGGCGTGATGGGCGATGAGCGCACCTATGAAGCCGTCCTCGCGCTGCGGGCTGTGACATCCACAGATGGTATGACTGCGGACTATTATCCCTTCGAGCATGAATTCCTCGGCCGCGTCGCGACCCGGATCATCAATGAAGTGAAGGGCGTCAATCGCGTCGTCTACGATGTGACGTCGAAGCCGCCCGGTACAATCGAGTGGGAATAGGGGCTGTATTCCGATGAGCACCAATAAACGTATCGTTGTGTCCAGCGATCACGCGGATATCGAGCTTCGCAAGACCATTGCAGTGCATGTCGCTGCTCAAGGCTGGGATGTGGTCGATATCGGACCGATGACGTCGGAAAGCACCCACTATCCGATTCACGGAGAAGCAGCGGCACAGAAGGTTGCTTCCGGCAAATGTCAGCTCGGGATCATCGTTTGCGGCACCGGCCAAGGCATTATGATGGCGGCCAACAAGGTGAAAGGTATTCGTTGCGGTGTGTGCAGTGACACCTTCTCTGCCCGAATGATCCGGCAACATAATGATGCGAACATGCTGTCCCTGGGCGCGCGCGTCGTTGGGGAAGGTCTGGCGCTGGACATCGTCGACGCTTTCCTGAATGCCGAATTCGAAGGCGGTCGGCACGGAACTCGCGTCGATATGATCAAAGCCCTCGAAGGTTAGCGCCGGGGAAGTGTGGCAATTCCTGCCGGTCTCGCCGAATATGGCGGAGACAAGGGAGGAAAGTATGGAACAGGCAGGCGACTTCCTCGAGGAAAGCCGGGCCCTTTACGGGCTACTCGTAAACCGCCCCGAAGCAGACTTCGGCAAGGTGACCCAGTTCAAGGACTGGACGGTCGATGATGTGCTCCGCCACCTCCATTTCTGGAACTGGATGGCTGAGCTTCAAATCGTGGATGAAGTGCGGCTCGAAGAAGAACTCGCAGCTGTCGGCGCCCAAGGTATGCGCTCTCGTGAGCAGGCTCATGTAGACGGGGCATCCGGTCGCCCGCTGCTCTCGGTGTGGTGGGATCAGGCGCAAAAGACTGCAGAAGTTTTTGCAGAAGCAGACCCCAAAGCCCGCCTGAAGTGGGCCGGGCCATCCATGAGCGCGCGCTCGTCCGTAACGGCAAGACTTATGGAGACCTGGGCCCACGGACAGGAAATCTATGATGTGCTTGGGGCGGAACGGGTGGACGCCGACAGGATAAAAAATATCGCCGTGCTGGGGATCAATACTTATGGCTGGACTTACCTGGTCCGCAAGGAGGAGCCAATCGGCCCCATGCCTTACGTGAAGCTTACGGCACCGTCCGGAGAAATCTGGTCGTTTGGCGAAGAAGACGGCGCCAATCGGATTGAGGGCCGCGCCACGGAATTCTGCCAGGTGGTGACGCAGACACGCCACATAGAGGATACAAACCTGAAGGTGACAGGACCGGTTGCGGAAGACTGGATGTCGAAGGCGCAGTGTTTCGCCGGCGGCCGGAATGATCCACCAGCTCCAGGAACCCGTTTCCGTGCGAAAATCCTGACCTGAGACGAAATCACTCCGGGCAGATACATGGACAAGCGGGGCAGGGGCTGCCAGTTCTCCTGCCAGCAAAATTGGAGGCAAGCCGTATGTCGGTCATCAAACTCGAAAAACAGGGTCCCATCGTCGTCATGACGCTCAACCGGCCGGACGCAATGAATGCGCTCGGTCAGGATGGTGACGGCAAGGCCATTGCGGCGGCCTGCGCGGAAATCACAGCGGATCCGCAAATACGGTGTGCCATCCTCACTGGCGCCGGCCGGGCCTTTTCGGCGGGCGGCGACGTCAAGGCGATGCAAAACAAGACCGGCGCCTTCGGAGGCAAACCGCACGACATCCGCGAAGGCTACCGCCGGAACATCCACGTGATCGTGCGGTCTCTCTACAATCTGGAAGTCCCGCTGATCTCAGCGATCAACGGTCCGGCCATCGGCCTTGGCTGTGATGTGGCCTGCATGGCGGATATCCGGATTGCATCAGAGAAGGCCAAGATGGGCGTGACCTTCCTGAAACTGGGGCTGATCCCAGGCGATGGCGGCGCCTGGCTTCTGCCGCGCCTGATCGGCTCCTCGCGGGCAGCACAGCTCCTCTTCACCGGTGACGTCATCGATGCCCATACCGCTTGTGAGTGGGGGCTCGTCTCTCAAGTGGTTCCAGGAGAGCAGCTGATGGACGAAGCCATGTCGCTCGCTCAGCGCATTGCAGGCCAGCCGCCGCAAGCACTGCGCCTCGCCAAGACGCTGATGCGCCAAGGCGCGACGACATCCTATGACACAATCATGGAAATGTCTGCCGCAGCGCAGGCGCTGATGCACGAGACCGACGATCACATGGAAGGCGTCAACGCCATCCTCGAAAAGCGCACACCTGAATTCAAAGGCGAATAGGCGCTACTTCACGACTCCGTCGGCATAAAGCGCGTCGATGTCACTGGAGGGCAATCCAAGCCTCTCCAAGACATCACGCGTATGTTCTCCAAGTTTCGGTGACGGTCCTTTCGGGCCGTCATCGGCACCCGGGAACCGGACAGGCGAAGCAGGGGAAGGGAAGGTCGACCCGTCGCCCTTGCTGCTCGGAACGTCCACAATCGCACCGGCTGCCTTTGTCTGCGGATCCTTTGCGACTTCAGCGAGTGTCTGCACCGGCGCCCAGGCGATGGAATGCTCATCCAGACGGGCGGAGATTTCGTCCTTGGTGAATTTGGCAAATCCGGCGTCGATGATATCGACGAGTTCGGCTCCATTCTGACGGCGGGCCTTGGAACTCGTGAAGCGGGGATCTTCCAGCAGGTCTCCGCGGCCAATCACCTTGCACATGGGTACCCAGTCCACATCACCCTGACGCTGGACGATACAAATCCAGCTATCATCCTTGGTTTTAAAGAAGTTGGTCATAGGCACGTTCTGCTCATGCCGGCTCTTGGTCGAGGCGACACGATTGAAGAAAAGCTGGATCGCGAAATCTGATCCGAGGGCGTAGAGGCCGGCACGGAAAAGCGATGACTCCACCAGACGTCCTTTTCCGGTCCGGGTCGATTCCACCAGGGCCGCGCAGATGCCTGCTGCGGTTGCCATGGACGTCGTGTGATCACCGAAGGCCGTCCGTAGAGGGAAGGGCTCCTGCCCCTTGGGCACGGTCAAGGCGCCGACGCCGGTCCGGCTCCAGAAACTCGCCACGTCAAAACCCGGCCGATCGGCATCGGGACCTTCCAGCCCGTAGCCTGTGAGGGAACAATAGACGAGTTTCGGATTGATCTTGCTGAGTTCCTCATAGCTGAGACCAGATCGTTCCAGTCCGCCTGGCCGGACATTGGTCAGGAATACATCGGCTTCTTCGACCATCTTCCTCAGCAACTTCTGGCCTTCCGGCTTGGAGGTGTCGATCGCGATCGACTTTTTCCCGCGGTTGTCGAAATCGAACACGGGATTGTCCTGGATATCCGTTCCAAGCGTCCGGAAGAATATCCGGATCGGATCCCCGCCCGGCGGCTCGACTTTGATGACGTCTGCGCCCCAGTCACTGAGAATCGATCCCGCACCTGGCGCGGCCATATAGGTTGCGTATTCGATGACCTTGATGCCCTCGAGCATGGGCGAATTCCTCCGGATTGTATGTCGTTTTTCCTGAGAACCTTCGGACAGTCCGGGCCTAATATCCAGTCCTTCCGCAAAGAGAGCCGGGCAGGCGAGCGCAGATGGGGGCTTGCCTGTCGCGCCCGGATCGTGAAAACAGCCGTTTGCCGCGGAGGAGTGGCAGAGTGGTTGAATGCGGCGGTCTTGAAAACCGTTGAGCCTTTACGGGTTCCGGGGGTTCGAATCCCTCCTCCTCCGCCAGCAAATCTGATTTGTCCTCAGAACCGGCCTTTTCGCATTACCAGCGGTTGCGGACTTCTTCCGCAAAACCGGGAAGTCTTTCAATCTTCAGTACCGAACCGTCGTCCAGTTTTACATTGCCGGAGAATGTGCCGAACACTTGATCCTGTGAGGTTTTGAACAGGCCGAGATTCGTCGTGTGGTGGCGATTGACGATCGGGTCGAAGTTCAATTCGAAGCGGCCATCATTGCTGGTGAAGCGCCACGGAGCGCTATCCGGTGACCCATCCGGCATGTGGAAGGTTACCTGATCGAGCTTGTGGGCCTTACCATCCACGAACACCATGTTTTCGGACGCTGACGACGTGTCGCCGAAGCCGTAACCGATATTGAAGCCAACGCAGCGGTCTTCGCACATTCCGGAGGCCGATCCCCAGTACCAGACATTGCTGTAGGTCCACACACCGCGCCCCCAGTCCAGGACGCCGAAAGCGGAATCCGGGCTGAACCGGAAGGTGTCTCCGCCGATCACGATCTCGCCTTTGGCGGGCAGGCAGTTGATTTTCTGATTGTAATAAAAAGCCTTGGATGCGTTCGGGAAAGGCGTGGCGATGACCATCCGGTCCATCGGCGGCTGGGCGAGCCACAATTCGCCCTTCAGGCCCCGGCCTCCGTCAAAACGCGGCGCGTCAACGATCAAACGGCGTCCGCCGGGCTCATGGAGGAAGCTGAGCGACATGTCCTTGTGGTTCTGGACGATGTCTCCGCGGTCTGCGGATTGCGGCAAACCCATTCGGCCCATGGGAAACGGGATGACGGCACCATCATTAACGGCTGTCCCGGTCTTCAGGTCCATCCAGGAAGTGCCCAGAAACCCGAGATAGCCGTTGTCGGCCACCGTGAGGGCCAGGCCGTAGTCCGGCGTGAGGATGCAGTAATAGTCCCACTCCTTGATCCGGAGACCGTTCGTCCGGATGGCCGATCTTTCGTACTGCCGGACTTCTTCGATTGCCCATCCGCGCTCAACCAACCGGCCACGCGCATCGAGCAGGGGGCCTTTGCCCATTCTATGCTGCATCTGGTGTATTCCTCCTGCGGGGCGGTTCTGGGCCAGCTCTCGCTCTGATTGATGTCGCACCTCTTCACCTGTGTTTATGGCAAACGGCAAGAGTGCAGCTTGAAAACCCGTAAACAAGCGGTAACCGTATTCTTAGGATCCTTCAGGTGAGGTTCATAAGGCCTGCACCACACTATGCTACAGAGGGTTCGCTGGAGGGCAGAAAAGCCGTCCCAAAGGGTCATAGAATGACCCGCAGCTCAGAATGAGGTGAACCTTGAAGACCGTTTCTTCCGCATCGAAATCGCTGCATTTCCCGTCGCTGGTCCTTACCGGCGCGATTGCACTTGCCCTCGCTGCTCCGGCTCATGCTGGCAAGCGCGACCCGGCTCCGATTGTCTATGCCACTGGAACGTCGCCTTATCCGGAAGGCAAGCCGCAGTACATCGAGCCGAGCCGCGCTCCAGATGCAAAGCAGAAGAAGCAGGCGCGCATTCAGTTCCGTTATCCGGGCCCTGCCGGTGCGGTTGAAAGCTCTGGCATGACGGCAGAGCAGGGCCCCCAATATCAGGAACCGGCTGCCCGCGAATATGCGAGCATTGAGGCCCCCACACCGAACTATTCTACCGTTTCCGGTACGAGCCCGAACAGCTTCGACGCACGTGCGGCTGCTGCGCGCATTGAAGCCCAGCGGTCCGTGTCTGCTGTGGAAAGCGAGCCGCTGGAGAGCCTTCAGCCGGTCACACCGCCACCCCCGGCACCTGCAGCTCCTGCAGTTTCTCTGTCATCATACCAACCTGCCGCCCGGACGCTCACTCCGGCCGCAGCATATGCCGTTTCCAGTGAGCCCGTTCCGGTGTTTGACGAAACGAGCGTCGCAATTGTCTATGGTGCGGAATTCAACGGCCTGCCGACCGCCAATGGCGAAACATTTGATCCGAACGCCATGACGGCTGCTCATCCCACCCTGCCTTTGCCGAGTCTCATTCAGGTCGTGAATACGGAAACTGGCCAGGAAGTCGTGTTGCGCGTTAACGATCGCGGCCCGTTTGAAGACGGCGCTTCGCTGCAGGTTTCACCGCGCGCCGCAAACGAACTCGGCATGAACGGGGCAGGGAAGGCTACACTCCGCGTTCGCTATCTCGGCGCAGCGCCAGCGGGGGCCGCCTCGTCCTCACCGGAACCAGCACCGCAAATGGCTTCGAGCACGTCTTATGAGGCAGCTGACTATGTTGCCCCAGTTGCATATAAACCCGCTCCGGTGGCGCCACAGCCGCGCGAGGAAACGCGAACCTATACCTACAGTGCTCCCGCACCAGCCGCAGATGCGGGCGACTATTTCGTTCAGATCGGGTCTTTCACCGACATTTCGAATGCGCAGACCCTCAGCAATCGCGTTCAGGCATCTCTGCCAGTAACGATCGTGCCGGCACGTGTGAACGGTGCAGATTACTTCCGTGTTCGCGTTGGCCCGTTGCTCAGCCGGTCTGAAGCGGAGCGCGCACGGAATGACCTTTCCTATGCTGGTATCTCGCAAGGGCGCATCGTTGTTGGCGAATAACAGCACGCGGCACCATTGACCCTGACCACAAACCGGCCCTTTTTTCTGTTTAATCGGAAATGGGGCCGGATCTGATTCCGGCCACCGAACAGAACGTTGGAGGCCCCTTCCATGAATTTGCCGAAGATTGCCCGGAACACCGTCGCCGCAGCGGCTTTCGCTGTCGCAGGCATTGCAGGTTTCGCAAACGCTCAGATCCTGGATACGCCGGCAACGCACGCCGTCATCATGGACCACGAAACTGGCGCCATCCTTTTTTCAAAGGCTGGTGAAGAGCCGATGGTCCCTGCCTCCATGACCAAGATGATGACCGCTTATACGGTTTTCGAAATGGTTCGACGTGGCGAGCTTTCGATGAGTGACAAGTTCACCGTCAGCGAAAATGCCTGGCGTGAAGGCGGGTTCCCTTCCGGGACGTCGACAATGGGGCTCGCGCCCGGCGATACGCCAACTGTCGAAGAACTGCTTCATGGCATTATCATCATGTCGGGCAATGATGCCTGTATTACACTGGCTGAAAATATCTCTGGTTCAGAAGAAGCCTTCGCGCGCCGGATGACCAGTCTGGCTCATGAACTGGGTCTCAATTCTGCAAACTTCCTGAATTCCACAGGCTTGGAAGCGGTTGGGCACGTGATCTCTGCCGAAGATCTCGCCAAACTCGCCAAGCTGACAATCGACAATTATCCCGAATACTATGCCTGGTATTCGCTGCCTTCCTACACGTGGCGGGACTTTACCCAGGCGAACAGAAACCCGCTTCTGGAAGTGTCCGGCGCCGATGGCGTGAAAACCGGACATCTCGAGGTTTCGGGTTACGGTCTGACCGCATCGGCTGTCCGCGATGGCATTCGTCGGACGATCGTCATCAATGGGTTGCCCTCCATGGCTGCGAGAGCCGCCGAAGGCGAGCGCCTCATGCGGATCGCGTTCAACAGTTTTGACCTGAAGACCCTGACACCGGATTCGGTTGATCTGCCTGGCGTTCCGGTCTGGCTTGGTGAAACACAGACGATCCCGGTGAAGCTCGCAGGTGAAGTTCGGGTCGCCGGCTACAAGGCCAGCATGGAAAAAGCGACAGCCGAAATCGTCCTGCCTGGCCCAATCGAAGCTCCCGTAAAAAAAGGCGATGACATCGGAAAATTGGTCATCACAATTGCGGGTCAGAAGCCAGTGGAAGCACCGATCCTAGCTGACGCGGACGTCGCAAAGCTCGGCTTTTTCGGCCGAGCGATTGAAGGGCTTAGCCACATGCTCGGCGGCAGCGAAAGCCAGTCGTGAGCCGTGGACGCTTCATAACGCTGGAAGGCGGTGAAGGAACCGGCAAGTCGACCTTGCTGGCTGCATTGCGCGACAAGCTGGAGGCAACAGGTCAGACGGTCGTGCTCACTCGAGAGCCGGGTGGCACCGAGTTGGCCGAAGAAATCCGAAACCTTGTCCTGCATCCTCCGAAGGGACAGGTCTGGTCTTCCATGGCCGAGGCTCTGCTGATGAATGCAGCGCGCACGGATCATCTGGAGAAAAAAATAAGACCCGCCCTGGCAGCTGGAAGCTGGGTCCTTTGTGATCGGTTCGCTGACTCAACGAGAGTTTATCAGAGCGTTCAAAATGGCGTCGGAATTGACGTCCTCCGAATGCTGGAAAGCTCTGTCCTCGGTGAAACCAACCCTGACTTAACGCTCGTACTGGATGCGCCCGTGGAGCAGGCCGCCAGCCGCCGCGCAGAACGCGGAGGAGATGCCGATGCCTTCGAGTTACGCGACCGGGCATTTCACGAGGCCGTTCGACAGGCGTTTATTGATGTTGCCAGAAGCGAGCCAGAGCGATGCATGTTGCTGGATGCCTCACGCAGCCCCAGTGAGGTGGCGAACTACGCCTGGCACGAAATTGAGTCCCGACTACTGGGACAGAAACAGGGTTTGCCATCATGACGGCGGCCCTGCCTCTTATCGGCCATGCGGAAGCGCAAAGCGCCTTTGAATTCGCGGCAGCAAGCGGCCGGATGCACCACGCTTGGATGATTGAAGGACCGTCAGGCATTGGAAAGGCGCGGTTCGCCTTGCGGTGCGCCGCCTGGCTGCTTGGCGCCCGCGGACCAGCGGATGCCCCGTTCGATGCACCACAGGATGATCCTGTCATGTCCCGGTGCCTATCTGGCGGACATCCGGATCTTCGCGTTCTGACACGCGAACTGAATGACAAGGGAAAGCTGAAGCAGGATATTTCGATCGAACAAATCCGTGCTTTCAATGAGTTCTTTACCTACCGTCCAGCCCTTGGCGGATGGCGTGTAGGGATCGTCGACTCGCTGGACGAATTGAATCGCAATTCAGCAAACGCTGTCCTGAAGACGCTGGAAGAGCCTCCAAACGCAGCCATGATGTTCCTTATCAATCATGGATCGAGACCCGTATTGCCAACGATCCGGTCGCGCTGCCGAACGCTGCGTCTTCGCCCCCTTGAACGGGAAGATATGGAGGCAGTTCTTCAGCTGGAGGGTTTTGGCGGCAATGCTTCAGAAATTCATCATGGGCGGCCTGGCCTTGCTGTCGAACGATCATCAGAAACTTGCCGGATCGCGACCAACGCGGCTCGCACGCTTATGAAATCCATGCCTCGACCCAACGACGCTATCGTGACCCGCGCCATTCAGGCAGCGGGAACCGACAGCGCTGCGTTCGCCGCCTTCAGGGACGAAGTATTGTCCAGGCTGGCCGATACCGCGATTGAATCGCCACAACGCTCTCGTAAGTGGTTGAGTGCAGTCTCACTGATCGGTGAGACGGATGAACTGAACATGGACCCGGAGCAGGCGGCCGCGAAACTCATCTCGGGACTTTTGTCTGCACCAGACCGACACTAGATCGCACTTTATGTTTGATACTCACGTAAATTTACACGGTGAACCGTTTGCGGACGATCTGGAGGAAGTGCTGACGCGCGCGCGGAGCGTAGGTGTCAGCCGGTTCCTGGCAATTTGCGACCGTTTTGACAATTTTCCCGCTATTCTCTCCATCGCGCAGGCGAACGATGATATCTGGTGTTCTGCGGGGGTTCACCCGCATCACGCGAAGGACTTTGGAAGCCTGACGGTGGAGCAACTGATCGACGCGGCTTCAAATCCGGAAGTGGTCGCAATCGGCGAAACGGGTCTCGACTTTCACTACGGCTACAGCGCCGAGAAGGATCAGGTTGAGAGCCTTCAGAAGCATATTGCTGCCGCACGGAATACCGGCTTGCCACTAATCCTGCACACGCGCGAAGCAGATGATCTTATGGCGGATATTCTGGAGAAGGAGTTCCAGAAAGGCGCTTTTCAGCCTTTGCTTCATTGCTACACGGGAGGCGCAGACTTGGCCCAGCGCGCTTTGGCGTTGGGGGCTTATGTGTCCGTGTCTGGAATTCTGTCATTCAAGAGCGCCGGGGAGGTTCGAGCTGTGATCGCCGACGTCCCGATGGATAGAATTATTCTGGAAACAGATTGTCCTTATCTGGCTCCAGTGCCAATGCGCGGGAGAAGGAACGAACCTGCTTACCTACCATTCGTTGCGGACGCACTCGCGGACCTAAAAGGCATGTCCTCTGACGAGGTGAAACAGATTACCGAAGAGAATGCGATCCGTTTGTTCAGTAAGGTAACCGCATCATGAGCGCAGGTATGCGCTGTACGCTGCTCGGTACCGGGTCATCTGGCGGAGTGCCGCGCGTAGGAGGCGACTGGGGCGCATGTGATCCCTTGGAACCAAAGAACAGGCGTCGCCGGTGCTGTGTGCTGATCGAGAAAGAGCTGGAATCCGGAGGGCGGACTTCCGTCCTGATAGATACGTCGCCCGATCTGAGAGAGCAGCTCCTGGAGGCTGGCGTCACCAATCTTGATGCGCTGGTCTACACGCATGAACATGCGGATCAGGTACATGGTATCGATGACATCCGGCCATTGGTGATCCGGCGACGGGCCGCGCTCCCAACATATATGAATGAGGCGACCCGGGAAATTCTGACGCGCCGCTTTGACTATTGCTTCGAAGGCAAGGGCGGCTATCCGCCTATTCTTGATCTGCAGCCGGATATCGCTCCGGGAGAAACGTTTTCGGTTTGGGGGGCTGGCGGGGAAATCGACCTTCTACCCTTCGACATGGAGCATGGCCGCATCAGGTGTCTGGGATTTCGGATCAGGGATTTTGCTTACTGCAATGATGTGAGCGACCTGCCGTCACCGACTAAGGACCTGTTACGGGATCTCGACACTCTCGTAATCGATGCGCTGCGATACACAGACCATCCGACCCATGCCAACGTGTCAAAAGCGTTGGACTGGATTGCGGAACTAAAGCCCCGAAAGGCAGTGCTGACCAATATGCATGTCGATCTGGATTACCAGACCCTGAAAAGGGAGCTGCCCTCGAATGTCGAACCAGGTTTCGATGGGATGGTCGTGGATATCCTATAAGCCAGTCCACATGAGCGGCAAACATATTTCCCATAATGATGATTATGCGACTTGAGGATGTAAAACGACTGGCATTACAGGTACTTAGACTTACTCGTAAATTCGTCCTGTCGGCCCGAGCTGACGTTCACACGTCTTCTGCCCATCGTGCCTCAGCAATCGCGGAGCCGTCATCAGGTGCAAGCGTGTCTGCTATCAAACGCCTGGAAAGGATTTATTAAGCAGCGCCTTTGGCTTTCGGGTTGCCAACAGGCACCCCTTCCCCGCCGTCTGGCGGTCCAATGAGCGAAAAAAGGATGTGATCGAGCATGGGTTTGCGGATGAACGCTGTGAACCCTGCTTTGATCGCGAGCTCCTCAAGACCGGATGTTTCCCAGCCTGACACCATTGCTGCCGGCGTATCGACACCCTCCTCTCGCAACGCGTGGAGAAGGTCCACACCGGACATTTCTTCCATTTTGTAATCGATGAGCAGGTAATCAAACGAATTTCGAAGTGGGGATTCCAGGAACCGCACTCCACCGTCAAAACCCATTGATGCATAACCGCGCGCAGTCAGCAGTACGCCCAAGGAGCGTCGTACGGCTTCGCTGTCGTCAATAACAGCAACGTTTTTTGGTCTGTTCAGCAATGCGTTCGACATGGCCACCCAACAACAGGAATACCGAGCCTGTATGTTGGCGCATGGCTTGTATGCTGTCTTTAGGTACTAGTCCGTAACCTTGCCATCGAATCCGATGCCAGCAGCAAACGCGATCCGCAGCACACCCGACAGACTGGTCGCCCCCAGTTTTTCCATCAGGTTGGCCCGATGGATTTCGACCGTTCTCGGAGAGATATCGAGTGAGTCGGCAATTGACTTATTCGTGTGGCCGTCCACCAATCCCTCTAGAACTTCTCGTTCGCGCGGGGTCAGATGTTCGATTTTGCCTCGCGCCTCATCGACCAGCAGATCCCGTTGAGAACGTTCTTCGAGGCGCTGGAACGCACGATTAAGTGCATCCACAAGCGTTTGTTTTTCATAAGGCTTTTCAACGAAGTCGACAGCGCCGGCTTTCATAGCTTTCACAGCGACATTCACATCGCCGTGTCCTGTCAGAACGATCACGGGCATCGCAATACCGCGAGCGTTGAGCTGCTCCTGAACTTCAAGCCCATCCATTCGTGGCATTTGAACATCCAGCAAAATGCAGCCTGCGGCCGCCTCTTCTGCAACTTCGAGAAAGGCCACGCCATCGGCGTAGGTTTTTACGGCAAACCCCGCATGTCGCAGCATGAAGCTTGCCGAATGGCGCACAGCGTCATCGTCGTCGACGAGGTGTATCAGTTTTTGTTCACTCATGAAGATGCACTAGCGGTATCACGCCTAAGTGTGAACCGAAAACACGTCCCACCTTCCTCCGCAGGAACAGCTTCGATCTTCCCACCATGCGCCTCAACGATTGTCTGACAAATGGACAGGCCGAGCCCCATGCCTTGGGACTTTGATGTCATGAATGGTTTGAAGAGCGTTTTTCGAACCTCTTCGGACATACCGGGGCCATTGTCGCAAACCTCCACGGTAATAAACGAATCCGGACCCTTTTTCGCACTTACCCGCATCTTCGGTGCCGTCACGCCATTCAGGGCTTCAGCAGCATTGCGCAGGAGATTGATTGCGACTTGCTGAACCTGAATCGGGTCCACCAGAACCGCGCCAAGATCCGGCTCTATATCCTTTTCGATCGGTATGTCCGCCATATCGCCTGATATCCGGGCCAGAGCGATCGAATCGATCAGGATCGGCGCCAGGAGAACTGATCGCGCATCTATCTCTCCGCGGGACACATAGCCGCGCAGCTTTCTGACAATTTCGCCTGCCCGCACCGCCTGCCGGGAGGCTTCATCCAATGCTTCATGAAGAATTTCCCCGGCGTCTTCCGAATCGGAATCCAGCAAGTCCCGGGCTGCCTCGAGGTAGTTAGCGACGGCTGTCAGGGGCTGGTTCAACTCATGAGCCAGGGCCGAGGCCATCGTGCCCACAGCGCTCATGCGCGAGAAATGGACCAGTTCTGCCTGCATCTCCTGCATGCGAAGTTCGTTGCGACGCTGCTCCGACAGGTCGCGGACGAATGCAGTGAAGAGGTAGTGGTCGCCGACCTTCGCTTCGCCGATTTTCAGGTCCACCGGGAAGATCGTGCCGTCCGACCTTTTGGCGGAGACGACCCGGCCCACGCCGATGATGTGGCGTTTGCCGGTCTCGAGATAGTTATTGACGTAGGTTTGATGGTTGGCTTCGTCATGCCCGCCCATAAGAAGGCTGACGTCTCGACCAATGACGTCTTCGACTTTGTAATTGAAGAGTTTTTCAGCAGCGCTGGAAAAAGCGAGGATCTTGCCGTGCTCGTCAATCACGATCATTCCATCTGGCACGGAAGCCAGAATGGACCTCAGATGGAGCTGGAGCGCTTCCAGATCAGTCGATACTGCGTCGCCGGTAAGATCGCTCAAAATTCAAAGTCCCGAAAGCCGTGTCACGTTACGCCAGAAGCGGCGCCAATCGTGATTATCGGTGAACCGGCACCGCAGCACGACGCGACGATGCCATGATCATAACCGCAGCATAAACGACCATCGCTGCCCCTGCCGCTGCTACCGGACACCCCCAGCAATGGCCTGCAAAGGTGAGGAAGGAATCGCCATGTGCCTCTGTCGCGGATCCGCACCGGAATGCGAGATAGTCCTGCAGAGTCATTGGAGCGTTTGTGTGCTGCCAGATCTTCAACAAACCGGCCACGAGAAGGGCTGTTCCCGCCATCAGCCATTTGGTCATCTGTTTGCTCCTTCAGGCATGTTCCAATACGATTTGTGAACTAGGCGGATGCGACAGCGAAGCCCATCCGTAGTTTACCGTATACCGGTTCGAAGTCGACACCGGCAATTAGGCGCCAGAATTCCAACGACTCGCAGGGGGTCAATAACGTGAGCACGTTACAAACAAGACGGTCCTCGGCATTCGCCAGCATTGGCAGTGTCGCGGCTTTTACCAGCATCTTCGCCATTCTGGCGTTGCTGATCGCCAGCCATGCTGCCGATCCACTTATGGGCGCACATGCCTGGCTCTTCCTCGGCCTTGCCGTGGTGGGGCTTCTGGCACTGGCGCTCTGGGCGGGCAGTCTTGGTGACCGGGATCCATTCGATCAAACGGTCTACGAAGACACGATTGTAAAATTCGGTGTCACGGCTTCAATGTTCTGGGGCATTGCCGGTTTCCTGGTCGGGCTTATCATCGCCCTCCAACTGGCCTTCCCCAATATCTTCTACTTCGAACAGCTCGGCTGGACGAACTTCGGACGCCTTCGGCCGCTGCACACATCAGCGGTCATTTTTGCGTTCGGCGGCAACGTCCTGCTCGCCACAAGCTTCTACGTTGTCCAGCGCACCTGCCGGACTCGCCTGGCTGGCGGCATGTGGCCATGGTTCGTGTTCTGGGGCTACAACCTCTTCATCGCGATTGCCGGCACCGGCTATCTGATGGGCGTTACCCAGTCCAAAGAATACGCTGAACCGGAATGGTATGCAGACCTCTGGCTGACCATTGTCTGGGTGGCTTACCTTCTGGTCTTCCTCGGTACGATCTGGAAGCGCAAAGAACCCCACATCTATGTGGCGAACTGGTTCTATCTCTCCTTCATCGTCACGATCGCGATGCTGCACATCGTGAACAACCTCACAGTGCCTGTCACGCTGACCGGTTCCAAGAGCTACCAGCTCTTCGGAGGGGTTCAGGACGCTCTGACGCAGTGGTGGTACGGCCACAACGCTGTGGGCTTCTTCCTGACCACGGGCTTTCTGGCCATCATGTACTACTTCATTCCGAAGCGGGTTCAGCGGCCGGTGTACTCCTATCGTCTGTCGATCGTGCACTTCTGGTCACTCATCTTCATCTATATCTGGGCTGGTCCGCACCACCTGCACTACACGGCTCTGCCGCAGTGGGCGCAAACGCTGGGCATGACCTTCTCGGTAATGCTGTGGATGCCCAGCTGGGGCGGCATGATCAACGGCGTGATGACGCTGTCCGGTGCATGGGACCGTCTTCGGACTGACCCGGTTGTCAGGATGATGGTCGTCGCCCTCGCCTTCTACGGCATGTCGACCTTCGAAGGGCCGCTGATGAGTGTCCGGGCCGTCAACGCTCTGTCGCACTACACCGAGTGGGGCATCGCCCACGTACACTCGGGTTCGATGGGCTGGGTCGGCTTCATCTCCTTCGGTGCGCTTTACTGTGCAACGCAGTGGCTGTGGAAACGTCCGTCGCTCTATTCGCTGAAGCTTGTCGAATGGCACTTCTGGCTCGCGACCATCGGCATCCTTTTCTACATCGTTGCGATGTACTTCGCCGGTATCCTCGAAGGCCTGATGTGGCGTGCATACAATGAATACGGCTTCCTTGAGTACAGCTTCGTTGAAACTGTCGAAGCCAAGCACATCAGCTACATCATCCGCGCCCTGGGTGGCGGCCTGTACCTCACGGGTGCGCTGATCATGGCCTACAACCTCGTCCGCACGGCTCTCGGCCACGGCGCTGCCGCTGAAGGCACCCGTCCCGTCGATGCACCGGCCGCCGCGACGCTCCAGCCCGCTGAATAGGAGACTTACTGATGGGCTTGATGAAAAAGCACGAAACGCTTGAGCGTCACTCTCTGGCTCTCACGCTTGGCATCCTGGTTACTGTCGCCATCGGCGGGATCGTGGAAATCGCACCGCTTTTCTATCTCGAGAACACGATCGAGAAAGTTGAGGGGATGCGTCCGTACACGCCGCTCGAACTTGCTGGCCGCAATGTCTACATCCGTGAGGGCTGCTATGTCTGCCACTCGCAGATGGTGCGGCCGTTGCGGGACGAAGTGGAGCGTTACGGCCACTACTCTCTGGCGGCGGAAAGCATGTATGACCACCCGTTTCAGTGGGGCTCGAAGCGGACCGGACCGGACCTTGCCCGCGTCGGCGGCAAGTATTCGGACACATGGCACGTGGATCACCTGAAAGATCCTCAGTCCATGGTGCCTGAATCGGTCATGCCGCCTTACGCCTTTCTAGCGGATAATACACTGCATTTCGAAACGATTGACGACCACCTCAAGGCACTTCGCTTTGAAGGGGTTCCGTACACAGACGAAATGATCGAGAACGCTCAGGCCGACCTGATCGCCCAGGCTGATCCCGATGCGGACTATGACGCACAGGATGCGCTCGTGGCCCGTTATGAGGAAGCTGCAGGTCGTGAAGGCACGGTCCGGATCGCTGACTATGACGGCAACCCGGAAAAGGTCACCGAACTCGATGCGCTTGTCGCTTACCTTCAGATGGTCGGCACACTGGTGGACTTCTCCACCTATGAAGCCGACGATCTGGACAACCGCAGGTAAGGAGCAGGGCCATGTATGAGATTCTGTCAAAATTTGCCCAGACATGGGGCCTGGGCTTCTTCGTTCTGATGTTTGCTGTCGCGGTCGCCTATGCGCTGTGGCCATCAAACAAGGAAAAATTCCAAGCAGCGGCTCATTGGCCGCTCGATGAAGGGGAACCTGGAGATGAGTGAGACCGACAAGGAAATCGACGCCCTGTCCGGTGTGGAAACAACCGGCCATTCCTGGGACGGCATCAAGGAGCTGAACAATCCCCTTCCCCGCTGGTGGCTGTATATTTGGTATGGCACGATATTCTGGGCGATCCTCTACATGATCGCCATGCCAGCCCTGCCGTCGCTTCCAGGTATGGGTAGCCGGAACACTCCCGGAGTGCTCGGAATGTCTGACCGCGATGCGGTGGCCGAAAGTGTCGCTTCGCTTCACGCTGAACGCAGCGCCGCTTCGGCTCAGCTGCTGGATGCATCGCTGCAGGACATTCAGAACAACCTGGATCTGCAGCAGTTCGCGATGGCCATGGGTGAAAGTGCCTTCGGCGACAACTGTGCAACCTGCCACGGCTCTGGTGGCCGCGGCGCCAAGGGCTACCCGATGCTGGCAGACGATGTCTGGCTTTGGGACGGCACGCTGGATGGCATCGAGCAGACGCTTCGCCATGGTATTCGCCATGAAGAAGACCCGGATACCCGGTTCTCTGCAATGCCAGCCTTTGGCCGCGATGGCCTGCTGACGTCTTCTCAGATCGATGACTTGGTTCAGTATGTTCTCAGTGTCAGTGGTCATGAGGCAAATGCGGCAGCGGTGGCTCGCGGGGATGAACTCTTCCTCACGAATTGCGCGAGCTGTCATGGCATGGATGCTGAAGGCTCCCGAGATGTCGGTGCGCCGAACCTCACGGATGCTGAATGGCTCTATGGTTCGAGCCCGGACGACATCCGTGCCACCATCACCAATGCTCGTAACTCCCACATGCCCGCATGGCAGGGTCGTCTCGACGATGCTACCATCAAGGCTCTGGCTGTCTACGTGCATTCCCTTGGTGGCGGCGAGTAAAGCTCAGTAACAAAAGTATATTGGTGCCCGGGTAATGACGACTGTCATCGATCACACGAAGTCAAACGAGACGCCTCCGTCGCTCTATGAGGGCCGGAAGCAGATCTACCCGAAACTCGCCCATGGCAAGTTTCGGATGGTCAAGTGGATCGTGATGGCTGTCACCCTGGGCATCTATTACGTCCTGCCCTGGATCCGCTGGCCACGAGGCGAAGGCATTCCGGATCAGGCAGTTCTTGCAGATTTCGATGGTGAAAAGTTTTACTTCTTCTGGTTCGAAATTTGGCCGCAGGAGCTCTATTATCTGGCTGGCCTGCTGATCATTGGCGCGCTCGGCCTGTTCCTGGTTACTTCGCTATTCGGGCGGGCTTGGTGTGGGTATACCTGCCCTCAGACCGTCTGGACCGACCTCTACATCTGGGTCGAGCGGGCATTCGAGGGCGACCGAGCCGCTCGCATGCGGCTCGATGCACAGCCATGGTCTTTCAACAAGGCCTGGCGGAAGATTGGCAAGCACATCATCTGGCTCGTCATCGCGTTCTGGACCGGTGGTGCGTTTGTGCTCTACTGGCACGACGCGCCGACGGTGGCGAAGGGGTGGTTTACCGGCGAAGCTCCGCTGACAGCCTATTTCTTTGCCGGGATCCTGACCTTCACGACCTACTTCCTGGCAGGCTGGATGCGCGAACAGGTCTGCACATACATGTGTCCATGGCCTCGTATCCAGGGTGCTCTGACGGATGAGAACGCGCTGAACGTGACCTATCGGTTCGACCGCGGGGAACCTCGCGGACCGCACCGCAAGAACGAAAGCTGGGAAGGCCGCGGCGATTGCATCGACTGCAAGCAATGCGTGCAGGTTTGCCCAATGGGGATAGACATCCGCGATGGCGCTCAGCTTGAGTGCATTCACTGCGCGCTCTGCATCGATGCCTGCGACGATATCATGAAAAAGATCGGCCGCCCGACAGGTCTGATCGCGTACGATACTGACGTTGCGGTCGCGGACCGTGCGGCAGGCCGTAAGCCGACCTACAAGATCTTTCGTGTGCGTACCATGCTGTATGCAGCACTGATGCTGATCATCGCCTCAATGGTTGGCTTTGGGTACTTCAACAAGTCGACCTTTGAGGTGAACGTCCTGAAGGATCGCTCCCCGCCATTTGTTCGCCTTTCTGATGGCGATATCCGTAACGGTTACACGCTGAAACTGGTCAACAAGGCCGCCTCCAAACGCCATGTGGCGATCGAAATCGAAGGTCTCGACGGCGCAACACTTCAGATGGTTGGCCTCGAGACCGAAAGTGACGGTACAGTCGAGCTGGATCTCAACGGCCACGGCGTTTCCAGGTTCCGTATGCTGGTAACCCGCAGTTCTGATGATACATCTCCACGTGTGGACTACACCGTCCTTGTCCGGGATACCGAGACCGGTGAAGTGGAAGATGCGGCTGCCGTCTTTGTTCAGGGAGGCAACTGATGCCTGTGACTGCAACTCCCAAACCTTTCCGGCTCACGGGCTGGCATGTTTTCATGCTGCTGTGCGCCTTCTTTGGCTTCATGTTCATTGTGAACGGCATCTTTCTCTGGGCGGCGCTCAGTTCCTTCCCGGGTGAGGATGAGCAGAAATCCTACCTGCAAGGGCTTCACTACAACGAAGCGATCTCTGCCCGCCGGATTCAGGAAGAACAGGGCTGGTCTGCCCAGATCGGCCTGACGCCAACAGAGACCGGAGACCGTTTGGTGGTCCGGTTCCTCGATATCGACGGATCTCCGCTGCCTGCGCAGGATATCGAGGCCCAGTTGCGCCGCACGGTGACCGGTGCTGAAGACGTGCCAATCGACCTTCAGCGCGGCATGGATGGCGATTATTTTGCTGACATCTCTCTGCTCGACAAAGGCGTCTGGGAAGCACGCGTGCAAGCCAGTGTGCCTTATGGTACGGATGAGGTTGAGTTTGTAGCGAGCAAGAAGCTGATCATCCCATGAGCACGTCGGACGTCCTCGCTCATACGCGAGACTGGTCCCTCGGCGACACACCAGAACAGGAGTCGCCATTTGCGGGCCTGTCTGCATTTGTGCAGAAAAATGGCAAATCCCAGCATCTAGAACTTCATGTGTCGGGCGCAAAGTGCGCTGGATGCCTCGCCAAGATCGAGAAGTCTGTCGGGGCGCTGGAGGGTGTCTCAGAAGCGCGACTGAACCTTTCGACGGGAAAGTTCGACATCACCTGGCAGGGCCCCCTGCCCGCTTCAGAGATCGCGGAAACAGTTTCTGGTCTGGGCTACGGCGTCAGCGCCGCCGCCGAAACGGATGCGGACGAGGTCCAGCGCAAGGAAGAGCGTGAACTTCTGCTGGCCATGGGCGTCGCGGCCTTTGCTGCTGCAAACATCATGCTGCTCTCAGTGTCAGTCTGGGCCGGCGCCGGAGAGATGGGATCCAACACGAAACAAATCATGCATGCCATATCCGGTGTGATCGCACTTCCGGCGGTTGCGTTCTCCGGCAGGCCCTTCTTCCGTTCCGCCTGGTCTGTGCTGAAACGCGGGCGAGCGAATATGGATGTTCCGATTTCTCTCGCGATCACCCTGGCCTTCACGGTCAGCGTCGTAGAAACCATTCGCGGTGGAGAGCACGCGTATTTCGACGCCGCTGCCATGCTCATCTTCTTCCTCTTGATCGGCCGCTTTCTAGAAGCGCGTGTCCGTCGGCGGGCCTGTTCTGCTGCAAATGATCTGGCCGGCATGTCCAACCGCGCCGTTACGCGGATCGATTGCGATGGAAATGCGATCAAGGTGAACCCCGGCGTTGTGGCCCCTGGCGACACGATCCTGCTGTCCCAGGGTGAACGGGCGGTCGTCGATATGGCACTCTCTGATGAGTTTTGCGAACTCGACGAAAGCCTGGTGACCGGGGAAAGCGCCCCGCATGTTCTGTCAAAAGGCATGCGGATATACGCCGGCGCAGTCAATTTGTCTGGTCCGGTGCAGGCCAAAGCCCTATCTCGGGCTTCAGACTCCCTGCTCGCCGACATTGGCCGAATGCTGGATGCTGGGGAACAAAGACGGTCTGCCTATCGCAAGATCGCGGACAAGGCGGTCGCCCTCTACGTGCCTTTCGTTCACTCTGCGGCGGCACTTACTTTTATCGGTTGGATGCTGGCGGGCGCAGGGTTCCGGGAATCCATTCTGATTGCGGTTTCCACGCTCATCATCACCTGCCCTTGCGCCCTCGCGCTTGCCGCACCAGTCGCGCATGTCGTTGCCGCCGGCAAATTGTTCCAGCTGGGCATATTCCTGAAATCCGGGGACGCCCTTGAGCGTTTCGCTTCAGTTGACCGGATCGTGTTGGATAAAACCGGGACTTTGTCTTTGGGCATTCCCCAACTCAGTGAGGAAACCGACGAAAATACCATCGCAGACGCTGCCCTGCTGGCGAGATCCAGTCGTCATCCACTGTCTCGCGCCATTTCTGACGCCGCAGGACCGGGGCCTGTCGCGCCGAATGTGAAAGAAATTCCCGGTTGTGGACTGGAAGCAACCATTGAAGGTCAGCTTTGGCGCCTTGGGTCCGGTCGCTGGATTGGTTTGAACCAGGATGCTTCGCACACGCGCAACCTGTATCTCCAGCGCGGTGATGAAATGCCCATCGCGCTGGAGTTTGCAGACCGCCTGATCCCGGGAACCGATGAAGCGATCAAGGCACTTGAAGCTGCCGGCTATCAGACGGAGATACTATCCGGCGACACAGAAAACCGGGTGTCCGAAGTTGCCCGCGAGCTTGGCGTGTCAGACTACACATCTGCGGCATCCCCGCAGGAAAAGGCCGCCCGTCTCGAAACCCTTCGCGACCAGGGACACAAAGTCCTCATGGTGGGCGATGGCCTCAATGATGCCGGGGCACTCTCATTGGCCCATGCGTCAGTTACGCCAGGCACGGCCATTGATATCAGCCAGGCCGCAAGTGATGCTGTCTATTCAGGGGGCATTTCCTCACTGCCGGTATTGCTGAAAATTTCGAAACGGACGCGCAACGTGATGCTCGAAAATTTCACATTTGCAGCGCTGTACAATCTGGTAGCCATACCGATTGCCGTAACAGGGCATGCAACGCCGCTGGTTGCAGCGCTTGCCATGTCCTTTTCATCTGTGGCTGTATCCCTGAATGCCATCAGACTGGCTGCTTTTACGGAAGGAAAGTGATTTGAGCGGCATTCTCTTTCTCATCCCGATCGCACTGTTCATGGGCCTCTTAGGTCTTGGGGCGTTTATCTGGTCTGTGCGCACCGGTCAGTTCGATGACCCTGCCGGTTCTGCAAACCGCATCCTCATTGATGAGGATAAACCGCTCTAGAGCATCAGGTCCGGTAGCCAGTCCCTGAAAAATCCCAATTTTTCGCGCAGTTCCCTGGCTGCATCGTCTGGACTCCTGAGCAGGAAATGAATGCGCTCCCCAGGACGGATTTGTCCTAACAGATGCCGGTCCACGCGGGCCACTTGCAAGATGTGTGGATAGCCGCCCGTCGTCTGTGCATCCGGAAGCAATACGAATGCCGCGCCTGCTGGCGTCAACTGGACGGCACCGGGAAAGACGGGCGAGCTTGCCTTCATCGCGGCTTGGTCTGGCTTGGGCCATGATCCAGAGATTTCGATTCCAGTCCGGTCTGCGCGGCGGGTTGCGACGAAATCCTGATGCGCTTCCCAACCTGTAATCTTGTCTGCATCCGGCCCCGGAACACATCTCAGCGCATAACTGTGCTGGAATTCCTGCTGCATTCTGTCGGGCGTTTCCAACGAGCTGGGCGCAATAGGTTTGGTATTTGTACTGATAATATCCCCAGCATTCAACGCTCGCCCAGCCAGCCCACCAAATCCAGCTGGTAAACAGGTGGAGCGGCTTCCGAGAAATTCGTCACCTGCAAATCCACCGGCAACCGCGAGGTATACTCTGGCGCCGGCCTCAGGCGCTCCAATCGTAATTGTCTCTCCTGCCATCACAACGAGAGTCCGATGCATTCCAACGCAACGGTTTCCAATATGCGCCGCCACCTGGGCACCAGTAATCGCAATTGAACAGTCTGTCCTTGCCTTGAGGGATACCATTCCGAGCGGACATTCGAGCGCACATTCATCAACCGCATTGCCAACCAGCTTGTTGGCGAGTGCCATGGAAAGCGGATCAGCTGGTCCCGATGCTGGTACACCGAAGTGGCGCATTTGTCGTCTGGGAGCCGCTTGCAATGTTGCCTGGATACCGGGCTTCAGAACTTCAAAGCTCATATCAGCGTCCCATCAGGTTCAGGCGGACACGCGTGCCTTCAGTTAAAAGGAACGGACGCTCGCGATGTGGGTCGAACAATCTGTTCGTCAGCCGCCCAATGATTGGCCACCCCCCGGGACCGGAAAGCCCGTAAAGACCCAGTTGCCCCTGGAGCAGACCAACGGATCCTGCCGCCACCCTCTGCCGGGGAACTGCAAGACGTTCAGCTTTCAAGACCGGATCCAAACCTTCGACGTAGGCAAAACCCGGTGTAAATCCGAGCATATCGACGACAAGGTCGCTCTGCGTGACCTTTTCAAGAAATGCCGCTGGTGAAAGCTCATTGCTGGCCGCCAGATGTTCAAGATCAAGTGCATTGGCACTGGACGTATCGAGGTGCAGATCCACCACCTCCCCTTCCTGATCGGAATCGGCATGAAAACCTTCAAGCCAGGCTTCCATGCGTCGAACAGCATCCTTCGGCGAGAGAGAAGCCGGATTGAATTGCGCAGCAACAATCTCCTTGCCCGGCACAACATCGACCCATTCGCCGGACGAACGGAGGGACCGCGCAAGCGAGTGTCTGACGATCCGGTCTGACGGCTGCACGGCAACGGCATCGTCACCGATGAGGAAGATCTGGAAATCCTTCATTTCCTATTGCGCCTTTATAGATACACCACGCTCCAGGAGCGCTTTCTTCAATAGCAACGCAGAGCGTGCCGCGCCTGGTGTGTCTCCATGCAGGCAAATGGTTTGCGCAGGCACGGCGATGCGCTCGCCGGTACGAGCTTTCACCGACCCAGATTCGACAAGACTGAATACCTGATCCAGTTGCCGGGCTTCGTCTGTGATGACTGCGCCTTCCTCAGTTCTCGGAGTAAGTCTGCCATCTGCTTCGTAAGACCTGTCCGCAAATGCTTCTGCAACAAAAGAGACTCCGGCCTGCTGTGCTTTATGATGCAAGGCCGACCCAGGCGGGCCGATCAATTCCGGGATATTGGTGTCCAGACAGATGGAAACCACTATTTCCGCGAGCGCCTCGCTTTTGGCGGCGTCATTGTATAGTGCCCCATGCGGCTTCAAGTGCGCCACATCGGCATTAAACTCCGAAGCAATTGCCTGAAGCGTTCGAACCTGGGCCAGAAGCGTACTCGCGAGATCATTGTCACTCAGATTCATACGTGAACGGCCAAACCCTTCCCTATCGGGGTATGAGGGATGCGCGCCAATGCGCACTGCCAGGTCGCAGGCCGCGCTAACGGTAGAAGTCATCGTTTCCGTATCTCCGGCGTGCCCGCCGCAGGCGATGCTGCAACGTGTGACGACGTCCAGAATTGCCCGGTCCAGAGCCCGGCCTTCGTTGCCCGGCAATTCACCCACGTCGGCGTTTAGACAAATGAACTTGCTCATGGCCAGACTCCCAGGGCCCGCATGATGAGGCGGAGGCCAAAGCCTGCCGCGATCAACACAACGCCGCCGCCGAGCAAGTTACTCGCCCAACCATTGACGTGGGTACCGAGGATCGACTTGCGGTTCATGGTCACGATCAGGAAAATGGCGATGATGGGCAACAAGATCCCGTTCGCCACCTGCGCAATGAGGATCAGACTGACAGGCTTCAAGCCCAGCGAAGCGATCAATGTGCCAATGGCAAGGATACCAAGCGAGATGGCGCGGAACGCGGCGCCCGTCCTCGGCAAACGCGTGACCTCGCAGACTGCATAGGCGGTGGCGAGCGGCGCGGTAACCGCAGAGGAGAGCCCCGCAGCGAACAGGCCTGTACCGACCAGCAGGCGCGCCGCGGAGCCGTAGGCTGGCTCGAGGCTCGCTGCCATATCCGCCGCACTGTGGATGGTCACACCGGAACCGAAGAGACTGCCCGCCGCTGTTGCGAGGACAAGAATGGAGATGAGGCCGCCGAAGCCGATGGAAAGCCGCGTATCTGCGCTCGCTGCATTCAGGGCCCCTTCCCCTCCATCCGGCCATTTCTCCCGCACAGAGGCAGCGTGCAGGAAAAGGTTGTAAGGCACGATAGTCGTACCGATCAGGGCGATTGCTGTCAGCAGGCTACCTTCCGGCAAACTGGGCCTGAGACCGCCGACCAACGCGCCGAAATCCGGACGGACGAGAATGAGACTGCCCGCAAAGGCGACGCTCATGAGAAGGACGAGGCCAACAAGCAGTCGTTCCAAAAGCTTGTATCGTCCAATGAGCAGGAACAAGGCAGCAAGTAACGCCAGCCCCCACACGATGAGGCGTTGCGCATTCGGAGGCCAGCCGAACGCGGCCCCAGCTCCCAGAGCTCCGCCGGACAGGTTGCCTGCCTCATAGGCCGCATTGCCTAGCGCCAGTGCTGCCAGAACCAGCACAACCGAAAGCCATTTCAGAATTGCGGGCGTTCCTGGCGCGACCAGCGCGTCGCCGAGCCCCATACCGCCCGCAATGCCCAGCCGCGCGGCCATGTCCTGCAAGATCATCGTGGCAAACGTCGCGAAGACGAGTGCCCAGATCAGGGCATAGCCGAAGTTTGCGCCGGCAAGCGTACAGGCTGTGACCGTACCCGGACCGATGAAGGCCGCGGCAACGAGCGCTCCGGGGCCGACGGAAAGCTTCATTCGCTGCGAATGCCTCGCCGTGTTTCAAGATAGGTCGCAAAGCTTGCCAGCCAGTGACCACCAGAATAGTGCGTGTCGCTTACCGCAGCGATGCCAGTCTCCTTGTGGCGGGCTGCGGCGGCCAGCAACGCGGTTCGGCGCGGGTCACTTTCCGGAAGAGCCGAGGCGATGCCCTCCAGCGCCCAGGCGCGGGAGAGGTTCACACCATCGAGGTGCACCAGCTTACCGTCAGACGGATCCAGAACCATGCCGGGCTCCAGCCAGTCGGCGCCGCCATTTACCGGTATTTGCGGCAGGAACAGGCTGAGCCAGGCGGCGTATTGCTCTGTACCCATCACACGGCGCATGACGTCAGCTTCCATCAGGCAGGGCGAGAGGAAGTCCTCGCCCGACGGCTCGTAGGAGAGCGGGCAGTTCACGTCCTTCTCATAAAAGCCCAGCACTTTCGCGGAGAGTTTTTCACGAAACGGCATCCGCTCTGCCGTGTCGGCCCAGTCGAGCATCAGGCCGAAGGCGAAGGCTGTTTGGTTATGGGTGCCAATACGTATGGGATAGACCAGTTTGTCGAGCCAGTCAGAGGTGTTTTTCTCGATCAGGTCTTCGAGTGGCGATAGGGTTTCGACCCATGTAGCCGCCTCCGGGAAGTCAGCTTCGCGCAGCTCACTCATCAGCTGGAGAAGCCAGGCCTGGCCATAGGGACGCTCGAAACTCTTTCGGTCAGGCGCCTCAAAGTAAGCGAGTTCGCCGGCGATGTTCTCCGGTGTGAAGCTCTGCGACAGGGCCCTGATGATCGTATCGTGGTAGGGCGTTTCCGGATCCGTGTTCAGGATACGCACCAGTAGCCAGTGGCCGTGGACCGAGGAGTGCCAGTCGAAACAACCATAAAATGCCGGATAGAGATCGTGCGGTGCGTCGACGTCGGCATCCGAATTCAGTAGATGACCGATCTTGTTCGGATATTCCTTGTGTACGCAGGCAAGCGCGAGGCGAGCGAAGCGATCTGTCGCAACCCCTTCCCTTGGTTCCGGCAACTCTGTGGCAGGCTCTGTCACGGCGGGCTTCTCCTCCTCGGGCGCAGGTGCACACGCCGCGAGCCCTGCCACCACAACCATACATGCGGCCAGTCTTCCGATCATCTTGACCCCCTGAACATGACTTGAAGCATCCTGCGTAACAGGCAGGACAGCGCAAGGGCAAGAAAGCCGCTGTTGAGGCCTAGATGTGGAGGACGCGGCCTTCCGCGTCGAGCACCGATTCGTGCATCATTTCCGACAAGGTCGGATGCGGGAACACGGTGTGAGCGAAGTCCTGCTCCGTCAGTTCGCCTTGCCGGGCGATGACATAGCCCTGGATCAGCTCCGTGACCTCCGCGCCGACCATGTGGGCCCCCAGGAGTTCGCCGGTCTTCTTGTCGAAAACGGTCTTCACGAAGCCGTCTGGCGCGCCAAGGGCTATTGCCTTGCCGTTTCCGATGAAGGGGAAACGGCCGACCTTGATGTCGTAGCCCTTCTCCTTCGCCGCTTTTTCTGTGAGTCCGACGCTCGCGACTTGCGGATGCGAATAGGTACAGCCCGGAACATTCCACGGATCGAACTTCTCGCCATGGCCTTTGCCGGCGATCCCCTCAACGCACATCACTCCCTCATGGCTGGCCTTGTGGGCAAGCCAGGGCGGGCCGGTCAGGTCGCCAATTGCATAGAGGCCGGGCACACCGGTCTTGCCATGTCCGTCAACCACGACGTGCGTCTTGTCGATCTTTGCGCCGAGGGTTTCGAGGCCGAGATTCTCGACATTGCCGACAATGCCGACGGCGAGAATGACGCGGTCGAATTCCTGCGTCTCCTTCTTGCCGTCCTTGCCGGTGATCTCGGCGGTGACGGTGTTCTTGCCGGGCTTCAGATTGCCGACCTGCGTGCTGGTCAGGATCTTCATCCCCTGCTTCTTGAATTCCTTCTCGGCGTGTTTCGAGATTTCCTCGTCTTCCACCGGCAGGATACGGTCCATGACTTCGACGACTGTCGTTTCCGAACCAAGTTCATTATAGAAGCTCGCGAATTCTATCCCGATGGCGCCGGAGCCGATGACCAACAGGCGCTTCGGCATCACGTCCGGCGTCATGGCCTCGCGATAGGTCCAGACGAGCTTGCCGTCGGCGACGAGGCCGGCTTGCGGAATGTCCCGCGCGCGGGCGCCGGTTGCGAGGATGACGTGTTTGGACTGGAAGGACGTGTCTTTCCCATCCTTGCCCTTCACGATCACCTTGGGGGCCGGCGCGCCCTTCTCCAGCCGCGCTGTGCCTTCGAGAACGTCGATCTTGTTCTTCTTCATGAGGAACTTCACGCCGTTCGAGAGTTGGCTCGCCACGCCACGCGAGCGCTTCACGACCGCTTCCAGATCAAAGTCTGCCTTGTCGATGACGAGGCCGAAATCCTTGGCATGCTTGGCGAGATAGAGCACCTCGGCCGAGCGCAGCAACGCCTTGGTGGGAATACAGCCCCAGTTCAGGCAGATGCCTCCGAGCGCGTCACGCTCCACGATGGCCGTCTTCATGCCGAGTTGGCTCGCCCGGATTGCGGTGACATAGCCGCCGGGGCCGGAACCGATGACGATAAGGTCGTACTGGGTGCTCATGGAATTCCCTTCCGGCCTAGAGAAGCATCGCTTCAGGTGTTTCTACGTAACGCTTGAAGGCCTGGAGCCATTTCGCGCCTTCTGCGCCGCCGATCACGCGGTGGTCGCAGGTCAGCGTGACAGTCATGATCGTTGCGGCTTCGACATTGCCCTTGGCGTTCACAACGGCGCGTTTCTCGCCGGCGCCGACGGAGAGGATCATGCCCTCAGGCGGGTTGATGATGGAGGCGAAGGATTTGATGCCGAACATGCCGAGATTCGAGATCGAGAATGTGCCGCCGATATATTCCTGCGGCTTCAGTTTCCGGTCCCGGGCGCGCTCGGCCAGATCCTTCATTTCTTTTGATATTTCGGCAAGGCCCTTCTCTTCCGCCTCGAAAATCACCGGGGTGATCAGGCCGCCATCGATGGCCACGGCGACCGAGACATTGGCGTGCTTGTGATAGGCAATGCCCTTGTCGGTGTAGCTGGCATTGCAGTCCGGCTCGTCCATCAGGGCGAGGGCGGCGGCCTTGATCAGCATGTCGTTGACGGAGATCTTCACGCCCTTCTCAGCTGCAGCATTTATTGCAGATCGTGAGGCGAGTAGCCGGTCGATGTTGAGGTCCACATTCAGCGGGAAGTGCGGCACCTGCATGAAGCTCTCGGTAAGGCGGCGCGCGACCGTCTTGCGCATGCCGTCCAGCGGCTTCAGCTCATAGCTGTCGGGCGCATAGATCCGGTCGTCCAGCACTTGCGGCAGGATCAGACCATCCGGCTTCGGTGCTGTTGCAGTTGCTGCAGCGGGCGCGGCGCCTGGCTTCGCTTTTTCGACATCGCGCTTGATGATGCGCCCACGCGGACCTGTGCCTGAAATGGCCGACAGGTCGATGCCTTTCATGTCCGCGATCCTGCGGGCCAGCGGGCTCGCCTTGATGCGTCCATCGGCGGTGTTGGCGGACGGCAGCGGCGTGGTCGCCAGCTCTTTTTTGCCCTGACTACCACCGACCTTATCGGACTTCGCCATGACTATATCGGACTTAGCCCTGCTTTCTTCGGACTTCTTCGTGTCTTCAGATGACTCTTTCTTAGCCTCTTTGTCAGGCTGCGGCGCAGCCTTCGCCTCCGGCACCTCAACCGAGGCGGCATCCTCGCCCTCTTCCGCCAGGACGGCGATCACGGCGTTGACCTTCACGCCTTCGGTCCCGGCCGGAACGAGGAGCTTCGCGACGGTGCCTTCATCCACCGCCTCGACTTCCATCGTGGCTTTGTCGGTTTCGATTTCGGCGATGACGTCACCGGAGGCGATCGTATCGCCTTCCTTGACGAGCCATTTGGACAGCGTGCCTTCTTCCATCGTGGGAGAAAGAGCCGGCATGGTGATGTTGATGGACATGGCTTCTTGTCCCCTTACTTCACGTAGCAGACCTTGAGCGCCGCCTCGACGATGTCGTCGGCGTTCGGCAGGCTCAGGGCTTCGAGGTTGGCGGCGTAGGGCAGCGGTACGTCTTTCTGGTGCACGCGGGCCGGCGGGGCATCGAGATAATCGAAGGCTTCGGCCGTCACCGTGGCGGCAATCTCTGCGCCGACCCCCATGAAGCGCCAGCCTTCTTCGCAGCAGACGATGCGGTTCGTCTTCTTCACGCTTTCGATGATCGTGTCCGTATCCAGCGGGCGGATCGTGCGCAGGTCAACGACTTCGGCGTCGATCCCCTGCTCCGCAAGTTTCTCTGCGGCTTCCAGCGCGAAACCGACCATTCGGGAATGCGCTACCAGCGTCACATCCGTCCCCTGACGTTTGATGGCGGCCTTGCCGATCGGCAGGACATAGTCATCAAGATCCGGCACCGGGAAGGAATTGCCGTAAAGCAATTCATGTTCAAGGAAGATGACCGGGTTCGGGTCGCGGATGGCGGCTTTTAGCAGGCCTTTCGCGTCGGCGGCATCATAAGGCGCAACGACTTTCAGACCCGGAATGTGGCCATACCAGGAGGAGTAGTCCTGACTGTGCTGCGCCCCGACGCGGGCTGCGGCTCCGTTCGGGCCGCGGAAAACAATGGGACAGCCCATCTGCCCGCCTGACATATAGCGCGTCTTGGCGGCAGAGTTCACAATCTGATCGATGGCCTGCATAGCGAAGTTGAAGGTCATGAATTCGACAATCGGCTTCAGGCCGGCAAAGGCCGCGCCGACGCCGAGACCGGCGAAGCCGTGCTCCGTAATAGGCGTGTCGACCACGCGGCGGTCACCGAATTCCTGCAGCAATTCACGGGAGACTTTGTAGGCGCCCTGATACTGAGCGACTTCCTCGCCCATCAGGAAGACATCCTCGTCCCGGCGCATCTCTTCAGCCATCGCATCGCGCAGAGCATCCCGGACGGTCGTCTCGGTAAAGCTCGTGCCTTCCGGAATGGAGGGATCTGAGAGCACTTTGACCTCTGGTGCATCCGGCGCGGTGGCGCCTTCGGAAGCGGGCGTTTCGTCTTTCTTTTCGGTCTCAGGCACGGGACCGCTGTCAGGCGCTTTTTTAGCCGTGACGCTGCCTGCATCCTCGCCGTCTTCTGCTAGCACGGCGATCACGGCATTCACCTTCACGCCTTCGGTACCTGCCGGCACGAGGATCTTGGCGAGCGTGCCTTCATCGACGGCTTCGACCTCCATCGTCGCCTTGTCGGTTTCGATTTCGGCAATGACATCACCGGAAGAGATCGTGTCGCCTTCCTTCTTGAGCCATTTGGAAAGCGTGCCCTCTTCCATCGTCGGAGACAGGGCGGGCATGAGAATATCAACGGACATCAAAAGGCTCCGGAAATCATGTTGGTTTTCTGCACGATCTGGCGCACAGCGTCATGTGCCGCGCCCATGGCGTGACCTTCAAACAGGTCATCCGTCATCGCACTAATCCTCCACTGGCCTGAAAAGGCCCTTGAAACAGAATGCGTGGGGAACCGGCCAGTTCCTGTCTTCACGCGACCTCCGCATCTTTCAATACGTCGGTCCACAGTTCACTCGGATCGGGTTCTGGGCTTTCGAGCGAGAAGTCGGCGGCTTCCTTGACGATTGCCTTGATCTCGTTGTCGATCTTCTTGAGTTCGGTCTCGTCAGCATGCCCGACTTCAAGAATGTGCTTTTTCAGGCCATCGATCGGGTCGTGATGACTGCGCACGTCGTCCACTTCTTCCCGCTTCCGGTATTTCGCCGGGTCGGACATTGAGTGGCCGCGATAGCGGTAGGTCTTCATTTCGAGGATATAGGGGCCTTTGCCGGAGCGCGCATATTTCACGGCGCGCTCACCGGCTTCACGCACGGCCAGCACATCCATGCCGTCGACTTCTTCTCCTTCGATCTCGAAAGAGATGCCGCGTTTGAAGAGCTCAGTCTCGGCAGAGGCCCGGTCCACGCTCGTGCCCATGGCGTACATGTTGTTCTCGATCACATAGACGACCGGCAGGTCCCACAGCGACGCCATGTTGAAGGATTCGTAGACCTGGCCCTGGTTCGAGGCGCCGTCGCCGAAATATGCCACTGAGACATTGTCGGTGCCGCGATACTTGTTGGCAAAGCCGAGGCCTGTGCCAATCGGCACCTGCGCCCCAACGATGCCATGGCCGCCATAGAAGTTCTTTTCCTTCGAGAACATGTGCATCGAGCCGCCCTTGCCTTTCGACAAGCCGCCGCTCCGCCCGGTCAGTTCGGCCATGACGCCTTTCGGGTCCAGACCGCAGGCCAGCATATGGCCGTGATCGCGATATCCGGTGATGACCTGGTCGCCATCCTTCAGGCAGGCTTGCACGCCGGTCACGACGGCTTCCTGTCCGATATAGAGGTGACAGAACCCCGCGATCTTGCCCATGCCATAGAGTTGGCCGGCTTTCTCCTCGAAACGCCGGATGAGCAGCATGTCGCGGTAGTATTTGAGAATTTCGTCTTTACCCGCTTTAGTGGGTACTTTTTTTGAACTCTTGGGTTTTGTAGCCATGGGTCCTCCTGCCTATGGCCGTTATGTGGGGACTGTACCGCGGGGGCAAGCCCAACCAGCTATGTCATTTTGCAGAGGTGGTGTCCGATGCGAGGAGAACAACCTCGTCCGGATAGACAAAAGCGAGCTTCTGTCGGGCCAAGGCTTCCACATAGTCAGGGTCGACAGAACCAGGCGTCAGGCGACGGATATCGCTGCGCAAATGCTCTATTTCACCGTTGATCTGGGCCAGTTCGGCCTTCCGGTCCTGCAGCTCTATCTGCGCATCGGTCCAACGGCCAAGGCCCTTCTCCCCCGCAAAGGCGTGGTAGGCGAAGTAGAGAATCACAAGGCAAAGGCCCAAGGCCTCGAGTCGGGAGGTCATGGGTTAAAGCTTGGCGTGTTTTGGTTAAGAGAGGGTGAGGACGGCTCGCGGGGAGCCGCCCTCAACAGCTATTATTCAGCGTTGATACGCGAGCGGCCGGCATAGATGCCAACCGGGCCCAGCTCTTCCTCAATCCGGATCAGCTGGTTGTACTTGGCGATCCGGTCGGAGCGCGACAGCGAACCGGTTTTGATCTGACCGCAATTCGTGGCGACGGCGAGGTCTGCAATGGTCGAGTCTTCGGTCTCGCCGGAGCGGTGAGACATGACGGCCGTGTAGCCATGCAGATGCGCCAGTTCCACGGCGTCGAGCGTTTCCGACAGCGTGCCGATCTGGTTGACCTTCACGAGGATCGAGTTGGCAGCGCCCTTCTGGAGGCCGATCGACAGGCGGTCCGGATTGGTCACGAACAGGTCGTCACCGACCAGCTGGACGCGGTCGCCGATGGAATTGGTCAGGGAGATCCAGCCATCCCAGTCGTCTTCGGCCATGCCGTCTTCGATGGAAACGATTGGATAACGGGCGCAAAGATCGGCCAGGTAAGCGGCAAACTCGTCGGAACCGAGCGATTTACCTTCGCCGGCCAGCTCATACTTGCCGTTCTTGTAGAATTCGGTGGAAGCCGCATCGAGGGCCAGCGCGATATCTTCGCCCGGCGTGTAGCCTGCCTTCTCGATGGACTTCATGATGAAGCCGATGGCTTCGTCGGTGGAGGCAAGGTTCGGCGCGAAACCGCCTTCATCGCCCACGTTCGTGTTGTGGCCGGCATCGTGCAGCGTTTTCTTGAGGGCGTGGAAGACCTCGGCGCCCATGCGGACAGCGTCGGACATGCTTTCCGCGCTGACCGGCATGATCATGAATTCCTGGATGTCGATCGGATTGTCCGCGTGTGCGCCGCCATTGATGATGTTCATCATCGGTGTCGGCAGGACACGCGCGTTCGGGCCGCCGACATAGCGGTAAAGCGGCATGGCGGTATATTCCGCCGCGGCCTTGGCGAGCGCCAGCGAGACGCCAAGGATGGCGTTAGCGCCAAGGCGGGATTTGTTGTCCGTGCCATCAAGGTCGATCATCAGCATGTCGAGCATACGCTGATCGGTGGCGTCGAGACCGGTGAGTTCGTTGCAGATCTCGCCATTCACGGCATCGACGGCCTTCAGGACGCCCTTGCCGAGGTAGCGGTCCTTGTCTCCGTCGCGCTGTTCGTGGGCCTCATAGGCGCCGGTAGAGGCACCCGACGGGACAGCGGCGCGGCCGGTGGAACCGTCGTCCAGGGTCACATCGACTTCGACGGTCGGATTGCCCCGGCTGTCGAGGATTTCGCGGGCGTGGATGTCAATGATCTCGCTCATGGATGTCAGGCTTTCCGTGTTTTATCTGGCCAAAATGCAAGGCGCCCCCTACCCGCTGGCAGGAGGCGCCTGAAGCCTTAGTCGGCTGCGCCAGAAAGCGCAACAGCCGGTAAATGCTAGATATCGTCGCGCGGCTCGAGGACCTGGCGGCCGCGATACTCACCCGACTTCAGGTCGATGTGGTGCGGGCGGCGCAGCTCGCCGGAGTTCGCATCTTCGATGTAGGTATTCATCGACAGACGGTCGTGCGCACGGCGCATGCCGCGGCGGGATTTCGATTTCTTACTCTTTGGGACTGCCATGACAGGTATCCGGAGTTGTTGCGCCAGAAGGCACATGTGAATTGGAAACGCGCGTCTTACAGAGCCGAATCGGACTTTGCAAGGCTTCAGCGTCATCCGGCCGGGCTTTTCTTCAGCCCGGCCGATCCGCCCTATTCCGTAGTTTCCTTCGCAGCTTCCGCCTGACGCAGCACACGCATCAGGTTGCCACCCCAGATCTTGGCCAGGTCTTCCTCGGCATAGCCCTCCGCAAGCAGACGCTCGGTGACTTTCGGAAGGAAGGAGACATCTTCCATGCCGGTCACACCGCCGCCGCCGTCCCAGTCCGCACCCATGCCGACATGATCCGGGCCAACCAGTTCGAGCGCGCGGAGCATGTGCTCCATGAATTTCTCAAAGGTCGAGCGCGGTGGCGGGAATTCGGCGTTGATGGCCTGCATCCGCTCCATGTAGCGGGCTTTTGTTTCATCGTCGGCGGTAAATGGGTTCACGCCCTCAAATTCGGACTGGAGTTCCTCCAGCGCGGCTCGCCGCTCCGGCGAATCTTCCAGTTCTTCCAGGTAGCCGCTGTAAGCGTTGATCTGGATGACGCCGCCCTGCGCCGCGATTTCCTTGAGGAAGTCGTCGGTGATGTTCCGCGGATGGTCGTAGACAGATTTGAGGCCCGTGTGGGTCAGAATGACCGGTGTCGTGGACAACTCTATCATGTCCTTCACCGATGCGTCGGACGAGTGAGACCCATCGACCACCATGCCCAAGCGGTTTGCTTCGCGCACGAGCTCTTTTCCGAGGTCTGTCAGGCCCGTGTCGTCAGGGCTCGTAAAGTCCGTTGCGCTACCGCCGAACTGGTTGTCACGAAAGTGGATCAGGCCCACCATCCGAACACCCTTGTCATAGAAAGTCTTCAGATTGGAAGCGTCGAGCATCAGCGGATAGCTGTTCTCGATCGACTGCAGGACCACCTTCTTCCCGGAGGCCGCAATGCGCTCCGCATCGTCAGCGGTATAGGCCAACTCGAACGCGTCGGGATGATCCGCCACCATTTTCAGGATTTCGTCCTGGCGCGCGGACGCCGCCTTGAACGCCGCATCATAGGCTTCCTCTGTCAGAGGCCCCTGAGGCGTAAAGATCACCCAGAAACCGCCATCCAGGCCGCCGCGATCCATCTTGGGCACGTCCACCTGCACAGAACCGATCTCAGTGGGATTGTCCGCCATGATGTCGAAATCCGGCTTGGACAGGTTGGCTGGCGTGTCGAGGTGGGAATCGAACACCATCAGGCTTTCGTGAATCTCTGCCGGTGTGGCGGCCTCGACGGCTTCGTCGGGCGCGGTCGGTTCGGTTTCAGCGGCTTTCGGGGCACAGGCACCCAGAAGTGCGATGGCTGACACAGCCAGGAGCATTTTGCGCATGTGAGTCTTTCCTTCCAATGCTGCGCGAACCGTAGAGGCTCATGACAGCGTGGCAAGAAACCCGGCAGCAGAAAAAGGCCGCTCCCGGGGGAGCGGCTAAGGTTTAGCAAGAAGGACGTCGACCTGATGCCTTTGCAAGCAGCCGAGGCTCCCGGCCGACATCGATATTTCTAGCGAAGTGAGTCTGAACAGGATGGCGGCCCACTTGTTGTGTTCCGTTCACCTTTCAGGCGAGTGATCAAACGGGCATTACAACCAGTTCACGAATCGGTGTCTGCGCGCGTGAAAATGGCCTCCACACTCCGCAGGTTCATACCGTTCTTGAGGTAGTTCGCGGGTGTAAGATTGACCGCCTTGATCATTCCTCGCTCGATCTTTGTCCGATTGCCGGACTCGTCCGGAACGAGATCAAAATCGATGATGTTGACGCACCCGGTGTCCTGCTCAAACCCCGCACTGGCGCCGAGCGGCGCACCAATGACCGACGCCAGCACCATCCGGTTCACGACTTCATGTGCCACGACCAATGCTGACGCCCAGCCCGGTCGCATCAGCAGATCTGTCAGACCGTCCATGATGCGAACCATCGCGTCGGAGAATTTCTCACCGCCCGGCAGGAATTCTGCGTCAGGTTCTCCTGCCTGCTCGAACAGGAAAGTCATCGTCGCCGCAAGATGCTCTGCGGAGCTGAAATTGATGTATTGGCCGGACCGCAACTCCTGGAACCGTTCTTCGACTTCCAGTTCGGGTGCGTCCGGGTGTTCCGCCAGCACGATTTCGGCTGTCTGGCGCGTCCGCTTCAGACCGGAACAGATCGCAAGATCAAAATGAACCTCCGACAAGGCCGCTCCCGCCGCCTTCGCCTCTTCTTCACCCTCAGGGGTCAGGCTGACAATGGACGGGTCGCGCGTCCGGCGGACTTCTTCAGACGTATAATCGACGAAGCCGTGCCGCATCAGATAGATGCGGCGCCGGCCTGTCGTTCCGGGAAGTGCACTCATCCCCGGGAAACGCCCCATTCCTTCAGGATTTCATCAGTGTGCTCACCAAGTCCGGCCGGACGGCGTTGCACTGCGCCGGGCGTTTCGGAGAAACGCGGCGCCGGCGCTGGTTGAACCACACCTTCGAGTTCAATGAACGTATCGCGATCGGAGTTGTGCTTGTATTTCGGGGCTTCGGACATGGAGAGAACCGGCGCGAAACAGATGTCGGTGCCTTCCATGATTTCGCACCATTCGTCGCGCGTCTTCGTCTTGATGACGTCCATGACCTTCTTCTTGAGTTCCGGCCATTTGGACTTGTCCATCTGGGCGTCGAACGCCGGATCGGTCAGCCCCGCCTTCTCACGCAGGATGGCGTAGAATTGCGGCTCGATGGAGCCGAGGGAGATCCACTTGCCATCGGCACACTCGTACGTATCGTAGAAGTGCGCACCGCCATCGAGCATGTTGGCTTCGCGGTCGTCGGTCCAGATGCCCGCAGCCTTCATGCCGTAGAACATTGCCGCAAGCGATGCGGCACCATCCGACATGGCGACGTCGATGACCTGGCCTTTGCCGCCATTCTTCACATTGATGATCCCTGCCAGAACCCCCATTGCGAGATAGAGGGCACCGCCGCCGTAATCGCCAACGAGGTTCAGCGGCGGACGCGGACGGCCGTCACCATCACCCATGGCATGGAGGGCGCCTGTGATGGCGATATAGTTCAGGTCATGGCCGGCGGAATGAGACAACGCGCCGGTCTGGCCCCAGCCGGTCATGCGACCATAAACGAGGTTCGGATTGCGGGCGAGTACGACATCCGGTCCCAGCCCATTACGTTCCATAACACCCGGACGGTAGCCTTCGATCAGGGCATCGGCCTGCTCGAGCAGTTTCAGGGCGACTTCAATGTCTGCCGGATCCTTGAGGTTGAGACCGATCGAACGGCGGCCGCGGCCCGTCACGTCAGCGGCGCGTCCCGGCCGGCCATCTCCCGGACGGTCGATTCGAATCACGTCCGCACCCATGTCTGAAAGGAGCATGCCGCAGAAGGGGCCAGGGCCGATTCCTGCAAACTCTACGATTTTCACTCCGCTGAGAGGTCCCTGAGCCATCTCCATACTCCCTTTCTAAGCCGTAATCTCGGTATTAGCAGATCATTAAGGCGGCGCGCTCCAAAAGGAAGGGGTACCCCGACGTCGCCTGTCGCGACGGTTTCAGAGTAGCGTATGATTGATCTGTCTTTCCTCGACCCTCCCATAGAGGTCGCCGCCGCGGGCCCGCGGCTGGAGATGATTCTGACCAGACTCCGGTCTCACGGGATGCGAGCCTACCCGGCCAGCGATCCGATTGATTTCGACGCGACTGAGCCCCTTCTCATAGATCTGGAAAGCCTGCCGGTCGGCTTGCGTGAACGCGACATCCGGCTGAGCGACGGCGCAGAGCGGCGACCGCTGGTTCTGCTCACACCTGACTCACAGGTTGCCGATGGTGTCGATGCGCTGATCGTCAGCCGGGACAGCGACCTGGACATGTTGCGCCACCGGCTCGCTTCGCTGGTCCGGCGGCAGGCTCGTACGGCCGAATTCCGGATCCGCATGGAGACCGCAGAGAAATTCGGTGCCGCCGAAATCAGCCCGCCCCCCGAACGGCGCCCGGAGGTTCTGTATCTCGGAGATGGCGGCGTTGGCTTCTTCTCATTGCGAGCTGCGCTCAAGGCGCATGATATTCCAGTCACTGCGGCCCTTACCCTTCGGACCGCAGCCGACTACCTGAAATCCGGACGCTTCGCGGCCCTTCTGGCCGACCTCACCCCCGGCGGCGGCGATGCCGCCAATCATGTCGACTGGAGCCGCGCGGAAGCGTCCCTGACCGGCACCCCCCTGTTCGTCCTTACCCAACCGGGCGCGGATCTGACGGAAGCCCACCTCGCCGCATTGATGGTCAGCACCGATCTCGTCGAACAGTCTGGTGATGCCGAGGCGCTTGCCGGAAGAATTTCTCGCGCCATCAGCCATCACGCGGCAAGCGCACCTGTGTTGCCGGCACAATTGCAAGCAACTCCGTCCGTTGATCCGGATACCGGCCTCTTCCACCGGAACTTCATTAAGTCACACCTTGAGCGCCAGATTTCCCTTTCTTCTGAAAGAGGCGAACCACTCTGTGTCCTGACGATCAAACTGGATGAGGAATTCACCCCCTTGCTTCCAGAATTAGCCCGCGTGACCCGCACATGCGTGAGAGACACAGACTGCATTGCCCACTTTGGCAACGGAACGGTCATCGTGTCCGCGCCTCTGACTCCCTATCGGGGCGCCGTGCGGCTAGCAGAGCGACTCATGAAGGCCTTCGCGCGCAACTCTGCGCTTGAAGGCCTGCGGCTGAGCTGGCGAGTCGTTGAGAAGCGGTCCTACCATACGGCAGGCACACTCCTGGCCGAGGGACTGTCCGGTCCGTACACACGTGAATACGCCGCCTAGGCGCCAACCAGGCCCGCGACTGCTTCCAGTTCCTTGAGGAAAGCCCGGACCCGGCCGAGCCGTGTGGCTGCATCGCCGCCCGTAAATGAGTGTACCAGCTTCGAATCCGGCCGAAGGCGCAAGACATTCGGACGGGAGCGAACAATTTCCATCAGGCGTGCCGGATCCAGCACAGTATCCTGCCGGAAGGCAAACACAGCGCCCTTGTCCCCTGCATCGAGCTTTTCGATGCCGAGCGATTTGCACTGAACCTTGATCGCGGTCACTTCAAGAAGCTGCTTTGTTGCCTCGGGCAACGGGCCAAACCGGTCGATCAGTTCCGCGGCAAAGCCTTCCCGTTCCTGGCTCGTCGAGATCTCTGACAGGCGCCGATAAAGCGACAGACGGATCGACAGGTCTTCGACATATTCTTCCGGGATCAGAACCGCGACACCCATATTGATCTGTGGTGACCAGTCGTCGGCCACGTCATCATCACCCTGTGCACCAGCCTTCAACGCGTTTACCGCGTCTTCCAGCATGGACTGGTAGAGCTCGACGCCAACCTCACGCACATGTCCGGACTGCTGGTCTCCCAGCAGGTTACCCGAGCCGCGCATGTCGAGGTCGTGGCTCGCCAACTGGAAACCTGCCCCAAGACTGTCGAGCGACTGAAGCACACGCAGGCGGCGTTCTGCCGTCTCGGTGATGACCTTGTCCCGTGGCGTGGTGAAATAAGCATAGGCGCGAAGCTTCGACCGGCCGACGCGGCCGCGCAACTGATAGAGTTGGGCTAAGCCGAACATGTCGGCGCGGTGAATAATCAAGGTGTTCGCACGCGGAATATCTAGGCCGCTTTCAACGATCGTCGTCGACAGAAGGACGTCGTACTTGCCTTCATAGAAGGCCGTCATGATGTCTTCCAGTTCACCTGCGCCCATCTGGCCGTGCGCGACGATGAATGACACCTCGGGTACGTTCTCAGACAGGAACCGTTCCAGCTTGTCGAGATCCTGGATGCGCGGCGCCACAAAGAAGGCCTGACCACCGCGATATTTTTCTCGCAAGAGTGCTTCGCGAAGTGTGACCGTGTCTTCCTCAGTGATGTAGGTCCGCACCGATAGGCGGTCGACAGGCGGTGTTGCGATGATTGAGAGATCACGGATACCCGTGAGCGCCATCTGCAGCGTCCGTGGGATGGGCGTCGCCGACAGTGTCAACACGTGAACATCCGCCTTCAGTTCCTTCAGGCGTTCCTTGTGCTTCACACCGAAGCGCTGCTCTTCGTCCACGATCAACAGGCCGAGGCGCTTGAACTCAATGCCCTTGGCGAGCAGCGCGTGGGTTCCGACAACCACATCCACGTTGCCGTCGGTAAGTCCCGCCCGGGTTTCCGAAGCTTCTTTCGAACCGACAAGGCGTGACAGGTGGCGGACTTTGAGAGGCCAACCGGCAAATCGCTCCTCGAATGTCTTGAAGTGCTGGCGCGCCAGCAAGGTCGTCGGTGCGATAACCGCCACCTGCTTGCCGCTCATCGCCGCGACGAAGGCGGCGCGCAGAGCAACTTCAGTCTTGCCGAAACCGACATCGCCGCAGACCAGACGATCCATCGGCCGGCCTGAACCCAGGTCTCCGAGAACGTCTTCGATGGCATTCAACTGATCGTCTGTTTCCTCGTATGGGAAGCGTGCGGCAAACTCCTCATAGATGCCCTGCCCGGCATTCACCGCATCGGCACGCTTGAGCTCCCTTGCTGCAGCGATCGCCATCAGCTCTGCTGCCATCTCCAGAATACGTTTCTTGGCTTTGGCCTTGCGGTTCTGCCACCCTGCACCACCGAGCCTGTCAAGTTGGCTTTCAGCCTCCTCGGACCCGTAACGCGAAATCAGGTCGATGTTTTCGACCGGCAGGAAGATCGTGTCTCCACCCGCATACTCCAGCTGGAGACAGTCGTGCGGTGCACCTGTGACTTCCAGCGTCTTCAGGCCAACATACCGCCCCACCCCGTGATCGACGTGAACGACGAGATCACCAGCATTCAGAGTGGCCGCATCTGTGATGAAGTTGGCTGTCTTCCGCTTGCGGCGCGGTGCGGCCAGGCGGTCGCCCAGAATGTCCGCTTCGGAAATAATAGCCAGATCACTGGTGACGAATCCCGTCTCCAATGGAATCTCGACAACGGAGGTCTCCGCTTTCCGGGCCGCCTCCAGCGAATGCACCTGGACAAGGTCTTCAAGACCATGGTCAGCGAGCACATTGATCAGGCGATCTGCAGAACCGGTCGACCAGGCGGCGAACACAACGTGACGCCCGGATTTCTGTAGGTCCTTCGTGTGCGCAATCGTAGCTTCGAAAATGTTCTCCTGGCTCATCATTCGTTCAGGCGCGAAGTCCCGCCCCCGGCGCACTTCCATGTCGTAGTGACCGGGTGCAGGTTCGGCAGGATTGAAGCGCGCAACCGCGCGGGCGCTGAGGCCTTGCTCTAGTTCCGCCGGGTCGAGATAAAGCTGCTCAGGCGCCAGCACTTTCGCTGCACTGGCATCACCGCCACCAGCTTCGAGTCTTGCCTGATAGTAATCCGTCGCTTGCGCCAGGCGTTCGGCAGCCGCCTCGCCAGAAAGATGCCCAAAGCCGATCAGTGCGTCTGCGCCGATATAGTCGAACAGGGTATCCAGCGACTTGTGGAACAGCGGCAACCACGCCTCTACCCCCTGCCGGCGGATTGACGCTCGGGCCGCCTCATACATCGGATCACCGGAGGGCGGTCCGAACACGTCGAGGTATTTCTCCCGGAAGCGGCTCAGCACATCGTCGTCAAACAGGATCTCACTGACCGGCGCAAATGCCACCGACCGCGTATCGCCCGTGGACCGCTGGGATTCCGTATCGAATGTGCGGATCGTCTCAAGCGTGTCGCCGAAGAAGTCGAGGCGCAGTGGTTCGCCAGCTGTGGGCGGAAAGATATCGATGATCCCGCCGCGGATCGCATATTCGCCCTGCTCCCGTACTGTGCTGGCACGGACATAACCGTTCACGAGGAGATATTCGTTCAGCTCTTTCTGGCTGACCGATTGTCCTGCTATCATCGAGAAGGACGACCGCCGCATCGTTTCAAGCGGTGGCACGCGCTGAACGATCGACGTCGCCGTCGTCACCACAAGCAGAGGTCCTTGCTCGGCCTCATAGCGCGACAGCCGAGCGAGTGCCGCGCACCGGCGCGCAGCGACGCTCGCTGTTGGGCTGACCCGGTCGTAGGGCAGCGTGTCCCAGCCGGGCAGATCCACCTGATCGAGGCGCGGCGCAATGAATTCGGCCAACCGCCGGGCGGTGGCCGCAGTTTTATCGTCCCGGGCGACATAAACCCCTATTCCGCCTCGCGCCTGCAGCGCCGGGATAAAGGCCATCAGGTCCGCGCCAAATGGGGCGCCGCCCAGTGCAGCCGGACCACTCAGGGATTTCAGGAGTTCGACAGGTGTCATGCCAGACCTTCAGACGCAATTAGGCCGTGAGCCCGGTCGCCGAAGCGTCTGCTCAACCGGCCTGCGCGGCGTACTTGAATGCGATCAATTGGTCCAGAACCGGGCTGCGCTGATCGTCGGAAACATCGGCTTGGCCCACCAGCCAGGCATAAACTTCCCAATCGGGCAGGTTCAGCAGCGCCTCGAACTGATCGAGTTCTGTTTCATCATAGGTATCAAGGTGTTGATCCGCGAAGCTGCCCATCAGGAGGTCCATTTCCCGGAATCCCCGGCGCCAGGCGCGGAATTTCAGCTTGCGGCGGCGGGCATCCATGGTCGGCTCCTTGGTCTGGGGAAAGACATAAGGCCTTTCCCGCCCAGGTCAAAGCGACGTTGTGCCATCGAAGGGCGCAGCATAGGTTCGCCGGAATGCGAGACGAGCGACTCTTTCCCCTGTTCGAGCCTCTGGATTGCCTCTCGGGCGTCGGGCCGAAACTGAAACCAGCGCTGGAGCGACTGGTGGACGGCGAGCATGTCTGGGACCTGCTGCTTCACCTGCCTGAGCGGTGGGTGGACCGGCGGGTCCGCGCCACGATTGATGAAACAGAATTCGGTGAGGTCGCGACAGTAAAGGGCGAAGTTCACGCTTATCACCCGCCCTACAACGACAAGTCGCCTCACCGCGTGCAGCTTTACGATGGCACCGGCTTTCTAACCCTCGCTTTCTTTCGGGCAGATGGCCGCTGGCTGCAAGGCCAGTTCCCGATGGGCAAGGAGCGGATCGTCTCCGGACGGATTGAGGACTATCGCGGCGAACGCCAGATGACCCATCCTGACTATATCGTTGATCCTTCTCGTGGACCTTTACCGCCCGCCGTAGAACCGATCTACAGGCTTACGGCCGGCCTGACGAACAAACGTGTGCATGGTTTCGCGGAACAGGCGCTCGAGCGGGTGCCGGACGATCTACCGGAATGGGCCGATATGGGGCTGGTCGAAGCCAAGCGCTGGCCCGAATTCAAAGAAGCGCTGCAATGGCTGCACACGCCTGAAACCTATGACGACGAGAAATTTGCGCTCGCACGTGAGCGTCTTGCCTACGACGAGGCCCTGGCACGGGAGAGTGCTTTTGCCCTGGCGCGCATGGCGCGCAAGCGGCGCTCAGCGCCATCCATTCCCCACGCGGATGAGCGAATTGCCGAGCTAATACGATCCCTGCCCTTCGTGCCAACAGGCGCACAGATGCAGGCGTCCGAACAAATCGCAGAAGACATGGCGGGCACATCACCTATGCGGCGGATGCTGCAAGGCGATGTCGGCGCCGGGAAAACGCTGGTTGGTGCCATGGCAGCGGTACAGGCTGCAGCTGGCGGCTTCCAGTCCGCCTTCATGGCACCGACGGAAGTTCTCGCGCGCCAGCAATACGAAACCCTGTCCCGTCTTTTGTCTCCACTGGGATACACCGTTGCCGCACTGTCCGGACGAGACAAGGGATCCGTTCGCGAAGCCACACTGATGGGACTTGCGGATGGATCAATCCAGATCATTGCCGGCACGCACGCGCTTTTCCAGGAGACGGTTCGATTCCGGAATCTCGGTCTGGTCATCGTCGACGAGCAGCACCGTTTCGGCGTTGCCGACCGGATGAAGCTCGCCGGCAAGGCCGAAAGTCCCCACATGCTGGTCATGAGCGCGACGCCTATTCCACGAACCCTGGCACAGGCCGTCAATGGAGACCTGGACGTTTCGATCCTCGACGAGAAGCCCGCAGGGCGAAAACCGGTCGAAACGCGTGCCATCCCTGATACGCGGTTGGATGAAGTCGTCGACGCGGTCGGACGTGCTATCAGCCGCGGCGAACGGGTGTTTTGGGTCTGTCCGAAAGTCGATGTTGATGACGATGATTCCACAGCCGTCGGTCGCCACGCGATGCTGTCAAAACAACTGAAGGTCCCGGTCGGTTTGGTCCATGGGCGCCTTAAGGCCGCAGAAAAAGACTCAGCCCTCGAGGACTTTCGGACCGGCGCCACTCGGGTGCTCGTCGCGACGACGGTGATTGAGGTCGGCGTCGACGTCCCGGAGGCGACCATTATGGTTATCGAGCGCGCCGAAGGATTTGGTCTTGCCCAGCTGCACCAACTGAGAGGCCGTGTTGGGCGCGGCGACAAGCCTTCCTATTGCCTGCTACTTTACCGCCCGCCGCTTGGCGAATTGGCGCGGGAAAGAATCGAGACGCTGCGGCGCACTGATGACGGCTTCGAAATCGCAGAAGCAGATTTCAAGCTGCGCGGTCCGGGCGACATTCTTGGCCTTCGCCAAGCTGGCGCGACAGATTACCGCGTGATCGACTTGTCGAAGGACGCACCATTGCTCGCCATCGCGGCGAAGGATGCCGAAGCCCTCGTCAATTCGGATCCTGATCTTGAGTCGGTTCGGGGCCGGGCTCTGCGTCTTGCGAGGGAGTTGATGGTGCCTCGGTCTCTTTCTTAGAGGACTGGCTGTTTGCCGCTTCGATAGCGGCTTTCACATCCGGGTGTTCCGGCACAACAAGGCCGGCCGACAGGATCATGCGGGCGCCTTCTTCCACGCTCATGTGCAGCTTGATGGTATTCTCTGCCTTCACGAACATGATGAAACCCGATGTCGGGTTCGGTGTCGTAGGCACGAAAACCCCAATATACTCTTCGCTGAGGTGCGACCTGACTTCTCCGCGCGCCGGTGCTGCAACGAAGCCCAGGCACCAGCTGTCCGCGCGGGGAAACTGGATCAGCACACATTCGCGAAACTGTTCCGTGGGATTATTCGCAAAAACGTCGACGAGCTGTTTGAACGAAGAATAGACCGTTCTCACAATCGGAATCTGGCTCAGCACCCGATCCGTAATGACGACAACCGATCGCCCCAGAAGATTGGTCGTAATGGCACCGAGAATCGTGAGGAATAGGACCAGCACGATGACACCGAAGCCCGGCACGGCATAATTCAGATAGGTTTCCGGCCTCAGGGATTCCGGCAAGATCGGAACCACGCGCTGATCGATGTAATTTATGAAAAACTGCAGGATCGCGAACGTCACGACTATCGGAAGCGCGATGACCATGCCGGCGAAGAAGCGCGCACGCAGCCAGGCCCAGGCACTGACACGAGGCAGTTTTTCTACCTCCAGAATGCCCATGTCCTTTTTTGGCTTCTTGGCCATCGATTGAAACTCCTTCCGGACCGCGCGTCATGCTCTCGCAAGGGAAGAGCTTGGCGCGACCTTTCTTCCCTGCAATTGTGGCGAAGATGGGAAGTAACGAACAGATCTCAACCGCGCTAGAGGGCTGGGCCGAAGCAAAATACGGCACAGGCAGTAAAGTAGGCGGTCTAAAGCGGCTATCCGGCGGTGCAAGCCAGGAAACCTGGGCTTTTCAGGTGTCGGAAAACGGGCATGAAATGCCTATGATTCTCCGGCGTGCGCCTGGAGGCGTCGAAGCGGCCCGCTCTTCACAAGCGATCGGCCTCGCCATGGAGGCAACCCTTTTAACTCATGCGGCCAAGGCGGGTGTGCCGGTGCCACCGGTTCTCGGCGTGTTCGAAGACGATCCGCAGCTGGGCCAAGCCTTCGTGATGGATCGCATAAGTGGCGAAACGCTTGGTCGAAAAATATTGCGTGACGAGGAATACTCGTACGCTCGCAAGATTTTGGCGCGGCAGTGCGGCCAGGCTCTCGCAGGAATTCACTCCATTCCGCTGGAAAACTTACCAGAACTGCCGGTAAGCGATGGCATAACCCAGCTTGAGAAATACGAATCCATCTATCGGGCTTACGATCTTCCCCGCCCTGTTTTCGAACTCGCCATTTCCTGGCTGAAAGAAAACGCGCCCAAGGCCCTGCCTGTCGTTCTGGTGCACGGAGACTTTCGTCTTGGGAACCTGATGGTCTCTGAAAAGGGTCTGGCATCTGTGCTCGACTGGGAACTCGCCCATATCGGAGACCCACGCGAAGATATCGCCTGGCTGTGCGTCAATTCCTGGCGTTTTGGACATGCCGACAAACGCGTCGGCGGATTTGGTGACCTGACTGACCTTCTGGATGCTTACGCGGCGGCCGGTGGCCCGCAAATGACCCCACGCGACATCGATTGGTGGGAGATGATGGGCAGCCTGAAATGGGGCATCATGTGCATGACGATGTATGAAGCCTTCCGCTCCGGAGCGGATCCAAGCGTGGAACGTGCAGCCATCGGGCGCCGCGTTTCAGAAACCGAGATCGATCTAGTGAACCTGCTGGAAGGAGTGCGCAACCATGCATGACGCCCCCTCTACGGCCGAACTCGTCGAAGCGGTGAAACGCTTTATCGATGACACTGCATCCCCTCAACTAACGGGCCACGCTGCTTTTCATGCCCGTGTCGCATCAAACGTGCTGGCGACCATACTTCGAGAACTGGAACAGCGGCCTGGCGCCGAGGCGGACGAAAAAGACCGACTGATTGCGCTTTTGGGTGCCGACGCGGATACCCCTCTCGATGCGCTTAATCGTGAGCTGTGCAAGCGAATCCGGTCGGGGAACATGGACCTTTCTACAGATGGCCTGTTGGACCATCTAAAAACCACCACAATTGCGCAGTTGTCTGTCGACCAACCTCGTTATTCTGGGCTGGCTCTCGCGTTGCAATTACGTGGCTGAGCCACAACCGCAACCGGACACGCCTCAATGAAGAAACCTGTTCTCTGGATCGCATCCGCCCTCATCGCGATTAGTTTGGGGACCTGGCTTTGGCGCACGGTGATATCTCCCCCTCCCTTCATTGAAGTGAGCCCGCTCAGCTACACCGACTATGCCAGTTGGTCTGTGGTCCCGAAGGAAACCCCTCCGGCTGTTTGGCAGGATGGCTGGGCGACGGATGTCTTCCTTGTCGACAGCGCATCTGAATTGAAGGGCCGCACCGGCAAGCAACTCGACAAGAAAGAACAAAACGCCCGCCTTCAGGGCCGCATGCTGGAAGACGGACTTTCGGCGATTGGGCCTGTTTATGCCCCCCTGTATCGCGCAGACGCGAAAGGAGACGATCTGGCCCGCGCGTTTCTGATCTATCTCAGGAAACACAATCACGGACGCGCGCTGGTCATCGCATCGGATACGGCGCTCCCCGACGCATTGTTGGCCGAGTTGGAACTTGAGCCTGAATTGATGGAACGCTTTGGGGGCTTCTACCGGATCGGAAAGAAACCCGAAACGCTCTCGCTGACCGACAATCCAGAAACGTCAGTAGAGACTTACTGCCCTTCTCACCTGACTGAGAGCGCCGCGTGCGTGAAGGATATCACCACCGTCCGTAAAGGTGGTTTTGCCGTGCTCGCTCCGGACTCTTCCGTAACAGAATCCGCTGCAGCGTTCGGTGAATGGCTGAATGCAAACGCATCGCCCATGGCTGAACCGTTGGGTGATCTCGAGGAAGTTGAGATCGTTGATATCCGCCGGCCAGGCGACACGGATGAGCGCCGCGAGAGAAAGAACCGCGACTAGGCCGGCTTGTTTGCGTCCGGCGAAGCTTTTTTGAAAGCGTCCAGTTCCAGGCACGACTTGTCCAGCGCCAACAGCCCGGGAAACGCGGACAGGTCCATATCGAACCGGCGGGCATTGGCGATCTGGGGAACCAATGCGATCTCTGCCATCGTAGGGGCATCTCCGAAAAGAAAGCGGCTACCGCTTCGCCCGGCTGCAAAGGCTTCCAAGGCCTTGAACCCACGACGGATCCAGTCATGGTACCACCGCGTGACAGACGCATCGTCAGCGCCGAATTCGTGACGCAGAGTGGAAAGAACCGCGAGATTGTTCAGCGGGTGTATATCGCACGCAATCGTATTGGCGAATGAGCGTGCCTGGAGGCGGTCCCATGAATCGTGTGGAAGAATTGATGGCTTAGGGTAAGCTTCTTCCAGCCACTCCAAGATGGCAAGCGACTGTCCTGCCCGCTGTCCGTCCACGTCGAGCGTCGGAACGCGCATCTGCGGATTCACGGACTTATACTCGGCTGATTTCTGTTCATCTGATCCTGGAGCTATATTCACCGGAACCTGCTCATAAGAAATGCCTTTGAGGTTCAATGCGATGCGAACACGGTATGCAGCAGACGATCGCCAATAATCGTAGAGACGGATCATGCCAGTTCCTCCAATTCGAGTACGTCGAGCAACGCCTCTCGCGCAATTCGGCACTCGTCGGCAAATGACGAATCTGCGAGATCCTCTGGAGCAAGCCGGTCGCGATAAGCCGTACGCACCACTGCCTGCAAGGCGTCGATCCGTTCCTCGGTCAGCAATACTCCCTGGTGACAGGCCGCTAATTCAGCGTCTGTCATGACGACTCGCAAACGCAGGCAAGCGGGCCCGCCGCCATTTCGCATGGATTGGCGCACATCTACATACTGAACCCGGCCGATCGGACCGTTGCCGGCAACCAAACGCTCGCAATAGGCCCGAGTTGAATCGGTTTCCTGCACCTCAGTTGGCGCAACCAGCACCAGCCGGGATTCACCCGGCATAACCAGGAGCTGAGAATTGAACAGATAAGAGCGGATGGCATCTTCCAACGAGACTTCGCTGTCCGGAACCATCACCGGTTTCAAGTCAAACAAACCGGTTGCAGCAGATCGAAGCTCCGCCAGCGTTGCTTCAGTATTTTCGAACGCTGCCTCATGGAAAAACAAGGTGTCGGCGGCCCCCACACACACCACGTCGTTATGGAAGGCTCCCGCATTGATAGCCTCTGGTGATTGGCGAACGATAACTGCGCGATCTGGTTTCAATCCGTGAGCACGTTCAATGCTCTCAGCGGATAGTCTGGTCTGCCGGGCCGGAAACCCGGCCCGGTCTTCGCCCGGCTCACGGCCATAGACGAACAGTTCCACACCCGGTGCGCCATGCGACGCACACAGACGGACATGGTTCGCCGCGCCTTCATCCGCAAAGTCCGGATGCATCGGAAGAGCGGCATGAACCGAAAAATGCTTATCATCACCGAAAATCGCCTGCAGCGATGCCGTCGTGTCCGGATGCTCCAGAGACCTGTGCAACATCGTGGAGAGATTTGCTGCCGTCAGATGAAGGCGTCCATCCTGTGTATCCGCCGATGGCGACACCGTTGCGGCATTGGCCGTCCACATGCTGCTGGCGGAATAAGCCACTTTCAGCAATCGAGGCGCCCGTTTGGCGGCCTGGTCGATTATCTGCTGGTCTGTGCCGTGAAAGCCCGCTGAGACAAGAAGATCAAAGTTTGGGCGCGGAAGTGGCGGCAGGACACCCTGAGTGAGCCCTGCCCTGACCAGCGTCCGCATCTTTTCCAGTCCCTGCAGCGCTGCCTCGCGCGGATTTGAAATATCGCCGGCGTTTCGGGAACTCGCAAGATTACCGTCGGACAAACCACCATAATTGTGGCTCGGCCCGATCAGGCCGTCGAAATTGACTTCCCGTGCGCTCACTTTGGGAATCCCTGGGCAGTCATTCGCTCTGCCTTGTCAGATACCTGGCTCGCCTGCGGCCATGCACAATAATCTGCCGCATAATACGCACCCGGACGGAAATTTCCGGAAAGACCCGGGCCACCAAATGGCATGGCGCCGCTGGCGCCCGCAGTCGGCCTGTTGCGATTCAGGATGCCGGCACGCATGTCATGGTGCGCCCTGACCCACAAAGTATCATCATCACTTACAAGCCCACCTGAAAGCCCGTAGCGGGTGTCATTGGCGCGCTCAATCGCCTGATCAAAATCCGAGACGCGAATGATCTGCATGACGGGCCCGAACAACTCCTCATCCGGGACGTCTGTGGCGTCGGTTACATCGATGACACCTGCGGAGACAAAGCCGCCGCCCCTCTCCAGCCGATCGAGCGCTTTCAGTGTCCGTCCGCCGCGGGCGAGCAGCATGTCCTGGAATACCGCAGCATTCGTGGCCGCTCTTTCAGAAACCAGCGGTCCCATGAACACGCCTTCTTCGTTCCAGGCACCTATATTCAAACCTTCCGCGCGCGCAACGATCGCATCGGTAACCTGATCTCCCCATTTTCCTTCAGGGAGGATCACCCGGCGCGCGCAGGAACAACGCTGTCCGCTTGTCAGGAATGCTGATTGAGCCGCGATGTCGGCGGCGGCGTCGACATCCGCCGGATCCCAGATAATCAGCGGATTGTTGCCGCCCATTTCGAGCGCGAGAACAACTTCGGGACGGCCCGCAAAGTGTTTGTGGAAAAATACCCCCGTTGCCGCAGAGCCGGTAAACAGCAGACCATTTATATCTTGGTTCAGCAGCGCGCCGCCGGTGTCACGTCCGCCGTGAACAATGTTGAGACACCCTTCTGGAAGTCCAGCGGCGGCAAATGCCTCAGCCATATGGAATGCCACACCAGGCGCCAGCTCAGAAGGCTTGAACACGCACGTATTGCCCGCAAGAAGCGCCGGCACAATGTGTCCATTTGGCAAGTGGCCGGGAAAATTAAATGGACCAAACACGGCCATGACGCCGTGTGGTCTGTGTGTCAGGTGAGATGACCCAAAGGCGGCCTCAGAAAATTTCGTTCCGGCACGCTCCACCTGCGCTGCGATTGAAACAGCCACTTTAGCTTTCATGGTCGCGGCTTCAGAGATAGACTCCCACAGAGCCTTGCCCATATCGCGGCTAACAGTTTCAGCGATCGCATCGGCGCGCTTGGCGATCTCATCTGCATAACGCTCCAGGATGGCCGTTCGGTCAGACTGAGGCAGCCGGCTCCAATGCCGAAAAGCCTTACGAGCCGAACTGACCGCCTCATGAACTTCAGATTCATCGGCGCCGTGCCCTTCCCAGACGACTTCCCCAGTCGCAGGACAGTGGTTTTGGAAATGCGCAGCCTTTCCGGCACGCCAGCGACCGTCGATATAAGCACCATTCATTACGACTTGCTCCGTTGCCAGATGCGCCCTTCAGCGCCTGGCTTCAGTTTGAGGATCTCAAGGGTATCAGGGCTGACCACCGCAGTATCCGGGTCTTTCAGAATGCTCTTGGCAAGGCTCGCCCGGAATTCCGGTAGCGTGTCACTTGATGCCAGCCCCTGCACTGCAGCAGGATCAGCATCGACGTCACCGGCTTCAAAACGTATACGGCAGCTTTCCTGAATTGTCCGTATGTGCCGGCGTTGTGCCGTCACAAGCGGCCCCCCGTCAAATATGTCCACCGTTCGGTCGAACTCGAAACCTTCCCATTGCAACAGCTTGTAGGCACCGACACCATCGGAATGGCATCTGCCGATCACCTCGCGCGCTTCTGGTGGCAACAGATCGACATAGATCGGATACTTGGGCATCAAATCCAGGATAAATTGGTTATCTGTCGTGGCGGACAGCCGATCCGCTTCGGTGAAGTCCATACGGAAGAAATGCCGTCCCAGACACTCCCAGAATGGCGACCGACCTTCATTATCGACGACGCCCCGCAGCTCCGCGAGCACTTTGTCACCAAAACGATCCGGGGCAGCCGCCATAAGCAGATAACGTGACTGCGCAGCTAGACGCCCCGCCCCGCCACCGCGGTGCTCTGGTTTCAGGAACAGGGTTCCGACCTCCGTATACCCCACATATTCATTGGTCAGGACCAGCGCATCCATATCAAAGCGGAGGTTTCCCGCCGCCTGGCTGGCCTGCGCCAGTGTAATCACGCGATAATTAAAAAACGGCTGGTCAATACCAGTCCCCGCCTTCACAGCGGAGCAACCCACCACTTCACCTGTCTCTGCGTCTTCCATCATCAAGAGATACTTGCCGTACTCTATCCGATGGAGGCGCCCAAGGAATGCATCGTCGGACTTTTGCAGACGTTCCCGCAAAATCTGTACATCGACCGGAAGACTGGTAAATCCGGGTCCGGACAGTTCGGCCAGTTCAATAAGCGACTGCAAATCACCCAGCCGCGAGGGCCGCATCACATAGTTTACTGCCATGATCAGTTATCCATCAGCGCTTTGATTCCCGCGCCATCCAATCTGCCATCCGCGAGCCTGTTCAGAAGGAGCGCCGACAAGATCGCTCGCTCCGAAAAACTGCTCGTAAGCACATATTCTTCATTGGAGTGAATGCGTCCGCCCATGACACCCAATGTGTCTACGTTCGGCACCCCCGCTGCGAAGATATTGTTACCTTCGCATACGCCGCCGGTGTCTTCGAATACGAGGTCCAGACCGATCGCCTGCCCGGTCGCCCGAACGGCATCGAAAAGGGCCTGCTGCGCAGCATTGCGAGGCTTGGGCGGCCGGTAGAATCCGCCATGCAAATGACCATGAATTCCATTCCGCGCTGTTGCCCTAGCGAACAGGCGTTGTACTTCCTCGGTTGCCCAAGCCGCTGCATCTGCATCAGGAGCACGCGCGCCAAAACGCACAATCGCAAGATCGGGTACGATGTTTACCGGACCTCCTCCATCAATGGAGCCGACATTCAGGGTTACGCCGTCTCGCTGACCGTTCAACATCTCGAGCCCGACGACGAGTTCGGCGGCTGCTTCGATTGCACTACGGCCTTCGTCCTTCGCCCGGCCGGCATGGGCAGCCCGACCATGCAAGACGATGTCGAACACGGCAGACCCTTTTCGTCCGCCAGACATGGCACCTGTGTCCATGCACGGTTCGTAGGTCATCCCGATATGCGCCCCCGAACGAGCGGCTTCGGTCAACGCGCGGGCACTGGCAAAATTTCCGATCTCTTCGTCCGGTGTGATGACGATCTGGTATCCAAGCCGGTCTTTCAGCGAACCGGCCTCGAAAGCAAGGAGCGCTTCCCGCATGACGCAGAGACCGCCCTTCATGTCCGCCAGTCCAGGGCCATTCAGACGTCCGTCACCAAGATCACGGATCGTCTCAAACGTTCCCGGCGGGAAGACGGTGTCATAATGCCCTGACATGATCACCTGAACGGGCGCATCTGGCCGGGCGGAGACACGTATGACCGAAGAGGTTTCTGTCGTCTCGGTCTCCCCTGCATCATTCACCGACTCGAACGGGTCACCTGCTTCAAGGCGAACCTCTGCATCAAGTTCTGCAAAAGCATCCGCCAGAATAGGCGCCAGCTTCCGCAAGCCGTCGACGTTCCAGCTGCCTGTGTTGATGGATGCCCAGCCTTGTGTCTGGGAAATCATGTCGGAAGCGCGCGATTTGAGGCGTTCTCGCGCCGCCTCATCATCGTGGCTCAAAGTGCTCAGATCAATCATGGCTCTTGGTTTCACAGGAAACGATTTCCGGCAAGGCCCCGTGCTGGAGGCCAAAACAAAAATGGCCCGACGCAATGCCGGGCCATTCTCAATTTCTTGCGTAAGCCGTCTTACTGAACGGTGATCACGACTTCCGAGCGGCGGTTCAGCGGCTCGCGAACACCGTCGCGGGTTGCTTTTGCCAGTTCGGTTTCGCCTTTGGCTTCTTCGGTGATGAGCGAAGCATCGATGCCACGGGCGATCAAAGCCTGACCAACGACATCAGCGCGGCGCTGAGACAGACGCTGGTTGTAAGCGCTGGCACCCGACGTATCGGTGTGGCCGGCGATGCTAACCGAGCTGGTCGCACAGCTTGCTTCAGACTGAATGTTCGCCACAGCCTGATCGATCACGGCAGAGGCCTGGCTCGTCAGATCAGCGCGATCCCACTCGAAATACACCACGAAGCTCTGGCCGAGATCCGAGCAAACCACTTCCGGACCGGTCGAAGCCTCGGTTGGAGGCGGCGGAGGCGGCGGAGGCGGAGGCGGCGGAGGTGGCGGCGGAGGCGGAGGCGGCGGAGGTGGCGGCGGCGGAGGCGGCGGAGGCGGAGCTGCGCCGAACGCCCAGCGGAGTCCCACAGTCGCTACGTGATCCGTGTAGGTGCCGTCGTAATCCGTGCCATCCGAAGGATTGCCAGCGAATTCCAGATCGTCAGCAACAAAGTACTTGTAGCCGAGATCCAGGGTCAGGCGGTCGGAAACTTTGTAACCAAGACCGAGCAGACCTTGGTAGGCAAGCGTCGTATCGGTTTCGTTGAAGCCGTTAACCGCAGCCCAGTTGCCAGCGGTGCCGACATTGAGGTTGCTGGCTTTGGCATTCAGACGCGCACCGCCGACACCAAGACCGATATACGGCTGAACTTTACCGGCACGATTGAAATCGTAGAAGCCGTTCAGCATGAAATCGGCGATTTGCAGGTTACCATGCGGATCTGACGCAACGCCTGTCACACCCATGCCGAAATCGGACGGAACGTTGAGTTCACCGCCACGGTAGCCCAGCGCACCTTCAAGGCGGAAGCCATTGTCAAAATTGTAGCCGAGCCCCAGCTGGCCGCCGAGCATCTCGTCGGAATCCGAGCTGCCCTGGAGCGAGCCAGGCACATCTTGGGTCACCGGATCGTGGTCCAGCTCACCAGAGAATCCATATTGGACATCAGCGCGGCCATACCAGCCGTCGTCCGCGTGGGCGGCCAGACCAGCCGTCGCGAACGCGGCCGCGGCTGTCGCGCACATAAGAGTTTTCTTCATACTCAATCCCCTTTTATGTGCCGAATGACGGGATTGTCCTCGGCCGCAGGTTCATACGGGCAAACTGCCCGATGATTCCTGATTAAACTCAATTTACTCTCGCTGCGAGCCCCTTTAGGAGTGAAGGCCCCGAAACGGCAGGGTTTTTCCACCCACCGCGTCCCTTTTGCAACAGATTGTATCAAGTGCGTCAAATTACGCGCGGGACAGAAATTCGTTCCATGGCGCACGGGATAAATGAGGTTTGCACGTGATATTTGTGGGAGAGATGGTACCGCCTCCCCGGTTCGAACGGGGGACCTCTAGATCCACAATCTAGCGCTCTAACCGACTGAGCTAAGGCGGCACTGGGGTTGGCAGATACAACCCATAAAGTGAGGATTCAAGCGTGACCGGCAGAGGTTGGAGCCGAAATCCCCTATTATTCCGTCAGACTTTGGTGACCTGTTCGAATTCCAGATCCACAGGCGTCCCACGTCCAAAAATCGAAACGGTTACCTTGAGGCGGCCATTGGCTTCGTCGATCTCTTCGACAGCGCCTTCGAACCCCTGGAAAGGACCGTCGTTGACCTGAACCTGCTCACCAACCTCGAACGAGATTTTGGGACGCGGACGATCGGCATCCGAATCAGTCGCAGTGCCAAGGATGCGATCCACTTCACGCTGGCGGACAGGGAGCGGCTTCTTTCCACCTTCGGCACCGAGGAAGCCCGACACTTTCGGCGTATCCTTCACGAGGTGGTACACATCGTCAGTCATGACAGTCTTGAGGAGCACATAACCGGGGAAGTGCCGGCGCTCGACGGTCTTTTTCTTGCCGCGTGCGACCTCTACCACTTCTTCAGTCGGAACCTGAATGTCCTCGATCAGATCAGACAGCCCCTTGCGCTGGGCTTGTTCCAGAATCGTTGCCGCCACCTTCTTTTCGAAGTTGGAATAGGCATGGACGATGTACCATTTCGCTTCAGCCATGGGGCCAGCGCACTCCTTGAAATACGTCGGTCACCAGCCCTTAGAGGCCAGTAATCGCTTTAACAAACAGGTTGATCAAGAAATCAGCGGCAAACAGGAAGAGCGCAATGAGGACTGACATCACGACAACGAAAATCGTTGCCTGAACCGTCTCCTGACGCGAAGTCCAGGTCACCTTGTTCCCTTCCGCGCGCACCTGGCGCAGGAACGTAAAGGGCCCGACCCGTTTCTTCTTAACCTTATCGGCCATTCCGACACTCTCTTGAAAAGCGGGGAGTTAGCGGTTTTGAGCCGCTACGTCCACGCCTAAACTACACCAATTTCAATGTGAAGGCATGTGAGGTGCCTGATAGGCTCCTGCAAGGCCGTCTTCCGAAACTGCAATATCAAAGTGACAGACGACCAAACTCCCTGGCCGGCCGGCCAGCCACATCGACCTGAACCGCAAATAAACTGCCGGACAATGGCCGGGCATCCAGCTGAGGAAAACTCATTCCTGCTCTGGCTGTTGTAATGAACATAGTCCTGAAATCCGGTCCGCCAAACGCGACGCTGGTCGGACGCGGCGCTGCAAGAATGATGACCTGGTCGACTTCTCCACCAGGTGTGTATCGAACAACCCGCGATGCGCCCCACAGGCAAACCCAAAGGCAGCCTTCCGAATCAACCGCCGACCCGTCCGGATAGCCGTCAAATTCATAAGTCGATGCAAACACCCGACGTCCACTCAACGAGCCGGTTTCAGGATCGAAATCGTATGCCAGGATTTCCTGTTCGGTGCTGTCGCACGTGTAGAAGGTACGCCCATCAGGCGAAAACTGCATCGTGTTGGTGACCATGACAGATGGCAGGCGTAACTGGGTGAGCGTCTGGTCGGCGCCATATCTGAAATAGCTACCGCGTGCCTCTTTCTCGGCATCATCCATGGTTCCGAACCAGAATGACCCATCTGGAGCGACACCGCCGTCATTAGTGCGGTTCCCTTCCGGTTCACCCTCAATTTTGAGAATCCGGTCATATACCTCCGTAGCCGGATCGTAGACCCCTATTTCCTGGTCCCCAACCATCAGAAAATTGCCTTCGTACAACGCGAACGCACTCGCGCGCAAAGGCAGGTCGTATCGGCGAGTATTGCCGGTCCGGGGATTGTAACGATGCAGTTTGGCGCGCTTGATATCGACCCACCAGAGAAACCCCTCGGTCTCACTCCACACCGGGCCCTCACCCAGCACACACCCCGTCGGGGCGACGCATTCCGGCGCCAGCATCATCCGATCAGCCCTGCCTCTTCCGCCAGTTCAAACAGACCGTCCTGTGTCGCCTCTTCCGCAGAGCATTCGTCAAATTCGGCGCCCAATGTGTCCAGCGCCAGACGATAGGATTCCATGATCGCTCCATCAGCAACGAGCGTGAGCTCATCTCCCGGATCGTAGTGCGCCGCAATGTCTGCTCCGATCAACAGTCCTGTGAGCGCCGTCTCATGATACTTTGGATCCAGGACGCCTGTCATGCGCGCTGCGCGCACAGCGAAGGGTGATGCCGCATCATCCGTATCCAATGAATATTCCACCCATTCCCGGAATATGGCCTCACTGAATTCCTGCTCAACGCCCTCAGGCGTTTTCAAGCCGCCATTAGCCAGCAACAACGCTCGTAACTCACCCGTCATTTCCGTTGTGAATCCGAGGATCCGTCCATGTTCCACCGTAACATGTTTTGTATGAGTTCCCGGAATACACACCGCGCCAATCGGGTCTTCAAGCGCGAACAGTTGTGTTTCCTCCCCTCGCATCACATCGGGCGGTGAGGCCTGTTTCAGCCCCGGAACAATATGTATGCCGTTCGACTGCACGAGGTGGCTCGGCAGGTCTGCAAGCATCATCGGAACAGGTCGGTGACCTGTATTGTGGATGCCTTGGGTTCCACCGATTCCACCGCAAGCGATGATGGGCACTTCCGGCCATTCGCTGAGCCATTCATTGATGTGGAACTTGAGGCGCCCCATCGCATCGCCGGAATGGGTGAGAATACCGTCCGGCACGGAAATTCCACCTATGACGTCCCCTTCTTCGTCAAACGCCCAGGCACGAAAAGTCGAGGCGCCCCAGTCGATGCCGATGAGAATAGTACGATCTTTCATGTATGGCGCCCCGTTATTGGCTTTGAAGATCTGCAGAACACAGGTCGCATGCCTTCACGTCTCTTGCACCGCCGGGAAAGTCAATCCATTCCGGTAATGTCGTCAACGCCGCGATCGCGGCGCATCATGGTCAGAACCAGCCCCGCAAAATCAACAGGAACGGCTTCATGGATCCATCTACCCTGTCACGCCACCAACGCGCAGCTGACGAATTCGTTCGCCTGCTTGAGATCATGGCCCGCTTGCGTAGTCCTGAAGGCGGCTGTCCATGGGATCTCGAACAAACGTTCAAGACTATCGCCCCCTATACCATCGAAGAAGCTTATGAAGTTGCGGATGCCATTGAGCGAGGTGACATGACTGAACTTCGGGAAGAATTGGGTGATCTCCTGTTCCAGGTCGCCTTCCACAGTCAAATGGCTGAAGAGGAAGGCGCGTTTGAAGCCGCAGACGTTGCGGCGGCCATCAACGAAAAGATGGTTCGGCGCCATCCGCATGTCTTTGTGGCGTCCGACGAGCGTTCCTCCGACGATCAGATCGTGGCATGGGAAGTCGTGAAGGCTGAAGAGCGCGCTGCCAAAGCCAAGGAGCGAGGAAACGCCAGCGCTCTGGACGGAGTCGCCCTTTCCCTGCCTGCGCTCCTCCGCGCCGAAAAGCTTCAGAAACGCGCGGCCCGCACGGGATTTGATTGGACCGAAGCGGACCAGATCTTCGACAAGCTCGAAGAGGAAACGGAAGAGGTCAAAGAAGCCATTGCATCCGGTAATGCAGACGCGGTCATGGATGAGATCGGAGACTTGTTGTTTGTTGCGGCAAACCTTGCCCGCCGCCTGAAAATCGATCCGGAAGCTGCCCTTCGGCAAGCCAATTCAAAATTTGAACGCCGTTTCCGCGCCATGGAAGCCTTGGCCGCCGATCGAGGTGATGACTTCAGCCAGCTAGATCTCAATGCGCAGGAAAACCTATGGCAGGCGATCAAAAAAACGGAGGGGAAGACTTAGTCCGCAGCTTCTATTTCGATCATGGGAAACTCGGACCGAAATTGCCCGAACCGGTCTGTCTTCAGCCGGACGGTCATCCATGAATCGGCATTATCCTGAACTTCGTCAGCGAGCACTTCTCCGTTCCGGTGCAGCCAAGCGCGGGCACGTCCATCCTCGGGCCTTAACAAGACCCGCACTTTCTTGGCGCTGCGGAGCAGCCCTCTCTCAATCGCTGCCTGCAGATCATCCATTCCCTGACCGGTCACGGCCGAGACCAAGACAGCGGGATGTTCTTCCTGGGTCTCGGCGGATAAAGACAACGCTTCTGCACGTTCCGGCGGCAATAGATCCGCCTTGTTCCAGGCTTCGATCATCGGCGGCAATGGCAGCCCGGTTTCCCGCTCAAGGCGGTCCAACACGCGCAGCACGTCTTCAGCCTGCTCCGTGTCCGACGGACTGGATCGATCCCTCACATGCACCAGGAGATCTGCCTGCATGGCTTCTTCCAGGGTCGCCTGAAAGCTGTCGATAAGGTGTGTGGGGAGTTCCGTGATAAAGCCCACCGTATCAATCAATGCCGCTTCTCCGAGCGTTGGCAGATCGAGGCGCCGGATCGTCGGGTCGAGCGTTGCGAAAGGCATGTCTTTCGCAAATACGTCGGCTCCGGTCAGGCGATTGAACAATGTCGACTTGCCAGCATTGGTGTAGCCCACCAGCGCAACAACCGGCTTACCGCTTCTTTGTCTGCCTGCGCGCTGGACCGCGCGTGTTCGGCGCACATCGTCCAGTTCGGCTTTGAGACGAACAATCTTGTCATCCAGCATCCGCCGGTCAGCTTCCAGCTGGCTTTCCCCCGGCCCTGAAAGGAAGCCACCGCCGCCACGTTGCCTTTCAAGGTGTGTCCATGTCCTCACAAGCCGGGAGCGTTCGTACAACAGACGGGCCAATTCGACCTGCAGCCGGCCTTCCTTCGTTCGTGCTCTGAGACCGAAGATCTCGAGAATGAGTCCGGTGCGGTCGATAACCTTCACGCCAAGCTTTTTCTCGAGGTTTCTTTGCTGAACAGGTGTCAGAGCGCCATCAACCACCGCAAGCGTGCAGTGATTGGCTTCGAGGTCATCTGCAAGGCGGTTGAGAATGCCTCCCGACAGGAGTTGAGCAGAATTGACCTGTCGTACATGTTCGGGGCGAAGGAAAGCCAGTTCGCAGCCCAAAGCCTCAATCAGACCAGCAGTCTCTTCCAGCCGGTCTGCAGACGGCCTGTTTGCTGGAGTGAACCAGGGAATGATCGCGCCGGCAATTTCCGGTGCGGGGAGCCGATCAATCAGCTTGTCGCCCAACAGGCTTTATTCCTTCTCCATCTCTTCGTCGAAGAGTTGTACCGGTGCGCTCGGTGCAATCGTGGAGATGGCATGCTTGTAGACAAGCTGCGGCGGACGACCATCGCCCCGCAGCAACACACAGAAGTTGTCAAACCAAGTGACCACGCCCTGCAGCTTCACACCATTCACAAGGAAGACTGTCAGTGGCGTACGCGATTTGCGGACGGCATTGAGGAAGGCATCCTGGAGGTTCTGTTTCTTATCAGCCGACATAGCAGGTTAGTCCTGTTGTTCTTGTTATGATCGCGGGCTAACTGGATTGAGGGGCTTTCGCAAGGGCCAACCCCATCTACCCCCGCCAGAAACTGACAGAAATCGCAGGAATGATCGCCAGAATCTCCAATCTGCCCAGCAGCATTGAGAAAATGGCTAAAATTGAGGCGGCCTGGTCCAGCTGAGCGACGTGTCCAACGACAAGACCTCCAGAATTGGTCAGGCAGCCAATCGCGAGGCGGATCGAGGACTCCAACGGCAAACCTGTGAACGTGAATCCTACCATCACCAGAAACACAGACAGAATATAAGCAATCAGGTAGACCCAGACGCCGATCACGCTTCGCTCATCCATTTCCCGGTCACGAAACTGGAAGCCCAGTACAGAGCGTCGATATCCCAATTGCCGGAATTCCACGCCTGCCCGGCGTGAAAGCACAATCAATCGGGCGATCTTGACTCCACCTGCGGCAGAAAGCGCCGAGCCGCCGATCAGCGCTGGTAGCACGAAAACCGGCAGTGGAACTTTGTCCCAGGTATCCGCGCTGCCCAATGGCAGGCCTGACGTGGCAAGCGCCGAAATCGACCAACCCAGCGACTCCAGGAAGCGTAGACCTGAAGCAATTGCCATCACCGTAAATATGCACACGAGCAAAGCAAATACTCGAGTTTCCGGGTCTGTAACCGCCTGCAACACGCGGCGTTCCCTAAGCGGAAGCGCGACCGCCAGGCCGAGCGCTCCGCCCATCAGGCCAATTGCCAGAATAACGTCAGCTACCGGTCCGGCATTCGCCCGACCGTACGGCGCGGGATCGACCAATCCGGTCGTCCAGACGCTCACCGCGTCAGACAAGGCGCGCCCGGCGGATACGCCCGCCAACTCCAGCGCCAGAACCGTGACCGTAATCGATACCACCATGATGAGGACCACCGATCGCGCGACTTTCGGCACCGCATCAAAGAAACTTGTTTCCGGCATCACAAACAGCACGCTGCGGTGAATGCCGGGTCCGCCGAGATTCAACGCCGCAAGCACGCTTGCCGCCATGATGATGGAAGCTGCCCCGCCAAGCAGGTGTAATGTTCCGCGCCAAACGATCAGGCTTGCGGGCCAGCGATTGCCTTCTACGGCGATGACAGACTGACCTGTCGTTGTCAGGCAGGCTGTGGCCTCATGGATTGCCTGGAGCAATGATGCGTTCTGAACCCCAACCACGAATGGCAGGCAGGCGGCGACAGGTGCCAGGAACCACCACAGAAGCGCCAGACCAAGCGCATCCGATGGCCGGGATTTCTGGCTGGGCTGGGGCGTCAGGAAAAGGATACTGGTACTGATGACGCTGATGCCCAGCACCATGGCGAGAAATGCAAAAACCTGCTCATTCTCTCCGTAAGCCAGCGCGGTCAGGATTGCCGGCACGCTGGAGCCGGCGAGGATCAGCATCACGAAGGCCAGGATGCGGACGACAGATGCGTAATTCATCTGCCTAGAAGAAGTCCGGACTAACGCGGAAGAATTTCTCCACTTTCCGGACCATCTCATCCTCATAGAACACGATCAGGCGGTCTTCCGTTCGCACCACAGTTTCTGGGCCGGCGATAATGACATTATCTCCGCGTACAATGGCAGCCGCGGTCACACCATCCGGCAGGTCGTCATATCCCGTCGGCTTTCCAATCAGTGATGACGACTCAAGCGTCACCCCCTCCGCCACTTCCGCTTGCCCGTCTTCCAGCGATTGCAGGCCGAGAATGCGGCCACGCCTCATGCGCAGGAGAATCTGCGAGACAGTCAGGGCACGAGGATCCAGTACGGCATCCACGCGCATGTCTCGCGCAAGGCCAGCCAGTTCCGTCGCATTGACCAGGGCCAACGTCCGTTTGGCCCCGGCGCGTTTCGCAAGATTGGAAATCAACAGGTTCGTTTTGTCATCATTGGTGATTGCAACGACGAAATCCGCTTTTGAAGCTCCAGCCTCAGTCAGGATATCTGGATTGAGCCCGTCACCCTGGATAACGATCGACCGCTTTACGCCGGCAACAGCGATGTTCGCACGCTCCGGATCATTTTCGATTAGGCGGATACGCTTATTGCTTTCACGCTCCAGCGTCTGGGCGACATACAGGCCGACATTCCCGCCACCGACAATCACGATGTGATCTGAGCGCTCGACATTCCGGTTAAAGATCGAGGTCAGGCGCTCAGCGTGAGAATCCAGGACAGCGATATAGGCGCGGTCACCTGGCTTCAGAACATCGCTGCCTTTCGGTGCACGAACGGTATCTCCAGACCCGATGCCAATTATACGAGCGGACAGGTCCGGGAACAGCCCACGGATCTGATCGACTGCCGTATCCAACAAGGGGTTGTTGTCAGTGATTTCCAGGCCCAACAGACGAACTTTCCCACGGCCGAACGTGGCTGACATGATGGCCCCCGGCGTCCGTAGACGCTGCAGAATCGCCTCACCAACCTCGACTTCAGGCGAGATCACCATGTCGATCGGCAGGCCTTCACGGGAGAAGATATTCTTCCAGGCCGGATCGATGTACGACTGGTCCCGCACGCGAGCAATCTTGAACGGCACCGAGAACAGCGTGTGGGCAATCTGGCAGATCACCATGTTGATCTCGTCGAAGTGCGTGACCGCGATGATCATTTCGCAATCTGCTGCACCAGCTCGCTTCAACACATCCGGATGCGCCGCATGTCCGGTATAGCCGCGCACGTCGAGGTCCGTCGAAACCTGGTCTACCAGCTCCGGATCTTCATCAATGATGGTGATATCGTGCTTTTCGCGCGCAAGACGCCGCGCGATGCCATGTCCGACACGGCCAGCCCCGCAGATAAGAACGCGCATTCCTCAGCCTTCCGCCGACATCAGCTTTCTTGCCGACTCGCCCCGGACGCTACGCCCAAAGCCTTTAATTTTCTATGGAGTGCAGAACGCTCCATTCCAATGAATTCAGCAGTCCGTGAAATGTTTCCGTTAAATCGCGTGATCTGCAGTGCCAGGTATTCACGCTCGAACTGCTCCCGCGCGTCGCGTAACGAAAGACCAACAAGATCAGCGGATCCTGCTTTCGCCGTCTGAACATTAGTGCCCGCATCACGTGGCAATTCATCAACACTTACTGGCCGGCTTGAATCGGATGGTGACAGAATCAGAATCCGTTCCACCACGTTGCGCAGCTGCCGAATGTTCCCTGGCCAATCCATTGATTGCAGCACTGCCATCGCTTCCTGCGAGAATGTCCGCGGAGTGAGGCCGGATGAATCAGCAATACGCTCGATGAAATAATTCACGAGGTCAGCAATGTCGTCGCGGCGTTCGGCCAGCGACGGCACCCGCAGCGGCACGACATTCAGGCGGTAGTAGAGGTCTTCACGGAAGCGCGCTTCTTCAATTTCCTTTTTCAGGTCCTTTGTGGTCGCGGACATGACGCGCACATCCACGTTAACATCCGACCGCCCTCCAACTCGCTGGAAGCGCTGCTCAGTCAAGACCCGTAGGATCTTGCTTTGCGTACCCGGCGGCATGTCAGCAACCTCGTCGAGCAACAGGGTTCCGAGGTGTGCCTTCTCGAAGAGCCCAATACGGGTAGTCCGCCCCTGCGCATCCTCTTCCCCAAAGAGAGCAATCTCCATCTGGTCCGGTGCGATTGTGGCCGCGTTGACCACGATGAAAGGTCCGTTCGCGCGAAGCGAATGGCGATGAATGAGCCTTGCCGCCAGCTCCTTGCCCACACCTGCAGGTCCCGTAATCATGACGCGGGAATTTGTCGGGGCGACTTTCTCAATTGAGGTGCGAAGATTTGCAGCCGCATGACTGTGCCCAATCCAGCGCTCATCATCCCCAGCGCGGTTCCGGAGAGCGGCATTCTCATACTTGAGCGCCGCCGACTCAATGGCCCGGTCGATGAGGTGCAGCAAACGGTCTGTTTTGAAAGGCTTCTCAATGAAGTCATAAGCGCCCCGCCGGATGGCGGCGACAGCCGTCTCGATATTTCCATGCCCACTGATGACAATCACCGGCAAAAGCGGGTCGATGGATTTCAGGTATTTCAGGAGGGAAAGCCCATCCATTCCACTTCCCTGCAACCAGACGTCCAGCACAACGAGGCGGGGGGTCCGTGTACGAACCTCCTCAAGCGCCGCCTCTGCCGTTGCGGCAGTGCGAACAGAATAACCTTCGTCTCCCAGAACTCCGGCAATCAGCTCACGGATGTCGGGTTCATCATCAACAACCAGAATATCTAACGCCATCGTGTTGGCTCCTCTACGCGGACAATCTGTGGAGAGTGTGGATTGACGCCAGCCGCATCTCCATTGGCTGGTTGTATTTGTTCAGTGGCCAAGTCATGCGGCGGCAGCCAGATACGCACTCTGGCGCCGCGCAGGCCGTCCAAGCGGTTCTGCAACGAAATCGAGCCACCATGATCCGCAATAATTCGGTTCACAATCGCGAGCCCCAAGCCAGTGCCCTTTTCCCGAGTCGTTACATAGGGTTCGAGAAGACGTTCGCGCACGTCTTCCGGAAACCCTGGACCATTATCTTCAATGGTGATTTCCAATCCGCGATCGTCTCCGCTCAGCGCAATTCGTATCTGGCCCTGTACGTCCATTTCTTCCGGCATGCCTTCAATTGCTTCAGCAGCATTTTTCAGGAGATTGCCGATGGCCTGGCCAATCAACCGCTCATCCCCTGAATAGGTTGCTTCAGCCGCAGAGCTTTCAAATTCAAAATCTATGTCCGGATTGACCACGCTTCTTGAAAAGCTTGCCTCTTGCAGCAGATCTTTCATATCGAATGGCGCAACGCTCGGCTTCGGCATTCGGGCAAAGCTGGAAAACTCCTCAACCATTCGGCCGATATCACCCACTTGGCGTAGGATCGTATCGATGCATTTTTCAAATACACCGTCATGGTCGTCTATCTTGCTTGCATAGCGTCGGCGCAAACGCTCCGTCGATAGCATGATCGGTGTCAGCGGATTACGAATTTCATGCGCGATACGCCGGGCAACGTCGCGCCACGCCATCTGGCGCTGAGCGTTGATCAGGCGGGTTGTATCATCGAACGTCAGCACGCATCCGCCTGCCGGATCTGGCGCTGTCTTCAAACGGATGTGACGGGTCGATCCGTTCCGGCTAATCTCAATAGAGGCGTCGACCGGCGAATTCCGTTCAAGTGTGTCACGCACATATCGTTCGAATTCAGGCGCAACGATCTCCAGTGCTTCGCCAGACTGAACTTCCTCAATTCCAAGGAGATCACCTGCAGACCGGTTCGCGAGCGTTACGGTCATGTCCGCATCCATACGGATCACGCCGGCGCTGACTTCGGCCAAAAGTGTTTCCACGAAACGGCGGCGATCTTCCTCATCCTCGCGGGCGCGAATAAGAGCGTTTCGCTGTTCTGACAATTGCTCTGTCATCGCATTGAATGACTGGCTGAGCGTGTAGACTTCGTCTTTCGGGCCACTCACCGGGACTCGGACGGTAAGATCGCCGTCACGTACCGTATGCGCTGCTGTCGCCAGGCGTCCGATAGGACCTGTCACTCGACCGGCGGCCTCAAGCCCGAGCCGGCCTGCCAGCAACAGGATCAGCGCGGTGATTTGCGCGTACCCGATTGCGAAGATGGTTTGAAGACGGCCGCTACGCTGCTTGGCGTTCTTGTATTGCGCCAGTTGCTCCTTGGCATCGCCCAACATCGTGAACAGGTTTCGGTCGAAAGGTTTCGCAGCATAGACGTACCCATCTACTGGTTCCGAAATCCTGATCAGAGCGGTGCCAATACCTTGCGGTTCGTAGAGCGTTGTTACCACTTCGCCCTTGCGGGCTTCTTCAAAGGCATCGGGTGGCGGACGCAAACGCACCGGTGTACCCGCATTCTCCTCGGCGATAATTTCCTGGCCATCTGCGCTAACAATCGAGATCGTCACGAATTCACGATACGCCAGCGTCTGCCTGAGGCCTTCCGACAGTGCTGCCGATGCGTTCGCCGCGAAATCATCCCCCTCAATCGCCTGCCCACCGTTCTCAGCCGCCATTTGCGCTTTGACGTCCCGGGCGAAGTTTTCCACATCCAGAGCAGCCAGCCGCACGTCCACATCGAATGAGGTTTCGAAATTGTCGACATAGTCCTGGAAAATCTGCTTGTTCTTTTCCATGACGGCTTCGGCGGTATCGCCGAACCAATTGTCGAGACCACGAGTAACGACTGCGCCCAAAAAGATGCCAACAACCATTGAAGGCACAAGGGCGGAGAAGCCGAACAGCATAACGAAACGCTGAGCCAGCCGCCCTTCTCCTGCCTCGCGCGATCGGCTCCGAATTGCCAGAAACTCTCGGATGACGATCACTGCCAGCGCAAAGATCAGGACCAGGTTCAGCGCGAGCAGCCACGGCGTCGATCCAGCTGTCGGATTATCCGGGTTTACACCCGCAATCGTGATGAAGGTCGCAAACACAGCAACCAGCGCCGCAATGATGAAGAGCCCTTCGAAAAGGGCCCAACTCGCTTTGGGTGCATGCTGGCTTAGTGGGTTCGACAATCTACCGGCTCTATACAGGCCCCCCGGCCCGTTGCTCCAAGATCACACAATCGTGCCTATACGGCAACAGTGATGCACTAGAGCCACAGTTCTGGCAATCGTCAATCACTCTTCTGCAATGCCGAGTGCGTTAATCTTCGCCCGCAGAGTGTTACGATTCATACCAAGAAGCTGCGCCGCTTTTACCTTATTACCCGCCGTCACGGAGAGGGCCAAACGGATGAGCGGCCGCTCAACCTGGTCAATAACCCGTGAGTAAACAGTGCTTTCCTCGTCTTCCCGGCTGGAAATCAGGTCACCCATAATGTGACGGTGCAACAGGGTCTCGATATCTTTCTCGAAGCCACCGCTAGCGCCCTTCTGTTCGCTGGCACCCGCCCGTAGTTCACGCTCCACATCTCTAAGTGTTATTGTATCATCCGGGCTCAGCACGGCGAGACGCAGCACGAGATTCTCAAGCTCGCGCACATTCCCCGGCCAGTCATAGGCCATGATGAGATCGATGGCTGATTTGTCGAAATTCTTGGCCGACAGGCCCTGACGCTGGGCTCGGATGAGGAACGCCCTGGCAAGCTCCGGAATGTCTTCCTTCCGCAGCCGCAATGGCGGCATGGCCAGACGCACAACGTTCAAGCGGTAATAGAGATCTTCGCGGAACGTGCCCTCCTCTACCATTCGACCGAGATTGCGCCGGGTGGACGCGATCAGGCGCGCACCATTTGCGTCCCGTAGGAATTTCACGAGCTGGGTCTGAGCTTCGGCTGGCAAATCGCCGATCTCATCGAGGTAAAGTGTGCCGCCCTTCTGATGGACGGCGCCGGGTTCGCCATTCGCCCCGAACAACTGACGATTGATTTCCGCCGCCGGCAGCGCCGCCAGGTCCAGCGCAACGAACTTCCCATCTTTCGCCGATCCGAGTTGGTGGATTGCGCGCGCCGCAAGCTCCTTGCCCGTGCCGCTCTCCCCTTCAATCAGGACGGTCAGGTCCGTATTCATCACCTTTGCGATGATGCGGTAGACTTCCTGCATCGCGTCGGAGCGCCCGATCAGTGGCAAACCAGCATCACTGATGGCCTTCTGCGACTCCGGATTAATCGAACGTGCCGAAGTCTTCGGCGGCGCTTTCAGCGCGCGTTGAACCAGGCTGGTCAGCGCATCAATATCAAATGGCTTTGGGAGGTAATCAAACGCCCCTTGCTGCGCTGCGTTCGCCGCGGTCAGAATGGTGTTCTGACCACTCATGACAATAAAGGGCAGTTCAGGACGCGATAGGCGCATTGACGGCAGCAGATCGAAGATCGACGCGTCCCCAAGATACACGTCGGTGACCACTACATCACCCTCACCATTCCGCACCCAGCGCTCAAGCGCCTCCGGCGAACTGGTTGCACGGACCTCATAACCAGCTGCCACAAGCGTCTGGTTCACGATCAGCCTGATGCTGGCATCGTCCTCTGCAAGAAGAACGGTTTTATCAGCCATTAAGGCCTCCTGTACGAATTGGCAGAAGAACAGTGAAACGGGTCGTGCCCGGCTCACTGTCCACCCGGATCTGGCCGCCATGGGCCGTGATGACTTCTTTGACGATGGATAGTCCCAGCCCGCGTGCACCCGACTTTGAGCTCTGGAAAACATCGAAAATACGCGACAGCTTCTCACGTGGAATACCGCGGCCATTGTCCTCGATCGTCACGAGCATGGCGCGCTGGAGACCCACACCGAACCGCGAGCGCTTGAAAGCCAGCCCTGTCGCGTAGGCCGTACGGATCGTAACTTGTCCGCCTCCCCTGCCTTCCTGCGCTGCTTCGGCGGCATTGCGGATGATATTCTGGAAAGCCTGCTGCAGGTGATCCTCGTCTCCCAGAAGCTCCGGCAACGAAGGATCGAAATCGCGCTTGATGTCGACCTTTTCGCCAATGGCGACACGCTCGGACGCGACAACACGATCCAGAAGCGCGTGGATATTGAATTCCTTCATGCGTGGTGCAGAAAACAATTCGAAAGCCGACAAGCGATTGACCAGACGTTCGATCCGGCGCGCTTCATCGCGGATAATTTCCAGAAGTTCTGCCTGGCCCTCAACACCCTGCCGTTCCAGCAATTGCGCAGCACCGATGATGCCGCCGAGCGGGTTTTTCACTTCATGGCCCAGAATTCTACCGAAACCGGCAACACCTGCCGAAGACTCATTCCCCTCGCGGACAGCTGTTTCAACAAGCGCAATGACGAAACCTTCGTCACCGGTTGTCCGCACCCAGACATCACAGACCAAACGGGACGTAATCGTGGGTCCGGTCACGGGCGTGCCTGGAGAGGCAATGTCACCCACCTGGCGCTGAGCCCGGTCCAGCAACTCCCAGATCAGGGAGTCATGATAGATCAGCTCACTGAGGGGTTTCCCCGTAAGGGCTCTGCGGGAAAGCTGGAACAGCGTTTCCGCTTCGGGATTTCCATCCACAATTCGTCGCCGATCATCGATGACGAGCAAGGCAATAGGGGAAAGATCTGCTAGGGAACGTGCGTCCAGCAATGTGTCCACCGGCATGTCAGACGGCCTCCACGAGGTCGGGTTGCAAATATACTTGCCGCAGAGCGGCGATGAGGTCCTGCCAATCGGAAATTTGACAGAGTTTGGAACGCAGGCTGCGGCGGTCAGCCGGAGCGATGCGCAGGTCGAGAGCATCAATGGCCGCAGAGATATGCTTGCGAACCGTCAACACCCCCAATTTCGGACCATAGAGCGAGACTGAATCCTCAATCTGCTCACACAGGGACGAAAGCTTTTCGGCGCGCGTTGGCGCATTCCAGTCGGACCAGCTCAGCGCGGCGGCAATCTCACCAATCCGCCAGGGCTCACCCATTGCGGCGCGCCCCACCATGACTCCATGCGCCCCAGAAAGCTCCAACGCCTTTGTCGCGTCAGCGATTGAACCGATGTCTCCGTTGACGATGACAGGGAGCCTGACCGCATCCACAGTATCCCGCACAGCAGCCCAATCGGCTTCGCCTTTATAGAATTGGCACCGCGTTCGGCCGTGCACTGTCAGCATCCGGATACCCTTGGATTCCGCAATTGAACCCAATTCCGGTGCGTTCAGCATGGCATCATCCCAGCCCAAACGCATTTTCAGGGTTACAGGCCGACCGTTAGCCCCTTCGATGGCGGCATCCATGATTTCGCTGGCCAATGGCACGTCACGCATCAGAGCCGAACCAGACTGACCGCCGGTCACCTGACGAGAAGGGCAGCCCATATTGATATCGATAACATCAACGCCGCTCTCGGCGAGTAACTCCGCCCCGCGGTGCATGTCTTCAGGTCGACGGGCTGCCAATTGGACAATCCAGTACCCACCCCCTTCATGACGGCACGTACGACGCACAACATCTGGACGTTGCGTTGCCAGCATTTCCCCGGCAACCATCTCGGAAACCACCGCTGGCGCACCAAAATATACGGCTTGCCGCCGCATAGGGGCGTCAGTTGCGCCTGACATCGGCGCCAACCAGACCTTGGGTGCCTCGAAACTAACCATTTTTTCATTCTTGCACCTTTTTGAGACTTCGCAAGTGCACAAAACATAAGCAGCAACTCGAAGCTGCAGAAGCTGAAACAGCATGGCATAGATACAACAGGTGCCTTAGAAGGCGCTCATGACCGGATTCTCTGCAATCATCGTCGCCGGGGGCAAAGGAGCCCGCACGGGCCTTGAGCGCCCGAAGCAATGGGAAATGCTGCTCGGAAAGCGTGTGATCGACTGGTCGGTCGATACGTTTTTGTCTCATCCGGACCTGTTGGAACTGGTTGTTGTCGTAGACGACCTGACTGTCGCGACCAGCTTTCCGTCTAAGACTAAAGTCGTATGTGGCGGAGACACCCGAACCGCCTCTGTTCGCGCTGGAATTGCGGTGATCACGGCGGCAGATGGCGAAGCTGTCCTTATTCATGATGCAGCCCGGCCGGGTCTGAGTCTCTCAATGATCAGCAAGCTTGTTTCGGCGCTCACAGAGCATGACGCTGCGGCACCCGCACTGCCTGTCTCAGATGCATTGAAGTCCCAGACTTCGGGCCATTTCTCGACCGTACCGCGCGATGGCCTTTATAGGGTACAAACGCCGCAGGCCTTCCGACTCGCAACCATTCGCGACGCGCTTCAGGCGGCCGGATCGTTCGTTGATGATCTCGAAGCCGTTGAGGCAGCGGGCGCCCGTGTCACGCTGGTGCCTGGCGACGCACGGCTTCACAAGATTACATACCCAGAGGATTTCGACCTGGTGGCCAGAATGCTCTCTCCTATCCAATCCGTTCCACGCGTCGGCAAAGGCTTTGACGTGCACGCTTTCGAGCCGGGCGACCATGTAACCCTCTGCGGCGTGAAGATCCCCCACTCGGCTAAACTGAAGGGGCACTCGGATGCGGATGCAGCCTGGCATGCGCTGACCGACGCCATCCTTGGCGCTGTCGCGCTGGGCGATATCGGCGACCACTTCCCGCCATCAGACCCGCAATGGAAGGACGCCGATAGCGGCCTGTTTCTGAAACACGCACAGGTGCTGGCCGAGAAAGCCGGCTATAAACTTGCCAGCTGCGACATCACCGTGATCTGCGAAGCGCCGAAGGTGAAGCCACACCGGGAAGCCATGCGGGTTCGCACAGCCGAACTGCTCGGCCTGCCTCTGGAAAACATCAGCATCAAGGCGACCACGACCGAGGGGCTTGGCTTTACCGGCCGCAAGGAAGGCATCGCGGCAGAAGCTGTGGCAGTGCTCTCGCCCAAGGCCTGACGCCGCGTCCCCTCTTGCAAATCGCCCCGCGCGTGCTCCCCTCTGCAAAAAAGGAGGATGCACATGACCGGTGGATTGAAGGTCGAACATGACGGCCACGTTACAATTCTCACGCTCGACAGGCCGGAGGCGATGAATGCGCTCGACTATCCAACCTACATGGCCCTGGAAGATGCCGTTCGTGGCGCGGATGCGCGCGCCATCGTAATCACGGGCGCCGGGGACCGCGCCTTCTGTTCCGGTGATGACGTCAAGCAGATCCTTTCCAAAGGCGCCCCAACCACGCCCGAGATGGCGGAGCGCGCGAAAAAGACCGGTGGGCTCACCCCGGCTGCAGATGCCCTGCTTCACACAGATATTCCTGTCATCGCCGCTGTAAACGGTTTCGCCCTAGGCTGGGGCGCGGAACTCACCATCATGGCAGATATTCGCGTCTTTTCGGAAAAGGCCCGGTTCGGCGAAATCTTCGTCACGCGCGGGCTGACCTGTGACGCGCCGGGTTTCGGCCGGTTGGTCCAAATCGTGGGACGGGAGCAAGCCTGCGAACTCCTCTTCACAGGTGACATCATCGATGCTGCCTCTGCCAAAGAGATCGGCCTCACGTCTCGGGTCGTGCCGCACGACGATCTGATGCCCACCGCCCTCGCGCTCGCCCACAAGATTGCCGCTAATCCACCGCTGGCGGTTCAGGCAATCAAGAAAGGCCTTCGAGAAACCGTTGACCCGCCATGGCGCGAAGTCGGCAAGATGGCGATTACCGAGATCCGCCGTCTGATGCAGACCGCAGATGCCAAGGAAAGCGCAGCCGCCTTCATCCAAAAGCGCAAACCTGTCTTCACCGGCAAGTGATGTAGGCATAACGTGACCAACATGTTTCCAGATCGACTCCGTAATCTTGCCATGCTGATCCTAGACGACGCCGAACAGGCCCGTTTGAAGATCTGCACGGCGGAAAGCTGCACTGGCGGCCTCGTCGCTGCGTTGCTTACCGACATTCCAGGCTCGTCGACCGTGTTCGACCGTGGCTTCGTCACCTATTCGAACCGCGCGAAGGAAGAGATGCTCGGCGTGCCGGGCGATGTGCTGGCGGACTACGGCGCCGTATCAGAGCCGGTTGCCCGGATGATGGCCGAGGGTGCGCTGGAAGCCAGCCGCGCGAACATTGCGGTCGCGATTACGGGGGTCGCGGGCCCAGGAGGCGGCACACGCATGAAACCGGTCGGAACAGTTCATGTGGCTTGCGCCCGCGAGAACCGGGCGGTGGTGCATGAGATGCTTCAGGTCGGCGAAATAGGCCGGACAGAAGTGCGTATGGCCGCCGTGGAATGCGCGCTGAAACTGATCCAACACCAGATGAGCTAGGCGCCAGTCAGCGGTGAAGATGGCGCAGCAAACCGCCGGCGCCCCTCGTCCAGAAAGGCATCGAGAATCTTTGTAACTGCCAGGTCATGATTGGCTGCGGCCAACATGCCGATGAACGGGTTCTTGAAGTCATAGTCGATGTCGAGACGGACATCCGTCCCCCGGTCCTGCGGGGTGATCTTCCACTCGGCCCGCAGTCGGCGGAACGGCCCTTTTACTAGAGATGCAATCACGCTGCCTGCTGTCGGGTCTTTCGTGACCCGGGTCGAAAACCGCTCCGTGAAGCCCTTGAAGCCGATTACTGCTTCACCAAGGCAGGACGACGCCCTATCGCCCAATACCGACTCCTCCGAGACGCGCATCGCCGTAATCCATTTGATGAAGTCCGGATAACGGCTGATATCCGAGACAAGGTCAAAGCATTGTTCAGGCGTGTAGGGCAGCCGGACCGATTTGGAGAACCGCGCCATGCGCTCAGGCAGACTTGCCGGCGTTCAGCGCCTCACGCGCAGCGCGCAGTCTGGCAAAATCTTCACCTGCATGGTGAGACGACCGAGTCAGCGGCGTCGCAGAGACCATCAAGAAACCTTTGGCGCGCGCAATCTCTTCATAAGACCGAAACTCGTCAGGCGTGACGAAGCGGTCAATTGGTGCGTGTTTTCGGGTTGGCTGCAGGTACTGGCCAATGGTCAGGAAATCGACGCCGGCGGACCGCATGTCGTCCATGACCTGCATGACTTCTTCCTTGGTTTCACCCAGGCCGACCATCAAGCCGGACTTGGTGAACTGGTTCGGATCCCGGTCTTTCACCTTCTGTAGCAGGCGCAGCGAGTGGAAATAGCGGGCGCCCGGCCGGATCGACAGGTACAGACGCGGCACCGTTTCGAGATTGTGGTTGAACACGTCCGGCTTCGCATCGATGACCCGGTTCTCCCAGCCATCCTTGCGCAGGAAGTCCGGCGTCAGGATCTCGATGGTCGTCCCAGGCGACGCGGCGCGGATCGCCTCGATCGTATTGACGAAGTGCATCGCCCCCCCATCGACCAGGTCGTCCCGGTCGACCGACGTGATGACGACGTGCTGCAGCCCCATTTCGGCAACCGCTTCGGCCACGCGACGTGGCTCATCCTCATCCACACCTGCAGGCGGCTTACCGGTGGACACATTGCAGAAACTGCAGGCCCGGGTGCAGACCTCACCTAGAATCATCATCGTGGCGTGCTTCTTGTCCCAGCATTCGCCGATATTCGGGCATCCGGCCTCCTCGCACACGGTGACGAGGCCTTTGGATTTCACGATCTCACGAGTCTCGGAATAGCCTTTTGATCCCGGTGCCTTCACCCGAATCCATTCCGGCTTGCGCTGCACCGGGCTGTCTGGCCGGGATTGCTTCTCCGGGTGCCGCAGGCGAGGCTTTTCGCCCTTGAGATCAATGAGGTTTGCCATCGCCGGAACATGGCCTCAGCCGCGTCTGAACTCAAGTCGGAGACACTGCAATCTGCGCATGCAAACTTGCAATGTTTGCCGAGCTCTGGCTGCTTGGTGTCAAAATGTTACAAACATGTGAGGCGAAAAACGCCCACGAGGGAACCAGAGCCGTTCATGACCACGCTACCGATTCCGGCGCCGCTGCCATATCGCCCTGCACGAACCCGTACAGACCTGTTTGCCGCGCTGATGCGGGCAGCAGGCGAATTTGGCCGCAACAAGACGATCATTTACGACATGGTCGACGGCGAAGAACGGCTGCTCAGCTACAAGGACGTGATTCGGGGCGCTTTCGGACTTGGCTCTGCCCTGGCATCGAAAACCAAATCCGGTGAGTCAGTGGGAATCATGTTGCCAACCGGCGCGGGTGCGGTGATCGGCTTCTATGCACTGTCTGCTTACAATCGCGTTCCGGCGATGCTGAACTTCACAGCCGGTTCCCGCAATCTGAAAGCGGCCATGCGGGCGGCCGAAATGACGAAGATTGTCACCGCACGCAAATTCATCGAAATCGCTGGCCTTGAAGCCCTGGTGAAAGACCTCTCCCGTGTGGCCGAGATCATTTATCTCGAAGACGTCCGCGAGAACCTGTCCCTGAAAGACAAGCTCGCAGCCGTGATAGGTCCGCTGGCGCCGGGCCTGATCCGTCGCAAGGCGCGCTACAAGAGTCCAGGCGTGGTGCTTTTTACCTCTGGTACTGAAGGCGAACCAAAGGGCGTTGTTCTGAGCCATGAGAACGTCATGGCAAATGTCGAACAGGTGCGCGCCCATATCGGCCTTGATGTGAATACGGACAAGCTGTTCAACCCGCTGCCCACCTTCCACTGTTTTGGCCTGACCGTCGGCGCCATCCTGCCGCTGATCGCGGGCATCCCGGTGATCTTTCACCCCTCTCCCTTGCAGCCACGCGAAATCGTCAAGCGCATCCGTGAGACGGGCTCCACGATCCTGCTGGCAACGGACACCTTCATTTCCCAATATGCGCGCGTTGGCGCCGATGGGGACATGAGCTCGATCCGCCTCGCGGTCTGCGGTGCGGAACGTGTGAAGGACGAAACGCGGGCGCTGGTTCGCCGCAAATTCGAAATCGAAATCCTGGAAGGCTATGGCGCCACCGAAGCCTCGCCGGTCGTGGCCGCCAACCAGTGGGAACGCAACAAGCCCGGCACGGTCGGCGTGCTGATGGCAGACATGGAACATCGCCTCCTGCCGGTGGATGGCATTCCGGAAGGCGGCCGACTGCATATCAAGGGTCCCAACATCATGATGGGCTATTTGCGCCCGTCGGCACCCGGTGTACTCGAAGCGCCAGATGACGGCTGGCATGACACTGGTGACGTGGTCGCCATCGACGACGAGGGCTTCATCCGTATCATGGGCCGTGTGAAACGCTTCGCGAAGATTGGCGGTGAAATGGTGTCACTGGCGGTCGTCGAGAATTGTGCAAGCGCGATCTGGCCGGACAATCTACACGCAGCGGTCGCCATGCCGGATCCGCGCAAGGGCGAGCAGATTATCCTGCTAAGCGACAGTCCGGACTGTAACCGCGAAGAGATCCTTGCGTGGGCGCAAAGCCATGGCGTGCCGGAAATCTCTGTGCCCCGCCGGGTCTATCATGTGGATGAAATCCCGGTGCTCGGCACAGGGAAGATCGATTACGGGACCGTGCAGAAGAAGGCTGTGGATCTGGCCGAAGCCTGAGCCGCGTCAGGCGTTCGTCGCCCGGCGCACAGGCATGTGCTTCTTGCCCCAATCCTTCAGGGTCAGAAGGGCCGGAGCGAGTTCCTGCCCCTTTTCCGTCAGCACATAGTCATAGCGTTTGGGGCCTGCGGAGTATTGTCGGCGTTCCAGGATGCCTGCCTCAACCAGGCGCTTCAGGCGTTCGGCGAGGATGTGCCGCGTCATGCCGCTCGACTCGATGAACTGCTCGAACCGGGACAGGCCCAGGAAACAATCCCTGAGGATCAGAAGCGTCCACCGGTCCCCCACGACTGATAGCGTTCGCGCGACCGGGCACCAATTATCCGAGAGTTCTGTCCATTTCATACTTGCAAGCCTAACCTGATTTGCCTTAGTTCCAAAATGAAACTTATGGAGACCCGAATGGCCAAGGCACTTGAGTTCTATTTCGACTATATCAGCCCGTATTCCCACATTGCCAATGCAGCAGTGAAGCAGCTGAAAAAGCACAACGATACACCTGTCGAAATCAAGCCCATGTTCCTGGGTGCCATCATGCAGGGCACCGGCAATCGCCCGCCGGGCATGGTGCCCGCCAAGAACACCTACATGCTGGCCGACCTGCAGCGCTGCGCAACGCGCTACGGTATCACCATACGCATGAACCCATACTTCCCGCTGGTCAGCACGCGCGACTTACTTCGTGCCACGATTGGCCTGGCCGACGACCCGCAGGAGCGGCAACGCTTTATCGATGCCTGTTTCAGCCACATGTGGGAAACGCCCGAGGCCCTCAAACCGGACGACGATGCATCGATGAAAGCCATGTGCGACGCGGAAGGCTTCGACTTCGATGAGATCAAACGCCTTGCCGCTGATGAGGCCAACAAGGCGGTCATGAAAGAGAACACAGACAGCGCTCTTGCGCGCGGTGCGTTCGGGTCGCCCACTTTCTTCGTGGGCGACGAAATGTTCTTCGGGCATGACCGGCTGGACTATGCCCTCGCGGCCGTGACGGCCTAAGCGAAAATACCGGCGGCTTCTGCAAGCACCTTGTAGGAGACCGCCGGACGCGGCCCGAAATGGCTGATCACTTCCGCGGCGGCGATATGCCCAAGGCGCGCACAGATCGCTAGCGGAAGGCCGCGTGACATGCCGAACAGGAAGCCAGCGGCGTATTGGTCACCTGCCCCGGTCGTATCGACTACTTCCTTCACAGGCACAGCTTCGACCACGATGGGCTCTCCGTCGCCGATGACAACGGATCCCTTTTCGCTGCGCGTCACAGCGGCCACAGCGGTGTCCGCTTGCAGCGATGCCATCGCCGCATCGAAGTCTTCCGTCTCGTAGAGCGCGAGCAGCTCCTCCTCATTGGCGAAGAGGATGTCTACATTATTGCGGACGAGCTGCAGGAAGCTCGGCCGGTGGCGGTCGACACAGAAGCGATCCGACAGGGTCAGCGCCACTTTGCGGCCCGCGGCCTTTGCTGTCTCTGCGGCAAAGATAAAAGCTTCCTTGGCTTCGTCCTTGTCGAACAGATATCCCTCAAGATAGAGGATGCCGCCTGCTTTCACGACGTCCGCATCCACATCTTCCTTGGAGAACAGGACGGATGCGCCGAGGAAAGTATTCATCGAGCGGTGGCCGTCTTCCGTCACGAAGATGATGCTGCGGGCTGTGGCCGGACCTGCTGTCAGCGGCGTGGTCGGGAACGGTACGCCGCCAGCTTCCATCTCACGCTTGAACTGCGCGCCGAGCTCGTCGTCCGCCACCTTGCCGATATACGCCGCAGAAGCGCCAAAGCTGGCAAGCCCCGCAATCGTGTTCGCGCCGCTGCCGCCGGATGTGTAAAGCGGCTCCTTGGCGACCCTGGTCAGTTCGTGCGCGCGCGGTTCCTCGATCAGGTTCATCGCATTCTTGTGGATGCCCCATTCGGCCAGGAAGGCATCATCCGCACGGGACAAGACGTCCACGATCGCATTGCCGAGGCCCACAACATCGAAACGCACGTCCGCCATCCGGAATCTCCTGCTGAAAACGGGGCCATTGCCAGAGGCAGGCGCTGGACGCAACCGGCAGGCGTGCTAAAGGCCCGGCCATGAAAATCGCCTACATCGCCTCCCAGGTCACTCTTCCCGGCACTCCGAACCGCCGGGATGATGCGTTTGAGCATGACTACATGATGGACGCCCTGCGCCCCGCCTTCGCGGCCCGCGGCCTGACAATTGAGGACGTCTCCTGGGATGATCCAGATGCCGACTGGGGCAGCTATGGTGCTGCTATCATCGGCACGACCTGGGACTATTGGGACCGGCAGGACGAGTTTCTCGCCGCGCTCGCAAGGATCGAGGCGGCGACGCCCCTCTACAACCCGGTCGACCTTGTTCGCTGGAACATTCACAAGACCTATCTACGCGACCTGGAAGCCCGCGGCGCGCGGATCATTCCGACCCTCTGGCTGGACAAGGTCGATGCTAAAAGCGCAGCAGCCGCTTTTGATACACACGGCTCCGACGATCTCGTCTTCAAGCGGCAAGTTGGCGCCGGTGCAGACGGTCAGTATCGCCTGAAGCGGGGTGACGTGGTTCCGGACATGCTCCACCCTATGATGGTGCAGCCCTTCCTGCCTTCCATCCAGAGTGAGGGCGAGTACAGTTTCATCTTCATCGGCGGCGATTTCTGCCACGCGCTGGTGAAACGCGCCGTACAGGGCGACTATCGCATCCAGTCAAAATATGGCGGCAAGGAAACGCCGGTCGATCCGTCAACGGATGACCTTTCCGATGCATCAGCCATCATCACCATGCTGGATGAAGCGCCGCTCTATGCAAGAGTCGACATGGTGCGCGGCGATGACGGCCGGCTGGTCCTCATGGAACTCGAAGCCATCGAGCCTTACCTCTATCCAGTCGAAGGTCCGCGCCTCGGCGACATGATCGCCGAGGCCGTAAGGAAGCGGCTGGAAACCACGCCGGCCTAGTGCTTGCCGAACTTGTAGACGACGCCGATCTTGGTCGCGGTGTCGGTTGTCTCATACCCATCGGGAGGGTTGGTGTCGTACCGCGTATCAAACCCAAATCGGGCCGATAGTGATCCGTTGATCTGCGCCGTCAGCGCCAGGCCATTGGAGATCTGCGTCGACTCCGCCGCATAGAGAACATCGGTATTGTTCGACAGTTCGACCTTGTCGTTGAGTGCCCAGATGAATTTCGACTTGCCCACGAAACCAACGGACGTTTCGGTTTCTGCTGGAATGATCAGCGGTGCCCCAAGATCATCCACCGTCACAACGCGTTTGACCTCATCTATCTTCACACCGGGGCCGCCCCGCACGACCCAGGTGACAGGATCGAGTCCGAGGAATCGATAACCAAGGCCGCCACCCACAAAGGAACGGCTGTCAAAACCAGTAAACTGGTCAACCTCATAGGAAGCGCGGGCGAACGAGAACACACGGTCGCTGATCGTGTAGTCGATATTGGCGCCGAGGAAGGCACGATTGCGGCTCTCCAAGCCGTCCTGCTCGCCATAATCGACCTGCCCCTGGAACCCGTAATCCCACTTGCCAGTGATATGATCGACATCGAAGGTGAGGCCCACCTCGCGCGTATCGGTGTTGCCGCTGGTCATGCCGGCGCTGAGTGCGCCTTCGCCAGACCAGCCTTCGATCCGCTCGTCATCTGCCTGTGCCGAAAACACAATTCCAGAGAGAGCCGCGCTCATCGCCGCGCAAATAATATACTTCATTGACACTTCCCTTATTCCTTCGCTCGCTTTTCCTGCGCGGCGTGACGCAAGATTAGCGAAAATGAGGCGAACTGGAGGCCAGCGATTCGCGTGGCTTCTCCACCCCCGAAACATCGCATCCTGTCGTAAATACACACTTAAATATAAATCCATCCGACACCTCCGTAGCCGGATGTATGGTGTGCACCAAAAACGCCTTCACGGGCGCCGCAGGCACCTGAGCACCGAAGCCTATTTATTCTTCGATTTCGGCGCTTTTGGCCCCAACGAGGAAACCGTCGCTGGGTCTGGCGTCTTCGGCGCGAACTTGCACCATTCCGCAATAACGCAACGCCAGCATTCCGGCGTCCGAGCCTTGCAAACATACCGCCCGTGCAGGATCAGCCAGTGATGCGCGCCCTTCTTCCACTTCTCGGGAGTTACGCGTTCAAGCACGGCTTCCACCTCATCTGGTGTCTTCCCGGGCGCCAGTCCCGTCCGGTTGGACACGCGGAAAATATGGGTATCAACCGCGATGGTGGGCTCCCCGAACACCTCGTTCATCACGACGTTCGCCGTCTTGCGGCCAACGCCTGGCAAGGTGGTCAGCGCTTCTCGGGTGCGCGGCACCTCACCCCCGAAATCATCAAGCAGTTTCTGGCTAAGGGCGATCACATTCTTCGCCTTATTCCGCCAGAGTCCGATCGTCTTGATATGATCGGCGACGCGCTCTTCACCGAGCGCCAGCATCTTTTCCGGCGTGTCCGCAATCTTGAACAGTTTCCGAGTCGCCTTGTTCACTCCGACATCGGTCGCCTGCGCCGACAGCGCGACAGCCACGACAAGGGTAAAAGGATTGGAATACTCCAGCTCGGTCTTCGGGTCCGGCCGGTCATGCGCCAGCGCGGCGAAGATCTTCTCCGTCTTCTCCGGCCCAAGCGTACGGGTTGCCCGCTTTTTTTTAGCGGGTTTCCGGGAAGATTTCTCATGCGGCGATTCTGTCATGCAATTTGTCTGTCAGGCAGCTTCCGGCTGGGCAAGAGCGTGTTAAGTATTGTTCCTGATGCCCGACACAGATGAAATCATTTATTTTGACGCGCTTTTAACGCCGAACCGCTCCCTCTCTGAGCGGGGATTTGCCGTCGTCATGAGCATTGTTGGCGTGGTCAGCTTCCTGACAGGCATGGCTTTCCTGTCCATGGGTGCGGTTCCAGTGATCGGCTTTTTCGGTCTGGATGCCCTCGCGATTTGGCTCGCCTTCCGCTGGTCATTCCGGAAACAGCGCGAGGAAACCCGGATCCGCATTACCTCCAGTACGCTGGATATGATGCACCGCAAAGCCAATGGCACCGAAAAACGCGTCAGCGTCCCCGCCGGATTTGCCCGGGTTGAGCTTGATGAACCGCTCCAGCCCGATTCCTGGCTACGCGTCGAACATGGCCGCACAGGATGGGTCATCGGGCGCTTCTTGACGGTGCCGGAACGCAAATCCCTGGCCGACGCCATGAAAACCGCCCTCTACAAAGCGCGACTTGAGCGCCACACCGCATAAAAATGACGCAAGCGTCATGGTTTTTTTAAAACGACCGTGATATACACGTCTTAAGCGAGCAGACCGGTGCCCAGGGAGACCGGCAAAAGGAGGATATTACATGGCTGCCGATACAGTTCATTCCATAGACCATCCGGCCCTTGAACGGCCGAAAGTTTCCGACCGGGAACCCCTTCACGAAGGCTATCTTCGTGTTGGCGAAGAAGTTCCCCCAGCCTCTAGCCTGGACCTGAAAACCCTCGACGTCGTTGATGGCGAAATCTGGCGCCAGAACAAGATGTGGGACCGCTTCGACCGTCTTCGCAAGGAAGACCCAGTCCACTATACGCCGGATTCCTTCGTCGGTCCCTATTGGTCGGTCACCAAATATGAAGACATCATGGCGGTAGATACCGACCACAAGCGCTTCTCGTCCAGCTGGGAGCACGGCGGCATCACCCTCGGCGAACCGCTCGAAGACTTCGAAATGCCAATGTTTATCGCCATGGACGAACCGCGCCACTCCGAACAGCGCAAAACGGTCCAGCCGGCCGTCGCGCCGAACATGCTGAAAGAGTATGAGCCGCTGATCCGCTCGCGGACGCAGGGCCTCCTCGACAGCCTTCCGGTTGGCGAGCCGTTCGACTGGGTCGATACGGTTTCCATTGAGCTCACCACGATGATGCTCGCGACGCTCTTCGACTTCCCGTTCGAAAATCGCCGTCAGCTGACCCGCTGGTCAGACGTCGTCACCAACATGCACAATCCGGATATCTGCCCGGGCGGTGAAGAACAGTGGCGCCGCGAAATGATGGAATGCCTGACTACGTTCATGCAGATCTTCCAGGAACGTCAGGCGATCCCGCAACAGCACGACCTGATGAGCCTTCTCGCGCACGGCGAAAAGACGAAGAACATGACGCCGATGGAACTGCTCGGCAACGTGATCCTGCTAATCGTCGGTGGAAATGACACGACCCGCAACACGATGACGGCGTCTGTCTGGGCCCTCAACAAGTATCCGGAACAGTTCGAAAAGCTGAAGGGCGACCTGTCCCTGATCCCGAACATGGTGTCGGAAACGATCCGCTGGCAAACGCCGCTGGCCTTCATGCGCCGCACCGCGCTGGAAGATGTCCAGCTACGCGACAAGCTCATCAAGAAGGGTGACCAGGTCGCCATGTGGTACATCTCCGGGAACCGGGATGAGGACTTCTGGGACAAGCCGAACGACTACATCATCGACCGTGCAGATGCCCGCCGTCACCTGTCCTTCGGCTTCGGCATCCACCGCTGCGTCGGCAATCGCCTGGGTGAACTGCAGCTGCAGATTCTCTGGCAGGAACTGATGGAGCGCTTCGAGCACATCGAAGTGCTGGACGAACCGTCCTACACCTCAGGCGCCTTTGTGCATGGCTACACCTGGATGCCGGTGATCCTGCACCCGAAAAAATAAGTCTGGGCGAGAAGCCTGTTGGCTGACCCGGCGATAAGCCGCTAGACCTCCCGTCAGATCCTGACGGGAGGTTTTTCATGGACGTTTCCAAAGCAGTCGACCAGCGCATATCCACCCGGGCTTTCCTGCCCGACGCGCTTTCCGAAGCCGAAGTCCGCGAATGGCTAACCCAGGCCCAGCGCGCACCGTCCGGCGGCAACGTCCAGCCCTGGCGTACGATCGCCGTGACCGGCCAGGCGAAAGACGACGTCATCGCCATGGCCGCGCCAATCTTGGCGGCAGACCCACGCGGCCAGAAGACGGACCGGCCGATCTATCCGAAAGACCTGTGGGAACCCTATGAAGCCCGTCGGCGCCGCGTCGGCGAGATGATGTACGAAGCCCTCGGCATTCCCCGCGAAGACCGTGCGGCCCGCCTCGCCTGGTTCTCCAACAATTTCCGCTTCTTCGGGGCGCCGCTCGCCATCTTCCTGGTGATTGATGAACGCATGGGCCACGGCCAGTGGGGCCATGCCGGCATGTACCTGCAGACCCTCGCTCTGCTGGCTGAAGAACGTGGCTGGGGCACCTGCTTCCAGGAATGCTGGGGCGTGCTGCGCCCTGCCCTGAAGGAGCACTTCAACCTCGCGCCGACTGAAATGATCTGGTGCGGCGTTGCTGTCGGCAAGCCGGACAAATCCCACCCGGTCAATTCTCTGCGGGCCGAACGGACCGATATTGACGAAATCGCCGAGTTTCACGGTTTCTAGATTCCGCCGCATTCCTGCCGGAACTCGATGATCTGTTAGGCGTATGTACACGCGCCGGTCCATACTCGTCTCCACGCTTGCACTACCCCTGCTACCGCAGACGTTCGGTGAACGATCGCTTCCCTTCGCCACGCGCCTCTCAAAAGCGGCCCGCCAGCAGATTGGCGTGACGCAGAGCTATGACGCGGCCTATGTCCGGCTCGATTACCCCATGGGAGATGTGGACCGGTCGACCGGCGTCTGCACCGATGTCGTTGTCCGCGCCTACCGGGATGCTTTCGAGGTGGATCTTCAGAAACTCGTCCACGATGATATGAAAACCGCGTTTGCGGATTATCCAGCAATCTGGGGGCTCAGCCGTCCAGACCGGAACATTGATCACAGACGAGTACCTAATCTCGAACGATTCTTCGAACGCCAGGGCGTGGACTTGCCCCTGCCCGCAGCGCTGGATGGCTGGCAGCCGGGTGATCTGTATACAATGCGATTGGGCGGCCGCTTGCCTCACATAGGAATCGTGTCGGACAAGCGAACGTCTGCCGGCCACCCATATGTGATTCACAACATTGGTGGCGGCACGCAGGAAGAGGACATCCTCGGACTATTCGGCGACGAACGCCGGTTCCGCTTTGAAGTGACTGCCTAAACCTAGTCGTCCTCATTCCATTCGGAAATGGGTTGCTCCGGCGTCCGCTCTTCCTTGCGGAGACGCATCACGGCCGCCTTGATATCGTCGCGGTCAAATTCGTCCTGATCTTCGGCAGTCCGGACAGGCGCCCGCGTGTAGGCAAAGACGCTAATTCCGTCATCCTCTTGCTCGTCAGCCTTGACGTCTTCCACAGGCTTTTCCGGGAAGGATTCTGCCTCAGCTTCAGCGTCAGCTTCCGCCTCAACTTCTTCCTCATCCCGACCATCATCCATGAAATCGGTCACGAAGGATTCAATCTCTTCGGTATCACCGCCCGCGTCCACAAGCAGCTCTTCTTCGCTGAGCGCCTCCTCATCCGGCATCTGGAACCCAGCCGGAATGACATCCGACAGCAGACCTTCTGCTTCGAGGTCTGCCTTGCCCGGCAGCGTGCTCAGGCTCTCAAGGCCGAAATGCTCAAGGAACGCATCCGTGGTCCCATAGGTCAGTGGCTGGCCAGGCGTCTTGCGCCGGCCTTTAATCTTTATCCAGCCGGTCTCCATCAGCGTGTCGATCACGGCTTTGGAAACCGCCACGCCCCGAACCGCTTCGATCTCTGCGCGCGTGACTGGCTGGCCGTAGGCAATGATCGCCAGGGTTTCGAGCGCCGCCTGGCTGAGTTTCTTCTGAACCTGTCGCTCTTCCACGAAGAGATAAGACAGGTCCTGCGCTGTCTGGAAGCGCCATTTGCCGGCGACCTCGACCAGGTTCACCCCCCGGTTCACATAAAGCGCCCGCAGGGTCATCAACACTTCAGCGGCTTCAACACCGTGCGGAAGAATTTCCGCAATCTGCGTTGCCGACAATGGTTCACCCGCTGCGAACAGAACAGCCTCAGCCCGGCGCACGCCTTCAGCCAGCGCCTCGTTCATGTCTTCGTGCAGCGCTTCTTCAGACCGGCGGAAAGCCAGCGCGAGCTGCGTGACCGCGCTCGGTTTCTTCTCGGCTGACGTTTCGTCGTTCATTTCAATCTTCTCAAACATCTGCATGGCTGCCCCCCTGTGGGTGGCTTTGCGCATTCCGCAGGTACAACGGCGCAAAATGGGTGTCCTGCCGGACTTCGACCTCGCCGTCGCGTACAAGTTCCAGCGCCGCTGAGAATACGCTGGCCGTGACCGAGCGTGTGGGCAACTCCGGGTCCACATCCGTCATGGTCAGGCTGATCTCGTCAAGTGAAGACCACTGCGCGAGCTGACCGCGAAGCTGCCTGAGCGTCGTACGGGCAAGTTCCAGAGGCAAGACCAGCTGTTGCTCGATCACGTGCGGGCGCTCTTTCTCGCGCCGATCCCTGATCGAACCGAAAGCCTGCGTCAGCTCGTACAGGCTGGCATTCCATTCCGTGTGGCGAATCACTTTGGGCTGCTCAGGCGTGCCACGCAGGAAAACGACATTGTCCAATATCGGCCCGCCCTGCAGCTCTTTCACGGCATCGCGCATGGCGTCGAGCCGCTTCAGACGAAAAGCAAGCCGCGCAGCCATCTCTTCGCCAGTCGGTTCGTCTTCTTCCGGCTTTTCCGGCTTTGGCAGGAGAAGTCTAGACTTCATGAATGCCAGCCAGGACGCCATCAGAAGATAGTCGGCTGCGAGGTCCATCCGGCGCTTCTTCGCGTCCTCAATGAAGACGAGATACTGCTCGGCCAATTCGAACATGGACAGATGCAGGAGATCCACCTTCTGACGGCGGGCAAGCTCCAGCAGCAGATGCAGGGGGCCTTCATATCCGCCGACATCGACGCGGAAAATGTCCTGGATGTCAGCCTCTTCCATGTCGGAAGAGAGAGTCTCCATTGTGACAGAATCGCTACTCATTCGGCCGCTCCCACATTCGGGAATAGCTCATGGAACCGCTGCCAGGCCTTGGCCGGTTCAATCGGTTCGGCCTGCTGCGCGATGGCATCAGCAGCAGCGGCACGCTCCGCGGGACGCCCTGCCAAAACAGGGGCGGCTTCCGCCACTTCCGTCATTTCGGCGAGAATTTCTGCTGGATCCTTGAGAAACCCAGAGCAATGCAGCAGCACATCACAACCCGCCGCGATCGACGCGTGCGCGCGTTCAGCGAGGCTGCCGCCAAGTGCCCTCATCCCCAGATCATCGGTCATCAGGAGCCCATCAAACCCGATTCGACCTCGTATGATCTCCTGAATCATGTAGCGGGACACTGTTGCTGCCTTACCGGGATCGTAGGCCTCATAAGCAATGTGGGCTGTCATCGCCATCGGCGCATCAGCGACTCGGGAGAAGGCATCGAAGTCTTTCGACAGCTCATTGTCCCCAGCGGTTATTCGTGGCAGCTGCAAATGGCTGTCTGCCATGGACCGGCCATGCCCGGGAATGTGTTTGATCACGCTCGCTACCCCGCCAGCGTGCAGACCGGCCATAGCGGCTTGGGCAAGGTCCGCCGCCTGCTCCGGCTCTGCGCCAAACGCCCTGTCCCCAATCACGTCATGCGCCCCTGGCACCGGCAGGTCGACAACCGGAGCGCAATCGGCGTGGATCGACAAACTCGCGAGTTCCGACGCAATCAGCCTGTGGCCGAGCCAGCAAGCCTCTCGCCCTAGCTCAGCGTCCTTTTCATAGATCGCAGCGTAGTCCGCGCCGCGGGGAAACAGCGGCCATTCCGGCGCCTTTAGCCGCGCCACACGCCCACCTTCCTGGTCGATGAAGATCAACGTTTTCCGGCCTGTCGAATCCCAGATGTCCGCCACCAGCCTGCGCACCTGATCACGTGACACGCACGAACGGCCCATGAGAATCACACCCCACGGGTTTTGCGCCTTGAACAGGTCCGCTTCACCTGGTGTCAGGACTGAGCCTGAAACGCTGAGGATACAGGCCTTCGCCACTATCCGGTCACCACAATACAGTTGTCGCCTTCGGCCTTCAGCGCATCGCAAAAGGCGTCTGCCTCTGTTTTTTGGCTAAAGCCGCCGACTCGCAAGCGGTAGAACACACCTTTGGCGCCCAGATCGGCCCGCTGGATGCGTTTTCCGGCACCGCGGTAGAGATCCGGGTGCTCAGACGCAGATTTGCGCCATGCGGCCTCAGCAGCATCCTGGGTACGAAACGCTGCCACTTGCACGAGGTACTGACCCCCTTCGCTGAAGGCGAACTGTGGTGAGACCTCACGCGGCGGCGGGAGTGGCGCGCGCGGCGCTGGCATCGGCGCAAGCGCCTCCGACTCAATCCCCCGGTCAGGCCGGCTGAGATCGGCCAGTTCAGCTACCTCATCGGCGACCGAGTTCGGCATCCCATTGTCCGGATCGCTGCCATCCACCTCATCGTCCGTCGGACGCAAATCAATGGGCGGACCGCCCTGCAGCATGTCCGAGCCGTCGCCGCCATCGAGATTTGCCAGGTCCGGTATGCGCTCGGAAGCATCCATCTGGTCATAGAAGCGCTTGTCGGTATCGCGGACTTCCAGTCCTCCCCGTTCATCCGGAATACGTTTGTAGGGCTGCGCATCGGCAATCACGCTGGGCAACCCTCCTCCATTGGACCGGACGCCTTGACGGTATGTGTTCCAGACGACTGCGCCGAACACCAGCAGCACACCGATCGCCAGCGCCAGGATCAATGGTCCACGCGCGGTCTCATCGTCGCGAATGTCGAACCCGCGATAGTCATCTTCGAATGGTGAGGCCTCATCGGCGCCGTACCGGTAGCGACTCATGAAACGTCCCTTCTGGCTTGTTTCCTGAGGTTAATTTTTAGGCTCGTTTCGTTAACGGCAATTGAACAGCAGCCCATAGCTCCAGGGCGATGGCAGGGATTTCCTCAAATCTTGCAGTAGGTCCCAGCCTTCATCCCAGCTGGCTGAGGTCACAGAGGCGCCGGTGCTCCTCAATGGCATAGCCGTCGGTCATGCCCGCGATGTAATCGCAAACGATGCGGGCCCGGCGAAACGCATCCGCCTGCGAGGCATCTTCCCGCCAGGGCGATGGGAGCGTTTGCGGCTCTGAAGTGAACCCCTCGAACAGCTCTGCCAGGATCCGCTTCGCCTTCGAACGCATCCGGTTCACTTTGTAATGCTTGTACATCCGCTCAAACAGGAAGGCCCTGAGTGCCCGCTGTTTGTCAGCAAGCTCGTCACTGAACCCCACTAGCGGCTCACCCAGACCGCGGACTTCCGCTGCGCTCGCCGGCTGAAGGCGCTTCACCCGGCGCCGGGTTTCGTCAACAAGATCGTTGATCCAGACACCGATGAGCTGGCGCACCGCTTCATATGTGACCATCCGGTCCGTCAGATGTGGGTATTCAATTTTAACGCCCCGGAAAACATCTCCCACGATGGGCAGTTCCATCAATTCCTGGATCGTGAAGAGGCCCGCAGCAATGCCGTCGTCAATGTCGTGATTATTGTAGGCGATGTCGTCTGACAGAGCCGCAACCTGGGCCTCCGGCCCCGCGAACTGGTCAAGTTCCAGGTCTTCAATGCGGGAAAACTCCCGGAATGCGGCCGGGAGATCGGCGGCGCTCGTATCGCCATCTATCAACGGGCCGTTGTGTTTTACCAAGCCTTCCAGCATTTCCCAGGTCAGGTTTAGGCCGTCGAAATTCGGATAGCGCACTTCCAACCGCGTGACGACGCGGAGCGTCTGGGCGTTATGATCAAAACCGTCAAATGGTTCCATGCACGCGTCCAGCTGATCCTCACCAGCGTGCCCGAACGGTGGGTGGCCCATATCGTGCGCCAGCGCCATGGCCTCAGCCAGGTCCTCATCCAGCCCCAGCGTACGTGAAATACTGCGGGCAATCTGCGCCACTTCCAGAGAATGGGTCAGACGCGTGCGAAAATGATCACCTTCATGCGCCACAAAGACCTGCGTTTTCTGCTTCAGGCGCCGAAAAGCTGTGGAGTGAATGATGCGGTCGCGGTCGCGCTGGAAGGGCGTGCGCGTGGCAGACGGAGCTTCATCATGATACCGGCCCCGGCTGTCTTCATGGCGCGTTGCATACACCGCTCTCTTTTCCATTGGTCCAAACGTCCCTATCTATGGGTCATGAGCACGACGACTGCCCCTGATGTGACCCTTACCGCTTCGGCTGCCAAGCGCATTAATGCGATTCTGGCCAAACAGGACGGCGCAGACTTTTTGCGCGTCTCTGTCGAGGGAGGCGGCTGTTCCGGCTTCTCATACAAGTTCGATTTCGCCTCAGAGGCGAATCCGGACGATCTGCTGGTTGAACGCGACGGGGCCAAGGTCCTGATCGATGAAATGAGCCTCGAATTTCTGAATGGTTCTGAGATCGACTTTTCGACCGAACTGATCGGCGCAGCGTTCAAGATCAACAATCCGAACGCAACGGCTGCCTGCGGCTGCGGGACAAGCTTTTCAATCTGACGCCGGGTAACCGCTCGCGCCAGTTGCACCTTCGCGATAGGGTCCGACGGTCAGGAGGACACTCATGAGCCAGGTACGCCCGTTCAATATTTCCGTTTCCGACGCAAAGCTCGCCGCCATCCGGGAGCGGGTTGCAGCCTATCGATGGTTTCCGGCACCCGAAAATGAAAAGGGCTTTGCGTATGGCATGTCGACGCCCGTCCTTCAGGAACTCTGCAAGTACTGGCTGAACGAATACGACTGGCGCGTGCAGGAAGACCTGCTGAACAAGTACCCGAGCTTCAAGGCTGACGTCGGCGGCATGGAAATCCACTTTGTCCACGTTGTGGGTGAAGCCGAAGGCAAGCGCCCGCTATTGCTGACCCATGGCTGGCCGGGTTCGTTCTTCGAGTTTTGGGACGCCATCGAACCGCTCGCCTTCCCGTCCCGCCATGGTGGCGACGCAGCCGATGCATTCGATGTCGTGATCCCCAGCCTGCCTGGCTACGCGTTCTCGGAGAAGCCCGCCTCTCCCATGGGCCAACGCGCAACCGCGGCGCTGTGGGATGAGCTTATGCGCGATGTGCTCGGCTACAAATCTTATCTTGCCCAAGGCGGAGACTGGGGCGGGCTTGTCACATCCTGGCTAGGCCTGAACCATGGCGCGCACGACAAGAATGGCGGGTGCCGCGCGATCCACCTCAACATGATTGGTTTCCGTCCGACACCGCCAACTCCGAACACGGAGGAAGAAGCGAACTGGCTGACCAACATGCAGGGCGCGATGCAAGCCGAAGGCGCCTATTTCATGGAGCAGGCGACAAAGCCGCAGACACTCGCCATGGCGCTGATGGATTCTCCGGTTGGCACGACTGCCTGGATCATCGAGAAGTTTCATGGCTGGTCAGACCTGCGTGAAGGTGACCTATACTCCGTCTACACACGAGACCAGCTGCTAACGAATGTGATGCTGTACCTCGTCAATGATGCGATCGCGACCAGCGTCTGGTATTACAACGCCCTATTCCAGGAAGGCGGTGTGCAGCTGCCGGAAGGTGCTCGCTGTGAGACACCGACCGGGTTTGCGAATTTCCCGGGAGAGAAGGTTTATACGGCCCCACCAAAAAGCTGGGTCGAACGAGCCTACAATCTCGTGCATTGGCGTGACATGCCGAAAGGCGGCCACTTTGCAGCGATGGAAAAGCCTACGCTCTTTGTCGATGAAGTCAGGGCCTGGGCACGCGCGCACGATTAGGCGCGCAGATCATTCCCGACATTGTCCAGCACGGCGTTGGCGAATTTTGCCTCTGACTCTTCAAAAAAGTCGTGTGCGAGGGACACATACTCATCCATGATCACGGCATGGGAAAGATGCTGGTGCACGATGAACTCAGCGGCGCCTGCGCGGAGCAAGGCGCGCATCGTGGCGTCTAGGCGGGTCAGCTTCCACCCTGATGCAAGGCGTTTCAGGATCGCTTTGTCGACCCTCGCCTGATTGTCTACCACACCATTGACGATGGACTTGAAAAGATCCGGATCGGCCTCTTCCACCGGTTCCTCATTCGGACCGATGCCAAGTTTGTCTTCCATGAAGGCACGAATGGTCTCGCGCGCCGACTTGCCGGTCTGCTCCATCGCATAGAGCGCCTGCACCGCCGCAAGGCGCGCACCAGCCCGGCGCGCGCGTGTGACTTCAAATGGAAACTTCTGATCGCTCAACGAATGAGTTCCTTGCGGAATTTGATCATGGAGAGACAAGCGTTCGCTGCGTCCGCACCCTTGTTGCCGCGTTTGCGATCGGCACGTGCCAGCGCTTGTGCCTCGTTCTCGACGGTCAGAATGCCGTAGCCAATGGCCTGCCGGCGATTGACGATCAGGTCCATCAGGCCCCGCGCGCTCTCGCCACAGACATAGTCATAGTGGGTCGTCTCACCGCGGATCACGCAACCCAAGGCGACCGCACCATCGAAGCGTCCCGAGTCTGCCGCCATGGCGATCACACCCGGCAGCTCAAAAGCGCCCGGCACTTCCATCACCGTGACTTTTGCGTCGGCAGCTTCCAGCACTTCCATCGCGCCAGCCAGCATCTCTTCGGAAATATGTTTATAGTAGTGCGAAACCGCTACCAGGACCCGGTCAGCCATCAGTTTGTCTCCTCGTTGAGGCGGCGCCACCCCTCTATCGTCATGCCGTATCCGTCAAGCCCTGCAACGCGGGTGGGCTGCGTATCGGACAGGTAAATCATCTTGCGCACGCCGAGCTCCCGCAGAATTTGTGCACCAATCCCGTACTCGCGCAGCGGCGAGGTCGGGTCTTTCGGTGTCGACGTCTTCAGACCGAGGCGTTCGGCAATGGCATTCGCCTGCATCGTGTTTACGAACACGACCACGCCTGGCTCTTCCGCTTCGGCAATGATCCGCATCGCACGTTCGACCAGGCCCTGTCGTGGACCGCGCTCGCCCAGGATATCTGCCAGCACGTCGGTGCGGTGGACGCGAACCAGCGTGGTGGAGTCTGGCTTGATCGTGCCGTGAACGATGGCGATGTGCTCGGAATTGTCGAGCACATTGCGGAAGCACACGGTCCGGAAGCCTTCTCCATAGGCCGACTCCAGCGGTGCCTCGACCCGGCGCTCAAGGAAGCGGTCATTCTGGCGGCGCCATGCGATCAGGTCGGCAATGGTACCGATTTTCAGATTATGGAGCTGCGCGAAGGCAACGAGGTCCGGCAGGCGAGCCATCGAGCCGTCCTCGTTCATGATCTCGCAGATCACACCGGCCGGATAGAGGCCGGCCATGCGAGAAATGTCGACAGCGGCTTCCGTATGGCCCGCGCGGACCAGCGTCCCGCCATCCTTGGCGACCAGCGGGAAAACGTGACCGGGTGAAACGATATCATCGTAGTCCTTGGTCGGGTCGATAGCGACAGCGATAGTCTTCGCACGATCATGCGCGGAAATCCCTGTCGTGACGCCTTCCTTCGCCTCAATGGAAACGGTGAAGGCCGTGCCCATGCTCTCCCGGTTGTTCCGGGTCATCATGTCGAGATTCAGCGTATGAGCACGTTCCTGTGTCATGGCGAGGCAGATCAGGCCCCGGCCGTGACGGGCCATGAAATTGACTTGTTCCGGCGTCGCAAAATTTGCCGGGATAATCAGGTCTCCCTCATTCTCGCGGTCTTCTGCATCCACAAGGATGAACATGCGCCCGTTGCGGGCGTCTTCGATGATCTCGTCGATCGAGGAGATCGCGTGCTTGAACTCGTCTGACATTGTTTCACTGCCCTTCAGGTGCATCAGCACCAATCATGCGGGCGACGTAGCGTGCCAGCATATCTATCTCAAGGTTCACACGGCTGCCCGGCTGCAGATCAGCCAGCGTGGTCACCTCCCATGTGTGCGGAATAACAGCGACCTGGAAGTCGCCATTCGGCAAGGCATCCGCGACGGTCAGCGAAACGCCGTTCACCGCGGCGGACCCCTTGGTCGCAAAATACTTCGCCAGATCAGCCGGTGGACGGATCGTGATCCGGCGGCTCTGACCCTCCGGCTCGATGGAGACGATTTCGCCGACGCCATCGACATGGCCGAAGACGAAATGTCCGCCCAGCTCATCGCCCAGTTTCAGGCTCTGCTCCAGATTGACCCGTGCGCCTTCGTTCCACTCTCCGAGCACCGTCTTCGCGAGCGTCTCCGGCACGGCCTCAACGGAAAACCAGGCGCCGCGCTCACCCTGCCCCTTATCGACGACGGTGAGGCAAACACCGGAGTGCATGATCGACGCGCCCATGGCGATGTCTTCCAGCGGGTAACCGCTTTCAACTTCGAACCGCGTCAAGCCGTTGCGGTGTTCCGCCTTCCGGACAGTGCCGACATCGGTGACGAGACCTGTGAACATGGGAAGACCTTCAGGCGACTTTTGCTAAAAACGAACATAAGTGTTCAGAACGTCATCCCCAATGCGTTCCGTCGCGACAGGTTTCCACCGTGTCGCATCCGACAGGGTCTGAAGGCCAAGTCCCCCAAGGGCTGGCAAGCCGTCGCCGCCAATCAGGATTGGCGCCACAAACCAGGCAATTTCATCAACAAGACCAGCGCGGATAAAGCTTGCAGCCAACGTTCCGCCGCCTTCAATCAGCAGCGAAGAAATTCCTTCCGCGGATGCCCGGCGTAGCAAATCCTGTACATCCATCCGTACGCCGTTACCGCAGCGCCAGATCTCCACGCCGCTCCGCGTCAGGAAATCCTGCGGCTGGCCATTGGTCGCCACCACGACGCGGCCGCTCGATACCGACTGCACAAGGCGGGAGCTGAGCGGTGTGCGCCCATTGGAATCCGCCACGATACGAACGGGCTGCTTCTTCGGCAGGGGCACCGTGCGCGCGGTGAGCAGCGGGTCGTCCGCCAGAACAGTACCAATGCCTACAAGGATGGCATCGTGCGAAGCACGCAATTGGTGCCCCCGGGCCCGGGACTCACTGGATGTGATCCACTGGCTCGTCCCATCGGCAAGGGCGATCCGCGCGTCCAGCGAAGTGGCGAGCTTCAGCGTGACCCGCACGCCGCTCATTCGCCTTCGAGGTCCTCTTCGTCCTCAAGCGCGGCCTTTTCGATGAACTGGGCAAAATCGCTCGGATCACGGAAGTCCTTGTAGACGCTGGCGAAGCGGACATAGCCGACCGGATCGACCATGCGCAGCGCCTCCATCGCCAGCTCACCTACATCGTTGGAGGCAACTTCCGGCTCGCCAGCGCTTTCCAGCTTCCTCAGAATACCTGAAACCATCTGGTCGATCTGTTCACGGTCGACCGGGCGCTTGCGCAGCGCAATCGTGATCGACCTTGCGAGACGTTCCCGGTCAAACGGCACACGCTTGCCGTCCCGCTTTACAACCGTCACTTCGCGCAGCTGCACCCGCTCGAATGTTGTAAACCGGGCGCCGCAGCTTTCGCAGACCCTGCGGCGGCGCACAGCGGTATCGTCTTCAGCCGAGCGGCTGTCTTTCACCGATGTGTTCTCAGATCCGCAGAAAGGACAACGCAAACCGGATCAGCCTCCCAAGCCACCATAAATCGGGTACTGCGCCGTCAGCGCTTTGACTTCGTCGCGAATACGGTCTTCCGTAGACGCACTGTCGCCCGTCGCGACGGCATCGACGATCTCGCCTATCCAGTTGCCGATCCGGGTGAATTCTTCTTCTCCGAAGCCACGCGTGGTGCCAGCCGGTGAACCGACGCGAATACCGCTGGTGATCGTTGGCTTCTCAGGATCGAACGGCACGCCATTCTTGTTGCAGGTGATAAATGCACGGCCGAGTGCGGCCTCAGCGTCCTTACCGGTCACCTTTTTGGGGCGCAGGTCGATCAGCGCAAGGTGCGTATCCGTGCCGCCAGAGACAACATCCAGTCCGCTGGCTTTCGCCGCAGCGGCCATGGCTCTGGCATTTACGACCACCTGCGCAGCATATTCTTTGAAAGACGGACGCAGCGCCTCACCAAAGGCAACAGCCTTCGCCGCGATGACATGCATCAGCGGGCCACCCTGAATGCCGGGGAAGATCGCCGAATTGATCTTCTTGGCCAGCTTCTCGTCATTGGTCAGGATCATGCCACCGCGCGGGCCACGAAGCGTCTTGTGCGTGGTGGTGGTTGCCACGTCGGCATAGTCGAGCGGGTTCGGATGCGCCCCGCCTGCCACGAGACCAGCAAAGTGAGCCATGTCGACCATGAACACCGCGCCAACTTCGTCAGCGACCGCCCGGAAGCGGGCAAAGTCGATTTCACGGGGATAGGCAGAGCCGCCTGCGATGATCATCTGCGGACGGTGCGCCTTGGCCAGGCGTTCGACCTGTTCGAAATCGATGCGGTCATCTTCCCGGCGCACGCCGTACTGGACGGCATTGAACCATTTGCCCGACTGGTTGGGGGGTGCGCCGTGCGTCAGGTGACCGCCAGCATCGAGGCTCATGCCGAGGATTGTGTCGCCTGGTTTCAGGACAGCCTGGAAAACACCCTGGTTGGCCTGGCTGCCGGAGTTCGGCTGGACATTGGCAAACTGGCAATTGAAGAGCTGTTTTGCGCGGTCGATCGCGAGATTTTCAGCAATGTCGACGAATTCGCATCCGCCATAATAGCGCCGGCCCGGATAGCCTTCGGCATATTTGTTGGTGAGGACGGATCCCTGCGCTTCCAGAACCGCCTTGGAGACGATGTTTTCCGAAGCGATCAGCTCGATTTCGTGCTGTTGGCGCCCCTGTTCCTTGCCGATCGCGGCGAAAACTTCCGGATCGCTCTCTTCAAGACCGGTCGAAAAGAAACCGCTGGTATCAAACCGTTGCGTCTGGGCGGTGTCTGCCATGGGAATCTCCTGCTTTCCGTGCGCTGTTTACGCGCAGAGGCGCGCGCTCGCAACTGGACAATCCCGCATAACAGTCGGCAGATTTTCTCAATTTTGTTTGATGTAATAAGGGTAATCGCGCGCTAATACTTATGATCTTCTGGTCTTACCGCGTTCTTCGTGACATTATGTTTTGAATTACCGTAGCATTATAAAAATAACGGTGGTGGCAAGATGGGTGACCCGAAGCAGGTTGACGTGCTGGGGATGACGACAGGGATCGTCTCGTCCTTCGTTTCCAACAATACAGTTCCAGCATCCGACCTGCCCGGTCTGATCCGGTCCGTACATGACGCGATCTTGTCGTTGTCCGAGGAAGATTCGAACAATGCCGAAGCCCTCTCGCCCGCGGTTCCGATTTCGAAATCCATTACACCGGACTTCCTGATCTGCCTGGAAGACGGCAGGAAGCTCAAAATGCTGCGCCGTTACCTGCGGTCCCGCTACTCCATGACACCGGAGGAATATCGGGAACGGTGGAACCTACCGGCCGATTACCCGATGGTCGCACCGAATTATGCCAAACTGCGCTCAAAGCACGCGAAGAACATCGGTCTCGGCAAGAAAAAGAGATAGGCGCCCAAAGGCGCCTATTCCGTTTGAATTCAGATGGCTCAACGTCGATCAGGCGGCCTTGTCGAGGCCCAGCTGCTTCCAGACGGCAAGGATCGCTTCGACCAGTTCGTCCATCATGACGGCGTCGTGCACCGGGCTCGGCGTAAAACGCAGGCGCTCGGTGCCACGCGGTACGGTCGGGTAATTGATCGGCTGAACATAGATGCCGAAATCGAACAGCAACGTGTCGGACAGGGCCTTGCACCGCTCCGGATCGCCCACGAGCAGCGGGACGATGTGCGACGGAGATTCCATGACCGGCAGGCCCGCATCGCGGAATTTCTGCTTCAGCTCTGCGGCCTTGGCCTGATGGATGGCGCGCAGTTTGCGGCCTTCATCGGAGCGCAGCTTCTGGATGCTGGCCAACGCTCCTGCCGCCATGACCGGGCAAGTTGACGTGCTGAAGATGAAGCCGGACGCCATCGAACGGATGGCATCGATCACGGTCGCCTTGGAAGCGATGTAACCGCCCATCACGCCATAACCTTTGGCGAGCGTACCCTCGATAATGTCGATCCGATCGGACAGACCGAGCATTTCGGCAACGCCAGCGCCCTGGCTGCCGTAAAGGCCGACAGCATGCACTTCGTCCAGATAGGTCAGCGCATTGAACTCATCTGCCAGGTCACAGATTTCCTTCATGCGGCCGAAATCGCCATCCATGGAGTAGACGCTTTCGAAAGCGATCACTTTCGGACGGTCCGGATCGTCGTTTTCAAGCAGGGCGCGCAGGTGGTCCACATCATTATGGCGGAACACCCGGTAATCGGCGCCCGAACGGCGGATCCCCTCGATCATCGAAGCATGGTTGAGCTGATCGGAATAGATGATCAGGTCTTTCATGATCTTGCCGAGCGTTGACAGGGTCGCGTCATTGGACACGTAGCCGGACGTGAACAGCAGCGCTGCTTCCTTCTGGTGCAGGTCCGCCAGCTCCCGCTCCAGATCGACGTGGAACCGCGTCGTACCGGAAATGTTGCGCGTACCGCCTGAGCCGGCACCAAAGCTGTCGATCGCTTCGTGCATCGCCTGGATGACATCATCATCCTGACCCATGCCGAGATAGTCATTTGAACACCAGATGGTGACTTCGCGCTCACCATCCTCGAACCGGGCGGTGGCCTTTGGGAAACGCCCCTTGTGGCGCTGCAGGTCAATAAAGACCCTGTAGCGTCCCTCGGAATGAATGGTGCCGAGGGCATCCTCAAAGGCCTTCAGGTGTTTCATCTGCTTATCCCTTATAAGCTCTGGGAAGTTTACTTAGACGCTTCGGTCGCGACATTTAATGGGCTGATAGCGCTTTCGCCGTTTTTGTCGCATCCGGGACACTACTTAGGAGTCGTAGCCTGGATATTCGCGGTCCAGTTTCCGAAGAAGTGCAGGCCAGACAAGCTTTTCGGTCAGCATGGACATGCCATTGCTGTTTTCAGTCATGCCGCCCTGCCCGGCCACTTTGTCCTGAAGGCCGTCATCACATTCCAGCACGCCATCACGGCCCGCGGACAGCGCCATGATCTGCATCTTGCAGGCGCGCTCGAGGAAGAACATGCGCGTAAACGTGATTGCTGCGGTTTCACCGCAGGTAAGCGTGCCGTGATTGCGCAGGATCATGGAGTGCTTCTTCGGGCCGAGATCGGCCACCAGGCGTTCTCGCTCGTCGAGATCAAGCGCGATGCCTTCATAGTCGTGATAGGCAACGTCTTCCCGTACAGCGAGTGCTGTCTGGCTGATCGGCAGCAGGCCCTCTTTCTGGGCCGAAACGGCGACGCCCTGGTCCGTATGCACGTGCATCACGACTTTCGCGTCGTCACGTGCGGCATGCACAGCGGAATGGATCGTGAAGCCCGCCGGATTGATCATGGACTCGGTCTCCTGGACGACGTTTCCATCCAGATCGACCTTCACAAGAGACGATGCTGTGATTTCTTCAAAGAAATAGCCATATGGATTGATAAGGAAGTGATGATCAGGCCCCGGCACGCGGTGGGAGATGTGGGTGAAGATCATATCGTCCCAGCCATACATCGCAGTCAGGCGGTAAAGTGCCGCGAGATCCACCCGCGCCTGCCATTCCTCAGCGCTCACTGAACCACGAATATCGGCTGTCTGGTTGCCATCGGCCATGTCTCTGCTCCCTTTGTTCTGCGGCCGCAACTTATCCCAAAAGCCTCAACTTCGCCACTCCAAAGCTGACGCCTCCGTCACAGTTGAAAGACCACATGTAAAGCGACGCCTTGACGCCGCTGCGGAACCTCAACCACATGAGCGCGATGAGTACACTCAGATTTGCCTTTTTCGCTTCCAAGCGCCCAGAAGCCCAGTCTGCCCTGCCCACGCTCGTCCAGCGCTACGGACAGCACAGCGAGGCTGATGCCGACGTGATTGTCGCGCTGGGTGGGGATGGCGCGATGCTGGATTCGCTGCGCCGCCGCTTTGGGGATTCCAAACCCGTCTATGGGATGAACCGGGGCACAATCGGCTTCCTTATGAACGAATACAAAGAAGATGACCTGATTGAGCGCGTAAACGCGGCAGAACGGGCCCAGATCATACCGCTCAGCATGGTGGCAACGGATATCCACGGGCAGGAACATACGGCTCTTGCGATCAATGAAGTGTCGCTGTTCCGCGAAACAGCCCAGACGGCCCGCCTGCGCATCACGGTGGATGGCAAGGTTCGCATGGAGGAACTCTCCTGCGACGGCGTCATGGTTGCCACGCCTGCAGGCTCGACCGCCTACAATCTCTCGGCCCATGGCCCGATCCTACCGATTGGGGCGAACCTGCTGGCCCTCACCCCTGTTAGTGCATTCCGCCCCCGCCGCTGGCGCGGCGCGCTCCTTCGTCATGATGCAAAAGTCACGATCGAGGTCATCGCACCGGATCGCCGGCCGGTTGCCGGCGCCGCCGACAATCAGGAAGTTCGCGACATTGCAACCGTGCGGGTGGAAGCTGATCGCAGCAAACGGCTTACGATGCTTTTCGATCCCGGCCACGCCCTCGACGAGAGAATTCTCCGGGAGCAGTTCGGCTTCTGATTTCCTAGGACATTTTTAAGGCTTGGGCGGCTTATTGAGCGCTCAGGAGTGCCCAATGTTCAAGAATCTGCTGACCGCCCTGCCGACCCGGCGCAAATCGACAACTGCCACCACCGCCGAAGTCACCATCGACATCAGCCGCGTGATCAAACCATCCGAACCGGTCCAGGCCATCCAGACTTCAGATTCTTCAGAAGCATCCTTCGAGACGCACGATCCGAATCTCCTCGGGACCGAAATTCTCGGCAGTCTTGCCGAAGATGCCGTAGACTCGCTTTCCAGCCAGTTCGAAACATGGATGCGGGGGGATCTCGACGAGCTGGTCCGCGCTTGGGGCGTGGCGCGTGAAACGGGCGCCACGTCGGAAGACTACCGCGCCGTCTTTACCGCGGCCCACAACATCAAGGGCGCCGCGAACTCGTACGGATATCCGGCCATTGCACGGCTTTGCGGGTCCCTGAGCCGCCTTCTTGGCGACACAAAGCCCGGTGAGAACGCCGCCCTCATCAATCTTCATGTTGAAGCCTGCCGTGCCGCGTTCAATTCGATTGGCCAGGGCAGCGATGGCCAGTCCATCGCCGATGCCGTCTGTGAAGCGCTTGAAGCGCGTGTGGCGTTGAAAATCGAAAGCGCCTGAGCGCTTCAGGCAGCCTCAGCCAGCAATTCCTCTGCGTCCAGGAACTCACGGATGATGTCTGCTGTTTCGGCAGCTCGGGACACCAGGAACAGGTGTCCGCCCCCTTCAATAACATGCAGGCGCGAGTTCGGCAGGCCCAGCTTCAGGATATGCCCGTTCGCCACCGGCACGATCGTATCTTCGTCACCCATGATGACCAGCGACGGCATCTTCAGGAAACGGATGAACGGCAGGCTGGACCAACCAACGAAAGCCAGAAGCTGGTAAAAGTATCCGCGCGGATGCGGCGGCAGCAGATTGTCAATGTGCCTGCCAACTTCTCCGTCTACGGCATCACCATACAATGAGCTAAAACTGTCACGCATGAATTCGGGATCGGTGTAACGCCGCGCGTCCACCATCTTGGACAGCGACTTCGGACGTCCCGGGACCATCGTCATGCCGGCGCTGGTCGCACACAGGATCAACTTGCCGACACGGTTGCGGTACTGGAAGGCGAACTGCTGGGCGAGCGCCCCACCCCACGACACGCCCATCACATCGACGGCATCGATATGGAACTGGTCCAGCAGCTTACGCGCCCAGCGGGCGAGCATCCACGGCCTGTAAGGCCATTGCGTCACCGGGCTCTTGCCGACACCCGGTACGTCGAACGTGATGATGTCGCGGTCCGGAAACATGTCGCCCAGCCCTTGGGTCAGCTCGAGGTTTGCTCCGATACCATTGAAGAACAACAGCGGCAGGTTGTCGTTTGCCAGCTTTGCCGGCCAGAACGCTGTCCGCAGCTGAATGCCATCGACATCCTGCATCGTGATTTGTGGGCGTGGTTCCGGCATGCCTGACACTTTCTTTGTTTTTCGCCCGGACTATTCGTCGAAGACATAACGGCCCGGTGCCGGGTAAAGAGGCTGGAAAGACTCGTTCCCGCAAGTCTTTGGCGCAGTTTTAACTGTACCCGAGCGCGCCTTCAGCCATTCGCCCCAGACGGGCCACCAACTACCGGCTTCTTCTGCCGCACCAGCTGCCCACTCATCCGCAGTCGGCGCAATTGTCGAGTTGCGGAACATTTTCGCCTTCGGGTTTCCAGGGGGATTAAGAAGCGATTGAATATGCCCGCTCGAAGACAGGATGAACTCAATATTGTTCGACCCTAGCAGTCCTGCCGTGCGGTAACAGGCCTTCCACGGCGTGATATGGTCCGTCAGCCCGGCAACAATGAAGGCATCCGCCTTCACCTTCGACATGTCCAACATGTGCCCGGCCACTTCGAATTCACCCGGATGATCGAATGGCTGATTCAGCCCCATATCCAGATAATCAGAATGCAGCTGTGCCGGGAGGTTGGTGGAATCATTGTTCCAGTAGAGCACGTCAAACGGTGCTGGATCTTCACCCATCAGATAATTGTTGACGACATAATTCCAGATCAGGTCGTTTGGTCGCATCCACGCGAACATGCGCGCGAGATCGTCGCCCTTCAGGATGCCCTTCTTCTTTGAATAAGCCCGCGCGATTTCGAGGCTGCCATCGGAAACGATCTGGCCAAGCTCGCTGTCTTCTTTCTGTGGATTCAGCACACAGACCATGAAGGTGATCGAATTGATTCGGTCATCACCCGCAGCGGCAAACAGGCTCGCGAGTGTCGCGGTCGTGATGCCGCCGGAACAGGCGCCTGAAACGTTGATCTTCTTCGACTTCGTCACCTGGCGGACGACTTCGCTCGCCTGGATCAGGCTATCGACATATTCCTGCATGCCCCAGTCGGCATTCTCGCGCTTCGGGTTTCGCCAGGACACAACAAATGTCTGTTGCTCCATGGCGAGCAGGAACTGGACCATGGACGTCACCGGCGACAAGTCCATCGCATAATACTTGTTGATCTGAGGCGGAATGATCAGGATCGGCGTGCGGTGAACTTTCTCAGTTGTCGGCGCATACTGGATCAGCTCCAGCATCTCGTTCTTCCAGATCACCTGCCCTTCTGACACGGCGAGATTCTCGCCGACCTTGAAAGGCCGCTTGTCGACCTGGCTTGGCATGCCACCATTCTTCGTCAGGTCGCTATAGGCGTTCTTCAACCCCTTGAGCAGCGACAGCCCGCCGGAGTCGACCACACGCTTGGTGGCCGCCGGATTGCCGATCAGGGAGTTGGTCGGCGCCAGCGCGTCGGTGATCATACCCATGACGAACTTCGCCCGCGCATGCTCAAGTTCCGTCATCTTGAGATCGGCCACCCAGTCATTCAGGTGTTCCTGCGTCGCGAGATAAGCCTGCATGCCGCGCCGATAGAACGGGTTGTGCTCCCAGGCCGGATCGCGGAAGCGGCGGTCTTTCGAATCGGCCTTTCTCTGGGATTTGCCGAGCAGGATTGCGGCGTTTTCTTTCGCGATCTTCGAAGCGGATTTCGCGCTGGTAATCGGATTTGTCATCGTCGAGCGCAGCATCATCGCCACGGCGCCCAGCAATTCTTCCCGGTTGATCCCGCCCATGAGCGGGTTCAGCGCAAGCGTCGTCTCTGCTGCACTTCGGGCGATTTCATCCTTCGGCGTCGTCATCAGTCCCTCCCCGAGACTGCCAGAGAGCATGTATTCGCCGCCCGCTGGCTTTTGTTTATCTTTTTTCTCTTTCATTTGAGGAAAGAGTTACTTGTAAACTTTGAAAGAAAATTCGTTCCATAGTCAGAATTGCGTGTCAAACTCCGTCTTCAAACCGATGAAGACACGCGATCGCATCCTCCACGTCAGCCTGCTTCTCTTCAATGAAGAAGGAGAAGCCCAGCAAACGGCTGTCGACATCTCGAATGCGCTGGGCATCAGCCCGGGCAATCTCTACTACCATTTCAAGGGCAAGGACGCGATCATCCGGGCCTTGTTCGATGCCTTCGAGGAAGAGATGCGGGTCATCCTGCGCGGCTCCCGCGGACGGGTCACTTCGATTGAGGACAACTGGGTCTATCTCTACATCATCCTTGAAGAAATCTACGATTTTCGTTTCTTCTACCGCAACCTTGGCGTCCTGCTGGACCGGTATCCGGACCTTGCCAGCCGTTTCAGGTCTCTGGTCGCCGAGCAGCGCACCACGATCCACAATGTGCTGGCAGATCTGGGCAAGGCCGAAGTCCTGACTATCGACCCCCGACTAAGCGACGCCCTGACCGACCAGATCATGATGTCACTGACATTCTGGCTGGAAGCCGATGCGATGAACCGGTGCAACCTTGAAGGCGCAGCCCTGATCCACAAGACCGTGTTCCAGGTCATGTGCCTGATCGTGCCCTACATGGGCGAAAATGGTTTCGATGCCCTCTCACGCATGATCTCGCACTATGAAGCGAACAAGAAGTAGCTGCAGGCGACACTTCAGCCGCCTGCCTGACTATTCTGCTATTACTTCTTCGCCAGCGCTTTGGCCTGCTTCACCCACTCATCGCGGATCACGCGGCCACGGGCACCGATCTTCGCGTCCAGCGCTTCAGCCTCGGCTTTCTTCATGGCGGCCAGCTGGGCAAAGCTGTAGATGCCTGCATCGTTCAGCTTTGTCACCATCGCCGGGCCAACGCCAGTGATCTGCGAAAGATCGTCAGAAGCTTCCGGCGCAGCCACGGCGGCCTTCATGGCCTTGGAGGTCTTGTCGGCAGCCTTCTTCGCCGTCTTGGCGATGTCTGCACCGGTTTCACCGGCTACAGCTTCGATCTCGGCTGAAAGGCGCGCGATACGGGCCTTCAGGTCGACCTTGCTCAAGCGGTCTTTCGACTTGGCGACCGTCTCGGCCACTTCGTCTTCGAGCTTCTCGATCTTCGATGCGATTTTCGAGGTGCGTTCGCTCATCTGCTTCACGCCCAGCAGGTCGCGCATGCGCTCCATGCGTGCTTCGAACCGATCATAGGCTTCAGCCTGGAACTGGCGGGCCGCAGCGTTTGCTTTTGCAACGGACTTGGTCGCCTTGGTAACGCGTTCGTCGTCTGCGAAGCGGGCTTTCACGTCAGTCTCGATCTTTTCACCGCGCTTCACCAACTCTTCGAAGAGTTCGGTCGATTGCTTGTTGAACGTATTCGCGTTCGCAAGCGCGGTGTCATAGGCCTTGCCATAGGCGCCAACGCCGGCAAGCCAGATTTTGTGAGCCATCTCGGCCGATTGTGCCTCAATGGCCTTGCCGACCTGCTCCGCCTTTACGCGAGCGTCGGATTTCTTTGCCTTCTTGGCTTTCGCTTTTTTGTCTTTAGCCATGGGAAATTCTCCTGATGGGTTTGTCCATGGCGCCAAAGATAAGGAAAAAGTCTAGAATCCGCATACTAATCGCCATTGCCCTTGATTGGCGTGGCGCTGCATCTCTATGAATGCCCCATCAGAAAGAGAGGATTTCAACATGAGCGCAGTCGACTACACCGTGGATGGCCAGACCTATGAAGGTTACTTTCTTGCCCCCGAAGGCAAGACGAACCTGCCTGTCGTGGCGATCGCGCATGCCTGGGGCGGTCTTGGGGACAATGAGATCCAGAAAGCGGGCCGCGTCGTCAACGAACTTGGCTATGCCGCGTTCGCGATGGACGTTTATGGAAAGGGCAAGCGCGGCACGACCGTCGAGGAAAACCAGGCCCTGATGAACCCGCTGGTCGGCAATCGCGCCGAGCTGCAGAAGCGCCTCGCAGGCGGCCTTGCCGCAGCAAAAGCACAGCCGGGCGTGGACGCTTCCAAAGCTGCCGCCATCGGTTTCTGCTTCGGCGGCCTGTGCGTGCTTGATATGGCCCGTGCCGGCATGGATCTGCTGGGTGTCGCCTCGTTCCACGGTCTGTTCAACTCGGCAGACAACATTCCCTCACCGAAGATCAGCACCAAGGTTCTGATCGAACATGGCTGGCTGGACCCAATGGCTCCGCCTGCGGACGTACTGGCCATTGCAAAGGAAATGAGCGACGCCGGTGCCGACTGGCAAATGCATGCCCACGGCCAGTCTTATCACGCCTTCACAACCCTGGGCGCTAACAACATGGACATGGGCACGGTTTACAATGCCGATGCGGACCGGCGCAGCTTCGCCAGCCTCAAACTCTTTCTGGAAGAACTCTTCTAGTCAGCCCGGAGCGCATAGCCGGCAGAGCGGACAGTCCGTATCGGATCGTCACCCCCGCTCTGCCGGAGCGCCTTGCGCAGGCGCCCCACATGCACGTCCACTGTGCGCAGCTCGACATAGACGTCAGAGCCCCACACCGTATCGAGCAGCTGCTCGCGCGAGAACACCCGCCCCGGATGCTGCATGAAATAGTCGAGCAGCCGGAATTCCGTCGGTCCGAGATGGATATCGCTTCCATTGCGCATGACCCGGTGCTCGACACGGTCAATCTCAATATCGCCCACCACCACTTTGTCATCCCGCAACCCCGGACGGATCCGGCGCAGGACAGCACGCACGCGCGCCATCAGCTCCGTGGTTGAAAACGGCTTGGTTACGTAATCATCCGCACCCGTATCAAGACCGCGGATGCGGTCGCTTTCCTCGCCGCGCGCTGTTAGCATGATGATCGGAAGGTTCGGGTTCACCCCGCCGCTGCGCACCCGGCGGCAGACCTCGATGCCGCTGACTTTTGGCAGCATCCAGTCGAGCAATAGCAGGTCAGGCGCCCGCTCTTCCATCATCAGCAAGGCCTCTTCGCCATCATGGGCAATGGCGACCTCATAATCCTCGCGCTTCAGATTGTATTGAAGCAGTTCCGAGACAGCGCTCTCGTCTTCTGCGATCAGCACGTAAGGTTTCATGTCATACTCCTGGCAAACACCGTTCGGGTGCTTAAAGTTTCGGGCGGTCCTGCTGCACCAGGTTTTCACCCGTGATCTGGAAGAAGACGAATTCGGCGATATTGGTACAGTGATCGCCGATCCGCTCAAGATTTTTCGCCATGAACAGCATATGCGCCCCATCGCTGATCGAACGCGGGTCTTCGATCATGTAGGTCAGCATCTCGCGGAACAGGGCGTTGTAGTGCTGGTCAATTTCATCGTCTGTTTCCCAGACAGCCTTTGCTTCAGCTGCATTACCGGATGCATAGGCGTTCAGCACTTGGTGCAATTGTCGCGATACCGGCCCCGCCATCCGGGCAACGCCGCTGCGCATGGCAGGAAAAACCGCTGCGTCCAGATTCAACGCGCGCTTGCCGATATTCTTGGACAGGTCGCCGATCCGCTCAAGTTCGCCGGAAACTTTCAGCGCCGCGAAGACAGAGCGCAGATCGTGCGCCATGGGCTGTCGCCGCGCGATCAGGCTGACAATCTGGCGCTCGACTTCAGCCTCCATCCGGTCGACCTGCGGATCACGCTCGATGACGTCGGCTGCGAGCTCCAGATCATTGTGAAGAACGGCCCGGCAGGAATCGACGATCATCTCCTCAACGATTCCGCCCATGCGTAGAATGTCTGCAGACAGACGTTCTAGTTCTTCGGTAAAGGCTGATACAATATGGTCTGACATGGCGTCTTATCCGAAACGTCCCGTGATATAGTCTTCAGTCCGGCGATCACGGGGACTTGTGAAAATCTGGTCTGTGTCACCCACTTCCACCAGGGCGCCGAGATGGAAGAAGGCCGTACGCTGAGAAACGCGCGCAGCCTGCTGCATGGAATGGGTCACGATGATGATGCAATAGCGCTTGCGCAAATCGTCGATCAGCTCCTCGATGCGCGCCGTCGCGATCGGGTCGAGCGCGGAGCATGGCTCGTCCATAAGGATAACTTCAGGCCGCACGGCAATCGCGCGGGCAATACAGAGCCGCTGCTGCTGGCCGCCGGAAAGGCTGGTCCCGGCAAGATTGAGTCGGTCCTTCACTTCTTCCCAGAGACCCGCACGGCGGAGGCTCTTCTCCACGATCTCGTCCATATCCTCGCGGCCTTGAGCAAGACCATGGATACGGGGACCATAAGCGATATTCTCATAGATCGACTTCGGGAATGGGTTCGGCTTCTGGAACACCATGCCGACACGGGAACGCAACAGGACCGGATCGATGACCGGAGAGTTGATATCCTTCCCCTCCATCATGATCTCGCCTTCCACGCGGCAGCCTTCGATTGTGTCATTCATCCGGTTCAGGCACCGAAGGAAAGTGGACTTGCCGCAACCAGACGGCCCGATCAGCGCCGTGACAGACCGGTCGGCAATCTGGAGCGAGACATCGTAGATCGCCTGCTTCTCTCCGTAGAAGACATTGATGTTCCGGCACGACATGCGCACGGAGGTCTCCGGCGCGTCCGGCAGGACACCCTTCTCCATCGTCGTACCGTTCCCGAGGGTATCGTCCATCACCATCTCCGCTCGAACTTCCTGCGCAGGAAAACAACCACGCCGTTCATCGCTATCAGGAAGACGAGCAGGATCAAAATGACTGCGCCCGTCATTGGCTCCCAGGCCCGCTCGGCTTGTGTCGCCCAGGAATAAATCAACACCGGCAGCGCGGTCGCCTCGTCCGTCGGACCATTTGGAACTTCCGCCACGAAAGCGACCATACCGATCAGCAGCAGCGGCGCCGTTTCACCCAGCGCTCGCGCCATGCCCAGGATGGCCCCGGTCAGCATGCCTGGCGCCGCCAGCGGCATGACATGATGGAAAACGGTCTGCATGCGGGACGCGCCTACGGCAAGAGCAGCGTCACGGATCGATTGCGGCACCGCCTTCAGGGCAGCCCGCGAAGCGATGATCACAACCGGCAGGATCAGCAATGCCAGCACCAGTCCGCCAACGACAGGCGCTGATCGCGGTAGACCAAAAGCGCCAAGAAACACTGCCGCGCCCAGCAGGCCGAACACAATGGACGGCACCGCAGCGAGGTTGTTGATGTTCACTTCGATCAACCCGGTCACCCGGTTCCGGGGCGCAAATTCTTCCAGATAAATCGATGCCAGAATGCCGATCGGGATGGCCAGTGATGCCGTGACCAGCAGGGTCAGCAGCGAACCAACAATCGCCGCCAGCGTACCGGCCAGTTCCGGCTGTGTGCTGTCCGTATGGGTCAACAGGCTCCAATGCGGCACACGGGACACCCGGCCTTCGGCTTTCAAGGCCAGCAGCCAGGCGATCTGCCTGTCGGTGACCGTACGTTCCGATTCCGGCGACGTGATCAGGCGCGCGCGCACCGGATGGGTACGGAAATCCTGCAGGCTCCCGGTCAGAAGCGGACCTTTAATGCGCGACGGGTCCAGCGTTGACAGCTTCAGGGTCGACTGGCCAGCCGTCATCAGGATGGATCCGGTACTTCGCGCATCCTGAATTTGCATACCCTCCAGCGATGCCGCAGCAATGAGGCGTTTGAAGGCGCCTTCGCCGGTCAGGGTCAAAACGCCATTCGTTTCCTCTGCACCGACGCGCCCAATCGGCACGGTCAGATGCCGGGCGTTGGCGCCTTTCAGGTAGAGGTCGAGATCGTCCGACAAGGGCAGTTGGACCTCACGGGTCATGCCAACTTCCCGCGGATTACGGACGATCTCCCGAGCGACAGGCAAGACAGCCAACCGGGTAACCAGCGCGGACAGCTCGTGGCGCAGCACAGGATTGCTGGCTGTTTCCGGGAACTGCGCCAACAGGTCAGTGCGAACCAGTCCGTACACTTTGTCCACGGGCGGCGGATCGTCCGTTTTGAGCCCGCCGAATGTCTCCTTGTCCAGGTCGAGATCGAACGACACGACATGATAGGTCGCGGCCGACATGGCCTGGGTCGTGATCGAGGCCAGCAACAACGTTAGCGCCGCGAGCGCAAAACCGATGGCCAGGCGTCCATACCATTTGAAACGCCGGTCAGCCGCCCGCCGCCGGCGCAGCCGTTTCAACGCCCTTTCATTGGCGAATGGGGAGACGGCCGGATCACTCATACTTTTCCCTGAACCGCTTCACGACATTGATGGCGACGAGATTGAACAGCAGCGTCACGACAAAAAGAACAAGGCCGAGTGCAAAGGCCGACAACGTCTTCGGGCTGTCGAACTCGGATTCCCCGGTCAGCAAGGACACGATCTGGACGGTGATGGTCGTCAGGTCGGAGGTCGGGTCGGGCGATATCCGCGCGCGCTGCCCGGCCGCCATGACAACGATCATTGTCTCTCCAATGGCGCGGGACACGGCCAGCAACAGCGCCGCGATGATGCCCGGCAGCGCCGCCGGCACCACGACCTGGCGGACCGCCTCCGCCTTGGTCGCGCCCATGGCATATGCCCCATCCCTGAGCGACTGCGGCACAGCGCGGATCACGTCATCGGAAAGGGACGAAACGAAGGGGATGACCATGATCCCCATGACGATCCCGGCAGCGAGCGCACTGGTCGGCTGGGCGGCAAGGACGGCCCCGTCCGCCAGGCCCCAAGCGATCACCAGCTGGTTGATCCACAGCGCCACAGACCGCACGGCAGGCGCAATCACCAGCAGGGCGAAGAAGCCATAAACAACAGTTGGAATACCCGCGAGCACTTCCAGGACCGGCTTGATGATCGCCCGCACCTGCCCGCTCGCATATTCGGACAGGTAAATCGCTGCGAACAGGCCAATTGGCGCCGCCACCATCATCGCGAAGAACGAGATCATGAAAGTGCCGAAGAACAACGGCAGTGCGCCGAACTCTGCGCTCGTCTGCGCATTCCACCGCGTTCCCAGCAGGAAGTCCCAAAACGGCACTTCGGCAAAGAAGCGCAGGCTCTCGAAAACGAGCGACGCGACAATGCCGACGGTGGTGGCGATAGCGAGCGCTGCGCAAAGGAACAGGAACCATTCGATGCCGCTTTCGACATGCTGGCGGGCCCGGAACCCGGGCGACAGGCAGCGTCGGGAGAGGAACATGCCCGCGATGGACAGAGCCAGCGCAAAGACCAACGTGAAAATGTTCACCGTCCCGCGGATTTCGCCATACCGCTCCGTGACCGTGTCGAAGACGTGCTCACCGCTCAGGAAGCCCGGAATGCGGCCCGCTCGGGCCACCGTGTCGAGATAGGTCGTCAGCTCACCTGATGTGAGGATCGAAAACCCGTCCGGCAGTTCGCTACGCAGGATGGCGCGGGATGTGCCCTCGCCAAAGAAAATGTAGCCGAGCGCCACCAGCACAACGGGCACCAGACTCCACATGAGAACGAAATAGCCGTGCGCGTTCGGACGGGAATTGGGATGGATGTCTCCTGGGAAGGAGAATTGCTCCGCCCGCAGGCGTCCGGCAATGAATCCGAAGGACGCAAGAGTCACTGCCGCCGCGAGAAGCAGGAAGTCCATTGGCAGGTGGCCCAATTGCGAGAGCATCCAGTCCCCGTTCAACTGTCAGCTGTGCTCCCCATACTGGAGTGCCGCGACACTTATGTGACAAAACGTGCCGACATTACGGCTCATCCGACTCCTTGCACCAGACGACCTTTGCGTCCACATCTCCGGCATGACTGGCGCAACTGATAGCACTTCACCCGGCTGGCATGGCACGACCATTCTGGCCGTTCGCAAGAACAATAAACTTGTCATGATGTCCGACGGCCAGGTGTCCATGGGACAGACCGTCATGAAAGGTAACGCCCGCAAGGTGCGTCGCCTCGCCGACGGGAAGATACTGGCAGGATTCGCCGGAGCGACAGCCGACGCCTTTACCCTTTTCGAACGGCTGGAAACCAAGCTCGAACGCCACAATGGCCAGCTCTCCCGTGCCGCCGTTGAACTCGCAAAGGATTGGCGCACCGAGAAATACCTCCAGAAACTGGAAGCCCTGCTGATCGTGGCCGACAAGGAAGTGACGCTCGTGCTCACAGGGTCCGGCGACGTGCTGGAGCCGGAACATGACGTCGTCGCCGTCGGCTCAGGTGGCAATTACGCCCTCTCCGCAGCGCGCGCCCTCATCGACTATGAGGAAGATGCCGAAGTGATCGGCCGCAAGGCGATGCAGATCGCTGCCGATATCTGCGTCTACACCAATGCCAATTTCACGGTCGAAACGCTCGACATCTGACCGGATCACAAGACCACATGACTGAACTCACCCCCCGCGAAATCGTCGCTGAACTCGATCGCCACATTGTTGGCCAGACTGGTGCGAAGCGTGCGGTCGCCATCGCCCTGCGCAACCGGTGGCGCCGCAAGCAGGCCCCGGAAAACCTGCAAGGCGAAATCACGCCGAAGAACATCCTGATGATCGGGCCGACCGGTGTCGGCAAGACGGAAGTCTCCCGTCGCCTCGCGCGTCTCGCCAATGCGCCCTTCCTTAAGGTCGAAGCCACTAAGTTCACCGAAGTCGGCTATGTCGGGCGCGATGTGGAACAGATCATCCGCGACCTCGTTGAGAGCGCCGTCGGCATGATCCGCGAACAAAAGCGCGCCAGTGTGCAGCAATCCGCGCAGGACGCAGCCGAGGAGCGCCTGCTGGATGCTCTCGTCGGCGCAGAGGCGCAATCCTCCACCCGCGAAGTCTTCCGCCGAAAGCTGCGTGACGGGGATCTCGACGACAAGGAAGTCGATATCGACATGCCAGAGACCGGCGGTCCGATGCAGATGTTCGACCTGCCCGGCCAGGGCGGCTCGATGGGGATGATCAATCTCTCCGACATGCTGGGCAAAGCCATGGGCGGACGCACCAAGCGCGTACGCACCACAGTGAAGGAGGCCTACAAACCGCTGCTCGACGAAGAAGCCGACAAGATGCTGGACGAGGAATCCATCTCCCGCGAAGCTGTCAACGCGGTGGAGCAGGATGGCATCGTCTTCCTCGACGAAATCGACAAGATTGCCGCCAAATCAGAACGCGGCGGCGCTGATGTCAGCCGTGAAGGTGTGCAGCGTGACCTTCTGCCTCTGATCGAAGGCACGACCGTCTCCACCAAGCGTGGCGCGGTGAAGACGGACCACATCCTCTTCATCGCGTCCGGCGCCTTCCACGTCTCGAAGCCGTCGGACATGCTGCCGGAACTTCAGGGGCGCCTGCCGATCCGCGTTGAATTGGATGCCCTGACCCGCGACGATCTCCGCCGTATCCTGGTCGAGCCGGAAGCGAGCCTCATCCGCCAATACGAAGCCCTGATGGCCGCCGAAGGCGTGACCCTCGTCTTTGAGGACGCCGCGATCGACAAGCTGGCAGACCTGGCAGAAGCCGTAAACAACAGTGTCGAAAACATCGGCGCCCGCCGCCTTCAGACCGTTCTGGAGCGCCTGCTGGACGAAATCAGTTTCGAAGCCCCGGAAAAGAAGGGTGAAACGATCACCATCACGGCAGATTATGTGCACGAGCGCGTCAGTGGCCTCGCCGCCGATGCCGACCTGTCCAAATTCATCCTGTAACGGACTAAATCAGACCTTTACGTTGGACAGCAGTTCCACCGTCTGGCCATAGCCTTCGACATCCGGGATGAACAGGCAGGGATTTCCGTCATCATCCTTGCCGGGCTTCGGCAACACGGTCGGTACGTCCATGGACCCAAACCGCGCCAGCGCGTCGGAAACAGATGTCGCCATTGTCATGCGTTTCAGATTCATCCGTGTCGGGAAAATAATGGTCGCCCGGCCGTCGGCTTCCTGTGCCAGTGCCTCTTCGGCGGATAGCCAGACGGCATCTGTCGTCTCGCGCCCGTCATGGGCCGCCACCTGGTTCTCCGGGGCTGGCGCAATATAGAAATGCGTGTCGAAGCGCTTCGGCATCATGATCGGCGTGATCCAGTGGCCGAAGTAGACAAGACTGTCGAGCGCCAGAACAAGATCGTGTTCGCGGATGAGTTCCAGGAAGCTCATCTCGCCCCTGTCCACAGCGTGACGATGCGGCGCCAGCTTGTCGGCGATGTCAGCGCCCACCAACGGTGCTCCCGTACCACGCGCTGAGGCGGGCCGCGCGAGCAGCAAGCCACTTTCTTCGTAAGCCTCGCGTACAGCCGCGATCCGTGCATCCTGCTGCACCGGGCCATAGTCGCCGTCCGTGTAGGCATCCCATTCCGTCCGCGAGTCGTCCGCACTCGCCTTCCCGCCCGGAAACACCAGCGCGCCGGCCGCAAAGTCTATCTCGTAATGACGCTTCACCATCAGCACTTCCGGCGGACCGGACGCGGCATCGCGAAGCATCAGGATTGTTGCGGAAAGTCTCGGTTCTGCGGGCTTCTTTTCCATGGTGGTTCCCCCTATCGGGCAAATTTTATCGAAATGTGCCTCTGTTCTTACGCGTGATCTTCAGCCTCAGCCCCTAGGGAAGGCAAGACCAACACAGCACACGAGCGGGACACTATGAAACAGACCTGGGCCAATCCTTCCGTCCAAACAATCCCAACGCCGGCCGTCCGTTTCGACCCGGTCCTGGATCTTGCCACGGGCGACGCGCTCGGCATGACGGCGGAACTGCCCTTCTGTTTCGAAGACGGCCCTTCCTTCGGCCCGGCCCGTGCCCGTCAAAGCGAAACAAACTCCGCCAAATGGGTCGCTGACCGGATTGGCGAAATCTCCAGCGTTGCGCATGAATTCCACCATGATCACCGCCCGATCATCGTCCCGGCACCTGTCGCAGCCCTTGCCAACCCGGACACAGCCCTCGCCTGCGATGCCCGCGTACGCCGCAGCGTTTTCTGCCAGCAGGAATTCTGCATCGAGTTTACCGATACGGCCTTTGCCGGCGATGCTGCCGACCGCACCAGCTGCGTGGCCCATTTCCGCCGTCATGGCTTCCGCGTATCCGTCGACATGCGCAAATCCTGGCAGACCCCGCTGGCCGAAGGCATGCGCCTCCTGATTGATACGCTCCGCGTCGATGCCCGCAACCTCGACTGCGACCTCCTGATGGAAGTCTGCGAAACCGCTGCTGGCGCAGGCATTCTCGTGATTGCCGAAAACGCCAACTGGCGCGATGCGGACGAGCTGGCCCGCCTTGGTATCTCCGCCGGAACGCGCCTGCGCGCAGACGCTTAAGCGGCGTCCGTATCGGCGTTGTCTGCCTCTTCGGCGGCCGCCATCTCGGAATAATAGTCCAACTTCTCGAGCAGGTATTCGAGGTCGTCCTTCGGGATCGCCTGGAACTGCGTCAGCACGCGCTCGATCATGCGGGCACGGAACCGGGCCCGGTCGTTCGTCCCGCCATCATAAGCGGTCTCGTGGAACACGTTCACAGCAGCCTTGAAGGCTGGCAGCATCTTGCGCGGCAAGCCCGCCCGGTCGAACACAGCCTGCAGGCCGAGCGGCCCGGCATCATGGATCATCAGCCAGACGCGCTGGTGCGCAACGCCCGATAGCTCCGCCAGCGCATGCTCCACAAACGGCATCTGCCCGCAGCAAAGCGCACGCATGATCAACGAGTGGCTGAGTCGGCCGTTCAGGTTCAGCTGGGACACGAAACGCACGAGATCGTTCGAGCGCCCGGCCTGTTCGACGAGATCGATCGTCGCCCGCTCGCGCGCACCGGCAGCTAAATCGATTGCCATCTGTGCCGGTAACTCATGGCGGTTCACCAGCATGTCGAACAGTTGGCCGGAGACCAGAGAAACCATCTTCTCGGCGATATGGGTCGGAATGAATTCCCGGCGGATCAGGCCTTTCTGGACGATCTCGTCGCTGCCGAAGCGGCGCAGAGTATCGTCATAAGCCCGGTCCGTGAATTCTGCATGGGAATTCGAGGCAAGCGCCCGGACAGCGTCCACCTGCCCATGCTCGGAAATAACTTCTGTCAGCGTGACGGAAATATTGTCCCGCGCCGCAATTGCGGCCTGCTTCGCTGCAGTGACGGACAGGACCAGTTCGATCAGGTCCTCTTCGGTAAAGACCGGCGAATCCTGCAGCACAGGTATAGCAACGGCCTCAATGTCCTGCGCCAGTTTCAGTGCGATCTCGCGCGGCAGAATCGGCGAATTGCGCAGCGTGACGGACAGCGTGCGGCGCACGAGATCTGCTGCATCATCCGCCAGGATCGCCATGATCTCTTCGGCGTATTTGCGCTCTTCCTCGCTCAGCACGTCCAGCGCGATACGACGGCACAGCCGGTGCGCCACCGACGCGCGCTGCTCGGGCGTTTCGCCCTTCATCAGGCGATGGATATCCTGCTCTGTCAGTTGCGGCCGGATGGCTTGTACGCTCATAGGAACCGAAACCCCTCATTAACGATTCGAGGCACCTTCGCCCGGCTCGGTTAATAGGCGGTTTACCAACCCGCTCCCACAGCCCGAGAACAGTTCGCCAAACAGCAAAACGCCGGGCTCTGGGGCCCGGCGTCGTTAAATTTTCGTGAGGTTGGAAGAAGCCTACTCTTCGTCTTCCTTGAACAGCTCCTCGCGGGAGACCGTCTTGTCGGTCACGTCCGCTTCGCCGAGGATGTAGTCGACAACTTTATCCTCATAGATCGGCGCGCGGAGCTGGGCCATGGCATTCGGGTTCTTCTGGAAGAACTCGATCACCTGACGCTCCTGGCCCGGATACTGGCGGGCTTCCTGGATCAGGGCCTGCTGCACTTCCTGCTCGGTGATCTGCACATTGTTCACACGGCCGATCTCAGCGAGCACAAGGCCAAGGCGCACGCGGCGCTCGGCGATCTCGCGGTATTCCTTCTTCAGGTCGTCTTCCGACTTTTCCTTGTCGGCGTCGTCGACACGGCCGGCGTCCATCTCACGCTGCAGCTGGTCCCAGATCTGGCCGAATTCGGCTTCAACCATGTTCGGCGGCAGATCGAAGCTGTGGGCTTCGTCCAGGCGGTCCAGCAGGTCACGCTTCGCCTTGTTCCGCGATGCCTGGTCCAATTCGCCTTTCAGCTGGTCCTTGATGAGACCCGTCAGCTGTTCCAGAGACTCAAGACCAAGACCCTTGGCGAACTCGTCATTGATCTCTGCTTCCTTCGGCGCACGCACTTCGTGCACCTTGGTTTCGAAGACTGCAGCCTTACCGGCCAGATCTTTCGACGGGTAGTCTTCCGGGAAGCTGACTTCGAGGTTCTTCTCTTCGCCCGTCTTCACACCGACGAGCTGCTCTTCGAAGCCCGGGATGAAACGGCCGGAACCGAGCACGACAGTCTGCTGCTCAGCGGTGCCGCCATCGAAGGGCTCGCCATCAATCTTGCCGACGAAGTCGATGACGACCGCGTCGCCGTCTTTCGCCTTGGCGGTCTTGCCACGCGGCTCATACTGCTTGTTCTGTTCGGCAAGGTTCTTCAGCGCTTCGTCGACCTGCTCGTCAGCCACTTCGGCGACCGGACGGGTAACCTTGATGGTCTTCACGTCGACCGGCTCAAATTCCGGCATGACATCAACATGCATGTGATAGGCAAGGTCGGCCTCGCCCTTCACGACGTCTTCAATGTCGCCTTCCAGATGCACATCAGGCTGACCGGCCGGGCGCAGTTCTGCGTCCTCGATGGCTTTCTGGTTGGTCTCATTGACCGTTTTGTCGATGATCTCGCCCATCAGGTCGCGGCCGAACATCTTGCGCACGTGGGACGCAGGGACTTTGCCCGGGCGGAAGCCCTTCAGGTTCATGGTCGGGCGGATTTCTTCAATCCGGGCGTCGAGCTTCGACTGCAGTTCGCTTGCAGATACCTTGACGGCAAAGGTGCGGCTGAGACCTTCTGCCTTGGTCTGGGTCACTTCCATCGGTTCATTCATCCGTTCTGGCGATCAGGCCCGGTCATGCCCATCCGGCAGCCTTCTGATCTGTGTCTGAAGGGGCGGCTTATGTCACACGGAAAACGCCCTGTCCACGCGGGTTCTGCGGGTTTCGCAGCGGGAGGAACGAACAGCGGCAGCCACGTGGAATTGCACCTCGAGGTCACTGTGATCGCGCAGAACGAATCTCGTTCAAAAATAGCAATTCCGCGTGCATCTGGCGATTTTCGGCCTATTGAATGGGCAAGATAACGCCTGACGCTAGATTTATTGCGCGTGCGAACAGGAAAACACTCCCATCAGGTGAACCCGAATTACAGACTAGAAAGTTAACGATAGATTGCAGGCGTGGCCGCCGAAGGGGAGCGGGGACGCACCGGACTCTTCATGATCATGAATGGTTCGAACATCTGGCAGGTCCGATCGGGGGACAACAAAATGCAATTCCATGAAGTGGATGCGCCACAAGCTGAAACGCTTAGCGATCAAGCTCCACCTCTTGTACTTGATCTGGATGGCACGCTCCTGCGGACGGATTCCCTCATTGAGCAGGCACTCGCCTACATCCGCTATAACCCCCTTGGCATCCTTACGCTCATCGCCTGGGTCTTCTCCGGACGTGTGGCCCTGAAAGAACGGCTCGCCGCAGCTGTCGACCTCGACCCCAGCACGCTTCCGCTGAACGAGGATGTCGTCGCCTATGCCGAGCAGGAGTCTGCGAAAGGTCGCAAGGTTGTCCTCGCCACAGCCGCGCATCAGCAGACAGCGCACCTCTTCAAGGATCAGTTCCCTTTCATTTCCGAAATTTTGGCGACCAGTTCTTCCGGCAACCTGAAGGGTAAAGCCAAGGGTGAAACCCTGGCCAAACGCTTTCCACAGGGCTTTGACTATGCCGGGGACAGCCCCGCAGATGTCGCCGTGTGGAAACACGCTCAAAACGCGATCACGGTCGGAGCGTCCAGTTCGACGGTACGCAAGGCGAAAAAAGTTTCGAACGTGGTCAAGGAATTCCCGCGTCCGAAAGTGCTGAAGGCTTTCATAAAGTGCCTGCGCCCTCATCAATGGGCGAAGAATATTCTTGTGGCAGTTCCGGCAGTTCTCTCCGGCCGGATCACCGACCCCTCGACAATTCTCCCTCTCGTAATGACATTCTTCGCGCTGTCCCTTACCGCTTCAGCGACGTATGTCTTCAATGACATCTGGGATCTGCAGGACGACCGGCAGCACTGGACCAAAAAACGCCGACCATTCGCGAGTGGTACGTTATCTCTGCCTGTAGGCGTGGCCGGGGCATTCGTTTGCTTTGCCGCCGGACTGACCCTGGCCCTGCTCGCGGGCCCTGAGGTCCTGCAGTGGGTGCTCATTTATGTGGTGGTGACGCTCACCTATTCCCTGTGGCTGAAGCGCAAAGTCATTCTGGACGCGCTGGCGCTGGGCAGCCTGTTCACACTCCGGCTTGTCGCAGGCATGGTCGCTGTGGCGGCTGTCCCCTCCCCCTGGCTGTTCGTATTCTCGATGTTCATTTTCACATCGCTCGCGTTCGCCAAGCGCCATACCGAAATTGCGCGGGTGATCGACAAGGGCGGTTTCTGGATCAATGGACGCGGGTACCGCGCCTCAGACTTGCCATTGGTTCTGGCCGCCGGCGTTGCGAGTTCTGTCGCCGCTGTTCTCGTCATGACGCTCTACATCATCGAAGACGCGCATAAGCAGATCTTCATCAAAAATGGTGACTGGCTCTGGTTCCTGCCGCCACTGGTTTTCCTGATCGCCAGCCGCATCTGGATCTTCTGTCAACGCGGTGAGCTGGATGACGACCCGGTATTCTTCGCCGTCAAAGACCGCGTCTGCATGGCCTATGCAGGCCTGACTGCGGTCTGTTTCGGCCTTGCTTGGTTCGGAGTTCCACTGTGAATCGTCTGTTTGCTGACCAACGCATCCGGTTCCTGTTCGCCGGCGGATCTGCCGCGTTCCTGAACTGGGTCGTCCGTTTTCCCTTGTCTATGTTCATGCCTTATGCAGCGGCCGTCACCTTGGCGACTGCGATCGGCATGGTTGCCGGCTTCTTCCTGTACCGGAACCTCGTTTTTCACGGATCAACGCGCTCGCTCTGGCTGCAGATCCGGGACTTCATCGGCGTCAACATTGCGGCAGGCATCATCACCGTGCTCAGCGCGCTGATCCTCAGCAGCGGCCCATGGTGGCCGGATGCCTACAAGCACTTCGCCCCCGGCGCGTCACACATGGCCGGCATCGGTATCGGCGCGGTCATCAATTACCTCGGCCACAAGGCCTTCACCTTCCGGAAATCTCCGGAGCAGTCTCAACCGCAATGCGGATCGTGATCCGTCAGCTCGATGAATCTTTAAAAACCCAGATCCGGGAAATCACAAATGTGGTGATCGGCACAATCGCCACCGCAAGCATCAGCGCCTGCCAGTCAGCAAGCATGGGAATTTTCGACAGAAGAACCACCAGCGCACCCTGCCCGACCAGGAATCCGGCCAGTGCAACGGCAAAAAACTTTGCGATGCGTGCAAGGTGGTTTTTCGACATGCCGGACACCTGAAACGTCAAGTGCAGATGACCGAAATAGGAAACCCAGAACGCACAAAGGAAGCCGACCGGATTCGCAAATACGAGCGGAATAAACATAGATGCGGCCAAAGCGACAAAATAGTGAACAACCGTCGCGGCGACACCAACGACACCGAATGTGACCAATTGCCGGAACAGTTCGCGGACGTCTGCCGGCTTCAACTCAATCTCTCTCAAAGCCGTAGAGCTTTTCAGCCAAATACAAAGGTCGTTGCTTCACCTCATAGAAGACTCTTCCGAGGTACTCCCCGATGATGCCGAGCCCCATCAGCTGAACACCCCCAAGAAACAGGATCAACACCAGAAGCGACGCATAACCTGGCACATCCACACCGAAGATCACGGTCCTCATAATTATGTATGAGCCGTAGACAAACGATACCAATGCGATCAACAAGCCGACATAGGTCCAGATGCGCAACGGCACCGTCGAGAATGACGTGATGCCATCAAGGGCAAAGTTCCAGAGGCGCCAGTAACGAAACTTCGTTTGCCCAGCCAGCCGTGCGGGCCGCTCATAGTCCACCGCGATGGATTTAAACCCCACCCAAGCGAATAGACCCTTCATGAATCTCACGCGTTCAGGCAGCTTGTTCAAGGCGTCGACAACACTGCGGTCCATCAAGCGGAAATCGCCAACATTGTCTGGGATCGGCGCATCGCTGATACTGTTGAAGAGCTTGTAGAAGCGGCCAGCCGTCAGCCGCTTGAGGAAGCCGTCACTGTCTCGCTGAACGCGTCGGCCATATGCAATGTCATATCCTTCCCGCCAACGCGCGATCATCTGCGCCAACAGCTCAGGCGGGTCCTGCATGTCAACATCCATGACCGCCACCATATCACCCGACGCAAAATCCAGCCCGGCAGCGAGCGCAGCTTCCTTGCCGAAATTCCGGCTAAGCTTCACGATCTTAATCTGCGGCACCGTGGTCCGCTGTGCGAGCAGAATATCGACTGTCCGATCGCTGCTTCCGTCATCGACGAACACCAGCTCCCAGTTCGCGCCGGTGCCTTCCAGTATCGGTCCGACCACCTTGATGAACGCGAGAACCGATTCCTCCTCATTGAAGACCGGCACCACGATCGAAATCAAAGTGCCAGCATCCACCATTCGTACCATGTCAGCACTGACTGCCGTGGTGGCCGCTTCCTGTGTCGTGGTCATCGCATTACTCATAAATCCCGGGCACACCTAGTGAAAATGCTTTTTAAGTCGAAGGAACGGCGTCTCGTAGAATTTGTAAGACAGCACCGCGGCCAGCACACTTAGCCCGAACGCAGAGCCGATCAGCAGGATCGATTGAAATGCATTCAACTCTCCGAACCGTTCTGTAAGCGGAGAATGAAGCAAAGTGACATTAACGATCGGGTGCCAGACATATAGCCCATAGCTGTACCGGCCCAGCCAGCGCATGATCGGCGTTTCCATTACCACTCTTAATGGCTGGAATGTGATCGCCAGAATTAAAAGACACCCATTGATCGTCAACAGCATGGAGATGCCAACCGTAAGCATCAATGGATCCGCATGCGAGAACGTACTGCGCACCAAGACCAAAGTGACGAAGCCGATAGACGCAAGCCCCCCAAGCCGCCAGGCCCAGGGCACCAGCGCTGCCAAGCCACCCGGACCGCGAACTGCCAAAGCGATCAAAGCTCCCAATGCAAGCCCATCCATACGAGCGGGTGTAAGTACGTAGATGCTGAGGGCAGGCACACCATTCGCCACCAAAAGAACCCTGATGATTGGCGCAATCACGATCAAAGCTACCGCCAGAAGCATGATTTGCTTTCGCGTAAGCGCAAGAACAATCATTGGCCAAACGAGGTAGAATTGCTCCTCGATCGCCAAAGACCAGAAATGATCGAGAATCCCTCCACCTCCCTTAAGCGCCATCTGGAAGTTGCCGACATACATCAGGATCCATAGCGGATTTTGATCTGCGAGCATGTCATAGCGCCAGAATGCATCCAGCGTGATGACCAAGATGGCAGCCAGGTAATAGAGTGGGAATATTCTCAGTGTACGTCGCGCATAGAAATTGACGAAGTATTTTTCCTTACCCTTCGAGTCATAGAGGATGCCGGTAATAAGGAAGCCCGAAAGGACGAAGAATAGATCAACGCCAGACCAGCCAATCTCACTCAGTTTGAGGATCGGATTATCAAACCCGAACGCCCGACTACTTGCGCTGTAGTGATGCAGGAGCACGAGCAGAACGCCGAGGCCACGAATACCATCAAGCGCACCAATATGCCCGGACAACACCGACGGCGGTGCGGCAACCGCACTGCCCTCCTTTGGTATCAATTTCTGCTGCAGAGGCTCATCTGTCACGGTCGTAGACCCACTTGTACAGAGCCCCATTTGACGAGACGAACGCTGTGCCAGTCTCTGTATCCAACTCGATGGAACGTAGCCATGGCCCGAGGTAAACAGTGCCGATCGTTTGGTTGTCGTTCATGTCGATCATTTTGATCTGGCCCGTCGTAAAGCTTCCGGCAAAAAGGATTTTCTGCTTTGGATCAAAAGCGAGTGTCCGGACACCGAACGGCGCTTTCAGCACGCCCTGCTCCAACAACGTGTCTGCATTCAGTCTAAGGATCTCGGACGCAACCGGCGATGTCACAAGAAGCTCGTTCGTCTCCTCGATCAGAGCCATACGGTCTACGCGGGCCGGAATGGATGCTCGTTTGATGATCTCCCTTTGTGACATGTCGTACACAAGCACTTCCGGATTTCGCCGGAAGAAACTCATATAGAGCCAAGGTTTGTTCGGGTGCTTGAGCAAATTTCCGGCATCTATATCGCGCGTATCCAAAACATCTCCCGTTACGCGGTCCAAAAGCAGGAAGGCCACTCCATTGTCCGCATCCGCTTCAGAAACCAGCGCGATGGTGTTGGAAATCGGATCGATTGATGCCCACGGGTCGCCGTCGGCGAGATGACTGACATTTACCCAACGGCGCTCTTCCAGCGTATCCGCATCCACAAACAGCAGGTGCTTTGTCGAATTATTGAAGAGGATCAGCTCCCGGGTGCCCGGATCAAACGTGATCCCTTGCGACCCGCCTGTATCTACCGGAGAAGTTGCAGGCGGAGCCTCAGGATCATCAAGATCGATCTGCAGAACATGCTGGATACTGTGCCCCGTGACGTTCAGTCGGCGCTGCCCTGGAAGGATCGCCAGGCCATTGATGTCCCCCCGCATAAGAACTGTTGCGCTGTCGGGCATACGAAGCGACTGCTCCAGAGACACAAGCTTCCTGCCTTCGACGAAAAACAAGGTACTGGCACTGACAAGAAATATCGCCAGCCCCCAGCCCGTTGCCTGTATAGCCGGCAGAACAGATTGCGGCGCGTTGGCTAATCTGCCGAGCCACTGCAAATGTTGCCGCACCTGCAAGCCTTCGGTTACGCCGACTGCCAAGGCCATGTTGCGGTGGGTGACCCAATGCCGGGTTACCTGTTCGGGCAGGAAGTTGGTCGCCGCGAGCAGGAGGGGGATCGCTGCGAACTTCAACGGCGTTCCAGACCATTCGAATAGCAACACCTCGACGATCAGCACTGCGCCCATCAACAAGCCATAGCCAGTATACGGTTTGAGCCGGCTGGTTCCGGCAACCAGCGCAGCAAGAACCGCAATCAATCCGACAAGCAGAATGGCACGCGATACTGGAACACTGAAAATATCGATGACACGAAGGGTTACAGAGGCACCGTCAAAAACCGGCAGCGCAGCGACCAGCTGACGGAGGAAATATAGCACAAGGATGATTGCGGGAACGCGTAGCACACCCCACCAGAATAAAGCCCTTTGGGCCTGCGGCTTCGATCTGGAGTTCAGTGTTTTGATCAGACTTGCCAACTCTACGCCCCTACATGCCTACCGGCAGTCCCCGCATCCAACTTCAGAACATTCCCGAATGCCGCGAATGCTGACTCCATCCAAACTAAGCAATTCAGCCTGCAGTGATCGTTTTCATCTTCTGATCGACTGCAATTTCGATGCCGGTTCCGGTGTTCGCCTTCTCCGGTATTAACCAAGTTCTCGTTTTGCTGCCGCCTTTAGGAGACCCGAAGCGGATGGAGGTCACCGCGCACAATCGCCCCACTGATTGCACCAGTCTGCCACAGATTATATTCCAATTTTAGCGGTTTACATCATGATTGTATTATATTTTTCTGCCGAATGACACCATAACTCTATGGAATTGTGCGATCTGATTGAAGACAGATCACGATTGCTGAAAAAGCGGCAAACCCGAGGCGTCCATGAAGCTGGATGACGCAAGTAGGTTAATACCCTACACGGGGCCTGGCTGCCGGGGCGCCGATGGGTAAATAGGGACAGAATGACGACTTTTCTGCTGAGCCTCGCTCAACTCTTCGGAACGGCTTTGGGCATGGCCATCATCTGGCGCCTCTCGCGCTCGGCGATGCCAGCCCGGCTGGTATTTGCAATCACCGCTATTCTGTCCGCTCTGATGGCGTCCTTCGTGTTTGCCATCAGTGAACCTCCACACCTGTTCGAGGATTTTACGGACGCATATCTTGCCGCGGGTCAGGCAGTACTCAGCGGGCCGGAAGCCTTGAGGCCGGAAATCGAGCTGGGCGCCCATGGGTTCGTGAACCTGCCCATCGTCGCCTATCTGTTCACGCCGTTTGCCCTGTTGCCGGATGACATGGCTTCCCTGGCATTCCTGCTGGCAGGCATTGCCGCCATGATTGGGGCGTGGTGGCTAATTTGCCGGCACTTCCGCTTCGACCGCAAGGTGTCCGCATTAAGCCTTTTCGTGATGTCCAGCTTCGGGCCGATGCTCTACAGCGTGCGCGAAGGGAACACGTCGCATATCCTGCTTCTGGCTCTGATCGGGGGGCTGGTCTTGTCCCGTGCCCGGCGGGACTATCTGGCTGGAATCGTCTTTGCGGCCGCGGCCATCATCAAGCCGCCATTGCTCCTGATCGGGATCTATTTTGCCCTGCGCCAGCGCTGGCGCGTGGTCGCTGGCGGTCTCGGAATGTGCGTCGGAACTCTGGCCTTGTCGTTACTGGTGTTCGGCTGGGACATGCATGCCCTGTGGATCGGCAACTTCCGTGAATATGCGGGCGCGCCCATGCCAGGCTTCAACACGCAATCCCTGGCGGCCGCCACATTGCGGTTCATGCTCGGACCGGACTCCTATCTGGATTGGGAGCCTCACGCCCTTCCCGGATCTGCCAGAGCTGTCATCCTTGGACTGACCCTGATCCTGTTCGCAATTGGTGTCTGGGTGTCTCGACGCGCAGGCGGCGCTGATGACCGTGAAGACATGGACATCTCCCTGTTGCTGGCTTTCATCTGCATCGCCAGCACAGTGTCGTGGTCGCACTATTACACTTGGCTGATACCGGCTTTCTCTGTCGTCTATTCGCGTCTGAAAAACGAAGACCTGCTGACCTGGCCGGCAATCTCAGCGCTCGCTGCGTTTGTCCTCGCCATGCCGGCGGAACGGATCGGCCATGCGGAAACCGGGCGCCTGCCGGGCATCATCGCCGGCGTCGCATCATCCCACCTGCTTTGGGCCGGTCTGCTGCTCTACGGTTTGCTTATCTGGCTCGCGGAAGGGTCGCTGGCCAGCCGGCGCAACAGGACCAGCACGCCCAACGCAGAGAAATAAAGATAGGACTGCGCTATATTCAGCGGTGCCCCGTCCAAGGCTCGCGTGAATCCAAAGCTGTTGGCCGCGAATAGGTAGCAAACCACAAAGGCGATCAGGAGCGGACGCTGGCTTGGATTTTGCCGCCAATTGGTCAACGCCATGACGAACAGCGCCGCAAACATCGGTGCCATGACGCCATAATGATGCTCCCAGGCGATCGGAGACGCTGCGGTAAAAGCCAGTGCAGCGAGCATGAAATCAAACAGCGATGCCATCGCCCCTTCACCCCGCCGTACGCGGAGCGCCAGCACCAGAATGGCGACCGTGGCGATCATCGATCCTGCATAGACAATGAGTGAGTATGGCGGGAAACCGCCTGCCTCCCAGTCACTGACGCCATTGCCTGCCAGACGGTGCAACAGTCCATTCATGGACTGGTTCGCCCAATAGGATTCTCCATGCCGTGACAGGAATTGCAGCACGGAAATGTATTCCAGATGGTTCATGAATCCGAACAGGCCGATTGAAATCAGGAGCCCGCCCGCGCCCACGATGCAGAGCGGGAAGACAAAGCGCCACTCCTTCCTCAGGAGCCCCCAGATCAGAAACAGGCCGAATTGCGGCTTCAGCAGGCAGATCAATCCGATTGCGACCCCTGCAGACGCGCGCCGGTCCATCGCCCAGGCCAGACAGGCAAGCACGAACAGCATGTTGATCCACACCTGAAGCTGTCCAAGATTGTAGGCCATCATGACCGGATAGAAGACCAGCACGGCCGCACCGGACATGCCGGCGGCCAAAACCCTCTGCAGCGGGCTCATCCGAAATTCCGTCCGTCCAAGCAGAACATGGACCAGGCCTGAGACAGCCGCAGCTGTCACCAGGATGAAAAGCCGGTTCACCCCGTTCAGGAATCCAACCGTTGGTTCTATGCCCAATGCTTCGAATGCTGCGAGCGGCAACAGGCTTGTCGGCGCATACTGAAACTTGTTCTGCCCTTCGAAGAAGATTGCTTCGTAAAGGCCGCCATCCGGATTGTTGCGGATCCAGTCGAGTGCAATCGCCATGACGTGCCAGGAGTCCCCGGATTCCCCGGCATTGCCGAGCAGCCACCTATAGGTTGGCCACCAGGCCGACCAACCGGTCAGGCGAAGCATGAGGTAATTCAGCGGCAGCGACACCGCCAGCAATGCAGCCGCAAAGACGAGGAACCGCATCCGGCGGTCGTCCCACTGTTTCCTGATCCATTCCACTGCTGCCATCCGCCTGATCCCGATATCGGCCACTCTTACTCCAGCCTGTCTTCAGCCGACTTTGCTTCAGTCGTGTGGAGGTACGCAACCAGTGCCTGAAACTGATCTTTATAAAGACTGACGGCAGGCATGGCCGATTCATCGAACCCGGCACCGTCATGGTTGAGCAGCTTTCTCAGACGCGAAGGTGTCCAGCGGCCCTTCACATCCGCCAGCGCGGCCGAATACGGATAATCTGCAACAGAGCCAACACGCCGCCCAAGAACACCGTTCAACGGAGGACCAACAAGCGTCTTGCCGTCTGTTGTATGACACGTCCCGCAATAATAGAAGAACACCCGGCTTCCCGTAACCTCTGCCGTTGTTGGGATAGATTCTGCAGCTTGCAATTTTGGCCGCTCGGTCAGGTTTGCAACCTCGAAAGAAGCTGCTTTATCCCGGTGCTTGTCGCCATTGCGTATGAAGATGAGCCAGCCGGAATCCGTGATGATCGCGACGCGCCCATCTGACAGGGAAATGATGTCCCGCATACGTTCGCCGATCGATATCGGCTCAGCATAGGTAATGTCGTCACCTTCCGTTTTCAGGGCGTAGAGCGTATTTCCTGCAAGCGAGGCCACCAGAAGATGCTCGTCCCATTCGGGAAACTCTTCCGCACTGGGTTCAATTAGATTGGAAATCCCGATCGACGGCACAAAGGCGAACCGCGGGCGTTCGAAACCAACCTGCTTTCCGGGATGCGGATTGAATGGCCAAGGAACCGCACCATAGTTTGTGCCATACGTTGCAATCGGCCATCCATAGTTTTTACCCTGCTGGATCAGGTTGACCTCATCCCCGCCACGCGGACCATGTTCTGTTTCCCAAACCCTTCCATCGCTGGCGACGAGCAGGCCCTGCGGATTGCGAAATCCGCGCGCATAGAAACTGTGGCTGCCATCCTTGAGTGAAATCTCGATGATCTTGCTCAGGTCGTTCTTGTTATCCTGGCCAACCTGATACGGTCCGTCCACGCCATCGAACTGATGCGCGCCAAGGGAAAGAAGCAACGTGTCCCCGTTCAGACGCGCAAGACGTCCACCGCCTTCATGTCCTGCCAGGCGCATTCCGGTTGATTTGACCGGGATGCACGGGTCCGTGAAAAAAATCTCGTCCCACGCTCCGGACACGGCATGTACGCCCGCATCATCCTTCGCCAACTGTGTGTGCGACACCACGACCTCGAAACATCCATTCCGATAGCGGTGATGGCTGACATACAGGTCATATAGATTCCCGCCAGCCGGAATGCTCAACAGGTCGAAGGTCCGGAATTCGCTCAGCTGAAAGATCGGATCCTGAAACAGCTCCGACTGCGTCAACTCCTCCAGACCCATCGGAACATGCAGCCCTTGGATCCGGTGAAGACTGTTCTGCCTGTCCAGGTAACCGAATTCGCCCAGCCGTGTGACATACAGGATGTCTCCATCAACCTCCTCCAGCGCCCAGATGGCTGGACTGCCGTTCGGAGACAGGCTGATGCGGGCAATCTGAAGCGGGAAGAAATGCGTCTGGATCGTCTCCCAGGTGACAACATCTTCAGCCGCGGGCGCTTCGAAGCGCGCCAGCGCCGGCTGAAAAATCTTCTCATTCACCTTTTCGAGCGTGTTGTTCTTTCCGGCCCAATACCCGACTGCCGCCGCACAGATCAGAAGGAAGCCAAGGCCGGCAAGAAGCAGGAGGACCAGGGCTATTCGGCGCCATCGCGGTGATATCGGAAGGACATCGAGCAATTTCATGGAAATCTTCTCCAACGCCCTGTTATCGTGCCGATATTAGCGCAATATCCATGCCGGGGACACACAGCATTCACCCGACTTCTTTGTTCAAAGAAGACCGGAACACAAAGGATGCATTCACAGATCTGCACATGCCGGACCTTCAGGATTCTGCGCCACGATTAATGAGGATCATAGATCTTTCTGCGCGAAGCATCTCCACACGCCCCGTGAATTCCAGTTCGATTTCGGCCAGGAAGTCTTCCCGTCCGGCATCGGCATCCAGGACATGCTCAAACCAGATAATGTTCGGGCACTTCCCGGGCGCCGGCACGGTGTCGCCCTTCTGAAGTTCTTCAAACGAGAAGCCGTTGCGGCTGGCATAATATTCCAGGCCATACCGGACAGCATGTGTCATCATATAGTCGGCCTCAGATTTTCTCGTAGGCTCGGTAAAAATGCGTGAAGACTGACAATCCTCCAACAATCCGGCAACCGTCTGCGCTCCTGCCCGCCAGCCCGTTTTGTCATAAGTGTCCTTGTAGATTGCGCGCCCCTGGGACAGGAGCGCAAACACGCAGACCGCGATCGCAGACCATCGCGGCGCTTGCGGTCCTCCCGCCAGCAGTGCCAGCGCGGTGATGATGCACCCCCCCGCTGCAATCAGGTACCGGTCAATGATGAGCGGCCGGACAGCATTGGCCAACACGAGGAAGCCGAAAAATCCGATCAGGACAGCGATCAGGACAAGCGGGTCGCGAACGTCCTTCCAGCTCAGGCGGCGCTCCAGCAGCAGGAGCAGGACATACACCGAGAGCCCGAATGCGACCAGGTTCCTGGCACCCGCCGACCAGATCTCGTCGATCATAACGAAAATTGCGTCGATCCGGCCCGTCTGAATCCAGTCGATGATGTCGGGACCGGAAGACAGACTCTGGATTATGAATAGCAACACGGCCGGCACCGCAGCAGCCGCGCTCACACAAAGGAAAGGCACGACACCCCGGCCCCGCTTCACCAGAATCAGTGCGAGCGTCATAAGCCCGCCCATGAAAGTCGAGAAATAGTGCAGGTTCACGAAGATCGCGAGCGACAGGCCCCAGAACAGCAATGGCTGCCACTCCCACAGCTGTTCACGCAGCTCCATCTGGAGAAGAACCCGCGCCAGTACGGCGACGGCAATGCCGGAAGAGAAGACCAGAAAATAGGCCCTCAGGTCCGGAAAAGTGCTCAGGAACATCGGCGATGAGGCATAGAGCGCGAGAAGTACGCATATCTGTCCTCGGTCGAGCGCCTTCTGCCGATAAGCATACCATGCAGCGCCAAGAACCAGCGGCACACCCAGAATATTCAGCGCCCGCAGGGCCCCGACATCCGTGACACCGAGTTTCTCGAAAATCTGGATCAGAAGATAGTGAAGGGGCGGATGAACCTCATTCGCCATGATCATCCAGAACTGGCCCCAGCTCTGTTCTGGTCTGGTCGAGGCGAGCGTCCAGAACTCGTCGAGCCAAAGCCCGCGGCCAAGCAATCCGATCACGGTCAGAAGTCCCAGCCCAAGGGCCAGAACGGCCAGAAGCCATTCCGTTCTCTCGATTGACCATTTCATAATCTACCCCGCCCCACATTCTATGGTTCGTCCCAAAAATTCCGTAGCACGCCGCCGGTTGGTCAGGCAACCGCACGTAATTAAACGCATCTACCAGTTATTGCAGGAGTATTTGGAGCGAGCGTTCTGAGCAGAAGGTGCAACCAAAACGATCAAATGGTGCGGATGAGAGGACTCGAACCTCCACGCCTTGCGGCGCTGGAACCTAAATCCAGTGCGTCTACCAATTCCGCCACATCCGCGTTCCGGCGGAACCCTTAAGCGAGAGCGCGCGCGGGCACAACGGGTCACTGCACCGGAAGGCGCGCTATAAATGGTCCTTCCATGGTGTATTCATGGTGTTCTTCATTGCCTGAGCGGCGGCTTATCCAACACCCTGGATCAGCCAATCTCGCCGTGCAGCGCGCTCAGGATGTCAGGCACCTGACGCTCAAGGTCTTCCGAAATCAGACCCGCCCCGACGCGCCGCCCGGCCTCGCCATGAATCCATGCCGCCATGCTAGCCGCGACCAGCGTGTCAATTCCCTGCGCCATCAGGCCACCTGCAAAGCCCGCCAGAACGTCGCCCGAGCCCGCCGTTGCGAGCCAGCGCGTGGCGTGAATATTGACGACGGCACCGCCATCCGGCTGCGCGATCACTGTGTCCGGACCCTTCAGGAGCACGGTGCACCCGGTCTTGGACGCAGCCTGCCGCACGGCCTCGACCTTGTTCGTCGCGGTCTCCAGCAGATCCCCGAACAGGCGGTTGAACTCGCCGATATGCGGGGTCAGCAGGTCCGTTGGGCGGAGACGTTTGAACAGCTCATCCTGTTGTGACTCAAACACAGTCAGCGCGTCAGCATCAAGCACGGCACGGCCTGGCCCGTTCAGAATTGTCTCCACATTGGCGCGTGTCGACGGCGTGATCCCTGCCCCTGGGCCGGCGATAACAACCGAAGCCGTCTGGATCGCGCCGGAGAGCTCTTCGGTGCCATCGACAGGCTTCACCATCACGGCCGTCAGTTGGCTGGCATTGACCATCAGCGCCGATGGCGGCGTCAACAAGGTCGCCAGCCCGGCGCCGATCCGCAGGCCCGCCCGCACCGCCAGCCGCGCTGCGCCCGTTGATGAGACGCCGCCACTCAGGACTTTCAGGTGCCCCCTGCTATGCTTGTGATCCGCCATGCCGGGTTGCGGCAACAAGCGGAGCCACAGCATCGGACTATTCTCCATCAGCCGCGTCTGCACCGTCACGCCTATGTCGGCGACCAGGACATTGCCGCAATAGGCAGACGCCGGACGGAGCACATGCGCCGGACGGAGCGCGGCAAACGTGATTGTGCCTTCAGCGATGAAGCATGGCCCCAACGGTTTTGCCCGCAGGCCACAGATGCCCGACGGCACATCGATAGAGATCACACGACCACCGCGCTGGGCCAGTTGTGCCGCGACACCTTCCAGTGGCCGGGACAGGCCGCCACCAAACAATCCATCCAGAACAAGATCATGTGGCGCCTCAAGCGCATCTTCCAGCGTGCCGACAGGGCCTTCCCAAAGGGCTGCAGCCTTGGCAGCATCACCCGTCAGCTCGGCGACCGGCACCATGGAATAGACTTTCACATCCCGCCAAAGCTTCGACAACTTTGCGGCCGCCACGAAGCCGTCGCCACCATTCCCGCCCGGTCCGCACAGGACCTGAATGGAGCCTTCCGGCCAGTTCGCATGAACAAATTCGGCGACGGCATCGCCGGCGCGCTGCATCAGCTCGAAACTGTCGAGCCCCTGTGCAAACATCGCCTGCTCGGCGGCCTGCATTTCCTGTGGTGTGAGTATTGGTCTGCCCATAACGGGCTCATAGCACGCGTGTGGCAGCCTGGCTTCCGTATTCAATGACGCGCGGCACCGCACCACTGAAATCGACCTTGGTGATGGAGCAGTGACCAGGCTTGAACACAGTCGTCCGGGTGTCCTGATCAATCAGGCTGATCACGGCATTGATTGCGACGAAGTGGGAAAAGACCGCTGTATTGTCCGGCAGCAATGCCAGTGCCGCAGCAATCTTCTTGCGCCAGGCATCATGCTCAGCGCCCTCGGCATCCCATGTGCCGGCCATATAGGCGCGCAGCCATTCCACGCGATCGCCCACGCCTTCTGGCGTCTCGATCTCCGAAACAACCGGCTCGACTTGCGCAGTTACGCCCGCAAGGCGCTCGAACGCGGCCGCGGTTTCCCGGCACCGCTGCATAGGGCTACTGACAGCGCTACGCGCGCCCAGGTCAAGAAGAGTCGCCGCAGCCGCTTCTGCCTGTTTGTGACCAAGTTCGCTGAGCCCCGGATTGGGGTGGTTGCCCCAACTCGCCGCCGCTTCGCCATGACGGACGAGATAGATCATGCTGATACCCTCAATTCGGTCTTGTCGGGCGAACCGGTGTTTTGGCTTCATCCCATTGCTTGCAGGACCGCTGATAGACCACGGACCCGCAATTGTTAAGGTGCGAGGCCCGCGGATCGCACGCCAACTCTCCTGATCCGCGAAACGTGATCGGCGGCTTGCCGACCACGCGACTCCGATGTTTTCGCTCAGGTGCCTATGCCTTGAGCGGTGCGAAGCAGAACCTCGCGCTGTCCTTGCGGACAGAAATCTGCGCGCAGGGATTCGCAAACGGGCCACTTGTTTACGTTGCGATCCACCGGCGCCACAGCACATCCCCCCGGATCCGCAACGGCCTGAATATTTGCAAACAGTCGTGCCAGCCTGAAAACCTCTGACCAATTTTGAAGCAACGCCGCACAAAAATCGACCACGCCTTAACCTCACGCCACCTGACACGCATGAATGTCTCGCCTAGGCACGGGAAGCCGCCTACCGGAGTCTACAGACAGACACTCAGCGGCTGGGAGAACACGGGCCATGAAAAAAATTGAGGCAATCATCAAACCGTTCAAACTCGACGATGTGAAAGAAGCGCTGCAGGAGATTGGCCTGCAGGGCATGACCGTCATCGAAGCGAAAGGATTCGGTCGTCAGCGGGGGCACACCGAACTCTATCGCGGCGCCGAATACGTGGTCGACTTCTTGCCGAAACTCAAAATCGAGATCGTGCTGGCTGACAGTGCCGTTGACGGTGCCGTCGAAGCGATCAAGAAAGCCGCTCACACCGACAAGATCGGCGATGGCAAAATCTTCGTTTCCGATATTATCGATGCAGTTCGGATCCGTACCGGCGAAACCGGCGAAACCGCACTTTGATCCGGCCAGACACACAAACAAATTCAGCAAATTATTGATGGAGGGCATTTCCAATGGCTGAAAACCTCATGAAGATCATGAAGGATGAAGACGTCCAGTACGTGGACCTTCGTTTCACAGACCCGCGCGGCAAGATGCAGCACGTGTCGTTCCACAAGGACATGGTTGACGCCGACTTCTTTATCGATGGCCAGATGTTCGACGGCTCCTCGGTTGCTGGCTGGAAAGCCATCAACGAGTCGGACATGCTTCTGAAGCCGGACACAGCGTCCGCAATTATCGATCCGTTCTTCCAGCAAACCACACTCGCCGTGATGTGTGACGTGCTGGATCCAATCAGCGGCCAGGCCTACAACCGCGACCCGCGGATGACCGCCAAGAAAGCCGAAGCCTATGTGAAGCAGTCCGGCGTTGGCGATACCGTCTTCTTCGGTCCGGAAGCGGAGTTCTTTGTCTTCGACGATGTGCGCTGGAGCGTTGAGCCCCATAATACCGGCTATTCCTTCGACTCGACTGAGCTGCCTGTGAACACGGGCAAGGAATACCCGATGGGCAACATGGGCCACCGCCCGGGCCCGAAAGGTGGTTACTTCCCGGTTCCGCCAATCGACTCCGAACAGGACATGCGCAGCGAAATGCTGTCGGTCATGGCTGACATCGGCCTCGACCCGGAAAAGCATCACCACGAAGTGGCTCCGGCACAGCACGAACTCGGTCTGAAATTCTCGACCCTGACCGTGATGGCTGACCGACTTCAGCTCTACAAATACGTGATCCAGAACGTTGCGCATTCCTACGGCAAGACGGCGACTTTCATGCCGAAACCGATGTACAAGGACAACGGTTCCGGAATGCACGTGCACCAGTCCATCTGGAGCGGCGGCAAGCCGCTGTTCGCCGGCGACAAGTATGCAGGCCTGTCCGAGACCTGCCTCTACTACATTGGCGGCATCATCAAGCACGCCAAGGCTCTGAACGCGATCACCAACCCGTCCACCAACAGCTACAAGCGTCTGGTCCCGGGCTACGAAGCACCGGTCATGCTGGCCTACTCGGCTCGCAACCGTTCGGCCTCGATCCGTATTCCTTTCGGCGACAACCCGAAAGCCAAGCGCATCGAAACCCGCTTCCCGGATCCGATGGCGAACCCATACCTCGCCTTCGCAGCCCTGCTCATGGCTGGCCTCGACGGCATCGAGAACAAGATCCATCCGGGCGACGCCATGGACAAGGACCTCTACGATCTGCCGCCGGAAGAAGCGAAAGCCATTCCGCAGGTCTGCGGCTCGCTGCGTGAGGCTCTTGCTTCCCTCGATGCGGACCGTGAGTTCCTCAAGAAGGGCGGCGTCTTCGACGACGATCAGATCGATGCCTACATCGACCTGAAGATGGAAGAAAACATGAAGTACGAGCTCCACCCGCACCCGGTCGAGTTCGACATGTACTACAAATACTGATCGCTCAGACGATCAGATCACCCGATACACGGGGGAAGGCCGGGCCGGTACCGAAAGGTACCGGCCCTTACCGTTTCAGGAACCAATCGCGCAAAACAAAAGCCCCGGTCCATCGACCGGGGCTTTGTAACTCTGTCGTCTGGAGACACCAGGTCAGCCAGCTTCTGGCTGGCTCTTTTTGGCGTGAACGTAAAGCGGCTCGGCATTGCCATCGACCACTTCCCCGCTGATCACGACTTCCTCGACACCGCGCAGGTTCGGCAGTTCGAACATCGTGTCGAGCAGAATGCTCTCCATGATGGAACGCAGCCCCCGTGCACCGGTCTTGCGGACGATGGCGCGGCGAGCCACGGACGTCAGCGCATCCGGCGTGAAGGTCAGCTGGACATTCTCCATGTCGAAGAGACGCTGGTACTGCTTCAGCAGTGCGTTCTTCGGCTCGGTCAGGATCTGGATCAGTGCCTGTTCATCGAGGTCTTCCAAGGTGGCAATGACTGGCAGACGGCCGATGAATTCCGGGATCAGGCCGAAACGCTGAAGGTCTTCCGGTTCGACTTCGCGCAGGATCTCGCCCACGCCGCGGCCTTCCGGATCTTTCACCGGTGCGCCAAAACCAATCGAGGCCGCTTCGCCGCGCGCAGAGATGATCTTGTCGAGGCCAGCAAACGCACCGCCACAAATGAACAGGATGTTCGTCGTGTCCACCTGCAGGAATTCCTGCTGCGGGTGCTTGCGTCCGCCTTGCGGCGGTACGGCCGCGACAGTGCCTTCCATGATCTTCAGAAGCGCCTGCTGGACCCCCTCGCCCGACACGTCGCGGGTGATGGACGGATTGTCCGACTTGCGGGAAATCTTGTCGATTTCGTCGATATAGACGATGCCGCGCTGGGCGCGCTCGACATTGTAGTCAGCCGCCTGGAGCAGTTTCAGGACGATGTTCTCGACGTCCTCACCGACATAGCCGGCTTCAGTAAGCGTCGTCGCGTCAGCCATCGTGAACGGTACATCCAGGATCCGCGCCAGCGTCTGGGCCAGCAGTGTCTTGCCGCAACCCGTCGGGCCGACCAGCAGGATGTTGGATTTCGACAGCTCTACGCCATCCGTTTTACCAGCATGAGACAGGCGCTTGTAGTGATTGTGCACGGCAACCGACAGGATGCGCTTCGCATAGGTCTGTCCGATCACATAGTCGTCAAGCACGTCGCAGATTTCCTGCGGTGTCGGGACGCCTTCGCGAGAGCGGACCAGCGAGGTTTTGTTTTCCTCGCGGATGATGTCCATGCAGAGTTCAACACATTCATCACAGATGAACACGGTCGGACCAGCAATGAGCTTCTTCACCTCATGCTGGCTTTTGCCGCAGAACGAGCAGTAAAGCGTGTTCTTGGAGTCGCCTGAGCCGGTTTGTTTGGTCATGCTTTCCTCAATGCCGGTTAAGGCTTAACGTGGTTTTAAGCGCCCAAACCCAGTTCCTTAACAGAACAATATGGGCATTGGCCTGCACTGCAAGTGCCAGGCCGCAATACGCGGGGACGCGCGATCTATTTGTCATCCTCTACGGCCCGGCGTTCGAACACCTTGTCGATGATGCCGAATTCCTGGGCTTCCTCAGCTGTGAGGAAGGTATCCCGATCCAGTTTCCGCTCAATTGCGTCGTAGTCCTGGCCGGTATGCTTGACGTAAATCTGATTCAGGCGCCGCTTAAGATCAATGATTTCTTCGGCATGGCGCTCAATATCCGTCGCAACGCCCTGATAGCCACCGGACGGCTGGTGGAGCATCACGCGGGCATTAGGCAAGGCAAAACGAGCCCCTGCCTCGCCAGCAGCGAGCAAAAGCGAGCCCATTGAGGCCGCTTGGCCAATACAGACTGTGGACACCGAGCACCGGATAAACTGCATGGTGTCATAAATCGCCAGACCAGACGACACATAACCGCCGGGGCTATTGATATACATGGCGATTTCTTTTTTCGGGTTTTCCGATTCGAGAAACAGCAGCTGAGCTGTAATCAGGGCGGCCATGCCATCATCGATACCACCGGTCACGAAGATGATACGCTCTTTCAGAAGGCGCGAAAAGATGTCGAACGCCCGTTCGCCACGGCTGGTCTGCTCCACCACCATGGGGACTAGGTTGAGGGCAGTCTGGTACGAATTTGACATAAGTCGGGCCTCGGGCGTCGAAAAAAGGAATCTCTACTTTGCCAGAACTGGCAGAATGACTGATATTTGTCCACGCAGGCAGTGCTGCAAGAGGCGTTCCGCTGTGGAAAGCCTTAGCGAAACGGCCATTCAGCAGCCTTGCTGGGCAATTCACCGGCCGGATCCAGCATAAACGCCAGATAATCGTCATGTACCGTTTGCGCCTGAAGGTCCCTCAGCAGCATGTGGAACCCCTTTTCATAGTAGACTGTCCTGACATGCGACGGCAGCACTTTCGCGGTTCGTTCCACCCCCTTTGCCGGCACAACGTAATCATTTGCTCCATAAGACATGAGCGTCGGCAAGCTTGCTGGCAGGTTCGGGGCGCGTTCATGTGCCCGCTCCATCAGCGAAACAAGCCCATAGACCTGATCAATGCGATTGGTCGGCATCATCAGCGGATCAGACCAGGTCCGCTGAAGCATCTCGATATTGTCCGAGGGTTCGATCCGAACGAAACGCCTCGGCGGCTGAACGATCCAGCCCGGCCTGACGTGCGCAGACAGCCAGAGGCTGGTCCGGTAGGTGAGGTTCATTGCGCCCCAGCCCCGCAGGCCAGGTCCGGACGCGATAAACTGATCGGCAGCTGGCGGTAAATCGGAGCCAAACGCCGACATGGCCACCGACGCACCCATGGAAATTCCGACCACCGTGATCTTAGCATCAGGGTGACGCTGTCTGGCGAGGTCCACCGCCGTTCGAAGATCCTCCCGCATCAGGTCTTCGTCAGGCCAGATTCCTCTCTCAGGCGAACGGCCGAAGCCGCGCTGGTCGTAAGCGTAGACCGTCACGCCTTTCGACGCCCAATAGGGCGCCGCCATGTGGAACGCGTTCGCATAATCGTTCATGCCGTGCAGGCCGACCACAACATGTCCTGCGGCCTCTCCGGCCTCCTGCCCCGGCCAATAGGTCAGCCCCAGCTCGGCGCCGTCGAACGACACAAACTTGTTTTCTTCCACTTTCAGTTCGGGTGTCACGGTTTGCGTCATGGAGAGCGGTTCCTGAACCTTTGGCGTTGCACAGGCACTGACGGCCAGCATTGCCAGCACGATCAGCTTTCGGACAAGGCCGAACGGACCGCGCTCCGCAGGTCGGGCAGCACATCGTCCTCGAACCAGGGATTGCGCTTCAGCCATGCGGTATTCCTCCAGCTTGGATGCGGCAGGGTGAAAATGCGATCGCCAGCATAGGATTTCCAGTTCGCGACCGTCGCTGTCAGTGTCTTTTCGACCCGGCGCCCAAGATGCCAGCGCTGGGCATATCCACCGACCAGCAAGACCACGTCGATCCTGGAAAGCTGTTCCAGAACCCGTTGCCGCCAGACCTCAGCGCAACGCTTCATGGGCGGCAGGTCTCCACCCTTGGCATCATAGCCCGGAAAGCAAAGCCCCATTGGCAGGATCGCGATCCGGCTGGCGTCGTAGAATTCCTCCCGTGACACGCCCATCCAGTCTCTCAAACGGTCACCAGACGGATCGTTGAACGGTGTGCCGGTCGTGTCTGCCAGATTGCCGGGAGCCTGACCTGCGACCAGAACGCGGGCGTCAGCTGACAGCTGGAAAATGGGGTTCGGCGCGCGTTCCATTTCCGCCTCACATAGGCGGCACCGGCGTATCTCATTAATCAGGGACTGGAGATCATCGCTCATGCGTCCATATTTGAGGGGGAATGTGGCCGCGAAAAGGAGTCCTGAGCATGAGCGAACCAATCTCGCGAAGAATTGAACCGAGAGCACGCGATCTGGGCGGTGGCTTCCGTGTTCGCCGGGTGCTGCCTTTCCATGCGCAACGCATGGTCGGTCCATTCGTCTTCTTCGATCATTTCGGACCCGTGGAATACGCGCCCGGTGAAGGCTTCGATGTGCGCCCGCATCCGCATATCGGTCTGTCTACCGTCACCTACCTGTTCGAAGGCGCGATAGAACATCGGGACTCCCTCGGAACAGATCTTGTCATTCGCCCAGGCGCAGTGAACTGGATGACCGCCGGACACGGCATTGTCCACTCGGAACGAACCCCAGCCCCGGAACGGGAGGCAGGTCAGAGCATGCACGGCCTTCAGACCTGGCTCGCGCTGCCGAAGACCCATGAGGATATTCCACCAGCTTTCGACCATCATCCGGCCGATGCGCTACCGGAATTCAATCACCGAGGCGCGCGCATGCGTGTGCTCGCTGGTGAGGCATTCGGAAAAGTCTCACCCGTGCAGTTCCCATGGCCAATCCTGTACGTGGCTTTCGAGGCGGATGAAGGCGCCAACCTGATCCTTCCACACACACTCGCCGAAGAGCGGGCAGTCTATCTCGTCAGCGGCAGTGCTGTGATTGGCGGTGAGACGTTCGGCGAAGGACAGATGCTCGTACTGGCCAGGGGCATCGATGTCGCCATTCGGCTGGAGCCTGGTACGAAAGGTGTGATCTGCGGCGGCGCGGCCATGGATGGGCCACGCAAAATCGAATGGAATTTCGTCGCCAGCGATCAGACGCTTATCGATCAGGCGAAACAGGATTGGCAACATTCGGTCAGCTCGGGTGGATCTGACCGCTTTCCAACGGTTCCCGGCGACGAAGAGGAATGGATCCCGCTCCCATGAGGCACAAGCTTGCCCCTCGCCCGGGCACGTGCAAAACCCCTCCTAACAGGATTGTTACGGAGAATCTCATGAAGAAGCTGTTCCTGGCAGCGTCCCTGCTGGCGTTGACCGCCTGTGGAGAACAAGCCGCCAAGGTCGACACCGCCCCCGAAGCAGAAACCAATGCAGCTGCAGCGACACCGGACCTGCTGATGCCGCTTCCGGAAGGTACGGTCGCAGACATTTCGGCCGACGATCTGGCGGTCCGTATCAAAACTCTCGCAGACGATACGTTTGAAGGCCGGGGTCCCGGTACGCCGACAGGCGAAGCTGCAGCTGACTGGATTGCCGCCGAGATGAACCGGATTGGGCTAAAGCCTGGCGCAGCCAATGGCAGCTATCTTCAGGAAGTGCAGATGGTGAACCAGACCATCGACCCATCTGAATCCTATCTGTCGTTCTCGTCAGAAGACGGCACGGAGATCCCGACCACACTGAAAGACGATGCGGTAATCTGGACCAAGCGCCAGAATGCGACCGAGCTTTCCTTCGACCCGAGCGATGTTGTTTTTGTCGGTTATGGCGCGGTCGCTCCGGAATATGAGTGGAACGATTACGACGATCAGGATTTCACCGGCAAGACGGTCATCATCCTGGTCAATGATCCGGGCTTTGCAACACAGGACCCAGACCTCTTCAAAGGCAAGGCCATGACCTATTATGGCCGCTGGACCTACAAGTATGAAGAAGCGGCCCGCCAGAACGCTGCTGCTGCGATCGTCGTCCACGAAACAGCGCCTGCTGCTTATGGCTGGGACGTGGTCGCGAACTCCTGGTCAGGCGCTCAATCGGATCTCGTGCGCGCAAATGGTGGTGAGGACCGCACCACGATGGAAGCGTGGATCACCCGCGATAAAGCCGAAGAACTCTTCAAGGCTGCCGGGCTCGACTACGAGACGCTGAAGGATGCCGCCAAGGAACGCGGCTTCAAACCGGTGCCGCTCACCGGACTGAAGGCTCAGGGTGCGATCACCCAGAAGATTGAACCCCTGACCAGCCACAATGTCATCGGTGTACTCCCAGGCCAGACCACACCGGACGAGTATGTTCTGTACACGGCTCACTGGGATCACCTCGGCAAGAAGTCCGGCGAAAAGACCGGAGCTCCTGGCGAGGACTTCTACCAGGACCAGATCTTCAACGGTGCCGTGGACAACGCAACCGGCGCTGCCGCCTTGCTGGAAATTGCTGAAGCTATGGCGGCGCAATCGGTCGACCGCTCTGTCATGTTCCTGTCTGTCACACTGGAAGAGTCCGGACTGCTCGGTTCCGAGTATTTCGCGCAACATCCGACTGTGCCGCTGAACAAGATTGTTGCCGGCATCAACATGGACGGCTCCCTGCCGGTTGGGCGCACACATGACATGGTGGTGGTCGGTTATGGCGCTTCGGAACTGGAAGACATGCTGACAGAATACCTCGCCAAGCAAGACCGGGTCGTGAAGCCGGATCCCAAACCGGAAGCCGGATCGTTCTATCGCTCGGACCATATCTCGCTCGCCAAGCGCGGCGTACCGATGCTGTATGCCGATGGCGGTGAGGACAAGGTGGATGGCGGCATCGCTGCAGGCAAGGCAATCGCTCAGGCCTACAATGAGCAGCGCTACCACAAGCCCATGGACGAATACACTGACGATTGGGACCTTTCCGGCAATGTGGAAGACGTCACCGCGCTCTTCGAAGTCGGCAAGTCCATCGCCCAATCCGATGCCTGGCCGACTTGGTATCCTGGCAACGAGTTTGAAGCAGCCCGCAAGGCCAGCCTCGGCGAAAACTGATCGATCGCCCTCCGCCGGATCATACCGGCGGAGGGCAATTTACTTTGGAACCATTCAAGCATGCTTTCGTACCAGCACGGCTTTCACGCAGGCAATCGCGCGGACGTGCTGAAACATGCCGTACTTCATGCAATATTGAGCGCTACCGCCAAGCAATCGACCAACATCCTTTATGTTGAAACGCATTCCGGACGCGGACGGTATGATTTAAATAGCGCACAATCGACAAAAGGCGGAGAAGCACTCGACGGCATCCTGTCGCTCCTCGACGAAGGCTCACCCAAACCTGTCCGTCCATGGCTAGACCTCGTCAGAGAACGTGGCGTGAATGATTATCCGGGTTCTCCAGCGCTTGCGCAGCAATTGCTGCCCGCATCGACCCGCATGATCTTGTTTGAAAAACATCCAACCGAGTACAAGGAACTCGTCAAAGCCCTGGGCGAGGACGACCGGCTGCAAATCAAGCATGCCGATGGCTATTCGGGCGCACTCAAGCTTTCCCCCCGCAGCAATGAACAGATCGTCTGTTTCGTCGACCCGAGCTACGAAACCAGCCGTGACATCGACGCTCTTGCCCTGTGGACCCCGCGCGCCCTCAAGCGCTGGCCGAAGGGCATCCTTATTCTGTGGCTGCCACTCTTCAAAGACGGACGGGAAATCGAGTTCGGAGAGTACCTGACAGAGCTAGACGATTGTTTCGTGGCGGGTGCCCGCTGGCCGATGGATCCGTTGGATGAAGGCGCCCTGGAAGGCTCTGCCATTGTCGCCTATCGCTCGCCGGGGGCAGCGCGCGAAACCTCGCTTAACATAGCCAGTGCATTGCAGTCATGGTGGGCACGCTGAGCGGCGAGCCACGCCATATCCTGCTGGCGGGTGGCGGTCACGCGCACGCCGTCGCGCTGCATCAATTGGCTAACAACCCGCCGCAGCCGGAGACCCGGCTGACTCTCGTTTCACCATCTACACACAATCTGTACAGCGGCGCCCTACCTGGCGTGATCGCTGGACACTGGCAAGCTGACGACATTGGCGTTCCACTTCAGCCGCTTTGCGAAGCCATTGGCGCCCAGTTCATTCAGGACAGAATAGCTGCGATCAATCCAGAATCCCGGACAGCTATCCTAGGATCAGGCGAGTCAATTTCATTCGACGTGATGAGCCTGGATATCGGGTCCGGAATTCGCCCACTGGACGTCCCCGGCAGTGATGGCGCGATTATTCCGGTCCGGCCAATCGCACCCTTTCTGCAGAAATGGGAATCTGCACTGGAACAGATCAAGGCCAGATCCACTCCTTCCACAATCATCGTCACCGGGGCCGGACTGGCAGGCATCGAAGTCGCGCTCGCCATCCACTATCGTCTTCTGCAGGAAGGCATCAACACACCCGCGATTCACTTGATCGATCCAGGTGATGAAATTGCCGCATCCAGTGCAGCCGCACTACGTCGGAAACTTTACCGTGCGTTGGGCCGCTACGGCATAAACCTGATGCTGCAAACGAGCATTCGAGCCATTGAGAATGGTTGTGTCACGGTCTCGACAGGCGCCAAAATCGCGACCGCTTTCATCGTGAACTGCGCAGGGTCTGCCCCACACGACTGGGTGGCCCACACCGGTCTGAAAACTGCCAACGGACGTATCGAGGTGGATGCCTGCCTGCGTTCCATCAGTCACTCCCATATCTGGGCGGCTGGCGACACCTCGTATTTCCAGCCCAAATCTCTACCGCCCGCTGGCGTGTTCGCAGTTCGGGCCGGCCCTGTGATTGCGGAGAACATCCGCCGATTTTCGCAGGATAAAGATCTCGCTGAATACCATCCGCAAACCGATTATCTGAAGCTGGTAAGCTTGGGACAAAAGCGGGCCGTGGCAGAAAAGTTTGGGCTTACTCTCGAAGGCGGCTGGGTGTGGCATCTCAAGAAATCTATAGATTTCTCATTCCTGCGGGATCACAGCCCGCCGTCGAGCCACTGACAAAATAGCGTCGGCTGCAATTTCGGCAGATGAGTGACCGCCACCTTGCATTCGCGCAAGGGCTTCCTTCTGTGCCTGCCTCTGCGTGTCCAGAAGTTCCGGATACTTCAGCCATTTGATCGCGGTATCCGCGATCAGCTCAGGCTTCTGCCGAGTCTGGACGAATTCCGGCACGATTTCCTGATCGTCTGATACGATGTTCAGCAAAGTGATATGCTGCTTCTTGTAGAGCAGTCCGCGCGCAAGCGCCCAGGTTAGCCAACCCGTCCGGTACGCCACGATCATCGGCGTACCCTGCATTGCCAGTTCGCTGGTCACGGTACCTGAACACGCCAAAGCCAAGTCTGCTGCAGCCATGGCATCATAACGCTCTTCTGGCGTGCGCAGCACTTCAGCCCAGCCAGACACATCCGGAAACGCCTCGTCAAACGCCTCAGCCATATTTGCAGCTGGTGAAACGATAATACGGACGCCCGGCACAGCTGCAGCAACCTGTTTCGCAGCCTCAAGCAGCGCTGGGGCGACTTTGGCCAGTTCGCTCCGCCGGCTACCCGGCAGAACGAGGCAGATTTTCTCGTCCTTTCCAAGGCCACGCGCGGCGCGGAATTTCTGCCCATCTCCCGGGGTGTTCCGCGACAAGGCAGGATTTCCGATAACGGTCGTCGGCAAGCCAAACGGCTCATAATAGGGCGCTTCCATGTCATGCATGCAAAGCAGATGGTCCACTGTCGCCGACAGCGTCTTCGCCCGGCCGGGCCGAGTTGCCCAAACCTGGGGTCCAATGAGTTTGATCAGCTTTATGTCTGGTGCTCGCGCACGAACCCGCTGTGCGACCCGCAACATGAATCCCCACGAATCCACAAGCACAACAACATCTGGTTGAAACGCAATAATGGCATCAGCCGCGGCATCCGCCAGCTTTACGACGGTACCATAGGCCCGAATGCCTTCAGCAAAACCAAGAATGGAAAGGGGTGAAATATCAAAAGGCGAGTGAATGCCAACAGATGCGAGTTCCCTGCCGCCAATTCCCGCGAGCTCCACATCGTACGTCTTCCGACGGATCTCTTCGACCACTTCGCGGGCCAGCAAATCGCCGGAGGCTTCTCCCGCGACCATGAATATGCGCAAAGGCTTCACGAAACTTCGTCCGGTTTAAAACCATAGATGAAAACGCCCAACCGGTCGGCCGCAGCTTCCATGTCGGCGCGCCGCAGCAGCAACGCCCCGCCTGCCTCAACCGCCAATCCAGCGAGCCCGGCAGCAGCAACAAGCTCCACTGTAGAAACGCCAGTAGTCGGCAGATCTATTCGGCGCTCCTGATCTGGTTTCGGGCGCTTTGCGAGCACACCACGGCGAGCGTCCGGTTTTCCCCGAATGGCTTCCGGAAGCGCGGCACAACGCTTCAGCATTTCGTCAGTGCCCTCCTGCGCTTCGACGGCGAGGACAAGCCCATCGCAGACCACGCACCCCTGCCCGATGTCGAGCGCACCTGTCGCAGACGCAACCTTCGCTGCGGCCCTGATATCCGCCAGATTCTCTTCATTTGGCTCAGGGCCAGCAATCAGCCCCACCGGTGCGAGCAGCGCTTTATTGGCCTCTTCGCTGCCAATCACATTGAAGCCATGCTTCTCGAATTCCCTGACGAGCACTTTGAGCAAGGCGTCGTCCCCCTTGCGGGCTTCTGAGACCACTTTGGGCAGCAGCATGGCGCCCCGCATGTCCAGCTTGAGGTCCTTGAAGTTCGGGCGTTTCACAATCCCCGCAAAGACGACATCCTTGCAGCCAGCGGACTTCAGCCGTTCGATCACGCCTCCGATTTCTCCGAGACCGACTACCGCACCCGGATATTCGGCGAGGGCTGGCTCTTCGAAGCCCTTCAGACGGAGAACATAGACTCCCTGCCCGCTTGCGACAGCGTTGCTGGCAATGGCGACCGGAAGTTCCCCCAGCCCTGCAATCAGTCCCAGCGGCGCGGTCATCGATCAGGCCGGCTTGCAGATCGGCCGGTCTCCGCCTGCCTGAATAAAGGAGATAAGTTCCATGGCGAGCGGCTGGTCTGCAAAATCCTGCGCAGCCTTGGCAAGGCGGTCCTTGAACAGACCTTCGCCGAAAAAGACTGCCTTGTAAGCACCGCGGATCTGCATCAGCTGGCCTTTGTCGAAACCGCGCCGCTTGAGGCCTACCATGTTCAGGCCGGAAAGCTTGGCATGATTTCCCACGACAGACCCAAAAGGTATCACGTCTTCGACAACAATTGCGCCGCCACCGATGAATGCATTCCGTCCAATGCGGGAGAACTGGTGTACCGCCGCGAGTCCGCCAAACCAGACATGGTCACCCACCTCGATGTGTCCGGCCAGTGATACATTGTTCGCCATGACAACGTGATTGCCGATCTGGTTATCATGAGCGATGTGCGCACCAATCATGATGTAGCAATGATCACCGACTTTCGTCAGGCCACCGAACTTTGGCATGCCCGCGTGGGCAGTGGCATATTCGCGGAAGGTGCAGTTCTCGCCCACCTCAAGACGGGACTCCGGCGTGTCTTCGAACCCGATCACCTGTGGACTGCAGCCCAGCGTCGCGTGAGGGAAAAGCACGCTGTTGCGGCCAAGACGAGTATGACCTGCCACCACTGCATGAGAGTGCAGCTTGCACCCATCGCCGATCTTCGCATTTGCACTGACATGGCAAAACGGACCGATCGCGACATCCGTGCCCAGCTGGGCGCCGTCTTCAACAAACGCGGTAGGATGAATCTGTGTCGGCATGGCTGCTTCTCTGAATTTCAGCGCGAAGGAAGCGCCGATCAGCTATTTTTCTTCGGGTTTGCCTGTTTCTGCAACCATGCGACTTCACGCATCCACTGGCGAATAGGTTTCGCCGGCGTGCCGCCCCAGGTTTCACCGTCTTCAATATTGCGGAAAAGGCCCGAAGACGCAGCGAGACTGACACCTTCGCCGACCTCAACGTGGTCTGCGATACCGACACGTCCTCCCAGCATGGACTGGCTGCCGACCCGGACCGAACCCGAGATGCCGCCAAAGGCGGCCATGACGACGGACCGACCGAAAACGACATTGTGCGCGATCTGGCAAAGATTATCGATCTTGGTGCGCTCACCGAGGATCGTGTCTTCGAAGACGCCTCTGTCAATACATGTATTGGCGCCGATGGAGACATGATCCTGAAGGATGACCCGGCCAAAATGGGGAGCATCACGCTGGCCGTCAGGAGAAGCAAGCACGCCGAAACCGGTTTCTCCGATACGGGCCCCCGCCAGCAGCGTCACATGATCGCCAACCAGTGCGCAGAACACGCTGGCATTTGCTCCGATCTGACAATGCCGGCCTATCTGAACGCCCGGACCGATCGAGACATTGGGGCCGATCCAAGTGCCTTCGCCTATGACGGCGCCGGGCCCGACAACCGCCCCTGGAGAAACACGCGCATCCTCATGCACCTGGGCATCAGGCGAGATACGGGCATCACCCGTCCAGTCCAGATGACGCGGCCGGTACATCGCCAATGCTGCGACGGCATGGGCGTAGCGGGGCAATGGCACGACCAGTTTTGCCGCGCCTTCCGGCACATATTTCAGGTTGGCTTCGTTCGTCATGAAGATCCCGGCATTTACCGAAATCTCGGGAGCAGACTTTCCGTCGCCATCCAGGAAGGCGAGATCGCCCGCTTGGGCATTTGCGGCAGAGGCGATACCCGTCACACGCAGGTCGCCATCCCCATCAAGCGCCGCGCCGGTCAATTCCGCTACTTGGCCAAGCGTCAAAGCCCCCAATGGCGCATAGAACCGCGGATCGACCGTCACGATATGCTCCGTTACTGCGGATTAGCCGGCTGATCCGGAATCTTCTGACGCGTAACCGTCAGGGTCGGCGTCGCAGCGTCGAGTTTCTGGATCACCAGAGCCGTCGCATCGATGGAGTCGGCAGTGTAGACTACAGAGCTCTTGGAAACGACCATTTGAGCGTTCTTTTCCTGAATGACCTGAAGCAGGACCGGCTCAAGCGCCTTGTTGAAATTCGCCAGAGCGACGCGTTCCGTCAGGGAGAATTCCTGGGATGCGCGCTGAGCCTTGGCGGCAAATGCGTTTGCCTTCGCCTGATAGCCATTCAGTTCGGATACCAGAGCCGCATCGGCATTGACTTGCTCACGCGTCTTTCCAGACAGCTTCGCATCCAGGGCCTTACCCTGCGTTTGAAGCGTGTTCCGTTCCGGCGTCAGTTCGCCGTTCATTTGCGTTTCGATATTGTTGAGCTTGGTCGCCATATCCTTGCCAGCTTTGCTGTCGCGAAGGATCTTCACTTCATCGATGGCGATAACATTGCTGCCTTGCGCGACAGCCGCAGGCGCCGTGAAAGCGGCGCTGCCGATAAGCAATGCGAAGGCAAACAGGAGTTTCTTGAGGTGGGACATGCTAGTCTCCATTCTGGGGGCTTGCGATTAGAAGCGTGTTGAAGTCGAGAACCGGAACGTCTCTGTCCGGTCATAATCCTCGCTGCGGAGGATCTGAGAGAAGTCGAAGCGGATCGGGCCGAACGGCGAATTCCAGAATACGCTGAGGCCAGCTGAAGCTCGCAGCGATGCCGCATCCTTGGTAAGCCGCGCAGCGGGCAAACCCGTGTTCGGGTCGATCGTGAAAATGGTCGGAGCTTTGTCCGGACCACGAAGCGTGCCCAGCGAACCGGCATCCATGAACAGTGCGCTCTTGATGCCATACTCTTCCGGGAACACGTTTGGCAGACTCAGTTCGAACGTACCCTGATAATAGGCATTCCCGCCCTGCGCGTTCAGGCGCCGGGTGGCAACGACCTCACCAGTTGCCGGATCGACCACTCGGAGAATCTCCCGCGGGCCGAGGCCAGCGACATCAAATCCGCGGAACGTCGAACCGCCCCGGAAGAAGCGATTGTTAATCCGAATGCCTTCCCCATTCTCCAGCGGGAAGACATAGCCGCCAGACAAGCGTGCACTGGCCACAACGCCCTTCCAGATACCGCGATAGAAAGATGCCCGCGTTTCTGTACGTAGATAGTGCACGTCACCACCAACACCTGCCAGATCCTGACTCAGGGAGAAATCAAATCCGCGGGTTGGTGTAATCGGATCGTTGGTGCGATCCCAATAAAGCTGATACCCGAGAATACTGGAGAGATCAGATCGCTCGGACCGGCAGATCGTTTCCCGGAAAAGATAAGACGGGTCGCACCGGTCAAGAACAACTTCCTGACCCTCTATGGCATCATCAGGACCCGCTGTCCGGTAACGGTCGTCGCTGGTATCGTCCGGAGTGTCCTGACCGGCAGTCTGGATAACACGGGTCGACGGTAGCCCCGTCGCGATATCGATCAGATATGGCACATCCGTCACGTCGATATCGTCATACTGCAGACGATAGCTGAGCCCCAGCTGCATGCGTTCGGTCAGCGGGAAACCCAGGCGAACGCCTGCACCATAAGTGTCGCTGGTGAAGTAGGAGATGTCGCCGAAGTCCTGTCGGGTCGCAAACATGTCGATGCCGGCAGACAGATTGCGGTCCAGGAAGCGTGGCTCAGTAAAGCGAAGATCCAGAACCTGCTGTCGGCTGGACGCAGAAACACGCGCAACAACCGACTGCCCGCGTCCACGCAAATTCCGCTGGCTGGCAGACAGGTCAATCAGGTAGGAGTCGACTGAAGAGAAACCCGCGGCGAACGAAAGTTCGCCGGTGGGCTGCTCCTGAACCGTCACATTGACCACGGTCCGGTCAGGCTCATCCGTTGCAACTTCCTCGATCTCGACTTCCTTGAAGTAGCCGAGCGCCCGCACACGGTTCTTGGAACGGTCCAGAAGAATCCGGTTGAAAGCGTCGCCTTCGGAAATTCTCAGTTCCCTGCGGATCACGCGGTCCAGTGTCTGCGTGTTTCCGACAATGTTGATGCGGTCGATGTAAACACGCGGGCCTTCGTCCACCACGAAGGTCACGTCGATGCGGCCCGTATCCGGGTTCACATCGAGCTGCGGACGAATGTCGACAAACGCATAACCCGCAATGCCCGCCGCATAGGTCAGGGAGTCAATCGTGCTTTCGATCAGGTCACCTTTGAACAGCGCGCCTTCCTGAATCGGCACCGCGGCGCGAAGGGCTTTGGCGTTCAGTTTTTCGAGCGCTGTCTCAACCTTGACCTCACCAAAATCGTACTGGCGCCCCTCATCCACCGTCATGGTGATGTAGAAGTCTTTCTGGTCCGGGGTCAGCTCGGCCACTGCCGAGGTCACGCGGAAATCATAATAGCCGTTGTTCTGATAGAACTGACGCAGCTGGTCGCGGTCGTATTCCAGGCGTCCCGGATCGTAGTTGTCGTTGGAGCTGAAGAAGCGCCAGAAACGGGATTGCTTGGTGACGATTTCGCTGCGCAGACGGGAGTCCGAGTAGGCTTCGTTACCGATGAAGTTGATCGAACGGACACCCGTGACCGGACCTTCCGTGATCTGGAAAATCAGATCGACGCGGTTCTGCTCCAGCGGCTTGTATTGCGGCTCGACCTTTGCAGCAAAACGGCCCGACTGGCGGTAGAGCTCGAGAATACGCTGCACATCGTTCTGCACCCGCGCTGCCGTAAAGATACCGCGCGGCTCGGCCTGGATCTCTTCCTTGAGCTTGTCTTCCTTGAGTGCCTTGTTGCCCTCGAAAATCACGCGGTTGATGATCGGGTTCTCAACAACACGGACAATGAGGTCATCGCCAAGACGATCGATGGAAACGTCTGCAAAAAGGTTGGTCGCGAACAGCGTCTTCAGCGACAGGTCGATGCGGTTGGGGTCGAATGCATCCCCGGGTTCCAGCAACAGATATGACTGGACGGTCCGTGCTTCGATACGCCTGTTTCCCTGGACCACGATCGAACGGATCGTTCCCCCATACCGGTTGTCTTCCTGCGCCTGAGCCGAGCCGGTAACGCCCGGCACGCTTTGAAGCGCGAAGACGCTGGTCGCCATGAAGGTCGCTGCAAGAAACTTACGCATCGTCGAATTAACTCTCTGATTAGTCCCTGATCCGGCCGGCTCAGCCGCCCCCGCCGCCGAAAACGCCGGTTTCGATGACATCGCCCCATGTGATGACGACGACCATCCCCAATAACAGGATGAGACCGAATGTCAGGCTCACTTCCTGCACTTTTTCCGGCAAATGGCGGCCGGTCAGGGCTTCGTATGCATTAAATACAAGGTGTCCGCCATCCAGCACCGGCAGCGGCAATAGGTTAAAAAAGCCGATCCCCACGGAGATCGATGCACACATTCCAAGGAGCATCCAGAACAGCTCCGACACACGCGTGCCAACCGAGACATCTTCCTGTGCCCACACCCGGTTCACGATTCGGCGTGACACATCGCCAATCCCGACCGGTCCGGACATTGTATGAATCGACATACGTCCGGTGATGATCCGGCTGAGCATGGTGACAGTCTGCTCAAGTGTCTTTCCGGTCTGGATAACACCCTGTCCGAGTGCTTCTGCCGGATTGTAACGGGTCGGTTCCTGAACGCTGACGCTGGCCAGTTTTACACCGATAGTGCCTTGGGGCACCTGCTGGCCGACTTCATTCTCACGCACCACTTCCTTGGGTGTAACGGTGAGGGTCTGCTCCGTGTCGCCGCGGCGAACCACGAAGTCGACTGGCGTATTGGGGTTGAGTATCGCGGCCAGCTGAATATCGCTGGCCGTTTTCACAGCCTTGCCATTGGCTGATATGACGATGTCTCCAGCTTCCATCCCTGCCACTGCGGCGGGGGTGCCTTCTTCAACAGAATAGATACCGATCTCCACATTCGGACGGCCGAAGGTACCGATCATCAGAGCAAATATGAGGCTGGCGAGCACAAAATTGGCGAAAGGCCCGGCCAGGCTGACAAGCGAGCGCTGCCCAACACTGAGTTCGGGATAAGGCCGCCCGACGAGGCCACCCTCAATCTTGCCGATATCGCCCGCAGTCTGCGCTTCGCCGGCGAACTTCACGAAGCCACCGAGCGGGATCCAGTTGATGCGCCAGCGAGTGCCGCGCTTGTCCTTCCGTTCAAACAGAGGACTTCCAAAACCGATTGAGAAGGATTCGACAGCCGCCCCGAAAGCACGGCCGGCAAGGTAATGACCATATTCGTGGACGATCACCACGATGCCCATCATGAAGATGAGGCAAGCCAGAAACAATGGACCTTGGCTCAGCAACTCACCCAAGCGTACTACCCTCCGCCCCACCACCCGGGGCCCGCTTCAAGACGTCTTCAGCCGCAGAACGCGCGAACCGGTCCAGATAGCCGATCTCTTCTAGCGAACTACATGCCATTCCGGCCATATTGCCGGAAAGGAAGCGACTCAACACTTCCTTTACCACCCAGCTTATGTCCAGAAACCCGCATTGGCCCGCAATAAATGCAGAAACGGCGGTTTCATTAGCGCAATTTAATACCGTTGTAGCGCCCGGACCGGCGGAAAATGCCTCACGCGCCAGGTCCACCGCAGGAAATTTTGTACCGTCCACCGCCTCAAAATCGAGTTTTGCGAGGGACACAAGGTCGAGCCGGTTCACCGTGGTCGCAACACGATCCGGCCAGCCTAAAGCGTACGAGATTGGTGTCCTCATGTCCGGAGCGCCGAGTTGCGCGATCACCGATCCGTCCGTGAAGTGCGCCATGCCGTGAATAATCGACTGGGGGTGAATGATCACATCGATCTTATTGGCTGGGACATCGAACAGATAAGCCGCCTCGATCAGCTCCAGAGCCTTATTCATCAAAGTGGCACTGTCGATCGAGTTCTTGATCCCCATGGCCCAGTTCGGATGCGCCGCGGCCGCTTCCGGGCTGGCGGTGCGCATCTCATCCAGCGTCGCCGTCCGAAACGGTCCACCTGAGGCCGTGATGGTCAGCCGCTCCAGCGACTTGCCGTCACCGAGGCATTGATGAATCGCGCTGTGCTCTGAATCCACCGGCAGGACCATTACGCCGGCCTTCCTGGCTTCTTCAAGGATCAGCCGACCGCCGCAGACGACGCTTTCCTTGTTGGCTATCGCCACATCATTGCCTGCCTGAACGGCCGCCAGCGTCGATTCCAGCCCCGCAGCACCAACAATCGCCGCAAGGACCCTGGCAGGCCGCATTGCCGCTTCCGTCACGGCCGCGGCACCGCCAGCAGCTTCAATTCCGCTACCGGCCAACCGGTCCTTCAGGATCGGCAGCTGCGTTTCATCCGCGATCACGGCGATCTGCGGCCGGCATTCGAGCGCCTGCTCTGCCAGTTTCTCAACGTTGCTACCGGCCGTCAGGGCAATGACGTCGAACCCGGCGCCGCCTCTCTGATTTTCGTACTGGATGACATCGAGCGCCGAGCACCCAATGGAGCCTGTCGATCCCATAACAGAAACAGCACGCCTGGAAGTCATGCCTGCAGCCCAAGCATGTCCGGCAGGTCAGGCGCAATGTGGAAAGCCAGTACGGTTATGAAGGCAACCGCACCAAGACCATCGACGCGGTCCATAACTCCGCCATGCCCAGGCAGGATCGATCCGGAATCCTTGACGCGGAAACGCCGCTTCAAGCCGCTTTCGAAAAGGTCACCCAACTGCGCCACCACGGAAATGGAGAGGCCTGCCAGGATCCAGCCCGCAAAGGGCACACGCTGGATGTCGGCCGCTGCGATGCCGCAGACAACACACGCAACGACAGCCCCAATCGCGCCGCTCCAGGTCTTGTTCGGGCTCTCTTTCGGTAGCAGCCGCGGACCGCCGAGCCCGCGGCCCGTAAAATAGGCCGCCGCATCGGAAGCCCAGACGAATGACATGAAATAGAGCGCAGCAGACCGGCCATCCCATGGCCCTTCCCGCAGCAACCACAAGGATGCTGGCATCAAGGTCACGTAGACGAGACCGAACACAGCGCTGCCCCGGTGATTCCAGCCACCCTTCGCTGTCATCGCCGCAAAGACGGCTCCAGCGAGAATTACGCCCAGCGCGATGCCTGAATTGCTGAGAGGCAGTGCCAGGCACGCCAACGCAGCGAACGCGACCAGCAGCACGGGTTTGATGAAACCGCTGATATGCCCCCATTCCCAGGCCATGACGCCCGCTGCCGCCGCGCAAGCCACAGCCAGCCCCCAACCGCCGGACCAAACTGCGGTCAGCCCGAGCGGGATCAGGATGGCTGATGATATCAGCCGCAGCCCCAGATTAGAAAATCTGAGTTCCCGGGGGGTCCAGTCTCCCATCAGTGCGGCTCCGACGTCACGGCACCGAACCTGCGTTCCCGATTCCGAAAGTCTGCGATTGCCTGTTCCAACGAAGACTTGTCGAAATCCGGCCAGAGCACGTCCGTAAAGATCAATTCGGCGTAGGCAGCCTGCCAAAGAAGGAAATTGGATAAGCGGTATTCTCCACTGGTCCGTATCAGCAAGTCGGGATCCGGAATGCCATCTGTATCCAGAAACTTGGCAAATGCGGTCTCATCGATTTCTTTGGCTTCGAGTTCACCGTTCTGGATTGCCGCTGTGAGCTTCTGCGCAGCACGGAGGATCTCTTCCCGGCCACCATAGTTGAATGCGATGTTGAGGTAGAAATCGGAATTTTCGGCTGTCTCCCGCTCCGCCTTGTCGACGAGCTCCGCGATATCTGTGGGCAGACCTTGCCGACGTCCAATGACGCGGATCCGGACCCCCTCCCGCTTCAACCGGCCGAGGTCGCGCTGTACATAGGCTTTCAAAAGGCCGAACAGCGCACTGACCTCCGCCGCGGGACGGCGCCAGTTTTCGGTGGAAAACGAGAAAACGGTCAGATACCGGATGCCAAGCTCCGGTGCGGCCTCGACCGTCCGGCGCAACGCTTCAACCCCGCGCTCATGGCCTGCCGCACGCGGCAATCCCCTGGCCTTTGCCCAGCGTCCATTGCCATCCATGATGATGGCAACATGCTGCGGCCCCGGCAGCCCCTGTGCCCCGGCGCCCTCTGAAGCGGGGGCGGGTTCACCGGACATCAGACCTGCATGATCTCCGCTTCCTTGGCCTTCAGCGCATCGTCGACTTTCGCGACATAGATATCGGTCAGCTTCTGGACTTCATCGGACAGGGCGTGGTGCCGGTCTTCGCTGATCTCGCCGTCCTTTTCCATCGCCTTTAGGCTATCCATGCCGTCGCGGCGAATATTGCGGATCGCGACGCGCGCCGCTTCGGCATACTTGCCTGCTACTTTCTGAAGTTCTTTCCGGCGTTCTTCATTCAGCGGCGGGATCGGCAGGCGAAGGTTCTGGCCATCGACCACTGGGTTCAGACCGAGGCCGGACTCCCGGATCGCGCGATCTGCAGCGCCGACGACAGCTTTATCCCAAACATTCACAGACAGCATTCGCGTATCGGTGACTGTCACGGACGCCACCTGGTTCAGCGGAACAGTCGAGCCATAGGCAGGCACCATGATGGAATCGAGCAGGTTCACGGATGCACGACCGGTGCGCAGGCCGCTGAATTCTGTTGAGAGCGATGTCAGTGCGCCTTCCATGCGGCGCTCGAGATCTTTCTTGTCATAGCTCATTTGGAAGAGGCTCCCTTGTTCGTAATTGTCGTCGAGGTGCCCTGACCGTGCAGCACTTTCAGAAGCGACCCTTCCTCCTTCAGTGAGAACACCACGATCGGGATGTTGTTGTCACGCATCAGGCTGACTGCAGAAGAATCCATCACACGAAGGTCTTTCACCAGCAACTCCTGATAGGACACATCGTCATAGCGGGTGGCGGAGGCATCCAGCTTCGGGTCGGCCGTGTAGACGCCATCCACCTGCGTGCCTTTCAGCAAGGCATCGCAGTTCATCTCAATGGCGCGCAGGGCAGCGCCAGTGTCTGTGGTAAAGAACGGATTGCCGATTCCCGCAGCAAAAATGACGATCCGGCCCTTCTCCATGTGGCGCTGGGCACGGCGGCGGATGTAGGGCTCGCAAATCGCTTCCATATGAATCGCAGACAGGACGCGGGTCGGCACATCCATATTCTCCAGAACACTCTGCATGGCGAGGGCGTTCATTACCGTGGCCAACATGCCCATGGAGTCTGCCTGAGCCCGCTCCATGCCCTTCGCGGCACCGGCAACGCCGCGGAAAATGTTACCGCCGCCGATGACCAGGCAGATCTCGGCGCCAGCATCGCGCGCGCCCTTGATGGCCTTGGCAAACTTCTCGCAGGTCGGGATATCGATTCCGAACTGGCCGGGGCCCATGAGGGCCTCCCCTGACAGCTTAAGCAGTACGCGTTTGTACTTGAGTTTGCTTGTCTCGGGATCCCCGCTCGGCATCGTCATTTTCCCTTCGCTGGAAGCCTTATGGCCTCCTAAAAGATTCCCGGCCGCCTGTCATGGGCGACCGGGATGTTCAAAGCCCCTTGCGGGCGGAAAGGCAAGCCTGATCAGGCGCCTTTTGTCATGGAAGCGACTTCATCTGCGAAGTTGTCCTCTTCCTTCTCGATGCCATCACCGAGCTTGAAGTTGACGAAGCCTTTCAGTGTGGCGCCCTCGCCTTTCAGGAACTCACCAACCGTCTGGTCAGGGTTCATGACGAAAGGCTGCTCAACCAGCACGACTTCCTTGTAGAACTTCTGCATGCGGCCAACGATCATCTTCTCGATAACATTGTCCGGCTTGCCGCTTTCACGCGCCTGCTCGGTCAGGACGCGCTTTTCAGCTTCGACGATGGCCGGGTCCAGCTCGTCTGTCGTTGCAGCAGCCGGCGACGTGGCAGCGATATGCATTGCAACCTTGCGGCCGATTTCGTCCAGGTCACCCGAACCGTCGAGCGCGACCAGCACACCCACTTTGCCCATGCCAGGAGCTTCTGCGTTGTGGATGTAGGAAGCGACCTTGCCTTCAGCCGTCAGTTTGGCGGAGCGGCGCAGGGTCATGTTCTCGCCAATCGTCGCAACCAGGCGCTTGATCAGGTCGTCGACAGAGCCTTCACCATCCGGCGAAGGCGCGGCAGCAAGAGCCTCGACGGAACCGTCGGTGTTCAGGGCTGCCTTGGTGATGCCGGCCAGAGCGGTCTGGAACTTTTCGTTACGGGCAACGAAGTCCGTTTCGGCATTCAGTTCGACGATTGCGCCGGACTTGCCGTCTTCGGAAACCTGCACAGCCACCAGGCCGTCAGCGGCCGTACGGCCCGACTTCTTGGCAGCTTTGGACAGGCCCTTGGCACGGAGCCACTCGGTGGCCGCCGCTTCGTCACCATTGTTTTCGACAAGCGCCTTTTTGGCGTCCATCATGCCTGCGCCCGTTTTTTCACGGAGCGCCTTCACAAGCGCAGCTGTAATCTCAGCCATAGCTTTATTCCCTCAGTCTCGATTGTACCGGTGCTGTTTATGCGCCGGCTTCGTCAGCCGTTTCGTCTGCTGCAGCAACATCAGCATCCACAACGCCTGTAACGTCTTCCAGCTCGCCCAGATCCATGCCGAGACCGGCGGAGGATTCTGCAAGGCCGTCGAGAACGGCATCGGCGAACAGGTTGCAGTAGAGCGAGATAGCGCGTGCAGCGTCGTCATTGCCCGGGAAGCCGTAATCGGCGTCTGCCGGATCACAGTTCGTATCCAGGACGGCCACAACCGGGATACCCAGCTTGCGGGCTTCCTGAACGGCGATGGCTTCCTTGTTGGTGTCGATCACGATCATGGCCGACGGCAGGCCGCCCATGTCAGCGATACCGCCCAGAGATTTATGGAGTTTCTCACGGCGGCGCTCGAGGTCGAGCAGCTCTTTCTTGGTCAGGCCGGCGCCACCACCCGTTTCAAACATCGCGTTCAGTTCGCGCAGCTGCTTGATCGAGTTGGACACGGTAGACCAGTTGGTCAGCGTGCCGCCGAGCCAGCGGTGGTTCATGTAGTACTGGGCGCAGCGCTGCGCGGCTTCAGCGACCGGCTCCTGGGCCTGGCGCTTCGTGCCGACGAACAGAACGCGGCCGCCCTTGGCCACCGTATCACGCACGAACAGCAGTGCCTGGTGCAGAGCCGGCACAGTCTTGGAAAGGTCCATGATGTGAATGCCGGAGCGGTCGCCGTAGATGTACGGCTTCATACGCGGGTTCCAGCGGTGGGTTTGGTGACCGAAGTGAACGCCAGCTTCGAGCAGCTGACGCATGGTGAAGTCAGGTAGGGCCATTGATTGTCTCCATCCGGTTGGCCGTCACGGGTGGAACTTTGGACCCCAATGGCCCGCAGCACCGGATGCACCCGTGAACTGGTTTAAGATGAGGCGGCTTATACAGATATTCCCTTGCCGGGCAAGCGGTCTGAGGCCTGTTTTGGCAGGACTTCAGGTGATCATTTCATGACTATACCGGACTATGTCATGAACCCGGCATGCCCTAGATGGAGCATCAGGCGGCTTTCAGGGGCTCCACACGCTCCACGCCTGGCACGTCCTTCAATGCCCGCTGGGCTTTCAGGCTGATCGTGTAGGTCGCCGGCAGCTTCAGAATCACCAGTCGGCCATCCTCCAGCGGCACCTCGACCAGAATGTCACCGCGCTCGGTATCAGGCAGCTTGGCGAGGTGACCGACCACGCCCGCGATCTCCGCCGGATTGGCCCCCACGGCGAGACGCACCTTCAACGCCCCCATGCCCCGGCTGAGACGGGCCGATTCCAGTGGCAGGACCCTTTCGGCATTGAGGCGGATCTCTTCCCCGTTCCGCTTCACCCCAACAGTCACCGCAACAGCGTTGCCCACCTGCAGCAGGTCGTAATTCTGGGACAGGGTTTCCGGGAAGACCATCATCTCAACCTCGCCCGTCGGATCGGACAGGGTGAGGAAGGCAAACTTGCCGCCATTGCGGGCCGGCTTGTCGGAGCGCAGGCGCACGATTCCGATCATTTCGATAGGCTTGCCGTCCGAAGCCCGCTCCTCGATCTCCATTGCGAGGGTGATACGCTCCCGGTCGAGGCCCGAGAGGACATCGTCCAGCGGGTGGCCGGAGAAGTAGAACCCGATGGAGCGAAACTCCTCATCCAGCTTCTGCTGGCCATTCCACGCCTTGGCCGACGGCAGGACCGGGCGCAAAGCCGGCTCGGCATCGCCAAACAGGCCGCCCTGGCCGCCCATCCGGTCTTCCGCCGCACTTGCCGCCATCTGAGCCAGCATCGGCGCCCCGGCGAGCACGCGCGCCCGGTTCTTGTCAAAACAGTCGAACGCCCCCGCCTTGGCGAGGGATTCGAAGGCCTTCTTGTTCACATGCTTCGGATCGACCCGTTCGGCGAAGTCGTAGATGTCCTTGAACGGGCCGTCCTGCTCGCGGATCGCCACGACATGTTTCATCGCTTCGAGGCCAACGCCTTTCAGCGCACCCAGCGCGTAGACGATTGCCCCATCGCGCACATCGAAGTCAGCAGTCGAGCTGTTCACGTCCGGCGCGATGACCGGGATCTTCAGCCGCTTGGCTTCCTGGAAGAAGGCGGCAAGCTTGTCGGTGTTGCCGAGATCGAGGCTCATCGAGGCGGCCAGGAACTCCACCGTGAAGTGGCGCTTCAGGTAGCCGGTATGATAGCCGATCAGGGCATAGGCCGCGGCGTGGGACTTGTTGAAGCCGTAGCCTGCGAACTTCTCCATCGTATCGAAGATTTCGTTGGCCAGCGGGGCTTCCATGCCCTTGTTCTTTGCCGCGCCCTCGACGAAGCGCTGGCGCTGGGCGATCATCTCTTCCAGCTTTTTCTTACCCATGGCACGGCGCAGCAGGTCAGCATCGCCGAGCGAATAGCCGGCAATCTCCTGCGCCATCCGCATGACCTGTTCCTGATAGACCGGCACGCCATACGTGGCTTCCAGAACAGGCTTCAGGTCCGGGTGGGCGTACTGGACGCCCTCGGGATTTTCCTTGCCCTCGATATAGACCGGGATGTTTTCCATCGGGCCCGGACGATAGAGCGAGATGATAGCGATCACGTCTTCAAGACTGTGCGGACGCACCTTCTTCAGCGTATCGCGCATGCCCGCGCCTTCCAGCTGGAAGACGCCGAGCGTGTCACCGCCGCCCATCATGTCGTACGTGTCCTGATCGTCCAGACTTTTCCATTCCGGACCGACATCCTTGCCGTCCCGCCGGATGAATTTCAGGGCGCGGTCGATGACTGTCAGGGTCTTCAGGCCGAGGAAGTCAAACTTCACCAGTCCGGCCATCTCGGCATATTTCATGTTGAACTGGGTGGCCGGAAGGTCTGCCCTCGGATCGTTATAGAGCGGCACCAGCTCCACGAGCGGCCGGTCACCGATCACGACACCGGCGGCGTGTGTGCCTGCGTTCCGGTATTTGCCTTCCAGTTTCAGCGCGATCTTGAGGAGTTCGCCAACGCGCTCATCGGCGTCCATCTCCTCATAGAATTTCGGCTCGTCGTCGATCGCTTCCTGAAGCTTCGGCGGATTGGCCGGATTGAACGGGATCAGCTTCGCCAGACGGTCCACCTGACCGTAAGGCATCTGCATGACGCGCCCCACATCGCGCACCACAGCCTTCGCCTGCAGCGTACCGAAAGTGATGATCATGGCGACTGAGTCCGCACCATACTTGTCGCGAACATAGCGGATCACCTCGCCCCGTCGTTCCTGACAGAAGTCGACGTCGAAGTCTGGCATCGAAACACGTTCGGGGTTCAGAAAGCGTTCGAACAGAAGATCGAAGCGTAGCGGATCAAGGTCCGTAATCAGGAGAACCCAGGCAACCAGCGAGCCCGCACCGGAGCCCCGGCCCGGCCCGACCGGAATGCCCTGATCCTTGGCCCATTTGATGAAGTCCGAAACGATCAGGAAGTAGCCCGGGAACCCCATCCGCTCGATGATGCCGAGTTCATAGTCCAGCCGTTCGAAATATGTCTCACGCTCGGCATACAGCTGGTCGGCTTCCTTGAGGCGGAATTCGAGGCCCTCCAGCGCCTGCTTGCGCAGTTCTTCTGCCTCAGACCGCCCTTCGTTCGAGAAGTTCGGCAGGATCGGCTTATGCGTCTCGGCCTTCACCGAACAGCGCTGGGCGATCTCGACCGTGTTCTCGATGGCTTCCGGCAGGTCCGCGAACAGCAGACGCATTTCCGAAGGCGATTTCAAGTATTGCTGGGCGCTCACCTGCTTGCGGTCCGGCTGGCCCAGATATTCGCCATTGGAAATACACATCATGGCGTCATGCGCCTGCGCGTCGCTTTTCTTCATGAAGCGCGCATCATGCGTCGCTACCAAAGGCAGCTCCAGCTCATAGGCCAGTTGGATGAGTCCTTCTTCAACGGCGCGTTCATCCGGCGTGCCGTGGCGTGTGATCTCGACATAGCACCGCCCCGGATAGGCGCTCGCCAGCGTGGACAGTTCCGTCCGTGCATCTGCCACCCGGCCTTTGAGCAGATGTTTTGCGACCTCACCCTCGGCGCCGCCGGTCAGCACGATCAGGCCGTCGGTCTGTTCCATGACCAGTGCGCGCGAGAGTTTCGGCACGCCGTCCGCCGCGTCCAGATAGGCGCGCGACGACAGGTACATCAGGCGGCGGTAGCCTGTCTCGTTCTGGGCATAGAGCGACAGGCGCGACGGCTCGGCCCTTGGCACGTCCTCTACAACATCGAAACAGCACGCCATGATGGGCTGAATACCAGCTCCAGAAAGCGTGAGGGATATTTCAAGCGCCCCGAACAGATTGTTGCGGTCGGTGATGGCGACCGCAGGCACCAGGTGCTCCTCACACCAGGCCTTCACGTCCTTGGGCGAAATCATGCTTTCCAGCAGCGAATAGCTGGAACGGATGGCCAGATGGATGAAGGGCGACTCGGGCAAGGCAATCTCTCCTCAGGGGAGGATAAACTGCATGGCCAACCCTCGCCAGACCAGACAGCAATGCCCGGTTTTCACAGCTTATTCCGGTTCGTAGGGAACCAGTTTTCCGTCTTCCAGCGTCAGAACGCGGTCCATATGGGCCGTCAGTGCATGATTGTGAGTCGCCACAAGCACGGCGGCGCCCTCTTCCCGGGCCATCTTGATGAAGGTGGCAAACACCCGTTCGGTCGTCGCGGGGTCGAGATTGCCCGTCGGCTCGTCGGCGATGACAAGACGCGGCGTGTTGGCGAGCGCCCGGGCGATGGCGACTCGCTGCTGCTCCCCGCCGGACATCTGACCCGGCTGGTGGTCTGCCCGGTGGTCGAGGCCCATTTCGGCCAGCAGTTCCGAGGCCTTCTCGCGGGCGGCCTTGCGGCTGACGCCTGCAATCATCAGCGGCATGGCCACATTGTCCGCCGCGTTGAACTCCGGCAGCAGGTGGTGGAACTGGTAGACGAAGCCGATCTTGGAGCGGCGCAGCGCGGTGCGGGACTTGTCGTCCAGCTTCAGGCAATCGACGCCATCCAGCAGCACGGTGCCCGCCTCTGGCCGTTCCAGCAGGCCGGCAGTGTGCAACAGGGTGGACTTGCCGGAGCCTGACGGGCCGATCAGGCCGACCAGTTCACCCGCCTGCAGCTTCAGCTCCGCACCGGACAGCACGTTCAGCTCCCCCGCCGCCGTCTTGTAGGCGCGGTTGATGCCGGAGAGTTCGAGCACGGGGGCCGTCATCACTCGAACCTCAACGCGCTGACCGGATCCTGGCGGGAGGCCCACCAGGCCGGGATAAGGGACACACCGGCCGACATGGCGAGGGCATAGAGGCCCGTGCTGAACACGTCGCCCCAGTCGAGGATCGCCGGCAGGTGCGCGAGCCCGTAAGTCTCCGCGTCAAACACTTTGCCACCGTCCATGAACAGATTGATGAAGGCTTCAATGGCGCCGATGTTCAGGATGAACAGAACGCCGATCGTCATGCCGAGCAGCGCGCCGAGCGTACCGAGCACGGTCCCGACCATCAGGAACACGCGCAGCACCCCGCCCCGGCCGAGGCCAATGGTGCGCAGGATCGCGATATCGCGGGTCTTGTTCTTCACCAGCATGACAACGCCGACGATGATGTTCAGCGTGGCGATACCCATGATCACCATGACAAGCAGGCGAACCATGGTACGCTCCACTTTCAGGGCGTTCAGGTAGGCCGCGCGCTGGCTTTTCCAGTCATACATGCGCACAGCATTGCCGGTGGCGAGCGCTATGGCCTGCATCGCCTCCTGCGTCTTGTCCGGATCCTTCAGCCGGATATCCAGCATCTGATAGTGATCCTTGGACTGGAACAGGATCTGCGCCTGGTCCATCGGCATGAAGATATAAGCCATGTCGAGCTCGACACTTCCAGTGGAGAAGATCTCGCCCACCGTATAGGCCTTCGAGCGTGGCGTGGCGCCCATGACGCTGGCATTCGTACCGGTGGTGATGATCTCGACCTTATCACCGGGGATGACGCCCAGCCCTTCCCGGCCCGCCGCCAGGAAAGAGCCCATCATAATCGTATTGCCGCCATTCCTGCCGACTCCGAACCCCGCATCGATGGCGGCCTGCCCATGGTCCTTCAGGAATGCGAGGGTCGACAGGTCCTCGTTGCGCATCGCGCGGACGACGGCGCCGGTCTTGCGGCCATTGGCGGTGACGAGGACGTATTCTTCGATATAGGGCGATGCACTCGTGATCCCGGGGATCTCGCGGATCTTGTCGGCAAGCGCTTCGGCTTCGGCCTCTGTGTACTGATTGACGACCGCATAGACATGCGGCTGGCCGCCCAGCAGCGCGTCCAGCAGCGTCGCGCGAAAACCGCTCATGATCGACATGGTGATGATCAGCGCCGCAACAGCAAAGAAGATTCCGACAAAGGAGATGATCGAGATCAGGCTCGCGCCGCCATGCTCACGCTTGGCGCGCAGGTACCGCCAGGCCAGGGTTCGTTCGAGACGTCCGAATGGCGCAGCGGCCTGACTCATGCGGGCGTAACCTTTGCAACGACTTCAGCGAAAGGCAACTCCACCTTCTCGCCGGTCTTGCGGTTCTTGACTTCAACTATGCCCTTTTCAAGGCCTTTGGGGCCGATCACCAGCTGCCATGGCAGGCCGATGAGATCCATCCGCGCGAACTTGGCGCCGGCACGGTCATCCGTGTCGTCATACAGCGTGTCGATGCCAGCGGCTTCGAGTTGTTCGTAGAGATCACCACAAGCCTTGTCACAGCCTTCGTCACCGACGCGCATGTTGATCAGGCCGACATGGAACGGCGCAACCGATTCCGGCCACACGATGCCGTTGTCGTCATGACAGGCTTCGATGATGCCTCCGACAAGGCGAGAGACGCCGATGCCATAGCTGCCCATCTGGACCGGCACCATCTGGCCATCCGGCCCCTGAACCACGGCGTTCATCGGCTTCGAATACTTGGTGCCGAAATTGAAGATGTGGCCGACTTCAATGCCGCGCGCGGAGACCTGACGGTCTTGCGGAATGGCGGCGAACGCCGCTTCGTCGTGCATCTCTTCGGTAGCCGCATAGTATTGCGTGCGTTTTTCCACTTCGCCGGTGAGGTCGCCCTCAAAGTCGAGATCCAGCCCCGGCGGCTCCATATCCAGAAGCGTCTTGTCACAGAAGACGGCGCTTTCACCTGTATCGGCCAGGATAATGAATTCGTGGCTGAGTTCCCCGCCAATCGGGCCGGTGTCGGCGCGCATCGGCACGGCGGTGAGGCCCATGCGGCTGAATGCGTTCAGGTAAGCACAGAACATCTTGTAGTAGGCGACGCGGGCACCGTCTTCCGTCAGGTCGAAGGAGTAGGCGTCCTTCATCAGGAATTCGCGGCCCCGCATGACGCCGAAACGCGGACGCACTTCGTCGCGGAACTTCCACTGCTGGTGATACAGGTTCAGCGGCAGCTGCTTGTAGCTCTTCACATAGGAGCGGAAGACATCGGTGATCAGCTCTTCATTGGTCGGGCCGTAGAGCATGTCCCGGTCGTGCCGGTCCGTGATGCGCAGCATCTCCTTGCCATAATCGTCGTAACGGCCGGATTCCCGCCAGAGGTCGGCCTGCTGCAGCGTCGGCATGAGGAGCTCGATAGCGCCAGCGCGGTCCATTTCTTCCCGCACGATCTGTTCGATCTTCTTCAGGACGCGGAAGCCCAGCGGCAGCCAGGTGTAGATGCCTGCCCCGTTCTGGCGCACCATGCCGGTGCGCAGCATCAGCTTGTGCGAGACAATGGCCGCATCTGCCGGCGCTTCCTTGGAAACGGGCAGGAAGTATCTGGAAAGCCGCATCGAATCCCCGGGGACTTGTTGTAAAACGCGGCTCACCTAGCCGCAGGGGCACCTATTGCGCAAGCAGGCGTGGCACGACGACCGCGGCGATTGCCGTGATCACAACCGCCCCCATCGTGGCCCACAGCGCTTTTTTGCCAACCATATGGTGCTTGGGCGCTGCTTCTTCGGTTCCCTCAATCGTCGATCCGTCTTCCCACTGGCCTTTGACGCCAATGGGAAGGACCGTGAAAAAGCAGACCCACCAGGCGATCGTGAAGACGACCAGCCCACTCATGAATTGCATTAGTGAGCGCCTTTCGGGCTTTCCATCAGTTCGATCAGGACGCCGTTTGAGTTCTTCGGGTGAACGAAGATGATCATCGTGCCATGGGCGCCTATGCGAGGCTTGCCGAGCACGGTGGCACCGCGTTTGCCCATCTCTTCGACGGCCTCATTGATGTCGTCCACCTCGAAGCAGACATGGTGCTGGCCGCCCTTCGGGTTCTTCTGGATGAAGTTGTGGATCGGGGACTCTTCGTTCAGCGGCTCGATCAGCTCGATCTGGCTGTTGGGCAGGTTTACGAAGCAGACTTTCACGCCCTGTTCCGGCATGTCGAAGGGGGTGGTGATGTCCGTCGCGCCGTAGAGCGTGCGATAGGTTTCGCAAGCTTCTTCCAGGTCCGGCACGGCCACGCCAACATGGTTCAACGGTCCGATCTTGAATTCACTCATGATACTCAGGTCCTCAAAACAACGACTTCGATCATCGGGCGCATGCCCCAGGCTGTCTCTGCGGCCTTTCGAAGCGCGCGGCCGATGGCCCGCTCGACCGCATCGTCATCGAAGCGGTCCTTGCGTTTCATATTGCTGACAGCAATGTCGGCCGCCTCTTCGAGAGTTTCAAGGCTTTCGTCTGCGAGCCGACCGTCAGGCTCTGAAAAGCCTTTCACGACCACGACGGGCCCATCCATAATGTTGCCGTGTCCGTCGAGCGAGACGCTCGCGAAAACCACACCATTCCACGACAGTTTCCGGCGCTCCTGAATCCCCTGCGCGCCTTCCGGCACGAGTTGATTGCCATCCAGGAAAAGTCGGCCATTCGGCACTTCGTCGAGAATCTCAGCCGGCCCGGGCGCAAGGCGGACAAGGCTGCCATTGCGCGGCGTGATCGCCTCGGACACCTGAAGGGAGCGCGCATAGGCTGCATGCTCCATGATGTGCCGGCGTTCGCCGTGTACGGGCACGGCAATGCGCGGCCGCACCCACTGGTACATACGGCGCAGTTCGTCGCGGCACGGATGACCCGATACATGGATCTTCTGTGGAACCATGCGCGGCGTGATCACACGGATGCCTTTTTCGGCCAGACCGTTCTGAAGCTCGAAGATGCCTTTCTCGTTCCCAGGGATTTGTCTGGAAGAGAAAATGACCGTGTCGCCTTCCCGAAGGATCACGTGACGGTGGTCACCGCGCGCGATACGGGACAGGGCTGCCCTCGGCTCACCCTGGCTGCCGGTGCATAGATAGAGGATGTGCTCCGGCGGGAAATGACCTGCTTCGCTCTCGTCCACGAACTCCAGTTTCGGCGGCAGGATACCGACAGCTTTCGCGGCATTTGTGATCTTGTGCATGCTGCGCCCGACGAGGCACACGTGCCGGTCTGCCTGCGTCGCAGCATCAATGATGGACTTCACGCGCGCCACATTGGACGCGAACGTCGTAACGGCGACCGCACCCGTCTTCTGCTGCGCGATCAGTTCCACAAGTCCCTGACGGACCGTTTCTTCAGATCCGGACTCGCCTTCCTCGAACACGTTCGTGGAATCGCAGACCATGGCGAGCACGCCTTCATCGCCAAGTGCGGTCAAACCGGAAATATCCGTTGTCGAACCGATTTGCGGATCCGGGTCGATCTTCCAGTCGCCTGTGTGGAGGACCAGGCCCGCAGGTGTGCGGATGGCCAGCGCGTTGGGCTCAGGAATGGAATGCGTCAGCGTAACGTAGGTCACTTCGAACGGCCCAGCCTGAACCTTACCGCCCATCGAGATCACTTTCAGAGCGCCCGTATCGACACCGCGCTCTTCCATCTTGGAACGGACGAGTTCTGCTGTGAACGGTGTCGCATAGATCGGTGCCCTGATGCCAAGGCGCGGATAGATCAGACCGACGGCACCGATATGATCTTCATGCGCGTGGGTCAGGAAAACGGCGTCGATATGCTCGCCGATCAGATAGTCCGGATCCGCACAGATCAGGTCAACACCCGGCGTATCGTCGCTACCGAACGTCACGCCCAGATCCGCCAGGATCCAGCGGCGCGCTTCCGGCGGGCCGAACCCGTAGGCATTGAGGTTCATGCCGATTTCGCCGCAACCGCCAAGTGGCAGGAAGACGAGTTCGTCCCGGGAGGAAGCTTTATCGGGCATGAGGTCCTATTTGTTCAGACGATAGATTTCCAGGAGGCCCCGAATGAGGAGGTCCTGGTCGTAATGATCGATTGTCTCGCTGGCGCCTTCGAACAGGGAAGCCACACCGCCGGTGGCAACAACGCTCATCGGTTTGCCGTACTCTTCCTTGATCCGGTTCACGAGCCCGTCGATCAGGTCGATATAACCCCAGAACACGCCGGACTGCATGGCCGAGATGGTATCCTGTCCGATCACCTGCGGGGGGCGCTGGATCGCGATGCGCGGCAGCTGCGCAGCGGCATCGTGCAGTGCCTTCACGGACAAGTTGATCCCCGGAGAAATGATGCCGCCTTCAAACGCGCCATCCTCCGCGACGACATCGAACGTTGTGGCGGTGCCACTGTCGATCACGATCAGATTGCCCGGATATTGCTTATGTGCGCCAAGCGCGCTGACGATCCGGTCGGCCCCCACCTGCTCCGGCCGTTTGATGCGGATTTCCATACCCGTCTTCAGGCTCGGGTCGCCGATAAACATCGGCTCCACATGCAGGTAGCGGCGGGCAAGGTTGCGGAAGTTGAATACGGCTTGAGGCACAACGGTCGAGATCACGCAGCCATTGATCAGGCTGAGATCGGCCCCGTGCATGTCCGCCAGCCGCCACAGCCAGGCGGCGTGGTCGTCTGCAGTCTTTGTCGGGTCGGTAGCACTGCGCCACTGGTTCACCCATGCATTTCCGTCATGGATACCGAAGACCGTATTCGTGTTGCCAACATCGATAGCGAGCAGCATCCGCGTCAGACCTCTCCAATAAGATGTACATCGCCGGCCCTTATGGTCTGTCGCGAACCATCCGGCAATCTGAGGATCAGTCCGCCATCTGCAGCCATGTCCTCGAACACGCCTTCGACCGGCACACCACCGGGCGAGACCCGCACCATACCGCCCAGCCCCTCGGCGCGCTTCAGCCAGTCGGTCCGTACTGGTCCGAAGCCCTCTCGCGCCTGCGCCAGCCGGGTCATGAAATGACGGGTCAGTGAACCAAATACTTCAATATGATCAGGGTCTTTCTGGCCTGACAGCTCCGCAAGACAAGTCGCTGCCTGCCCGGCCTCAGGCGGCACCTGAGCCACGTTCACGCCCAAGCCCGCGATGACCCAGAGCCCCTGCTCGTCCTGCCCGGTTTCGATCAGGATGCCAGATAGTTTGGCTTTGTTCACACGTACGTCATTGGGCCATTTGACGCGCACATCAGCGCCCGGCGCATATTCCAGCGCGGTGTCGCTGACCGCGAGCGCCGCCGCAAATGGAATACGAGACGCGACCTGGATGCCACCCGGTTCGCGGAACAGCGCCGAAGTGAAGATGTTGCCTTTGGGCGAGGCCCAGTTGCGCTGCAGCCTGCCCCGACCCGCCGTTTGTTCGTCTGCCAGGATCCAGCAATTCTCAAACGCGCCGGTCTGGGCCCGCCGCCGGGCCTCAGTGTTGGTGCTGTCTATCGTATCGAAGCGATGGACGGGCCAGGCTTGGTTCAAGCCGTGATCCCCAGCGCGGCCTGATCTGTCCACCCGCTCAGCAGGAAGAAGAAGATCATGAACACGATCACGAACAGGGACGAAGCCAGCACGACCAGCGAGACGGAGCCATCGATGGCTTCGAAGCGTTCTGTCGGCTCATCGAACCACATGATCTTGATCAGGCGCAGATAGTAGCCAAGCGACACGACCGAAGCGAGCACGAGGATGATCGCCAGCGGGTAGAGCCCTGCACTGACACCTGCTTCCAGAACGACCCATTTGCCGAGGAACCCGCCGAACGGCGGCAGGCCGGCTACGGACCAGATCAGGACCGACAGCGCGATGGCAAGCAATGGGCGCTTGCTCATAAGGCCGCCCAGCTCGGAAATGCCTTCAACCATGCCGCCCTGACGGCGCATCGAAAGCACAGCCGCAAACAGGCCAAGCGAAGAAACCACATAGAGCGTCATGAAGGTCAGCAACGGACCGGCGCCAAGCTCCTTGCCCGCGGCCACGGCGACCAGCGCATAGCCAACATTGGCGATCGAGGAATAGCCCAGCAGGCGTTTGATATTGGTCTGCGTCAGGCCACCGAAGGCGCCGATCAGCATGGACAGGCCGGCGATGATCGCAATGATCAGCTGCCACTGGTCCATCGCATCGCCGAAGACCTGAAACATCACATTGGCGAACACAACCATGGCAGCCATCTTCGGCGCGGCACCGAAGAATGCACCGACCGGTGTCGGGGCACCTTCATAGACATCCGGTGTCCAGACGTGCATCGGGGCTGCCGAGACCTTGAAGGCCAGGCCGACGATCATCAGAACCATGCCGAACATCAGACCAACAGAGGGATCCGCCGCGGCGATGCCTGCATAGAAGGTCGTGCCGGAGAAGCCGTAGACCAGCGATGCGCCGTAGAGCAGCATACCGGAGGCCAGCGAGCCGAGGATGACATATTTCAGGCCCGCTTCCGAAGAGCGCGCCGAATCGCGATGGAACGCGGCGAGCACATAGGACGAAAGGCTGAGCGTCTCGATACCCATATAGAGCGTCATCAGGTTCGACGCAGACAGGATGATGCCCATGCCGAGCGAGGCAAAGATCGTCAGCAACGCATATTCATAGCGGGCCGTCTCGTGACGCTTCAGGAAGCCTTCTGACATCACAAGCGCAAGTCCGCCCACAATGAACGAAACGATCTTGGCGAAGTTCACGAACGTGTTGGTTTCTACAAGGCCGTTGAAGGCTTCGCCGCCCTGATAGGTCAAAGCCGCGATACCAGCGGCAACGAACAGGACGAGCGCCCCGAACTTGAACGACAATCCGTTAAAGCTGTCCTTGAGCAGCGCACCGAGCAGCACGCCCAGAAGGCCTGTGGCGGCGAGCCAGAGTTCCGGCCCGATCGCCAGGGTCATGGCAGTGAAGTCGAGCATGGGCGATCAGCCTCCGGCCATCAGCGAGAGGATGCTCTGGGTAGCGCCCTCGGTCAGGTTAAAGATCAGGTTGGGCGCGACGCCGAACAGCAGCGTCAGCAGCGCCAACGGAACGATAGTAACGAGTTCGATCCGGTTCATGTCCTTGAGTTCATTCAGCTCCGGATTGGTGATCTGGCCGAACACGGTGCGCCGGTAGAGCGTCAGCATGTAGACAGCCGAGAAAATGACGCCCAGCGCAGCGCCAGCTGCCGCCCAGGTCGAAGCCTGGAAGCCGCCGACCATGGTGAGGATCTCACCGATGAAGCCCGACGTGCCCGGCAGGCCGACATTCGCCATCGTGAACAGCATGAACAGGGTCGCATAGACCGGCATCCGGTGAACGAGGCCGCCATAGGCCGCGATCTCGCGGGTGTGCATGCGGTCGTAGACGACGCCGACGATCAGGAAGAGCGCGCCGGAGATGAAGCCGTGGCTGATCATCTGGAAGATCGCGCCCTGCACACCGATTTCGGTGAAAGAGAAAACGCCAAGCGTCACGAAGCCCATATGCGCGACAGACGAGTAAGCGATCAGCTTCTTCATGTCTGTCTGGCGCCACGCGACCAGCGATGTGTAGACGATGGCAACAACAGCCAGTGCGAACATGGCCGGCTGGAACAGCTGGCTCGCATCCGGGAACATCGGCAGCGAGAAGCGCAGGAAGCCGTAGCCGCCCATCTTCAGCAGGACACCTGCCAGGATGACCGAACCCGCCGTCGGCGCCTGAACGTGCGCATCTGGAAGCCATGTGTGGACCGGCCACATCGGCAGCTTCACCGCGAAGGACGCCATGAAGGCCAGCCATAGCCAGGTCTGGACATGCGGATCAAAGGCGAACTTCTCAAGCACTTCAAAGTCGGAGCTGCCGGCCGCGATGTACATGTATACAACCGCGACCAGCATCAGGAGCGAGCCAAGCAGCGTGTAGAGGAAGAACTTGAACGCGGCGTAGATCTTGTCCTTGCCACCCCAGATACCAATGATCAGGAACATCGGGATCAGGCCGGCTTCGAAGAAGATGTAGAACAGGACCAGGTCGAGTGCGGTGAACACGCCGATCATGAAGGTCTCGAGCACCAGGAAGGCGACGACATATTCCGTCACCCGCGTGTGGATCGAATTCCAGCTGGCCAGAAGGCAAATCGGCGTAAGGAACGTCGTCAGCAGGATCAGCGGCAGTGACAGGCCATCAATGCCCAGCTTGTAGCTGATCGACTGATACCAGACATGCTGTTCAACCAGCTGATAGCCCGGCGTCGACGGATCGTAATAGAAGAACGCCGCCAGCGAAACGAGGAAGGTCGCGCCGGAAATGACGAGGCCAGCCAGAAGCGCGGTGCGCCCCTCATTGGCGGACTCGGACGAGCTGCTGCCAGCCGTCGCTGCGCGCACGGCCATGATGATCAGTGCGCCAACCAGCGGCAGGAAGGTCAGCGCCGATAGAATGGGAAAACCGCCCATTAGTTTGCCCCTCCGGCGTACAGCCACATAAGCGCCCCGAAGACGAGAGCTGCGCCAATGATTACAAATGCATAGTGATACAGGCGGCCGGTATGCAAGGCCGACAGGCGACGGGCACTGAACAGGGTCAGCGCAGTCATGCCGTCAGCGCCAACACCGTCGATGACCTTCTTGTCAGCTTTCCAGAAGATGTTGCCGAGGAAGGCCGCGCCACGCACCAGCGTCGCGTTGTAGATCTCGTCGAAGTACCACTTGTTGTAGAACAGCGAGTAAAGCGGGCCACCAGTGTCGGCGATGCGCTTGCCCACGCCGCGATTGAAGAAATAGGTCATCGTGGCCAGCACGAAGCCGCCCAGCGTCACGATCAGCGGCGCGTAGATCACCCATTCCGGCACTTCGTGGCGGGCATGGAGGACATGGTTCTCCGAGGCGCGATAGATCGCACCGGCCCAGAAGGCTTCGTTCGAATGGTCGACGAAGTAATCATAGAAGAAGAAGCCCGCGAAAATCGCACCCAGGCTGAGCAGGCCGAGCGGGATGAGCATGACCATAGGGCTCTCATGCGGCGTGTGATCGTGGTCGTGTCCATGATCGTCGTGCGCATGGTCATCATGAGCGTCCTGTGCCGCATGAGCGTGATCATCATGAGCACTTTCCGAAGCCCTCGGTCCGTGGAACGTCATGTAGATGAGGCGCCAGGAATAGAAGCTGGTCAGGAAGGCCGCGACGATACCGAACCAGAAAGCCATCTGGCCGAAGGCAACGTGTTCGACACCGCCCGCAAAGGCGCTCTCCAGGATCGCATCCTTCGAGAAGAACCCGGCGAAACCAAGCTTCGTGTGCGGAACACCGAGACCGATGATAGCAATCGTACCGACCATCATGGCTGCGTAGGTCAGCGGCATGAACTTGGCGAGGCCACCCATTTTCCGCATGTCCTGCTCATGGTGCATGCCATGGATCACCGAACCTGCGCCGAGGAACAGGAGGGCCTTGAAGAAGGCGTGCGTGAAGAGGTGGAACATCGCCGCCTCATAGGCGCCGACACCTGCCGCGAAGAACATGTAACCGAGCTGCGAACAGGTCGAATATGCGATGACGCGCTTGATGTCGTTCTGCGCCATGCCGACGGTTGCGGCGTAGAGAGCGGTGACGGCGCCGACCACCGTGATCATGCCGGCCGCCACGAGCGTGTATTCGTACAACGGCGAGAGGAGGCAGACGAGGTAGACGCCCGCGGTCACCATGGTTGCGGCGTGGATCAGGGCGGAAACCGGCGTCGGGCCTTCCATGGCGTCCGGCAGCCAGACGTGCAGGAAGAACTGGGCCGACTTGCCCATCGCGCCGATGAACAGCAGCACGCCGATCACTTCGACCGCCCAGACACGGTAGCCGAGGAAGTTCATGATGACTTCGCGCGCTGGCGCCGGATCTGCAAAGGCAATCGGGGTCACCATGGCGTTCTCGCGCAGCGCTTCCATGAAGGGCGCGAACTCAACCGTGCCGTAGATGCAGAACACAGCCATGATGCCAAGCGCGAGGCCAAAGTCGCCGACACGGTTGGTGACGAAGGCCTTGATTGAGGCGTCGTTCGGCGCCTTGTTCTGGTACCAGAAGCCGATCAGCAGATAGGATGCGAGGCCCACACCTTCCCAGCCGAAGAAAAGCTGGATGAAGTTGTCAGCGGTCACCAGCATCAGCATAGCGAAGGTGAAGAGCGACAGGTAAGCGAAGAAGCGCGCCTTGTGCGGCTCCTCGCTCATATATCCCCAGGAATAGAGGTGCACGAGGCCGGACACGCCGGTGATCACCGCCATCATGACGATGGACAGCGTGTCGACACGGATGGCCCAGTCAGCCTGGAAGTCGCCAACATGGATCCACGGCATCAGCGTGATGATGTGCTGCGTCACGGCATGGCCATGTTCGGCGGCACCATGGGCATCGCCGCCATGCCCCCCCACTCCGGCGGCATAGGCGAACAGCTGGAAAAGCGACAGGGCACCCGCCGTCAGCACAACGCCGGTGGTGGCGTACATGACGATCTTGTCGCCGATAATCTTGTGGAACAGGCCCGTCAGCGCCACGAGGCCGGGCGCAAGGACGATGAAAAGGAGAAGCGCGTCAGAAAGCATACCGTCCTAGCCCTTCATCAGGTCTACGTTCTCGACCGAGATATCTCTGCGGTTCCGGAAGTAGACGACCAGGATGGCAAGACCGACGGCAGCCTCAGCGGCAGCAACCGTCAACACAAGCATGGCGAAGATCTGTCCGGCGATTGTACCGGAGAAGACCGAGAAGGCGACCAGGTTAAGGTTCACCGAAAGCAGGATCAGCTCGATCGCCATCAGGATGACGATGATATTTTTCCGGTTCACGAAGATACCCACCACCCCGATCGTAAACAGGGCGGCCGACACCGCGAGATAATGGGAAAGCCCGAGTTCCATAGGTATCAGATCCCCTGCCCCGGCTTGGGGTCCTTCAGTTCATAGGCATCGCCGCGGCGGCGCGACGTCTGCTTGGCAATGTTCTGGCGTTTCACATGTGGGCGGTGGCGCAGCGTCAGGACGATGGCACCAATCATCGCAACCAGCAGCACGATCCCGGCCAGCTGGAACAACAGCATGTATTCTGTGTACATTACCTGTCCGATGGCTTCCGCGTTGGTATCAGCCCCCGGTGCAGCGTCGAAGGAGTCCGGCAGCGATTGCACGCCGAAGACCGAAGCCATGACGATTTCAGCCGCGAACACGATGCCAACCAGCATCGCAAACGGCCAGTATTTCAGTGTGCCGTCTTTCAGCTCGACGAAGTCCACGTCGAGCATCATGACGACGAACAGGAACAACACCGCGACGGCGCCGACATAGACGACGACCAGCAGCATGGCGATGAATTCCGCCCCGATCAGGACGAACAGACCCGCAGCCGAGAAAAAGGCGAGGATCAGCCACAGCACGGAGTGGACGGGGTTCCGCGCCATGATGACCATTAGCGCTGACACGAGCGTCACCGCAGCCATCAGGTAGAATGCGATCAGTGCCACAGCCCTCTGACCCCTCTTGTGTTTGGGACGATCAGGCGTCCCGGTTACTCATTAGCGGCGCGCCCTAGCGATAGGGTGCGTCCAGTTCCAAATTCTTCGCGATGAGACGTTCCCAGCGGTCGCCGTTCGCGAGCAGGCGGTCCTTGTCGTAGAACAGCTCCTCGCGGGTTTCGGTCGCGAATTCGAAGTTCGGCCCTTCGACGATGGCATCCACCGGGCAGGCTTCCTGACAGAAGCCGCAATAGATGCATTTCACCATGTCGATGTCATAGCGCGTTGTGCGGCGGGCGCCGTCTTCGCGCGGTTCGGCCTCGATGGTGATGGCCTGTGCGGGGCAGATTGCTTCGCACAGCTTGCAGGCGATGCAGCGTTCTTCACCCGATGCGTAACGGCGCAGCGCATGTTCCCCACGGAAACGCGGCGACAGCGGGTTCTTCTCGAACGGATAGTTCACGGTGGCCTTGCGGCGGAACATTTCCAGCGTGGCCAGCCAGAGGGCCCCGAGGAAATCGGTCAGCAGCGCGCCGCGGATGGTCTGCGCGAGGCTCATGACTGCACTCCCATGTAAGCGACATAACCGCCAACCACGAGAACGGCGACAAGCGAGGTCGGCAGGAAGATCTTCCAGCCAAGACGCATCAGCTGGTCATAGCGGTAGCGCGGCACGATGGCCTTCACCATCGCGAAGAGGAAGAAGAAGAAGAAGGTCTTGAACATGAACCAGAACAGCCCGGAGAAGCTGGTCAGGAACGGATGGTCGCGGACAAAATCATCCCCCAGGGCAACCGGGCCATGCCAGCCGCCGAGGAACAGGATCGTCATCATCGCGCACATCAGGACGATGTTCAGGTATTCGCCGAGCATGAAGAGCAGGTACGGCGTGGAGCCGTACTCGACCTGGTATCCGGCAACGAGTTCGGATTCCGCTTCCGGCAGGTCGAAAGGCGGACGGTTCGTTTCAGCAAGGGCCGAGACGAAGAAAATGACGAACATCGGCACCATCACCACGATCAGCGGGAAGTTCTGGAAGCTGAAGACGTGCCAGTACCAGAAACCACCATCCTGGTTGTTGACGATGTCGGTCAGATTCATGGAGCCGACCATCAGGATCACCGTGATGATCACGAAACCAATGGAGACTTCATACGAGACCATCTGGGCCGCGGAACGGAGCGCGCCGAGGAACGGGTATTTCGAGTTCGAGGCCCAGCCGCCCATTATGATGCCGTAGACACCGAGGGAGCTGATGGCGAAGAGGTAGAGGATCCCGACATTGAGGTTCGAGATCACCCAGCTGGTGCCGCTGACCGTGCCGGGCGCGACCGGGATGGCCGACCAAGCCGCGAAGGCCAGCGTACAGGTCAGGATCGGCGCAAACAGGAAGACGAACTTGTTCGCGCCCGCCGGGATGACGATCTCTTTCAGGAGGAACTTCCCGAAGTCCGCAAAAGACTGGAGCAGGCCGAACGGACCGACCACGTTCGGGCCTTTCCGCATCATCACGCCGGCCCAGACCTTGCGGTCCAACAGAAGCAGGAATGCGATCGAGAGAAGCAGGACCAGCGTGAACAGGCCGATCTGGCCGAGGACCATCAAGGGGCCCCAAAACTGTCCCATAGACTCGATGTAGTTACTCATGGCGCCCGCCCTACTCCGCTGCTACCGGAGTGTCCAGCGCTGTCGCCAGCGCAGAGCATTCCGCCATGGTTTTCGATGCCCGGGCGATCGGATTGGTCAGATAAAAGTCCCCGATCACCGGCTTGAACGGTGCGCTGGAGAGGCTGCCAGCCGCTTCCGGAACAGCCTTCAGTGCCTCAGCCCCTGCCGCGCCTGGCGCGTAGCCGACCCCCGCAAACACTTCATTTTCCCGCAGGCCTTCGCGCAGCGCGTCGACGGTGTCGTAAGGCAAGGTCTTCCCCATCACGTCAGACAGCGCACGGAAGATCGCCCAGCCTTCGCGTGCCTCACCTTTCGGCTGGACCGCTTTGGAGGTGACCTGCACGCGGCCTTCGGTGTTCACGAAGGTCGCGGCCATCTCGGTGTAGGTTGCCGCCGGCAGGATGATGTCGGCGCGGCTGGCCCCCGCATCGCCATGCGAGCCGACATAGATGACCGTTGCGGCCGATGTCTTGGAAAGGTCGACTTCGTCTGCGCCGAGCAGGACGATCGTTTCCATGCCGCCGCCAAGAATGTCAGCCGTTGCTCGACCGCCTTCGACCGGCACGAAGCCGACATCCAGCGCGCCAACGCGGCCAGCTGCATTGTGGAGCACGCCAAAGCCTGCCCAATCATCGGCAATCGCGCCGGTCTCATTGGCCAGCTTGATCGCCGCGGCCAGGACAGCGTCGCCCTCCTCATGCAGCAGCGCGCCTTCGCCGAGCACGATCATCGGGCGCTTGGCGCCTTTGAGGAACTCAGCGGTCTCGGCCTTGGCCAGCGCGTCGGCACTGTTGCCGAGATGTGTGTAATCATAGGTCAGGTCTGCGGCTTCGCCGACCAGGGCGACCTTCAGGTCGGCCCAGAGCCAGGTCTTGCGGATGCGGGCGTTCCAGACAGCTGCTTCGACGCGTGGATTGACGCCGACGAGCAGCAACGCGTCCGCCTCTTCCACACCGGCCAGCGTCGGGTTCAGGATGTAATGCTCGCGCACGCCATCCGTGCCGTACTTGGCGCCTGCCGGACGGCAGTCGGTGTTCTGCACGCCGAGCGAGCGGAACAGGTCGAGCGCGGCTTTCGCCTGCTCAACCTCGATCAGGTCACCAGCCACGACGCCGATCCGCTCTGCCGGCTTCGACAGCGCCGTTTTCACGGCCGCAAAAGCTTCAGCCCAGGTTGCCGGCTTCAGGCGGCCATCGACGCGGACATAAGGCTTGTCGAGGCGCTGGCGGGCGAGACCGTCCCACACGAAGCGGGATTTGTCTGAGAGCCACTCCTCGTTAATGTCTTCGTGCACTTCCGGCATGATGCGCATCACGCCGTCGCCCTTGGCGTCAACGCGGATCGAGGCGCCCATGGCGTCCATCACGTCGATGGAGGACGTCTTGCGCAGCTCCCACGGGCGCGCATTGAACGCGTAAGGCTTTGAGGTCAGCGCGCCGACCGGGCAAAGGTCGATCACGTTGCCGGAAAGTTCAGATGTCAGATTTTTCTCAAGATAGGTCGTGATCTCGGCGCTCTCGCCGCGCGAAATCATGCCGATCTCTTCCACGCCGCCGACTTCGGCGACGAAGCGGACGCAGCGCGTGCACTGAATGCAGCGGGTCATGATCGTCTTGACCAGCGGACCCATATTCTTGTCTTCAACGGCGCGCTTGTTCTCTTCGTAGCGGCTGCCGGCACGGCCATAGGCCACCGCCTGGTCCTGCAGGTCGCACTCGCCGCCCTGGTCGCAGATCGGGCAATCCAGCGGGTGGTTGATGAGCAGGAACTCCATCACACCATTGCGGGCCTTTTCGACATACGGACCCTTGGTGCGGATGTTCGGCGCAGAGCCATCGCGGTTGGGGCGCATGTCGCCGACATTTTGCGCACAGGACGCAATCGGCTTCGGCGCGCCTTCCCATTCCACGAGGCACATGCGGCAGTTGCCCGCCACGGACAGGCGCTCGTGATAGCAGAAGCGCGGGATCTCGGCGCCGGCTTCCTCACACGCCTGCATCAGCGTGTAGGACTTCGGAACCTCGATTTCCTTGCCGTCGATATTGATTTTGAACAGATCGGACATGGACCCCTACTCCGCCGCGACGACTGCGCCCTGCACCATGGCGCGCGGCAGTCTGTACTGGTTGATGCGGTCTTCAATTTCTGGACGGAAGTGACGGATCAGGCCCTGGATCGGCCAGGCCGCTGCGTCACCTAGGGCGCAGATCGTGTGGCCTTCCACCTGCTTGGTCACGTCCAGCAGCGTGTCGATCTCGTCATGCTCAGCTTCGCCCTTCGCCATGCGCTCCATCACGCGCCACATCCAGCCGGTGCCTTCACGGCACGGCGTGCACTGGCCGCAGGATTCATGCTTGTAGAAGTAAGCGAGGCGGGCAATCGCCTTGATGAGATCGGTGTCCTTGTCCATAACGATCACGGCCGCCGTGCCGAGACCGGACTTCAGGTCACGCAGCGTATCGAAGTCCATATAGGCGTCCATGATCTGCTCGGCAGGCACCATCGGCACCGACGACCCGCCCGGAATCACAGCCTTCAGATTGTCCCAGCCGCCACGGATGCCGCCGCAATGGGTATCGATCAGCTCACGGAAGGTGATCGACATTTCTTCTTCGACATTGCACGGCTTGTTGACGTGGCCGGAGATGCAGAACAGCTTGGTGCCCGTATTGTTCGGGCGGCCGAAACCAGCGAACCACTCGGCGCCGCGGCGCAGGATCGTGCCGGCGACAGCAATCGACTCGACGTTGTTCACAGTGGTCGGGCAGCCATAGAGACCGGCATTGGCCGGGAATGGCGGCTTCAGGCGCGGTTGGCCCTTCTTGCCTTCCAGGCTCTCCAGCAGCGCGGTTTCCTCACCGCAGATATAGGCACCGGCGCCATGGTGGACGTAGAGATCGAAATCCCAGCCGTTCACATTGTTCTGGCCGATCAGCTTCGCCTCATAAGCTTCCTTGACGGCTTTCTCGAGCGCGTGACGCTCGTTGATGTATTCGCCGCGCAGGTAGACGTAGCATTTGTGCGCGCGCATCGCGCGGCTGGCGATCATGCAGCCTTCGATCAGCAGGTGCGGATCGTGGCGCATGATTTCGCGGTCTTTACAGGTGCCGGGCTCTGACTCGTCAGCGTTCACGACGAGGTAGTGCGGACGGTCGCGCACTTCCTTCGGCATGAAGGTCCACTTCAGGCCGGTCGGGAAGCCGGCGCCGCCACGGCCACGCAGACCGGACGCCTTGATCTGGTCGCAGATCCAGTCCGGACCCTGGTCCAGGATTTCCTTGGTGAGATGCCACGCACCCCGCTTCTTCGCCGCGTCGAGTTCGGGCGAATGAAGACCGTACAGGTTCGTGAAGATGCGATCTTTGTCCTGCAACATCGCTTATTCCTCGCCGTCTTTTTTCTTGCCGTCGATCAGCGTCGTCTTACCAGCCGTCGGCTCTTCGCGCTTGGTGTTGGTCGGCGGCGCAGCGTCGGGCTTGCCTGCGGCTTCCGCCTCTGCGGGCGCTGCGGATGGCAGGTTCGGCAGTGTCGAGATCGAGTTCTTGCTGCCATCGAACAGGGACGGATCGGTCAGCGTCGTAGCACCGCCTTCCGGCGCGCTGTTCACGCGGTCGATCTGCGGGCCCGGCTGGACCTCGACACCGTTCTTCAGCTTTCCGAGGATCTGCGACAGGGATTCTGGCGTCAGGTCTTCATAATAGTCGTCATTGATCTGCACCATCGGTGCATTCACGCAGGCGCCGAGGCACTCGACCTCTTCCCAGGACAGGCGGCCATCGTCGGTGACGTACATGATGTCGCCGATTTCCTTCTGGCAAACTTCCTTCAGCTTCTCTGCTCCGCGCAGCTGGCACGGGGTCGTTCCGCAGAGCTGGACGTGGAATTTGCCGACCGGTTGGAGGCGGAACATCGTGTAGAAGGTCGCGACCTCGTAGACGCGGATATAGGGCATTTCCAGCCGGTCCGCGACTTCGCGCATGGCAGGCTCGGACAACCAGCCATTATTGTCCTTCTGGGCAAGCCACAGCATGGGGATGACGGCCGAGCGCTGCTTGTCCGCCGGGTACTTGCCCCGCCAGAACGCAATCTTCTCTTCCGTTTCCGGCTTGAAGGCGAACGTGTCGCCACCAGCCTCAAGATCAAAACGGCGCAGTGCCACTACTCGATCCTTCCTGCAAAATACATTTCGGTTTCATCCTGAGACGGATGAATAAATTGTGCGCTGGGCACGAAATCTCTGGCTGCGTTCACACACATCTCAAGCCGTCCCCCGCGCGAAGTCGACGCGCGCGATCTTGTCATCGCGGATCGTGTAGATCGCAGCGACCTGGAACTGGTCCCCGCCCGGAGCGCGCGTCACGTCTTCATGAAGGATCACGGTGGAGCCCAGATCCATCTCGTTGACGATTGTCGCCTTGTTTTCCGGGAACTGCGCAAACAGCTCCAGATGACGTGCGCGGATTTCCTCGACGCCGGCCTGCGTGATGTCACCGTTCAGGCCGCCAAGCACGGCGTCCTCGGTGTAACATTCGAGGAAAGCCTCGATGTCCTGCCGGTTATAGGCATCCAGCTGGCGCTGAACGAGTCCTGACGACGTGCTCACCGGTCGATCTCCCCGAACACGATGTCGAGAGACCCGAGGATCGCGGACACGTCAGCCAGCATGTAACCCCGGCACAGGTGGTCCATCGCCTGGAGGTGCGGATAGCCCGGCGCGCGGATCTTCGCGCGATACGGCCGGTTCGTACCGTCGGACACGAGATACACGCCGAATTCGCCCTTCGGTGCCTCGATGGCGGCGTAGCACTCGCCTTCCGGAACGTGAAAACCTTCCGTGTACAGCTTGAAGTGATGGATCAGTGCTTCCATCGAGTTCTTCATCTCGGCGCGGCGTGGCGGCGAGACTTTCGAACCTTTCAGGAGGACCGGTCCCGGCCCTTCGCGGTTCATGATGTCGATGCATTGCTGCATGATCTTGGTCGACTCACGCATCTCTTCCATGCGGCAGACATAGCGATCGTAATTGTCGCCGTTCTTGCCGACCGGAATCTTGAAGTCGAGTTCGGAGTAGCACTCATAGGGCTGCGCGCGGCGCAGGTCCCAGGCATAGCCCGAGCCGCGGACCATCACGCCGGAGAAGCCCCAGTCCATGATCGTTTTCTCATCGACGATGCCGATGTCGACATTGCGCTGCTTGAAAATGCGGTTCTCGGTTACGAGGCCTTCCAGCTGGTCCAGCTTGCCGGGGAACTGCTCGCACCATTCCGAAATGTCGTCGAGCAGCGCCTGCGGCAGGTCCTGGTGGACACCGCCCGGGCGGAAGAAGGCGGCGTGCATCCGGCTGCCGGAAGCGCGTTCGTAGAACACGCAGAGTTTTTCACGCTCTTCGAAGGCCCAGGTGATCGGCGTCAGCGCGCCGACGTCCAGCACCTGCGAACCGATGTTCAGCAGGTGGGACATGATACGGCCAAGCTCGGAATAGAGCACGCGGATAAGGCTGCCGCGGCGGGGCGGCTCGATGCCCAGGAGTTTCTCGATGGCCAGGCACCAGGCATGCTCCTGGTTCATCGGCGCGCAGTAATCGAGCCGGTCGAAATACGGCATTCCCTGCAGGTAGGTTTTATATTCGATCAGCTTTTCGGTACCGCGATGCAGGAGGCCGATGTGCGGGTCGACGCGCGTGACGATCTCGCCATCAAGGTCGAGGATCATGCGCAGCACGCCGTGAGCTGCAGGGTGCTGGGGCCCGAAGTTCAGCGTGAACTTGCGGTCTTCCATTTCGGAGATGTGAGCGGTGTCAGCCATTGTCTTAAGACTCCGTCGCTTTCTCGTCGCCCGGGATCTGGCCCGGAATCTGGGACGTCATGCCCTCCCAGGGGGAGAGGAAGTCAAAGTTGCGGAATTCCTGAACCAGCTGCACCGGCTCGTAGACCACCTTCTTCTCGAGGTCGTCGTAACGGACTTCGTAATTGCCGGTCAGCGGGAAGTCCTTGCGCAGCGGATAACCCTCGAAACCATAGTCGGTGAGGATGCGGCGCAGGTCCGGGTGATCGGCGAACTGGATGCCATACATGTCGAAGGCTTCGCGCTCGAACCAGTTGGCGGCCGGCCACACGGCGCAGGCGCTCGGCACAGCGGTATCCTCATCGGTCGACACGCGCACCCGCACGCGGTGGTTCAGGTGCATGGACAACAGGTGATAGACCACTTCGAAACGCTCGGCGCGCTCCGGATAATCGACGCCGCAAATGTCGACCAGCGTTTCGAAATCGCATTGCGGGTCTTCGCGCAGGAAGCGCAGCAGGCCCACAATGTGGTCGCGCTCGGCCATCACGACCAGCTCGTCCATATTGATGTGGAAGCTCTTCACCGCATCCGCGCGCGAAGCGGAGATATGCTCGCCGAGATCCTTGAGAGCGTCGATGGCGTCCTGGTCCAACATGTCTTTCCCCTAGCGCTCCAGCGAGCCTTCCCGGCGGATCTTCTTCTGCAGCTGCAGGAAGCCGTACACGAGAGCCTCAGCGGTGGGCGGACAGCCCGGAATATAGATGTCGACCGGGACGATCCGGTCACAGCCGCGAACGACGCTGTAGCTGTAATGATAATAGCCGCCGCCATTGGCGCAGCTGCCCATCGAGATCACGTAGCGCGGCTCTGGCATCTGGTCGTAGACCTTGCGCAGGGCCGGAGCCATCTTGTTGGTCAGCGTGCCGGCGACGATCATGACGTCCGACTGGCGGGGTGAACCGCGCGGCGCCATGCCGAAGCGCTCAAGGTCGTAGCGCGGGTTACCGGCGTGCATCATTTCAACTGCGCAGCAGGCGAGACCGAAGGTCATCCACATCAGCGAACCGGTGCGCGCCCAGGCGATCAGGTCGTCTGCGGCGGCAGTGAAATAGCCTTTGTCGGCCAGCTGGTCGGACAGGCCGGAATAGAACGGATCGTCCTGTCCGGGCTTGAAACCGCCCTCGACGCCCGAACGGGCGCCGCCCAGCGCATATGTCTTGAACTCTTCGGCCATTATTCCCACTCCAGCGCGCCACGGCGCCATTCGTAGATGAAGCCAACGGTCAGAACGCCCAGGAAGACGACCATCGACCAGAAGCCAACCAGACCGATCGTGCCGAGGCTGATCGCCCACGGGAACAGGAAGGCCACTTCAAGGTCGAAGATGATGAAAAGAATGGCGACCAGATAGAACCGGACGTCGAACTTCATGCGGGCATCGTCGAAAGCGGGGAAACCGCACTCATAGGCGGAGTTTTTCTCAGGGTCGGGTTCGGATGGTGCCAACAGCAGTGAACCGACAATGAAAAGGCCCGAAATCGCTGCACCGAGCACCAGAAAGATGATCACCGGTAGATAGTCGAGCGCCAGCCGTTCGATGTCCGACATGAGAGAGGGCCTCCTAGCCTGTGCTGGCGCCGGATTAGGACGGTTTTGCCATCCACGCAACACATCCACGCCACATAACGGTGAGACTTATCTTAAAGTCTGCATTCGGCCACCTCACGAGGCCCGATGTGCGGCTGTGCGTCACGGCTAATGGCCCTGTTTGCCCGTCCGGAAGGCAGCCCTGCCCCCAAATTCCCGCTAGTCGGGCGAAACACCCAGCGACTCAACAGTGCTGATGGTCAGGTACCCCACCGGCAGGCCGTTCTTTTCCTGCCAGTCTTCCATTGCATCCAGCGTTGCGGGGCCGAATACGCCGTCAGCCTGTACCTTGTAGCCTTTTGACGCCAGGGCGCGCTGGACTTCGGCAATCTTCGCCTTGGTTGCATTGGAATCGCAGAGCACTTCCCGCCATTCCACGGTCCCGCCACCTGTTACGGTCTTTATTTCGATTGTCTTGTAAGTCGCCGGAACGACGATCGTTTCCTGTTGTTCCGGCGTCACAAGGCGCTGTACTTCGACCTCTTCATATTCGGCCGGAACGATTTCCTCGATCACTCGGGCGGGCTCACGCAGCGCCTGGCGCTCAACAGTGCGGAAACGGGCCGGAATCACCCCGGTCTCGACACGCTCGGGCGATTTCAGGCGTGTTCGCGTGACGGTTTCATACTGGGCGGGCACCTCGACGCGGCACAGAACTTCACCCGTGGCCGGGGTGATATTGTCCTCGCCGGATTGCTGCCGGCCGAAAAGCCCGGTGCCCGGTTTCCAGGTAATATAAGACGGGCGGATCAGAACCTGCTCGGTAAATGTCTCGTATTCTGCAGGAATCACGACAGTTTCGGTCTGTTCCGGCACGATGAGCAACTGTTCGGTCTCGATCTCGTAGACCGGCGGCACCACCCGGTAAGTCAGCGCCTGTTCCTTCACCAGCACCCGCTCCACGACAGTTTCGAACGTCGCGGGGATGACGCGGGCTTCGGTATGTTCAGGCTGGTCCAGCACCTGTTCGGTCTGGATCTCATAGGTTTCAGGGATCAGCACCCGCGCATAACAGGATCCAGGCTCCGCGTCGGCCGGATAGTCTCCGGTTCCCTGCGCTGCCGCCACTCCCGCAAGCACCAGCGATGCTGCCGACAGGGTGAGAATTCTGCTCATTCCATGTCCCCTTCCTGAAAACTGCTTCCTTCTGGAAACAGCAGGCCACTTTCTACCTAACCTACCCGGAAACACTCGGCCACACCGTTCACCAATACGATGCGCATCCAGCGCATTCCATTGAACCGGGGCCTCCTGTCACAGGGGGTGGCAAACCAGCCGGTTCGGCGTATTAGGGGCGCGAACAAACAGGCCCTCATCATACGGCCCGAACCACTCAGGAATGCGCGCATGATCCCTCGTTATACCCGTCCCGAAATGGCCGCCATCTGGTCTCCTGAAGCCCGCTTCGGCATCTGGCTTGAAATCGAGACGCTCGCTGCGGAAGCGATGGAAAATCTCGGCATCATTCCGGAAGGCACCACGGCCGCGGTTCGCGAGAAAGCCGCCTTCGAAGTGGACCGGATCGACGAAATCGAACGGGAAGTGAAGCATGACGTCATCGCCTTCCTGACAAATGTCGCGGAGCATGTTGGCGAGCCTGCCCGTTTCCTGCACCTCGGCATGACCTCTTCCGACGTGCTCGATACCTGCCTGAACGTGCAGATGGTGCGCGCCGCAGACCTGCTGCTGACCGGAATCGACCGTGTGCTGGCCGCTCTTGAGAAGCGCGCCTTCGAACACAAGTTGACCCCGACCATCGGGCGCAGCCACGGCATCCATGCAGAGCCAACCACGTTTGGCGTGAAGCTCGCCACCTTCCATGCCGAGTTCCAGCGCGCCCGCACACGCCTGCTGATCGCCCGGGAAGAAGTCGCCACCTGCGCCATCTCCGGCGCTGTCGGCACCTTCGCTAACATTGACCCGAAAATCGAAGCGCACGTTGCCGAAAAGCTGGGTCTCGCCATCGAGCCCGTCTCGACACAGGTCATCCCGCGCGACCGTCACGCCATGTATTTCGCTGTGCTGGGCGTGATCGCCTCCTCGGTCGAACGCCTTGCCACCGAAGTGCGCCACCTTCAGCGCACGGAAGTGCTGGAAGCTGAGGAATTTTTCTCGGCCGGCCAGAAAGGTTCGTCCGCCATGCCGCACAAGCGTAACCCGGTGCTGACCGAAAACCTGACCGGCCTTGCCCGCCTCGTGCGTTCCGCCGTGACCCCGGCTCTCGAAAACGTCGCCCTCTGGCATGAGCGCGATATCTCGCACTCCTCCGTCGAGCGCGGCATCGGCCCGGACGCCACCGTCCATCTCGACTTCGCTTTGCATCGCCTCGCCGGTGTGGTCGAAAACCTCGTCGTCTATCCGGAGCGGATGCTCAAGACGCTGAACTCCATGGGCGGCCTGCACAATTCGCAGCGCGTCCTGCTCGCCCTCGTCGAAGCCGGAAACAGCCGCGAGGATTCCTACCGCATGGTTCAGCGCAACGCGATGAAGACTTGGGGCGGAGAAGGCCCGCTTCTGGAACTGCTCCAGAAGGACGAAGACGTCATGGCGAAACTGACGAAGGAACAGATCGAGGACCTCTTCGACCTCGACTATCACTTCAAGCAGGTCGACACGATTTTTGAGCGCGTTTTCGGTCGCTCATAGTCGTCTGAAAGTCCGGACTGATCCGGCTTAGTCCGGTATGATCATGGCCTGATCATGAACTGATCGCGCTTAGCGCCTCTCTGGTTTTGCGCGAAATGCCTGCCCAGTCGCCGGATTCGACGTCAGCCTTGGTGGCAATCCAGGAACCGCCAACCGCCACGACATTTGGCAAGGCGAGGTAGTCACCCGCATTATCGGCGCTGACGCCGCCCGTCGGCATGAACTGAAGATGCGGCAGCGGCCCGGCCAGCGCCTTGAGGGCTGGAACGCCGCCAGCAATGTTCGCCGGGAAAAGCTTCAGCAATTCAAAGCCTTCCTCATGACGGCTCATCGCCTCGCTCGCCGTCGCGACCCCGGGGATCAGCAATGGTTTGTGCTTGCCCAGCGCAGCCAGCAGCCCATGGCTCATCCCCGGCGAGACAAGGAAGTCCGCCCCCGCCTCCAGCGAATTGCGGACATCGTCGCCGTTCAGAACCGTCCCGGCCCCCACCAACAGCTCCGGCGCTGCCGCCTTCATCGCCGCAATCGCCCCAATCCCCGCTGGTGTGCGAAGTGTGACTTCTGCAATGGTCAAACCACCATCCAGCAATGCCTTCGCGAGCGGCGCGGCCTGCTCGACCGAACCGACCACCAACACCGGCACAACCGGCGCCTTGGCGGCTGCGAGCTTCAGCTCATTGAGAGAAGGCGTCATTTGCGTTGCTCCTGCTCGTAAAAGGCGGCCGCACCAATCAGCGGCGCTTGCGGATCTTTCATCAGCATGACGGGGCAATGCTCGAGAAAGCTGCTCATCGGACCACGCTCATGGAAACGCTCTATGGCTTCAGGCATGCGCAGGAAATCCGCGATCCGCTCAGTCACGCCGCCAGCCAGTACAACACCGCCAAGCGCACCATTTGCCAAAACCAGGTCACCCACTGCACCCATCACAGTGCAGGCACGCACGAGGATCAGCTGGTAGAACATCTCATCGCCTGCATCGGCGCGCTGGCGCATCTCGGCAGGCGATAAATCCTCGACTGGGCGGTCATAGATTTCGCAGAACGCCTCATGCACGGGCTGCAGACCGGTGCCGGATGAAACAAGCTCATTGGAAACATAGCCGAACTTCCGAAGCAGGATTTGAGTCAGCTGGAATTCAATATCGGTGCGGGGCGCAAAAGCGATATGGCCACCCTCGCCTGTCAACACATGCCAGTTACCGGCTTCAGGTATAAGCGTGGCGACGCCGAACCCGGTGCCCGGCCCGGCAACGATAATCGGCGCGTCCGGTTCTGGCTTGCCGGGCAGGATATTCTCGAAATGTGCGCGATCGAACTCCGGCACGGCGCGCGCCATTGCAGTGAAATCATTGATCAGGCGAACATCTTCAAAACCGAAACGGTTTTGCAGTTTCTGTTCGGACACATGCCAGCCGCGATTGGTGAGGGTGACCTCACCATGCTGCACAGGGCCTGCCAAGGCGAAACATGCCCGGTTTACACGCGTATTCGAGCGATCGAGATATGACTTCAGCACCTCTTCGAACTGGTGGAAATCATCGCCGGCGAACTTTTCGAATTTATCGGCAACGATCTTTCCGTCCTGTCGGTGAGCAATGGAGAAGCGGACATTAGTCCCCCCGACGTCACCGACCAGAATTCTTTCTGCCAAGGATCAGTCCTCCTCAGATACGAAAGCGAACTGGCTGGCACCACTGTCAGCCGTTCCGCTCATCTGGCGGAAATAGGAGAACATCTCACGGCCGAGGCCAACAGACGAGGCGTTCGGCCGGAACTCTGCCGGTTGGCGCGCTGCAAATTCGGATGGGTCTACCTTGATATCCAACGTTCCTCTCTCTGCGTCGAAAACGATGATGTCGCCGTCGCGGACACGCGCGAGCGGGCCACCGCGCGCAGCTTCCGGACTAACATGGATGGCGGATGGCACTTTGCCGCTCGCACCGGACATACGGCCATCCGTAACCAAGGCGACTTTGAAGCCTCTGTCCTGCAGCACGCCGAGCGGAGGTGTCAGACTATGAAGTTCCGGCATTCCATTCGCCGCAGGTCCCTGGAAACGGACAACGGCGACAATATCACGGTCCAGCCGACCGGCTTCAAACGCTTCTTTCAAGGCTTCCTGGGATTCGAACACGACCGCTGGCGCTTCCAGGACACGCTTCTCCGGTTTCACGGCAGAGACCTTGGATACGCCACGGCCGAGAGGTCCGGTCATCAGGCGAAGACCGCCATCGGCAGAGAACGGATCGCTCGCAGGCCGGATAATCTCCAGATCACCGCTTTCTTCTGGAGCGGGGCGCCAGGAAACCTTGTCCCCATCCAGGAACGGCTCATGCGTATAGCCGGAGATTGGCCCTGCCACACCTTGCGCGTCACCATTCAGCAGGCCGGCACTCAGAAGTTCGCGGACGAGGAAGCCCATGCCACCCGCCGCATGGAAATGGTTCACATCGGCAGGCCCGTTCGGATAGATCCGTGTCAGGAGCGGTGTGACATGGCTGATTTCCGCAAAATCCTCCAGTGTGACAATGAGGCCCGCTGCCGCTGCCATGGCTGGAATATGCAGGGCATGATTGGTTGAACCGCCAGTCGCCATCAGGCCGACGATGCCGTTGACGATGGAGCGCTCGTCGATGATTTCGCCGGCTGGCAAGTAGCTGTCTCCTTGCGCCGTAATCTCTGCCGCCCGATGGGCCGCGGCTTTTGTGAGCGCCGTGCGAAGCGGCGTACCGGGATTGGTGAAAGCCGCCCCCGGCAAATGGAAGCCCATGACCTCCATCAACATCTGATTGGAGTTAGCCGTACCGTAGAAGGTGCAGGTGCCCTGCGCGTGGTAACTTTCTGCCTCAGCTTTCAACAGAGCGCTGCGGTCGACCTTGCCTTCTGCAAATAACTGACGGATACGGATTTTTTCTGGATTCGGGAGCCCGGACGGCATCGGTCCGGCAGGCACGAAAATAGATGGGATCCAGCCGAAGCGGAGTGCCGCGATCACGAGCCCTGGAACGATCTTGTCACAAACGCCAAGATGAAGGGCGGCATCAAACACGTCATGACTGAGCCCCACCGCAGATGCCATCGCGATGACGTCCCGTGAAAATAGCGACAGTTCCATGCCCTGCTGGCCTTGCGTAACTCCGTCGCACATGGCCGGAACACCGCCTGCCACCTGTGCCACGGCATTCACTTCGCGGGCGGCTTCACGGATGAGTTCCGGATAGTGCTCGAACGGTGCGTGGGCCGAGAGCATGTCGTTGTACGCGGTGATGATGCCAATGTTCGGCCAGCCTGCGCCAAGGAGATGGGTTTTCTCGATCACGGCGCACCCGGCCGAGGCGTGTGCCAGATTGCCTTCCGTCAGACGCTGCCGGGCAAACCCTTTCGGGCGCCGTGAACGGATCATTTCAAGATAGGCAGCGCGCGGCTCAGCTGATCTCTGGCGAATGCGCTCTGTGACTTCGGTGATCTTCGGATGCAATTTGGTCATCTAGGGGGCCCATATGATTGTGAGACGCGGACCGAGCTTGTCGATGGCATGGCGGACAGGCATTTCCATCGGATCTGCCTTCAATGCGCGCTCGAGAACATCCAGCTTCTCATTGCCGAACAACAACATCAACGCCATGCGCGCCGAGGTGACCGCTGGTCCGGTCAATGTCAGCCTCTGTGTATGGGAACCCGCAATCAGGCATCCGGTTGCATCAATAGCTGCAATCAATTCCCTATTCGAAGGCAACAACGCACTCTCAAGACCTTTGGACCCTGGGAACCAACTGGCTGTATGGCCGTCACTGCCCATGCCGAGAAGTATGACATCAATGGGTGAACAATGCGGCGTGTAAGCCGCGTTGCGATCCGCCACTGCGTCGTGCGGATTGGCGGCACGGGTCTTCATCGGCACCAGCCCCGCCGCGCCCGCCTTTCCTGTCAGCAGACGGGTCCGAACGAGCGACTCATTCGAAGCATCACTCTCCGTCGACACCCAACGCTCATCGACGAGACCGACGCTCACACTTTCCCACGGCAGCGCCCAGCCAGACAGGCGATCGAACAGCGGGCCCGGCGTCGAACCGCCGGACGTCATGAAATCCGCTCGCCCCCGATCTGCGATGGCGCGCTCCATTCCTCCCGCAACAAATTTCGCGGCAAAATCCAATGCGGCGTCGCGTGTTTCGAAGCGAGAGAGTTCATGCTTCATGGGGTCAGAGGCCTTCCCACCATGCGCGGTCGTCGCGGTCCATCAGCATAGCTGCGGCCAGTGGGCCATCGCTTCCGGCAGGATAAGGCTCCGGCGCATCGCCCGCCTGTTCCCAGGCTTCGATCAGGGAGTCGACCCACGCCCAGGCGGCTTCGACTTCTTCTTTGCGCATGAACAGGGACAGGTTCCCCCGCACCACATCCATAAGCAAACGCTCATAAGCATCCGGATAGCGGACCGTGAAACTCTCCGCATAAGACAGGTTGAGCGGCATGGATTTTACGCGCAGACCGCCGGGGCCGGGCTCCTTGATCTGCACAAACAGGCGTACGCCTTCATCAGGTTGCAGGCGGATGACCAGCCTGTTGGCCATGTCATTGCCTTCACCGAACAGAGAGTGCGGCGTTTTCTTGAACTGGATCACGATATCCGAATGCCGGTGTGACATGCGCTTGCCGGTGCGCAGGTAAAACGGCACGCCCGCCCAACGCCAATTGTCGATCCCGGCCTTGATCGCCACGAAGGTTTCGGTGGTGCTTTTCTCATCCCCTGAAAGCTCTTCGGCGTACCCCTTTACGGCTTCGCCTCCCTTCATGCCGGCCTTGTACTGACCCCGCACAGTCTGCTTCTTTGCGGCTTCGCCGTGAATGGGCATCAACGCATTGAGCACCTTGATCTTCTCGGTACGGACGTCGTCGTCTTCGAGCTGGTTTGGCGGTTCCATTGCCGTGAGGCAAAGGAGCTGCAACATGTGGTTTTGCACCATGTCCCGCAATGCGCCAGAGCGGTCGTAGTAGTCGGCCCGGCCTTCCAGGCCGAGATCTTCGGCAACAGTGATCTGGACATGGTCGATATAGTTCCGGGACCAGAGCGGTTCGAAGAGGATATTCCCGAACCGCAACACCATCAGATTTTGTACCGTCTCCTTGCCGAGATAATGGTCGATCCGGAATACCTGCCGCTCCGAGAAAACCGCGCCCACCCCATCATTGATCGTCCGGGCAGATTCAAGATCCGTTCCGATCGGCTTCTCCAGCACCACGCGCGTGTTGCTTGTCGCGAGGCCCTCCCGGCCAAGGGCGTTACAGATGTCGACATAAAGGCTGGGCGCCGTGGCCAGGTAAAAGACGCAGGCCCGGTCACCATCCATCGTCAGCTTGGATTTCAATTGCGGCCAGTCTGCCTTGGCGCTGGTGGCGTCAATCGAGACATAATGGATCAGTTTCTCGAACTTTTTCCATTCCTTGTCGTCCCAATTTTCACCGGTCGCTTTCTCGCAGGCTTCCCGCGCCATTGACCGATAGGCCTTGTCATCAAGATCAGAGCGGGCCGTTCCTACGATCGCGCTGTTTTCGGGAATCTGGCCATCCAGCCATCTATGAAAGAGTGCAGGCAGGAGCTTCCGGCGGGAAAGATCCCCCGTTCCCCCGAATATGACGATGTCGAAGGGGTCGACCGGTATGAATTTGGCCATGTCGAGCTCCTTTGGAGAGGCTGGCAAACGGGTTTCCTGTATTCTTGTTAGAGCAATCTGGACGCGCTGAAAAACTCTGGAACGACGGAATCATGCATCATCCCCAAAACGCCCAACAATTCAGATGAATTACACGTGATCTTCTTCTCAGGCAGCACTTAGCGCCTCAGGATCACGAATGTGTAAGGTGGCATGGTCCTCGCCTGCAAATCTATCGTGCTGCCGGTCTGCGACAGCACCGTGCCGCAAAGATCCGCCGACTCCGGTATCTCAACGGGCTCTGCACCGAGATTGAACAGGCAGGTCACCGTTTCCTCTTCGCATGTGCGGATCATGGTGAGCAAGGATACTGGGCCGTCCACAAATTCTACGTCTCCCCATCTCAGAGCCGGACTGCCTCTTCGCACTTCCAGGAGTTTTCGGGTGAAGTTCAGGACCGAGTCCGGGTCTTCGTCCTGCACGCCAACCGATATATCAGGATGATCCGGCCCAACCGGCAGCCAGGGCTCAACCGAGGAAAATCCCGCATGCGGAGCCGCTCGCTTCCAAGGCATTGGCGTCCGCGCGCCATCACGGCCAAGCGTTCTTGGCCAGTTTGCGATGGCTTCCGGATCCTGCAGGGCTTCAAAGGGTACATCCACCTGAGTCAGGCCCAGTTCTTCGCCCTGATACAGGATCGGATTGCCCCGCAAGCACAGGAGAAGCGCGTTGGTCAACCTTGCAAACCGGGGACGCTCCGCCCCGTCATACCAACGGCTGACACAGCGCGGAGCGTCGTGGTTCGAGAAAGCCCATGACGGCCAGCCTTCTTCTATCGATCCTACCCAGTTTCCCTGCGACCGTCGCACACGCTTGGCTGTGAGCGTTGGAGCATAAAGGAAATCGAAGCTGTAGGCGGCCGTCAGCCGTTTATCGCCCCTTGTATAGGTGCGCATGGTGGGAAGAGGATCATCGCTTGCCACTTCGGCCACGGTGTAACGATCGCCGTATTCGTCCGTCAGCTTTCGAACCCGCTCCAGAAATCCCGGCACCTCTGGCCGGGACTGATTGTAGACGCGGCGCTGCAGATCAAACGGTCTGGTGATCGTCCGGCCAGTTGGATCCCAGGGCGGATTGTCCTGGAAGGCCTGATCATGCATGGCAAAATTGATCGCATCCAGCCGGAAGCCATCTACACCCTTGTCCAGCCAGAAACGCGCGGTGCCCAGCAAGGCATCCTGCACATCCGGATTGTGCACGTTCAACTGAGGTTGCTCCGGCAGGAAATTATGCATGAAGTATTGCTGACGCCGCGCATCCCATGTCCACGCAGCCCCGCCGAACACTGCTTGCCAGTTGTTGGGAGGCGTGCCGTCGGGCTTCGGATCCTTCCAGACATACCAGTCCGCCTTCGGATTGTCCCGGCTCTGGCGAGACTCCGTGAACCAGGCATGCTGGTCTGATGTGTGAGCGTAAACCTGGTCGATGACGACCTTCAGCCCGTACCCGTGGGCGCGGTTCAGAAGCCGATCAAAATCGTCCAGCGTCCCGAAGACGGGGTCCACGGCACAATAATCTGAGACATCGTAGCCGAAATCTTTCATGGGAGAGGCGAAGAAAGGCGAGATCCAGATCCCGTCCACACCGAGCGACGCGATATAATCCAGCTTCCGGGTGATCCCCTGCAGATCACCCACACCATCGCCATTGGTATCGAGATAAGACCGCGGATAGATCTGGTACAGCACTGCACCGCGCCACCATGGCTGTTCTGGTTGGCTCATGCCGTCATCTCCCGGGAAACCTTGTCTGCAATCATGATGGTGGGCGTATTGGTATTGCCGGATGTGATGGTTGGCATGACGGACGCATCGATCACGCGCAAGGCTTCCACGCCGATGACTCGTAAATCCTTGTCCACGACGGAATCTGCATCGTCCGGCCGTCCCATCTTCGCCGTACCGACCGGATGGAAGATGGTAGTTCCGATATCCCCGGCCGCTTTGGCCAGCGCAGCATCGTCATCGCCAACGGCAGGGCCGGGCAGAAACTCCTCCGGTGAGTATCGAGCCATTGCCGGTTGCTTCATAAGCTGCCGCGTCGCCCTTATCGCATCCGCAGCGACTTTCCGGTCTTCCTCCGTAGACAGATAGTTCGGTGCAATAATCGGCTTCGCCGCAGGATCCGGCGAAGCAATACGTATCTCGCCCCGTGACGTCGGACGCAAATTGCACGCGCTGACCGTAATGGCCGGAAACCGATGCAGCGGGTCCCCGAACTTGTCGAGCGAGAGCGGCTGAACGTGAAACTCGATGTTCGCGCGCGCCCGTCCGGCATCCGAGCGCGTAAAAATACCAAGCTGCGACGGCGCCATGGTGAGCGGTCCGCGCCGCCGTACTGCATAGTCGAGCCCCATCAGGCCACGACGGAACAGATTGTGATAGGTCTCGTTCAACGTTCGCGCGCCGCTGACCCTGTAAATGGCACGTTGTTGCAAATGGTCCTGCAGGTTCCGGCCGACGCCTTGCAGATCCACTTGAACAGCCACACCCGCTGCCTTTAACACCTCTCCCGGCCCGATACCGGAGCGCTGCAGAACCTGCACAGACCCGATGGACCCGGCGCAGAGAATAATCTCTCCGCGGCATCTGGCCCGCCGACGCTCGCCCTCCTGCACGAATTCCACCACGGTCGCACGGCCATTTTCCAAGACCAACCTGTCAGTGAGGCAGCCTGTCTCGACGCGCAGATTGTTCCGCGACATGGCGGGCTTCAGGAACCCCCGCGCCGCCGACCAGCGCACGCCGCCCTTCTGATTCACATGAAAATATGAGGAGCCTTCATTGTCCCCGGTGTTGAAGTCGCCGACCGGCTCAACGCCCATGTCCTGTGCGGCCTGACGCACGGCATCCAGAATGTCCCACCGCACGCGCGGGGCCTCGACACGCCATTCCCCGCCCACACCATGCACGTCGCTCTCGCCCAGGAAATGATCCTCGATCCGCCGGAAAACGGGCAATACATCGTCCCATCCCCAGCCTGGAAGCCCGAGGCTTTTCCAATGATCATAGTCCGCTGCCTGCCCGCGCATCGAGATCATGGCATTGATGGCGGACGACCCGCCCAGGACCTTACCGCGCGGATAATTCAGCTTGCGGCCATTAAGGCCCGGCTCCGCCACAGTCTCGAACATCCAGTCGGACCGCGGGTTCCCAATCGCGAAGAGGTAGCCTACCGGGATATGGAACCAGATCCAGTTATCGCGGCCGCCCGCTTCCAGCAACAAAACCCGCCGGTTACCAGATTCAGAAAGGCGGTTGGCCACGACGCAACCAGCAGAGCCAGCCCCCACAATGATGTGGTCGTACTCACCTTCCAGATCCGCCGTGCCGTTCAACCGCGCCTCCCGCCAATTGGGCCATTAGGCCGCAAGGGCCTGGCGCCGTCCACCCCTACCGAAGGGAGGCCAATACGCCGAACGGACTATCGGATGGCTTCCGTTCAGGCGCGTTCGAGGCCTTGTCTGGTTTTGCCGCCGGGCGTGCCCCCTGGCGTTTCATGCTGAGACCGATCCGCTTGCGCGCGGCATCCACTTCCAGAACGACAACATCCACGACCTGCCCCGTCTTTATCACGCTGTGCGGGTCTTTCACGAATGTGTCGGCCAGTTCGGAGATATGAACCAGGCCATCCTGGTGAACGCCGATATCCACGAACGCCCCGAAAGCGGTCACATTGGTGACGACTCCTTCCAGTCGCATACCCGGCTTAAGGTCACTCATCGTATCAACACCGTCCCTGAAGGTCGCTGTCTTGAATTCCGGACGCGGGTCACGCCCCGGCTTTTCCAGTTCGCTGAGAATGTCTTTCACGGTCGGCACACCGAATGTATCGTCGGCAAAGTCTTCCGCCTTCAGCTTCGACAGGAAGGCCTTATCGCCGATCAGGGCGGCCACGTTCCGGCCAGTTTTCTTCGCGATGCGCTCAACAACCGGATACGCTTCCGGGTGGACCGCCGAGGCATCCAGAGGGTTCTTACCATCCATGATGCGAAGGAAGCCAGCCGCCTGCTCAAAAGCCTTCGCGCCGAGGCGCGGTACCTTCTTCAGTTCACTGCGCGATTTGAACGGACCGTTCTTATCCCGGTAAGCCACGATATTCGCCGCAATCGTCGCGTTGAGGCCCGCAACACGGGAAAGCAATGAGGCCGAGGCCGTGTTCACATCCACACCCACTGCGTTCACGCAGTCTTCGACCACGCCGTCGAGCGACTTTGCAAGCTGGCCCTGATCCACATCGTGCTGGTACTGGCCAACCCCGATGGCTTTGGGTTCGATCTTTACCAGTTCTGCCAACGGATCCTGCAGGCGCCGCGCGATGGAGACTGCCCCGCGGATGCTGACATCGAGGTCCGGAAATTCTCTCGCTGCCAGTTCCGAGGCCGAATAGACAGACGCCCCCGCTTCCGAAACCATCAGGCGCGTCAGGCCGAGATCCGGCATCTTGTCCGACAGGTCTGCGACCAGCTTATCGGTCTCGCGCCCGGCGGTTCCATTCCCGACACTGACGAGTTCCACTTTGTGCTTCTTGCAGAGCTTAGCCAGCGTCGTCAGGGCGCCGGTCCAATCCTTCTTAGGCTCGTGCGGATAGATCGTCGCCGTATCGATCAACTTGCCGGTCGAATCCACGACCGCGACCTTGCAGCCCGTCCGGATACCCGGATCGATCCCCATGACAACCTTGTGGCCAGCCGGTGCAGCCATCAACAGGTCTTTCATGTTGCGGGAAAAGACCCGGATCGCTTCGCCATCGGCCGAATCCTTCAACCGGTTGATGGACTCCCGCGAGCTGGACGGCTCCAGTTTGCTCTTCCAGGCCGCTTCCGCCGTTTCCATCAGCCACTCATCAGCGGCGCGTCCTTTCTTTGCAAAGCCGAATTCGGAACAAATTTCCCGCACGGCCGGATGATGGCGCGTATCCGTGTGAGGTACGTTCACCTTGATCCGCAAAATACCTTCCTTTTGTCCGCGCAGCATGGCGAGCGCACGGTGCGACGGCATCTTCTCGAACGGCTCATCAAAATCAAAATAATCGGCGAACTTGGCGCCTTCGGCCTCCTTGCCTTTCACGAGGGACGACCCGAGCTTGCCCTGCTTCCAGACAGTCTCCCGGATCTTGCGGGTCAGGCGCGGCGTTTCCGCAATCTTCTCGACGATGATCTCGCGTGCACCACTAAGGGCTGCGTCCGGTGTCTCGACGCCCTTCTTCTTGGAAACGAAGCTTTTGGCTTCCGCTTCCAGCGCAACCGCGGGGTTGGCAAGAATGCGCTCGGCCAGCGGTTCGAGGCCCGCCTCTTTAGCGATCGTCGCCTTGGTCCGGCGCTTCTGCTTGTAGGGGGCGTAGAGGTCTTCCAATGCCACTTTCGTCGTGGCTGCCATGATCTCTCGTTCCAGGTCCGGCGTAAGCTTGTCCTGCTGGCGGATGGCATCAAGGATCGTGTCACGGCGCTTTGCCAGCTCCGTCAGGTAATCCAGCCGCTCTGCGAGCGCCCGCAGCTGGGTGTCGTCCAGCCCGCCCGTACGTTCCTTCCGGTAGCGGGCTATGAAAGGCACTGTTGCCCCTTCACCGAGGAGCTCGATCACAGTCTCGACCTGGCGCTCGGATATGCCGAGTTCCGTCGCGATCAGTTTCGCAATCGACGGGACGGCAGATGTGCGGGGTTTTGCAGGCATGGAAAGATCGCCTTTCTGGCTGGAATTGACGGGTGCGCCGGATGACACAGGAACTGATCAATTCACCAGAAATCGTTCACACCTCGTTTACGCTTGAGCGTGGCGAGGCAATATTTTTGTGGAATGCACAGACAGGCGCATACACACCGCATACGCGGTGGGTCCGGTCCTCGATTTCAGGAAATTTGCCTGGCAGGGGCAGCAGGACTCGAACCCGCGACCCTCGGTTTTGGAGACCGATGCTCTACCAACTGAGCTATACCCCTTCAGGCGAGGTGAGGGTTTGCCCGAAACTCCCCGCCACCGCAAGCCGGAAGGCTCAGCGAAAAGCCGTTTTTGGTGACCAGCCACCCCAAAGCAAAAAGGCCGCCCGGATTGGGCGGCCTTTTCGGTTCTATGAGGCGTTTGCCTTCAGGACTTAGTCCTTGATGGCCGAGACCACGCCGGCGCCGACCGTGCGGCCACCTTCGC